>Ga0247727_10000068_pt1 | contig 219231 bp, 171 predicted proteins | sample WisWelCaveWW1625_FD_202498 | JGI IMG/M metagenome (GOLD analysis project Ga0247727, IMG submission 202498) | Biofilm microbial communities from Wishing Well Cave, Virginia, United States - WW16-25 | ecosystem: Environmental > Aquatic > Deep subsurface > Groundwater > Cave microbial mat... | reverse complement strand
CGGCCGCGAAGCCCGAGCGCAGCGCGCCGCCGTAGCCGCGGTTCTTCTCGTGCGTGACGACCTTGAGCCGCGGGTAGCGCTGCGCGAGCTCGGCGAGGATCAGCCCGACGTGGTCGGGGCTGCAGTCGTTGACGACGATGATCTCCCAGTCGTCGGTGAGCTCGCGCAGCACCGACTCCGAGAGCACGACGAGGCTCCCGATCGTCCCCCAGTCGCCGTAGGCCGGGAAGAAGACCGAGATCCCCGGCCGTTCCTTCGAGCCGCCGTGATCGCTGACCGTCGCCTGCACGGGGCGCGAGTGTACCCGCGGCGCGCGCGCCGTCGGGAGCAGGTCGGCGTCAGGAACGGCCGGGCGGGTCCGATGGGAAAGGCTTGCTCAGGATCGCGAAGAGCGAGAGGCCGAACGGCAGCGGCAGCCGCAGAGCGAGCCACGCCTCGGCGCGCATCCACGCCGAGAGGAGCGCGTTCACCGGCGCCGGCGGGAGTCGGACGTCGGAGCGCGCCGCGCCGCCGCGCGAGAGTCGCCGGACCGCGAGCGCGACGGGGAAGAGCGCGCAGTTGAACCAGCAGAGGCGCGCGACCTCGAGCCCCGCCGCCGCCGCGATCCGGCGCACGTCGCCGCGCGAGTAGCGGCGCGCCGTGTGGATCACTTCGTCGTGCGCGCCGCGCAGCTTCGGGTGGGCCGGCAGGTTCAGCAGCACGACGCCGCCCGGCTTGACCGCTCGCGCGAGCTCGCGCAGCGCCGCGGCGTCGTCGATCACGCCGCGGTGGTAGAGGACGTCGGCCGAAACGACCGCGTCGAAGCTCGCCGGACGGAACGGCAAGAGCTCGACGTTCGCGCGCAGCAGACGATCGTGGCCGCGCCGGCGCGCGAGGTCGAGCGCGATCGGCGAGAGGTCGAAGCCGACGAGCGTCGCGCTCGGCGCCGCGCGCGCGAGCGACTGCATGAGCCCGCCCGTGCCGCAGCCGGCGTCGAGGACACGGGGCGGCGCGCCGTCGGCGGCGCTTCGATCGTGCGGCGGCGCGTTCGAGCGCGTCAATGCCTTCGTCAGAGCGCCCGCGAAGAGCGCGTGGACCCCTCGGTACCAGAAGTGGGTCGTCTCGTGCCGATGGATCCGGGCGTACTCTTCGGGTTGCACGGCGCGAGTGATACGTTCCTCGTCCTCGTGACGAAACGGCCGACCCTCCTCGTCCTCGCGCTCTACGTCGTCGTCGCGGCCGTCCTGCTCGCCGGCACGTTCGGCCGTTTCGAGAACCTCGGCGGCAAGGACTGGAACGCCTTCCTCGGCCAGGCGCAGGCCGAGACGACGACGCTGCTCGACGACGGCCAGCTCCCCGCGTGGAATCCGTGGCGGCGCGGCGGGCAGGTCTCCTTCGCGCAGCCGGAGTCGATGTTCCTCTCGCCGGTCACGCCGCTCGCGCTGCTCTTCGGCGCGAACGCTGCCTTCAAACTGCTGCTCGTGCCGCTCTTCGTGGCGGCGGCGATGGGGATGTGGGCGCTCGCGGGCGAGCTCGGGCTGATCGGCGTCGCGCGCGCGCTTCCCGGCGCCGTCTTCATCGCAGCGAGCGTCTTTCCGCTCTACGTGAACGGCGGCCTGCCCAACTGGCTGTGCGGGATGGCGATCCTGCCGTGGCTCCTGCTCTCGAGCCGGCGCGCCGCGACGAGCCGCGGCTGGCTGGTGGGTGGCGCGGCGCTCTACGCCGGCCTGCTCTTCTGCGGCAACGTCCACCACTTCGTCTTCTTCCCGCTGTTGCTCGCGCTCGAGGCGGCGGTGCGGTCGCTCTCGACGCGCAGCCTGCGGCCGCTGCTGGCGACGGCGGCGCTCGGCGTCGTCGGCGTCGCCCTCTCGCTGGTGCGGCTGGTCCCGCTGCTCGAGCTCTTCTCCGAGTTCCCGCGGCAGCTCGACGCGAGCAATCGTTTCATGCCGCTGTCGCTCGTCGCGCGTTCGCTGCTCCTGCCGCACCCGCCCGACCTCGACGGGACGACCCACGGCGTCGTGCTCACGCAGGGGAGCTCGATCTACTGGGTCGACTGCGGCGCCTACGTCGGGCCGCTGGTCGCGCTGCTCGCGGTCGCGGGAGTCGCGCTCGCGTGGCGGCGGGCGTGGCCGCACCTGCTGATCGGCGGCTGCTTCCTCTGGCTCGCGCTCGGCTCAAGCGTCCGCTTCTCGCTCTGGGACGCGCTGCGCCACCTGCCGGTCTACGCCTCGATGCAGGCACCCGAGCGGTTCATGGGACTGCTCGTCTTCTCGATCGCGCTGCTGGCCGGCTTCGGAGGCGAGCGGGTCGTCGCGTGGCTTGCGCCGCTCGGGCAGCGCGGCGAGAACGTGCGCCTCTTCGGTCGCGTGCTCCTGCTCCTGGCGGTCGTCGTGCCGCTGCTCTGGGTGAACGCCACGATCACGCGCCACGCGTTTCCCGTCGAGCCGCCGCGGGACGCCGCGTCGTCGACGCTCTTCCATCGCGCGCCGTCGCGGCCGCCGTTCACGCAGCGCCGATTCCCGCCCGAGCCGCGCCAGTGGGGCGGGCCGCTCTATGAGGCGGTGCTTCGCAACGCAGGCAACGTCGACGGCCAGTCGGACGTCCCCTCGAAGCAGGCGGCGCACGCGAACGACGACGTGCTCTATCGCGGGGAGCTCTTCCTCCACGACGGCCACGGGACCGTCGGCTCCGGCGAGATCACGCCGAACCGGATCCGCATCCGCGCTCACCTCGACGACGCCGACACGCTCGTCGTGAACCAGACCTTCTTCCCGGGCTGGCGGCGCGCCGACTCGGGCGAGCCGTGCGTCGCGCGCGACGGCCTGATCGCGCTGCCGCTCGTGGCGGGCGACCACGAGCTCGAGCTCGAGTACGCGCCGCGCACGATTCCGGCCGGCGCGCTGCTCACGCTGCTCGCGTTGATCGCCGTCGCCATCTGGGCGCGCGCCCGACGGCGCACGACGACGCCGCGCGCTGCCGCGCGAGTGGACGCGTTCGGCTTCGCGTCGCACGCGCTGCTCGTGGGAGGAGTCGTCGGCTGGTTCGTGACGCGCGAGCCGTCGCCCGCCGGCGCGCCGCCCACGCCGTGGCGCGAGCTCGCGATCACGGTCGCCGCGAGCGGTGATGACGGCGCGCTTCAGCGCGCGATCGATGCGGCGCCGGTGGGGGCGATCGTGCGGTTGCTTGAAGGAACGCACGGACCGGCGGTCGTGAGGCGCGGGGTCACGCTCGTGGGTGATCCGCCAGAGACGACGTCGATCGAGTCACTCACCGTCGAGGATCTGCCCGCGGAGGAACGGGTCGCCGTCGAGGGCCTGTCGATCGACCCGCCTTCCGTGGAGCAGGACGTCGGTGCGATTGCGGTTCGCCGTTGCCGCGGCGCGGTCATCCTCGCCTGGGAGGTGTCGAGTGGCGTCCACGTCGGAACTCCGCGTTGGTGCGAGCTCGCAGTGGAGCAGAGCGGCCAGGTCTTCCTGTTCGGAGATCCGGTCGACCCGATGTTCGTCCGCGCGACGCTGCGCGACAGCCGTGTATCCATTGCGCGCTGCGGCTTCTGGCCGGTCGATGACAAAGCGACCGCGATCGAAGCAGACGCGAGCGTCGTCCTGCTCAACTCCTGTTTGTTCGTTACGGAGGGCCAGCAGATCGCGGCGCGCCGTGGCTCCCTCGTTCGCACCTCGCAGTCGACGATCGATCGCAGCGACATCGACACAAGCTCCTCGCTCGTGGCGCTCGACGAACGCTTCCCGCGCCTCGTAGTGAGCCACGAGCGTGGCCGGGAACCATTCGTCTCTCTCGCCGGCCCCCCCCGCGCCCGCGGCACCCTCGTCGTCGCGCACCACCCCGCGTTCGTCCCCTATCGCGGCGCCATCGAGGGCCAGTTCCTCCTCGGCGCGCTCGACCGCACCGTGTCGCTGCTCTCCTTCGAGCTCGACGAGCGCGGCGCGCTCGCCCTTCCTCTCCCGCCACCCGACGCCGGCTACCGCCCCGGCGACGGCCTCTACCTCCAGGCCTTCTTCGCGCCGACGGACGATCCGAAGGACCGCCTCTTCTCGCTCATGGACGGCGGGCCGATCGCGCCGGCGGCGGAGTGAGGGGCGTCGAGCCTTCCGCGGCGCTCTCGTCGCGGGCACGCACGCTCAGAGGATCTCGATCTGGTGGTCGATGAGCTCGGCCGTCGGATGGAGCCGCAGCATCATCACGATCTTGTCGAGCAGCGAACGGATCCGGACCGCGTCGTTGCTGCAGGTCACGAGGCCGACGGTCCCCTTCTGCCAGAGCTCCAGGTCGTCGACCTCGGCGACCGACACGTTGAAGCGCGCCCGCAGCTTGTCCTTGATCGACTTGACGACGTGCCGCTTCTCCTTCAGCGAATGGGAGCCGCGCAGGCGGATCGTGAACTGGAGGACCCCGACTTCCATCATGGCGGTCCGATCGTACGCTGACGCCGCCATGCCGAGCCGGACCAACCTCAGGCTGTCGGAGACGATCCGGCAGCGCGTCTCGCACGTGGTCCTCCACGAGCTCAGCGATCCCCGCATCGGGATGGTGACGATCACGCACGTGAAGCTCGCGCCCGACCTCTCGACCTGCGTCATCTTCTGGTCGGTGCTGGGCGGGCCGTCCGAGCGCAGCAAGACGACGCACGCCTTCGACCACGCGAAGCTCTTCGTCCAGCGCCGCGTCGCCGAAGGACTGCGCACGCGCATCGCGCCCCAACTCTCCTTCGAGTACGACGAGTCGGTCGAAGGCGCCATCCGGATGGGCGGGCTGCTCAAGAAGCTGCGCGAAGAGCGGGGCGAGCCGGTGCCGGCTGAGGCACCTCCGGATGGCGACGCCACATCGCCCGAGCCGCCGGCTCAACCTCCGTCGGCCGCTCCGCCCGCCCCGTAGCCGAGCCGCTCCATCTGCCGCCGCAGCTCGTCGTCGAGCTCGAGCTTCTGCGCGTGCAGCGCCTGCGCCTCGAGCGCCTTGCGGCGCTCTGCGATCAACACGCGAAACGTTGACGCGCGCGCCGCGTCTTCCGGCGCGAGGTCGTGCTCCTCGCGCGGGTCGGCGGCGACGTCGTAGAGCTCGAAGACGTCGAACCGCTGCATGTAGTCCTGCTCGATGGCGATCGCGCGCAGCGGCCATTGCTCGACGAGGAACGCCTTGCCCTGGGCGACCCGGTCGAGCTGGGCGACGATCGGCTGGTCGCGCACGAGCGAGCCGCCGTCCATGAGCGGCACGAGCGAGAGTCCGTCGCCGAAGCGGCCGCGCGCCGGCTCGGGCAGCAGGCCCGCGAGCTCGAGGATCGTCGCCGGCAGATCGACGAGGCTGACCGGCGCGTCGACGCGGCTCCCCGCGCCCGTCCCGCCCGGCCGCCGAACGACGAGCGGGACGTCGACCACCTCGCCGTGGAGCGTCTGGCCGTGGCCGAAGCCGCCGTGGTCGAAGAGTTCCTCGCCGTGGTCGGAAGTGACGATCACGAGGTCGCGCTCGTAGCCGCGCTGCGCGCGGCGGCCGGCGAGGAAGCGGCCGACCACCTCGTCGGTCCACGCGATCGCGCCGTCGTAGCGCGCGGCGAGGTCGCGCAGGTGCGCCGGGGTGACGTCGGCGCGGCGCTCGAGCATCGTGCGCCGCATGATGTCCATCCAGAGCGGGTTGCGGAACGCGAAGTCGCTCGCCGGCGGTTCGAGGAAGCGCTCGCGCCAGCCGGGCGGCGACAGGTAGGGGCCGTGGACGTTCATCAGATGGAGGTAGAGGAAGAGCGGCGCCTCGTCGTCGGACGCGAGGAGCTTCTCCGCCTCGTCGATGATCTCGCTCACGTCGGGGTACTCGCGGGCGGCGTCGTCGCCGCGCAGCCAGAAGCGGTCGAAGCCCTGCTTGAAGCCGAAGAGCGGCGAGGCGTTGGGGTTCCCCGAGAGGCCGAGCGTCCGGTAGCCGGCCTCCTTCAGCACCTCGGCGAGCATGAGCGCGTCGTCGGGGACCGCGGCGTACTCGTGGCAGCCGTGGCGAGCGGGGTAGAGGCCGGAGAGGAGCGACGCGGTGCTCGGCTCGGTCCACGAGCTCGCGGCGACGCAGCGGTCGAAGACGACCGACTCGCGGGCGAGCGCGTCGAGCCGCGGGCTCGTCGGCTTGCCGTAGCCGTAGAGCCCGAGGTGGTCCTTCCGCAGCGTGTCGATCACGACGAGCAGGACGTTCGGGCGCGGCGTCGCCGGAACATCTCGTCGGGGCGTCGCGGCCGAGACCGGCAACGAGACCGGCGGCGCGCAGCAAAGCAGCGCGGCCGCGAGCGCCGCCTCGACGACGCGCTGGAAGGTCGAGTGGTTCACCAGATCCTCGTCGCGCCGCGGCGCCAGGCCGCGCCCTACTTCTCGTCAGGAGCGGCGAGGGATCTTAGAGCTCGCCGACGTATCGGCGCGCCTGCCACGAGCGCCACGACGTCAACGCGGGTCGATCGGCGCCGGCGCCGTCCTTCAGCCCGATGTCGCGGAAGAAGCGGTTGAGCGCGTCCTGCGCGATCACTCCGGAGTTCCAGAGGTCGTCGTAGTCCTGCGTCAGGAACCAGTTGACGAAGCGCGCGTTGCGGCGCTCGGCACAACGAGGTCGCTCGACGCCAGCATCTGCGCGATCGTCTGCGTGCGCGCCAGCCCGGTGATCGCGTTCGGTGGATCGAAGCGGCGGACCCAGTAGAAGTCGGTCTGCACCGGGACGAAGACGGGCGGCGACGGGTGCGAGAGCTTGAGGCTCGCACAGGTCTGCTGCGTGAGCGAGAAAAGCGCGGCCCACTCCACCGGGTCGAGCTCCTGAAGGATGTTCGCCTCGATCACAAACTCGAGCCAGTCGGGCAGGTGGTAGAACTCTTCCGTGAAGCGGCCCGTCCTCACCGAAAAGTCCTCTTCCCCCGCGCACGGACAGATGGACCTAGACTCCACTCGAAGACGGGAGTCAACTCGGGATACGAAGTGGGGAGCAGACTGCCCATTCATTTCGCCTCGCTGCACTTTTCACCAAATGCGTGGGAATCGGATCGTAGTCCACTCCTTGTCACGCGTCATTCTTGGGCTGCCGTGCGCAGGAGCGAATCTACATCCACTACCTTCCTCTTGCTCGCTCCCACGAAGCTCACACACTCCGATCGTGCTGGGCGACCCCTGATGTTTGCTACTGTCATGGTACACTGGAATGCACCCACATCATATGCCGACTTGGCTAGTTTCCATTCAGAAGGAACCGTAAGCTCGTCACCCAACCACATCACGATCACCGAGGCGCCTGGTGCAATCGTCACGTATTCTCCTGGTCTCCGTTCGCTGACTGCCTTTTCGGCTAGCTGTTCCACAGTCCCTGATTTCTCACCGATAGAAGAATGGATTGTGCCCGACCATCGCGCTACCGATTCGCCGCCATTCCAGACTTCCAACACTCCCCAGGGCCCAATCGTCGCAGGATGTTTGGTACTGTTAGTGACAGTCATAGAGACTTCCACATCCGGCGACATGAACTCACCTAGCAGCGAGTTCGACGCCTCTAGAAACCGCTCCTGGATGGAGACTTCGTTTCGGAGCACATCCCGACCGAATTCTAGAACGGGGCACAAGTATTCAGGAGTCATTCGTGAGACCAGTTCAGCGATTGTTTCGGCTATCTGGTTGCGGCGTCGATCGGAAGCCTCCTTTACCTGAAAATAGTCGATCACAAATGTAGCATGCCTAAGACCAAACGCGTAGGTCGTGTCGGACTCTTCCTTGGCAAATGGCCACACCACCGGCGCAGCAATCGCCTGTTTCATGTCCAGCCTTGAAAACCGCGGGTCTTCGGCACCGACTCGAAGACATACTCCCACCAACGCGTTGAAGGCACCACGTGAGGATGGATTCTCAGAGATGGTCTGCCTAAACGCCGTCTGCTGTTCCTCAGGCGATCCGCTTTTCAGAGTCTCCGACAGCCTCGCAAGCAGCTCGGCATGTGCCTTCTGGTTGTCGTGAAATCTGTAGACGGCATTGACATTCAAGGCCCACTTTGTATTATCGATATATCCAGAATTTGTTTTAATGCTGTCCATTTGACCAGACGCGCCTGCCAGCTCAATCAACGATGTTGCGCTTTCGATTGGAATGCTTAGACCTCGTCTTTGTATTTGAACGAGCATTTCGGCGAGGCGTCGTTGACGTGCTATTTCATTGCTGTACAGGGGATCGCCAGGTACGAAAAGCGACGTGAATCCCATATCGAGTCGCGACACATTGATGTCTGGAACGACATCGGGCAGCTTGAATTTGTCTTCAATAATTGACTTTAGCAAACCGCCTCCCAATGCTAGCCCCGCTCCAAGAAGTGCAGCAAGTATCGTATGCAAGTTGACCCGTCGCTCGGCGGAGCGTTTCAACGGCTTCTGCGCTGCATGAAGTGTAGCTTGTTCGATTCTCCCGGCGGCGTCGATCGACCATTGGGTGACGAGTTCCGGACTCACTTTCAGCACCACGGCAACTGCAATGACGCGAGGCGGGTCGTGTCTTAGCAATGCGAGATCATGGTCATCTGTGATGCCTTGGCTGCGCAGTGCTTTCCACTGGGACTTGTGCAACTTGACGTGCTCTGCCTCCATCTGTCTGCCCTCCTTCGAGCCTTTACCTCTCAGTATCCAAAGTACCAGATATCGAATTGTAGTTGGGGATTGTAACGGTCTCGCAAGTCCATCGTGCGCACGAGGACCATCCGGGGGGAGGGACTCCTCTCACGCGAGCCGTTTCAATCGTCGCGTGCGGATCGCCATCGAGCCACCGGCCGCATCGAGAGCCCGCCCGGCCGGCGGGCGTGAAAGCGGCCCACGGCGCGGGGATCACTGCTTCGAGGCAGCTCCCGCCGGCCGCTTCGGGACCAGCGGCGCCGGGAAGAGGATCGGCGTGACCAAGACGAGCAGCCCGATCACCACGAACATCGCGACTCGGATGCCGGTGCCGACGACGGCGCCGGTGCCGTGCAGCGCAGCCTCGGTCTTGGCGTCGACCGGTCGGATGTCGCCTTCGCGCAGCGTGACCGGGATCGGCTGCGACCAGGGGCCGCCGGCGCTGATCAGGCTCCTGCTCTCGCGGGCGTCGACGAAGTCGAGCTTGTAGTCGCCAGGCGCCAGCCCCGTGAATCGGGCGGTCCCGAAGGTCTCGGCCGCCACGAAGGGTCCTTCGCCCTCTTTCCTGACCACGACGAGCGTCTGCTCGAGCGGCTTCGCGTCGCTCGTGCCCGTCGCTCGCAGCAGCGCCTTCTCGCCGCCGTGGAACTCGGCGTGATGAAGGTGCGAGCCGGAGAGCGTCGCGTCGAGCGTCGCGGGCTGCGGCAGGGTGAAGCTCACCGAGGCCGCCGTCGCCGGCTCGAGCCGCACGGTCTTCGACTGGTCGGCGAATCTCTCCGGCGTCACGCGCCACTCGCCGGCGACGAGGCCGCTCACCCGGAACCGGCCCTTCGCGTCGGAGCGGACCGAGAACTCGGCGCCGCCGGCCGTGAGCGTCACGCTCTGATCGACGACCGGCTTGCCGCCGCCGTCGACGATCGCGCCGAGGACGCCGGCCGTGCCGCGCGCGACGGCGAGCTCGACCTCGGTCGTCTCGCCCTTGCGCGCCGACACGGTGGTCCGGCTGCTCGCCGTGTAGAGGTAGTCGGGGTCGAAGGTTTCGAGCGCGCAGGCGCCGGCCGGCACGACGTCGAACGTGACGCGGCCGTCGGCTCCAGTCCGGCGGGTCGACCGCTTGCTCCCGTCCGGTCCGAAGAGGGTCACTTCGATCTGCGCGACGCCGTGGCCCGACGGGTCCTTCACGAGCGCGGCGATCGTGTCGGGCGTGCGCGCCGGAGGCGGCGCGGCGCTCGCCGCGGATGGCGGCTTGACGACCTCGACGGCCGGCTCGACCGCCGGCGACTGCTCCTGGCGAGCGACGTTCGTCTCGTTTCCAGCCTTGCCGGCCGGAGCGTCGCCGGGCTTCTTCGTGCTCACCCAGAGCAGCACGCCGAACGCGGCGAGGACGAGAAGAGTCGGGGCCCATTTCATTCGCGCTTCTCCCTTCGGATCCGCCGCCAGCGTACACCGTCCTTGCCGTCGAGGAGCTCGATCCCTTGTGCCTTGAGGAGGTCGCGGACCTCGTCGGCTCGCTTGAAGTCGCGGCGCTGCCGCGCCTCGTCCCGTGCCCGGACGAGGGCGAGGATCGCCTCGTCAGCGAGCTCGGCGGCGGGCGCCGACTCGAGCAGGCCGAAGACGCTCCACATGCCGCGCAGCAGCTCGAGCAGCGCGGCCGCCTGCGCGCCCTCGAGCGCCCGCCGGTTTCCCTCGCTCACCGTCTCGTCGAGCGCGGCGAAGGCGACCGAGACGTTCAGGTCGTCGTCGAGCGCCGCCTCGAAGCGCGCGCGCAGCTCGGCCACGAGCGACGCGAGGGTCGATCCGTCCGGGCCCGAGCCGGCCGCCGCCCGCTCGAGCCGTTCCGCAAGGTCGCGGTAGCGGGCGACCTTCTTCTCCGCCTCGGCGAGTCCGTCGAACGTGAAGTTCAGCGGCTCCCGGTAGTGCGACTTCTGGAGCGCGACGCGGATCGCGTCGGCGTGATAGCCCTTCTGCTTCAAGTCCTCGATCGTGTGGAGGTTGCCGAGCCGCTTGCTCATCTTCACGCCGTCGACGAGCAGGTGGCGGGCGTGCAGCCAGTGGCGGACGAAGGGCTTGCCGTTGGCCGCCTCCGACTGGGCGATCTCGCATTCGTGGTGGGGGAAGACGTTGTCCTCGCCGCCCGTGTGCACGTCGAGCGTCTCGCCGAGGTACTTCTTCGACATCGCGGAGCACTCGATGTGCCAGCCGGGAAAGCCGCGCCCCCACGGCGAGTCCCACTGCATCTGGTGGCGCGGGTCGACCTTCCAGAGCGCGAAGTCGCGCGGGTCGCGCTTCTCCGGGTTGATCTCGACGCGGGCGCCGGCCTCGAGGCTCTCGCCCGTGTTGCCGGAGAGACGGCCGTAGGCCTTGAAGCGCGAGAGGTCGTAGTAGACGTTGCCGGTCGGCGCCGTGTAGGCGATCCCCTTCGCGACGAGCGTCTCGATCATCGCGATCATCTCGGGGACGTGCGCGGTCGCTCGCGGGTAGCTCTCGGCGCGGCGGAACGAGAGGTAGTCGAGCGCGGCGAAGAACTCCGCGATGTAGCGCTCCGCGAGCTCCCACGCCGAGACCTTCGCCTTCCTCGCCGCCGCCTCGAGCTTGTCCTCGCCCTCCTCCGCGTCGTCGAGCAGATGGCCGACGTCGGTGAGGTTCATCACCTGGCGGACCTTGAGCCCCTTCCACTCGAAGAAGCGGCGCAGCAGGTCGCCGAGCAGGAACGATCGGAAGTTGCCGATGTGCGGCGACGAGTAGACCGTCGGCCCGCAGTTGTACATGCGGACCTCTCCCGGGACCGCGGGCCGGAACTCCTCGATCCTGCGGGTGAGCGTGTTGTGCAGGCGGATCGACATGGCGAAAACGGGGTAGTCTCCGGGGCCCGCTCGGACGCGTCAAGCAGAGCGGACCCCCCACCCGCTCCGCATGCCGACGGAATCGACGCCCCACGCCGCCCTGCCCCACGAGATCCGCGGCTACCGAGTCCAGGCGCTGCTCGGCGCCGGCGCGATGGGCGCCGTCTACCGCGCCGTCGCATCGGGCGGCCGCCGAGGACTGGAAGGCGGCGACGAGGTCGCCCTCAAGGTCCTCGATCCGCGCTTCGCCCCTGACGCCGCGATCGTGAGGCGCTTCAAGCGCGAGGCGGGGGTCGGGCTCGGCGGCGGCCATCCCGGAATCGCCCGCGTCTTCGAGATCGGCAGCTTGCGCCACGCCGGGCCGGGCGGGGAGCGCCGCGTCCACTACATCGTTCAGGAGCTCCTGAAGGGCGGCAGCCTCCAGAGCCGCCTCGAGCAGGAAGGCGCGCAGCCCGAGCCGGTCCTGCGAGAGGTCGGGCGCCAGGTCGCCGAGACGCTCGCCTTCGTCCACGGCCGAAACATCGTCCACCGCGATCTCAAGCCGGCCAACCTGTTCCTGGACGAGCGCGGCCAGGTCAAGGTCGTCGACTTCGGTCTGGCGCGGCTCGTCACCGAAGAGGAGGCGCTCGCCGCCGACTCGGGGGCCGCCGCGCCCGATCTCGCCGCGCCGCTGCCGTCGAGCGGGCTGACGACGGCCGGCAAGTTCCTCGGCACCGTCGCCTACGCCGCGCCTGAGCAGCTCGCCGGCGCGCCGGCCACGCCGCAGAGCGACCTCTTCGCGCTCGGCCTCGTGCTCTACGAGATGGCCGCCGGCTCGCACCCTTTCGCACGCGAGCGCGAGCTCGGCTTCGAGGGCTACGTCGCGGCGGTGCGCGGACGCGACCCGGCGCCGCTCATCGAGGTCCGGCCCGAGCTCTCCTGGTTCTTCGCGCGCATCGTCCAGCTCCTGCTCGAGCGCGACCCGGCGCTGCGGCTCTCGAGCGCCGCGGCCGTCGCCGAGGCGTTTGCGCTCGGCGAGCGTTCGTCGTGGTGGGCGGCCGCGAGCTCGCCGGCGAGCGACTCCGTCTCCGCGGCGCGCCGACGTCTCGGCGTCCGCCGGCTCACGCGGCTGGTCGGACGGGGCAGCGAGCTCGCGCTCCTCGTCGACGAGTCGCGCGCCGCGTTCGCCGGCCGCGGCCGCCTCGTCGTGGTCGAGGGGCCGGAAGGCATCGGGACGACCCGGCTCGTCGATGCGCTCCTCGAACGGCTCGAGCGATCGGAGCCGCGCGCCGACGTCCTGATCACGCGAGGGGAGGAGGCCGCCGCGGCGCTCGAGCCGGTCCGCGAACGGCTGTCGTCGGACGAGCCTTTCGCTCCGCTGCTGATCGTGGTCGATGCGGCCGAGAGCGCGGACGCCCGCGCGCTCGCGTCGCTCGAGGAGCTCTCGTCCGCGCTCCCCTCGCGGCCGCTGCTCCTGATCCTCGTCCTCCAGAACGACGCGCCTCTCGATCCGGAGGCCGCGTCACGGATCGAGCGGCTGCGGCGCGGCACGGCGCGCGTGGAGCTCTCCCGGCTCGACGTCGAGTCGTTCCAGACGATCGCGCGCGACCTCGCCGTCGATGCGCGGCTCGCCGATCGCGCCGGGCGCCGGCTCCACGAGCTCTCGGGCGCCATCCCCGGCGACGCCATCGAGCTCGCCGCCTTCCTGATCGAACGGAAGCAGCAGAAGGCGCTGACCGACCGGAAGGTCGCGCTCGCGGAGCTGCCGCCCGCGCTCGTCGCGCGCTACTCGCGGCGGCTCGCCGGCCTCACCGCCGGCGCGAGCGCGCTGCTCGAGGCGGCCGCCGTGCTCGGCGCCGACCTGCGGCTGCAGACGCTGCGCGACATCCTCGGGCTCGGCGCCGAGGAGTTCGAGCGGACGCTGCGCCAGGTCGAGGTCGAGCGGCCGCTCGTCGTGAAGCGCGGCGGCGAGCTCCATTTCTGCCAGCCGCTGCTGCGCCGCCAACTGGTCGCGTCGGCGCCGCGCGAGCGGCGCCGCGCGGTCCACCTGCTCGCGGCGCGCCACTATGAACGTGAGCTGGCGCTCCCGACTCCGGCCCCGCGCACGGCGCTGAAGGCCGCGATCCACGCCGAGCTCGCGCGCGAGCGGACAGTCCTCGCGGCGACGCTGCGCCGCGCCGTGCGCGTGCTCGAGCTCGAGGGCGCGCTCGAGCGGGCGTGGCGGCTCGTCACCGGAGCCGAAACGCTGGCGCGCCGGCAACCGCAGGACGTGCGGCTGCTCGCGCAGGCGCTCGTGCTGCGCGGCCAGCTCGCCCACCGGCTCGGACGGCGCGAGGACGAGCGGGCGATCTGGAGCGAGGCGGCGCGCCTCTCGGCGCAGCTCGACGATCCCGCGGTCCGGGCCCACGCGTTTCACGGACTCGGCCGCCTCGCGTCTCGAACCGGACGGTTTCTCGCGGCCGAGACCTACCTCCGCGACGCCGAGCAGGCGGCGCAAAAGGCGGCGCGCGGGTCGGGGGTCGAGCGGTCGCTCATTCTGCTCGACATGGCGGAGACGCTGCTCTGGAGCGGCGACGAGGAGCGGTGCGAGCAGGCGCTCGAGCGTGCCGAAGTGGCGATCGACGCGGGCGCCGCGATCGGCTCGATCGGCCGCTACTTCAAGGAGCGCGGCAACCTGCTGCTCGAGCTCGAGCGGTTCGACGAGGCGGCCGACGCCTACTCGCGCGGCCGCGCCGTCGTGCGCGGCCCGGCGTTGCGGCCGCTGCACCGCGCGATGGTGCTCGGCACTGCGCGGCTGCTGCGCGAGACCTGCGACTTCGAGAAGGCGAGGCGCGCGTGCGAGCTGGCGCGCCGGTCGGCCGAGTCCGACCTCGACCTGCGCCACCTCGCGCAGGCGTGGTACGTGCTCGGCGACGTCGAGTCGCGCCTCGGCGAGCCTGACCGCGCCTTCCTGCCCTACCTGCGCGCTCGCCGGCTCGCGCGCCAGGTCGAGGACGACTACCTGGAGGTGAGCGCGCTCGGGTCGCTCTCGTTCCTCTACCGCTGGAAGCGGTTCGAGCGCCACTCGCTGCCCAAGGCGATCCGCTGCGCGCGCCGCGCGATCGCGATGGCGCACCGGCTCGCGGTCGGGCGGCTCGAGGCGCGCGGGCTCGCGGCGCTCGCGCTCTGCTACCGCGACATGAAAAAGATGCCGTGGGCGCTCGCCATCGCCCGCAAGGCGATCCGTGAGGCGTCGGCGGCTGGAGTCCGCCGCCGCCGCGCGGCCGAGATCTACTGGGTGCACGGACTGATCCTCGGCGAGACGGGCGAGACCGAGGCGGCGCGCGCGTCGCTCGACGAGGCGCGCCGTCGGATCGAGCGGCGCCTCCTCGGCGTCGCGTCGTCGGCGGTGCGGTCGCGCATGATGGAGCGCGACCCGCTGCTGCGGGAGATCGAGGCGACGCGGTTCTGACCATGATCCTCACCGTCACCCTCAACCCCTGCGTCCACCGCTACCTGCTCTACCGCGAGGAGGAGCCGCCGCGGACCGTCGTGCGGCTGGTGCGCGAGCGGATGAGCTCGGGCGGCAAGGGGCTGAACGCGGCGCGGGTGGTCGCGGCGCTCGGCGGCGGAGCGGTCGCCCTCTCGACGCAGAGCGGCCCGACCGGCGAGCTCTTGCGCGACTGCCTCGCGCGCGAGCGGGTCGACGCCGAGCTCGTGACGGTGACGAAGCCGACGCGCCTCTCGACCTGCCTGTGGGATCTCGGCATCGAACGCTTCCGCGAGTTCCTCGAGGAGGGCTCCGACGTCACCGCCGCCGAGGCCGACGAGCTGCGCCGTCGCTTCCACGCCCTGCTGCCGCGCGTGACGACGGTGACGATCAACGGCAGCACTCCCGCGGGCCACCTGACGCCGCTGCCGCGCGAGTTCGTCGCGGCCGCGCGCGCCGCCGGCAAGAGGGTGATCCTCGACGCCTACGGTCCGGCCGCCGCCGACTCGGCGCGCGTGCCGCCGCACTGGATCCGCGCCAACCTCGACGAGATGGGGAGCACCTACGGAGTGCGTCGCTCGGACGAGCTCGCGGCCTTTCTCGCCACGAGCGGCGCCGACGGCCTCGTCGTGAGCGACGGACCGAACGCGCTCCACTGCGTCACGCGCGACCGCCGGCTCGTCGTGACGCCGCCGCGGGTCCGCGAGGTGAACGCCGTCGGGTCGGGTGACGCGCTCACCGGCGCCTTCGCGCTGGCGCTCGACCGCGGCGACGCTCTCGAGCAGGCGCTGCGCGAAGGAGCGGCCGCCGGCGCGGCCAACGCGGAGCAGCTCCTGGTCTGCGAGTTCGAAGTCGCGCGCTGGCGCGAGCTCGCGGCGCAGGTGGCGGTGCGGAGCGTCGCGTGAAGCCGGCGCGCGTGGCGCTCGGCTGGCTCGGTGCGGCGGCCGTCGCCGTCGGCGTCCGCGCGCTCTCGCGCTCGCTCGATGCGGCCGCCGAGCGCGGCGGCGCCGCCTCGAGCGCCGCCCACCTCGCCGGCCAGCGCTGCGACGAGGCGACGCTCACCCTCGAACTCCTCGCCGATCCGCTCGAGCTGCGCGGAACGTTCCGGGCGTCCGTCGCCGACGAAGCGCCGTTCCGCGAGCTCCACCTGGTCGCGCCGGGCGACGTCGTGCTCTCGTCGGTGAGCGTCGACGGCGCGCGCGCCGAGGAGACGACGCCGTGGCTCGCCGCCGTCGTGGCCGCGCCGCGCGCCCATCGACGGCTGAAGCTAGGGCGGCGGACCCGATCGAGCTCGGCGCCGATCGAGATCGCCTTCCGACGAGGCGTGCCGCGCCGCGGCGGCGAGCCGCTGCCCTTCGTCTGCGATCCGCTGGCGCTGGTGGAGGTCGCATCCTCGTCGTCGCTCGCCGAGATCGAGGTCGTCGTCCCCGACGGCGTCGGGTTGCTGACGAGCGGCGGCGATGCCGGCGAGCTTCTCGACCACGGGCCCGGGCGGCTGCGGCTGGGGCCGTGGCCGGCGGGCCACGCGCCGCTGCTCTTCGTCGCGGGCGAGGCGGAGACAAGGAGGGGACGCGGAACGGAGTCGCTGATCCGCTTCGTCGCTGAGGTCGGCGATCTCCCGAGCGCGGCGCTCGAGGCCGAAGCGAGCGAGATCGTCGCGCGAGCCGCGCCGCAGCGGAACGAGCCGCCGCGCCTCCTGCTCTTCCGGCGCGGGATCGACGGAGGGGCGGTCGAGGAGCTCGGCGGCGGCTGGTACGCGGTCGCGCCGCCGCGGGAGCCGATCGAGCTCGCCTACGCGCTGCTCGCTACGTCGCTCGCGCGCAGCTCGGCGGTTCCGTTCAACGCGAGCGATCCGCTCGTCGCCGCGCTGCCGGCGGTGCTGGTCCTCGACGCCGCCGCGCGCGACGGCGAACGGTCGACGCGCCTGCCTGCGCTCGAGCTCGCGCCGGCCGCGGCTCGGGGGCTTCGCGCATGGAGGGCGCTCTCGGCGGCCTTCGGCGCTCGGGCGAGCGAGGCGGCCCGCGAGCTCCTCCAGGAGCGGCTCGCGCGAGGAGCGGAAGGGCAGGAGCCCGCGCTCCTGCACGAGCCCGAGGCGCGCGCGGTCGTCGAATGGGCGCTCGACGGCGTCGAGGTGCGGCTGGAGCGGTGGAACCTGGCGATGCGCGGCGGCCGGTCGGTGGCGTCGGGCGAGATCGTCGTCGCGCCGCCGCCGCCGAGGCTCACCTCGCCGATCGCGATCGCGCTCGGCTTCGTCGGGAACGAGCGCCTCGAGCTCGAGCGGCTCCTCGTCGCCGGCGAGCGCACGCGCTTCGACGACGTCGAGCTCCTCGAGGTGCCGCGCGTCGTCGTGCTCGATCCGGAGGCGTGGTTGCCGCATCGCGGCAAGCCGCCGGTCGCGCCGATCGCGGTGGCGGCGCGGACGTTCGCCGTCGCTCCCGACGCGAGCGCGCTCGCGGTGGCGCTCGAGCGCGCCGTCGCGACGCCGGCGTGCGGAGTGGCGATGCTGCGAGGCGATTCGGAGGGAGCGCTCGAGCCGCGGCGCTGGTTCCCGACGGACGGTCCCGTGCGCGCGCTCGAGTGGATCGTCCCCGGCCGATTCCTGCTGGTTCAGGAGGAGGCGGGCCGGGCGCTCGTCGTCGACGAGCTCGACGGATCGTCGCAACCGCTGCGCGGAACGCCGGCGGCGTCGCAGCGCGGCGGGCTGCTGCTCGAATCGAGCGAGCGTGCGCCCGGCTGCTCCTCGCACGCGATGCACGACGTCGAAGCCGGGGTCGTCTGGCCGCTCCCGATCCACGGCCGCGGCGAGGCGCGATGGGTGGCGGGGAGCGACGAGCTCGTCGTCGAGGGCAGCGACGGCCGCGCCGCGATCCTCGACGGCCGCGGCCGCGCGCGCGTCGACCTGCCGCCGCTCTTTCATGAGCTGCGCGAGCTGCGCAGCGAGCCGTTCGGCTGGGTCGCGTCGGTCGACTCGGCTCGCGGCGGTCGCGTCGAGCTCTTCGATCGGCACGGCGGACTGCTCCGGTCGATCGTGGTCGAGGGGCGCTTGCGCGGGACGAGCTTCTCGTTGGAGAGCGGAGCGCTGCTCCTGTTCCTGCAGGCCGGCGCGCGCGACCACGAAGTCCGGCGCGTCGAGGTCGCCGGCGCCGACGCGGGCGAGACGGTCTACCGCGGCCCCGACCGGCCGCTGCCGGAGGCGGCGACGAAGCGCGGCCTCGTGCTCGTGGCGGCGGAGAGCGACTCGGCGCCGCCTTCCGAGCCGCGGCGGCTCGAGTTCGCCACGTTCGACGCGCTCGCGCGCGGCGCGACCGCGGCGTCCGAGGCGGGAGCGTCGTCGCCGCGGCTCGTCTGCGCCGAGGCGATCCTCGATCCGGCGCCCGTGGTGGCGTCGGCCGGGCGCTATCTCTACTACCTGCGCGCGCAGAGCGGCCCGCGCGGGCTGCGCGGCGAGCTGCGGCCGCGCTCGCTCCATCGGTACGACTTCCTCACGGGCCGCGAGGAACCGCTGTCGATCACGGGCCGCTGACGGTCCACGGACGGAACGGGCAGGACGCATGGAATTCCTCGGCCGGCTGAGAGAGGTCACGACGCGCGTGCGGCGCGGCGAGGTCCCGTCGCAGGCCGAGCTCGCCGCGCTCAAGGCGGAGAACCGCCGGCACGCCGAGAAGGCCGAGCTCGCCGACGCCGAGGTGTGCGACTCGCTGCCGACCTGGCTCAACACGACCAACTCGACCGTCTGCAACCTGCGCTGCACGTTCTGCCCGCAGGCCTACGGCAAGGGCGTCGACTGGCGGATGGAGGAGCCGATCTACCGCAAGGTGCTCGAGGAGCTCTACCCGGCCGCCGAGATCGTCCAGCTCTCGGCCTACGGCGAGCCGATGATGACGCCGCACCTGCCCGAGAAGCTCGCCGACATGGAGCGGTTCGGCGTGAAGCTCGAGATGGTGACGAACGCCACGCTCATGAAGGGCGACGCGCTGCTCGACCGGATGGCCCGGATCATGGGCCTGCTCACCGTCTCCATCGACGGCGCGACGAAGGCGACCTACGACGCGTTGCGGGTCGGCGCCGACTTCGACGAGGTCGTCGGCAACGTCCGGAACTACAACCGGTTCCGCCACGCGCTTCCGCCCGGGCAACGGGCGCCGCTCAACTTCAACACGATCCTGATGAAGAGCACGCTCGCGGAGCTCCCCGACTTTCTCCGCCTCGCCAAGGAGCTCGACGCACACCACGTGACCGTGGCGCACATGGTGCTGCTCGAGGAGGCGGCGCGCGGCGAGATGCTGAACGACTCGCGCGAGTGGAAGGAGCGGACCAACGACGTGCTCGCCGAGGCGGCCGAGGTGGCGAAGGCGCTCGTGCTCTCGGTGAACCTGCCGCCGCCTTTCGCGCTCTCGGACGCCGATCGAGCCGCTGCGAAGCCCGCGCCGATCCGCTGCTGGTTCCTCTGGCAGCGCATGTACGTCGGCCCGTTCGGCGACGTCGTGCCCTGCTGCCTCTCCGGCATCCACGTGAACGGCAACGTCCGCGAGTCCGACTTCTTCACCCAGTGGAACAGCCCGCTCTATCGCGAGATGAGGCGCCGGGTCCACGGCGACGACCCCTACGGTCCCTGCAAGGACTGCTACCTGGTGAACCGCAGCCCCGACACGGGCTCGTTCGACCGGACCGACAAGGCACCCGCCGCGTCGTAGGGAGCGGCGCAGCCGCCGGTGATGAAGAAAAGCGACGGGCGGCCGCGCGTCTCCGCGCAGCCGCCCGTCGTGGTCATTCGCGGTCCTTACGGCTTCGGACGCTTCATGCCGATCGAGGCGAGGTACTTGTCGACGTTCGCCTTGATCTGCTCGTTGGTGAGCCCCGCGGCGCGACCGTCCTTGATGATCTGACGGATGCGAGCCTGCACGTCCTGGTTCGCGCCGCCCGGGGTCTGGCCCGGAACACCTGGCCCGCCGATCGGACCGGTCGACGGACGGCCCTGAGCCGTTGCCGACGCCGCGAGCAGCCCAACCAGCGCCGTCGCGACACCGAGGGAACGAAGCTTGTGAACCATGAGGGTCTCCATCGTGTTCGTGCCGTCGCCGGAATGACCCGGCGAACGGCATCGCCCTGGGCTCTGTTGCACGTAGGGCAATATCATGCGGGCGCGCCCGGGGCTGCGCAACGGCGATCAGGCCTCGGGAGTTCCATCGCGGACGGAGATGAAAGAAAGCGCGTGTCCGACGGCGCCCCCCGAGTCATCGAGCTCGCAGGCCTCACGGTCCGCTACGGGAAAAACGTCGCGATCCAGACGCTCGACGCCCACTGCCCCGCCGGGGCGGTCGGGCTGCTCGGTCCCAACGGCGCCGGCAAGTCGAGCTTGATCAAGGCGGTGCTCGGGCTGCTCCAACCGTCGGCGGGGAGCGTGCGCGTGCTCGGGCACGAGGTGCCGCGCCACGCGCTCGAGGTGCGCCGGCGCGTCGGCTACATGCCGGAGAGCGCCGTCGCCTTTCCCGGCATGACCGGCTTCGAGAACGTCGCCTACGCCGGGAGCATCGCCGGCATGCCGCGCGGCGAGGCGAGGCGTCGCGCGCACGAGGTGCTCGAGTACGTCGGCTGCGGCGAGGAACGCTACCGCGCGATCGAGGAGTACTCGCAGGGGATGCGGCAGCGCATCAAGCTGGCGAGCGCGCTCGTCCACGACCCCGAGCTGCTGCTGCTCGACGAGCCGACCAACGGCCTCGACCCGAGCGGGCGCAGCGAGATCCTCGAGCTGATCCGCGACCTCGGCCACGAGAAGGGGATCCACGTCCTCCTCTCCTCCCACGTCCTCGACGACGTCGAGGCGGTCTGCGACCACGTGCTCGTGCTCGCGCGCGGCGAGCTCAAGGTCGCCGGCTCGATCGCCGAGCTCAAGGCGCGCTATGCCGGCGCGCGCGTCCGCCTGACGATCGACGGGGAAGCAGGCGGCGCGGCGCGCTTCCTCGAGCTCGCGCAGACGCGCGGCTTCGAGGCGCTGCTGCCCGACCCGCTCGACCCGCGGGAGTGCCTCGTCAAGCTCAAGGACGGCGTCGCCCCGCAGGCGCTGCTGCGGGTGGCGCTCGAGAGCGGCGTGCGCGTGCGTCGCTTCGTCCCGCGCGGCGCCTCGCTCGAGGAGGTCTTCCTCGAGACGATCGACCCGACGGCGTCCGCCGGCGGGAATCGCTGATGCCGGTCTACGACCGCTCCTACCGGCGCTGGGACGGCGAGCTCAAGCGGCGCGCGCTGCGCTTCGTTCCGATCATGTCGATGGGGGTGAAGAACGCGCTCGGCATGAAGGGCGGCTGGTTCTTCACGCTGCTCCTTCGCACCTTCATGGTGGTGAGCCTCGTCCCGACGCTGCTGCTCTTCTTCGCCAACTACGCGCTCGCCTTCCGGCCCGACTTCCTCCCGCTCGGTTTCCTCGGCTTCCTCGAAGAGCTGCGTCCCTACCGCGCGATCCAGTACCCGCTGCTCACGCGGCTCAACATCCTCTTCCTGATGGTCTACACGGTGCTCTTCGGCTCGGGGCTGATCGCCAAGGATCGGGCGAGCGGGGCGCTGCCGCTCTATCTCTCGCGGCCGCTCACGCTCGCCGACTACGTGCTCGGGAAGGTCGGCATCATCGGCTGGTTCGTCGCCGCCTTCACGCTGGTCCCGAACCTCGTGCTCTGGCTCTTCGGCGTCCTGGCCGACGATCGCGCGGGCGCCTTCCACGAGGCGCTGCCGCTGCTCGGGCCGATCGTCGCGCAGAACGTCACGGCGATCGCCCTCTACTCGCTCACGATCCTCGCCGTCTCGTCGCTCTGCCGGCGGCCGATGTTCGCCGGCCTCATCTGGTTCACGATCGTGGTCTTCCTCCCGACCTTGACGGCCGGGATCGGCGCGCGGCTCGGGTCGCACGCCATCCCCGCCGCGTCGCCCAACGACGCCCTCTTCGCGCTGGGCTACGACCTCTTCGGCGTCGGAGAGCTCTACGAGCAGGCGCACGGTCCGGCGCGAGGCGACGCGCGTTTCGCCATCGAGGGCGTCTTCTCGTTCGTGAACCCGTTCGGGAAGACGCCGCCCGGGTGGTGCTGGGCGTCGATGGCGGCGTGGTGCTCGCTGTCGCTCGCGGTCCTGACAACGACGCTGCGCCGGCAGGAAGTGGTCGGCGATTCGGGGCGGCGATGAGCGTCGAGCTTTCGCGCGTATCGCACTGGTACGGCCCGGTGATCGGGCTGAACGACGTGTCGCTCGGCTTCCATCCCGGCGTGACCGGCCTGCTCGGGCCCAACGGCGCCGGCAAGTCGACCCTCATGCGGCTCGTGACCGGCCAGGCGCCTCCGAGCCAGGGAGAGATCGCCGTCTTCGGCGAGCGCCCCTTCGCCAATCCCGACGCGCTGATGCGCATGGGCTCCTGTCCGGAGCACGAGGAGCTCTACGACCACCTGACCGGCCGCGACCACGTCTTCGCGCTGCTGCACTACGGCGGCTTTCCGGCGGCCGAGGCGCGCCGCCTCGGCGAGCGCGCGATCGAGCGAGTCGGCCTCGCCGCCGCCGCCCACCGCCGCGTCGGCGCGTACAGCAAGGGGATGCGGCAGCGGCTGCGGATCGCGCAGGCGATCGCCCACGAACCCGACCTCGTCGTCCTCGACGAGCCGTTGAGCGGCCTCGACCCGGTCGGCCGGCGCGAGATGATCGACCTCGTGCGCGAGCTCGGCGCGAGCGGCCGCACCGTGATCGTCTCGGGCCACGTGCTGCACGAGGTCGAGAAGATGACGCGCCGGATCGCGCTGATCCATCGCGGGCGGGTGCTGGCCGAGGGGACGCTCGACGAGATCCGGCGCGCGCTCGACGCCCGCCCGCACCACGTGCGGGTCGCCACGAGCGACCCGCGCGCGCTCGCCCGCCTCCTGCTCGAGGAGCCGGGCGTCGTGAGCGTGGAGTTCGCCGGCGGCGAGGCGCGTTTCGAGGTGAAGGAGCCGGCGCCCTTCTTCGACCGGCTCGGACGCATCGCGGCCGACGGCGCGCCCGAGGTGACCGAGTTCGAGGCGACGGATGACAACCTCCAGGCCATCTTCGACTACCTCGTCGCCTGAGCCGGCGGAGACGGCCGGCGCCGGCGCCGACGCTCTGGCGCGGCCGGCGCCTCGTCGCCGCCGGCTCCTCGATGGCATCGCCGCGACGGTGCGCGTCTCGGGGCTCTCGCTCCTGCGCGGCCGGCGCGGCGTCGCGCTCGCGCTCCTGTGCGCCGTGCCGCTGGTCGCGCCCGCCATCGAGCTCGTGCGCGCCGGCGCCGGCGCCAAAGGTGCGCTCGGCTTCCTCGACACGATCACGAAGTTCTATTTCGCGCGCGTGAACCTCGTGGTCGCGCTCTTCCTGGGGTGCGGCGCGCTCGGCGAGGAGATCGAGGGGAGGACGCTGCCCTACCTGCTCACGCGGCCGGTGCCGCGCTCGGCGCTGCTGCTCGGACGATGGCTCTCGGCGATCGTCACGGCGACCGTGCTGCTGAGCGCCAGCTTCGCCCTCGTCTACGCGGCGACGGTGGCGCAGATGGGCTTCGAGGCGCTGTGGGTCGACCTGCCGGTCCTCGGCTGGGCGCTGCTCGGGGTCGTCGTCTCGCTCGTCGCCTACAGCGCCTTCTTCATGCTGCTCACGATCGTCGTGAAGTGGCCGCTGCTCGTCGGGCTCGGGCTCCTGTTCCTGTGGGAGGAGTGGGCCGCCGCGATGCCCGGCCGCGCCGCGCGCTACACCGTGCTCCACCACGTCTACACGCTGCTCGCGCATTGGAGCCGCGACGACACCTACGTCCGCCTCGCCAGCCCCTTCGGCGACAAGATGCTCTCCGCCTCCGAGTCGCTGCAGGTTCTTGCCTGGATCGCCGCCGTCTCGCTCGCGCTGGCGCTGTGGCGGTTCCGGAAGAAGACCTACCTGGTGTGAGCCGCGCGGTCGTCGAGCCGGGTGCCGCCGCGATCAGCGGACGAAGCAGCCGAGCATTTTGTAGGAGAGCAGCGCCGCCAGGAACTCGGAGTGGTGGTTCACCGGATCGGGCTTGAGCTCGTTCACGTCGCAGGCGATCACGCGCTTCGTCCGGCCGATCTCCTTCACGAGCTCGACGACGTCGCGCCACGAGAGGCCGCCGGGCACGGGCGTGCCGGTGGAAGGCAGGATCGAGGGGTCGAGGCCGTCGAGATCGATCGTGACGTAGACGGGATCGCGCAGCAGGCGGACGGCGTCGCGGATCCAGTTCGTCCGCGTCGGCAGCTCGTGGCCGGGGAAGAGGTGGACGCCGCGGCGCTTCGCGTAGGTGAACTCCTCCTCGCACATCGCCCGGATCCCGATCGAGACGATCGTCGCGGTCCGATCGTCCTCGGCGATGGCGTGGATCGCGCAGGCGTGGCTGTAGGGCGAGCCGCGGTATTCGGCGCGCAGGTCGGCGTGGGCGTCGACGTGGAGCAGCGAGAAGCTGCCGTGCTTCGCTCGCACCGCGCGCGTGAGGCCGATGCTGACCGAGTGCTCGCCGCCGAGCCCGAGGAGGAACTTGCCGTCCGAGACTGGACGTCGCGCCGCCTCCTCGATCGCCGCGACCGCCTTCGCCGGATCGTCGTCGACGAAGGTCACGGCCGGCAGCGTCGCGATCCCGAGCTCGCAGACCTTGCGGTCGAGCTCCAGGTCCCAGAACTCGACCTGCCCCGACGCCTCGATCAGCTTTGCCGGCCCCTGATCGGCGCCCTTGCCGTAGGTCGAGGTGCCGTCGTAGGGGCAGGGAAGGACGGCGATGCGCGCGCTCTCGTAGCGCGAGCGCTCGGGCGGGAGGTCGAGGTAGCCGTGCGTCGCGGCGCGCGTCGATCTGCGTGCCGGCGGTTTCGTCGCTCGCTTCGAGGGGTTCGTCATCGCGGGGCGGGACGTTAGCAGGCGCGCGGCGATCAGCGCCTGCTCACCATCGCTCCGACGAAGGCGTCGCCGAGCACTCGCCGCGCGGGCGTTCCTTCCGGCGCCTGGAGGCGGGCGGGGAGCGGAAGCGGCAGAGCCGGGTCCTCGATTGCCGATCTCGCGTCGAACCCCGCGGCCTGCCATTGCTCGAAGTTTCGACCCGCGAAGCGGATCTCCTTCCCGTCCGTGCGCCAATAGAGGTTGCGAGTGAAGTCGAAGTGGCCGTCGGAGAAATCGCCTGCGAAGAGCTCGCCGAGATCGAAGAGGACCACGTTGCCGCGGAACCTGAAGCTCACGTGCGGCTCGCAACGGCTGCGCTGGATCTGGGCGTCGCGACCGAAGGCGAAGACGTTGCCTTCGACCAAGTTCTCCTTTCCGTAATGCTGGTGGAAGCCGCCGTGGGTCGTGCGCTCGACCAGGTTTCGCGTGGCGCTGATCTCCGATGAGCCCTCGTCGAAGTAGATGCCCCAGCCGCCGTAGGTGCGGGCGGCCACGTCGGCGAAGCGATTCTTCCAGATCACGGTCCCGCATTGAGCGCCGAGCGTGTAGATGCCGCCCATGTCGGAGAGCCACGGCCCCTCGCCGTCCTTACGCTTGCCGATGTGGTGAACGTCATTGTCGATCACCGAGTTCCCGCCGGCGGTCGCCGGTCCGTACCCCCAGGTCCATCCAATCGAGATCCCGGTGTAGAGGAAGTCGTGGACCTCGTTGAACAAGATCTGGTTCTTCGGGCTCTGGCCGATCCAGATGCCGACGGCACTGTGGAAGATCCTCCCGCCGTTGCCGATGTCGCAGCGTTGGACGTGGTTCTCGAACGTGCGCAGCCCCTCGTTCTCGGGGATCGAGGTCGTTCCGATCTTCACTCCGCCGGCGCCGAGGTCGCGCACCGTGCAGAGCTCCACGCGATTGTCGTGGCAGCCGGCGTCGAGCGCGATCGCGTAGCCGCCGACGTGCTCGACCGCGCACTTGAAGAGCCTGCAGTGCGCCGCTCCGGTCGCCTCGATCGCTGCCGGCACGCCGACCGACGCCTGCGGGAAGCCGCTCGTGCGCGGCCCGTCGGGCGATGCCGGAGCCGGGAACCACCAGCCGGCGTGGGCGAAGGTGATCAGCTCGAAGAGGACGCGCTCGACGAAATGGCCGGCCGCCGGCTCGCCCTCGATCGACACGAGCCGCTCGAGCCGCGGCGCGATGACCTCGGCCGGGCCGTTCTTTTCCTCGTCGGGCATCGGCAGATACCAGACCCGACTCTCCTTCTCGTCGAGCCACCACTCGCCCGGCTCGTCGAGAAAGGCTGCGGCACCATCGAGGTAGTAGACGTCGCCCGGGTCGAGCTTGAAGACCGTCGGCTCGCGCAGCTCGACCGCGCTCTTCTCGAAGTCGAGAGTCTTCACGCGCACGTGCGATTCGACCCAGCGGCACATGACCGTGACGTCGGCCGGCGCGGCGGCGTCGGATCGCGGCGCGTCGCGCAGCAGGTCGAGATCGCCCGGCGCGAACCGAAAGCTCGTGACGCCCTGGCTCCATCCCTTCGCCGCGTCGGCGTCGGCGAGACCGGCGACGGCGAGGCAGCCGTGATTGGGATGGCGCGCGCGCGTGCGCCGCTCGCCGTTGACGAAGAGCTCGCGGAACGGCCACGCGCCGCCCTTCGCGGCCGCCACGTCCGCGACCCACGCGTCGCGGCCCTTCCACTGCTCCTTGCGCCAGCCGTCGACCTTCCGGCCGCCGCTCACGACCGAGCTCCCATTCCTGTCGCCACGCACGGTGATCTTGCGCTCGCCCGCCGAGTCGTCGGGAGTCAAGACAAGCGTCTGCTCGAGGAAGTGATGCCCTGCCGCGAGCTGGAGATCGACGTCCGCGGGCAGTTGTCCGCCGTTCTTCGCCTTGATCGCGCGCACCTCATCGAATGCCGCGCGCAGCGTCGGCGTCGTCCCGAGCGGATCGACTCGGATCTCGATCGGCTCCTCCTGCGCAGACGATCCGGACGACGCGACGGAGGCGAGCGCGGCGGCGCGCACGACGATGAAGACGGCGGCAACCCCTCCGATCCACGGCATGACGGTCTCCCGTTCCCCGATCGCTTACGATGCCCGCGATGGTGTCGCCCCGAAACATCTCATCCACGCCCTCGCGTGAGTCCTCGCCGTCGCACGCGCCCGCTCCCGTCGCCGACCTCGCTCCCTTCGCCCGCCGCGCGTGGGGCGCCGCGCTCTCGTCCGGCGAATGGAGCGACTGGCGCTGGCAGGTGCAGAACCGCCTGACCTCGGTCGGCGCGATCCTCGACCTGCTCGGCGACGACTTCCAGGTCGCGCCGGCGACGCGAGCCGCGATGGAGCGGGCCGCGAGCGCCGGCCGCGTCTCGGTCACGCCGTGCTACCTCGCGCTCGCGCGGCCCGGCGACCCGCGCGACCCGACCCTGCCGCAGGTGCTGCCCGACCCGGCCGAATCGGAGCACGACGGCGAGCCCGATCCCTTCCACGAACAGGAGCTCGAGATCGAGAAGGGCGTCGTCCACCGCTACCCCGACCGCGCGCTCCTGCTTCTCACGAACTTCTGCTCGACCCTCTGCCGCCACTGCATGCGCAAGCGCGAGTGGCCGGAGGGTGGCGGCCGGTTCGAGCGGCTCACCGATCAGGAAGTCGATCGCGCCGTCGCCGCGATCGCCGCGCGCCCGCAGATCCGCGACGTGCTCCTCTCGGGCGGCGATCCGCTCAACCTCGCGCCGAGCTACGTCGGCCGCGTGCTCCTGCTGCTGCGCGAGCGGTGCGAGCTCGACCTGCTGCGCATCGGCAGCCGCGTGCCGGTGACGCTGCCGCAGCGGATCGACGGTGAACTTCTCGCGGCGCTCGCGCCGGCCGCGCCGCTCTTCCTCAACACCCACTTCAACCATGCGCGCGAGTTGACGCCCGACGCGACCGCCGCCGTCCGCCGGCTCACGCGCGCCGGCGTCGTCGTGAGCAACCAGGGCGTCCTGCTGCGCGGCGTGAACGACACGGCGCTCGACCTGCTCGAGCTGTCGCGTGCGCTGCTGAAAGCCGGACTCCGCGCCTACTACCTTCACCACTGCGATCCGGTGGCGGGCGTGCGCCACTTCCGCGTCGGGCTCGCGCGCGGGATCGAGCTTGTGCGCTCGCTCACCGGCCGCGTCTCGGGGCTCGGCATCCCGCGCTTCATGGTCGATCTGCCCGGCGGCGGCGGAAAGGTCCAGGCCGACGGGCCCGACCTCGTTTCGCGACGCGGCGAGACCTTCGTCTATCGCAGTCCTCTCACCGGCCGCGACGTCGAGGTCGATGGATCGGAGGGCGCGTTCGCAGGCGCCGGCTCGTGGCGCGCGCGCGCGTCCCTCGATTGAGAGCGTCGGAATTCGCAGTTATGCTCCCGCGCCCGATCGGGGATCGAGTCGGGCGGCGGCGCCAGCCGATCCTCCATCGTGAATTGCCCGATCGTCTAATTGGTAGGACAGCGGACTCTGACTCCGTAAGTCTTGGTTCGAGTCCAAGTCGGGCAGCCATGAGTACTTGCGGCCGCCGGGGCGTCGAGCTCCGGCGGCCGCTTTCGCGACTGCGACGGCGTGCCGTCGCTGCCGCGCCTCTTGGAGTCGGGCGATGCGCGCGAGCGACGTGAGGCGCGCGACCGTCCACGCGCTCCGGACCGGCGCGAAGGGCGAGCGGATCGCGACGCTGCGGCTGCGCCACGCCGAGTACCGCGTCGATCGCTGGTGGAGTTTCTGCGATCTCGACGTCGTCGTGCCGGCTGTCCGGGACGTGCGAAACGTGAATGTCGAGTTGCGCGTCTCCGACGAAGTCGAAGTCGTCCTCGCCAGCATCGCCGACGCCTCGCGCGTCGCCGACGGCCCCGGCCACTACTCCTGCCGCCTCCATCCCGCGAGCGAAGCGCCCGTCCTTCCTCCCGAACGCGCGACCGACTCCGTCCACGGCGGCCTGATCGAGCGCACCGAGCCGCCCGCCTCCGGCGACCTCGTCCTCCACCTCGGCAGCGGCCTGACCTGCTACCCGCAGCTCGCGGGCGAAGGTCCCTTCCCTCCCGAGTCGCTGCGCCACGGCGAGTGGTCGGAGTTCATCCTGCTCGAGCCGCACGAGGTCGCGCACCTGAAGCCGGTCGCGCGCAGCGGTTGAGACGCGCGGGGCGTGTTCCGCGGCCTCGATGACTTCGTCCATCAAGTGGCTTGACGAAAAGGACCAGGGGGGGGTAATACGCCGCTCGTTCGCTCCAGAGGTGCAGTGATGAGTGAACGCTCTGACGCCAACGCCCGGCGACGCAAGCGCCCTCGCAAGTTCGAGCGGTCGCGCGCGGCCAAGAAGCCTGCGACTCGAATCCTGCGTTGCAGCAGGTGGTTCCGGAGAAGACCGCTCTCGCCCGCACGGTTGCGGGCCCTGCTCGGCCGCCTCGAGCTTGTAACGGCGAGCGGACGCATCCGCCGTCTCCTGCCCGCCGTCTCCGTCCGGGTTCATTCCACGCGATGGGACGGTCAGCCGGTCAGCAAGCTCTCTCGTTCAAAGCGGAGACCCAAGAAGTGGGTCCTGTTCCGGATCCGTCCGTTGGCCAGGTTCGATCCACCGCGAGGAATCCGCGGCAGCAAGTCTTCGCGTCGCCGAGGAGGGCGATCCAAGGACGTGAATCCAATCCGCGTCACGAAGCGGTCGCGCCGGACGAGCACGCAGCAGGCTGTCCTCCCTCGCGGCAGGAATCTGTCTGAGCACCGAGCGTGACGAGATAGGAGGGTCGTCATGTTTCACATTCCTGGTCTCGAAGCCGTGCCGGATGCGATGACGGGAGGCCAAGAGACCCAACGAGTCGGAGGAAGCGAGTTCTTCATTCCCGGGTCCGAAGCCTCGACTGGTTCCCATAACGGGCGTGGTCCTCGCGCGATCGAGTTCACCGGCGACGTACCGGCCGGGTCCAGTGATCCCCTTGCCTCTCGATCGCTACTCCGATCCGGCCTTCGGCAGCCAACCATCCTGCCGCCCACGATTCCAAGGTTGCTGCCAAGCCTCTTCGCTGCTCCGACCCAGCTACCTGGCTCCACGATTGTTCCTTCAATCGGAGCTCCCACGATCCGGCGCCCGTCGGTGCCGACCGGCATCGCACGGGAGGGCCCGCCGCCACAGAGGCCGGGAACCGGGCCAGACCAAGGAGCGTTTCGCCGAGGCTGATAGGCGCATCCCGGAGCTCGGGGTCTCCGAGCTCGAAACCGGTGATCGGGGCGTGAGAGCAGACCAGAAGAATTGTTGAACAAACTCGCAACCAGAATGCTGTGACCAAAGTGACCCGCATCTGAAAGAGGAGGTATGGGGACATGTTCCAGGCTCAGCTCCTTCTGTCCGGCCAGACCGTGTACAGCCCGTGGTTCGCGCGAGGTGGTGACTACGTTCGCGTCACGCTGGATCTCATTGCGGCGTCCTCCGGTGTCGACAAGCTGAAGGTCGAGGTCTTCACGAAGAACCGGGAGGAGGCCACTGACGGGGCCGTCGCGACTGGCACCGCCATAGACACCGCCACGGTCGGCCGATCGTCGACCGAGTATTCCGTCCTCAAGGAGCTCGTCCGCTACAAATTCACGCCGGGAGGCACGGGGCAGAACTTCCTGTTCCGAATGCTGGCTCCGGTGTGGCTGGACGCGGTCAAGGTGTAGCGTAGCGGCTACCCGCGGAGCTCGGGATGGGTGCATGCTGCTGCTCGTGCGTGGATGCCGCGGGGCGGTTCGAAGCCGTCCTCCTGCGGCTTGGCACAAGCGTCTACAGCCCATGGATGTGTCGCAGGGGCGACTTCCTGCGCGCGACTCTCGATCTGGTGAAGGCCAACTCGGCCACCTCGCTCGGCGTTCGTCTCTACACGAAGAACGAGACGGACACTGGGAATGGCATCGAGGTTGATTCAACGCTCTTCATCAACAAGAACACGCCGGGGCGCGTAACCCAGGAGTGGGGCTCAAACACCGGAACCGGCCTCAAGGAGCTCGTTCGCTATCGGTTCACCTGTCTGGGAGCCCCCTCTGGATCCTGGGTGATTTTCCGGATGCTCGCAGCCGTGTGGTTCGATGCCGTCCGGTACATCTCTCCTCCTTGAGGACATGACGGGCTCGCTGGAGCAACATCATGGGATGCGGATGCAAGTCGACTGACTGGAGCGGCGAGCCCTGCGCATGTGCCGAAACCAGCGTTCACGGAGCCGAGTCGCAACCACCGAGTTCCTTCTACTCTGACAAAGTCTTCGAAGTCGGTCCGATTCTGGAGGGGAGCATCGCCGAGTGGGACGAGAGCGGCGAAGCGCTGCCGAGCCGCGTGCAGGAGCTGCTGACCGGCGGCAGCGGCCTTGTCTCAGAGGCTAACATGTTGACTCTAATCGACCCTTGGACCGAGCAGATTGCACAAGACTGGCCACCAGAGAATCGGCCTGCACGACGCGGTCTGATTATCTCCGGCGTGACTACTTGTTCCACCTCGACGATGTGTCCGAAGTTGACAGTAGAATGTACTAGCGGAGTCACGCATGGCAGCCCAACATCGATCGATTACAGCATGACGTGTCCTGCTGGAACCTCTGATGAAGAGGCTCAACGGATTGCGGATGGCGAAGTGCGCAAGTGCGTAAACCTCGCCTGCACCTGCGCCACGGGCACCTCTGGTTACTGCGAACCCGCGAGCAGCGAGTATGGTGTTGACACCTCAGGTGTGAAGTGCGGTCCCTCAGGCAAGTGTGGCGGCAAAGTCGATTTCACTCCGGCTTGTAAAGGTAGGTGCTCAAGTAGCGGAACGAATACGGGTGGGCAGGAAAGTGGGTCAGGCGGCACGTTGACTGAACCTCCGCCCGATTCTCCTCCGCCTCCTGATCTAGATTTCCCGTTCAAATACCCAGAGAATCCAGCTGACTCCCTGCACTATCCAGAGGATCCAGAACGAGACGTCAAGATCGACGAAGCCTTCAGGTTAGCAATGAAGATTCTTGACAAGCACAATGTTTGGTTGCTCCATCTCAATCCTAAGGACTTCGACGACGAAATTACGAACGAGCTCAAGGGAAGCGGATATAATGATGACGTCATCAGCGCCGCTCTATCTGCAGCAGGGGTTCGCTAACGGATGATTCGTGGATGCAGAATTGTGTTTGGCTTGCAGCAACTCTTCACACGAGCGATTCGCTTGGCAGCAATCGTCTCTTTGGCGGTGCTTGGAATTTCGGCGGTTGCAACTGCGGACGAAGGACTGTGGCCATATACCAATCCCCCGCTGGCGCAACTAAAGCAAGCATTTGGATTCGAGCCGGATGCAGCCTGGTTTGATCACTTGCGACTTTCATCCGTGCGGATTCGAGCACGAGGATGGCCAGGCAATAATGCGGCGTCCGGTTGTTTTGTCGGGAAGAGCGGTGTCGTCTTGACGTGCCGACATGTTGTAACTGATATCTTGGCGTGGAACTGGTCACTGGAGGAAAACATCGCGCGGGACGGTCTTCTCGCAACTCGCGACGAAGGCGAGGTTCCTTGTCCTGGCCTCGAGATCGAAGTCTTGAGGTCGATCGAGAACGTGACCGCCGAGGTGGACGGCGCGATCGCAGAAGAAGAGTCGCCGTCACGAGCGACGCAGTCGCGAAGAACGGCAATCGATGCGATTCTCCGGCGCGAAAAGACGTCAGACTTACAGCGCTCGGAAGTGGTCAGTCTCTATGGAGATACTGAGCATTGGCTCTATCGATTCGACAAGTACAACGACGTGCGCTTGGTCTTCCTACCAGAATCGTTCGCTCCTAGCGACCCACGGATTCCAGTGAATAGTCGTGTCTTGGATGCTGCATTGCTTCGCGTGTTCAGAGATGGGAGAAAGATCACGCCAGACCACTGGCTTCAACCGAGTGCAAGTACAGTGAACGAAGGAGATTTCGTTGCTGCGTTCGGAAACCCTTACCGGACTGCGCGGTTGCGTTCGATTCCAGAAGTGAGCTTCATGCGAGCGATCGGAGTACCCGTTCGCCTCAAGCTAATTGATGCAATGATCTTCGCGTGTACTGGCGTTGAGTGCGATGCGCCTTCGAGAGGCTACATCGCTGGATTCGCGGCCGACCTCAAGAAAGAGCGAGAGTCGGTGGGGCGAGAGCTCGAGAGTCTGAATAATGCGATCGGAATCGAGCGGGTTGACTCTCTACACAAGATGATTCGAGAGAGGCTGCGATGGAATCCATCGAAGCTCTCTGAATACGATCATGCAGCCGAAGTTCTTGAGAGCGGATTCTCAGCGTATTCGCTGTACGCAGAGCGAGACTTCTGGCTTCAGGCGATTGCGGATTCGATAGCTCGGACAAGACAACCGGTCTTCACGCCCAGCGAGTCGTTGATGAGAATGAGCGATCGACTCTATTCGCTGTGTTCAGCGCCGGTCAATCTGCCACACTTCATGCGGTTGGAACCCCGTGCGCGCGGAGCTTTGGCAGAAGCTCTTCTTGCTTCCATATTCGAGCAGGCGCGGAGATCTCTCGGAGATGACGATCCGTTGATTATTGCAGCACTCGACGGATGGTCAACGACCGCACTGGCGAAAGCTGTCTGCGCGGGGACGAGATCGGAGCCCGCGAAGAAACTGGCACATCGTGATGAGCCGGAGTTGGGCCTCGTCGGCGCGAACGATCCTCTGAAAAAACTCTTAGGACGAATCGACCCGATACGGAAGGAATTGCAAGAGCGAGCTGAAGTAGATCTTGGGAAGGACCTTGAAGACGAGAATGCGAAGATTGCGGCGAGTTACTATCTGGCATTTGGCAACGGGTGGCCACCGGACGCAAATGCGACGCCTCGCTTCTCGTTCGGGAAAGTGTGCGGGTGGTCGAACGATCGGCAGCACGTGCGCTGGCGAGATTCGTACAACGATTATCTTGGACATGTCAAGAACGATGGTGCGCAAGTTCCGGTTCGATGGCGTGCTGCAGCTGAAGAGGTGGGCGAAGCACTTACGCATTCGTTTCTTACGACATGTGATGCAGTGGGCGGCAATTCTGGAGGGCCAGTTGTTGATCGTGAAGGCAAGCTCTGCGGAGTGATCACCAACGGTAGTTTCAATGAAGACGTCTACGATGACTCTGCATCGCGTTCAACGGCCCTCAATATCGATGCGATCATCCTGGTCCTCCGTCGCGTTTATCGGGCAGATGACCTGGCAGACGAGATCATGGGGAAGTAGAGCTGCGTCCCCGTGATCGAATCGGCGACGTCGCGCCCGATCGTGGGCGGAAAGGCCCGAGTCACAACCTCATCAACCGCAGCAGCGCCGCGAACAGGTCGTACCCGCGATCGCCGGCAAAAGTCCACTGCGCCGCGACGTTGAGGCTCGAGCGCAGCTTGGAGAGCGGCGGGAGAAGGTCTGCCTGCGGCTGGATCGCGAGCAGCGGGATCTCGTCGGCGAAGGCGTCGGCGAACTCGTGCATCGAGTTGCGGCCGACGATCGCGGCGAGGTCGGGAGTGACGAGGGCGGTCGAGAGCGCGGCGAGCGACGCGGCCGGGCCGTCGGCGACGACGCCGAGCTTCGGGCAGAGCGGGCGCAGAATCTGGAGCGCGCGATTCACGTCGATCGCGGCGGCGAAGGCGGGCGAGGTGCCGCGATAGACGAGCAGTCGAAGGTCGATGCCGGCGAGCTCGCCGAAGCCGCGCGCGTCGATCGCCAGGCAGGCGAAGCCGCCGAGGACGAGCTTGTCGATGCCGAACTGCAGCTTCGCGCCGGCCTTGCCGGCGTCGGAGAGGAGGACGACCGCGCCGCGCGGCGCGCCGCTCGGAAGCCACAGCAGGCCCGGGATGGTCAGGCCCGGCTCGCTCTCGAAGGTGACGAAGAGTTCTTGTTCAGCGAGCTTCGCTACTTCTCCAGCGAGCTTCGCCACTTCGCCGGGCGTCTTCGGAAGCGCGACCACGCGGCCGCTTGCGTCGCGGGCGACGACGTTTCTCGCCGATCCGGCCGGCAGGCCGCCGTTCGCGGCGACGAACGCCTCGGCGTCGAGCGTGCGCGGCGACTTCGTCGCGGCGGCGAGCTTCGCGACGGCGAGCTCGCGCATCGTGGTGAGTCCCGAGGCCGCGGCGGCCGCGTCGGACATGCAGAAGAGTTCCGCCGACTCGTCCGGCTCGGTCGGCCGCGCGACGACCGACTCGGCCGGCAGCGGCGAGCCGTCGCCGACGCCCTTCAGATGGCGGTCGAAGAAGCCGAGCGCGGCGGCGACCATCTCGAGGTTGTAGTCGTGCTGTGAATGAAACACCCTCCACGTCGCGAGCTTGTTCGCGTCGAAGAGCGACCAGATCGCCTGCAGCTTCTCGCCGGTCCTCTTCGTTCCCGCCGGCGGGAACTCGCGGTCGTCGTCGGCGCCGATCACGAAGATCGGCGCGGGCGCGCGCACGGCCAGCGCGTCGGCCCGATCCCCGATCCAAAGGGTGCCGGGCACGTGGTTGCAGGGGCACCCATTGTGAGGTTCGACCTCGAGGCTCGTCGCGAAGCAGACCGGGACGGCGCAAGTGAACCGCGGCTCGGCCGCGAAGGCCCAGAGCGTCGCCAGCCCGCCACCCGACGCTCCCGTGATCCCGACGCGCGTCATGTCGGCCTCGGGCCGTGTCTCCAGCCAGTCGAGCGCGCGCACCAGATCCCACACGTAGACGGCCGTCGTGTTCATCGAGCCGAGCGTGTTCCTGAAGTCGAAGTGGCTGCCGGCGTAGCGCCGCTCGATCTTCGCTTCGCCCTCGAAGCTGAAGCCGGGCGAGTCGACGATCAGCGCGAGGTAGCCGTGCAGCGCCTGCTGGATCAGCCGCTGCTGGACCACCGGCTCGAGCTTCTTGTGCTGCCAGTGGCCGTGCGGGTTGACGATCACCGGGAGCTTCCTGCCGGCGAGCGCCGGATCGGTAGGCACATACAAGTGCGCCGTGACCGGGAACCCGGGCCGGCTCTCGAAGACGACCTTCTCGATGCGGTAGCCGTCGCGCTCGACCGCGCCGACGACCCTCGCGTCGAGCGGCGTGCGCTCGGGCGGCGGGTCGAGCCCGAGCGCCTGCACCACGAGCTCCTTCTGCCGCGCCCGCTGCGACTCGAACTCCTCTCGTGATTTTGCGAGCGGCCGCGCCGCGCTCGCCTTCGCCTGCGCGTCGAGGAACGCCTGCTGCTGCGCCGGGCCGCGCCCGCCGAGCACGAGGTCGTCCCACGGCCGGCCGGGCCTCGCCTCCGCCGACGCGACGCCCTGCTCGCGGGCGATGAGCTCGCCGAGCGTCACGAAGGGCAGCTCGTGCGCGTTCAGGAAGTCCGGAATGACCGAGCTCGCGTAGCGGTTGCCTTCGGTGCCGGCGTCGACGAGGACGATCGGCTTCTCGGCGCCGCCGACGCGGAGCAGTTGCAGCAGCGCGCGCGCGCAGCCCGGCAGGTGGAGGTTCTGGATCAGGCGCGCCTGCACCATCCAGATCTCGCCGGCGCCGAGCTTCGCGTGCGCGAGCCCGCCGTTGCCCGAGACCTCCCAGGCCGGCGCGCCCGGCGACGCGACGAAACGCTGGGTGATGATCGCCGGCGCGCGCGTCACCTCGAGCCGCAGCGCTGCGCCGAGCGAACCCGGATCGAAGAGGTCGCCGTTCCAGTTCTCGACCTTCGGGGGATTCGGCAGCCACGACAGCGGATAGCGGTTCGACGTGTAGTCCTGCTGCAGCACGAGCAGCGTCATGCCGCCGCTCACCGCGTCGAGCAGCTTGCGCTGCGTGAGCGGATCGAAAGCCCGGAAGAACTGCCAGGCGCGCGGCGCGACGACGAGCGTGCCGCATTTCGCCGCGTCGAGCCGCGCAGGATCGAGGTGGGCGAGCGCCTCCTCGCTCGCGTAGATCAGCGGCGTCGGCCCCGGCACGCTCGGAACGACGAGCCACGGCGTCGCGCGGAGCGGGTCGGGGATGCGGCGCACCGCGTCGCCGCGCGCGATCTCGGCGGCGAGGAGGTGGCCCCAAGGCTCGCGGGCGAAACGGGCGACGAAGCTGTCGCCCTCCTTCGTCATCGCCGACTTGTGGAAGAAGGTCGAGCTCGGCAGCGGCTTCGAGAGGAGCCACGCGCGGTCGAGGCCGTGCGCCGGAACTCTCGCCACGACGACTGCCTCACGGCCCGCGCCCTCCTCCTTCCAGGAGAGCTCCGCGTCCGGAACCGCTTTGCGGTCGACGCGATCGACGCTGGCGGCGCGCGCCTTCGCCGGCTCCTCGCCGGCCGCTTTCGCCAGCTCTTCGAGCGCCTTCTTCTCGCCGCTGATGGCCTCGAAGTGCGAGCGCCAGGTGAACTCGTTCGTGTGCATCCGCAGCCGTTCCGTGAACGGCCGGTAGAAGGACGAGGCGGGATCGGGGGGGCGGGTGCCGCCGAATCCGGAGAGCTCGAGCCACGCCTTCCAGGCGTTTGTCATCGACTCGCTCGCCAACGCCCGCGCGCCGACCGTCCCCGGCGCCGCGTCCCCGAGCGCCGTCCACCACGCCGCTCGCAGCCGTCCCGCGTGGTAGCGGCCGAGCCGCGCGAGCTGCTCGAGCGCGCAGCGCAGCTCGTGCGCGCGCGCCTTCAGCGGCGCGCGGCCCTTGGTCCGGTTCAGCTCGACGAGCTGCCCTTCGACGGTCGCCGCCAGCTTCTCGAGCTCGTCGGCGACGTCGAGCGCGCCGATGCGCCCGTCGCTTCCGCCCGTCGTCCGGAGCGCGATCTCCTCGCGGATCGGCAGGAAGGCGTGGGTGTCGAGCCCCTCGCCCTCGATCCACTCGCGCGTCGTGCCGCCCCATTCGAGCTCGGGCGCGTGGTCGCGGTGGTCGGGGCCGAAGGCGTGCGCGAGCAGGGAGATCGGGACGATGCGGCTCGCGGCGCGCCACCCCTTCGAGAGCGGCTTCGCCGCCTCGCCGAACCGCTCGCGCAGCCGCTGCTCGAAGACCTCGTCCGAGGTCTTCGGGTCGTAGCCGAGCCGGCCCCACTGCATGAGGTAGAGCTCGTCGCGCTGGTGGATCCACTCGCAGGGGAGCTGCTTCAGATCCGCGACGTAGTAACGCGGCGATGCCGGGTAGTAGGCGTTCTCGGGCTCGATCGTGAAGCCGCTCGCGGTGCCGACCTTCATCGGCTCGATCGAGCGGCGCACCCATTCAGGCTCGAAGAAGGGAAAGATCCGGTGGGTGCCGTTGGCGCGGACCTGCCAGACGATCTTGTAGGGCTGGTCGGGCCAGCGAGGGGCGTCGCCGCTCGAGTCGGCGTGATCCTGCGGGTGGTCGGGATGAACGGGGTTGCCCGGCCAGAGCTTCCTCGGCGCGGAGTCGCCGTCGCCCGCGTCCACCATGGTCGTCGAGTCGCTCAGGTAGTCCTCGAACGAGTAGCTGTGCCAGTTGGCGACGCGGCCGCCGCTGAACGGGTAGGGGGCGGCCCACTGCTCGCCGTCGTACTTGATCTCGACGGTGAAGTCGGACGAGGCGCGCGCGAGCGGGACGACCTTCGCCTTGCGCGTGACCCAGCTCCGCGTGACGAGCGGGATGTCGCGGCCGCTCTTCGCCACCGCCTCGCCGTAGCAGCGGAAGAAGTCGCCGCCGTGCCCGCTCTCGCCGATCCTGAAGCCGATGGCGTCGAGTCCGGGGGCCTGGCGGATCATCCGCTCGACCACGTCGCGCGTGTAGGCGTAGGCGGTCGCCTCGTCGTTGGAGTAGGGCGGGTCGCGGCGGTGGGGCGTCGAGAGGCGCGCCTCGTAGGCCATCAGGCTGACGCGGATGCCGCGGGCGTGCGCCTGCTCGATCACCTCGTTGAGGCGTTGAAGGTTCTTCGCCTTGATCTCGGGCGCGACGCCGACTTCGGGGAAGAGGTCGCTCTGGATGAAGTAGGCGTAGAGGTTCGGCGCGTCGGTGACCGAGACGTCCCACGTTCCGTGGATGTCGAGCCAGTTGAGCCGGCTCTCGGCCATGAGGTCGAGCAGCGTCGTCCAGTAGTCGTCGTTCTGGAACCACCAGCGCTGCGGATCGACGAGCGCGGCTTGGTCGTAGTCGGTGTCGTTCTTGTCGTAGGCCCATGGGAGCGTGAGGAAGACGTTGAGCCCGCGGTCGCGGAGGAACGGCGTCGCCTCGACCTTCGTCGACCCGAAGGCGCGGAGCCCCTCGCGGCGGACTCGCTCCGCCAGCTCGAGCAGCCCGTACATCGCGCCGACCTCGTCGCTTCCGGTGATCACGGCGCCCATTCCGCGTGGCGCGATCGAGAAGCTCTCGGGCGGCCGGCCCGGTTCCACCGCGACTTCGATCGCTCGCTCCGCCTCGCCGGCCGCGGCGCCGAGCCGCGAGCGGCCGAACGCGATCGGGCCGGTCGTGGCGCCAGGGGCGCCAGAGGTGGAAGGCGCGGCCTGGACCGCGGAGCTCGTGCGAGCGAGACCGAGCAGGACGACGACGGCGAGCGATCGGCGCAAGGACGTTCCTCCCTCGTGCGGGCGCGCGAGCGTAGCGCGCAGCGATAGGCTGTGCGCCGCCTGGGGTCACGCCTCGGGTCAGGTGACGGAGCGCAGGAGAAGGACATGGCCGGCGCGAACGGCGAAGTGACGCGGCGCGAGTTCCTGGCGACGGGGAGCGCGGCGGTGGCGGCGTCGCTGCTCCCGGCTCGAACCATCACTTCGGGCACGTCGCGCGCGGCGCGCCGCCGCTACGCGATCGTCGGCACCGGCGTCCGCGGCAGCACCATGTGGGGCCGCGACGTGCTCGCTCGCCACGGCGACGCGGTCGAGCTCGTCGGCCTGTGCGACGTGAACCGCAAGCGGGCCGAGGTCGTCAAGAAGCGGCTCGGCGCCTCCTGCCCCGTCTTCACCGACTTCGACCCGATGTGCGAGCAGGCGAAGCCCGATCTCCTCGCCGTCACCACCGTCGACGCGACCCACGCCGGCTACGTCGTGCGCGGCTTCGAGCGCGGCATGGACGTCATCACCGAGAAGCCGATGGTGACCGACGAAGAGCAGTGCCGCGCCGTCCTCGCCGCCGAGAAGAAGGCCGGCCGCAAGCTGGTGGTCGGCTTCAACTACCGCTTCGCCCCCAAGCACGTCCAAATCAAGGAGGTGCTGCTCTCCGGCGCGATCGGGAAGGTGACGTCGGTCGACTTCCACTGGTACCTCGACGTCCACCACGGCGCCGACTACTTCCGCCGCTGGCACCGGCTGCGCAGGAACAGCGGCTCGCTGCTGGTCCACAAGGCGAGCCACCACTTCGACCTCGTGAACTGGTGGCTCGACTCGGGGCCGGCCGAGGTCTTCGCCTTCGGCAGCCTGCAGCACTATGGGCGCAACGGGTCCTTCCGCCACACGAGCTGCCGCGGCTGCCCGCACCGCGAGAAGTGCCCCTTCTTCTGGGACATGACCAAGGAGCGCGGCCTGATGGAGCTCTACGCCGACTGCGAGTCGGAGGATGGCTACCTGCGCGACGGCTGCGTCTTCCGCGAGGACGTCGACATCTTCGACACGATGAACCTGGCCGTGAAGTACCGCAGCGGCGCGACGATGAGCTACTCGCTCAACGCCTGCATGCCCTTCGAGGGCTACCGGATCGCGTTCAACGGCGAGAAGGGCCGGCTCGAGGTGCGAGACCACGAGCGCCAGCCGTGGAAGCCGGAAGCCGAGACCGAGATCTTCCTGACCCACGACTTCGGCGAGCGCGAGGCGATCTCGATCCCGACGGCGAGCGGCGGCCACGGCGGCGGCGACGACGTGCTGCGGGCGCTCGTCTTCGCGCCGACGCCGGTCGCCGATCACCTCAAGCTGCCCGACTCGCTGGCGGGCGCCCGCTCGTGCCTGACCGGCATCGCGGCGCGCAGGAGCATCGACGAGCACCGCGTCGTGACGATCGACGAGCTCGTGCCGGGGATCTGAGCGCGGGCTCATTTCGCCGCCGTCGACTCCCACACCTCGATCTCGGCGAGGCTCGAGAGGAGCGCGCCGCCGCGGTCGGACTCCTTCACGCGCAGACGGCGGGCGCGCCGGCCCGGCACGCTCCAGAGGACGCCGACGAGCGGGCTCCCGTTCGCCGAACCACGGATGATCCGCACCTCGTCCGGACTCACCGGGCTCCACGCTGCGGAGTCGCGCGCCTCGAGCGTGAGCCGCTCGCGCAGCTTGTCGAGGTCCGCGGCCCCCGGCGCGACGAAGAGAAGGACGGCGCCGATCCGGATTGAGCCGGCGGCGAGCTCGAGCTCGACCGGCTCGCCCTCGGCCGGCGGTGCGGCGACGGTCCGATTGCCGTCGCACCAGCCGGCGTTCTTCGGCTTGAGCTTGTCGGCCGGCACGCGCTTGAGCGTGGCCGGCCCGTGGCCGAAGACTAGATCGCCGAGCGAGACGGGACCGGCCGGTCCGAGCAGCGAGAGGCGCGGCGGCGACGCGCCTTCACGTTCGAGCTCGAGCTCGAAGGAGTGCCAGCCGGCCGCGAGCTTCGCGGCAAAGCTGGCGCCGCGCGCGGCGATCCCTTGAGGCGGCTCGACGACGAGTCTCTTCCCGTCGAGCGAGAGCGAGAGGAGCGCCGCGCTCGTGACGCTCCACTCGTGCAGCCCTTCGGCCGGGAGCTTCACCCAGCCGCGGACGGCCGCGCGAGCGCGGTCGGGATCCTCCGTTCGCGCCGCGATCGGAAGGGCATCGCCGAAGTTGACGACGCAGTAGAGCTCTCGCCGCTTGCCGGCGCCGACGTCGACCGCGAGTCCCGGCAGCGGATCGCCGGGAGCGGTCGAGGTCGTGGCGATCGTCGGCAGGACGACTGTCGCCTCGAGGAATTCGCTGCGGACGCCGCCCGCGGCGGTCGTCGCGCGCAGCTGCAGCTCGCTGCGCCCCGGCCCGAGCGCGGTGGTCGGGAGCTCGACGCGCCACGCGCCGCCGCCCGCGAATTCGACGAGCCGGCGGCTGCCCGCGAAGAGCTCGAGCTTCGCGCCGGCCGGCGCCCGGCCCTGGAGCTTCAGCAGCGCGCCGAGCTCGACCGACTTCGCCGGCCCGGTGAGGGTCACGCCCGCGATCCTCGAGGCGTCGCTGTTGCCGACGGTCACGCGGCGCGCGATCGACGAGGCGACGCCGATCGGCGCCGGGCCGACCGCGACGACGTGGAGCTCGTGCGGCCCGTCGTCGAGCGAGGTCGTGTCGATCGAGAGCTCGCCGCCCGCGGGCGCCTGCGCCACGCGCTTTCCGTCGATCCACGCCTCGAGCTTGTCGATGGGGTCGCCGCGGATCGTCGGCGCGAGGGCGACGGTGCCGCGCCACGAGTTGTCGCTCGCGCCCTTCGGGCGCGGAGCCGAAGGATCCGGCAGCTCGATCTCGGCGAACTTCGCGAATGGCCGGCAGCAGGCGTCGCCGACGATCAGGAGCTGGTAGGGGCCGGCGACGCTCTGGAAGAACGACTCGGCGAGCGAGCAGCCGTCGACGTAGTGGACGTGGATGAAGGGCGTCGGGAACTTGGCCTGGATCGCGTAGGGCTCGGTCACGGCGCCGCTCGCGCCGGCGGCGCCCGCCGCGAGGAACGCCGTGAGCTTCGTCTGCCCGGCCGCCTGCAGCATCCCGCCGCAGCTCGTCAGGTGCTCGACGATCGCGCCGGGAAGGATCGTGCTGCCGCTCGTGGCCCAGTCGAAATCGGAGATGCCGACGACCGCGCCGAGCACGTCCTCCTTGCCCTTCGGCAGGATCCCGTCCTGGCCGCCCTTGCCAGGCTGGAGCAGCTCGCACTTGCGTCCGCGCTCGGCGAGCTCCCTCATCGCCGACGCGAAGAGAGGCATCCGCGTCGTCGCGCGGACGTCTTCGTTCTCGAGGTAGTAGAAAGTGCCGCGCGGGTTCGTGCCGTCGGCGGCGGCGCTGCGCTCGAGCTGCGCGACCGCCGCGTCGTAGGGCAGCCCGAAGGGGCCGATCCAGGCGATCACGGTGCTGAGGTAGCGGTGGCCGCGCCCCTGCGGGTCGCAGCCGAAGCCGCGGCTCGGCTGCAGCGTGAGCAGGGCAGGATCGGCGCCGGGTGCGATCGGGCTCTTGCAGTAGCGGTTGGCGTCGAGCGAGAGGCAGGAGAGGTCGTTGTCGACGACCTCGCGCGCGAAGCAGGTGAGGCCGGTGAGCGCCGCGACGCCGCCGATGTGCTGGTCGAGCTTGCGATCCTGCGCGGCGGCGGCGACGTCGACGGCGTGCGGGAATCCGGTCGAGAAGAGGATCGCGTCGATCTCGTTCGTGAGACCGCGCTCGGCGAGCCACCGAAGGATGGGCGCGAGGATCCGGTCGCGGCACTCCGAGAGCGCGATCGGCTCGGCGCTCGCCGGCCCGGCCCCCGGCACGTCGTCCAGCACGAGCAGGTGGTCGGACGGGATCAGGCGCAGCTCGGCGTAGCGGCGCGCGAGCGCGAGCGAGAGGCCCGAGGCGCCGTTGGCGACGAGCAGCACGCGCTCGTTGCCGCCGTGACGCGCGGCCCGCGGCGCCGGCTCGTCGATCGCAAGCGCGCCTGCGCAGAGGAAGCGCAGCCAGTGCATGTCGCTATCATCGCCGCCCCTACCTGGAGCATGCCATGCCGATGTACGACGAAGCGTCCGTGAAGCCACTGCGCGAGGAGCTCACGCGCCACGGTGTCCGCGAGCTGCGCACCGCCGCCGACGTCGACGCGGCCGTCAACAAGCTCGGCACGATGTTGCTCGTCGTGAACTCGGTCTGCGGCTGCGCCGGCGGCGCGGCGCGTCCCGGCATCGCGATGGCGCTGAAGCACGCGGTGAAGCCCGACCAGCTCACGACCGTCTTCGCCGGCCAGGACGCGGAGGCGACGGCGCGCGCGCGCGACCACTTCAAGCCGTACCCGCCGAGCTCGCCGGCCATCGCGCTACTGAAGGACGGCAAGGTCGTCCACATGCTCGAGCGCAGGGACATCGAGGGGCGCATGCCGCAGGACGTGGCGAAGAGCCTCACGGCCGCGTTCGACAAGCACTGCGCTCGTTCGACTTCGCCGGCGTAGCGCTGCGTCAGTGCTCGTCGCGGTGGTGGCGCGCGAGCCAGTCGGCCGCGAAGTCGTTCTTCGGATCGCGCCACAGGAAGTGGACGTGGTTGGCGCCACCCTGGGTGTTGTCGTACTCGAGGATCGCCTCGGGGCCGGCAAGCCGCCAGTAGTGGCCCTGGCCCGGCTCGACGCCGCCGGCCCATGCGAACCGAGTCGCCGAAGGCTCCCTCACGCGGCCGAGGATCGAATGGTGGATCATCCGCCGTGTCTCCAAAGTGGCGACGTCGTCCTGTAGCTCGGAGATCAGCTCGACGGCGAGGTCGATCTGCTCGCTCGTGAGCTCGGAGAGCGGGAGCCCCTGCTCGGAGGTCGCGTCGGCCACGGTGCCCGGCCCGAAGAGCACGTCGGCCGGCGCCGTCTCCGAGACGACCGCCTTCTTGCGCTGCTCCGCCGTCAGCGACTTCACGAGCGCGCGCGCCAGCTCCTCGTGCGGCGCGAGCAGCTTGAAGCCGGCGCGCGGCCCGCTCTTCACCTCGGCCGGGTTCGAGCCGAGGAAGAAGGGCGTCGGGGCGATGCCCGCGGCGCCGACGCCGGTGAAGTTGAGCGCGAGGTGGTGGCCCTCGAACCGCAGGGACCACGGCGCGTCGCCGGCCAGATCGCCGAAGACGCTGAAGAAGTAGCGGCCCTGGTCACGGCCGGGATTGTTCTCGATCTCGCGCAGCACGCCCTCGAGCTCGATCACGCCGAGCGCGCGGCCGTAGCCGCGCGGCGTGAGGAACGAGCGCAGCAGCGCGTGGGCGGCGCGCCGCTCGTCGTCGTTCATCGCGCCGAGCGGAAGCCCCTTGCGATCGCGTGGGATGAAGTGCCAGTCGAGCCGCTGCGCGTCGTCGAAGGCGAAGCTCGCCTGCGCGCGCGACTGCGGCCGCAGCGCCGCGAGGAAGTCGCGCGCCGCGCCGCGGAAGCGGGCGTCGCCGGCCGCGGCCTGCTCCTGCGTTCGAGCGGACGCAAGCGCGGCCGCGACCACGACGATCGGCAGGAGCAGCGCGCGCATCGGCCTTCCTCCGCGGAGGCCGGTATCTTGGCCGCGTGATCGCGCTCGAACAAATCTCGCTGCGCATCGGCACGCGCACGCTGCTCGACCGGGTCGAGTGGAATCTCGGCTCGCGCGAGCGGGTGGCGCTGGTCGGCCGCAACGGCGCCGGCAAGACGACGCTGATCCGGATCGCGCTCGGCCAGGGCGCGCCCGACGAGGGATCGGTGCGCCGCGCCAGGGACGTCCGGACCGGCTACCTGCCGCAGGAGGAGCTGCCGCTCGACGGCGCGACGCCGCTCGAGGTCGCTTCCGCGGCGGTCGACGGCTCCGACCACCCGTCGACGGCGGCGCGCGCGCAGGCCGAGGCGGCCCAGGTGCTCGACGGGCTCGGCTTCTCACAGTCGCAGATGCGCGCGCCGCTTCCGACGCTCTCCGGCGGCTGGCGGATGCGGGTCCATCTCGCGCGGCTCCTGCTCTCGCGGCCGACGCACCTTTTCCTCGATGAGCCGACGAACCACCTCGACCTGCCGTCGCTCGCGTGGCTCGAGGAGTTCCTGCGCGAGTTCGCCGGCACGCTCGTGGTCATCTCGCACGACCGCGCCTTCCTCGACCGGATGGTCACGAAGGTGGTCGAGCTCGAGAAGGGCCGGCTAACGACCTACGCCGGCAACTACTCGCGCTACGCCGAGGAGAAGGAGCGGCGGCGCGCCGCTCTGCTCGCCGCGAAGCTGAACCAGGACAAGCGCATCCAGCAGCTCGAGCGCTTCATCGAACGGTTTCGCGCCAAGAACACCAAGGCGACGCAGGCGAAGAGCAAAGAGAAGTTGCTCGCGAAGATTCGACGCATCGAGATCGAGGACGACCCCGACTCGATCCACTTCCGCTTCGAGCCGGCTCCGCGCTGCGGGCAGGTCGTCGTCACGCTTCAGGGCGCGAGCAAGCGGTTCGGCGGCGACCCGCCGCTCTTCGAGCGGCTCGATTTCGAGGTCGAGCGCGGCGAGCGGATCGCGATCGTCGGGCCCAACGGCGCCGGCAAGTCGACGCTGCTCCGGATCCTGGCCGGCAGCGAACCGCTCGACGGCGGCGCGCGCTGCGTCGACGACCGCGCGGTCGTCTCGTTCTTCGCGCAGCACACCGCCGAGAGCCTCGACCTCGCCGCGACCGTCTTCGCCGAGGTACGCAGGGCGGCGCCGCGGACGACGCTCGACCTGAGGCTGCGCACGCTGCTCGGCGCCTTCCTGTTCTCGGGCGACGAGATCGACAAGAAGGTCGGCGTGCTCTCGGGCGGCGAGAAGGCGCGCGTCGCCATCGCGAAGACGCTGGTGCAGCCGACGAACGTGCTGCTGCTCGACGAGCCGACGAACCATCTCGATCTCGCCGGCAAGGAGATGCTCGCCGAGGCGCTGCGCGGGTACGACGGCACGCTCGTGCTCGTGACCCACGACCGCCACCTGATCGACCGCGTCGCGTCGCGCGTGGTCGAGGTGAGTCCCGGCGCCGACGGCACCGCCAGCCGGGTGAAGAGCTACCTCGGCGGCTTCACGCAGTACGCCGAGATGCGCCGGCGCGAAGGGCGGCCGCTGCCGGGCTACGCGGCGGACGGGAAGTCGGCCGAGCCGCCGGCCCGGCTCGAGCGGACGAGCGCGGCGCTCTCGGCCGCGAGCGACGCGACGGAAGCGGTCAAGCCCGGCGACGCCCACCGCGAGCGGCGCCGCGAGGAGCGGGCGAAGGCGGGGCAGGAGAGTAAGCTGCTCGCGCGCCTGGAGGAGCTCGAGGTCGAGAAGGCGGCGCTCGAGCGCGCCTTCGAGGATCCCGCCCTCTACGCCGACGCGGCGCGCTGGAAGGAGAAGCACGAGCGGCACGCGGCGATCGCGGCCGAGATCGCCGCGGCGTGGGCAAAGCTTGAAGGCCGCTGAAGGCTCGCCTACGCTCCCGCGCCTCGGTTCTGGATCCCGTTCAGCATCGGTTCAGCGTCGTTCGGCATCGTCAGCGTCGTGGAAAAACGGGATCGCAAGGGAGGGAGCATCTTGGTCCGACTGCTGCCGCAGGACGAGGGGTTCTTCGACCTCTTCGAGCGCTCGGCCGACAATCTCCAGGAGGCGGCGCGCCTCGTCGACGCCTTCTTGAACGACTACTCCGACCTCGCCAACAAGGCGAAGCAGATCAACAACGTCGAGCACGCGGGCGACCACCTCACGCGCGAGGCGATCGAGAAGCTGAACCGCACGTTCCTCGCCCCCTTCGACCGCGAGGAGATCCACGAGCTCGTCTGCCGCATGGACGACGTGCTCGACCGCATGGACGAGGCGGTGAGCCGGATGGTGCTCTACCGCATCACGAAGCCGACTGAAGACTGCAAGGCGCTCGGCCGGGTGCTCGTCGCGGCGACGACGCTGATCCGCGAGCTGATGCCGCTGCTGCGCAACCTGAAGCAGCCGCAGCTCATCCTCAACAAGTGCCTGCAGATCCAGCAGGCCGAGTCGGAGGGCGACCGCATCGAGCAGCACGCGCTCGCGTCGCTCTTCGAGTCCGACACCGACGCGGTCGACATCATCAAGTGGAAGGACATCATCGGCGACCTCGAGCTCGCCACCGACTCCTGCTCCGACGTGGCGAACGTCGTCGAGTCGATCGTGATCCGGCACGGGTGACGCGGCGGGGCCGATGGACCACCTCAGCTTCGTCACGCTTCTCGTCATCGCCGGCGCGCTGCTCTTCAGCCTGGCGAACGGCTGGAACGACGCGGCGAACGCGATCGCGACCGTGGTATGCACGCGCGTGCTCACGCCGACGAAGGCGATCATCCTCGGCGCCGGCTTGAACCTCGTCGGCGCGCTTTTCTGGACAAGGGTCGCGGAAACGATCGGCCGCGACGTCGCCGATCCCGCCTTCCTGACGCCGGCCGCCTATCTCGCGGCGGTGATCGCGGCGACCGTCTGGATCACGCTCTGTACCTTGAAGGGGCTGCCGATCTCCTGCTCGCACTCGCTGATGGGAGCGCTGGTCGGTGCCGTCATCGCGACCGCGGGCGCGCAGCACATCTTCGGCGATCCGAAGAGGATGGCCGCGATCTGGAAGATCGTACGGGGCATCTTCACGGCGCCGATCGTCGGTTTCCTGCTCGGCGGGATCCTGCTCGTAGCGATCGCGTGGATCTGTCGTCGTATGCGGCCACGCACGGTGAACTCCCTCTTCGGCAAGCTCCAGATCGTCTCCGCCGGCACGATGGCCTTCGCGCACGGGACCGGCGACGCGCAGAAGGCGATGGGGATCATTGCGGGCGCTCTCATCGCCGGGACCGACAAGCCGTTCATTGTTCCGCTCTGGGTCCGCCTCTCGTGCGCGCTCGTGATGGGTTTCGGCACGGCCGTCGGCGGCTGGTCGGTGATCAAGACGCTCGGGCTCGGGCTGTCGCAGATGCGGCCGTGGCAGGGCTTCGCGGCCGAGTCGGCGTCGTCGATCACGATCCTCTCGAACACGCTGGTCGGCGTGCCGCTCAGCACGACCCACTCGATCACCGGCGCGATCCTCGGCGTCGGCGCCGCGCAAGGGTGGCGCACCGTGCGCTGGAGCGTGGGCAAGAAGATCGTCTACGCGTGGCTCCTTACCTTCCCGATCTGCACCGGCTTCGGGGCGCTCTTCGCGATCGGCTTCACGGCCATCGGCCTGAAGTGAGGGCGTGATCGCGGCGATACTTGCGTCGCCTTGGAGCCCACGCGCCACGCTGCCCGCACGATCCTCCACGTCGACCTCGACGCCTTCTTCGCGGCCGTCGAGGTGCGCGAGGACCCGAGGCTTCGCGGCAAGCCGGTGATCGTCGGCGCCGACCCGAAAGGCGGAAAGGGACGCGGCGTCGTCTCGGCGGCGAGCTACGAGGCGCGCCGCTTCGGCGTCCACTCGGCGATGCCGATCTCGCGCGCCTTCCGGCTCTGCCCGCGCGGCGTCTTCCTCGAGCCGCGCCACGAGCTCTACGTCGAGATCTCGGGCCGCTTCATGGCGATCCTCGAGCGGTTCAGCGACCTCGTCGAGCCGCTCTCGATCGACGAGGCGTTCCTCGACGTGACCGGCAGCGCGCGCGCCTTCGGCGACGGAGAGGCGATCGCCCGCCGGATCCAGCGCGAGGTGCGCGACGAAGAGGAGCTCTCGGTCTCGATCGGCGTCGCGCCGAGCAAGTTCGTGGCGAAGATCGCCTCCGACCTGAAGAAGCCGGGCGGGCTCGTCGTCGTGAAGCACGACGGCGTGCGCGAGTTCCTCGATCCGCTGCCGCTGACGCGCTTGTTCGGTGCCGGGCCGAAGACGGCGGCGCGGCTCGAGCGTCTCGGCGCGCGCACGATCGGCGACGTGGCGCGGCTGCCGGTCGAGCACCTCGTCGCGGCGCTCGGCGAGGCGACCGCCCGCCACTTCCACGAGCTCGCGCTCGGCCGCGACGACCGGCCCGTCGAGCCCGACCGCGAGGCGAAGTCGCTCGGCCACGAGCACACCTTCGAGATCGACGTCGCCGATCGCGACGAAGTCCGGCGCACGCTGCTGCGGCTCACCGATGAACTTGCCGCGCGGCTGCGAAGACACGGCCTCGCCGGCCGGACGATCACGCTCAAGCTGCGCACCTCCGACTTCGAGACGCTCCACCGCGCCGAGACGGTCGCGGCGCCGGCCGACACGACCGAGGCGATCGCGCCGGTGGCGAGGCGGCTGCTCTCGAAGGCCGACGTCACGAAGCTCCCGATCCGGCTGGTCGGCGTCGCAGTCTCGCAGTTCTGCGCGGCGCAGCCGGCGCTCTTCGAGGATCGCCGCGAGAAGCAGGGCCGTGCCGTCGCCCGCGCGCTCGACGAAGTGACGCGGAAGTTCGGCGAAGGGGTCGTCACTCGAGGCGCGCTGCTGCACGAGAAGCCGGCCAGGCCCGACGTGGGACCGAAGCCGCGGCCGCGCGGTCGCGACCCCCGCTGAGCGGCGCGTGGACAACCTCACCCACACGCTCTGCGGAGCGGCGCTGGCGAAGACGCGGCTCGGGCGGGCGTCGCGGCTCGCGCCGCTCTCGCTCGTCGTCGGCGCGAACCTGGCCGACGTCGACGTCCTCTCAAGGGTCTTCGCGGGCAAGGAGGCCTACCTCGTCCATCACCGCGGGATCACCCACTCGCTGGTCGGCGTGGTCGTCGGAGCGCTCCTGCTCGCGGCGAGCGTTCGCTGGATCGAGCGCCGGACCAGGCCGGCGGGAGAGGCGGCGGTTCCGTGGCGCGCGCACCTCCTTCCCGCCTTCGTCGGACTGGCGAGCCACCCGCTGCTCGATCTGCTGAACAACTACGGCGTGCGGCCGTGGCTGCCCTTCTCGAGCGCCCGCTACTTCGGCGACCTCGTCTTCATCGTCGACCCGTGGCTCTGGCTCCTCTTCGGCGGGATCGCGGCGCTCGCGGGCGCGCGCACGCGGCTCGGCCACCTCTTCTGGGTCGCGGTCGCGGCGTTCTCGTGCTGGCTCGCCTTCACGAGCGACCGGACGCCGAACCACGTGAAGAACGTGTGGCCGTTCGCGCTGGCGCTCGTCGCCGCGCTGCGGGCGCTGCAGGTGGGGCGGGAGCGCCCGCGGCGCGTGGTCGTCGCCGGCGCGGCGCTGCTCGTGATCTACCTCGGCGGACTCGAGCTCTCGGCGCGGCTCGCGTGGCGCAACCTGCTCGCGCGGACGAAGCCGTCGGAGCAGGTCGCGGCGGGGATCACGGAGCCGTGGCGGCTGGCGATGCGCTCGCCGGTCCTCGCCGACCCGTTCCGCTGGTACCTGTTCCTCGAGACGAGCGAGCAGTACTTCGTCCGCGAGGTCGACTTCCGCGGGCGCACGATCTGGACGTGGGAGAGAGGGCCGCGCTCGCTCGACGATCGGCGCGTCGTCGAAGCGATGCGGTCGCCCAAGGCCGACTCCTGGCGCTACTTCGCCCGCCTCCCCTTCGCGCGAATCGTCGAGCACGAGGACGGCGGCGCGACTGTCACGCTGAGCGACGCCCGCTACCACTTCGCTCAAGGGCCCTACTGGTGCTCGGTCGAGGTCGAGCTGCCGCCCGCCGCGGCGCGTTGACGGCGTGCCGGGTCAACCGTCGGAGCCGATCGCCTCGACGGGGCACTGCAGCTTCGCCTGCTCCGCGGCCTGGAGCTCGTCGCGACCGTCGGGCTGCTTGAAGACGAGGTCGTGGTCGCCCTCGCGGCTCTCCTTGAAGCTCCGCGGCGCGAGGTCGGAGCAGAGCGAGCAGAGGATGCACGACTTGTCGACGTACCACGGACCGTCGACGTTGTCTTCCCAGCGCTGGGTCTTGTCGGCCATGGAGCTCGTCGATGGTCCGTCGTGTTCGTCGGCGCAACGCGGTCGGCGCGCGCGGGGATTCTCGCCGGAGCGCGCCGATTCCCGCGGCGCGAAGGGTTCACCCTCGTCGCGGAGGCGGCGCTTCCCGCGAGTCGGGAGGGTCAGCGCAACTCGTCGGCCGGCCGGGCCCGCCTTCGGTCAGCGCGTCGCGCCGGCGAGATGGACGACTCGCTCGGGCTCGAACGAGCCGAGCTCGGCGGCGAGCGCGCGCGGCACGAGCGACGGCTCGTCGGTCACGGGCAGCAGGACGATGGCGAGCTCGCCCGCCTCGAGACGCCGCCCCGTCTCGTCGTCGACCTGGAGGTAGGGCAGGTGGCCGTCGGCGTCGCGGTAGTGGAAGCGGCGCGGCCCGGAGCTCGTCCGGACGGCCGCCTTCTCGAGCTCGCGCGAGAGCTTCTTCAAGCGCTCGGCGCGCTGCCGGTCGGCGTCGTGGCGCTGCTGCGAGGAAGCCGCGGCGGTCCGGCGCTCCTGTTCGCGGCGCTGGCGCTCGTCGGCCTCGCGCTTCTGCTGCTGCTCGAGCCCCTCGTGGCCGAGCTCCTTGCGCTGCACGCGCTCCTCGTGCTTGAGGCGCCGCTCGTCCTTGTCGCCAAGGAGTCCGGCCTTCTTGAAGGCGTCGCGCAGGTCGCCCAAGAGTCTCGCTTCCTTTCGCCTCGCTCCTTCGCCGCGCCCGATCCCTACTGCGCGTAGCCGAGCGCCCGCAGCGTCGCCGCCGCGTCCGCGCTCGTGGTGTTCTCGTTGGCGTAGCGCTCGTTGAGCTTCTTCATCTCGCGCAGCCACGTCTCGAGCCGCTTCGACGCCGCCTCGGCGCGCGGGCGCTCGGTCTCGATCAGCGAGTGGGCGTCCTTCATGTCGGTGAGCAGGTCGTAGATCTCGAGGTCGACCCTGAGCTGCTGCGTCTGCGGGCGGCCTTCGGCGCCGAGCAGCGGCTTGCCGTCGGGTCCGACCGGCTGCGCGATCGAGCGCGTCACGACCGTTTTCCACGGGCCCTCGATCACCGCCCACTGCCCGAGGAACTCGTCGCCGCCGTCGAAGCTTCCAGGCTGTCCCGGGCCGGCCATCATCTGGATGCCGCCGCCCCAGCGCTCGGTAAAGATCGGCGCGGCGGGGATCTCGTCCTTGCGGGCGACGACGGCCGAGAGGTCGCGTCCCTGCATCGTCTCGGGGATCGCGGCGCCGCACAGGCCGAGCAGCGTCGGCGCGAGGTCGAGGTTCATCACGCTGTCGCCGACGACGCTGCCGGACGGCAGGCCGGGCGCGCGCAGGATCCACGGCACGTGGCCGAGCTCGGCGTAGACCGACTGGCCGTGGCCGGTGCTGCCGTGGTCGAGGAACTCCTCGCCGTGGTCGGCGTTGAACGAGAAGACGAGGTCGTTCCAGAGTCCCATGCGCTTCAGGAGGTCGACGAGCCGCAGGACGTGGCGGTCGAGATAGGCCACCTCGGCGTCGTAGAGCGCGCGCGACCCGCCGATGTGCTTCTCGGGATCGACGCCCGCCGCCCGCAGCTGCTCGCGCATGCCGCCGCCGAATCCGAAGTTGCTCTGGAGTGCAGGAGGTGGGGGCGGCGCGACGGCCGGGTTCCCGCCATTGGTCGGCGCGGGAGCTGCGCCGTTCGCGGTTCCGGCGGCCGGCGGACCGTTCGGCGCGGGATTGGGCGCCGGGTTCGGTCCGCCCTGCCTGCCCATGCGGGCGATCGCCTGGGTCATCTGCGTCGTGACCTTCTGCTCCTCGGCGTCGAACTGCTTGCGCTCCTCTTCGGTGAGGAAGCGGCTCCAGTCGTCCTTCTCGGGCTCGTAGGGGTCGTGGGGATCGACGGCGTGCAGATAGAGGAAGAACGGGACGTCGGCGTACTTCTCGAGCCACGGCTCCGACTTGGCGTAAAGGTCGCGCGAGCTGCCGCTCGCGAAGATGTTCCCGCCGCCGCCGAGCAGCGCCGCGTCCGAGTTCCTGCGGCCGAGCACCCGGTTGACCATCTGCTGGAGCCCGTTCTGCGCCGCCTGCTGCTGCGGGTCCTCGCGCGCCGGGAGGATCGTCTCGCCCGGGAAGAAGAAGTCGAAGCCCTGCTGCGTGTTGGTCGTCACGCCGACGAAGTCGTTGCGGATGAAGGCGGCCGTGAGGTAGCCGGCGTTGCGGAACGCCTCGGCCATCGTCTCGACCGAGTCGGCGATGCGCTCGCCGCCGTTCTTCACGCCGCTCACGCTCGGGTAGAGGCCGGAGAGCGAGGACGGCATCGAGACGTAGGTCCAGGCGCCCTGGCTGAAGCAGCGCTCGAAGCGGACGCCTTCCTGCGCGATCGCGTCGAGCGTCGGCGTCGTGAGCCGCTCGTTGCCGTAGCAGGAGAGCGCGTCGGCGCGCAGCGTGTCGCAGAAATACAAGAGCACGTTCTTCACGTCCTTGCCGCGCTTCCCGTAGACGAGCGGCTGGAGCAGGAAGGCGACGGTCGGCTGCTGCGCCTCGACCGCCTCGAGCGTCAAGGTGATCTCCTGGCCCGCGTAGGCGCCGAGGTCGAGGTCGACCGGGTCGATCGCCGTGCCGCCCGTGTGCGACGTCGTCAGGATCGTCTTGCGGTTGCCCTTCGCGGTGACGTGCACGAAGAGGTCGAAGGGCTCGTCGTCGAGCGCGGTCAGACCTGCGAGCAGCCGGCCGTCGGCCGGCGCCACGAGCCGCCAGCTCACTTCGCTCGGCGTGTTCATGTACATGCCGCAGTGGGTGACGCCGCTGCGCTCGATCGAGCGGGGAGCCGCCGCCTTCGAGGCGTAGTCGGCCTTCGCGTCGAGCACGTGGACGAACTCGAGCTCGAGCGTGACGCCCGACTCCTCCTTGTCCTTCGGCACCGGGACGACGAGCGTGAGCTCCTTCAGTTCGCCGTCCTGCTGCGGGCCGCCCATCATCGGGCCCATCATTCCGCGGTTGGCCGGCGCGAGCTGCGAGCGCGTGCGGGCGACGGCGTGCCACTCGCCGTCGGCGGCGAAGCTGGCGATCGTGCCGCCGAGCAGCATTCGCGGATCGAAGTCTCCCATGCCTGGACGTCCACCCGGTCCGCCAGGTCCACCCGGTCCGCCTGGCGGCGGCCCACCTGCTCCGAAGCCGGGACCTGGAGGTCCACCGCCTCCACCGCGAGGTGGCGGTCCGCCGCCCGCCGGCGGTCCGACCTGCGGACCGATCGGTCCGGCGATCCCGCCAGGAAGGTTGAAGCCCGGCCCGCCGCCGAAGCCTCCCATCCCGCCGCCCATGCCTGGGATCTCGCGCAACAGTGCGACCTCGGTCGCATCCTTCGAGCGCACCTGGACCGCGACGAGCCCGACTTTCGACTCGCGCGTGAAGTTTCCGGAGTCGTCCTTCGGGAGCGGGAGACGGAACGCCGCGAGGCGGCCGCTCGCCTTGAGGCGCACGCAGCCGTCGCCGACCTCGACGGCGCCCGAGCCGAACGGCAGGTCGATCGCCGTGATGCCGCCATCGCTCGCATCGAATCGCAGATCGTGGAGGACGAAAGCTCCGGCATCGACGTCCGAGGGCGACATGCCGCTGATCTGCGCCTGGTCGAGCAGGCTGTCGAGACGCCAGGTCCCGACGCGATTGGGCGCGATCAGCGGCGGGCCGTCCGATCGAGCGCCGTCGCCGATGAGTGCGTGGAGCGGGCGGGCGACTCCGGTCGACGCGGCGACCAGGACGGCGGCCGCGACCGCGGCCGCAAGCGACGAGCGCATCATGCTTCTTCCCTTCCGTTTCGACCCGGCGCACGGGGGCTGCTGGCGCCGTCAAAGTTCGCGGATCGTAGCAGCCGACCTCGATTCGTGGTCCGGCTTACGATCGAAGCGACTGCGTGGTTGCGCGCGCCGACGATTCCCAGAATGCCCAGCATGAAGGAGCGGTGATGAAGCCTCGATCGTTCCCTGCGATTCGACTGCGCCGGCGCTCCGTTCTTTCGCGGCTGCTCGCGGCGGCGCTCTGCGGCTTCGCGGGCGCACCCACGCTCGCTGCGGCGCCGCGACAGGCCGCGCCCTCACCCTCCGCGATCCCGTCGCTCGCCGAGCTCTTCCGTCCGCCCGAAGGCAAGCCGCACCGGATCTCGAGCGCGAGCGCCGACCCGGCGAGCAACCTCGACTTCCTCAAGCTTGCCGCCGGCGCCGAGATCCCGCTCGCCCTCGTGAAGGGTCCCGGCGTGCTCCGCCACCTCTGGATCACGGTCGAGAGCGACGACCCCTACTACGCGCGCCTCCTCGTGCTGCGCGCGCGATGGGACGGCGAGAGCGCGCCGTCGATCGAGGTCCCGATCGGCGACTTCTTCGGCGTCGGCCACGGGCTCGAGGCCGACGTCGACTCGCTGCCCGTGCGAGTCGCCGGCGACGGCCGCGCGCGCAGCTCGTTCTGGCCGATGCCGTTCAACGAGTCGGCCGACGTGACGCTGCGCAACGACTCCGGCCGGCCGGCCCTCGTCTTCTGGACGATCGACTGGACCGAGCTCGCGGCGAAGGGCGCCGGGCTGCGCACGCTTCACGCCCACTTCCGCGCCTCGGCGCGCGACCGGCAGCTTCGCCAGCACAAGGTCGCGGAGATCCAGGGGAAAGGCCACTACGTCGGCACCGTGCTCAGCATCTGGTCGGGCGAGGAAGGGTGGCCGGGCGAAGGCGACGATCGCTTCTTCATCGACGGCGCGACGACGCCGGCGCTGGTCGGGACGGGCGTCGAGGGCTACTTCGACGACGCGTGGGGACTGCGCGTCGGCACCGGCCCGTTCGGCGGCGTGACGGTCTGGGAAGGAACGGGAGCCGGAGCGCGCTCGACGATGTGCCGCTGGCACGTGGTCGATCCGATCGCGTTCGAGAAGGGGCTCGCCGTCACCTTCGAGCGGGTGGGCTACGCGATCCGCAACAAGGTCGAACAGCTGGTGAACGACCGCAACGACGCCTTCTCGAGCGTCGCCTTCTGGTACCAGGAGGAGCCGCACGGCCTGCTGACCGTGCTGCCGCCGCAGAACGAGCGGCTCCCTTTCTTCGAGGTGCGCGTCGAGCCCGAAGAGAAGGAGATCCTCGGGTCGCTCGTCGTGCCCGAAGGCGCGCCCGCGCCGACGCGCGTCGACGGGCCCTTCCTCGCCTACGGCGCCGAGGTCGCCTTCGCGCCGCGCCGGATTGAAGACGGACTCCTCGCGCTCCCGTTCGACGTCCCCGGTCCGCGCGAGTACGACCTCTACCTCCGGCTCACTCGCGGTCCCGATCGCGGCGTCTGGCAGGCATGGCTCGACGGCGAGCCGATCGGCGCCCCGATCGATCTCCACGCGCCGCGCGCCCTCCTCCGCGAGCAGCTCCTCGGCCGCCGCCACCTCACCCCGACCGGCCACACCCTCGAGCTCCGCTGCACCGGCAAGAACCTCGAGTCGACCGGCTTCTCGCTCGGCATCGACAGCTTCATGGCGAGGTGGTACCCGTAGCCGCGGGTCGTGCAGCGCGCGGCCGATCACGGTGGTCGTGGCGGCGGGGGAGTCGAAGCGTGCGGGTCGAGGGGGAACCTCGCCCCTGTTCGAAAGAGAACGGGAAGGGCTCGGCGCGAAATCGCTGGTCGGCCGGTGGCCGAAAGCTGTTCAGCTCGCGACGCGATTTCGAGCCCCCTCGACCCGCACACTTCGCCTCCCCCGCCGCCGCGATCGGTTCAGGACGGCCGCGCCGAACCACGGGGCTGCGACGAGTTCGGCGAGAGATCGCAGTCGACGAGGGGCTGAGTGCTTGGCCGTTGACTCGTTGCGATCCCACGAGCGACGAGCAAGTGGCGCGGCTCGTTCACCGTGCGCGCGGGAGGGGCGGGCGAGATGTGCGGGTCGAGGGGGCTCGAAAACGCGTGGAGCAGCCGATCGATCGTCGAGCACCGCCCGACAAGCGTTTTCGCGCCGAGCGCCACCGTGCTTCCTACATCTTGCGCGAGGTTCCCCCTCGACCCGCACATCTCGACCGGCCCTCCCGCCCGTCCACCGTTCGCAGCCGCGCTTCAGCGGACGTCCGCGAGCTCGCGCATCGCCGCCGCGATCTGGTCGCACTGGTCGTCGGTCGTGCAGGCCGGCGGCAGCGCGTAGACGACGTTGCCGAGCGGGCGGAGCAGGACGCCAAGCTCGATGGCGGCGGCGCGCAGCTTCGGGGTGAGGTCGCAGAAATAATCAGCGCGGGGCATGCACCTGACCGGGGTGCCGGCAGGTGATGCCCCTTCCGGGGTATGGACAGGTAACGCCCCTTCCGAGGACTCGGGTGCGGCCGCGAGGTCGAACGCGACGATGCCGCCGGTGCGGCGGAGATTCTCGACGCGCGGGTGCGAGCGCAGCGGCGCGAGGGCGCGCTCGATGCGGGCGCCGAGGGCGTCGAGGCGGGCGGGGACGTCGTTCTCGCGCGCGAGACGGAGCGACTCGAGCGCGACGGCGCAGCCGATCGGGTTGGCGGTCATCGAGTGGCCGTGGGGGAAGAGGCGGCGGCGGTCGCTCGAGAGGAAGGCGGCGAAGAGCTCTTCGGTGGCGAGCGTCGCGGCGAGCGGGACGACGCCGCTCGCAAGACCTTTGGCGAGGCAGAGGAGGTCGGGCGTGATGCCCGACCTCGCGCACGCGAAGAGGGCGCCGGTGCGGCCGAAGCCGGTCATCACCTCGTCGGCGATCAGCGGCACGCGCTCGTCGTCGCAGGCGGCGCGCGCGGCGCGGAGGAATGCGGCGTCGTGCATGAGCATGCCGCCGGCGCCCTGGACCAGCGGCTCGAGGATCAGCGCGGCGACGCGGCCGTGGTGGCGATCGAACGCCGCGCGCAGCGCCGCCGCGTCGACCGGGACGCGCGCGACTTCGAAGAGCAGCGGGCGATACGGCGCGAAGAAGGGCGAGGGGTCGCCGGCGCTCATCGCGCCGAAGGTGTCGCCGTGGTAGCCGTGGTCGAGGGCGAGGAAGACGGTGCGCTGCGGCTCGCCGCGCGCGACCCACGCGTGGTAGGCGATCTTGAGCGCGACCTCGACGGCGGTCGAGCCGTCGTCGCTGAAGAAGGCGCGTGTCAGGTTCGAGTGGCCGCCGGAAGCGCGGGGCGCCACCGCGCCGGCGAACGCTTCGACCAGCGCCTCGGCGAGCGCGACCGCCGGCTCGTGGGTCGCTCCCGCGAAGAGGACGTGGTCGAGCTGCCGCGCCTGCCGCTCCATCGCGTCGATCAGCCGCGGGTGGCCGTGGCCGTGGAGGCAGGTCCACCACGACGAGATCGCGTCGATCAGCTCGCGGCCGTCGGCGAGGGTCAGCGTCGCGCCCGACGCCGCGACGACCGGCAGCGGCGCGCGCTCGCTGCCGTGCTGCGTCCAGGGATGCCAGACGTGCGCGGCGTCGCGGCGGAGCAGGTCGTCGCGCGCGCGTCCCTCGTCGTCCGCGTTCATCGCGCCGGTCCGAGGAGAGAGACGAGATCGTTCGCCGCGAGCCACTCGTCGAGCTTCGCGGGCGCGAGCGGCTCGAAGCGCGGCACCTCGAAGAGCCGCGCCACGCCGCCAAGCTCGCGCAGCGTCGCCGCGTTGCTCTCGTGCCGCTCGCCGACGAGGAACAAGCTCGCCGGTTCGAGATGCCGCGCGCGCAGCGCCTCGAGCGTGAGCAGCGTGTGGTTCAGCGTCCCGAGACCCGACCGTGCGACGACGACCACGCGTGCCCCCGCCGTCGCCAGCCAGTCGGCTTGCAGGAACGGCGACGCTCCCGCGCGATAGGGGACGAGCAGGCCGCCGGCGAGCTCGACGATCAGTTGGCCGACTTCGGGCTCGCCGCCCGACGCCACGCCAAACCTGCGACGCTCGACGATGAGCCGCGCGGCGAGCCGCGCCGGGTCGATCGTCGCGCCGGCGTGGGCGGCCGCCTCGTGCGGCGAGGCGGGGAGCGCGAAGTGGTGCTCGTTCGAAAGGACTTCGTCGTCACGCGCACCAGCGAGTGCCCGTACCGCCGCGGAGTCGCTCTCGTCGCCGGTCTGCACCGGCTTCCAGTACGCGGTGCGGCCGAGCCGCTTCGCGGCGCGAAGGAGCAGCGCGCTCACGACCGTCTTGCCGACGCTCGTGTCGGTGCCGACGACGAACCAGGTCGGCGCGAGATCGCGCGGAGCCGGCGTGGCCGCTGCTGCTGCGCCGGGTGGCGTCGCGCCCGGATGTCGTGACGCCTCGCCGATCCGGCGCGCGAGCTCGTCGACACCGCCCTCATCATTGAACGCGTGCGCGACGAGCCGCAGCCGCGAGCCGCCGTCGGGAACCGTGGGAGGTCGCACGGCCCCAACCGCGAAGCCGCCGTCACGCAGCGCCTCGCCGAGCTCGAGCGTGCGGCGCGCGTCGCCCACCACCAGCGGCACGAACGCCGCGTCGGGCGGCGGGAGCGCGAGCGCGCTGGCGAGCCGCCGCGCGAGAGCGACAGTGCGCGACCTCGCCTCGTTCGCGCCGCGGCACGCCTCGATCGCCGCGGCGAGCGCGGCCGCGACCATCGGCGGCGGCGCCGTCGTGAAGACGAACGATCGCGCCCTCTGCAGCAGCAGATCGCGCAGCGCCTCGCCGCCGACCGCGAACGCTCCGCCCACGCCGAGCGCCTTCCCACCGGTGACGACACGCGCCGCGAGCCGCGCCGCGTCCCGCCCTCGCCGCCCGGTCGCGGCCCACGCGCCCGCCCCCTGCGGCCCGAGCAGCCCGATCGCGTGCGCTTCGTCGAGGACGAGCCACGCGTCGAACCGCTCGCAGAGCTCGTGCAGCGACGAGAGCGGCGCGAGATCGCCGTCCATGCTGAAGATCGTCTCGCTCACGACGAGCCGCCGCCGCGCGCCGCGCGCGAGAGCGAGCTGCCGCGCGAGTTCTTCGACGTCACGGTGGCGGAAGACGTGGACCTGCGCGCGCGAGAGCCGGCAGCCGTCGATCAGCGACGCGTGATTGCTCTCGTCGGAGAAGAGCGCGTCGCCGCGGCCGGCGAGAGCGCCGATCACGCCGAGGTTCGCCTGGTACCCCGATGGAAAGAGGAGCGCCTGCTCCTCGCCGAGCCACTCGGCCGCGGCCCGCTCGGCCGCCGCGGCGGGCGGCAAGCCGCCGCCGAGGAGGCGCGCCGCGCGCGCTCCGGCGCCGTAGCTCTCGAGCGCGTCGCGCGCCGCCGCGATCACCCGTTCGTCGCGTGAGAGCCCGAGGTAATCGTTGCAACGGAAGTCGCCGCGCGGCGGGAGCGGCTCGGCGTCGTCCTGCGGCAGCTCGCGGCGCAGGCCCGCGGCCTCCCACGAGCGCAGCTCGTCACGCAGTAGCTGGGCGAGTTCGCGGGACATCGGCGACCGCGGTCAGGCCGAGCTTCGAGAGCAGCGCCGCGTCGCTCGCCGGCTCGGGGTTGGGCGTCGTCAGCAGCTCGTCGCCGACGAAGATCGAGTTGGCGCCGGCGAGAAAACAGAGCGCCTGCCCCTCCTCGGTCATCCCGGTCCGGCCGGCGCTCAGCCGGATCACGGCGTCGGGCATCAGCACCCGCGCCGCCGCGACGACGCGCACGATCTCGCTCCAGTCGAGCTTCGCCCGTTCCGTCATCACCGCCATCGGCGTCCCTTCGATCGGGACGAGCGCGTTGATCGGCACGCTCTCCGGCTGCGGCTCGAGCGAGGCGAGCTGGTGCAGCAGTTCCGCGCGCGCGAGCCGCGACTCGCCCATGCCGAGGATCCCGCCGCTGCAGACGTGGATGCCGGCGTCGCGCACGCGATCGAGCGTCGCCAGCCGGTCGTCGAGCGTGTGGGTCGTGATGACGTTCGCGTAGTGGCTGCGGCCAGTGTCGAGATTGTGGTTGTAGTAGTCGAGTCCGGCGCCCTTCAGCCGCCGCGCCTGCGCGGCGTCGAGCATCCCGAGCGTGACGCAGCTCTCGAGGCCGAGCTCCTTGACGCCGCGCACCATCTGCAGCACGCGGTCGAACTCCGGTCCGTCCTTCACCTCGCGCCACGCCGCCCCCATGCAGAAGCGGTCGGCGCCGCCTGCCTTCGCCTCTCGCGCCGCCGCGAGCACGTCGTCGACCTCCATCAGCGGCTCGCGCTCGACGTCCGTCTTGAACCGCGCGCTCTGGCTGCAGTACCCGCAATCCTCCGAGCAACCCCCCGTCTTGATCGACAGCAGCTGCGAGCACTGCATCCGATCGGCCGCATGGTGACGCCGGTGGACCCCCGCCGCCTCGAAGACGAGCTCGAGCAGCGGGCGGTCGAGCAGCCGCTCGACGTCGTCGATCGTGGCGTGCATCGCGGGGAGGCTAGCGACCTCGGCGCTGTGCGACGAGCAGCCGCAACGAGTGCCACAACGGGAGGCGCGCGAGGTCGGCGACGAGACGGAAGCCGGCGCGCTCGAAGAGCGCCGCGATCTCGGCGGGGGTCTGCGTGAACTTGCTCGGCGGGCGGGGCGGGCCGCGTTTCAAGGCGCGCTCGATCTGCCGCTTGCGCGACGTGAAGGACCGAGCGTCGAGGTAGCTCACGATCACGCGCCGGCGGACGACTCGGCAGAGCTCGCGGGCGACCTGCTCGCGGAGCGCCTCGGTCGGGAAGTGGTGGAAGAGGCGGAAGCAGAGGACGTTGTCGAACTCGCCGTCGGTGAAGGGGAGATGCTCGGCGTCGGCGAGGACGAGGCGCGCCGCGATCCCTTCCGAGCCGAGCCGGGCGCGCGCGAGCTCGACCATCGCCGGCGAGACGTCGGCGGCGATCAGGCGCGCGAAGCCGAGCCGCGCGAGCGCCGCGGTCATGCGGCCCGCGCCGCACGGGAGGTCGAGCAGGCTCTCGTCGCGCGGGACAAGGCGCAGCGCCCGCTCGACCAGGGCGACGTCGCCGCGATGGGTCCGCGCCGCCGACTCCTTCGCGTGGGCGTAGTGGCGCGCCTGCGCCTCGCCGTAGAGCTTCCGGTAGGGGACCGTCACGTCGACCGTTCCGCGCGAGTTGCTTTCCGGGACCGCGCGCGCCAAGTTACGTCGCCATGTTCCGCGCCGACACGCGTTCGATCGGGCGGCCGGTCCTCGCGGCCCTCCTGCTGAGTTCGTGCGCGGCGCCGCCCGAGCCGGCCGTCGCGCCGCCAGCGCCGCCGCCCCCCTCCGCGGCCCGGCCCGATCCGCCGCCCGCGGATCGGACGCCCGCGACGACGAGCCTCGAAGTCTCCCTCCCGTCCTTCCCGAACTCGAACTGCCCGATCATGGGCAAGCCGATCTCGAAGCGGATCTTCGTCGACACCGACTACGGCCGCATCTACCTCTGCTGCAAGGGGTGCGACCTGAAGGTGCTCGAGGACGTGGCGCTCGCCTACCGGTCGGCCTATCCGCGCACGCGCAAGGTCGGCAACTCGATCTGTCCCGTGAGCGGCCGGCCGATCGGCTCGAGCCGCCTCACCGTGCTCCTGCAAGGGCAGGAAGTCGCGCTCTGCTGTCCCGAGTGCGAGAGGCCGGCGCACGTCGGCGCGCAGCTCGTCCTCGCCAAGGCGAACCGCCCCGCGCTCGTCGACGTCGGCAACGAGATCTGCCCGATCACCGGCGGAGGAATCGACGAGCGGACCTTCGTGCTCGTCGGCGAGCAGGTCGTCCGGCTCTCGTCGCCCGAGTGCGTGGCCGCCGTGGAGAAGGACCCGGCCGCGGCGCTCCAGCGCGCGGTCGCGTCACGCAGCTCGCGGAAGAAGGGCGAATGAGGCGGCGCCGGCTTGCCGCGCTCCTTCCCTTCGCGGCGTTGGCCGACTGCGCGCACCTCGACGACGAGATCGCCGCCGACGAGTCGGCCGTGCGCGCGAGCGTCGAGGGCCGCGTCGGCGTCGCTCCGGCCGCGCGCCGCGGCGAGCCCGGCGACGCCGCGATCTCCGACGAGGCGCGTGCGCTGCTCGCCGGCGGCCTCACGGAAGAGGAGGCGGTCCGGGTCGCGCTGCTCGACCACCGCGGCCTGAGCGCCGCGCTCGAGGAGCTCGGCGTGGCGCGCGCCGACCTCGCGCGGGCGGCGCGGCCGCCGAATCCGCTCTTCACGGCGAACGCCAAGTTCTTCGACGGCGGCGCCGAGGTCGAGCTCGGGCTGGCGCAGTCGTTCCTCGAGCTCCTCTTCATGCCGCTGCGCCGTCGGATCGCCGGCGCCGAGCGCGCGGGCGTCGAGGCGGCCGTGACGCGCGCGATCGTCCACCACGTCTTCGACGTGCGGCGCGCCTTCGCCGTCGTGGTCGCCGCCGAGGAGCAGGTCGCCAGCCTGCGGCGCGAGGCGGATGCGGCCGACTCGTCGCGCGAGCTGATGCGCCGGCTCCACGACGCGGGCAACGCGACCGATCCCGAGCTCACGGCCGCGGAGATCGAGGCGGCGGAGCTCCGCGTCGAGCTCTCTTCCGCCGAGGTCGCGTCGCTCGAGGCGCGCGAGCGGGTGAACGTCGTGCTCGGACTCTGGGGCGACGCCGTCGCGTGGAGCGCCTCCGGACCGCTGCCGGAGCCAGCCGCGCCCGACGCGCAGATCGACCAGGTCGAGTCGCGCGCTCTCGCGGCGAGCCTCGACCTCGGCCTGCAGCGCGCGCGGATCGAGGCGGCGGCGGAGCGCGCCGGCGTGCGCGACTGGCAGACGCTCCTCTCGCCGGGCGAGGTCGGCGCCGCGGCGAAGCGCGAGAGCGGCGGCGACTGGGGCGTCGGCCCGGCCGTCTCGCTCGCGCTGCCGCTCTTCGATGGCGGCGAGCCGGCGGTCGTGAAGGCCGAGGCGCGGCTGCGGCAGGAACTCGCGCGAGAAGCCGAGCTGGCGGTCGAGGTGCGCTCGGCGGCGCGCCTGCTGCGCGAGCGGGCGCGCTCGCTCGCCGAGAGCGCTCGCTTCGCGCGGACGACCAGCGTGCCGCTGCACGCGCGGCTCGTCCGCGAGACGGTCCAGAACTACAACGCGATGCAGATCGGCGCGTTCGCGGTGCTCGCCGCCCGGCGCGAGGAATTGCGCGCGCAGCGCGAAGCGGCGGCGCTCGCGCGCGACGCGCGGCTCGCGGAAATCGATCTCGACGAGCTGCTCGCCGGGAGCCTCGACCGCGACCGTCTCTTCAAGGCGGCCACGCCGACGGCCGAGAGGACGATGCACGCGCCGCGCGCGACCGGAGGGCACTGACGTGAAGGCGACCCGAAGGCAGTTCCTCGTGAGCTCGACCGCGGCCGGGATGCTCGGACGACTCCCGTCGTCGCTTCCGCGTCCGTCGGCGACGCGCGATTACCGGCCGACCGTCACGCCCGACGGCGCGACGCTCCCGTTCCGGATCGTCGACGGCGTGAAGGTCCTCCATCTCGTGCCCGGGCCGGTGACGCACGCCTTCGCGCCGGGGCTCGAGGCCGAGTGCTGGGGCTACAACGGCCGCGTGCACGGGCCGACGATCGAGATCGTCGAGGGCGACCGCGTGCGCATCTACGTCACCAATCGGCTTGCGGCGCCGACGACGGTCCACTGGCACGGAGTCGCCGTGCCCAACGGCATGGACGGCGTCGGCGGCCTCTCGCAGCGCGCCATCGAGCCGGGCGAGACCTTCAAGTACGAGTTCACGCCGCCGCGCGCCGGCACCTTCATGTACCACTCGCACCACGACGAGATGACCCAGATGGCGATGGGGATGATGGGGATGCTCGTCGTCCATCCGCGCGAGCAGGCGGGGCCGCCGGTCGACCGCGACTTCGTCTACCTGCTGAGCGAGTGGAAGATCACGCCCGGCACCCGGCGGCCCGACCCGAACGAGATGGTCGACTTCAACGTGCTCACGCTCAACGCCCGCATCTTTCCGGGCACGCAGCCGCTCGTCGTCCGCAAAGGCGAGCGGGTGAGGATCCGGATCGGGAACCTGAGCGCGATGGACCACCACCCGATCCACCTCCACGGCCACCGCTTCACGGTCACCGAGACCGACGGCGGCGCGGTGCCGGAATCGGCGCGCTGGCCCGAGACGACGGTGGTCGTGCCGGTCGGTTCGGTGCGCGTGATCGAGTTCGTCGCAGACAACCCAGGCGACTGGGCGCTCCATTGCCACATGACCCACCACGTGATGACGCAGATGGGCCACGGCATCCCGAATCTGCTCGGGGTCGATCCGGGCGAGTTCGACGAGAGGCTCGCGCGCTCGCTGCCGGCGTTCGACGCGCCCGCCGGCGAGATCGCGGGCCACGGCGGCGGCGACTCGGCGATCCCGCGCAACAGCCTCCCGATGATGGGAGGCGCCGGGCCGCACGGTTACATCACGATGGGCGGCATGTTCACGCTGCTCAAGGTGCGCGAGTCGCTGCCGCCCGAGCCGGGCGGCGGCTGGTACGCCGACCCGCCCGGCACGCGCGCCGACGCGGCGACTCCCGACGAGCTCGCGCGCGACGGGATCGGGCCGTGAGCGGGCGCGGGCGCGAGACGAGGGCTCGCGCCCGCCGGACTCACTGGACCAGGATGTCGACGCGCACGCCGTTCAGCGTCTCGAGTTCGAGCAGCTGCGCGTTGGCTCCGTCGGGATAGGCGCCGAACGGCTCGCCCGGTTCGCCGATCACCAGGTCGCCGTCAAGGTCGACTCCGGCCACAAGGAAGTACTGTCGCGGCCCCAATCCGGCCGGCAGGTTCGAGATCGACCAGGCGTAGTTGTTCGCCGCGAAGGCCGTGGTTCCGCCGAGAAACGTCAGCGCGTCGGCATCGAAGACCCAGACCTCGACTGGACCGATGTCCACGACGCCGCCGGCGCCGACGGTGATCCCGACCGTGAAGGAACCGTTGCCGCCGTCGCTCGTGACGTCGACCCGGATCTCGTAGTCGCCGGCGGCGAGCCCGCTGCGATCGGCGTCGAGGTGGATCGTCTTGCCGTCGGCGAGCAGCGTGGCGGTGAGCCACGCCGTGGTCGGCCCCGGAGCGCTCGCCGGCGTGTAGGTCGCCGTGAGCGCAAAGGGCGTGTTCACGTTGAGAGTCCCGCCGCCGCTGTTTCGCGCCTGCACGACGAGATCGGCTCCGGTGTTCCCGAAGTCGACGTTAGTCGCCGAGAGGTCGAGCGTCGGCGAGGTGTTGTTCAGCGCAGCGGCGGCGTCGACGAGTCCGAAGCCGGAGAAGTCGTCGAAGCCTGGCGCCTCGATGTCGACCGCCGTGGCTCGGAGGATGTCGCGCGCATCGTTCTGGTCGATCGCGGAGTTCATGGTCACCATGAGGCCGGCGATGCCCGAGGCGTGGGCGCACGCCATCGAGGTGCCGGCCAGCGGTTGGAGCTGTCCCACGCCGCTGACGACGACGGTGGACCAGACGTCGTCGAGCGGATTGATACTCGCGGCACCCCCGGAGCAGGTGATGTCGATCTCGGGACCGGTGTTGGAGTACAAGGCGACGTCGCCATTGGGATCGGCCGCCGCGACTGCGATCGCTTCCGGGTACCGCGCCGGGTAGAGCACGGGGATACCGTTGCCGCTGTTTCCGGAGGCGCACATCACGATGCAGCCAGCGTTGATCGCGGCCCGCATCGCATCGAGGATCACCTGGCTCGGCGAGGCGAGACCGAGGCTCAGGTTGATCACCGCGGCGCGCTGGGAAGGCAGCGCTCCCGACGCGTTGCTGAGCCGCGCCGCGTAGCGAATCGCCTCAGCGATGTCGGTCGTGAGACCGAAACTATCCGTCCCGATGCCGCGCACCGGCATCAGCTCGCACGTCCAACAGATGCCCGTGCCCTGCGTCCCGTTGTCGCCGCGCGCTCCCATCGTCCCGCCGACGTGCGAGCCATGGTGCGCGTTGCCTGCGAACGTGCCGGGGTCGAACGGATTGGGGTCGATGCCGCCGCCGTCGCCATTGTTGGAGCCGGTCACGAAGTCGTAGCCGTTGGTGCCGACGTTCGCGTTGAGGTCGACGTTGTCGGTGCGTACGCCGCTGTCGACCACCGCGAGTACCGTCGTCGCCGCGCCGGTGGTGATGTCCCACGCCGCTTGCAGGTTCAGCAGGTTGTAGTGCCAGCTCTGGTTCGCCGCGAAGCCCGGGTCGTTCGGCACGGCCAGCGATTGCGCGAGGTAGTTCGGCTCGCGCCATGTGACGCCCGGTGCGCCGGAGAGGCCGTCGAGCGCCGCCAGCAGAACGCGAGACTGCTCGCGTCGCTCGCTGCGTCGAGTGGTCGCGTCGTGCAGAGTCCGCGGAAGAGGTCCGGCGAACTCGGGCGTCGTCGCCAGCGACACGATGTCGAATCCCGAAGGGCTGCGGGACAAGCGGCGCAGCACGATCCCCTTCGGCGCGGGGGGAAGCGCGAGCGTGGCAGCCGAATCCTCCCGACCGAGGACGATTTCGTTGGGGACGAAGTCGGCGAGGAGCGGATCGCGGAAGAGTCGTGTGAGCCGATCGCCCGTGATGCGGCCGAGCATCTCCGTATCGAGCCAGCGGCCGACGTCCGACTCCGCCACGGCCACGTCACGGCCGTTCGAGTCGTCGTCGCGTGGCGTTCGCGCCGCTCCCCCGAACGCGAGCTGGTAGCGGCCTCCCGCCATCTGAAGCGGCCCGACGACGAGGTCGAAGCCCTTGGGTGCGTCGGCGGGCGCCGCAAGCGTCAGGCGCAGGCGATCGCTCGAGCTCGTGGCGCGAGCATGCCATGCCGGGGCCGTCAGGTCCGCGGCGGCGACGGTGGAGCTTTCGATTGCGGAGAGGAAGAGTTGCGGCTCCGCCGGTGGTCCGCTCGCCCGCGTGCGGCCGTTCACCGCCAGCTCGACGCTCAACGTGGTCCCCGCGGGGAGCTCGACGTGGAAGCCGTCGAGTCCCAGGTCGAGGTCGGCGACCAGACCGAGCGCGCGCTCGCCGGCGGCGAGAAGCGGCCGTGCGGCCACCTCGCGCAGCGAGTCGGATTCGATCGAATGGAGCGTGCCTGCGCCGTCGACCACGTGCAGCAGGGCGCCGTCGTAGGCGAGGGCAGCGATGCCGCCGGCGAGTCCGACCAATGCCCCGCGCGCGACGAGCGAGCCCAAGCGATGGTCGCGCCCGTTCGCGGCGACGTCGATCTCGAAGAGCTCGCCGCTCTTCGGCGCGCAGGTGAACAGGCGCGGCCTTCCGGTCAGGAGCTCCTCCGCGCCCGCAAGATGCGCGAGCCCGCGGCGCTGCAGGTCGGTGATCACGAGCGGCCGACCCTCGTCCAGATCGAAGGCGACGAGCCGCGAGCTCGACGTCGAGACGTCGAGCACGACCAGCGCATCGAGGAAGAGCGAGGCGCCTGCGGGCTGGACGGAAATCCCGAGCTCGACGCGGCGCTTCACGAACGCGGTCACGAGCGGAGTGAAGCGGATGGCGGCGCGTCCGTCCGCGGCATCGACGTCGAGGAACACGAGTTCGTTGCCGCGGCGGGCGATCGTGTGCCGCACCGTGCTCGGCGAGCTTGCCGGAAATCGCACGGACTCCGCCGTCCACAAGTCGTTCCGGAGCACCGAAACGCCATCAGTTCCGGCGACCAGCGCGTGCAGCGTGGCGCGTGCCGAGGTTGCGCCGGCGATTCGGCGCGGCTGCGTTGTCGTGCTCTCGTCGATCGGCTGCATGAATCCAAGCGTGTCATTGGGCTCGCTCTCGACTTGGAGCGACGTGTCGAAGACTGTGCCGTCCGTGATCACGGTGCCGGCGATGGACAACCCGGTCGGCCCGCCGCCCCCGCCGCCTCCACCGCCGCCCCCCGCCGCGGCGGCGATCGCGACGATCGGCGCGAGCGGCCAGCAGCCGGTGAGCGGGAGCAGCGACGCCGCGATCCACGCGATCGTCGCGAGTCGTTTCGCGCTTCTCATGTCACTTCTCGACGATGATCGTCTGGCGATAGAACGTGGCGAAGCTCGTGACCGACGAGAGGAGCGCGTCGACGAAGGTGAACTTCGTCGTGACGCGGTAGTCGCGGGTCACGCCGGCGAGGGTCTGCGAGTCGACCGGGTCGAGCGGGACGAGGCCGTAGAGCGCGAACCACTGCGTCTCGGTCGTCACCATCGGCGTCGCGTTCTGCGGCCCTCTCCCGACCGTGTGACGGAACGTGAAGCAGCCGGGCATGAGCGCGCAGAGACACGCGGCCAGCGCCAGTGGGACTCCGCGCCCGCGCCGTCGCGACGCGCCGTTCGTCGAAGTGATCACGCTTCCTCCTCCTCTTGCGAGCCCGATGGACCGCCATCCGACGAATTCCATCATCGGCGGGCGGCCGGGGGAAACCAAACGCGCGGTCAACCCCAGCGCACGAGCGTCTGGTCGAAGATCCACTCCGAGCCGGGACGCCCCGGCCTCACGCGCACGGCGAGACCCTGCCGGCCGGCGCGCGTGCAGGAAACCGTCGCGTGGAAGCGTTGCACGCCGTCGCTCGAGGGCGAGGCGGTCGCCGGCGTCACGGAAGCCTCGACGATGCGTCCGTCCCCGTCGGTCGGACCGTGAACCACCTCGACCACGAGGTGGGCCGGATCGATCGGGCCGCCGTCGACCGCGATCGCCACCGGGATCTGCGCGCCGAGCGAATGGACGGCGCCGAGATCGGCCTTCACGTCGACGATGCGCACGCGATCCCACGACGAGTTCACCATGCGCCACCAGTCGGCGAGCGCGCGCATGCGCGGCCGGTTCTCGCCGGTGAGCTCCGACCTCACGCGTAGCGCCGAGGCGTAGCAGCGCTGGGCGTACTCCTCGATCATCCGGTCGCTCGAGAAGGTGCGGCAGAGCCCGGCGATCGACGCCTTCATCATCGCGCACCACGGCTGCGGCACGCCGTCCTTGTCGCGCCCGTAGAACGCGGGCGCGATCTCGTGCTCGAGCAGGTCGTAGAGCGAGAGGGCGTCGAGCTGGTCCTGCATCGCCGGATCGGCCGCGACGTGGCCGTTGCCGATCGCGAAGCCGTTGTCGCCGCGGTACCCCTCGCACCACCAGCCGTCGAGGATCGAAGCGTGGAGCCCGCCGTTGAGGGCGACCTTCATGCCCGAGGTGCCGCTCGCCTCGTAGGGGCGGCGCGGCGTGTTGAGCCAGACGTCGACCCCCTGGACCAGGATGCGGGCGAGCCCGAGGTCGTAGTTCTCGACGAAGACGAGCCGCCCGAGCAGCTCCTCGCCCCAGCTCTCGCGCACGATCTCGCGGATCAGCTTCTTGGCCGGCTCGTCCTGCGGGTGCGCCTTGCCGGCGAAGACGAACTGGATCGGCCGCTCGCCGTGGCGGCAGATGCGTTTGAGGCGCTCGAGATCGTGGAAGAGCAGCGTCGCCCGCTTGTAGGTGGCGAAGCGGCGGCAGAAGCCGACGGTCAGCACCTCCGGATCGAGCGCCCGCTCGGCGCGGCGCATTTGCGCCGGCGAGACGACGCCGCGCTGCGCCTGCCGGAGCAGCCGGGTGCGCACCTCGTTCACGAGCCGCTGGCGCAGACGGCCGCGGCTGCGCCAGAGCTCGGCGTCGGGGATCTCGTTCACCTTCTCCCACGGGACCATCCGGGCCGAGCTGGAAAGCCAGTCGGGGGTGAAGTAGCGGTCGTAGAGCCGCCGCATCTCGGCCGAGAGCCAGCTCTGCGTGTGGACGCCGTTGGTCACGTGGACGATCGGGACCTCTTCGGGCTGCAGCATCGGCCACAGTCCCTTCCACATCTCGCGCGTGACCTCGCCGTGGAGCTTGCTGACGGCGTTCTTGTGCTTCGCCATGCGCAGGCCGAGCACGGTCATCACGAAGCTGCGATCGCCGTTGACGGGCCCGTGCTGGCCGAGCGCGACGATCTCGGCCTCGGGGATCCGCAGCCGCGGCGCGTAAGGGGCGAGGTACTCGCGCATCAGCGCCGGGTCGTACTCGTCGTGGCCGGCCGGCACCGGCGTGTGGGTGGTGAAGGCGTTCACCGCCGCGGCGAGATGGCGCGCCTCCTCGAAGGGGAGCTTCTCCTGCTCCATCAGACGGGCCACCTGCTCGAGCGCGAGCAGCGTCGTGTGGCCCTCGTTCATGTGGTAGGCGTCGATCTCGAGCCCGAGCGCGTGCAGCGCGTGGACGCCGCCGATGCCGAGCAGCATCTCCTGCTCGAGCCGCATCCGCTTGTCGCCGTCGTAGAGGCGGGCGGTGATGCGCCGGTCCTTCTCGGGGCTGTCGGAGAGGTTCGTGTCGAGCAGGTAGAGCGGCACGCGGCCGACGCTCACCCGCCAGAGCTGGGCGCGCACGCGGCGCGGTCCCATCTCCACCTCGATGACGAGCGGCCGGCCGTCCCCGGCGCGCACCAGCGCCATCGGCATCCGGGAGAAGTCGTTCTCGGGGTAGAGCTCGGTCTGCCAGCCGTCGTGGTTGATCTCCTGCTGGAAGTACCCGAAGCGGTAGGCGATGCCGATCCCGACGAGTGGCACGCCGAGATCGCTCGCCGACTTCAGGAGGTCGCCGGCGAGCACGCCGAGTCCGCCCGAGTAGAGCGGCAGGCACTCGTGGATCCCGAACTCGGCGGAGAAGTAGGCGATGCGGCGGCCGTGGAAGCCGGGGTACTCGCGCTCGAACCAGGCGGCGCGCTTCAGGTCCTGATCGAACGTCTCGGCGACGCGCTGGTAGTGCGCCCGGAACGAGGCGTCGGCGGCGAGCTGGTCGAGGCGGCGCGGGTCGATCTCGCCGAGAAGCCGCACCGGATTGCTCCCGCCGCGCGCGAAGGCCGCGGCGTCGATGCGCTGGAAGAGGTCGACCGCCTCCGGGTGCCAGCACCACCAGAGGTTGTTCGCGAGCTCGAGTAGGCGCGCGAGCGGCTCGGGCATGCGGGGAGCGACGACGAAGTCGTGGACGGGCATGCTCATTGGGGGGTCGATCGGGCGTTCTCGGCGGGAACTTCAGTTTATGGGCGAGCCGCTGCCGGAACTCCTGCCCTTCTCGCTCGCCGGTCCCGTCGGCCGCCTCGACGGCCGGCTCGAGCTGCCCGATCCCGACCTGTTGAAGTCCGTCTTCGAGCGCCCGCGCTTCCTCGCCGTCTTCGGCCATCCCGATCCGCGGCGCGGCGGCACGATGCAGAACCTCGTCGTCGTCCACGGCGCGCGCGCTCTCGCCCGGCTCGGCGGCGCGGTCGCGCGGTTCGATTTCCGGGGCGTCGGGAAGAGCGAGGGGAGCTTCGACGGCGGCCGCGGCGAGCTCGACGACTTCCAGGCGGTCGCGGCCAAGCTGCGGTCTCGCTGGCCCGACGTGGCGACGCTGCTGGCGGCCGGCTTCTCGTTCGGGGCGATGCGGGCGCTCGAGTGCGCGGCCGGCGGCGCCGCGCAGCTTTGCCTGGCGGTCGCGCCGCCGTTCAAGCTTGTGAAGGGCGGGAAGGACGGGGCGGAGCCGTTGGCGCGGGTCGAGTGCCCCGCAGGGCTCGTGCTGGCCGGCGCCGACGAGCTCGTGGCCGCGCCGACGGAGCGCGAGCTCGCCGATCGTTTCGCCGACCTGCGCGCCGTCGAGACGGTGGCCGGCGCGGGCCACCTCTTCTCGGGGAGGATCAAGGAGCTCGCGGCCGCGGTCGAGCGGGTCGCGCAGGCGCTTCTCCGTTCGTTGCCGACGTCGCCGCCGCCGGCCGCGTGAAGCAAGCGTCGAGGATCGTGCGCGTCGCCGTCGTGATCGGCAGCGCGCGGATCGCCGGCGCGTCGAGCCAGCGCGCCGCGGCGCCGCCGCGAGAGGTCACGCTCGCCGCGAAGACGCGCTCGGTGACCACGCGGTTCGAGATCGCGTGGCGGTGGAGCAGGAGCTCGCCGCCGATCCGGGCGTGCAGGCCGAATCGCTCGAGCAGGAAGGCGGCGAGCGCGGCGCGGCGCGGCTCGCCGTCGTGCGCCTGTGACGTCGCGAGCTCGACCGTCGGGAACTCGTACATGCCGCGGAGCAGCCCTTCGTCGTCGCGCTGATGGACGAGCCAGCGGCCGGCGCGCCGCGCGATGGCGACGGCCCAGCTCTCCGCGATCGGCGCGACGCTCTTCGACTTCTGCGGCAGCCGCGCTACGAGCCCTCGCGCGCGGGCGAGGCAGAGCTCGCCGACCGGGCACTCGCCGCAGCGTGCCGCCGCGAAGGGAAGGCAGGTCGTGGCGCCGAGCTCCATGAGCGCCTGGTTCACGTCGCCCGGCTCGTCGCAGTCGACGAAGCTCTGCGCGAGCCGCCAGAGTCTCGGCTCGAGCGGCGACGCGTCGGGGTCGCCGCGCAGCGCGAAGAGGCGCGCGACGACGCGCTTCACGTTGCCGTCGAGGACCGGTGCGCGGGCGCCGTAGCTGATCGAGACGATCGCGCCGCCGGTCGAGCGGCCGATGCCGGGCAGCTCGCGCGCGTCGTCGAGCTCGCCGGGAAAACGGCCATCGTGGTCGCGGACGACGACGGCCGCCGCCGCATGGAGGTGGCGGGCGCGCCGGTAGTAGCCGAGCCCCGACCAGAGGGCGAGCACGTCGTGAAGCGGCGCGTCGGCGAGCGTCTGAACGTCGGGAAAGCGGGCGAGGAAGCGCTCGTAGTAGGGGACGACCGTCTCGACGCGCGTCTGCTGCAGCATGATCTCCGAGACCCAGACGCGGTAGGCGTCGCGCGTGCGGCGCCACGGCAGGTCGCGGTGCGAGCGTCCGTACCAGCGCAGGAGTCGGGCTCGCAGCGACGCGACGGCGCGGCCGGAGTCCGGTTTCGAGCCCTTCGAAGCCATCCGGGCCACGGTAGCGTGCCGCTCTCGCCGCATGAAGCCGACGCTCACCTACTGCACGAACGTCCATCCGGGTGAGACGCTCGCCGAGGTCGAGGCGTCGCTCGATCGTTTCACCGTGCCGCTCAAGCGCGCGCTCGCGCCGGCGCCATTTCCTGCCGACCGGCCGTTTCCGGTCGGGCTCTACCTGAGCGCCGCGGCGGCGCGCGAGCTCGCGGATCGGGCGCGGCTCGACCGCTTCCGCGGTTTTCTCGACGAGCGCGGGCTCGCGGTCGTGACGCTCAACTGCTTCCCGTACGGCGGCTTCCACGGCGAGCGGGTGAAGCTCGACGTCTACCGGCCGACGTGGCTCGAGGAGCGGCGCGTCGAGTTCACGCTCGCGGCGGCGCGGGCGCTCGCGCGGCTCGCGCCCGAGGGGGTGGTCGCGCCGATCTCGACGCTCGCCGGTTCGTGCAAGCGGTTCGGCGACGACGTCGAGACACGCCGCGGCATCGCGGCGAACCTCGCTCGCGTCGCGGTCGAGCTCGACCGGCTTCGCGACGAGACCGGACGTGAGATCGTCCTCTGCCTCGAGCCCGAGCCTTTCTCGACGCTCGAGACGAGCGACGAGGTCGTCCGCTTCTTCTCGGACCACCTGTTCGGCGCCGCCGGTCGCGACGAAGCTGCGGTGCGCCGGCACGTCGGACTCTGCTTCGACGCGTGCCATCAGGCCGTCGAGTTCGAGGAGCCGCGCGAGTCGATCGGCCGGATCGTCGACGGCGGCGTCCGGATCGGCAAGGTCCAGCTCTCGAGCGCGCTGTCGGTGCGCGCGCCGGGCGAGTCGAGCGAGCGGCGCGAGGCGCTCGCCCGCTACGCCGAGCCGCGCTACCTCCACCAGGCGTTCGCGCGGCGGCGCGACGGCCGCATCGAGCGGTGGCTCGATCTGCCGGAGCTCGTCGCGCGGCCGGCGAGCGAGCTCGTCGAGCTCGACGAAGTGCGCGTCCACTTCCACGTCCCGATCGATCGGGAGCGGCTCGCGCCTCTCGACACGACGCGCCCGTTCCTGATCGATGCGGTGAAGGCCGCGAGTCGTGCGCGGCCCGCGGTGCTCGAAGTCGAGACCTACACCTTTCCCGTACTTCCCGACGGCCCGAGTCGGGACGACGCGCTCGTGGCGGCGCTCGCCGACGAGCTTCGGTTCGCGGCGGAGGTCACGCCGTGACCCTGCGCGTGACGTTGCCCCCGGGACCATCGGTCTTTCCGCTTCCCGACAAGCTCTGGGCGGATGGAGAGCAATCGGCTCGGCTCGATCGGCGACGATCAGTGCAGAGGTACTCCATCGCATTCCGTCGAAACGACGGCTAGCGTCTCGCCCCAAGTGCCGGCTGGCGGCCCAGTCACTCGACTCGGGATCCGGCTGCATCGAGACGCAACTCAAGGAGCCTGCGGAAATGAGGAGCCGATGGATGGTTGGCGGCGCGATGGCGGTGCTCGCCGCTCTCGCACTCACGCCCGACCTGAAGGGTGGCTGATGCGGAGGAGGGGGCGGCGGAGCCGCCCGTGGATCCTCGGGCGGTGCCAATCGTCGTGCAGGCACCGTCTCGATGAAGCGTCTCGACGTGAAGTGGGAGACGCCGAAGCTCAACCTCTACGACAACATCAACCCTGACGACTTCTTGAGCGCACTGCCCGCCGACTACAAGAATTCGGGCAAGCCGCTCGTCGTCTACATGGCGACCGACGCGCAGGAAGTCTCGAAGAAGTCGAGCGACGTCGAGCAGGCGGTGCTGCGCGAGGAGACGTTCGCGCTCGGCGCGCGCCTCTTCCGGACGGTGCGCCTCAAGGGCGACAAGTTCGGCAAGGAGAACCCGCACTGGGTGACGATCGGCGGCAAGGAGCTGCCGCGCGTCATCGTCGTCGACACGAACGGCCAGAAGATCGGGATGCTCGAGGGGAACGACCTCACGGCGTCGAACCTCTTCAAGCAGATGCGAAAGGCGGCCGCGAAGACCTACAAGACCGACCTCGAGAAGGTCGTCAAGGAGAGCCGTTCGCTCCTCGACGAGATGGACCAGATCGAGGCGAAGCAGAAGCTCCTCGCCGAGCAGAAGAAGAAGAACGCGAAGCCGGCCAAGGAGCAGGATCTCGCCGCCGAGGAGCAGAAGCTCGCGCAGCAGATGAAGGACGTGCAGGCGCGCGAGGCCGATCTGCTGAAGAAGGTCGACGGAGAGCGCAAAGTCACGAAGGCGTGATCGAGCGCTCGGACTCAAAACAAGCGAACCCACGAACGCGGAAGGCACTCAGGAGCGAATGACCATGAGACGGTTTCTGATCGCCGGATCGATGGCGGTGATGGCGGCCCTCGCGCTGGCTCCCAGTCTGAAGGGTGGCTGAGGCGGCGGACGCTGCGGCGCCAGTATGGCCCGCATCGATTTCAAGTGGCAGGAGCCGAAGCTCAACGGGTACGAGGGCGTGAATCCGGACGACTTCCGGACCGCCCTGCCCGACAGCCTCAAGTCCGACAAGCCGTTCCTCGTCTTCCTGACCTCGGACCTTCCGGACGACAGCCAGGAGATGAGCAACATCTCGAGCACGACTCTTCGTGACGAGAGCGTCGCCATCGGCGCGACCCTCTTCTCGCAGCTCAAGGTCAACGGCCTCAAGGTCAAGGAAGGCAGCGCCTTCTGGAAGACGCTCGGCGGCAAGGAGCTGCCGCGCATGGTCGTCGTCGATGCCGCCGGCGCGAAGGTCGGTGCGGTCGAGGGCAAGGACATCTCGCCGTCGAAGGTCTTCGGCCTGATGAAGCGCGCTGCGACGCGCACCTACAAGACCGACCTCGAGAAGGTGGTGAAGGAGACGAAGAGCATCCTCACCGAGATCGACCAGGTCGAGGCCAAGAGGGCGGCGCTGGCGACCAAGAAGGAGCACTCGACGGTCGCCAAGGAGACCGAGTGGGCCAGGGAGGCGAAGGCGCTCGATGACCAGCTGAAGGCGATCGAGGCCAAGGAAGCCGACCTGCGGAAGAAGTGGGCGGAGGAGAAGAAGGTCACCAAGGCCTGATCCTCGTCCGTTCCTGAGCAAGTTCACCACGGGGGCTCGGACCGAAAGTCCGGGCCCCCGCTGTTTTCACGCCCCGGCGACTGCAGGTCTCCATCGAGAACGTCCATCGAGAACGACGGGCCGACGTCCGATCTAGGGAACGGCGCGTTTCCCCGGGCGCGCGTCGAGCTATCGTTTGGCGGTCCCTCGCGGCGGCCCGGAGCGGCGAGCGGGACCGAAGTGGGTGACGGAATGACGGTCAGTCGACCTCTGGCGAGCGCCGGCGTCGGTCTCCTTCCGGGCGGGAGCGTCGCAGCCGCCGCGCTCGATGCCGTCTCGACGCGCCTCTCCGAGCCCATCACCCGCTCGCCCGCCGATCGCCGGTTCCTCCGCGCCGTGTCGATCGACCTCGCGGGTCGGACTCCGCTGCCCGCCGAATCGATCGCGGCGCAGCAGCGCTCGCGCGGCGACGTCGTGCGCGAGCTCGCGGCGAGCCGCCCGAGCTGGGAGGGTTTCTACGAGGAGGAGCTCTTCTACTTCCTCCTCGTCGACAACTTCCGGCCGTCGACCGACGCCTTCGTCGAGATGCCGGCGCTCCTCCACGAGCGCAAGCTCTCGGTGCGCGAGGCGCTGCTGCAGCTCGTCTCCAGCCAGTTCTTCAATTCGCGCAATCCCGGCAACGACACCTTCGTGACCGTCGTGCTCGAGCAGCTCCTCGGCGTAACGGTCCAGAAGGAGGCCGCGACGCTCGAGGCCGGGAAGAAGATGTACGACGGCTACGCGACGACCTTCCTCGGCAAGCGCGGCTCGAGCCAGGCCGACCTCGTTCGGATCGCGGTCGAACACGAGGACTTCGAGTCCTTCTTCCTCGAGCGGCGGTTCGCGGCCATATTCGGCGACGTCCCGCCGAAGAAGCGGCTCGCGGCCGACGCCGCGAGGCTTCGCGCCGATCCGTTCCAGTGGCCTGCGATCGTGACCGAATGGCTGTCGTCGCAGGCCTACGAGGAGCTGCTCGCCCGTCCGCGGTCCAAGACCGACCGCGTCTTCGTGCGCGCGCTCTTCGCCGACCTGCTCGGCCGGGTCGCGGAGTACCAGGAGTTCCGCCGCTGCCGCAACGCGCTGCTCGCGCTGTCGGACTCGCGGCCGCTGCGCTCGGTGCTGATCAAGATGATGCTCGACGCGGGGCTCGGCTCCGTCGGCGAGGAGGCGACGAAGGATCCGGCCACGTTCGTGGCCGATCGTTTCCTCCACCTTCTCGCGCGGCCGCCGACTCCGGCCGAGGGCGACGCGTTCGTGCGGGAGATCAGGGCGGGCGCCAGCCCGAAGCTGGTGCTGCGGGCTCTCCTGACTCACTCCGAGTACCAGACCTACTGACTCGATCCACCACGCGGATCCGATGCGATCGGACCAAGGATGACGCCATGAATCCGACGACGAACCGGTTCCTCACGCGCCGAGCGCTTCTCAAGGCCGGCGTGGCCGCGGCGGGAGCGGCGGCGTTGCCGAGCTCGCTCTTCGCGGCGGCGGCGCCGGGCTACAGGACGAAGCACGTGATGCTCGTGCTCTTCGCGGGCGGCGTGCGCAGCCGCGACACGGTGGGGACGCCGGCGAACGCGCCGAACCTGGCGCGGCTCGCGGAGAAAGGGGTCGTCCTCCCCAACTGCGCGGCGGCGAACCTCGGCCACTACGGGGCGTCGCTCGCCATCCTGACCGGCGTCCCCGAGTACATGGGGATCCGCGAGAACGCACGCGGCTTCAGTCCGACCGTGTTCGAGTACGTCCGCAAGGAGCTCAAGCTCCCGGCGAGCGGCGCGTGGCTCTCGGCCAACAACGGCTCGCAGGGGGCGAACCTCGCCTACGGGCTCAACAAGGGGTGGGGCGCCGAGTTCGGCGCGAACGTCATCGACGGCGACGGCATCTTCAACCAGGAGTTCCGCGACGTCCTCTCGCAGTTCGGGCGGCCGCGCGCCGACGGACCGGAAGAACTCGCGGCGCTCGAGCGGATGCGCGGCGCGGTCGCGGCCGGCGGCACGAACGAGAAGGCGCTGAACGACGCCGCGACGGCCGCGCGCGTCGAGAAATACATCGTCGATGAGCTCACCAACAGCGAGACGGTGAGCCTCACCGGTCCCGGCGCCGGCGACGCGAAGGCGCTGCGGATCGCCGGCAACATCCTGCAGATCTTCCGGCCGACGCTCTCCTGCGTCTCGCTCACGAGCGCCGACGTCGCCCACGGCTCCTTCAACGCCTACGTCGACGTGATCCGGCGCAACGACCTGGAGCTCGGCCGGATCCTCGACATCGTGCAGGCCGACCCGCAGCTGCGCGACTCGACCACGATCTTCGTGCTCCCCGAGTTCGGCCGCGACAAGAACCTGAACCAGCGCAACGGGCTCGACCACGGCGACGGCTCGGACGACCTGCAGCGGGTCGCCTGCGTGGCCTATGGCCCCGACTTCAAGCAGGGCAAGACGATCGACGCCGACTGCGCCACCGTCGACGTCTGCCCGACCATCTGCAAGCTCCTCGGCGTCGACGCGCCTCTCGTGCGCGGCAAGGCGCTGCCACGCCTGCTCGCCTGAACCGGGGCGGGCGCTCGATGCGCGACGGCCTGCCGAGCGCGCTCGCCGCGTGGCTGCTCGTGCCGATCGCCGGCGCGAGCGCCGAGGAATCGTGCGTGCGGTGCCACACCGGCATCGAGGAGATGCACCCGTGGCAGGCGCTCGCCTGCACCGCCTGCCACGGCGGCGACGGGAACGCCGCGAAGAAGGAGTTCGCCCACGTCCGGCCGAAGCAGCCGCCGCCCAACGACGAGCGGCTGCTGCCGCGCGACTTCGACCCCGCCTGGGTCCAGTTCGCGAACCCGAGCGACCTCAGGGTCGCCGCGAAGACCTGCGGCTCGTGCCACACCGCCGCGTGCGACAACCTCTTCAAGTCGCTGCACTGCACGACCGCGGGCCACCTCTCCGACGGGCTCTACGAGAACGGCCTCACCCGCGAGCGCCGCACCCGCTACGGCATCTTTCCGGTGAAGGACACCGACGGCGTCGTTCCGAAGGGCGCCTACGCGGAGCTCTCCGGCTTCCTGAGCGCCGACGATCCGGCGCGCCGCACGGCGCTCGCGGGCCACGTCGTCGACCTCGGGCGCAAGAGCTGCATGCAGTGCCACCTCTGGAGCGCCGGCACCGCGGTGCGCGGACGGCTCGGACAGGACGGCAACTACCGCGGCGGCGGCTGCGCGGCCTGCCACGTCACCTATGCCGACGACGGGATCTCGAAGAGCGGGGACGCGGCCGTCGACCACTTCGAGCCGGGCCATCCGATGCAGCACGTTCTCACGACCGCGCCGCCGACGCAGACCTGCGCGCGCTGCCACTTCGGCGACGCCTCGATCGGGCTCTCGTTCCGCGGGCTGGCGCAGCTCGTGCCCGGGATGCCGGCCGGCCCCGAGGTGAAGGGCACGACGAGCTCGCTGCTGAACGGCGTGTTCTACGCCAACGACCGCGCGATCGTCCCGCCCGACGTGCATCACGAGCGCGGCATGCACTGCGTCGACTGCCACACCGTGCGCGACGTGATGGGGGACGGGAACGTCTACGGTTTCATGGAGCACGCCGTCGAGATCGAGTGCGTCGACTGCCACGGAACGTTCGACGAGGTGACCGACCTCAAGACCTCGCGCGGCAGCCCGCTCAAGAACCTGCACGTCGAGGCGGGGCTCGTCTACCTCGTCTCGAAGGTCGACGGCAAGCGCCACTTCGTCCCGCAGGCGACGCACGTGCTCGACCCGGCGCGCCCCGAATACAACCCGCGCGCCGCGCGCGCGATGACGCCCGACCACGAGCGGCTCGAGTGCTACACCTGCCACGCCGGCTGGAACGTCAACTTCTTCGGCTTCCACTTCGACCGCAACGAGTCGTTCACGCAGCTCGACCTGCTGACGGGCGACCGCACGAAGGGGCGCTGCACGACCCAGGAGAAGGTCTTCGCCACCTACAAGCACTTCTACGTCGGCATGAACGACGAGAGGATGGTCGCCCCCTACCTGGTCGGCTTCTCGACGATGGGCTCGGTGCACGACGAGAAGGGGCGCAAGTTCCTCGACCAGCAGCTCCCGGTCACCGCGGCCGGCCTGTCGGGCATGACGATGGTGCACCACCAGCTCCACACGACGCGCGCGCAGGCGCGCAGCTGCGTCGAGTGCCATCGCGCGCCGGCGACGCTCGGGCTCGGCTCGGGCAGCTTCAACCTGAGCCGCGACCTCGCCGCTCTGGTCGACGGGCGCGGGCTCCACCTCGTCGCCGTCGACCGCGAGCACGTCGACTTCTCGGTGCCGCTCGCGTCGCTCCCGCTGCCCGACGCCGTCGCGATCGCCGCGCGCTGCGACGACCTGCAGGGCCGTTTCGAGACCCTCTACGTCGCGCTGGCGAAGTCGGGCGTCGCCGTCGTCGACGCGCGCCGGCCCGCCTTCCCCGAGCGGATCGCCTTCGTCGACTGCGAGGACCCGCGCGCGCTGCTCGTGCGCGCCGGCGTCCTCTATGTCGCCGACGGCATCGGCGGCGTCAAGCTCTTCGACGTCCGCGACCCTCGCAAGCCGAAGCTCCTCTCGAAGCTCCCGACCGTCGAGGCGCGCGACCTCGACCTCTCCTACCCCCAGCTCTACGTCGCCGACGGACCCGCGGGCGTCAAGGTCTTCGACGTGGGCACGCCGGCCCGGCCGGAGTTCCTCGCCCACCTCGACCCCAACCTCTCGCCCGGCATCCCCGACGACGCCTGCGCCGTGAAGACGCTCTTCCAGTACTCGCGGCCCGACGACGGCGCCGAACGTCGGACCGACGCGCGCAAGATCGCCGTGATCGCCGGCGGCTTCGACGGCTTCTTCGTCTTCGACGTGACCGAGCCGGCGAGCGCGCGCCGCCTCTTTCCGCCGCCGCAGGTCGTCGCCCGCCGCGGGACCGCGGCGCCCGGCAGCGAGGTGCCGCGCTTCCTCGACGTCGAGCTGCTCTCGCGCTTCGACCTCGGGAGTCCGGGCGGCGACATCCCGACCGAGGAGAACGACTACGCGCTCTTCGCCGTGCAGCCCGGCGACCCCGCGACGCAGCCGGGCAACCTCGCGATCGTCCGGGTCACCAACCCCTTCGCCCCGAGGTTCGTCGGCGGCGAGACGATCCCGGACGGAGCGGCGCGGCTCGCGGCCGCCGCCTGGTACAACCCGCCCTTCCTCCAGCGCTTCGCGCTCGTCGCCGGCCGCGCCGCCTGCACCGCGATCAACACGTCGGCGAGCGACAAACCGAAGCTCCTGGGGCCGCTCTTCGGCGAGGGGCTGCGCGTGCACGACCTCGTCGTCGAGGAGTTTCCGCTCGACCGCATGGTCGACGAGACGGGGCGGCCGTTGAAGGACATCTCGCACGAAGGGGCGCGCTACTTCGGCCGCCAGGAGATCGAGCGGCTGCTGCGCGTCCCGCTCGCGCCCGACGACCTCCCGCCGGCAGGGATCGATCTGCACCGATTCGGAGGCGCACGATGATCGGGATGACGTTGCTCGCGCTCGTGCTCGCCCAGGCCGGCGGCGGTGCGGCGAAGCAGTTCCTGAAGAGCCTCGACCAGGACGGCGACGGCTTCGTGGCGCGCGCCGAGTGGAAGGGCTCCGGCACGACCTTCCTCACGCTCGACGCCGACCTCGACGGCTACCTCACGCTCGCCGAGCTGTCGCACGCCGGCTCGCCTCCCAGGCGGGCTGACGCGCCGGGCGATCCGCTCGCCGTCGACCGCGTCACCGTCCCGATCGGGATGCTGCGCGATCCGCCGGAGGTCTTCACCAGGAGCTGCACCGTCTGCCACGACACGATGCGCATCGAGCAGGCGGCCAAGGGGGCGAGCGGATGGGCCGACACCGTCGCCCGCATGCGCATGAAGAAGGAGGCGAAGTTCTCGGAGAAGGAGGCGAAGCAGATCGTCGAGTACCTGAGCGGCCTTCGTTCCGTCGTCGCCAAGCGCGTCGTCGGCTACGGGAGCGACGATCCGCTGCGCGACTGGTCGTTCGTGATCGGCGGCGGCGACCTCCACCTCTTCGACCGCGACAACAACGGCCGGCTCGACGGCGGCGAGCTCGGCCGCCTCGTCTTCGAGCGGACCGACCTCGACGGCAGCGGCGGCCTCTCGCCCGGCGAGTTCTCGCTGCTGCCGCTCAGCGCCGATCGGCGCGCCGCCTTCACGAAGCTCGACCGCGACGGCAGCGGCGCGCTCTCGCTGCGCGAGCTCGGCGTGCCCTCGGCGCTGCTCGACCTCGCCGACGCCAACAAGGACGGCATGCTCGCGCGCGACGAGCTGCCGCGCGCGCGGCCGGTCGGCGGCCCGTACGCGCTGCTCCTCGCCGCCGACGCGAAGACGGCGCTCGAGATCCTCGACCGCAACCACGACGGCCGGCTCACCAACAAGGAGCTCGAGCGGTTCGCCGGGACGATGCAGCGCTTCGACGACGACAAGAACGGCGAGCTCGACATGAAGGAGCTCGAGACGGCCGTGACCGCCGCGCGCGCCGAGGGGGCCTACGCCGCCTTCGACGACTTCTTCGCGCGCTACGACCTCGACGGCGACGGTTCGGTGTCGCGTCTCGAGTTCCCCGGCGGCGACGCCCTCTTCGGCCGCCTCGACTCCGACGGCGACGGAGCCGTCTCGCTGAAGGAGGCGCCGGCCGGCTGGCGCCGCGTCGACTTCACGCCCGAAGCGCAGCGCTGGAGGCAGTGAGGGGCTCGAGCAGCCTCCTCAGGCCCCCGCGCCGCGGCCGAAGAGCGACGGAGCACCGTCGTCCGGCCGCGGCTTCGTCTTCGCCGGCGGGTTCTCGCCGAGCGCGAGCTGCTTCAGCTCGGCGAGCTTCGTCAGCGCCTGGAGCGGCGTGAGCCGCTCGACGTCGAGGCGGCGCAGCTCCTTCGAGGCGCGATCATCGGGACGGGCGGGGATGCGTGAGCCTTCGGCGCCGCGCCCCTCGCTGCCTTCGGCCGCGGCGAGCTGCGTCCGCCGCTCGACCTCCGGCGTGAGACGCTCGAGGTCGGCGAGGATCTGCTTCGCGCGCGCGACCACGGCCTCGGGAATGCCGGCGAGCCGCGCGACGTGCAGCCCGTAGCTGCGGTCGGTGCCGCCGGCGACGATCCGGTGGAGGAAGAGGATCTCGTCGCCCCACTCGCGGACGGCGACCGAGAGGTTGACGACCGACGGCAGCTCTTCCGAGAGCTGCGTGAGCTGGTGGTAGTGGGTGGCGAAGAGCGTCCGGCAGCGCACCGTCTCGGCCAGGTGCTCCGCGAGCGCGCGCGCGAGTGACATCCCGTCGAAGGTGCCGGTCCCGCGTCCGACCTCGTCGAGGATGACGAGGCTGCGGTCGGTGGCGTGGTGGAGCAGGTTGGCCGTCTCGGTCATCTCGACCATGAACGTCGACGCGCCGCGCGCGAGGTCGTCGCTCGCGCCGACGCGCGTGAAGATGCGGTCGACGACGCCGATCGTCGCGCGCCGCGCCGGCACGAAGCTGCCGATCTGCGCGAGCAGGACGATCAGCGCGTTCTGCCGCAGCCAGGTCGACTTCCCCGCCATGTTCGGCCCGGTGAGCAGCGCGAAGCAGGCGGCGGGTCCGAGCCGCGTGTCGTTCGGAACGAACGTTCCGGGCGCCATCGTCGCGGCGAGGACGGGATGCTGCCCCTCGTCGATCTCGAGCCGGCGCGAGAGCTCGACCACGGGCCGGCGCCAGCCGTGCTCGCGCGCCGCCTCGGCCAGCGACCGGAGCGTGTCGACCTCCGCGAGCGCGGCGGCGAGCTCCTGCAGCGCCCGCGTGCTCGCTGCCGCTTGCGCGCGCACGTTTTCGAAGAGCTCGAGCTCGAGCCGGACCGACCGCTCCTCGGCCGAGAGCACCTTGGCTTCGAGCTCCTTGAGCTCGGGCGTGATGTAGCGCTCGGCGTTCTTCAGCGTCTGCTTGCGGATGTAGTCGGCGGGGACGCGCTCGCGCTGCGCGTGGGTGATCTCGAGGTAGTAGCCGAAGACGGTGTTGAAGCCGACCTTGAGCGAAGGGATCCCGCTCCGCTCGATCTCGCGCCGCTGCAGATCGGCGAGGATCGACTGCACGTCGAAGCGCAGGCGGCGCAGCTCGTCGAGCTCGGCGTGGAAGCCGGTCCGGAGGAAGCCGCCTTCCTTCGTCGTGAGCGGCGGCGCTTCGTCGATCGCCCGCTCGAGCAGCTCGAGCAGATCGGGCGGCGCGACGAGCCGCCCGCGCAGTGCGGCGAGCGGCGGGCAGCAGAGGCTCTCGAACGCAGCGCGCAGCCGCGGCAGCGAGCAGAGCGTGTCGCGCAGGTGGGCGAGGTCGCGCGGGCTCGCGCGGGCGGCGGCGAGCCGGGCGACGATCCGCTCGATGTCGAAGACGCCCTCGAGCTCCTTGCGCAGCGCGGCGCGCGGTCCGTCGGCGCCGACGAACTCGTCGATGGCGTCGGCCCGCGCCGCGATCGCGGCGAGATCGGTGAGCGGCGCGGCGATCCAGTCGCGCAGGAGCCGCGCGCCGGCACCGGTGCGCGTGCGATCGACGACGGCGAGGAGCGAGCCCTCGCGACGGCGGTCGCGCGCCGTCTCGAAGAGCTCGAGCGCCTGCACCGCCGCGCGGTCGAGTCGCATCGCGCCGCCGTCGTCGCGCCGCCGGAGCCGCGAGAGATGAGCGATCAGGCCGCGCTGCGTCTCGCGCGCGTAGGCGACCAGCGCGCCGGCCGGCGCGACCACCCGATCGTCGGGCTCGATCCCGAAGCCGGCGAGGTCGGCGACCTTGAACTGCTCGCAGAGCGCGCCGCGCGCGACGTCGCGCGCGAACTCGTGGTCGGGCCGGAAGGTGAGGATCGGCGCGTCGGCGGCGGGCTGGCGCAGGAAGTCGAGCTCACGCGGCATGGCGTCGCGCCACGCCGCCGGGAGCAGGAGCTCGGCCGGCCCGAGGAGATGGAGCTCGTCGCGCAGCCGCTCGAGCGGGAAGCTCGCCGCCTCGAAGCGGGCGGTCGAGAGGTCGAGCCATGCGAGCGCGACCTGCTTCGTCTCCAGGTCCACGGTGAGCGCAGCCAGGTAGTTGTGCCGCCCGCTCTCGAGCAGCGCCTCCTCGAGCAGCGTCCCGGCAGTGACGACGCGCGTGACCTGGCGGTCGACGAGCCCCTTGGCGAGCGAGGGCTCCTCGACCTGGTCGCAGACGACGACGCGGTGGCCGGCCTGGATCAGCCGGCGCAGGTAGGCGTCGACGGTACGGACCGGGACGCCCGCCATCGGCACGTCCTGCTCCTTGCTGCGCGACGTGAGCGCGATCCCGAGCGTCTTCGCCGCGACCTTCGCGTCCTCGAAGAAGAGCTCGAAGAAGTCGCCCATGCGGAAGAAGACGAGCGCGTCGGGGTGCTGCCGCTTGACGCCGAAATACTGCTGGAGCATCGGCGACATGCGGCCGCCGGGCAGTTCCTCGTGCGACGCGGGTCCGCTCATCGGGGCGCGGAGGATAAGGATCGGGTAGGTTCTGCGTCGATGCTCACGTCCCCGTTCCGCCTGCTCGCTTTCGACCTCGACGGGACGCTGCTCGAGCGCGACGGGACGCTGGCCGAGGCGAGCGCGAACTTCCTGCAAGGGCTCGCGCGCGCCGGCGTCGAGCTCGTCGCGGCGACGGGGCGGCGGCTCTGGAGCGCGCTCCCGCACCTCCACCGCGCGCACGTCGGCGGCTCGTGCGTCGTCCACAACGGCGCGATGGTCGCCGACGTCGCGCGGGCGGAGCCGCTGCTCGTGCGGCCGCTCGTGCCGGAGATGGTGCGGCAGCTCGTCCGTCGGGTCGAAGAGCGCGGCTTCGCGCCGCTCGTCTTCACGTCGGCGCCGCGCGGGCCGGGCGAGGTGCTCGCTCGCCGCGACGCGGCCGACCCGAGCGGGTATCGAGCGTGGTACTTCCGCTACGCCGCGGGCCACGTGACGCTCCTCGACGAGCTCGCGGCCGCGCCGTTCGAAGGCGCGCTGCGCGTCGTGGTTCACGGCGAGCGCGAGGCGCTCGCCGATCTCGTGGCGGCGGCCGAGGCGGCCTGCGGCGTGAGCCTGCGCGGCTTCGTCCAGCGCGAGACGACCGTGGCGACGTGGCGCGCCGAGTTTCTGCTCCGCGAGGCGTCCAAGTGGAGCGGCGTCGCCTGGGTGGCGAAGCGGCTCGGCATCGCCGCCGCAGAGATCGTGGCGGTCGGCGACGAGGCGAACGACGTCGAGCTGCTCGAGGCGGCCGGCCACTCGCTCGCCGCGCCGGGCGCCAGTGAGGCCGCGCGCGTCAGCGCCCGCGAGGCGCTCGACGGCGACGGCCCGCGCGCGGTCGTGCGCGCGCTCGAGCGAGTATTCTCCTGACCACTCTTCACGATCCCGGCTAGGAGCGATCGATGCCGACCAAACATGTGCTCGCGGACGTCTCCGAGATCCCGGCCGGGCAGGGACGCGTGGTCGAGGCAGGCGGGCGACAGCTCGCCCTCTTCAACGTCGACGGGAAGTACTTCGCCATGGAGAACACCTGCCCGCACCGCGGCGGGCCGCTCGGCGACGGGGCACTGATGGGCACGACCGTGACCTGCCCGTGGCACGGCTGGCAGTTCGACTGCACGACCGGAAAGTCGACGCGCAACCCAGCGGTCGGCGTCGGCTGTTTTCCGACGACCGTCGACGCCGGCGCCATCTACGTCGAGCTGTGACGCGGCGGCTCGAGGTGGGAGAGTCACCGGCGCTCGAGCTCGAGGTCTTCCGCTCGCTCTTCGCGTCGATCGCGGAGGAGATGGGCGCCGTGCTGCAGCGCTCCGCCCACTCTCCCAACATCAAGGAGCGGCGCGACTTCTCCTGCGCCCTCTTCGACGCGCAGGGCGAGCTCGTGGCGCAGGCGGCCCACATCCCGGTCCACCTGGGCTCGGCGCCGCTCTCCGTGCAGGCCGCACTGGCCGAGCACGACTTCCGGCCCGGCGACACGGTGCTGCTCAACGATCCTTATCGAGGGGGGACCCACCTGCCCGATCTGACGCTCGTCCGCGCGCTGTTCATTGATCAGCCGCCGCGGCAAGCGCGGCGGGGGGAGCCGCAGCGGCGCGCGCGGCGTCGGCCCGACTTCTTCGTGGCCGTGCGCGCCCACCACGCCGACGTGGGCGGAGCGGAGCCGGGGTCGATGGCGCCGGCGCGCGACCTCTACGGCGAGGGACTCGTGATTCCACCGGTAGTGCTGGAGCGCGAGGGACGCTTCGAGCGCGACGTGCTGCGGCTCGTGCTCGCCAACGTGCGCACGCCCGACGAGCGGCTCGCCGACCTCAAGGCGCAGTGCGCGGCCGCCCGCCGCGGCGAACGGCGCCTGGTCGAGCTCGCTCGCCGCCACGGCGCCGCGCGGATCGAGAAGGCCGCGGCCGCGATCCTCGCCCACGGCGAGCGGACGATGCGCGCTCTCCTGCGCGGTCTCCCGCGCGGCACGTTTCGTCACGTCGAGATCCTCGAGGACGACGGCGCGGGCGGCCGCGACCTGCCGATCCGGGTCGCGGTGACGCTGCGAGGCGGTCGGGTGATCGTCGACTTCGCCGGGACCGCACCGCAGGTCGACGGGTCGCTCAACGCCAACCCGGCGGTCACCCTCTCCGCCGTGCTCTACGTCTTCCAGTGCCTCGCCGCGGCCGAGGGCAGGTCGACCACCGAAGTGGTCGCGCCCAACGGCGGGATGGCGCGGCCGATCGAGCTCAGGATCCCGGAGGGCTCGCTCCTGAACCCGCGGCGCGGAGCGGCCGTCGCGGCGGGGAACGTCGAGACCTCGCAGCGGATCGTCGAGGCGCTGCTCGGCGCCCTCGCCAAGGCGTGCCCCGACCGCATCCCGGCCGCGTCGCAGGGAACGATGAACAATCTCACCATCGGAGGAATGGTGAGATCCGCGAAGCATCTGACGATCGGATCGTCGTCCTCGTCGCGGCCCTTCGCCTACTACGAGACCGTGGGCGGCGGCGCGGGAGCCGGCGCGAGAGGATCGGGAGCCTCGGGCATCCAGGTCCACATGACCAACACGCTCAACACGCCCATCGAAGCGCTCGAGCTCGCCTACCCGCTGCGCGTGACAAGGACGACGCTTGCGCGCGGGAGCGGCGGGCGCGGCGCCCGTCGCGGCGGCGACGGCATCGAGCGCGAGATCGAGGTGCTCGTGCCGGCGCGCGTCGCCGTGCTCGCCGAGCGGCGGCTGCGCGGCGCTCCCGGTGCCGCGGGCGGCGGGCCGGGCCGGCCCGGCGAGAACTGGATCGATCGACGCGGCCGTCGGGTGAAGATGGCGGCGAAGTTCGTGGCCGACCTGCGGCCGCACGATCGCGTCGGGCAACGGACGCCCGGCGGCGGCGGCCATGGCCGCAAGGCGGAGCGATCGGGGGAGAGGCGATGACGCTTCGGGATGTTTCAGGCGCGCTGCTCGTGATGGCCGCGAGCACGCTCGCCGGCTGTCCGCAGCCGGTCGAGCTGTCGTGGAAGTCGGCCACCTTCTCGGGAGCGAACCGCGGCCGCGCCTTCGAGGTCAGCCGCGACGTCGTCGTGCGCCACAGCCTCGGCACCACGATCCGCGCCGACGCGGCGACGGGCCGCATCGAGACCGACCCCATCGAGGAGGCGATCGGCGGCAAGACGCTGCGCCAGCAGCGCTACGTCGACGTCCGCGAGAAGGGCGGCGCGGTCGAGGTGGCCGTCTTCGCGCCGATGTTCCAGCTCGAGCTCGATCCCGGCGCGAGCCCGGCCGTGCGCTGGCTCCCGATCGGCTCGGACGTCCAGGTCGAGGCGGCGCTGCTCGATGAGATCATCGGCCGCGTGCTGGCGCTCGAGCCCGACGCGAGGGTGCTCGGCACGACGCTGCCCCGCGCGGCGCGGCCGCGCTGATCGGAAAGGCTTTCCCGGCCCGCCCCCCCGCGGCCTCCCGGCGGGAACGGGCGTCAAGTCGCGCGGCCGGCCGGCCGAATCGTCTCGCGGCGTCAACCCGAGGCGAGGTGGGATGTCGACGACGGACGAGCGGCGCGCGGAGCGCGGCCACCGGATCGCGCTGCGGCGAAGATCGCATCCCGGCCGCCTGCGGCCGGTGATCCGCTCCACCGCCGACACGTGGGGCGCGATCTCGCTGCCGCTGCTGCTGCTCGCCGGCCTCGCCTTCGAGATCTTCTACGCGCAGCGGCAGCAGTGGTTCGCCGAGCTGGCGCTCAACGTGGCGAGCATCGTCGCGGTGCTCGCCTTCGCGCTCGTGCAGGTGAGACGGCGGACGCTCGGCCGCAACGACGCGCTCCTGTGGTTCGGGATGGCCGTACTCTGCGCGAGCGCGTTCGCCAGCTTCCTCGGCGTCTTCGGCGGCGACGTGGTCACCGAGCTGCTGATCAAGACGGTCGGCGCGGTGATGATCCTCTTCTCGCTCGACCGGACCGAGCGGCGCGCCGTCGTGGAGGCGCTCGAGAGCTCCGAGGAGTACCTCGAGTCGTTCTTCGAGTCGATCCCCGACCCGCTCGTCGTGATCGGCGAGGGGCGCAAGGTCCTGGCCGCGAACCGCAACGCGATCCACGTCTTCGGCGAGGGGATCCTCGGCAAGACCTGCTGCGAGGCCTACCTCGGCCACGACGACTGCCGCGAGTGCACCGTCACGCAGGCGTGGAGCAAGCGCAAGCCGCGTTTCGAGCTGGTGCGCGACGAGAAGGGCGCCCGCCACTATGAGGTCACGACCTTCCCGCTCTTCGGGCCGCGCGGCTTCTCCGGCAAGCTGCTCCAGCAGATCCGCGACGTCTCGGCCCACGCCGAGTCGGAGGACCGCGCGAGCCTGCTCGGCGACGTGGTGAACAGCGCGCGCGACCCGGTGCTCACGCTCGGGCTCCAGGGCGAGCTGCGCCACCGCAACCGCGCCGCCGAGGCGATGTTCGGCCGGCTCGTGGAAGGGACGAGGCCGTCGAACGGCGACGTGCTGCCGTTTGCTCAGCCTGAGGACCGCGAGGCGTTCGAGCTGGCGCTGAGCGAGTTCGTGCCCTGGGAGCGCGAGCTGCGGCTCAAGGCGCTCGACGGGCAGGAGCGGATGGCCGCGCTCGCGCTCGCTCCGATCCGCGCCCTCGACGAGCGCCTGCTCGGCACCGTCGTCATCGTGCGCGACATCACCGACCTCAAGCGGCTCCAGGACCAGCTCGCGCAGAACGAGAAGCTGTCGGCGCTCGGCGAGATGGTCTCGGGCGTCGCGCACGAGCTGAACAACCCGCTGACGGCCGTCTTCGGCTTTGCGCAGCTCCTCCTCACCGAGGACCTGCCGAAGGAGCGCAAGGAGGAGATCCGCCACATCTTCACGCACGCCGAGCGGTGCAAGAAGATCATCGACGGGCTCCTCAAGTTCGCGCGCCGCCACCAGGGCGATCGCGCCCGCGCGAACCTGAATGAGATCGTGCAGTCGACGATCGAGCTGACCAGCTACCAGATGAAGCAGGTGAACGTCGCCGTCGAGGCCGACCTCGATCCGAAGCTGCCCGACTCGATGATGGACGCCTTCCAGGTGCAGCAGGTGCTCATCAACCTGCTGACCAACGCGCAGCACGCGACCCAGGAGGCGAAGCGCAGCGGCGTGGTGAAGATGCGGACGAGGCGCGCCGGCGAGTCGCTCGTCCTCGAGGTCGAGGACAACGGCTGCGGCATGCCCGACCACGTGCTGCGGCGCGCCTTCGATCCGTTCTTCACCACGAAGGGCGTGGGCAAGGGGACGGGGCTCGGGCTCTCGCTCTCCTACGGGATCGTGCGCGAGCACGGCGGAGTCCTGACCGCGACGAGCCGGCCGGGCGAAGGTTCGACCTTCCGGGTCGAGCTGCCGATCGTCGCCGCCCCTTCCGGCAGCGCGTCGCTCGTGAAGGAGACGCTGCGGCCGGCCGCGATCCCGCGCTCGCGCATCCTCGTCGTCGACGACGAGCCGATCATCCTCGAGCTGATGCGCCAGATCCTCAAGGTCGACGGCCACTCGGCCGTGGTCGTCGGCTCGGGGGAGGAGGGGCTGCGGGAGCTCGAGCGGGCCGAGTTCGACATCGTCTTCACCGACTGGCGGATGCCCGGGATGGGCGGCGCCGACTTCTACGAGCGGCTGTGCGAGGGGCGCAGCGACTACCGCGGGCGAGTCGTCTTCCTGACGGGCGACGCGGTCTCCGTCGAGGTGACGCGCGTCGCGCAGAAGGACGCCAATGCGGTGCTCCTCAAGCCGTTCACGCTCGACTCGATCCGCGCCGCGATGGCGCAGGTCTGCCGGCCGGTCGAGCCGATCGACGCGCCGCGAGCCGCCGATGCCGACGACGAAGTGAAGGCCAGCTTGCCCGACGGCGGCGACATGCGATAAAAAGGTCGATCTCCCGCGCGGATGCGACTCGAACCAAGGCGCGCGCGTGGAGCCCCCTGCAACTGCGGAGCACGACGATGGTGGTCCTTTCCGACAACGCCCAGAAGGCGGTGAAGGGTTTCCTGGCCCAGGACGGCTCGCTCCAGGGCAAGGCGCTGCGCATGTTCGTCCAGAGCGGCGGCTGCTCCGGCTTCCAGTACGGCTTCACGTTTTCCGAGAAGCAGAACGGCGACGAGGTGACGAAGGTCGCCGACTTCGAGGTCGTGATCGACCCGACGAGCCTGCCCTACCTCGACGGCTGCCACGTCGACTGGGTCGAGAGCCTCCAGGGTTCGGGCTTCACCGTGCGCAACCCCAACGCCAAGGGGAACTGCGGCTGCGGCCACTCGTTCTCGACCTGACCGCGAAGTCGCGCGCTCACGTCTTCTGGATCTGCCCCTCGAACGGGAAGACGGTCGTCGTCCGCAGCCGCGGTTCGCGCAGCGTCTTTGCCCCCGCGTTCACGCTCTTCCGCGGCGTTCCCGTGCGCGACGGCGGCTCGTCCGCCGTCATGGGCGAGTCGGATCCCGACGAGTTCGCGGGCGCCGGTCGCGCCTCGCCCGGCTTCGTGGCTCCCTTCGGCGCGCGATCGAACGACCGAAGGTGACGCATGAGGAGCTGGGTGGCCGCCGCCGGGAGCCCGACGAAGCGGACGCCCGCCATCCTGCAGCCCACGGCATCGGGCTCGACGTGCAGCACGATCCCGGTCGCGGAGAGGTCGCCCTCGGGCAGGTGGACCGTGAGCTCGATCTGCTGTCCCGCCGTGAGCGGTTCGTAGGTGCGCAGGAGCGCGCCTCCCGACGCGACGTTGACCGTCGTGCCGAGGAAGCAATGAGGCTCGGCGCCCGCCTTGCCGACGATGCTGCCGTCGGTCAGCTGGCGCGAACGGAAGCGCGGGCCGTGGCGCCGCTCCGCCGTGCCGTTCCTGGCGTCGGTCCTGCTCCTGCTCTCCGCCATCGTCGTGCTCCAGAAGCTCCGTCGTCCCGGAACTCCTTCGGGCGGCCTCGCGTCGCAGCTTGACCGCTCGCGCCGAGCGCGGCGCCGCGGGCCGCGAAGCGGAAAAAAGAGCCGATCGCGGCTACGATCCTCGCCCTTCCTTCAGGAAGGATCCGCCTCCCGATGCCCGTGCTCAGCGTGATTGGTACCCAGTGGGGCGACGAGGGCAAGGGCAAGATCCTCGACCTCATCGCCACGCGCGCCGACGTCGTCGTCCGCTACCAGGGGGGAGCCAACGCGGGCCACACGGTGGTGGTCGGGCAGGAGAAGTTCGTCTTCCACCTCCTGCCGTCGGGGATCCTGCACGAGGGAAAGAAGAACGTGATCGCGTCGGGCGTCGTGCTCGACGCCGGCCAGCTCCTGGACGAGATCGACGGCTTCGAGAAGCGCGGGATCAAGATCCAGGGCCGCCTCTTCGTCTCGGCGGCGGCGCACCTCGTCTTCCCCTACCACAAGGCGCTCGATCGCGCCTCCGAAGGCGTGAAGGGCGGCACGAGGATCGGGACGACCGGCCGCGGGATCGGCCCGGCCTACGCCGACAAGATCGCGCGCACCGGGCTGCGAGTCGGCGACCTCTACGACGAGCCCCGCTTCTCTCAACGGCTGGCCGCCAACGTCGCCGAGAAGAACCTGATCCTGCATGCGCTCTACGGCGCGCCGCCGCTCGCCGCCGACGCCATCCTCGCCGAGTTCCGCGGCTACGCCGCTCGCTTGAAGCCCTACGTCGCCGACACCTTCCACCTCCTGCGCGACTGCCTCGACGCCGGCCAGTACGTCTTCATCGAGGGGGCGCAGGGGATCCTGCTCGACGTCGACTTCGGGACCTACCCGTTCGTCACCTCGAGCAACTCCTCGGCGCTCGGGATCCCGGCCGGGACGGGCATCCCTCCCAAGCGCGTGGGCGAGGTGCTCGGCGTGGCGAAGACCTACACGACGCGCGTCGGCGAGGGACCCTTCCCGACCGAGCTGCCGCCGGCCGAGGCCGAGGCGCTGCGAAAGCGGGGCGAGGAGTTCGGCGCGACCACCGGAAGGCCGCGCCGCTGCGGCTGGTTCGACGGCGTCGCCACCCGCTTCGCGGTCCAGGCGAACGGCGTCGACTCGCTCGCGCTCACCAAGCTCGACACCCTCTCGGGCTTCGACCCGCTCAAGGTCTGCACCGCCTACGAGATCGAAGGCCAGCTCACCGACCGCTTCCCGGTCGGGATCACCTCGCTCGACCGGGTGAAGCCGCGCTTCGAGACGCTGCCGGGCTGGAGCGAGCCGCTCTCCGAGGTCCGCCGCTTCGCCGATCTCCCCGCGGCGGCGCGCGACTACGTCGGGTTCCTCGAGGACTTCCTGCGCGTGCGCGCGACGATCGTGTCGGTCGGGCCGGCGCGCGACCAGACGATCTTCCGCTGATCGGGAGGAGACGCGATTCCGCTCAGCCCTCGTTTCGGCCGGCGCCTGCTCTTCGGGTCGCTGCTGGTCGGCATGCTCGCGCTCGGAGGGTGGTTCGACGCCTGGCGGGCGACCTCCGGCGGGCGGCCGATCGCGGCGCCGATCCTCGTCGGCGTCTTCTCGCTCGCGGCCGTGAGCGAGCTCCTGGCGATCCTCGCGCAGGCGGGGCTCCCGACGCCACGCCGGGTCGTGCTCCTCGCCTCGGCGGCGATCCTCCTCGGCAAGGCGCACGTCGAGTTCCACGCGCTCGAGCCGCGCAGCGCCTGGTTCGTCGCGCTCGCGGTCGGCGTCCTCGTGATCGTCGCGGCGTGGCTGCTCCGCGACCGCGACCTCGCAAGCGGCGCGCGCCGATCGGCGGGCTCGCTGCTCGCGCTCCTGCTGGTCGCGCTCCTCTCGACCATGATCGACGTCGCCAACGAGTGGGGGACCTCCGTCCTCTTCGCGCTCGTCATGACGGCGAAGGCCGGCGACATCGGCGCCTATCTCACCGGCAAGGCGATCGGACGCTTCAAGCTGATCGAGCACGTCTCGCCGAAGAAGACGATCGAGGGAGCGATCGGGGCGCTGCTCGCCTCGCTGCTCGTGGGAGCGTGGCTTTTCGATCGCGTCGGCGAGGGGCGCTGGAGCCCGCCGGCGATCCTCGCCGTGTCGGTCGCGGTCAACGTGGCGGGCCAGGTCGGCGACCTCTTCGAGTCGCTCTGGAAGCGGTCGGGCGGCGTGAAGGACTCGGGGCGGCTCCTCCCCGAATTCGGCGGGGCGCTCGACATCGTCGACTCCCTCTTCCTGGCGATGCCGGCCGGGTGGGCGCTCCTCCTGGCGCTCCAGGGCTAGCATCCTCGGCATGGAGCAGGTGATCCCGATCGGCGACGACGAGCTGCTGCGAGCTCTCTTCGGGTCAGGAGACAAGCACCTGCGACGGCTGCGGCAGCGCTTCGGCATCGACGTCGTCGTGCGCGGCGAGGGGTTGAAGCTCATCGGCGACGACGCCGCGGTCGGCGAGGCGGCGAACGCGCTGCGCCGCGCGATCGGGGTCTTCCGCCGCGACCATCAGCTCTCCGACGAGAACATGCGCCGCATCCTCGACGACTCCGGCGCCGTTCCCGAGCAGGAGGCCGAGCCGGGCAAGAACGGCGGCGGTCCGCTCCCCGAAGGGGTTCAACCGCGCACGCGCGGCCAGGACGCGTACGTGGCCGCGATGTCGGTGAACGCGATCACCTTCGCGATCGGCCCGGCCGGCACCGGCAAGACCTTCCTCGCCGCGGCCCACGCGGTCGCCGAGCTCCGGCGCGGCAACTTCCGCAAGCTCGTGCTCTGCAGGCCGGCCGTCGAGGCGGGCGAGCGGCTCGGCTTCCTGCCCGGCGACATCGAGGCGAAGGTCGACCCCTACCTGCGCCCGCTCTACGACGCGCTCTTCGCGCTGCTCGACGCGCAGCAGGTGCGCCGCTACATCGACCACGACGTCATCGAGATCGCGCCGCTCGCCTACATGCGCGGCCGCACCCTCGAGCGTGCCTTCGTCATCCTCGACGAGGCGCAGAACACGACGGCCAAGCAGATGCAAATGTTCCTCACGCGCATGGGGCTCCACTCGCGCATCGTCGTCACCGGCGACGTCACGCAGATCGACCTGCCGCCCGGCCAGAAGAGCGGGCTCGTCCACGCCATCAGCATCCTCGACGGCGTCGAGAGCATCGGCATCGTGCGCATGACCCGCGGCGACATCGTGCGCCATCCGGTCGTCCAGCGCGTCGTCGACGCCTACGAGCGCGGGACGAAGGAAGAGCGCGGGCCGGCCGGGCGCGAGGGCGGCTGAACGTGCTCCCGCTGCTGCGCCGTCGGGTGAAGCGGGTCGCCCCAGAGCTCGTGCGCCCGCTGCCGCGTCCCGGCAGCGAGAAGAGCTTCCGCGACCACCCGCACGAGCGGGCGATCGTCGCGGCCCTCTTCGCGCTCGGCGCCGTGCTGATCGCGGCCGATCCCGGCGCCGGCGCGGCGCGCCTCGTCGGGCTCGCGGTGGTCGTGGGCGGGATCGTCTTCCTCGCCGCGCGCTACTTCCTCAAGTTCGAGCGCGAGGCGATCGCCAGCGTGCGGCGCGCCGCCGCGCTCTGCGGCCTCGCGCTCATCCTGCTCTTCCTGGCGCGGATCGCGCGGGACACGCAGCGCTTCTCGCTGCTCCTGCTGCCGGCGCCGACGCTCACGATCCTGCTCGCGCTGCTCCTCTCGCCGCGCTTCGCCATCGCCTGCTCCGGCCTGCTGCTCGGGCTGGTCGCCCTCGTGGCGTGGGGGGCGCGCGACCTGCTCCCGGAGCTCCTCACGCTCACGGCCGGGTCGCTCGCTGGCGCGCTCTACTGCTTCCGGGTCCGCAAGCCGTCGCGACTCGTCGGCATCGGCGCCATCGTCGGCGGCACCCACCTCCTGGTGCTCTTCGCCGTCGCCCTCTTCCGCGACGAGCTGCCGGCCGACGCGACGCTCCTGCGGCGGCTGCTCCTCGGCGCCGCGCACGGCGTGGCGACCGGCTTCCTCGTGCTCGGACTGATGCCGATCTTCGAGCGGCTGCTCGACCGCCTCTCCGACCTGACGCTGCTCGAGTACAGCAACCAGAACGAGCAGCCGGTGCTGCGCCGGCTGCAGGTCGAGGCGCCCGGCACGCACCACCACTCGTTCATGGTCGGCACGCTCGCCGAGGCGGCCGCCGAGGCGATCGGAGCGAACGGGCTGCTCTGCCGCGTCGGCGCCTACTTCCACGACATCGGCAAGATGAACAAGCCCGAGTACTTCTCCGAGAACTCGCCCGACGCGCGCGCCCGCCACGGCCGCATCAGCCCCGACATGAGCAAGCTGATCATCACGGCCCACCCGAAGGACGGGCTCGAGCTCGCGGAGCACTACAGGATCCCCAAGCCGATCCAGGCCTTCATCGAGGAGCACCACGGCACGACCGCCGTCGAGTACTTCTGGCGGATGGCCGCGCAGCAGCGTCCCGAGGGCGAGGTTCCCAAGGAGGGCTACCGCTACGCCGGTCCGCGGCCGCGCTCGAAGGAGACGGCGATCGTGATGGTCGCCGACTCGGTCGAGGCGGCGTCGCGCACGCTGAAGGACGTCTCGGCGGCCCGCCTCGAGCAGCTCATCGACGACATCGTCCGCATGAAGATGGACGACCGCCAGCTCGACGACTGCACGCTGACGATGCGCGAGCTCACCCGCATCAAGGAGGCGTTCCTGCTGGTCCTGGTCGGCATCCACCATCGGCGGCCGGCCTACCCGCGCGACCCGACCGGACGCCTCGCCGTGCCGCTCGCCGAGGTCGAGCTCGTGCCCGAGATCGAGTCGGGCCGCGCCCCCGAGCCGCCCTCGCCGGCCGCGGAATCGTGACCCGGCCGACGCTGCCGCCGATCGAGCTGTACGACCGACAGCGCTTCGTGCGCCTCGCGCGTCGGCGGATCGGGCGCGCGGTGGCGGCGGCGCTCGAGCTGCGGCCGCGGCGCGGCGGGGCCCTCTCGATCGCGCTCGTCGACGACCGCGCGATCCGCCGCCTCCACCGCCGCCACCTCGGGATCGACACCCCGACCGACGTGCTCAGCTTTCCGCTTTGCGGCTCGCCGTCCGCCCTGCTCGGCGAGGTCGTCGCCTCGGCCGAGACGGCGCGCCGCGAGGCGCGCGCGCGCGGCCACCGCCCGGAGGAGGAGCTCCTGCTCTACGTCGTTCACGGAGTCCTCCACCTCCTCGGCTTCGACGACCACGCGCCCGCGGCCCGGAAAAAGATGCGGGCCGCGGAGCGCGCGGCGCTGCGCGCCGCCGGCGTCGAGCGAGATCTCTTCTCATCGCGCGCAGGAGCACGGGGCGCGGCTGCGGCGCGGCTCCGACCGATCGAGGATCGGATGGCAGTCGCGCGGAACCGGCTGGGGACGCCGTCTTGCGCGCGGCGAACGGAGCGGTCCAGGTGGCTCCCTCGTTCTCGTTCGGATACTCGGAGCTCCTGCTCGCCAGCCGACTCCTCGAGGCCGGGCGCAACGAACCGTGGACGTTCGAAGTCGTCGCGACGGCGCGCGGCGACGGCCGGCCGTTCCTGATCTCGGCCGGGCTCGAGCAGGCGCTCGACCTGCTCCAGGGCTTCGCGCTCACCGAGGGCGACCTCGCGGGGTTGCGCTCCGGCGGCGCGAGCGGCGCAGAGTTCGGGCTCGACGAGCCGGCGCTCGCTCGCCTGGCCGCGCTGCGCTTCCGCGGCGACGTCGCGGCCGTGCCCGAAGGCATGGTGGTCTTCGGCGGCGAGCCGCTGCTTCGGCTGCGAGCTGCGGCGCCGGAGGCGGTCGTCGTCGGCACCGCCGTCGTCGCGGCGCTGCGCGCGCAGACGACGATCGCCACCGCCGCGACCCGGATGCGGCTCGCGTCGGCCGGCAAGCCGATCCTCGAGCTCGGGCCGGGCGCGCTCGGCCGCGAAGGCGGCCTCGTCGCGGCGCGCGCGGCGTTCGTCGGAGGGACGGCTGCCACCGCCAACGCCCTGGCGGCGGGGAGCTGGAGCATCCCGTCGCTGCTCGTCGTGACGCCGGCGCAGCTCGAGGCGATGGATGGCGCCGCGGGCGACCTGCCGGCGTGCGACGTGCGGCTCGACGGCGTCGCCGCCGAGCAGATCGATGCCGCGCTCGCCGGTCTCGCCACCGCGCCGCGCCACCTGCTGATCGAGATCGCGACGGCGAGCGACCCGTTCGAAGCCGCGTCGTCGATCCGCGAGCGGCTGCGCGAGCGCGGCTGGAACGACGTGGGCCTGATCGCCGTCGGCGAGCTCGACGAGGCGCTCGTCGAGACGCTGGCGCGGCCCGGCACTCCGTTCGACGGCTTCGGCGTCGACCCGGCGCAGTTCGCGGCGCCGCAGCCGACGGGCGTCACCTTCGAGCTCGAGCTCGTCGAGCGCGACGTCGCCGGCCGGCGCGTCGCCTTTCCGCGTCGCGACGGCGGGGCGGGGTCGCGCTCGCTCTGGCGCAAGCGCGGCTCGGGGCGCTTCGTCGGCGACACGGTGCAGGCCGACACGCGGCCGCCGCCTTCGGGATCGGCGCCGCTGCTCGTGCCGGTGATGGATCGCGGCAAGCGCCTCTACCGGTCTCCAAACCTCTCGGAGGCGCGAGTGCTGTGCGAGTCGCAGCTCTCGATGCTCGATCCGGCCGTGACGCGCCGCGTCGATCCAGAGGAGTACTCCGTCACCCTCCTGGTCGAGGCGCCGCCGGCGCCCGCGAAGCCGCAGCCGGTCGAGCCGGTCGCGGCGCGCCCGAAGGTCCTCGATGAGCTCGACGACAGCGCCGACTTCACCTTCGTCTCGAACGTCTTCGCGTCGGTCGTCGCCCCGAAGCTTGCGGCGGACGCCGCGCAGCCGTCGAGCGACGACGAGGACGCGGCCGAGGAGGCGGCGGCGGACGAACCGACCGAGGCGGTGGAGTCATCGAGGAACTCCGAGGACGAGGCGCCCGAGTTCGAGGAGCTGGTCGAGCCGCCGAGCGCGCCGGAAGGCGACATGATGTTCGACGAGCCGCCGCCGCCGTCCGCGATCGCCTTGCAGCTCGTGCCGAAGCTGCCGAGCGCGGCCGACGCGAAGCCGGCGGCCGTTGCCGATCCGCCGCAACCCGTGGCCACGCTTGCACCTGCGTCGGAGAGCGGATCGAACGGCCTCCTGGCCGCGGCGGCGCGGCTGCGCGCGATGCAGGGCGCAGGGGCGCTCGCGATGAAGCCGGCGGCACCGAAGGCGGACGCCCCGCCGCCGCCCGACCCGGCTCCGGTCCCGAAGTCCCAAGGCGCGGGCGGGAACGATCCGCTCCTCGCCGCGGCCGCGAGGCTGAGGTCGCTGCGCGGCAGCTAGCATCGGTCGCGTGACATCGCGTCGCGCGATTGCGTGGGCCGTGCCGATCCTCGCTTCGATCTCGCTCGCTCGTGGACAGGATGCGCCGCCGGCGGCGGCCGAGCGGGCGCGCGTGGTCAGCGATCGCGCGCTCACCTCGCGGCGAGGCGCCGTCGCGGGCGTCGAGCGCAAGGCCGTCGAGATCGGAGCGCAGGTCCTCGCCGACGGAGGCAACGCGGTCGACGCGGCGGTCGCCACCGCCTTCGCGCTCGCCGTGACCTATCCCGCGGCCGGCAACCTTGGCGGCGGCGGCTTCATGCTCGTCGCGCTCGCCGACGGCCGCACGGCCGCGATCGACTATCGCGAGACGGCGCCGCGGCGCGCCGACGAGCGGCTCTTTCTCGACGCGCGCGGCGCGATCGATCCGCTCAAGGTCGAGATCGGCCACTTCACCGTCGGCGTGCCGGGCACGGTGGCCGGCCTCGCCGAGGCGCACCGGCGGTTCGGGACGATGGCGTGGGAGCGGCTCGTGCGGCCGGCCCGCGAGCTCGCCGAGCGCGGCTTCGCCGTCGACGCCGTGCTCGCGCGCGGCCTCGCCGAGTGCGCGGCCGACTTCCGCCGCTTCAAGGCGTCCGCCCGGCTCTTCCTCCACCCCGACGGCACGCCGCTGCGGGAGGGCGAGCGCTTCCATCCCGACGATCTCGCCCACGTCCTGCACTGGATCGAGGAAGGGGGCGCCGCGGCCTTCTACGAGGGGCCGGTCGCGGCGCTGCTCGCCGCCGAGATGCGCCGGGCGGGCGCCCCGATGGACGAGCGCGACCTCGCCGCCTACCGGCCGGTCGTCCGCGACGTCCTCACGGCCCGCCACCGCGGCCACGAGCTGCTGCTCATGCCGCCCCCCTCGTCCGGCGGAGTCGCGCTCGCGCAGATCCTCGGGATCCTCGAGCCGATGGAGCTCTCGCGGCTCGGCGGCTTCAGTGCGCCGGCCCGCCACCTCTTCGCCGAGGCGGCACGCCGCGCCTTTGCCGAGCGCGCGCAGTTCCTCGGCGATCCCGAGGCGACTGCGGTTCCCGTCGGCGAGCTCCTCGCGCCGGAGCGGCTCGCGCGGCTGCGCGCGTCGATCGATCCCGAGCATGCGACGCGGAGCGAGACGCTCGGGCCGCCGCTCACTTCCGACGAGCGCTCGTCGACGACCCACTTCAGCGTGGTCGACGCCGCGGGCAACGCCGTGGCGAACACGACCACGATCGAGGACTGGTATGGGAGCCGGCTCGTCGCGGCCGGGACCGGCTTCCTTCTGAATAATGAGCTCCACGACTTCAACGTGAAGCCGGGGCTCACCGACCGCGAGGGCCACATCGGGACGCCGCCGAACCTCGTGCGAGCAGGACGGCGGCCGCTCTCGTCGATGACGCCGTGCATCGTCCGCAAGGACGGCGCGGTGGAGCTCGTGACCGGCAGCCCCGGCGGCCGGACGATCATCAGCACGGTCGCCCAGGTCGTCTTCTCGATGCTCGAGTTCGGCGACCCGGTCGACGACGCGGTCGCTCGGCCGCGCCAGCACCACGGCTGGTTCCCCGACGTCCTGCAGGTCGAGCCGTCGCTCGCCGAGGCGACTCGCCGCGAGCTCGAGCGGCGCGGCCATCGCGTCGAGACGCGCGACGACGGTCCGCAGGGCGACGCCCACTCGATCGCGCGCGATCCGTCGGGCAACGCGGTGCGCGCCGTCGCCGATCGGCGGATCGACGGCTGGGTCGCCGCGCCGGCCGGCGACTGATCGCCGCGTTCACGGCGCGAGGCCGATCGCCCCCGGACGGTCGCTCGGAATGCGATCCATTTGTAAATTGCAAAACATAAAGCGCAAAGTACGCGGGCTCCCGGGCTACTGTCCTCCGACGATCTCGCGGCACGGAGGAGGGGGCCGTCGCGTCGACGGCCGCTGCGAGTCGGGCCGGGCGGAAGCCTCGATGGCCTCGGAAGAGCGGCGCAGGCTCTACAAGATCGGCGAGCTCATCGAGCGCAGCGGCATCTCGCGCCAGACGCTGCACAACTACACGATGCTCGGCCTGATCGAGCCGGCCCGCCGCACGCAGAGCGGCCACCGGCTCTACGACGAGGAGGCGTTTCGCCGCCTCGAGCGGATCAAGAAGCTCCGCGAGTCGAAGACGCTGCTCGAGATCAAGGAAATCCTCGGCAAGGGCGGGCGGCGGGGGGGCGGGCGGTGATCCGGCCGGACGAAGCGACCCGCGGCGCGCTCTGGTCGAAGTTCCTGCGCGGCCGTCGCCGGAGGTTCCGCAACGAGCTCGCCGTCGCCTACCTGCCGATCGTGCGGCGGGTCGCCGAGGAGATCGCCGCCCGCGTGCCGCGCAGCGTCGACGCGGAGGACCTCTTCTCGGTCGGCGTCTTCGGCCTGATCCAGTCGATCGAGGGCTTCGATCCGCGGCGCAACGTGCGCTTCGAGACTTTCTGCCGCGTGCGCATCCGCGGCGCCATGATCGACGAGTTGCGCAGCCACGACCGTCTCTCGCGCGACGCGCGCGACCGCGCGCGGACCGTCACCTTCGCGCGCGGCCGGCTCCGCCAGGAGCTCGGCCGCGAGCCGACCCATCACGAGCTCTCGCAGCGCGTGCGGCTGCGGCCGAACGACGTCGAGCGGATCCTCGCGCGCGCCGCGACGCGCAACGTCCTCTCGCTCGACCTCTCGAACGGCGCCGAGACCGGCGAGGAGGAGCCGCTGCAGCTCGCCGACGACCTGGTCGACGACCGGATCGAGCCGTCCGAGGCGGCGGTGCGCAACGACCTCCTGCGCCAGATCGACGGCAGCCTCTCCGCGCCGGAGCGCGAGGTCGTGCGGCTGCGTTACGCCGACGGGCTCACGATGCGCGCGATCGGCCGCCGTCTCGGGCTTTGCGAGTCGCGCGTCTGCCAGATCCACAGCCGGCTCCTGCTGAGGCTCCACCGGCGGCTCGCGCCGGACACGTGATCTTCGAGTGAATCGGATCGAGGAAGTCGACGTCGCGGCGCTGGCCGCGCGTTTCGGGACGCCGCTCTACGTCTACGGGACGGGCGCGGTCCGGGAGCGCCTCGCCCGGCTGAAGCGCGCCTTCGCGCCGCTGCTGTCGAGCGTCCACTACTCGGTCAAGGCGAACTCGAACCTCTCGCTGCTGCGGCTGCTCGCGGCCGAAGGGGCCGGCTTCGACGTCGTCTCGGGCGGCGAGATCGAGCGCTGCGTGCGCGCCGGGATCGAGCCGTCGCGCCTCGTCTTCGCCGGCGTCGGCAAGAGCGACGACGAGCTCGCGCTCGCGCTCGATCGGAACATCGGACTCTTCGACGTCGAGTCGCAGGACGAGCTCGATCGGCTCGCGAAGCGCGCGGAAGCGGCCGGCCGAAGCGCCCGCTTCGCGCTGCGGCTCAACCCCGACGTCGACGCCGGCACGCACGCCTACGTCACGACCGGGCTCAAGCGCAACAAGTTCGGGATGTCGTTCGAGGACGCGATCGCGGCGCTGCGCGCCCGCGCGAACCAGCGCGGCCTCGAGTTCCGCGGCTTCCACGTCCACATCGGCTCGCAGGTCACCGATCCGGCGCGCTTCCGCGCCGCGGCCGAGATCGTCGCCGCGCGGATCGGCCAGGCGCGCGCCGCGGGCTTCGCGGTCGAGCTCCTCGACTTCGGCGGCGGCTTCGCGGCGAGCTACGAGGCGCCGGCGCCGCCGATCGAGGCGGTCGCCGACGCGGTGAAGCCGGCGCTCGCGCCGCTGCGCGTCGAACTGCTGCTCGAGCCGGGCCGCTACCTGATCGCCGAGGCGGGGACGCTCGTCACGCGCGTCATCGGCGTCAAGTCGACGCCGGAGAGGACGTTCGTCGTCGTCGACGCGGCGATGAACGACCTGCTGCGCCCGGCGCTCTACGGCGCCTGGCATCCGGTCGAGCTCGTCGGGCCGGTCGAGCCGACGCGCCCGAAGGCACGGGTCGACGTCGTCGGGCCGGTCTGCGAGAGCGGCGACTTCCTCGCCCGGGACCGCGAGCTGCCGCTGCCGCGCGCGGGCGACCTGCTCGCGGTGCTCTGCGCGGGCGCCTACGGCTTCTCGATGGCGAGCAACTACAACACGCGGCCGCGCGCCGCCGAGGTGCAGGTCGAGGGCAGGACGGCGCGGCTCGTCCGCCGCCGCGAGACGATCGACGACCTGCTCGCTCCCGAGGAACTCGACGAGCCGCCCGTCACGCTCCCGTGAAGCCCCGGCGCCGCCCGCGGGTCAGGAGGTCGGCTGGCGGGAGACGAATCCGCCGACCTTGTACGCCGAGGTCGACTTCTCCTCGGACGCCATCTCGATCGTGTCCCAGGGGCAGACCTTGTAGCAGAGCTCGCAGCCGATGCACTTGACCGGATCGACGCGGCAGAGGCTGAAGACGCCGTAAGTCTCCTCGACGAGGCTGGGGTCGTTCTCCGACGTCGGCTTGTAGATCGCGTCGACCGGGCAGACCTGCATGCACGCCTCGCAGCCGGTGCACCCCTCTTCGATGATGATCGCCTTGGGCTTCTCGGGCACCTTCATCTTCGGCGGGACCTGGCCGAGCTGATCGGTGATGCACATGACCGGACAGACGTTCGCGCAGATCGAGCAGTCGATGCAGAGCTCGGGCTGGATCACGAAGAGCTTCTTGCTCTCGCCGTAGATCGCGCCCGTCGGACAGTTCTTGGCGCAGAGCGTGCAGCCGACGCAGGTGTCAAGGATGAGGTGCGGCATCTTCGTTGTCGCGTAAGATCCTGGTTCCGACGAAGCTGCGGGATTAGAGCATCCGCGATGGCCCCGAGGAAGATCGGCCCGAGAGCTCCGCGCCGTGACGCTTCCGCCGCCGCGTCCGCGCGAAATCGCTTCCCATCGCGCTTCGATCCGGAGCGAGGCGGATGACCGCCCAAGGCGAGGGTCGCCGCGGCCTCTCGGCCTTCTTCCGCCACGGCGCGCGCAGCGACGCGGCCGAGGACCAGGTCCGCCGCCTCCTCGAGATCAACCAGGCGCTCGCGGCCGAGCGCCAGCCCGCGCGGCTCTATGCCCGGATCCTCGACGCCGCCGTCGAGCTCACCGGAGCCGAGCGCGCCTTCCTCGTGCTCGCCGGCCCGGGAGATCCTGAGCCGCAGATCGCCGCGTCGCGCAACGTCGACCGCGAGGAGGTGCGCGCGGCCGCGTCGAAGGTGAGCCGCACCGTCGTGCGCAAGGTCGTCGAGACGGGCGCCTCCCAGCTCATCGAGAGCGCGCTCGAGGATCCCACGCTCGGCCCCGCCTCGTCGGTCGCCGAGATGCGGCTCGTCTCGATCCTGGCCCTGCCGCTCGCGGTGCACGGCGCGACCGTCGGCTGCCTCTACCTCGACAACCGCTTCCAGAAGGGGCGCTTCACGGCCGAGCACCAGCAGCTCATGGAGCTCTTCGCCGACCAGGCGGCGATCGCGGTCGACAACGCCCGCCTCCACGCGCAGAACGAGGCGGCGCGCGTCGAGCTCGAGGGGCTGAACCGCAAGCTCTCGGAGCGCGTCGCCGTGCAGGAGGTCGAGCTCCAGTCGATGCGCAGCGCGCTCGAGAGCCGGGTCGACCACGCGCCCCTCAAGCACGACTACCCCGAGATCCTCGGCCGCTCGCCGGCGTTGGTCGAGATGCTCCACCTGCTCGACGTCGTCGTCGAGACCGACTACCCGGTGCTGATCCTGGGCGAGAGCGGCGTCGGCAAGGAGATCGTGGCGCGCGCGATCCACCGGCTCGGCCGGCGCAGGGAGCGCCCCTTCGTCGCCGAGAACTGCGCCGCGATCGCCGAGAACCTTCTCGAGGCCGAGCTCTTCGGCTACGTCCGCGGCGCCTTCACCGGCGCCGAGCGCGACCGCAAGGGGCTCTTCGAGGAGGCCGACGGCGGCACCCTCTTCCTCGACGAGATCGCCGATCTCGATACGTCGATGCAGCGAAAGCTGCTGCGCGTGCTGCAGGAAGGCGAGTTCCGCAAGGTGGGCGGCCGCGAGCCGATCAAGGTCGACGTCCGCATCCTCTCGGCGACCAACGCCGACCTCGCGCAGCGGCTGAAGGACGCCTCGTTCCGCGAGGACCTCTACTTCCGGCTCAAGGTGATGTGCGTCCGCGTCCCGCCGCTGCGCGAGCGGCGCGGCGACGTCCCGACGCTCGTCGACCACTTCCTGAAGGAGGCGGCGAAGGAGACGAAACGTCCGCCGCCCGACGTGACCGACGACGCGCTCGCGCTGCTGCTCAATTACTCCTGGCCCGGCAACGTCCGCGAACTCAAGAACGAGATCTTCAAGCTCTCCGCGCTCGCCAACGACCGCATCGACGCGCGCATGCTGCGAGGTCTGGGGCAGGGGACGAGGCCGGCGCAGCTCTCGCTCGCCGGCCGGACGCTCGAGGAGCTCGAGAAGGAGGCGATCCGCCAGGCATTGATCGTCGCCTGCGGCAAGCGGGTCGAGGCGGCGCGCCTGCTCGGGCTGCCGCGGCGCACCTTCTACAACCGTCTCAAGCGATATGGGCTGCTCTGACCGCGCCGTCGCGCGCGTCGCCGCGGGGATGCTCGCGGCGGTGGCCGTCGCATGCAGCGAAGAGCCGGCGGCGTCGCGCTCGCCGCCGCGATCGGCGCCGATCCCCCGCGACCTCGTCCTGATCACGCTCGACACGCTGCGCGCCGACCGGCTCGGCTGCTACGGGAACGGGCGCGGCCTCACTCCCAACCTCGACCGGATCGCGGCCGAGGGGACGCGTTGCGCGAGCGCCGTCGCGCCGATGCCCTGCACGGCCGCCGCCCACGCCGCGCTCTTCACGGGGCTGAGCCCGCGGCTGCACGGCGTGACCAGCAACCTGGTCCAGGCGCGCGACGAGCTCGTCACGCTCGCCGAGCGGCTGCGCGACGAGGGGTTCGCGACGGGCGCCTTCTTCAATGCCTTCGACTTCAACGGGCTCAACCTGGTGCAGGGCTTCGACGCCTGCGGCTTCGACCGGGGACGGCGCGCCGAGCTCATCGTTCCGGGGTTCGCGCGCTGGCTGAAGGAGACCGCCGGCCGCCGCCGTTTCGCCTGGATCCACCTCTTCATCCCGCACGGGCCGCTCGACTTCCCCGCCGAGTACGGCCGTTTCGTCGAGCACCGCTACGACGGCCCCGTGAAGGACGACTTCGACGTCTTCGAGAAGGCGCGCGTCGGCGAGCTCGAGCTGCCGGCGGAATTCGTCGCCAACTATCGCGACCGCTACGACGCCGCCGTCGCCTTCACCGACGCCAGGGTCGGCGAGCTCCGCGGCGTGGTCGAGCGCGCCGGATCGCTCGACTCGACGCTGCTGATCGTCCTCGCCGACCACGGCGAGAGTCTCGAGCAAGGCACCGTCGGGCTCCACTCGCCGGTGATCCGCGAGGCGACGCTCCACGTCCCGTTGCTGCTGCGCGGCCCGGGCGTGCCGGCCGGCCGCGTGATCGACGGGCTCGTGCAGACGATGGACCTGGCGCCGACGATCGCCGCGTCGCTGGGACTCCTGATCCCGAGCGACCTCGAAGGACACGACCTCTCGCCGCTGCTGCTGGCCGCCGATCCCGCGGCCGTCGCGTGGGACCGCCGGGCGATCTCGACCCTGCCGTCGAGCTTCGTGGGCAAGAGCGAGCGCGACCCCGAGGCGGCCGCGGTGCGGCAGGGGTCGATGAAGCTCGTGCTCAGGGAAGGCGGGGTGCGCGAGCTCTACGACCTGGCCCGCGACCCTTCCGAGGAGCACGACGTCGCAGCCGAGCGGCCCGACGTCGTCCGCGCGCTCGACGCCGCGTTCGCGGAGTGGACGCGCGCCACGTCGGCTTCGCGCCGCGGCGAGCCGGTCGACGCCGCGATGCAGCAGCAGCTGCGGAAGCTCGGTTACTAGCGAGCTCGAGCGGATGCAGCGGTCGAGTGCGGCGCGATTGCGGTGTGCAGAACTTCGGGCTCAGTGCCGCACTCGCCGCTGATCCGCTATCGGCGCGCCGCGAAGGTGCGCGCGACCACGAAGAGTCGGGCGCAGCCCCACGCCGCCGCAGCCGCGGCCAGAAGCGCCGCCGCTCCGAAGGCCGCGTTCTCGCCGACCGTCGGCGGGAGCGCGCTCGCGGGGATCGCGCTCGAGAGCGCCATCCCGTGCACCAGTCCGAAGAGCGCCGCCGTCGCCACCCGCAGCTTCACTTCACGCGAGAATCGGTTCTCGGCCACGACGTAGACGACCGAGAAGGCGGCCGAGGCGGTCGCGGCCCACGCCGCCGGCGCGATCAGGTCGGCGCGCGCGAGCGCGAAGGCGGCGGCGGCGGCGGCGAGCGCCGCCGCGGCGCTCGCACGTCGCTTGGAGAGCGGCAGCGGCGAGACCAGCAAGGCCGCAAGGAAGAGCGCGAGCCACGGCGACGAGAGGCTTGAGAGCGCGCCGGCCTTCGCCCGAGCGAGGCCTCGCCGCCGCGACGCGCCCGGCCCGACGTCGGGCAGCGGGAACCGGAGCGGCTCGCCGTTCTGGACCGCGAGCAGGACGTCGGGCCGGTCGGGGAAGGTGAGCAGGATCGAATGGCGGTGGGCCGGCTCGAGCCCGTCGAAGAGCGTCTCGAGCAGCGAGGCCGTCGCGTCGCGTGCGGGCGACGCGATCGTGAACCGGTAGGCGATCCGCAGCGCTCGCTCCTGCTGCGCCATCGGGTCGAACGCCCGCAGGAGTTCGAAGCCGTCGGGCGTCCACGCCGCGGCCTGGTCGTCGATCGTGAGCCGCCAGTGGTCGGCGAGGTAGGCGAGCGCCCGCTTCCCGACGGCGCGCAGATCCTCCTCGCTCCAGTCCTCGCCGCGCGGCGGCGGCGCCTCGAGCGCATACGTCCAATGAAGGAGGTCGAGCTCGAGGACGAGCTCGAGCGCCGGGCCGCCGAAGGCGACCGTCGCCCGCGAGTCGGTGTCGTAGTGGGCGCTCGAACCGGGCGCGCTCGACGAGGAGAGGGCCAAGAGCGCGACGAGGAGCGCGAGCATGCTTGGAGCCAGCAAACGGGAGTGAAGACTAACATCGCATGGAGCGGCGGGCGCGACCCGAAGGCGAGGAAGGAACGAGATGCGCGCGCAGAGTCGTGCGACGATGGACCGGCTCGCCGCGTTCCTGCTCGCCTTCGCGGCCGGCTGCGGCGCGCCGCAGCCGAGCGTGCGCGGCGGCTTCTGGTTCCCTGACGAGGGGCGGGTCGTCGACCTCACGCTCCGCAGCGGCGACGGCGGCGGCGAGCGCGCGACGACGATCGCGACCGCCATGCAGGACGGCTCGATCGGCGGTACGCTCGACCAGATCGAGCCTGGCCGCTGCATCGCGCCGCTCGTCGTCGTCGACGTGCGCGCGCGCGCCGTGGAGGCGCCGGAGCTCGTCGTCGAGGTCGCCGATCTCGTCGAGCAGGAGGGCCGCCGCGGTCCGATCCCGTCGGGAGCGGTCGTCGTCCTGGCGACCGGCGGCGCGCGGCGCGACGTGACCGCGCGCGGGACTGCGCCGGCGCGCACGGTCCACCCTGGCTTTTCGCCGGCCGCCGTCGAGTACCTGGTCCGCGAGCGCGGCGCGATCGGGCTCGGGACCGATGCTCCCGCGCTCGACGCGAGCTCGGCGGTGCGGCCGGAGGCGACGCGCGCGGCGGTGGCGCTGCACGCCTACGTCCTCACGAACCTTGGACGACTCGATCAAGTCCCCGAGGGGCGCGCGATCGTCCTGCTCGCCCCTCCTGCCGAGCGCCTCCCCTCGGCCGCCGTCCGCGTCCTCGCCCTGGTCGAGCGGACGGTCGCCCGCGGCTCGAGATAGAGCGCCCCGCCGGCCGAAGAGGAGGGGTCCTCGTCGCCAAGAGGCCAGAGGCCCAGGGGATCAACGCGCATGGAAGCGTCCGACTCGACGACGGTTTCGACCCGCGACTGCGACGCCCTGATCACGACGTCGCTCGACGGCCGAGTGCTCGGATGGAGCCGAGGGGCGCAGGCGCTCTTCGGCTGGCGCGACCGCGAGATCCTCGGCCGGCCGCTGATCGCCCTCGTGCACGAGAAGCACCGGACGATCGACGACCAGTCGATCGCCGAGGCGGCGGCCGGCCGGCGCGTGCGCGACACCTTCGTCAAGTACGTGCGGCGGGACGGCGCGGTGCTGAGCTGCCTGCAGACGGTCGTTCCGATGCGCGACGCGACCGGGCGCGTGACGGGCGTCGTCCGCATCGTCTTCGACCTGACGTCGCTGCGCGACGCGGAGCGGGCGATTCGCCGGATGCGGGCGCAGATCGACGAGATCGAGCGCGCGGCCATCACCGAGCCGCCGCCGCTCGAGGGCGAGCTCGCTCACGCCGTCCACGCCGAGCGCGAGCGGACGCGCCGCCAGTTCCTGCGGCTCGTCGAGGGCGGCGCGCGCGAGCTCGGCGAGCGGCTCTGCGCCGAGCTGGCGTCGGCCGCGGAGGCGGCGGGCGACGCCGACCCTGCGGCGCTCGCGGAGCTGGTGCACGCCTGAGCGCCGCCCGGCGCCTTGCTCGACCGGCCGCCGCCGCGGCCTGTACCGCGCCGCCGTCGGGTTGCTAAGTTCCCGGCCCCGATTCTCCGGGACCACCCACGCTCGCTCGGGAGAGCCGACATGCCCCAACTCCTCAAGGCGCAGATCCGCGGCTTCCTCCACGACTACAAGAAGCGCGTCTTCGAGCTCGAGCACGACGGCCACCTGCTGGAGGAGCGGCGCGACCGCGTGAAGCGATTCGTGAGCGACGTGCTCTCCGAGAAGGCGCACTACCACTTCCATCAGAAGATCGACAAGGCGCACGCCGACACGCTCGACCTGATCTACGACTTCTGCCACGAGGCGCTCCTGCCGCCGGTCGTCGGCAAGCTCGCCGAGCGGATCGCCGTCCTCGAAGCGCGCCAGCAGGCCGCGATCGAGATGGTTCAGAAGGTGCTCGACTCGCTGGCGGCGGAAGAGAAGGCGGCGGTCTGACCGAAGGCGGCGCGCGGCGCCACGGCGCCGCCGCCAGGGCCACAGTGTCGCAAGGCCGCAAGGCCGCAAGGAACGGAGAGCAGGAGATGGCGAAGCCGCGACGAAAGACCAAGCGGGCGAACCACGGGAAGAGGGCGGCGAATCCGCGGCGCCAGAAGTGGAAGAGAAGGCACTTCTCCAACTGACGCCCTGATCCCGCGGCGAGCAAGCCGGCGCAGGTGACGATGGCGCTCTATGCCGGGACGTTCCTGATCTCGCTCGCCACACTGGCGCTCGAGATCACGCTGACGCGGCTCCTGAGCCTGACCACGTGGTATCACCTCGCGTTCTTCGCGCTCTCCACGGCGATGCTCGGGATGACCGCGGGCGCCGTCCGCGTCTACCTCGGTCCCGAACGCTTCTCGCGAGAACGCTGGCGCCATGAGGCTGCCGGCGCGTGCCTCGGCTTCGCGCTGATCACGCCCTGCTCGCTGACCTTGCTCTGCCTCATGCCGGCAGGGATGACGTTGTCGACCATGGGGATCGCGTCGCTCCTCGCGACGACGGTCGCATGCTCGGCGCCGTTCTACTGCTTCGGCATCGCGATCACGCTCGCCCTCACGCGGAGCGGCCTTCCGATCGGCCGGATCTACGGCTCGGACCTCGTCGGCGCGGCGCTCGGCTGCGTCTTCGTGCTGGCCGCGCTCGGCGTTCGCGGCGCCCCCAGCGTCACGCTCTGGTGCGCCGCGATCGGAGGGCTCGCGGCGCTCTGCTTCGGCTCCGACCGCGCGCGCTCGTTTCGCGGAGGCAGCGCGCTCCTCGTCGCGCTCCTGGTCGCCGCGGGCGCCGGAAGCGTCTACGGCCGGTGGGGCGTCTACCCGGTCGTCCGGAAGAGCCTCGTCGAGCTGCCGAGCGAGGTGGTGCCGAGCGCGTCGCGCGAGGCGGCGCAGCAGTTCTGGACGCTGGTCGACCTCGAGAAATGGAACGCGCTTTCGCGCGTGTCGGTCTCGCCGGAGCGCCTGCGCCCCCCGGCGCTGTGGGCCGCGAGCCCGAAGCTCCCGCCGCAGCTCCTGCCGCAGCGCGAGCTCCACATCGACGGCGGCGCGAGCACGACGCTGCGACGCTTCAGCTCCCCCGCGGACCTCGACCACCTTCGCTACGACGTCGTCAACGTCCCGTACGCGCTGCGACCCAACGGCGGCGCAGCGATCATCGGCGTCGGCGGCGGCAAGGACGTGCAGAGCGCGATCCTCTTCGGACACGACCGGATCGTCGCGATCGACGTCAACCCGTCGATCATCGAGCTCTTGAACCACGACTTCCGCAGCTTCGTCGGGATCGCTGATCACCCGGGCGTCACGCTGGTGACCGACGACGCGCGAAGCTGGCTCACGCGCACCGCCGAGCGCTTCTCGCTGATCCAGATGTCGTTGATCGACAGCTGGGCCGCGACGCAGGCGGGGGCGTTCACGCTCTCCGAGAACGCGCTCTACACCGTGGAGGCGTGGGAAGTGTTCCTCGACCGGCTGACGCCTGGCGGCGTCTTCACCGTGTCGCGCATGTTCAATCCGAAGAACCTGAGCGAGACGGGGCGCATGCTGAGCCTCGGCGTCGCGGCGCTCGAGCGGCGAGGAGTGAGCACGCCGGCCGCCCAGCTTGCGTTGGTGGCGCACCTCAACACGGCGACGCTCATGGTGAGCAACGAGCCCTTCTCGTCGGCCGACGTTGCGACGCTGCTGCGGACCTGCGCCGAGCTCGAGTTCCTGCCCGTCGTCGTGCCCGGGACTCCGTGCCCGATCGACGACCTGCGGCGGATGGTCGACACGTCGTCGGTCGACGAGCTGCTCGCGGTGACCCGGGGCATGCCGCTGAACCTCGATCCGCCGACCGACGAGAACCCCTACTTCTTCAATCTGCTGCGGCTCGGGCAGATCCGCGCCGGCTACGAGTATGACGAGGGCGTTCTCGCAGGGAACACGATGGCGACCTTCGTCCTCATGAGCCTGATCGCGAGTCTGCTCGTCGTCGCGCTCGTCACGATCGTCGTGCCGCTCCTCCTTCGTCGGCGGCTTCCCGCGGCGGATCGCGTCGGGTCGCTCGCTCTCGCCGGCGGCGCGGCCTACTTCTCCGCGATCGGCGCCGGCTTCATGTTCACCGAGGTGGCCCTGATCCAGCGGCTCTCCGTCTTCCTCGGTCATCCGACCTACGCGCTCGGAGTCCTGCTGTTCACGATGATCCTGAGCGCGGGGGCCGGCAGCATGCTCAGCTCCCGCCTGCCGGTCGTGCGGCCGCCGTTCGTGCTCGGATGCGCCGCGATCGCGGCCGTGGCGCTGTGGCAGCTCGATCGCGCCTCGCTCTTCGTGCTCCGCGAGCTGATCTCCGGCCAGCTCCCCGCGCGCATCGCAGCCTCCATCGCGCTCGTCGCCCCGTTCGGGCTGCTGCTCGGCCTCTTCTTTCCGAGCGGCATGCGGCTCGCCGAACGCGCCGGAGCCGGAGACACTCCGTGGTTCTGGGCGCTCAACGGCGTCTTCGGCGTCCTCGCGTCGGCGTCCGCCGTGTTCGTCTCGCTCTACCTCGGCATCTCGACGAACTTCCTCATCGCGGCGGCGTGCTACGCGTCGCTCCTGGCGTCGGCGGGTGCGCTCCTGCTCGCCGGTCCGCGCGCCGCCGGCTCCTCGTGAGGCGGTCGGGCGTCACCGCTCTTCCGGAGCGAGCGACTGCATCTCGGCGAGCACCGAATCGCGCAGCTCTCCGAAGCGGCCGCGCTCGATCGCCTCGCGGATGCGCGCCATCAGCCGCTGGTAGAAGCGCAGGTTGTGGATCGACGCGAGCGTCTCGCCGAGCGGCTCGCGGACGGCGAAGAGGTGGTGCAGGTAGGCGCGCGGCACGGTGGCGCAGGCGTAGCAGTCGCAGCTCGTGTCGATCGGGTAGCCGTCGCGCCGGTACTTGCGGTGCTCGATCCGGATCCGGCCGCGCGCGGTGAAGAGCGTGCCGCCGCGGGCGTAGCGGGTCGGGATCACGCAGTCGAACATGTCGATGCCGCGCTCGACGGCGGCGAAGAGGTCCTCGGGCAGCCCGACGCCCATCAGGTAGCGGGCACGGTCCTCGGGCAGGTGGCGCGCCGTGAAGGCGACGATCTCCTTCAGGAGCTCGAGCCCCTCGCCGACGCTCACGCCGCCGATCGCGTAGCCGTCGAAATCGAGCGACACGATCTGCTCGGCGCTGCGCCGCCGCAGCCGCGGATAGGTCGAGCCCTGCACGATGCCGAAGAGGATCTGCCCTTCACTGCGGTGCGCCACTTTGCTGCGCTTCTCCCAGCGGAAGGTGCGCTCGATCGATTCGGCCGCGCGCGCCTCGGGGCAGGGGTACTCGAGGCATTCGTCGAAGGCCATCGCCACGTCGGCGCCGAGCTGCGCCTGGATCTCCATCGAGCGCTCGGGCGTGAGCTGCGTCGGCTTGCCGCCCTTCTCGAACTGGAAGGTCACCCCCTCCTCGCTCACCTCCTTCTTCGGGAGCGAGAAGACCTGGAAGCCGCCGCTGTCGGTGAGGATCGGGCCCGACCAGCCCATGAACGAGTGCAGCCCGCCGAGCTTCTCGATCTTGTCGGCGCCCGGCTGCAGCGCGAGGTGGTAGGTGTTGGCGAGCACGATCCCGGCGCCCGTCTCCTTCACCTGCGCCGCGGTCACGCCCTTCACCGCGGCCTGCGTCCCGACCGGCATGAACGTCGGCGTCGGCACCGTCGCGCGCCGCAGCACTAGCTCGCCGCGGCGGGCGCCGGTCGGGTCCTTGCCGAGCAGGCGAAACGGGTTGGCCATCGAGCTCACGTCCTTACGACGTCACGTGCTTTTTCGGCTGCGGCCGAGCCGGCGGCTCGCGGCGACGAGCCCGATCATCGAGGCGGCCGCGACGAACCAGCCGAGCGTCAGCGGCCCCGAAACGTAGCGGAAGCGGACCTGGTGGTCGCCGGGCGGGACGACGACGCCGCGCAGGGCGTGGTCGACGCGCAGGAGCGCGACCGGCGCGCCGTCGACGCGCACCGTCCAGCCCGGATACCAGCAGTCGCTCTCCACGAGCAGACCGCCGCCGCCGCTCACCTTGAAGGCGAGCTCCTCCGCCGACTCACTGACGAGCTCGACGCGGGAGGCTGCCGCGTCCTTCGGCGGCGGCCAGTCGGCGCGAGCGAGAAGTGGCGCCGCCTCCTCCCTCGTCATCCACGCCTCTTCCGCCGGCCGGAAGGCCGGGTCGGCGAGGCGCATCACGACCTCCTCCGGCGTCGCCGCGATCTCGAGCCGGCGCACGACGTGCGCGCGGCCGAGCGACTGCGCGTTGCGCCAGAGGACGATCCGGTCGGAGCGGTCGGAGGTCGGCCCGGCAGCGAGCGGCACGACCTCCCACCCTTCGACCGCGGGCGGTGCAGCCCCTTTCGGAAGCAGCACGATGGCGTACTCGACGTCGAGCAGGTCGAAGATCGGGAGGGCGAGCTGCTCGGGCCGCGAGAGCGGCCAGATGGCGACCGACTCGGTCGAGCCGGGATCGACCGCCTCGAAGAGATCGCGCCACTCCTTGAGGTAGGCGGCGACGTAGCCCTGCGCGTCGCGGACGTTCAGGAGCATCGGGAGCTTGGGCGGCCAGGGCGGGATCTCGCCGCGCACCCCGCCGACACGAAGGACGCGCCCCTTCGGCGGATGGCGCGCGAAATGATCGAGCAGCGGTGGCCGCGCCTCGAGCCCGGCGGTCGGGATCGGCGACGTCGTCGCCCGCCACGTCCAGGCGAGCGGGAGCGCCAGCGCGCCGATCAGCGCGGCGCCGGTCGCGCCCCGTCGCTTCACGCCCGGCAGCAGCGCGAGGAAGGCGGCCGCCGTGAACGCGGCGGCGAGCAGCGCCTCGCGCCGCAGCAGCGCGCGTCCCTCGTCGAGCCAGGCGGACGTCAGCGCCCCTGCGACGACGTCGAGGTCGAGGCCGCGCGCGCGCGCGATCCGCGGCACGAGCCAGCCGCGGAGCAGGTCGTTCCAGGGCGCGAGGCAGAGCGCCGCCGCCAGGCACGAGAGCGCCGCGCCGCCGCCGAGGAGCCAGAGCGCTCGGCGCCGCGTTCGCGCGTCGGCCGTCGCCTTCTCGATCCCGAGCGCCGCGAGCCCGACGAGCGCGAGCTCGACCAGCAGGAGCACCCGCTTGGGGTCGCCGACGTCGAGCCCCGGCACGTGGGCGCTCGCCCGCAGGAGCGGCCCCGGCAGGACGAGAACGAGACCCACCGCGAGCAGCAGCCCGAAGAGCGCCCGCGCGCCGCTGCGTCCCCACGCCAGCCCGAGCAGCGTGAACAGGAGCGCCGCCGGCCCGAGCGCGAAGGTGATCTCGAAACGGTTGAGGCGCGCCCGCTCGTCGGTCGGGAGCGCCAGCTCGAAGAGGGTCTGGAGCCGCGGCGTCCGGCGCTCCTTCGCGGCGAGCGCGAGCTCGTCGTCGATCTGCGCCTGCGTGAGCGAGCGGCTGAAGAGGTCGGCGGTGAGGGCGCCGGCCAGCGCGAGCGGCGGCAGCGCCTGCTGCGACTGTTCCTCGACCGTGAAAGGTCGACGCGTCGCGTGCGGCACGAACTCGAGCGTCGACAGGATCTGCGGCGAGGCGATCCCGAGCCCGAGCAGCGTCGGGAGCGCGACCGCGAGCGCCGATCGAGCGGCCCCGCGCGCCGATTCCTGACGCCGCACGAGCCGGCCGGCGAGCGTGGCGACGAAGAGAAGCGCGACCGCCAGCAGACCGTAGACGGCGATCTGCGGGAAGCCCGAGAGGAACGAGCAGGCGACCGCGACGCCAAGCGCGACCGCGCCGCCCCCTCGCCCGTCGAGCAGCCGCTTCGCGCCGAAGAGCGCGAGCGGGAGCCAGGTCGCCGCCGCGGTGAGCTGGAAGTACTCCTGGTGGACCGACATCCAGCCCGAGCCGGCGAAGAGGAGCGCTCCACCGCCGGCCGCGAGGGGAGCGACCTCGAACGCGCGCAGCAGGAGGAAGGCGAACCAGCCCGCGAGCGCCGTCTGCAGCAGCGCGATCCAGGCGTAGCAGCGCGGCGGCGCGATCAGCCACGAGATCCACATCAACGGATGGAGGGCGGAGGAGAGCCCGGTGGCGACGTGCGGGACGCCGCCGAGCACGTCTGGATTCCACGCCGGCAGCCGGGAGTCGCCGGCGGACCCGACTTCCCCGGCGGACCCGCCACCCAACGTGAAGCGGACCTCGGGGTCGTGCTGGATCACCTTGTCGCCGTACATCGGCCGGGCGGCCGCCTTGACCTCGGCGAGCAGCGCCGGCGGAGTCGCTTCGTCGATCGGGCGATAGAGCGCCGGATGGGTGCCGAGCAGCGCCTTGCCGGGCGCGAGCCAGGGCAGGAACCAGAGCAGCGCGCCGACGAGGCACAGGAACGCAGCCTTTGCTTCCGCCCGCATCGCGCGGCGATGTTACAGCGGCCCGCAACGGCTAGCTTCTCGGCCCGCATGCGGTCGCCTCGACTTGCCGCGGCCGGTCTCTGCTCCATCGCGCTCGCGGCCGCCTGCTCCGGATCGAAGGTCGAGCAGGGCGGCGCGCGGAAGCCCTTGAGCTCGAGCTCCCATCTCCTGGATCGGCTCGAGGAAGCGACCTGGCACGGCGACCTGCGCGGGCTCGGCGGCGATCTCGCCGCGCCGGACGCGGACGAACTCGTGCTGTGCTGCGAGTTCGACGAGCTGCCGGCGGCTCCCTGGTTCGACGGCGCGTGGCAGCAGGAGCTCGCGGCCGACCTGAAGGCTCCACGCCACGCGCGCGCCTCGCTCGAGGCGTCGGACGGCGGCCGCGCCATCGAGCTCGACTCCGCCGACGACGGCCTGCACCTGCTGCTGCCGGCCCCCGAAGGCGAGAGCTATCTCGTCGCCGCGCGCGTCCGCGTGCCGGAAGGAGGAGCCGGCGGCGAGCTCCGCCTCCTTCCGCACCGCTTCGCCGCGCCGACGATCGACGAGCTCCCGGCCGTGCTGAGGTCGATCGACGCGAGCGCGCTCCAGAGCGCGCTCGAGAGCGGCGCGAAGGCGGAGCTCGGCGGCCCCGACGCGGCGAGCTGGCGCGACCTCTCGCTCTTCGTCGGGCCGGAGGCGGGACGCGCTTGCCTGAGCCTCTCGCTGATCCCCTCGACGCGCGGCCTCGTCGTCGACCGCGTGACCGTGCGCCGCCTCCCGGTCGCCGCCTCGCTCCACCTGGCGCGGCGCCTGCCGTTCGACGGCGCTTCGTGCCCGCAGCGGCGGCTCCTGCTGCTCGGGAGCGGCAGCGTCGACGCGCTTCTGGTGCCGAGCGGGGCGCGCGTCAGGTGGCGCCTCGACGTCCCGCGACAGAGCCCCCGGCTCCTCGTCGTTCCCGGCGCGCTCGCCGTCCGCGCGGGCGAGCGCGCCCTGCTCGTGGTCCGCGTCGACGGCGAGGAGCTGCTGCGGCAGCGCTGCGCGAGCTGCCGCTCGTGGGAGAAGCCGTCGCTCGCGGCCGTCGAGATCGACCTCGCGCGCTTCGCCGGCAAGACGGCGTCGCTCGAGCTCTCGGTCGAGTCGGAGGCCGACGTGGTCGGCTTCTTCGGCGCGCCGGAGCTGCTCGGCGCCGACGAGCGGCCGCCCGCCCGCTCGCTGGTGCTGATCTCCCTCGACACCCTGCGCGCCGACCATCTCGGCTGCTACGGCGACGGGCGCCGGCTCTCGTCGGCCATCGACAAGCTCGCCGCCGAAGGGGTGCGTTTCGAGACGGTCTGGTCGCCGTCGTCCTACACGCTGCCGACCCACCTCTCGCTCCTCTGCGGGCAGCACCCGCTCGTGCACGGCGAGTTCGGACCCACGCAGACGATGGACTCGCTGCGGACGCTCCTGCTCTCGACCCGGCTGCGCGAGCTCGGCGCGTCGACGGCCGCCTTCACAGGAGGCGGATTGATCGAGCCGCGGCTCGGCTTCGGGGCCGGCTTCGACGTCTACGGCGTCGACGATCCCTGCGGCGCCACCCACCTGCGGCGCGAGCGCCACGATTCGGAGGAGGCGCGCGCGTCCCGCGGCGAGGACCACGTCGCGCCGGTGATCTCGTGGCTGCGGGCGCACCGCGACCAGCCCTTCTTCCTCTTCGTCCACACCTACTTCGTCCACAACTACGCGCCGCACCGCCGGTTCCTCGCGCGCGTCGCCGATCCCGACGCGCGGATCGACGACGACGCGCCCATCGCGCTGCGCGAGCGGGCGAAGAAGGGCGACGGCGCCGCGCTCGACCGGCTGCGCGGCCTCTACGCCGCCACCGTCGCCGAGGTCGACGAGACGCTCGTGCAGCGGCTCCTCGCGGCGCTCGACGAGCTCGGCCTCTCGGACCGGACGATCGTGAGCGTCGTCTCCGACCACGGCGAGGAGCTGCTCGAACACGGCGGCGCGGGCCACGCGAAGGAGCTCTTCGGCGAGTGCACGCGCGTGCCGTGGATCCTGCGCGGCCCGGGCGTCCCCGCCGGCGTCGTGCGCGACGACCCGGTCGAGCTCGCCGACGCCGCGGCCACGCTCGCGAAGCTGCTCGGACTGCCCTCCGATCCGCGGGTCCAGGCGCGCGACCAGCTCGCGGCCGCGCCCGAGGAGAATCGAGCGGCGGGCCGCCTGCTCGTGCTCGGCGAGACCGGCCACGGCCCGCGCCGCGAGGCGCTCGTCGTCGGTCCGTGGAAGCTCATGAAGTGGAGCCGCCCGAACGAGGCGCCGCAGCTGCGGCTCTTCAAGATCGACGAGGACCCGCGCGAGCAGCGCGACGTCGCCTTCGACGATCCTTCGCGCCTGCGGGCGCTGGCCGCGGCGCTCGCGGCTCGAAGGGGCGAGCTCGAGGAGCTCGCGGCAAGCCTGCCGCGAAGCGCGCCGGAGAGCGCCCGCCTCACTCCTGAGCAGGAAGCGGAGCTGCGCGCGCTCGGCTACCTCGACGACGAGCTGCGGTGACCGGACGTCGCGCGCCCGCATCGATCGCCGCGCGCGCCTGCGCGAGCGTGAGCTTCTTGCGCCAGCAGGCGTCGATGACGTCGGCCGCCTCCTCGAGATCGTCGGTGACGTGGAAGAGGTCGAGGTCGGCGCGGCTCACGTTCTCCTCGCCGAGCATCGTCCTGCGCATCCAGGCGAGGAGCTCGCGCCAGTAGCTGCTCCCGATCAGGAGCACCGGCATCCGCGCAACCTTGTCGGTCTGGATCAGGGTGAGCGCCTCGAAGAGCTCGTCCATCGTCCCGAAGCCGCCGGGGAAGACGACGAACGCGGCCGAGTGCTTCACGAAGTGGAACTTGCGCACGAAGAAGTAGCGGAAGTTCAGCGTGACGTCCTGGAACCGGTTGGGCTTCTGCTCGATCGGCAGGTGGATGTTGAGGCCGATCGAGCGGCCGCCCCCTTCACGCGCGCCGCGGTTGGCGGCCTCCATGAGTCCCGGCCCGCCGCCCGTCACGATCGAGTAGCCGCGGCGCGCGAGGAGCCGCGCCAGCCGGCGCGCCGCCTTGTACCAGCGGTGGCCGCGAGGCGTGCGCGCGCTGCCGAAGATCGAGACGGCCGGCGTCACGTCGCGCATCGCGTCGATCCCGTCCACGAACTCCGACAGGATCCGGAAGATGCGCCACGGCTCGTTGGCGAGATGTCCGTTCGTGACATGGCCGTTGGCGCGTAGCTGGTTGCGGGTCGCGGCGTCGTCCGTGCGGGCCATGGCCTTCGGTTATCGGCCGGAGCGCACGGGAGGCCGAAGCGAGCGGTAAGGTGGAAAGGAATGCGCTCCCTCGTGCTCCCGGCGTGCCTCTCGTTCGCGTGGTCGCTCGCGTTCGTCGGCTGCGCCGCGGCGACGCCGCGCGCCGCGCAGGAATCGGAGCCCGCTGGCGAGGAGGTGGCGGTCGCGCGGGCCGACGGCTTCACCTTCCGTCCGTCGCTGCGCTACGACGACCGGGTGCCGCCGCCCGAGGCGCTGCTCGGCTACCGGATCGGCGAGCGCTTCACCGAGCACCGCGACCTCGTGCGGGTCGTCCAGCAGATCGACGCCGCGTCCGACCGCGTGGACCTCGAGGAGTACGGCGAGACGGCGGAGCGGCGCCCGCTGCTGCTCGCCTTCGTGAGCAGCCCGGCCAACCTGCGGCGGCGCGAGGAGATCGCGGCCGGCCTGCGCGAGCTCGCCGACGCGAACTCGGTGAAGGACGCGGCCGAGGCGCGGAGCCGGGCCGCGACGCAGCCTGCGATCGTCTGGCTCTCCTACAACGTGCATGGCAACGAGCCTTCGTCGAGCGAGGCGGCCATCGCGCTGCTCTACCACCTCGCGGCGGCGCAGGACGAGGCGACCGAGACGCTGCTCGACGAGCTGGTCGTCGTGATCGACCCCTGCCTCAACCCCGACGGGCGCGACCGCTACGTCCACTGGTTCCGCTCGGTCGTCGGCGCCGAGCCCGATCCCGAGCCGGCGTCGCGCGAGCACGACGAGCCGCCGCCCGGCGGCCGAGTGAACCACTTCTACTTCGACCTCAACCGCGACTGGGCCTACGCCACGCAGGACGAGACGCGCGCGCGGCTGCCGTGGCTCCGCCGCCATCCGCCGCAGGTCCACGTCGACTTCCACGAGATGTACGCGAACAGCTCCTACTTCTTCTTCCCGGCCGACCTGCCGCGCAACCTGAACCTCCCGCGCAGCACGCTGCAGTGGGGCGAGCGGTTCGGCCGGGGCAACGCCGCCGCCTTCGACCGCTTCGGCTGGCTCTACTACACGGGCGAGGCGTTCGACCTCCTCTACCCCGGCTACGGCGACAGCCTCCCGTCGCTGCGCGGCGCGATCGGGATGACCTACGAGCAGGCCGGCCACTCCTCCGGCGGGCTGGCGTTCAAGCGCGACGACGGCGCGATCCTGACGCTCGAGGACCGGACGGCGCACCACTTCACGAGCTCGCTCGCCACGATCGAGACGGCGCGCGCCGGGCGGACCGAGCTGCTCGAGGATTGGTGGCGCTTCCACGCCGACGCGCTCGCCGAAGGGCAGGACGGCCCGATGCGGGAGATCGCGCTGCTGCCCGGCGCCGACCGGACGACGCTGCGCCGGCTCGTCGAGCTGCTGCTGCTCCACGGCCTCGACGTCGACCTCGCGGAGGCGGCCTTCGTCGCGCGCGGCGTCCACGGCTACGACGGCCGCGACGCCGCCGAGCGCGTGCTGCCGGAAGGCACGGTCCTCGTGCCGCTCGCGCAGCCGATGAAGCGGCTCGCCAAGGCGCTGCTCGAGCCGCGCGCGAGCGTCGAGCGGACGACCTTCTACGACATCTCGGCCTGGTCGCTGCCCTACGCCTACGGGCTGCCGGCCTGCTGGCTCGAGCAGCCGGCCGACGTCGCGCGCCTGCGGCTCGACGAGGCGGCGCTCGCGCCCGACGGCCGCGCCGAGCTGCTGCGCGGCGGCGGCCGCGTCGGCGCGCCGGGCGAGCGGTGCGTCGGCTGGATCCTGCCGTGGGGCGACGCGAACGCGCCGGCCGCGCTGCTCGATCTGCTCGGCGACGAGCTCGACGCGCGCGTGATCCCGCGCGCGTTCGCCAGCACGTCGCGCCGCTTCCCGGCCGGCTCGATCCTGATCCGGCCGCGGCCGGGCGAGGACCATCTAGCCGGCAGGCTCGGCGCGGTCGCGGCGGCCTACGGCGTCGAGTTCGCGCCGCTTCAGAGCTTCTACACCACGGACGGGATCGACCTCGGCTCGGAGCAGGCGGTCGTGCTCAAGCCGCCGCGCGTGCTCCTGCTCGCCAGCCACGGCCAGGGGTTCGGCGAGCTGCGCTTCCTATTTGAACGTGAGCTCCTCGTCCCGTTCACCTGTGTCGAGCCCGGAGCGCTCGCGCAGGTGAAGCTGCACGACTGGAACGTGATCGTCGCGCCCGACGACGTGCGCGGGCTCGACGAGGCGAAGGAGCCGCTGCAGCAGTTCCTGCGCGGCGGCGGGACGGTGATCGCCTTCGGCGACGCGGCCCACTTCTTCACGAAAGAGCGCTCGGGCCTCACGACGGTGACCGCCAAGAAGGACGACGAGGCGACCAAGGCGGACGAGAAGAAGCAGGAGGAGAAGAAGAAGGCCTGGCGCAAGGCGGCGCAGCTCGAGCGCGACGCGACGCTCGAGGCGATGCCGGGCGCGCTCTTCGAGGTCGAGCTCGACCCCGACCACCCGCTCGCGTTCGGGCTGCCCGAGCGCGTCCCCGTGATCGCCTCCACCAGCCGCGGCTTCCAGGTGCACGGCGGCGGGACCAAGATCGGCCGCTTCGTCGCGGGCGGCCGCATCTCCGGCTTCGCGGGCGACGAGCCGGCAGGCGAGCTCGGCGGCCAGTTCTGGCTCGTCGCGGCGGGCGTCGACGCCGGCCACGTGATCCTCTTCAGCGAGAGCCCGACCTTCCGGCTCGGCTTCCGCGGGCCGATCCGCGTCCTTCACAACGCTCTCGCCTTCTATTCGCGGTGAACGCGGAGGGACCGACCATGGCTCGAATCCGGGTTTTGACGGGCGAGGACGGTGGATGGCGGCTGCCGGGCGCGGCGCTCGCCGCGCCGCTGTTGCTCGTCGTCGTCGCGCTGGTGATGGCGTTCACGACCTGGTTCCAGGTCGACTCCGATTCGGTCGGAGTGGTGACGCGGTTCGGGCGGCTCGATCGCGTCGCCGAGCCGGGGATCCACTGGAAGTGGCCGGCCGGGATCGAGTCGGTGACGAGCGTGGCGACGCGCCACGTCCACAAGATGGAGTTCGGCTTCCGGACCGCGTCCGTGGGGGAACGCACGCGCTACGAGAGCCGCGACTATCCCGACGAGAGCTTGATGCTCACCGGCGACCTCAACGCCGCCGAGGTCGAGTGGATCGTCCAGTACCGCATCGCCGATCCGGTGAAGTTCCGCTTCCGCGTGAACGACCCGGAGAGCACGCTGCGCGACCTCTCGCAGGCGGTGATGAGCCAGGTGGTCGGCGACCACAGCGTGCTCGAGGTCCTGACCGAAGGTCGCCGCGAGGTGAACGCGGCCGTGCAGGACGAGTTGCAGAAGCTGGTCGACCAGTACGAGATCGGGCTCACGATCGAGACGGTGCAGCTCCAGAACGTCGATCCGCCCTCCGCCGTGCGCGCCTCGTTCAACGACGTGAACCAGGCCGAGCAGGAGCGGGCGCGCACGATCAACGAGGCGCGCCAGGAGTACAACAAGGCGCTCCCGCTGGCGCTGGGCGAGGCGCAGAAGCAGATCCAGCAGGCGGAGGGCTACGCGATCGACCGAACGAATCGAGCGACCGGCGAGACGCAGCGCTTCCTCGCGCTGCTCGCCGAGTACGAGAAGGCGCCCGACGTGACGCGCCGGCGGCTGTGGCTCGAGTCGATGGGAGAGATCCTGCCGAAGCTCGGGCGGAGGATCGTCGTCGACGACGACTTGAAGTCGCTCGTGCCGCTCCTGTCGCTGCCGACCGGCGCGACGCCGGCGAAGGAGGGCGGCCGATGAAGTCCTCCCTCGTCCTTCTCGTCCTGATCGTCGTCGCCTGGATCGTCGGCTCGACCTGCGCCTACACGGTGGGCGAGGCGGAGCAGGTGATCATCACCGAGTTCGGCAAGCCGATCGGCGGCCCGGTCACGCAGGCCGGCCTGCACTGGAAGACGCCGTTCATCCAGGACGTGCGCCGTTTCGAGAAGCGGGTGCTGCGCTGGCACGGCGAGCCGCGCGAGACCTCGACGCGCGAGAAGAAGTTCATCTTCCTCGACACGATGGCGCGCTGGCGCATCTCCGATCCGCTCGTTTTCCTGCAATCGGTCGGCAGCGTGGTGAACGCCAAGCAGCGGCTCGACAACATCATCGACGGCGTCGTGAAGGACACGGTGAGCTCGCAGGCGCTGATCGACGTCGTGCGCACGAGCAACCGCGCCATGCAGCTCGACGTCGACACCGTCGACGAGGAGAAGCCGGAGAACGTCACGGCGGGCCGGCACGACCTGATGGGGCGGATCACGACGGAGGCGGCCGCGCGGCTCCGTCCGCTCGGGATCGATCTCCTCGACGTCCGGATCACGCGGGTGAACTTCGTCGACAGGGTGCTGCAGGACGTCTACCGCCGCATGGTCTCCGAGCGGCAGCGGATCGCGGAACGGTTCCGCTCCGAAGGCCAGGGCGAGCGCGCCCGCATCCTCGGCCAGCTCGAGCGCGACCAGAAGAAGATCCTCTCCGAGGCCTTCCGCGACGCCGAGAAGACGCGCGGCGACGCCGATGCCACCGCCGCCCGCACCTACGCCGAGGCTTACCAGAAGAACCCCGACTTCTACGCCTTCGTCAAGTCGCTCGACACGCTCCGGATCGCGCTCGGGAGCGGCGAGACGATCGCGGTGCTCTCGACGAGCGGGGAGCTCCTGAAGTGGCTCGATGGCACGGCGATCCCGGCGGGCGGACACTGAGCTGGCGCGCGTCCGCGGCCGGCGCTACGTCCCGTCCTTCCCCTCGCCGGTGTCGATGTGGACGAAGACCTCGCCGACGAGAGGGTCGCGCTCGAGCGCGGACTGGACGTCGAGGGCGATGTCGTGGCCCTGCTTGGCCGAGGAGCCGGCCTCGATGAGGACGGTGACCTCGACGTGGAGCACGTTGCCGACGAAGTGGGCGCGCAGCTTGGGGATCTTCACGACGCCGGCCGCGGCGGCGGCGGCGGCGCGCAGACGGTCGAGCACGTCGGCGGGCGGCGCCTCGCCCATGAGGTAGCGCAGGCTCTCGCGCGCGAGGTTCCAGCCGTTGCGGGCGATGTAGGCGGCGACCGGCAGCGCGAACCAGGCGTCGATCGACGGGTGGCCCGCGCGCACCAGCCACGCGCCGACGAGCGAGCTCGACGTCGTCAGCACGTCGTTGAACGTGTCGAGGTGGGTCGCGTCGACCGCCTGGCTGCCTCGCCCGCGCCGGTGGCGCAGGACCGCCAGGAGCAGCGCGAGTTTGAGGGCGAGCTTCGAGCCGAGCACCGCGAGCACCGCGCGGTCGACGACCGGCGTCGCGCCGGCGGCGAGCGCTCCGACCGCCGAGCGCGCCACCTCGATCGCCAGCACGAAGGCGAGCACCGACGTGACGAGCGCGCCGATCGGCTCGGCGCGCTGGTGGCCGAAGGGGTGGCCCTCGTCGCGCGGCTGCGCGCCGACCCGCACGCTGATCAGGAGCACGACGCCGACCGCGAGGTCCATCAGCGAGTCGGCGCCCTGCGCGAGCACCAGCTCGCTGCCGGTGAAGCGCCAGACCAGGAAGTGCGCCGCGCAGAGCGCGACGTTCAGGCCGAAGGTGAGGGCGACGACGCCGCGCGAAGTCACTGCACGCTCCGCTCGCGGCCTTCGGTCACTTCTTCGGTCACTTGAGGTTGAGCCGCGCGGTCCCGACGTAGTTCAGCGCGTGCTGGCGCAGGTGCGCCGCCTCGGCGTCGGTGACCTGGCGGACGATCTTGCCCGGCATCCCGATCACGACGCTGCGGTCGGGGATCGTGCGCCCCTCGGGGATCAGAGCGCCGGCGCCGACGATGCATTCCTTCCCGACGTGGCTCCTGGCGAGCAGGATCGCGCCCATGCCGACGAGCGTGCCCGAGCCGAGGGTCCGCATGTGGAGGATCGCGCGATGGCCGACGGTCACGTCGTCGCCGATCGTCACCGGGTCGTCGGTCTCGGGATGGATCATCGTGAGATCCTGGACGTTCGTCCGTTCGCCGATCGTGATCGACGCGACGTCGCCGCGCACGACGCAGCCGTACCAGATGCTCGAGTCGCGGCCGATGCGCACGTCGTGGATCACGGCGGCGTTCGTCGCCAGGTAGTAACCGTCGCGCTCGACCATCCGGAAGGTCGTCACGGGCCGGGAGTCCATCTCACGCTCCTCCGGTTCGGGCGATCAGGAACAGCACGAGCCCATTGTGCAGCATGTGGAAGAGGAGCGGAGCGAGCAGGTTTCCCGTCCGCGCCATCAGCCACGAGAGCGCCGCCCCGAGCGCGAAGACTGCGAGGCGCCCGCCGTCGTGCGGCAGCGTGAAACACGCGGCCGTCGCGCCGATCGCCAGCCACGGCGGCAGCAGGCGCCCGAGAAAGCGCTGGAGGACGCCGCGGAAGAGGAGCTCCTCGACGAGCGGCGCGCAGACGACGAAGCCGATCAGGACGACGAGGTCGCGCTGGGCCAAGGGGTCGGAGGCGAAGGCGAGGACCGCCTGCTGGCGCTGCGGCTCGCGGCCGAGGAGGCCGCAGGCCCCGCTCTCGAGGGCGAGGGCGCCGAGCTGCACCGGCGCGTAGGCGACGTAGAGCGCGACGGCCAGCGCGAGCGGCCGCGCCGCCGCCTTCCATCGCAGCCCGAGGTCCAAGAGCCCGCCGCCGAAGTGGCGCGTCCATCGAAAGAGCCCGAGGACGAGGACCGCGGCGACGATGGCGCTCGAGAGCCCGAAGGCGTGGAGGTCAACGGCCTCGGCCGCCGCCTCGCCCGCGCCGCGTCGCGGACCCGCGAGCCAGCGCCACACGAGCGCCGGGCCGAGGATCAGCGCGATCGTGACCGGGAGCAGCGCAGGGCGGAACGACGCGGGCAGAGGCGACGGCGGCGGCTTCTCGATCGGGCGGCCGCGGGTCACCAGCGAGAAGAGGCGCGCGACTCCGGTGGAGGCGAGCAGTCCCACTGCGACGAGGCCGGCGCCCGTCGCGATCAGATGCGCCGACGATCGTCCCTGAAGCGCCCGCTCGATCGCGTCCGTCGCCTGGGCGAGGAGGACCATCGCGCCATTAAACCGGGTAGAACTCGCGCGCGATTCCGGATCGTGGCGACGAGGCGACGCGATGAAGCTCGAGATCCAGTATTGCACGGTCTGAAACTACGAGCCGAAGGCCGCCGGTCTGGTGGCCGAGCTCCTCGTCGCGCTTCGCGGCAAGCTCACGTCGGTGACGCTCGTGCCGGTCGACGGCGGACGCTTCGAGGTCTCGGTGGACGGGAAGCGCGTCTTCTCGAAGCTCGAGCTCAAACGATTCCCGGAAGAAGGCGAGGTCGTGAAGCTCGTCGCACGAAAGAGCGCGTGACTCGAATCGCCTCGTGATCGGGACGGCCGTGTCATCCTCCTGACAGGGGCGAACCGCGTCGTTCTCTGCTCGTACGGGCATCGTCCGCTACGCTCTTGGGCCCGCCGCGCTCTTGGCGGCGCGTGGCACGACGATCAAGGACCTGGATGCCGACCGCGTCGACGAACCGCCTCCTGCCCTGGCTCCTCCTCGCATCGATCGTCGCCCCGTCGGCGTGCAGCGCCGACCACTACCGGCGCGACGCCGACAACGAGGTCGCCGACCTCATCGACCAGAAGGAGGAGCGGCTCTTCGGGAAGGCGACCGGCTTCACCATCGAGACGGCGCGAGACGCGCTTCGCGCGCAGCTGCTCGCCGAGCTCGAGGGACTGCGCGCCGCGCGCCAGGCCGAGCTGCTGCGCGAGCTCCTGCCTCCCGCGGGCGAGGTTTCGATCGGACCGGCGAAGGTCGAGCAGGAGGAGCGCTCGGCCGCCTCGCGCGAGGGCGCGCTCGCCGTGCAGGCGAAGCTCGAGGCGCGGCTCGCCGACGTCGAGCGGCGCCACGCCGCCGAGCTCGCCCCGTTCGCGGCCACGGCGCCCTCGCTCCTCCCGTGCAAGACGCTCACGCTCGCCGACGCGCTCGAGATCGCCTCCGACAACAGCCGTGACTACCAGCAGCAGAAGGAGCAGGTCTACCTCACGGCGCTCGACCTCACGTTCCAGCGCTACCTTTTCAGCGCGCGTTTCGGAGTCTCCTCCTCCTACGACTGGTCGAGCTCGCCCGGCAGCCCGCGCCAGCGCGACGGCACGCTCCGATCGACCTTCTCGCTCACGCGGACGCTGGCGAGCGGCGGCCTGATCGTCTTCGACTTCACCAACAGCCTGCTGAGCCGCTTCACCGGCATCGAGTTCAGCAACGGCAAGAACCACTCGACGAGCTCGCTGGTCGACCTCTCCTTCACGCAGCCGCTGCTGCAGGGGTTCGGCAAGGAGGTCGTTCAGGAGCCGCTCGTCCAGGCCGAGCGCGGCGCGGTCTATCAGCTGCGCGCCTTCGAGCGGTTCCGGCAGGAGTTCGGCGTCACGGTCGCGCGCGACTACTACAGCCTCCTACAGCAGCTCGACCAGATCGCCAACAACCGCCGCAGCTACCTCCAGTTCATCGATTCACGCGAGCAGTCGGAGGCGCTCGCGCTGCGCGGCCGGCGCAGCCAGATCCAGCTCGACCAGGCGACGCAGAGCGAGCTCAACGCCCGCAACTCCTGGATCGTCTCGCAGCGGAACTACGCCGACGCTCTCGATCGCTTCAAGGTCACGCTCGGGCTTCCGATGGAGGCCCACCTCGCGCCCGATCCGGCCGAGCTCGAGGCGCTGCGCGGGCGCGGGCTGCCGGAGGCCCGGATGGCCGAGGGGCGCGCGATCGAGGTCGCGCTCGACGGCCGGCTCGACCACTTGAACGAGATCGAGCGCCTCGAGGACCGCGATCGCCAGGTGCGCGTCTCCGCCGACGACCTGCGCGCCGCGCTCGATCTCGACGGCTCGGTCTCGATCCCGACCGCGAGCGACGAGGTGCTCGCCTTCCGGGGCGGCGAGGCGACCTGGCGCGCCGGCGCGACGCTTGACCTGCCGGTCGACAAGCTCTCGGAGCGCAACGCCTACCGCCGCGCGCTCATCTCGCGGGAGTCGCAGGCGCGCGCGGCGTCGCTCAGCGAGGATCGGGTGAAGGAGGACGTGCGCGACGCGCTGCGCCGCCTCGCCCAGCTCCGCGAGACGTACCGCATCGCGATCGAATCGGTCGACGTCGCCGAGCGGCGCGTGCAGTCGACGGCGCTCACGCTCAGAATGGGCCGCATCCAGATCCGCGACGCGCTCGACGCGACCGACGCGCTGAACCGGGCGAAGAACTCGCTCACGTCGGCACTGGTCGACCACGAGATCGCGCGACTCGAGTTCGCGCGCGACACGGGACTGCTGCGGCTCGTCGAGAGCGGCATCGAGATCCTCGAGCCGCCGGCCGAGACGCGAGGATGATCCGATCCGACGGCGTCGAAGGCCGTCCATGGACACGGGAGAGACCACGGTGAACTCGAACCCCATCGCTTGGAAAGACGCCGCCTTGAGCCGCAGCGCTCGCGGCGCCGCGCTCCTGTGGCTGATCGCGGTCGTCGTCGCGCTCGCGGTGGGAGGCGTGCTCGTCTGGCAGCACCGCAGCTCGGGGCCAGCGAAGGAGACGACGCTGACCTGGGTCGCGGCGCGCGAGAAGCTGCGCATCTCGGTCGTCGAGGCGGGCCAGCTCAAGGCCGCCAAGTCGGTCGACATCTACTGCGAGGTGAAGGGCGGCGCGACGATCCTCGAGCTCGTCGACGAAGGGACGAAGGTGCAGGAGGGCGACACGCTCGTGCGGCTCGACGCCAGCAACCTCGAGGACGAGCTCACCGCGCAGAAGATCAGGAAGCTGAACGCCGAGGCCTCGAAGATCCAGGCCGACAAGACCAAGCAGATCCAGGAGAGCAAGAACCAGAGCGACATCGACAAGGGCGGCCTCGACCTCAATCTCGCGGTGACCGACCTCAAGAAGTACGAGGAGGGCGACTACGAGCTCAAGCGCAAGCAGTCGGAGTCGGACATCACGCTCGCGCGGGCCGACGAGGAGCTCAAGTCGTCGCGCGCGAAGGACACCGAGGATCTCGTCACTCTCGACTTCGCCGCCAAGACCGAGGCCGACAGCGACCGCCTCGCGGCGCGCCAGGCGCTGGTGAAGCGGCAGATGGCCGAGCTCTCGAGCGAGATGCTCGAGAAGTGGGAGAAGCCGCGCCAGCTCCAGGTCCTCACGGCCGCGGTCGGACAGGCGCGCTCCGAGCTCGAGCGCGTGAAGCTGCGCTGCGAGGCCGACATGGCGCAGAAGAACGCCGACTTCGAGTCGAAGAAGGCGACCTTCGATCTCGAGCAGAACAAGCTCGTCGACCTCGAGGAGCAGCTCTCGCGCACCATGATCACCGCGCCGTCGGCCGGCCTCGTCGTCTACCCGGTGAACCAGGGCGGCATGGGCGGCATGGGCCGCAGCGACCGCGACCGCGTCGAGGAGGGCGCCACCGCCCGCGAGCACCAGCTCCTGATCTCGCTGCCCGACACGCGCGAGATGGTGGTCGTCGTGAGCGTGCACGAGTCGGCGATCGACAAGCTCAAGCTCGGCCAGCCCGCCGTCGTGACGATCGACGCGCTCCCCGACTCGAGCTTCATCGGCAAGGTGACCTTCATCGCGCCGCTGCCCGACTCGCAGAACCAGTGGCTCAACCCCGACCTCAAGGTCTACCGCTGCGAGATCGCGCTCGGCGGCGACACGACGATCCTGCGGCCGGGCATGAGCGCGAGCGTCGAGATCGTCATCGACGAGCTCACCGACACGATCTCGGTGCCGATCCACGCGGTCCACCGCCGCGGCGACCACTACTTCGTCTACGCCGACACCGGCGGCCGGCCCGAGATCCGCGCCGTGAAGATCGGGATGCACAACGACAAGCGGGTCGCCATCACCGAGGGGGCGAGCGAGGGCGACAAGGTCTTCCTCGCCATCCCGCCCGGCGCGCCGCAGCCCGACTTCGGGCCCGACGAGAAGAAGGAGTCCGAGAGCTCGGTCGCCGAGCTGCGCCAGAAGGCCGACTCGATCGTCACGAAGAACGGCAAGCCGGAGGAGCCGAAGCCCGGGGCCGCCAAGCCGGCCGGCGCCTTCGACTTCTCGAAGTTCCAGACGATGACGCCCGAGGAGCGCAAGAAGGCGTGGGAGGACTACCTCGCCACGCTCACGCCGGAGAAGCGCAAGGAGATCGAGGACCGGATGAAGCAGTTGCCGCCGGGCGGCGGCGGCTTCGGCGGCGCACCTGGCGGTGCGCCCGGCGGCGGAGCGGGCGGCGGGCCGGGCGGTCCGCCCGGTGGCGGGCGCCGGCCGGCCGGCGGGAACTGAGCGCGCCGTCGGGACGACGCGACGCGCTGAACCAGCATTGGATCCCACCACCACCACCGACCGCGACCTCGTCGTCGAGCTGCGCGACGTCAACCGCCACTACCAGATGGGGGAGACCGTCGTCCGCGCGCTCGACAGCGTGACCTTCCAGATCGAGCGCGGCACCTACTGGGCGATCATGGGCCCGTCGGGCTCGGGCAAATCGACGTTGCTGAACGTGCTCGGCTGCCTCGATCGGCCGAGCTCGGGCCAGTACCTGCTCGGCGGCGAGGACGTCTCGCGCTTCTCCGACGACAAGCTCTCCGAAGTGCGCGGCGAGCGGCTCGGCTTCGTCTTCCAGTCGTTCCAGCTGATCCAGCAGCTCTCGATCCTCGAGAACGTCGAGGTGCCGCTCTTCTATCAGGGCGTCTCGCCGCGGGAGAGTCGCGCGCGCGCGCAGGAGTCGCTCGAGAAGGTCGGGCTCGGCGACCGCATGCACCACAGGCCCAACGAGCTCTCGGGCGGGCAGCAGCAGCGCGCCGCGGTCGCCCGCGCGCTCGTGAACCAGCCGCTCGTGCTGCTCGCCGACGAGCCGACCGGCAACCTCGACAGCAAGACCGCGAAGGAGATGCTCGACCTCTTCGACGAGCTCCACGCGCAGGGCCGCTCGATCCTGCTCGTGACGCACGATCCGGAGGTGGCGTCGCGCGCCGAGTGGGTGCTGCGGCTCCTGGACGGCAGGGTCCACCGCGTCGAGCGCAGCGGCCGTCGCGCCGCGGCGGCGCCGGGCGGAGCGGGCGCGTGATCGTCTCCGCCATCCGGACCTTCGGGCTCGGGCTGCGCGGCGTCGCCCGACACGGGCTGCGCTCGCTGCTCACGAGCCTCGGCGTGCTCTTCGGCGTCGCCTCCGTCATCGCGATGCTGGCGATCGGCGAGGGGCTCTCGCACGACGTCCAGGCGCGGATCCAGGCGCTCGGCTCGAACAACATCCTGGTCCGCAGCCTCAAGCCGCCGGAGAGCAGCAGCGCCTCGAGCGAGCGGTCGCGCCTCTCGGTCTACGGGCTGACGTACGAGGACGCCGCGCGGATGAGAGAGACGCTCCCGAACGCGCAGATCGTCGTGCCGGTGCGCGCGATCTACCAGGACGCCCGCTTCAAGGACGTGCGCTGCGACGCGCGCGTCTTCGGGACGGTGCCGTGGTTCGGCGAGACCAACAAGTTCGAGCTCGCGGCCGGGCGGTTCGTCACGGAGATCGATCTCGAGGCGCGCTCTCCCGTCTGCGTGCTCGGCGCCACGATCGCCTCGGAGCTCTTCCCGCTCGAGGAGCCGATCGGGAAGCTCGTGAAGCTCGGCACCAACTCGTTCCGCGTCGTCGGGGTGATGGAGCCGCGCACGGTCCTGACGGGCGACGATCAGGGAACGATCGAGGATCTCGGCCGCGACGTCTACGCGCCCCTCACGACGGTGCGCCAGTACTGGGGTGAGATCATCGTCAAGATCTCGTCCGGAAGCCGCGACATGGAGCAGGTCGAGCTCCACCAGCTCCAGGTGCGAGTGAGCGACGTCTCGCGGGTCGAATCGACCTCGGCGGTGCTCCAGGAGATGCTCGAGTACTCGCACAAGTCAAAGAAGGACTACGAGGTCGTGGTCCCGCTCTCGCTGCTGCGGAACGCCGAAGAGACCAAGAAGGACTTCAACCGAGTGCTCGGCGCGATCGCCGGCATCTCGCTGCTGATCGGCGGCATCGGCATCACGAACGTCATGCTCGCCACCGTGACCGAGCGCACGCGCGAGATCGGCATCCGGCGCGCGCTCGGCGCCAAGCGCAAGCACATCGTCGCGCAGTTCCTGGTCGAGACCGTGGTGCTGGCCGGCGGCGGCGGCGTGCTCGGGATGGCGCTCGGCTGGCTGATCACCGAGCTCGTCCCGAAGATCAACCCGAAGCTCCACCCGCTGCCCACGCAGGAGAGTTACGTGCTCTCGTTCGTGATCTCGGTCGTGGTCGGGATCGTGTTCGGGCTCTATCCGGCGTGGAGGGCGGCGACGATGGATCCGGTGGAAGCGCTGCGACACGAGTAACCGTTGCAGCTGACGAGCGGCGCAGAGCGGTGGAAGGCCGCCGCTCGGTCGTCGTCGCGCCGCTCGCAGCTGAACTTGTTCATGAGCCGGCGAGCACGCAGGGCGTGCTCGCGGCACAAACCTCGATGCAACTGACCTGCGGCGCTGTGCGCCGCAGGCAGTTGATCGAGCCGCAAGAAGAGAAGAGAGGACGAGGCGCGTGTGCGCTTCGAGTGGCGACAGCACCGTGCGGCGAAACAACGATTCCTACGGTCGCCACGACGCGCCACGCTCCAGCGCGGCGTCGCTCGTGAGGTTCAGACGTCGGTCAGTGCCGACCCAGACGATGAACAGGTCGGCCTTCCCTTCCTGATCGGAACTGACGAGGAGGGCGCGGCCGTCCGGAGACCATCCCCAGGCCGAGTCCACGCCAGGCGTCGAAAAGACCTGCGTTGGCTCGCTGCCGTCCGCAGATGAAACGAAGACGTCGTACTTGAGCGCCGATCGGCTGCCTCTCTCCAGGGAGGACATGTCCGTCGAGGAAAACGCGCATCGCGGAGGCACGGCGGTGCTCCAGACGCCCTGGAGTTGGGGAAGGAGATGGCCGGCGCCCTTCAGGAAGAGGCTCGATCTCCCGTCGGTCCCGAGGACCTGCAGCATCGGAATCTGGCCGCGCGTGACGAGGAGGCTGGTCTTGTCGGGCATCCAGGTTCCGGCCAGGCATCCGTCGGCGATTCGAGTCGTTGCCTTCGTGTTCAAGTTCACTGACAGGAGTTGATCGCCGGACCCGCAGAGGATCCTGTCGCCCGCCGGCGACCACGCGAGCGAGAAGTCGGGATCCACGGTCACATCGAGCGACTGCCGCTTCCGCGAGGTCCAATCGAGCAAGCACAACGTGTCGCCCGAAACGAAGGCAATCCGATCTCCGGACGGTGACCACACAGGACCGACGTCGTCGCGGTCTCCGGACGTCAATGCCTCCGACTTTGAGCCGTCGGAATGACACGCGTACAGGCGAAACGAGCCGGCACGGTTGGAGGAGAAGACGATCAGGTCATCAGCAGCGTGTCGTGGCGCGCTCTCGACTCGTGCGTTGCATCCCGCGAGCTCGACGGCACCAACGACGAGTGCCGTCACGGCCACGCTGCAGGGTCGCACGCGCAATGGGCCTCCGGAGTCGAGATCGAGTCGCTCAGCCCGAAGAAGCCTTCAGCGTGAACAGGCTCTCGTCGAGGCGGATGAGGGCTTGCTTGCCGGCGTAGCGGACCTCGAGGTTGAGGCTCGAGCGGGTCTTGAGGAGGTCGCACGAGATCGAGCCGGCGGCGGCGTCCTCGGCGGGGGCGGTGAAACGCAGGTTATCGGGGCGGCCGGTCGAGTCCTCGAGGAGCACCTCGTTCTTCGCCTTGCGGCGGCTGAGCTGCTTGACGACCGGGCCGATCTCCGCCTCGGCCTGCGCGCCGAACTGCTGGATCAGGGCCTCGAGGTTCTTCATCTGCTGGTCGACGCCGGCGTTCTCGCGCTCCCAGCGCTCGCGCTCCTGGTTGCGCAGCAGGGCGACGAGGTCGGCGCCGTCCTGCAGCAGGTAGACGTTCATCGAGCAGCTCTCGCCGTCGATCTCGAGCTCGATCTGGCCGGCGATCGCCGGCTGCGCGGCGTCGACGCCGGCGGGCAGCGGGCGGCGGAACCAGCGGCCGGTCGCGGCGATGTCGTTCAGCTCGAACTCCGATTCGCTGACATTTACGGCGGTGACCGGCGCGCTCACGCGCATCGGGCCCCACATCAGATCGCACTTGCCCGTCTCGCCATCGGCCGTGACATCGATGGTGAGGGCGGCGACCGACTCCTCGGCCTTGTCGAAGAACTCGCTGGTGATCGGCGTGTTGGTCTCGTCGCCGACCATCTGCGGCGAGCCTTCGGCCTCGTGCCTCGGGTCGAAGAGGATGAAGTGCCAGGAGGCGTCGCCCGCGTGGAGGAGGTTGAAGCCGTAGCGGCCCGGCTGGATCAGATCGTTCCCGAAGAAGACCGGTCCGCCGGTGATGCTCAGCGTCGTCATTCCCTCCGAGCCCATGCGCCACGCGGTGCCGGGAGGGATCTGCGCCATCTGGCCGAGCCGGTTGTCGCTCCACGGCGGCTGGCCGTGCTCGACGACGACATTGGCGTCGCCGAGCTTCGCGGCGGAACGGTGGCGCGGAGCGCCGACCGGGGCGGCGGGCGCAGCCGGCGGGGCGGCGGGCGGCGCCGGCGGAGCCGGCGGCGGGGCGGGCGGCGGGGCGGGCGGCGCATCCTGCGCGATCGCGGACGTCGAGACGGCCAGGACGCAGATGGACGCGTCTCGGAACCAACGGGCGAGCATCGTTTCCTCCCTTGCGAAGCGGCGCGCGGCGGGGGCGATCGGCGCGCGATCCAGCGGCCCAGGCCGCGGGCGGGCGAGAGTACCGAACACGAGGCGCCGGCGCTCCGGTTCCCTGCGGCCGAGGAACTGGCTAGACACTCCCGACGCCTCCCGCGCCTGCCGCCGAAACGTCGGCCTCGACCGGCCGCTCGTCGCAGATCTGGCGAAAGGAGCAGGAGCGGCACTCGCGCGGGTCGGTCGTCGGCGGGAGCTCCTCGCGGCGAGCGACGTTGCGCTCGCGGTCGGAGAGGGTCGCGCGCATCGCCTCGGCGTCGGCTCCGATCTGCGCGGCCGCGGCCGCGAGGCGCTCCGCCGAGATCGCCACCTCGCGCAGCCGTCCACTCGAGAGCATCGCGTCGAACGCGCGCAGCCGCGACGGCTCGAGCCGCCACTTCTGGCGGGCGTACTCGGCGTAGGCGAGGAGCTGGAGCTCGTGCCCCTCGCGCTCCGCGCCGGTCTTCCAGTCGACGAGCCACGTCTCCTCGCCGCGATCGAAGGCGAAGTCGGGAGCGACGAAGCAGGCGACGCCGCCGAGCGAGGTGACCTCGAGCTGGTCGATGGCGCGGAAGCTCGCCGGCCCCGCCTTCACCACGTCGCGGTAGAGCTCGCTCTCGAGGAAGCTCCGCACGCAGCGCAGTGCCAGCTCGCGCAGCTCTTCGATCTCTTCCGAGGGCACGGCCACGCCGTACCAGTGCTCGAAGAGCGGCGGCGCGTGCTTGGGGCCGACCTGCCGCCATCGCTCCTCGCGCGAGGCGCGCCATGCCTCGTTCATGCGGGTGCGCACCTGGTCGAAGGGGCTCTTCGGCGCGCGGCCCGCATTGAGCGCCCGCAGCACGTCGGCGATCGTCTCGTGCACGGCGGCGCCGACGAGCATCTTCAGCGTGGTCATCTTGCTGAAGAAGTAGGCCTGGCGCGCGAGCTCGGGCGAGTCCTGCTTCCAGCCGCCCCAGAAGGCGTAGTAGCGGAACCAGTAGCGGCGTCGGCACGCCGCGAAGGTCTGCGACCGCGTGAAGGACCAGGTGAACTCGTTCACGAGCTCCGGCACGCGCCAGTCCTCACGGCAGCGAGACGGGTACGTGGAGCTCGGGCTCGCCGGCGAGCGTGAACTTCTTCTCGAAGCTCTTGCCGCCGATGCGGCCGAGCACGCGGTAGTCACCCGGCCCGAAGCGGCCGAGCCGGACGACGTCGGGCTGCCACGGTCGCGAGAGCAGGTCGGGAAGGTCGCCCAGCCCGAAGAGCGAGAGCGGGACGCGGCCCTCGGGCCCTTCGACCTCGAGCCACAGGTCGACGAGCTTGTCGAAGTCGACCGTGCCGATGTCGGCGAAGACCTCCGTGCCGCCGAGCAGCTTGATGCGCACGGTCGCGGCGCCGCCTTCGCTCGCGCGCACGCCTCTCACGACCGCGACGGCGCGGCCCGGCGCGCGGCAGACCACGTCCCAGGTGCCGGCCGGGACGCCGTCGTACTCGAACGTTCCCGAGTCGCTGCTCGAGGCGGCGGTCCACTCCTCGAGGTAGGCGCCCGTAGCGGGGTCGCGCAGGAAGAGGCTCGCGCCGGCGAGCGGTCGTCCGTCCGCGTCAGTGACGATGCCCTCGATACGCGCGCCCGCCGGCAGCCGGAGCGTCCCGACGTCGACGCTCGCGCCGTCGGGGACGAGGAGGGCGCCGCTCTTCACGATCGCATGGCGCGTCCCGCCGCCCGCGAGCACGTCGGAGCCGCCGGCGACGACGCAGTGGCTGCCGCCGCGCAAGTTGTGAAGGTGGAAGGCGCCGCTCGCGTCGGTGCGCGCGGCGGCGGCGCGCCGCATCGCCAGCTCGAGCATCGACTCGCCGGCCTCGTCCGCGCCCGTGGCGTAGACCGCGACTCCGGCGAGCGGCTCCCCGCTCGCGGCGTCGACGACGACGCCGGTGATGCCGCCGCCGGGGATGTCGAGCTCGACGTGCGTCGTCTCGCCGTCGCGCAGCGTGACGGTGGCGATCGCGGCGCTCTGGCCGCCCGCCATGCCGAAATCGACCTGGCTCACCTGGACGTACGCCGGCCCGGCCTTCATCCGGTCGATCCTGAACATCCCGTCGGCCGCGCTCGTCGCGCTGCGCATGCCGCCGCTCGCCGTCTCCGCTCCCGGCGACTGCACGAAGACGTTGATCACCGCGTCGCGCAGCGGCTTGCCCGCCTGCCGCACTGTTCCCTCGAGCGAGGCGCGTCCCTCCTGCGCTCCGCCGAAGTCGACGCGCAGCAACTCGCCCGGCTTGAGGCGCACGGAGCGCGCCTCGATCGTGCTCGTCATGTCGGCCATGAAGTTCTCGCCGGAGAGATCGAACGACTCGGGCATGCGCGTCAGCGTGTAGCTCCCGGCCGCGAGCCCGCCGATCCGGTAGTCGCCCTTCGCGTCCGACTTGACCGAGCGCATCTTGAAGCGGGTCATCTCCTGGCAGAAGACGGTGGCGCCGGCGAGTGGTGACGCGTCGGGTCCGACGACGGCGCCGAAGATCTCGCCGCCCCGCTCGAGCTCGACCTGGACCTGGCTCAGCGTCTGGCCGGCCACGACCTGGAGCTCCGGCACCGACGCGTCGACATAGCCTTCGGCGCTGCCGACGAGGTGGTGGGCGCCGGCCGCAAGGCCGTCGATCCGGAAGTGGCCGTCGTGATCGCTCGTCGCGTCGGCCACCGCGGAGTACTGGGCGATCGCGTTCTCGAGCAGGCTGCCGCCGCCGACGTCGCGCCGGACCTTCGCGCCTGCGATCGGAGCGGCCGTCGCGGCGTCGACGACGCGCCCCTCGATGGCGGCCTCCGGCTCGAGGTAGATCACGATCCCCTTGCGCGTCTCGCCCTCGGCAAGGTCGAGCCAGTCGGTCGCCTGCTCGCCGTGACCCGCGGCGCGCGCGACGAGCCGCAGCGTCCCCGGATTCACGCCCGCGATCCGGAACTTGCCGTTCTGGGTCGAGAAGGGGAGCGTCACGTCGTTGAGCGACGCGAGAACCTGCGGATCGAACGCGACGAGGACACTCCCCTCGCGCTTGCGGGCGAGCTTGAGGTCGAAGCGCGTCACCGCCTTCGTCGTCTTGCGCGAGACGACGATCCCTTCGAGGACGCCGCGCGACGCCAGCACGACGTCGATCGGGTTGCCCCCGGCCTCGGCCTTGGTCGTCGCGGCCTGGTATCCCGGAGCGCGCGCCTCGACGAGCAGCTTGCCGACGGGCAGCCCGTGGACGACGAACGAGCCGTCCTCGCCGCTCGTTGCGGAGCGCCGTCCCGTGCGGCGGATCATGGTCGTGAGATTCCCGAGGCTCGGCTCGAGATAGGCCGTGAGCCGCGCGCCAGTGATCACCGTCCCGTCTTTCGAATGGACAGTCCCGCGGAGCTCGCGCCCCGCCTCGACGCGCAGCTCGACGTCGAGCGAGGAGACGCCGTCCGCGAGCTCGACCGTCCGGCTCGCAGGGAGACGATCGGCGACGTCGGCGGTGACGGCCCACGAGCCGGGACCGAGCCCCTCGAAGCGCGCGACGCCGCCTTCGTCGCTCGAGATGCCGTTGCCGCGGAACGCCTGCGCCTGGAACGCGAGATCGCGCAGGTCGAGGCGCCCCGGGTCACAACGGCAGCGCGCGCCGGCGAGCGGCGCGCCGCCTTCGTCGACGACCTTCACGACGATCGCGCCGCCCGTCGCGACGACCAGCTCGGCCACGCTCGTCGCGCCGACGCGCGACGCCACGCTCGCGAGCGGCGAATCGGCGAACCCTTTGGCCGAGGCCTTTGCCTTCAGGTCGAGCGGCGCCGGCACGCCGAGGAAGGCGAAGGCGCCGTCGTCCGCCGTGCGCGCGCTCGCCGGAGAGCGCAGGTCGAGTCCGCCGGCGGCGAAGGCGGAGAAGGGATCGAAGGGCGTGCGCAGCGATACTTCGGCGGCGGCAACCGGCCGGCCATCGCTCGTGCGGACGTGGCCGACGATCCGGGCGCCATCGACCAGCCGAAGGGTGACGCCTTCACGGATCGGCGGCTCGCCCGGTTCTTCGAAGGCGACGCGGATCGGCTCGGCAGTGACGGCGAGCGGCAGCACGGCGTCGACCTGGAACGACTTCGGCTCGAGGCCGAGGAGCTCGAAGAGGCCGGCCGCGTCGGCGGTCGTCTCGGCGAGCGCGGGCTCGGCGGAGTCGGAGTGGTCGTCACCCTCGCTCGCGGTCGCCTTCGAGTCGTCCCCTGAGTCGTCGCCCGACTCGTCGGAGAAGACCGCGTCGATGAGGTCGCTCACGTCGTGGGCGGCGGCCGGCTCGAGGTTCGACGAACGGTCGCGGCGGTCGGCCTGGACTCGGGCGAGCGGCGGGAGACGGGCAAAGGCGCGCACTCGCGCTCCTGCGGCGGCGCTTCCGTCGCGCGCGAGCACGACCTTCCCGCGAACGCCGTAGCGGCCGGTGCGCTCGGTCGCGGGCGGCGCGACCTCGGCAAGGCGCGAGGGCGACGCGCCGTCGACCGCCGTCGAGGTTGCAGGAGCATTGCCGCGAGCGTCTTGGGACTCGGTCCGCGACGAGCCGACGAGCTCGGGAGAATCGTGGGCGATCCAGGACCAGGCTGCTGCGCCGACGAGCAAAGCGATGACGACGAGCACGGCGACCGGCGCCGACTTGCGCATTCACGTCTCCGGGAGAACGGGGGGCGGGCGCAAACGCGAGGCCCCGGGCCGCGTCGAATGATGCCGGCCGCCGAAGCGACGCTCGCGTCGGGAATCCTGTGCCGATTCGACTCAATGGGCTTCGAGGCGCGCGCGCTTTACTCTTCCGGCCCTTTCCGCGTCAGGAGCTCCGCGAATGAAGCCGAAGGCCTGGGTCGCCGCCGTCCTCGTCCTCGCCGCGCTCGCCGCAGCGCCAGCCGTCACGTCGCCGCGCGCCGAGCCTCCCCCACGGACGGCAGCGCTCGCGCTCGCCGACGGTCCGCGCGTCGTGCTGCTCGGCTTCGACGGCGCCTCTCAGCACCTCGCGCAGCAGTTCATCGCCGAGGGACGGATGCCGTGGTGCAAGAAGCTGATGGAGACGGGGAGCTTCCTGCCGCTCGGCTCCTCGAACCCGGCCGAATCGCCGGTGGCGTGGGCCTCGGTCAACACCGGCATGAACCCGGGCAAGACCAACATCTTCGGTTTCATCCGGCGCAACTTCCGCTACCCGGCCGTCGGGAAGCCCTACGTCACGCCGACCATCGGCTACAGCCGCGAGCAGGAGATCGAGGTCGCCGGCCTCAAGGTGCCGGGAGTCAGGAACGACCTCTCGTGCGCGAACTTCTGGGATCGGCTCGACGAGGCGGGGCTCGAGTCGCGAGTGCTCCAGGCCGCGTGCAACTTCCCGGCGCAGGCCGGCCCGCGGACCCGCCTGCTCGCCGGTCTCTCCGTCCCCGACGTGCGCGGCGGGCCGGGCACCTTCATGCTCTTCACCAACAGCGACTGGGACGTCCCGCGCGGCACCGACACCGGCGGACAGGTCTACAAGTTCAAGGTCGTCTGCCCCAAGTGCAAGAACCGCAGCTTCAGCTTCACGAAGGGCTGCTCGAAGTGCAGCGAGGGGAAGAAGCCCGAGGAGCTGACGCCCGAGCAGAAACTCGGCTGGTTCGAGACGAAGCTCGAAGGGCCCGACAACTTCGTCGCGCGCCGTGCGTGGGACGAGAAGATCAAGTCGCTCGACGAGCGGGCCCGCGCCGCGAAGGACGGCACGCCCGAGAAGCAGCAGCTCCAGAAGGAGCTCAACACGGCGCGCTACGAGAAGGGCGACTGGGAGAAGGAGAAGGGGCACGCCTCGGTGCCGATCTGCGGCTTCGTCGACAAGGGCGACGAGAAGACGGCTCGCGCCGGTTCGGTGAAGTTCCAGCTCGGCGGCAAGGAGTTCACGCTGAAGGAGGGCGAGTGGGCGGGCTACGTGCCGGTCACCTTCCAGATCGAGGGAGCATTCGCGGTCAAGGCGGCGACTCACGTCCACCTCGCGCAGTGCAACCCGAAGGCGGACGACGTCCGCTTCTATCTGCCGGCGATCACCGCGGCCGCCGACGATCCGGCGCCGAACATGCCGGTCGCGTCGCCCCGCGCGTTCGGCAAGGAGCTGGTCGACGACGTCGGCTACTTCGACACGATCGGCTGGTCGTGCCAGACCCACGCGCTGAAGGACGAGGAGATCTCCGAGCCGTCGTTCCTCTCGGCGATCTGGGACACGATCCAGTGGCGGCGACGGATGCTCCTGTCGCAGCTCGAGAAGCCGGACTGGCGCGTGCTCTTCCAGGTCTTCGGCGAGACCGACCGCGTCTCCCACATGATGTACCGCTTCTTCGACGAGAAGCACCCGCAGTACAAGGCGGCCGACGCCGACAAGACGGCGCGCTTCGGCGACCGCGAGATCAAGTATCGGGACGCGATCCCGGCCGTCTACGAGGAGGTCGATCGGACGATCGGGCTGGTGCTCGAGCGGATCGAGAAAGGCCAGCTCGGCGACTGCACGCTCATGGTCTGCTCCGACCACGGCTTCAGCCCGTTCCGCGAGGAGGTCGAGATCAACGCCTGGCTGGTCGAGCAGGGCTTCCTGGTGCTCAAGAAGGACCCTAGCGGAGCCCCGACCGGCGAGCGCGGCAGCGTGAACGTCTACGCCGACTGGTCGAAGACGAAGGCCTACTCGATCGGGATCGGCAACGTCTACCTCAACCTCAAGGGGCGCGAGCCGGAGGGGATCGTCCCGAAGGAGGACGTCGTCGTCGACGGGAAGATCGTCGAGCCCGGCTACGACCGCGTGTGCGACGAGATCATCTCGAAGATGCGCGCCTACCGGAATCCCAACGCCGACTCGCCGAATGACCCGCGCGTCTTCGCCGATGCATGGAAGCGCAGCCAGTACCTCGCCGGCCCGTCCGCCGCCGACCTCCGCGACGAGCAGGGCCGCTGCACCGAGGGTCCGGCCGACCTCCAGGTCGGCTTCAACTTCGGCTACCGCGTCGGCTGGGGCACGGCGTTCGGCGCGCGCAGCAAGGACAAGGTCGTCTTCCCGAACAAATCGAGATGGTCGGGCGACCACACGTCGGTCCATCCCTACCTCGTGCGCGGCATATGGTTCTGCAACCGCAAGACGGCCGATGGCGCGATGCCGCACCTGCAGGATCTGGCGCCGACGATCCTCGCGCTCCAGGGAGTTACGGTGCCCGACGAGATGGACGGCCAGGTGATCCCGCTCGTCGGCCTCGAGCAGGCCGCGGCGCAGCACAAGGGCGGCACGGCCAACCGGGAATCGCTCGTCGCGCCGGCGAAGTGACGCTCGCCGCGGCGTCGAGCGTCAATCACCGAGGTAGCCGAGCCCTCGGAGCGCGGCCTGTCCGGCGGTGTCGCCGGACGCTTCGAACTTCGCCTGAAGCCTCTTGGCGAACTGCGCGAAGAGGCTCTTGGCCGAGGCGTCGCCCTCGAACCGCTTGGTGGCGACTTCGAGGACCGCGAGCGCGACGACGAGCTGGTCGGCGTTGGCGAGGTCGCCGCCGAGCTTGGCGAAGTCGCTCGGCGTCATGTCGATTTTCGCGTCCGCCAGGTCGTGGACCGACTTCTTGCCCGCCTCGTCGCCGCCGAGCTGCGACTCGCAGAGGATCTTGTCCTGCCACGCCTGAACCTTCTCGTCGCGCGTGGCTCGCGCGTCGGCGATCGCGGCGTCGAGGCTCACGAGCGCCGTCTTCCACTCCTTCGCCTCGATCGCGGCCGACGCGTCGTCGAGGCAGGCCGAGACGCTCTTCGATGCTGAGCTGCCTCCGCGGGCGCTCGACTCGTTGCTGCAGCCGATGGCCGCGCCGAGCACGAGGGGGGCGAGGGCGAGAGCGAGAGCGAGCCGGTGCATGAGCTGAGCTCCGCGGGATCGAGGGGACGGCGCGAAAGGGTAGCGCAGGGACGCCCGGCCGCCGCCGCCGGCGCTTGACACCTTCCCGGGGGAAGTTATCCATAGTGAGTGCGATTGGAGCCTGATAGGAGTGCGCACGGCGATGCTTGAGAGCAGGGTCACGGTGAAGATCCCGCGGCCGATCTACCGCAAGATCCAGTTGGTGATCGAGCACTCTGGCTTCTCGTCGCCGACCGACTTCATCGTCTTCGTCCTGCGCGACCTGCTCGGCGAGGCGGAGAGGAAGAGCCACGCGGCCGCGGCCGGCGCGCCCCACCCGGAAGAGTTCTCGCCGCACGATCTCGAGAACGTGAAGCAGAAGCTCAAGAACCTCGGGTACCTGTAACCCGAGCCGAACCGTCACGAGGAACCCGATGATCGCTCCGCACGGTGGAAGGTTGATCAACCGCGTCGTCGACGGCGCCGAGCGCGACCGCCTGCTCGGCGCGGCGCCGAAGCTGCCGAAGGTGATCCTGAACGCCCGCGAGATGGCGGACGTCGACATGATCGCCGTCGGCGCGATGAGCCCGCTCGAAGGGTTCATGACCCGGCAGGACTACGACTCGGTCGTCGGCCGGCGCCGTCTCCAGCGCGGGCTGCCGTGGACGGTTCCGATCGTGCTCGCCGTGAAGCCCGGCTCGAGCGCCGAGTCCTACCAGGAGGGCAAGGACGTCGCCCTCGAGACCTCGGACGGACAGCTCCTCGCGATCCTGCACGTCGAGTCGAAGTGGAAGATGGACAAGGGCGACGAGGCGAGGAAGGTGCTGCGCACCGACGATAAAGCGCACCCGGGCGTCCAGTACCTCGAGTCGATCGGCGACACCTACCTCGGCGGCCGCATCTCGGTCGTGAACCGCCTGAAGTACGAGAAGTACCACCAGCGCCGCCTCGACCCGGTCGAGACGCGGACGCTCTTCAAACAGAAGGGGTGGAAGTCGGTGGTCGCGTTCCAGACGCGCAACCCGATCCACCGCGCGCACGAGTACCTGACCAAGGTCGCGCTCGAGGTCGTCGACGGCCTCATGCTCCACCCGCTGATGGGGGAGACGAAGAGCGACGACGTCCCCGCCGACGTGCGGATGCAGTGCTACGAGGCGCTGCTCGCCGGCTACTACCCGAAGGAGCGCACCTGCCTCGTCGTCTACCCGCAGGCGATGCGCTACGGCGGGCCGAGCGAGGCGGTGCTCCACGCGATCTGCCGCAAGAACTACGGCGTGACCCATTTCATCGTCGGCCGCGACCACGCCGGCGTCGGCAGCTACTACGGCAGCTACGACGCCCAGAAGATCTTCGACGAGTACGCCGCCGGCGAGATCGGGATCGAGCTCCTGAAGTTCGAGAACTCGTTCTGGTGCAAGCGCACCGGCGGCATGGCCTCGACCAAGTCGAGCCCCGCGACCGACGGCGAGCGAGTGATGCTCTCGGGCACGCAGGTGCGCGAGATGCTGCGCAGCGGGACGACCCCGCCGCCCGAGTTCACGCGGCCCGAGATCGCCAAGGTCCTGATCGACGCCCTGAAGGCCAGGTGAGCTGCGCGTCCGGCGCCATCAACGAATTCACGACCCAACGACGAGGACGAACGACCATGGACGGTTTCACCCTCTGGTTCACCGGTCTCTCCGGCTCCGGCAAGTCGACGCTTGCCGAGCGGGTCAAGAACGACCTGCTCGAGCGCGGCATGAAGGTCGAGCTGCTCGACGGCGACGAGTTCCGCACGACGCTGAGCAAGGGACTCGGCTTCAGCAAGGAAGACCGCGACACCAACATCCGGCGCATCGGCTACGTGGCGCGGCTCCTGACGCGCAACGGCGTCGTGGCGATCACCGCCGCGATCTCGCCCTACCGCGACGTGCGTGACGAGCAGCGCAAGAAGATCGGGCGGTTCTTCGAGGTCTACACCGAGTGCGACCTCGACACGCTCGAGCGCCGCGACGTGAAGGGGCTCTACAAAAAGGCGCGCGCCGGACTCGTCAAGAACTTCACGGGCGTCGACGATCCCTACGAGCCGCCGCTTCAGCCCGAGGTGAAGTGCGACACCGCGGCCGAGCAGCCCGACGCGAGCTTCCATCGCATCGTGAGCGAGCTCGAGAAGCGCGGCTGGATCCCGCATCCCGGCGGAGACGGCATCGACGCGGCCGCGGAAGCCGCCGCGCTGCGCAGCCTCAAGCAGAAGGGCTACGTCTGAACGAGGGGGCTATACCTGAGGGCCCCATGAGCCGAATGCGCCAGCTCCGCGTCGTCCTCGCCGTATCGTTCGCGCTCGTCCTGTTCGGACCGGCGACCGCGGACGGCTACATCGGGCCAGGCGCCGGCATCGCAGCCGCGGGCACGATCTTCGTCCTGATCGGCGCCTTCTTCGCGGCCTTCGCCGCGCTGATCGCCCTGCCCGTCCGGATGACGATCCGCTTCTTCGCCACCTTCGGCCAGCGCCGGCGCGCGAAGGCGAAGCGCGTCGTCGTCATCGGCATGGACGGGATGGACCCCGAGCTCACGGCGAAGTGGATGGCCGAAGGCAAGCTGCCGAACCTGAAGGCGCTCGCCGAGCAGGGGACTTTTCGGCCGCTTCAGACCGCGACGCCGTCGATGTCGCCCGTCGCCTGGTCGAGCTTCATGACCGGCGTCGACCCGGGCAAGCACGGGATCTTCGACTTCATCACGCGCGACCCGTGCACCTACCAGCCGATGCTCGCCTCCACCAAGATCGGCGAGAGCTCGACGAGCTTCGGCTTCGGCAAGTTCAAGCTGACGTTCCACAAGGCCTTCTACCGGATGCTCCGGCGCAGCCAGCCCTTCTGGAAGCTCCTCGGCGACAAGTGGATCTTCAGCAGCGTCCAGCGCGTCCCGATCACCTTCCCGCCCGAGAAGTTCAAGAACGGCGTGCTGCTCTCCGGGATGTGCGTGCCCGACCTGAAAGGGACGCAGGGCAGCTTCTCCTTCTTCACGACCCGGCTGCGTGGCCGCATCCAGGACGAGACGGCCGGCATGGGCGCCGAGAACGCCGGCGGCACCGAGATCCTGGTCAAGCGCGTCGGCGACGTCGTCGAGGGCGAGCTCGAGGGCCCGGCCGTCGCCGGGAAGAAGCTCACGACGCGCTGGAAGGTGACGCTCGTGTCGAGCTCGTCCGTGGCGTCCGGCGGCCGCGCCGGCGTGCTCGAGCTCGGCAAGGAGAAGGTCGACCTGCCGCTGTGCGAATACTCGCCGTGGGTGAAGATCGAGTTCGAGGGGATGCAGGGGATCGCGCGCTTCTACCTACAGAAGGTCGCGCCCGACTTCGAGCTCTACGTCACGCCGATCCACATCGATCCGGCGAAGCCCCTCTTCCCGATCAGCGAGCCCGAGGTCTACTCGGTCTACCTCGCCAAGATGATCGGCCCGTTCGCCACGCTCGGCCTCGCCGAGGACACCTGGGCGCTCAACGAGCGGCGCATCGACGAATCGGCGTTCCTGAAGCAGGCCTACCTCTACGCCGACGAGCGCGAGCGGATGCTCGACGACGCGCTCCGGAAGACCAAGTCCGGTCTCGTGACGACCGTCTTCGACACGACCGACCGCATCCAGCACATGTTCTTCCGCTACCTCGATCCGAACCACCCGGCGAACGCCGGCAAGGACGTCACGCAGCACAAGGACGCGGTCGAGCAGGTCTACCGCTGGACCGACGCGCTCGTCGGGCGGGTTCGCGCGCGGCTCAACGAGAAGAAGACCGTCCTCGTCGTGATGTCGGACCACGGCTTCAAGCAGTTCCAGCGCTGCGTGAACCTGAACGCCTGGCTGCGCGACGAGGGCTACCTCGTCTTGAAGGACGGCAAGCGCACCGGCGGCGACTGGTTCGACGGCGTCGACTGGTCGAGGACGCGCGCCTTCGCCATGGGGCTCACCGGCCTCTTCCTCAACCGCAAGGGGCGCGAGTCGCGCGGGATCGTGACCGACGACGAGCTGCCCGCCCTCAAGAAGGAGATCGCCGACAAGCTGCGCCGCCTTCCTGATCCGCGGCGCGGCAACGCCCGCGCGATCCGCGACGTCTTCGACACCGCCGTGAGCTTCAAGGGACCCTACACCTACGAGGCGCCCGACCTGCTGATCGGCTGGGACGCAGGCTGGCGCCACTCGTGGGACTGCGCGGTCGGCTGCACGAGCGAGAGCGTCTTCAGCGACAACACGAAGAGCTGGAGCGGCGACCACTGCATGGACCCGCGCATCGTGCCGGGGATCTTCTTCTGCAACCGCCGCATCAACACCGAGTCGCCCAACATCCTCGACCTCGCGCCGACGATCCTCGATCTCTTCGGCGTCCCGGCGCCGCCCTACATGCAGGGCGGAGCGCTCTTCGGCGCGCCGAGGAACCCGCCGGTCCCGCGTCCGGCGGCGCCCACCGTCTCGCCGCCGCGCGAGCGCAAGCCGCAGCCGGCGCCCGTGCCAGCGCCAGCTCCCGTGCCGGCTTCTGTGGACGTCGCGCGATGAATCGGCGCGCCATGATTCGTTGCCTCGCGATCGTCGCCGCCGGCCTGGCCGCGAGCTCCTGCGGCGACGGCTTCACGGTCACCGGCAAGAAGCTGGTCGTGATCGGCATCGACGGCATGGACCCGAACCTCCTGCGCCAGTACATGGCCGAAGGGGCGATGCCCAACTTCAAGGCGCTCGCCGACGAGGGGACCTTCGTGCCGCTCGGCACGAGCAACCCGCCGCAGTCGCCCGTCGCCTGGTCGTGCTTCATCACCGGCATGGATCCCGGCGGCCACGGCGTCTTCGACTTCCTCCACCGCGACCCCGCCACTTACCTGCCGATGAGCTCGACGCAGGTGACGCTGCCGCCTCACTGGTACAACCATCCGGTCGCGCTGCCGGGCTGCTACCAGATCGAGATCCCGCCCGCCTCCGAGCCCGTGCGCAAGGGCGTGCCTTGGTGGGATCTGCTCGCCGACCGCGGCGTGCGGGCCGAGGTCTACCGCATCCCTGCCGCCTACCCGATCCAGGAGAGCCGCCAGCGCGCGCTCTCGGACATGGGCACGCCCGACCTGCAGGGCGGCATCGACGGGATGTACGTCTACTACACGAGCGACGCGGAAGAGCGCTTCAGCGCGCTCCAGGAGCAATGGCAGCAGGTCCGCATCCGCGACGGACGCACGACCGACGCGAAGCTCCTCGGCCCCCCGAGCCCCTACCGCCGGCCCTGCCTCAACGACCAGGGCGTGCTGAAGCCGGTGGAGATGGCGAAGACGCCTTTCACGGTCTTCATCGACCCGACCGAGCAGGTGGTCCACATCGAGATCGAGGACGGCGACTCCTGCGTCCTCGAGCAGGGGAAATGGAGCGAGTGGCTGCGCTGCTCCTTCGACCTCGGGCTGCTGCAGTCGATGAACGGCATGGTGAAGTTCTACCTGCAGCAGGCGCACCCCTCGCTGCGGCTCTACTGCTCGGCGGTCAACATCGATCCGCGCGAGCCGTGCATGCCGATCTCCTCGCCCGACGACGACGCGGTCGAGGAGGTCTGCGAGGCGATCGGCCCGTTCTACACGGCCGGCCTCGCCGAGGAGACCAAGGCGCTCCAGCAGGGGATCATCACCGACGGCGAGTTCATCTCGCAGTGCGACGACGTCACGGCCGAGCGGCTGCGGATGCTCGACCACGCGCTCGACCGGTTCGACGACGGCCTGCTCTTCTTCTACTTCTCGAGCATCGACCTGCGCTGCCACATGATGTGGCGCCACATCGAGCCGGGACATCCGGCGCGCGACGAGAAGCTCGCCGCCGAGTTCGCCGGCTCGATCGAGGACGCCTACAAGCAGATGGACGCGGCGCTCGGCCTCGTGCGCTCTCGCATCGGCAGGGAGACGCCGATCATCGTCCTCTCCGACCACGGCTTCGCGCCCTTCCTGCGCAACGTGGACGTGAACCAGTGGATGTGGGAGCAGGGTTACCTGGAGCCCGACGTGGCGGCGCTCGCCGAGGAGCGGAAGAAGCTGGCGGCGGAGCTGGCGAACGACCCGAAGGCGGCGCGCAAGATCAAACTCGCGAAAGGGATGGATCGCGCGCGCACGAAGGCCTACGCCATCGGCTTCAACGGGATCTACCTCAACCTCAAGGGACGCGAGGCGGGGGGCGTCGTCGAGCCGGGCGAGCGCGACGCGCTGCTCGGCGAGATCCGGACGAAGCTCCTCGCGCTGCGCGACCCGCAGCGCGGGAACGCGCCCGTCGTCCTGCGCGTCGACCGCCGCGAGGAGGTCTACCACGGCGACCAGCTCGACCACGCGCCCGACCTCGTCGTCGGCTACGCCCGCGGCTACGGCGCCTCCGACGAGACGGCGCTGGGCGAGCTCCAGATCGGCGGCGAGGCGGGCGTGCTCACCGACAACAGGAGCCGCTGGAGCGGCAACCATCTGATGGCGCCCGAGGTCGTGCCGGGCGTCTTCCTCACCAACCGGAAGCTCTCGCCGAAGGAGCCGAACCTCGTCGACGTCACGGCGACGATGCTCGAGTTCTTCGGCGTGCCGCCGACGCCGCAGATGCGCGGCCGGAGCCTCTTCTGACGCCGCCCCTTCGGATCGAACCAGTCTCCGCGCGGCGCAGGGCGGCCGCGCGGCCCTCGATGGAGTGAACCATGTTCGGCGGAACCAAGGTCAAGCTCGAGAAGGACGTGCACGAGAAGCTGAAGAAGTTCGCGGAGGCGGCGGGCTACAGCTCGCTCGACGAGTTCGTGAACCACATCCTCGAGCGCGAGCTGCAGGCGATGGATCCGGGCGCCAACCAGGACCCCGAGGCGATGCGCGAGAAGCTGCGCGGCCTCGGCTACATCTCGTGATCGCCGCCTGATGGACGTCGTCAACGCCGGGACGAGGCGGTTCTTCGAACTCCTGTGGGCGCCGTTCGACCGGCTGCCGCTGTGGGTCGGGCTGCTCGTGCTCGGCGTCGCGTTCGGCGTCGTCGCGCTGATCACGATGAAGTACACGACGAACGCGAAGAGGATCGACCGCTTCAAGGGCCGCTACCAGGGCCACATCCTGGCGATCAAGCTCTTCCGCGACAGCTTCACCGTCGTCGTGAGCTCGCTCGTGAAGACGCTCGGCTGGATCGGCTGCTACCTCGGCGAGCAGTTCAAGCCGATGTTCGTGCTGCTGATCCCGTTCATGCTCCTCTTCGCGCAGATGCAGATGCGGCTCGGCTACCGGCCGATCGAGCTCGGCAGGACGGTGCTCGTGAAGGTCGGCGTCGCGGCCGACCGCGCGCCCGCCGGCATGACGGTCGGGATCGACCTTCCGGCCGGCGTCGAGCTCGCGGCGAAACCGGTGCGCGAGCCCCGAGAGCATCGCGTCGTCGTCCCGGTCGTCGCGAAGGCGGCCGGCGCGCACGTGCTGCGGTTCACCTGCGGCGGCGAGACGGTCGAGAAGACGCTGCACGCGGGAGCGATGGAGGGCGCGCCGTTCGTCTCGCCGGTCCGGTCGAACTCGTGGTGGGACCGCGTGCTCTATCCCGCCGAGCCGTCGTTCGCGGCCGGCTCCGCATTCACGCGCGTCGAGCTCGCCTACCCCGTCCGCCCGCTCCCGTGCTTCGGCGTCGACCTGTCGTTCGGGGCCGATTGGGGAATGGCGGTCGTCTTCGTCGTGATCACGATCGTGGTCGCGTTCGCGCTCAAGGGCGTCTTCGGCGTCACGATCTGACGCCCAACCCGAGTCTTGTTCGCCGCGATCGCGGCCAGGGAGTGGCGCCGTGTACAGCCCGCTCGTCGAGAAGGCGATCGCGTTCTCGATCCGGGCGCACGCCGGCCAGGAGCGCAAAGGCCAGCCGGGCGTCCCCTACGTCGTCCACCCGATCCACGTCGGGCTGCTGCTCGCGTGCCACGGTTTCGACGAGCGAGTCGTCGCCGCCGGCATCCTGCACGACGTCCTCGAGGACGTCGGCCTCGCGCCCGACGAGCTCGCGCGCGAGTTCGACCCGCGCGTCGCCGCGCTCGTGGCCGAGGTGAGCGAGGACAAGTCGCGCTCGTGGGAGGACCGCAAGCAGCACACGGTCGACGCGATCGCCTCGATGAGCGACGGCGCGCGCGCCGTCACCGCCGCCGACAAGGTGCACAACCTCGCCGACCTCGCGCGGCTGCTCGGCCTGCGCGGCGACTCGGTCTGGTCGATGTTCCGCCGCGGCCGCGGGCCGACGCTCGACTACTACCGCCGCGTCCTCGAGCGGCTCGAGCGTCACTTCCCTCACGCCCTGACCGAGGAGATGGGCTCGCTCCTCGAGTTGGTCTCCCGGGCCTAGCCGCCGACGATGAGCGCGGAAGGTCTCAACCGCCCGCGAGCGTCGCGTCCCAGTTGGGGCCGTGCGTCACCTGGTCCTTCTTGGTGCGCTTCTTTTCCTCGAGGAAGGGGCCGGCGGCGTTCCTCGCGGTGTACTCCGCCTCGGCGCGGTCGGCGGTCGTGATCGCCTGGGGCGGGCAGACCGGCTCGCAGGCGCTGCAGTCGATGCAGGTCGCCGGCTCGATGATGAGCATGTCGTCGGCCTCGAAGAAGCACTCGACGGGGCAGACCTCGACGCAGTCCCCGTACTTGCAGAGCACGCAGGGCTTTCCGACCACGTAGGCCACGGACGATTCTCCTCGGTTCGGTGAACGTGTTCGCGCGGCCGCTCACGCGCCCGCGAGCCATCGGGCGCTCAGGCGCCCGCGAGCCATCGGGCGCTCAGGCGCCCGCGAGATTGGCATCCCAGTTCGGACCGTGCGTCACTTGTTCCTTTTTCGAGCGTCGCGTCGCGTCGCTGTAGGCGAAGGTCGCGGCCCGGTCCCTCCACTCCTGCTCCGACATGTCGCCGGCGGTGATCGCCTTCGGGGGGCAGACCGGCTCGCAGGCCGTGCAGTCGATGCACTCGCTCGGGCTGATCACCAGCATGTCGTCCGCCTCGTAGAAGCACTCGACGGGGCAGACCTCGACGCAGTCGCCGTACTTGCACAGCACGCAAGGCTTGCCGACGACGTAGGCCAAGGAGTCGATCCCTGCTTCACGGTTCCGAAGGCGAGGGGCGCATGATACGGGCGCCTCCGAACGACTCCAGCGGCCGGACGGTCATTTCGGCAGCCCGTTTCGCGCCGCCGTCCTGATCGCGTCGACGAAGCGGTCGAGCTCCGGAAGCGTCGTGTAGACGTGCGGCGTCACGCGGATCCCCCTGACCTCCGGGTGGCCCATCGGGGAGACGACGATCTGGCGCTGCTTCAGCAGCCACTCGGCGAGCTTGCCCGGCTCGATCCCTTCGATCGCCATCGTCGCCACGCCGCACGACTGCGCCGGGTCGCTCGACGTGAGGAGCCGGACGTTCTTCTCCTCGACGACCCGCCGCGCCCACGCCTCGCGCAGGAAGCGCATCCGCTCCTGCTTGCGCTCAGGACCGATCGCCTGGTGGAGCCGCACCGCCTCGCTGATCGCCAGGAAGATCGGGACGGGATGGGTCCCGAACTCCTCGAACTTCCGGATGTCGTCGCGCTGCGTCTCGCCGGCGGCGAGCAGCGGCCAGACCGTCGGGATCAGCTCCTTGCGCACGTAGAGCATCCCGTTGCCGACCGGCGCCGAGAGCCACTTGTGGAGGCTCGTGCCGTAGAAGTCGCACTCGAGGTCGTCGCGGCGGAAGTCGAGGTGGGCGAAGGCGTGCGCGCCGTCGACCAGGCTCAGGATCCCCTTGCTGCGCGCCAGCCGGCAGAGCGCCTGCACCGGCAGGATCTGGCCGGTGATGTTCACGACGTGGCAGAAGTGCAGGACGCGCGTCTTCGGCGTGATCGCCTGCGCGAAGAGGGTCACGATCTCGCCGAGGTCCTTGGGCGGCACGGGCAGCGCGATCTGCTTGAAGACGATGCCGTCGCGCGCCGCGCGCTGCTTCCAGGTGGTCACCATCCGCGGGTAGTCGTGCGTGGTCGAGAGCACCTCGTCGCCCGGCTCAAGCGGCAGCCCGAGCGTGATCGCCTCGAGCGCCTCCGACGCATTGCGGACGACCGCGATCTCGTCGGGACTCGCGCCGAAGAGGCCGGCGAGCTCGCCTCGCACCGCCTCGACCTGCGGATGGAGGACCGCCATCAGGTTGTGGTACATCGTGGCGTTGGCGAAGCGCCAGTGGCGGAAGAGCTGGTCGAGCGCGGCGCGCGGCGCCGGCGAGCAGCCGCCGTTGTTCAGGTTGAGCAGCGCGCGGTCGACGTCCCACGCCTCTTGAATCGGCCGCCAGAAGTCCTCGTCGCCCGCGACCTCGGCGGCGGGCCGCGACGCGACCGCTCGCGCCGCGGCGAGCACGCGCTGCGTCGAGAGCGCCGTGAAGCCGGCCGCGATCGCGCCGCCGCCCGCCGCGCGGCCGACCTGCCCGAGGAACTCGCGTCGACTGGTCGAGCCGCTCATGCTCTTCCTCCTCACCACGCGTCCGAGTCGCCGATCGTGTAGTACCAGTGTTCGCGTACCCAGTCGAGGTCGGGCTTCTCGCGGGAGAGGACGACGCAGAGGACGTAGAGGCTCGGCTCGCTGCGCATCCCGGCCGCGAGCGCGTGGCGGAAGAAGGGCGAGCGCTCGGGCCACCACGCCTCCACGCGCGCCTGTCCGCTCTCTCGCGCGAGGCGGGTCGTCGTCCGGAGCGCGAGCGCGACGCTCGCGGCGTCGTCGGGCGCGCCGACGTAGTCGAGCAGCGCCTGGATCGGCTGCTTCTGCCAGCCCGGGCGGGTCACGAAGAAGGCGCGCGGCGCGGCAGCGGCGCCCGCAGCTCCCGCGCGCGGCCGGATCAGGAACTTGCGGTAGGAGTGAAACGGGCAGCGGTCGTAGCGCCAGCGCAGCCACGTCGCGTCGCGCACCCGCGCGAGAGGGAAGTGGCGCTCGTGGCGCGTCCAGAGCAGGTCGAGCTCCGGCCCGATCCGGTCGATCTCGACGACCTCCGCCTCGTCGGCGTGGTCGCGCCCGACCGCGTCGTCGTCCGGGTCCTGGAAGAAGTTGCGGTAGAGCGTCATCACCGGCTCGAAGACCGGTTTGTAGCCGATCACGCGCACCCCGACCGGCAGCGCCTTTCGATTGGGGAAGCCGTAGCTCATGGCGCAGCTCGGCCACGTCCCGATCGTCGAGAAGTAGGCGCGCGTCGTCTGGACGAAGGCGCCCTCCTTGCGAAGTCCGCGGCGGTAGTCGCGGTGGACCATCGAGTCGACGCCGAGCCCGGAGACGACGATCTCGCCGTCCATCCGCGTGCGCGCCGGCAGGAAGGCGTAGTGCGCGATGACGCGGCCGCTCTCCTCGACGGCCAGCATGATCAGCGTCCCGGCCGGGTTGTCGGAGTACATCCAGCGCCACTGCTCGAGCGTGCGCGGCTCGAAGCCCGCCTCGCCTTCGCCGAAGACGCCGTTGAAGAGCTCGAGGATCGCCTCCTCGTCGCCGGGCCGGTAGGGACGGATCGTGAAGGAGCGCTCGCTCATGGACGCGGTCTCGTCTCCGGCGCACCATATCGGCCGTGAGCGACGACCGCCTCCTCCCGATCCTGCGCGAGCGCTTCGGCCTCGCCGAGTTCCGCGGCGCGCAGCGGCGCGTGATCGACCACCTGCTCGCCGGCGGCGACGCGATCGTCGTCTGGCCGACCGGCAGCGGCAAGTCGCTCGTCTACCAGCTCCCGGCGCTCGTGCCCGCTCTGACGTCGGGCCCGGTCCTCGTCCTCTCGCCGCTGATCGCGCTGATGCAGGACCAAGTCGTCGCTCTGCGCGCGCGCGGAATCGCCGCGACGTTCGTCAACTCGACGGTCGAGCGCGCCGAGCGCGACCGCCGCGCCGCCGAGTTCGCGGCCGGCCGCTGGCGGCTGCTCTACGTGACGCCCGAGCGGTTCCGCAGCGAGTCGTTCCTCGCCGCGATCGGCGCGCGGACCGGCCCGGCGGGCTTCGGGCCGAAGGTCGGGCTGCTCGCCGTCGACGAGGCGCACTGCATCACGACCTGGGGCCACGATTTCCGGCCCGAGTACGGGCGGGTCGGCCGCGTCCGCGAGCTGCTCGGGCGGCCGCCGACGGTGGCGCTCACCGCGACCGCGACGCCGGCGACGCTCGAGGAGATCGGCCGGAAGCTCGAGCTGCGTGCTCCGCTCGTCGACCATGCGGGGCTCGCGCGCCCGAACCTCTTCCTCTCCGTGACGATCGTGCGCGACGAGACGGAGAAATGGGATCTCATCGCGGCGCGGCTCGATCGCCTGCGCGGCGCGGGAATCGTCTACGGCGCGCTGATCCGCGATCTCCACCGCCTCGAGGAGTTCCTGCGCGTGCGCCAGGCGCGGCTGCTCGTCTACCACGGCGACCTCTCGCGCGAGGAGCGGCGCGCGGTGCACGACCGCTTCCGCGACCCGGCCGCGACCCCGCGCGTGCTGGCGACTCGCGCCTTCGGAATGGGGATCGACCGACCCGACCTGCGCTTCCTGCTGCACCATCAAGTGCCGGGCAGCATCGAGGAGCTCTGGCAGGAGGTCGGCCGCGCCGGCCGCGACGGCCTCCCGTCGTGGTGCGAGCTCTTCTACTGCGAGCAGGATCTCCCGATCCAGATGGAGTTCGTGCGCGCGGCCAACCCCGATCGCCGCCTCTACCGCGAGGTCGCGCGGCGGGTGCAGGAGTTTGCGAGCCGCGGCGAGAGCTTCGACCTCGAGAAGCTGCGCCAGGAGGTCACCGGGCGCGGCGCCGCCGACGGCCGCGTCGAGACCTGCCTGCAATGGATTGCGGCGCTTCGCGCCGACGATGGGATCGCCGCGCTCGGCATCGACGAGGGCGAAGCGTGGGAACCCGACGAGCTCGGGCCCGAGAAGGAGCGGCGCGACCTCGCGCGGCTGCAGAAGGTCGTCGACTACGTCCGCAGCGACCGCTGCCGCCGCCGCTTCCTGCACGACTACTTCGGCGTGGAGCCGCCGGAGCCGACGAACTGCGGCGCCTGCGACGTCTGCGTCGACCGCGAGCAGTGGCTCACGGAGCGTCGGTGACGAGCGCGTCGAGCGCCGAGCCGAGCGCCATCGCCGCGAAGGCGGTCCCGTAGTACCGCGTGTAGTCGGCGAAGTGGTCGTCCCACGAGGCGCCGCTTCGCTCCTGCGTCTTCATCACCTCGAAGGCGAGCTTGCCGGCGAACTCCTTGCGCGCTGCCGCCGGCACGTGGGCGAGCAGCTCGCCGGCGTAGAAGTGGCCGAAGAGATAGAAGTAGCTGGCGTTGCGGTGATAGGCCTCGTGCGGGATCGGGCGCATCCGCGCGCAGTCGACGTACATGTGGTGGCGGAAGAAGAGGTCGAGGCCGCGCGCGAGGTCGCTCTCGCTTCGCGGCTTCCCGCCGCGCAGCAGCGCCAGGTGGCAGACCTGGATGCGGCCGAGCGAGCCGCGCACGTCGTTGATCCCTTCGAGCGAGCCCGGCTCGGGCAGCGCCATGACGTCGTAGGTGAAGGCGCCGCTTTGCAGCCGGCAGCGCTCCACGGCCCGCACCGCCGCGCCGAAGGGCTTCGCGTCGAACGGGACGCCGGCGGCGCGAGCGTCGCAGAGCGCGTTCACCATCGCGGCCGTCGTGAACGAGGTCGACCACTGCGCCAGCCAGGCGTCGTCCTTCTCGGCGTAGTAGCCCCAGCCGCCGGTCGGGGACTGGCAGGCCGCGATGCGTTCGGCCAGGGCGTGGGCCGCCCCGGTCATCGCGGGGCGGCGGTCGGAAGCGGCGAACCACGGATGGCGCAGCGCGACGGCGAGCCCCTGCAGTCCATAAAGCAGCCCCCACACGTCGTCCTGGTCCCAGTCGTCGCAGCGGCGCAGGTCGTGGTGGGCGACGAGGAAGGCGACGCCGCGATCGCAGGCCAAGCGCGCCCGCTCCGCGATCCCCTCGGCTCCGCCGTGGCGCAGGAGCGCCATCACCGCGAGGCCGGACGTCGCCACCGTGAAGGAGCGGTGCGCCTCGGCGTTCGGCCAGAGATCGGTGTAGGCCGCGTTGCCCGGGCCTCCCCACGAACCGTCGCGGTTCTGCCCCTCGAGAAGAAAGGAGACGGCGCGCTCGAGCGCCGCGGCGACCGCGGCCTGCGTTGGTCGCGGCGAGTTCTGCGCGAGGCGCGGGACGCCGTTGAATTCGCGCGCGGGGTCGCCGGCCTGCGCGCAGAGCGCCGGCGCGGCGAGCGCGACCACGCCCGCGAGCGACGCCGCGACGCGACCCCGACTCCTCACTCGTCGTCGTCCGTCGCCTGCCCGGCCTCTTCCGCGCCGGCGAGCTCGTGCTCGGCCTCGAGGATCGCGACGCTCTTCTCGTTCCAGGCGACGCGCGCGTCGATCCGCGCGGCGTCGAGCGCGTGCTGCTTCTCGCTCACGTCGAGCGCGAGCTTCGTCTGCTCCTGCATCAGCTCGCCCTGCTTCAGCTGGTCGAGCTCGGCGCGAGCGAGGTCGAGCTCCTGCGTGCTCTGCGCGATCCGCCGCTCGGTGCGGTGGATCACCATCTCGCGCGTCTTGTCGGCGAGGTCCTGCTCGGCGTACATGAGCTTGAGCTGCTCGAACTCCTCGAGGTTCTCGGCGAGCTCGTTGTCCTTCTCCTTGAGCTCGAGCTCCGCCTTGCGCACGCGCAGCGGCGCCTCGTGCAAGCCGAACTGATTGACGGCCAGCGTCGCGAGCATGAGCTCCCGCTCCGCCTGGTCGACCGCCGCCTCGCGCTTCTTCTTCTCGGCCTCCTGCTCGAGCCGCGCCTGCGCGAGCTTCTGCCGGGCGAGCTCGACGGCGCGGACGTGCTTCGCCTGCACGGCGGCGGACGTCGTGGCAGGCTTGTCGTCGTCGGCGGCCTCCGTCGCGCACGCCGCGCAGCCGGCGAGGAGGCTGGCCGCGATCCAGGTCTTGCAGCCATGGGCGCGACGCATCGGGCTCTCCAGTTCACGAGTCGGGATCGAGCCTGGACCGGCTCGGAGTCGGGTCAGCGGACGACCATCGGCTCGGCCACCGCGGCGGCCTTCTCGGGGCCGCACAGCTCCGAGACGAGCGCGAGCGCGAACTCGAGCGAGGTCCCCGGGCCGCGGCTGGTGACGAGCCGGCCGTCCCGGACGACGCGGTCCTTCAGGTAGTTCTCCCCCGCGAGCTCGTTCTCGATCGCGGGGTGGCTCGTGAGGCGGGCGCCTCGGATGGCGTCGGCCGACCGGAGCGCGAGCGGCGCCGCGCAGATCGCGCCGACGACGCGGTCGAGCCCGCGTGCCTCGCGGATGAGGCGCTGCGCGTCGGGATCGGTGGCGAGGGTGCGGGCGTTCTGCATGCCGCCCGGAAGGACGAGCGCCTCGAAGTCTCGCGCCGCGACGTCCGAGAAACGCCGCTCGCTCTCGATCCGGATCCCGCGCGAGCCGCCGACCATCCCGCCGCTCGGGCTCGCCGTCGTCACCAACACTCCCGCGCGCCGCAGCACGTCGATCACGGTGACCGCCTCGATCTCCTCGAAGCCGTCGGCGAAGAGGACGAGGGCGCGCGGCGCGGCGGACATCATGAGCGAGCTTCTTACGGTCGCGCACGCATGTGGACAAGCTGCGCGGAAGGATCGGCGGCGTGGACCTCGCTTTTTTTTCGGCGACGACCCTCTTCTCAAGCGCGCGCGGCGAGGTACAACTCCGCGCCTCTTCGCGCGCGGGGCCGAGGCGCGAAGGATGGCGGTCGCGCCTCGGTCTCGTTCGCGTCGATCCGCATGAGAGTCCGCGCTTCCGGTTCTTTCCGCCGCTACACGATTCAGTCGGGTCATTCAGGCACTTCCGGCGGCGCTGACGTCGAGCTCGTGCGTCGTCTGCACGAGAACCGCTTCCGATCGATCGACCACGCCGGCAGCGAGGTCTCGTCGGTGGGGTGGTGCCGGCCCGACGGCACGGTCCCGCGCCAGTTCGACGAGGACGATCTGCGACTTGGCGAGGTGGTCGCGCTTGCGCTGCGGATCGACCGCAAGCGCCTCCCGGCCGGCGCGCTGCGGATCCGCCGCCGCGAGGCCGAGGCGGCCGAGCGCCGCGAGGTCGGCGAGCGGATCGCTCCCGCGCGACGCCGCGAGATCGCCGACAAGATCGAGACGGAGCTCGTCGCCCGGATGGTCCCGTCGACGGCGGTCCATCCGCTCCTCTGGCACGGCGGACGCCGCGAGCTCCTGGTCGGCACCACCTCCGATCCGGCGAACGTCTCGGCGCGCGCCCTCTTCCGGGAGACCTTCGAGGCTTCGATCGAGCCGCTCGTGACGGCGACGCTGGCGCCGCGGCTCGCGCCGCCGGAGGCGGCGATCGGGCTTGGCGGGCTCGCTCCCGCGACCTTCACGCAAGGCGGCGTCGCCGTCGTCTCGGACTCGGCCGCCTTCCTCGGCCGCGAGCTCCTGCTCTGGCTCTGGTTCCGCTGCGAGACGGTCGGCGGCGCCTTCGCGCTGCCCGAGCTCGGCGAGGTCGGAGTCGCCTTCGACCAGCTCCTCGAGCTCGGCGCGGCCCAGGAAGAAGGCGAAGGGAAAGTCAGCCTGCGCAGCGACGCCCCGACGCTTTCACCCGAGGCCGCTTCCGCGCTGCAGGGCGGCAAGCTGCCGACGCGCGCGCGCCTGCTCCTCGCGCGCGGCGAGAAGACCTTCGAGGTGACGCTCGCCGCCGACTCGCTCGACCTCGAGGGCGTGAAGGTGAGCGCCGAGAGCGAGGCGATCTCCGACGAGAACCTGCGCGCCGGCGACGAGCAGCGGGCCGGCTGGCTCTTCGAGCTCTGCTCGCTCGTCGACGCGCTCTTCGCCGGGTTCCTCAAGCTGCGGCTCGACCGCGGCTTCGAGCAGGAGCTGCTGCCATCGATCCGGAACTGGATCGCCTCGCGCGGCCGGCCGCGAGCTCGCGCCGCGACTCGATGAAGTCGCCGCCCTGACGGCTTCTTCCGCGCCCCTCACTGCATCGCGGGCGGGAACTCGAAGAAGCTGAAGAGGAAGTGGACGACGAGCACCCAGAGCGAGGCGGCGATCACCGTGCGGGTGACGGCGCGGCTCACGTCGTCGGCGGCGAGCTTCTCGCGCGCGCCGATGAACCACGAGATCGCCGCGATCCCGAGCGCGCACCCCTCGGTCTTCGCCACCACCCACTTCCAGCCCCAGTGGAGGAAGAAGTCCTCGTTGACCAGCCCGCGGTGGAAGGCGCGGTCCCAGAAGAAGTAGTTGCGGTCGGGGTGGGTGAAGAGGAAGACGCCGAGGCTCGTGAGCTCCGAGAGCCACCACATGACCCAGACGAGGAAGGGCATGGCGACGAGCAGCCCGAGCAGGAGCGCCGTAAGCAGGTAGCGCGACGGGTCGACGCCGAAGGAGCGCAGCGCGTCGAACTGGCGGGCGTAGACCTTCCCGCCCACGTCGGCCGCGAAGGCGGCGCCGGTGCGCGCCGCGACCAGAAGCGTGACCAGGAGCGGCGCGAGGACGCGGAACATCATGAAGCCGAGGGCCGAGAGGATGTCGTCGACGAAGAGCGGCTCGGTGAAGCCGCGCTTGGGCATCTTGTCGAAGGCGAAGTAGGTCGCCACGAAGCCGAGCAGCATCCCCGCCGTGCCGACGTAGACGAAGGCGCCGGGCGACGCCGCGATGCGCAGGTAGTGCAGCAGGTAGCGCACGCCGTAGCGCGCCCGCGGCCACGCGGGGACGAGCCGCGCGACCGCGAGCGCAACGGCGTGCACCGCGTCGGTCGTCGCGGCGAGGAAGCGGATGGCGCGCGGCATCGGCGGCGCTTCGGCGACGCCCTCGCCGTCGATCTCGGCGAGAGTGCCGGAGCGCGCGCGCGCCGCCTCGAGCGCGAGCCGCTCGATCCGGCCGAGCTCGGGGTCGAGCCAGAGGACCTCGCCCGCGATGCCTTGGAACGCCTCGAGGTCGTGGGTCACGATCAGCGTCGTGCGCGGCCGGCTCGCGTGGGCGGCGCGGATCATCTCGGCGACGCGCGCCGCGTTCGCCGGGTCGAGCCCCGTGGTCGGCTCGTCGTAGAGGATCAGGTCGGGGTCGAGCGCGAGCGTGCGCGCGAGCGCGACGCGCTGGAGCTGGCCGCCGCTCAGGTGGCGCAGCCGGCCGACCCGCCCGACCCCGAGCTCGGAGAGGAGCCGCTCGGCCGCCGCGACCTGGCCCGACTCGTCGCCGGCGCCGTCGCGCGCGCCGCGCAGCAGGGCGCGATGGCGCAGCGCGAAGAGGACGTTCTCGCGCGGCGAGAGCTCGTCGAAGAGCGCGTGGTTCTGGAAGAGGACGCCGACCCGGCCCGGAGGCGGGCGCTCTGCCAGGAGGTCGGTCTGCTCGAACCGCAGCCGTCCCTCGGCGACGAGGCCGTTCGCGCCCGGCCGCAGCACTCCTGCGACGAGTTTCAGGAGGACGGTCTTGCCCGAGCCGCTCGGCCCGCACAGCAGGACGATCTCGCCGCGCCGCACGAAGAAGTCGGCCTGATCCAGGAGCGTGGTCCCGCCGATGCGCAGCGACAGCCCTTCGGCCTCGAGCGCGGGCGTCGGGAGTACCGGCGAGTCAGGAGTCATCGCGTCCCGGAAGTTCGCTGCCGGGCGGAAGCGGCGGACCGCTCCCGCCCTCGAGGTAGATGACCTGCGCGTCGCGCCGCAGCAGCAGGAGGCGGATGAGCTGCGCGAGCTCGGGATTGATGCCCTTGCCCGACTTGTCGAGCAGCAGCAGCTCGCCGAGCGGATCGAGGAAGTCCTGGAAGCGGACGCCGAGCCGCTGCACGCGCGCCTTCGTCTCGGGGTCGTCGGCGAGCGCGCGCAGCGCGGCATCAAGGCGCGGATTCTGGACGAGCAGCTCGCGCGTCAGCGTGCGGGCGAGCGCCTGGACCGCCTGGTCGTCGCGGATGCCCGCCCAGACGGCGGCCGCGCGCGCCTGGATCGCGTCGCTCGAGAGCACGTCCTTCACGATCTGCCCGAACGCCTGCTCCAGCTCGGGCTGGTGGGCCCGCAGGGACGGCAGCGCCTCCTCCTGCACGAAGCGGCGCCAGCGCTCCTCGACGCGCACCGGCTCGTCCTCGAGCAGGCGGTCGGCGGCGGCGCGCAGCGCGAAGCTCATGAGCGGCAGGCGGTCCCACAGCTCGCGGCCGACGACCTCGGCCGGCGCAGCCATGCGCAGGACGACGATCGGCCAGAGCTCCTCGGTGAGCAGCGACCGGACCTGCTCCTGCGCGAGCCCCTGGCGCATGCGGGTGGCGACGAGGTCGAGGTCGCGGCGGTGGCGCTCGAGCGCGTCGGGCAGCTCGGCGGCGACGGCGCTCAGCGTCACCGCGAGCAGCCGGCCGGCCAGCGGCTCGAGCTCGCGGGTGAGGTCGGCCTGGTGCTGCGAGCGGAAGCTCGCCCACTCGCGCTGGATCTGCTGCCAGCGCGGCTCCGGGACGAGGGTCTTGAGCGCGAAGAGGAACGAGCGCCCCTGCGAGCGGCAGACGGCGACCGCGCCGGCGGTGGGGCGGTAGAAGCCGGTGCGGTCGTCGAGCGCGATCGTCGCGTGCAGGTCGGCGGGCACGGCGTCGTCGGCGCGCACGCGCACCACCTCGCCGACGCGCGCGAGCCGGCCGTTGACGACGGCGAAGACGCCGTTGTCGCGCTCGACGCGGGCGCCGCCGCGGAAGAGGATCGTGTAGGTCGGCGCGGGATCGAGGACGGCGCGCCACATCTCGACCTTGACGTGCTCGAGCAGTCCGCGCGTGGCGGGCTCGAGACTCTCGACGGCGGCCGTCACGCCAAGCGCCGCCGCCGCCCAGAACGCGGCGCCGAGAAGAGCCTTCCGTCCGGCGGGAGCGTTCATCCGATCGGATTCCCGGAGCGCGCCCGCGGTGCGCGCGAGCCGATGGTACCTCGGGTGGCGCTATTGTCCTGCCCGCCCGAAGGTGAAGCCTGCATGGCGTCGAGTCGGTCGAAGCTCAGCGGTCCCGCGCTCTCTCGCTGGATGTCCTTCCTGCTCGCGGCCGCGTCCTTCGCAGCCGCCCCGCTCGCGCGAGCGCAGCAGACGACCGCGGAAGGAGTGAAGCTCGTCAAGGCCTTCTACGCGCAGCGCCGCTACCAGGACGCCGCCCGCGTCGCCGAGCGGCTCGTGCGCGAACACCGCGACGATCCCGACGCGTGGATGGCGCTCGCCAACATCCACCTCGCGCCCGACTGGGCCTTCCGCCACGACGCGCGCGCCGAGGTGGCCGCGGAGAAGGCGCTCAAGCTCGCGGGCCGCCGCACCGACGTGCTGGCGACGCTGGCGACGGCAAAATGCCGGCAGACGAAGTACGACGAGGCGCTGCCGCTGATCGCCGAGCTCGTCGACTCGGTGCCGCCGAAGGTCGGTGGCGACGCGCTGACCGATCTGCTGGCGATGCGGGCCGACGTTGCGCTGCGGCGCGAGTCGGTCGATCCGGAGGCGCGCGGGCGGGCGCTCGCCGACCTCGATCGCGCGATCGCCGCCGTGCCGGCCAACTCGACCGTGCGGGCGATGCGGGCCGAGGCGCGCCTCCAGGACGGCCGGCTCGAGGAGGCGCTCGCCGACCTCCTGGTCGCGCAGCGGACGATGCCGGGCAGCAAGCAGGTGCAGTACCTGCTCCAGAGCTGCCTCGCGCGGCTGGGACGGCGCGACGAGGCGCGCCGGCACTTCGAGATCTGGAAGCGGCTCAACCGGCTGACCGACAGCCAGGGGATCACGAGCGCGCCCGAGCTCCCGGAGCGCCGCCAGCTCCTGCGCGAGCTGAAGGAGCTCCATCCGGCCGACCTCGAGCACCGCCTGCAGCTCGCGCAGGTCGAGCTCGAACTGCGCGACCCCGACGCGGCGATCGCCGAGTGCGACGAGCTGCTGAAGCTGGCGCCGGAGTGGCCGGTCGCGCTCTACCTGCGCGGCGAGGCGCAGAAGGCGAGGGCGGCGGGGCGATGACGGGCGCGCGGGCGGCTGCATCGACGACCCTGCTCGCGCTCCTGGCGCCGCTCGCACGCGCGCAGGAGGGGGCCGCGGCCCCCTCCGCATTCGTGGAGCGTCCCGACTGCGGCCTCGACTTCCGCCACGTCCGCTACACGACGCCGACCAAGAAGTACCTCTGCGAGACGGCCGGCTCGGGCGTCGGCCTCCTCGACTACGACGGCGACGGCGACCTCGACGTCTACTGCGTGCAGGGCTGTCCGCTGCCGGGCTACCCCGGCTCCGATCCGACGCTGCCCGACATGCTCTACCGCAACGAAGGCGGGCTGCGCTTCACGCCGGTGGCGCTCGAGTGGCAGGAGAACGGGAGCGCCCGCAAGCTCGGGCTGGGCGATCTGCGCTACGGCATGGGGGTGAGCTGTCCCGACGTCGACAACGACGGCCGCCCCGACCTCTTCGTGACCAACGTCGGCCGCGACGCGCTCTACCGCAACGATGGCGACGGCACCTTCACCGACGTGACCGAGTCGTCGGGCATCGTCGACGACTTCTGGAGCACCGCCGCGGGCTGGGCCGATCTCGACGGCGACGGCGACCTCGACCTCTACCTGGCCAACTACGCGCTGATCGACTTCGAGAAGTACCGCGTCTGCGGCAGCCCGCCCGAGAAAGTGGCCTACTGCCATCCCGACATGCTGAAGTCGGCGCCCGACCGGCTCTTCCGCAACGACGGCGGCTTCCGGTTCACGGAGGTCACGAAGGAGGCGGGCATCGCCGAGGTGATGCAGGGCGGCAAGGGGCTCGCGGTCCTGCCGTTCGACGTGAACGGCGACGGCCGGCTCGACCTCTTCGTCGCCAACGACGCCGACCCGAACTACCTGTGGGTGAACCTCGGCGGGATGAAGTTCGAGGACCAGGCCGGCTGGCTCGGCGTCGCCGTCTCGGGCAAGGGCGCCTCGCAGTCGTGCATGGGGAGCGACGTCGGCGACGTCGACGGCGACCTCGACCTCGACCTCTTCTCGGCGAACTTCGGCAAGGAGCCGAGCGTCCTCTACGTGCGCGGCGCCGGCGAGTTCTTCGAGGACCGCAGCTACCCGAGCGGCATCGGCGAGCCCTCCTACCTCCTCACCGGCTTCGGCTCGCGCTTCCTCGACTACGACAAGGACGGCGACGTCGACCTGATCGTCGTGAACGGCCACATCGTCGACAACGCCGCGGAGCTCGATCCCTCGCAGAGCTTCGAGCAGCTCCCGCACTTCTACGAGAACCGCGGCGGCGGCCTCTTCGACCAGGTCGGCCCGCGCCTCTCGCCCTTCTTCACCAAGCGCAACCTCGGCCGCGGCCTGGCGACCGGGGACCTCGACGACGACGGCGACCTCGACGTGGTGGTCCTCGAGAACGACCACCCGGTCGTGGTCCTCGAGAACCGGGTGGCGAACGGCAACCACTGGGTCGGCTTCTCGCTGACCGGTACCGCGAGCCCCCGCAGCGCGATCGGCGCCACCGTGGTGCTCGACTGCGCCGGCCGCAAGCAGATCCAGATCATCACCGGGTCCGCCTCCTACCTCTCGTGGAATGACCTCCGCGTCTTCTTCGGCGTCGGCGCGGTCGATCCCGCGCAGTTCCGCGCCGCCGCGACGATCCGCTGGCCCTCGGGCCGCGTGCAGGAGGTGAAGGACCTCGCGCTCGACCGCTACCACGCCATCTCCGAACCGTCGTCGCAATGAACTTCCGGAGTGGAGGCGATGAGCTGCGGCGCAGCCGCCAGCTCCATCGCCCATGTGGCGAGCGAGGCGAAGCCTCGTCTCGCCCTTCAGGCGGCGATCAGCGGCGGGCTCCGCCCGCCCGCTGCATCGCCTAGTTGAGCCCCCGCGCCGTCAGATCGTCCTCGTCCCACCCGAGGTGGTGGCCGATCTCGTGCAGGAGCGTGACGCGCAGCTCCTCGCGCAGCTCGTCCTTGTCGTTCACGACCCGCTCGACGTTGCGCTGGAAGATCTCGATGCGGTCGAGCTCCGGCGCGATCGTCTGGCCCGACTTCTCGAGCAGGTTGACGCCGCGATAGACGCCGAGCACGAGCGGATCGATGTCGGGGCTCGCGTGGATCTTCGGGTCGGGCAGCGGCAGGAGCGCGAGATCGACGTTCTCGAGCGCGCGGCGCACCTCGCGCGGCAGCGCGTCGAGCACGTCCTCGAGCATCGCGTGCACCTCGGGCGCCGGCATGCGCACCGGCATCGGATACTCGTCAGGATCCTCCTCGGCCGCGCGCGAGAAGAGCTGCTCGGCCTTCTCGTGGTCGCCGCGGAAGTCGGCGAGGAGGGCCTGGTAGTAGAGGGTCCCGGCGCGCGTGGTCGCCTTCGGCTTGTGGCGCGCGAGCGTCCGCTCGGCCTCGCTGAAGCGCCAGGAGTGGAAGAGGGCGCGCGCCTCCCAGTAGTCGATCTCCTTGTCGCGCGCGTCGAGCTTGCGCACCGTCTCGTACTCGCGCAGCGCCGCGGCGACGTCGCCGAGCTCGAACTGGGCGGCCGCGAGGAGGTAGTGGGTGTCGACCCGCAGGTCGACCTCCTTCTCCTTCACGCTCTCGTTGCGGTCGAGGAGCCGCTGCGCCTGCCGCGCGAGCTCGAGCCCCTCGTCGGCGTGCCCCTCGTCAAGGCGGGCGTCGACCTCGTCCAGGAGGAAGGCGACCCGGTCGTAGATTTCCTTGGCGTTGACGTCGTCCATCCGCTCGGTCCCGGGGCCCCATCCTAGCAGCGCCTTGAGGGAGCGCCCGGAACGCGGGCCGAAGCGAGCCGGGCTAAAGGCGGCCCGTGCCAAACGGCCGAAACCACTTCGCGTGGAGGTCGGGCGTTCGAACCGGGAGACGAACGTGTCGCGCGCGAACCGTTGGAAGGAGCTCGATCCGCAGAAGCTGAGTCCGGAGGCCCGCAAGCTGCGGGACGGGCTCCTGGCGCGGGTCGTCGGGCAGGAGAACGCCGTCGAGGCGCTCACGACGATCCACCAGATCTGGCGCTCGGGACTCTCCGATCCCAACCGGCCGATCGCCAGCTTCCTGCTCCTCGGCCCGACCGGGACCGGCAAGACGCGCATGGTCGAGGCGCTCGCGGAGATCCTCTTCGGGGAGCGGCGCGCGATGCTGAAGATCGACTGCGCCGAGTTCAGCCACAGCCACGAGATCGCCCGCCTGATCGGCTCGCCGCCCGGCTACCTCGGCCACCGCGACACGCCGCCCTACCTGTCGCAGGAGAACCTCGACCGCTACCAGACGCGCGAGCACCCGATCACGCTGCTCCTCTTCGACGAGATCGAGAAGGCCAACGACGCGCTCTGGATGCTCCTGCTCGGCATCCTCGACAAGGGGACGCTCACGCTCGGCACCAACGAGCAGGTCGACCTCACGCGCTGCCTGATCTTCATGACCAGCAACGTGGGGGCGGCCCACTTCGACAAGCTGCACGACGCGCCGCTCGGCTTCCGGACGCTCGAGAAGGACTCGCTCCCCGACGTCAGCGCCGTCGAGGAGACGGTCCTCGAGGCGACGCGCCGCATCTTCAGCCCCGAGTTCCTGAACCGGATCGATCGACGGATCGTCTTCAACAGCCTCGGCGAGGCGGAATTCCGCCGGATCCTCGACCTCGAGCTCGGCTACGTGCGCGAGCGCGTCCGCAAGCGGCTCGACGTCGATCTGCGCTGCACGCTGGCGGCGCGCCGCTACCTGCTCGAGAAGGGGACGAACCCGCGCTACGGGGCGCGGCCGCTGCGCGGGCTGCTCGAGAGCGAGGTGCTCTTCGCCGTCGCCAATCTGATCGGTTCGGGACAGGTGCGCGAGGGCGACGCGATCCAGATCGACGCCCGGCGCGACGAGGCGGCGCTCATCTTCCGCTCTCAGCGCGCATCGCTCGCGGCGGCAGCCTCGGCGTCGAGCGGCGCGAACGAGAGCGTCCCGAGCCGCGGCGCGCGCGAGCCGGCGCCGGCTCCGGCGGCTTCCTGAACGGAGGCGGACCGCTAAGCTCCCGCTCCTCGTTGATCCCATTCCCCGTTCGAGGAGTCGAGAGCCATGAAGTCCGTCGTTCGCTCGTCGGCCGCCGTCGCGGCCGCGCTCGTCGTCGCCGGAGTCGCCTTCGCTCTGCCGCGCGGCCAGGCCGCGCCCGCGCCGGCCGGTCAGGAGAAGAAGGCCGAGGCGCCTATCACAGCGGCGCCCAAGGCCGAGGCGGCGAAGGTCGTCATCCCCTTCTTCGGGAACGAGACCTGCCCGACCACCGGCAAGCCGATCAACAAGACCAAGTACGTCGAGTCCGACAGCCAGCGCGCCTATTACTGCTGCGGCAACTGCCAGACGAAGGCGAAGGCCGATCCGAAGGCGGCGCTCGCCGCGGCCTACAAGGACCTGAAGGCGGCCGACAACAAGACCTGCCCGATCTCGGGCGAGAAGCTCGAGAAGGAGAAGGCGAAAGAGGTCACCTTCGAGAGCCGCAAGGTCCTGCTCTGCTGCGCCGACTGCGAGAAGGAGTTCCTCGCCAATCCGTACCTCTACACGACGCTTGCCGTCTACGCCGCCGAGGACATGAAGAACGAGAACTGCCCGGTGATGGCGGTCAAGGAAGGCAAGGAAGAGGAAGCCGAGGCGGAGCACCTCGCGATCTACGACGGCAAGGTGATCCGCTTCTGCTGCGACGACTGCCCGACGGACTTCGCGAAAGAGCCGGCGAAGTACATGGCGAAGGTCGTGAAGGGAAAGTAAGCGGGAGGCGCGTTCACGCTCCCTGCGAATCGAGCAATCCCCGCAGGAAGGCGAGGCCGCCTTCTAGGTCGGTGAAGGTGCCGTCGAGCTGCGATTCGTAGCAGCGGTCGAGCAGCGGCTTGAAGTCGGGGCCGGGGCGACGGCCGAGCTCGAGAAGGTGGCGGCCCAGCACGATCGGTCGGGGGGCGGCGTCGGCGGCGGCAAGGAGCTCCGCGCGCTCGAGGAGCCAGCGGCCGGCGGGGAAGCCGTCGTCCGGCAGCGGCGGGCGGCCGAGGTGGTCGCTCCGCGCGACGCGATGGAGCAGGCGGAGGTTCACCTTCGTCGAGAGGCGGCGGATGGCGGCGTCGCCCGCCTTGGCGGTGAAGAGCTCGTGCGGCTTGAGGTGGTGGAGCACGAGCGCGACGACGAGCTCGGTCAGGTCGCGCTCGGCGGTGAGCCGGGCGAGGAGGGAGCGGGCCGGCGCCTCGCCCGCCTCGCTGTGGCCGAGCGAGCGCCAGACCCCTCCTTCGAGCCGCGTGGTCGGCGGCTTGCCGAGGTCGTGGCAGAGGAGCGCCAGGCCGACCGGCCAGTCGCTCTCGTCGCCGGCGCGGTTCGACGCGAAGTGGTCGAGGCAGTGGCCGGTGTGGGCCCAGACGTCGCCCTCGGGATGCCACTGTGGGTTCTGCGGGCAGCCGACGAGCGTGGTGAGCTCGGGAAAGAAGCGCAGCGCGCCGGCGGCCTCGAGGAAGCGCAGGCCGAGCGAGGGCCGCCGGCCGTGCACGAGGAGCTTGCGCCACTCGCCTTCGATCCGCTCGCGCGGCAGCTCCGCGAGGTCGAGCCCTTGGCATAGTTCGATCGTCTCGGGCGCGACGTCGAAGTCGAGACGCGCGGCGAACTGCATCACCCGCAGCAGCCGCAGCGGGTCCTCGACGAAGCGCGGCGAGCAGTGGCGCAGCCGCCTCGCGCGCAGGTCGTCCCGTCCCTGCAGCGGATCGGCGAGCTCTCCGGTGAGCGGGTCCTCGTAGATCGCGTTGATGGTGAGGTCGCGCCGCTCGGCGGCGCTCTTGAGGTCGAGCGAGGGGTCGGCGTCGACGGCGAAGCCGCGGTGGCCGCGCGCGACCTTGGTCTCCCGCCGCGGGAGCGCCACGTCGATCGGCAGCCCCTTCAGCTTCAGCACGCCGAAGCTGCGGCCGACGTCGAGGAGCTCGTGGCCGCGGCGCAGCAGCTCCTCGAGCGCAGAGGGCTCGAGGCCGAAGACCTCGAGGTCGAAGTCGGTGCGCGGCTCGCCGAGCAGCGCGTCGCGCACGCCGCCGCCGACGAGCCACGCCCGGCCGCCGCGCGCCTGCACGGCGCGCGCGAGCTCGCGGACGATTGCCGTCGGATCTCGCGTCGCGGCCATCGCGCGGCGAGTCTACGGCCGCCCGAGAGCTCCGGGCGCGCTCGACTTGCGCGGACCGGCCAGCGCGAGCGCCGTGATCGTGAGGAGGTAGGGCAGCGCTCGCAGCACGAAGGTGAGCGCGCCGGGTGCGGCGCCTTGCGACGAGCGGGTCGAGAGCCTGAGCTCGAGCGCGAACAAGCTCCCGAGGAAGAGGCCCGCGAGCAGCGCGCCGATCGGGTTCCAGCGCGCGAAGAGGACGAGGCCGAGCGCGAGGAAGCCGCGCCCGCCGGTCATCCCTTCGACGAAGGTGCCGGTGAGCACCGTCGTGAGCGTCGCGCCCGCGAGCCCCGCGATCGCGCCGGCGATCAGCAGCCCGATCACGCGGGTCCGCGCCGGCGAGCCGCCGGCCGCGCGCAGCGCCGCCGGGTCGTCGCCGGCGGCACGCAGGTGGAGCCCGAAACGGGTGCGCGTCAGCAGGAGCACGATCGCCGCGACGAGCACGAGCGTCCCGACGTAGGGGACCGCCGACGCCGCGCCGCCGATCTCGGCGAAGGTCGTCGCGCTCGAGCTGCCCTTCAGTCGCTCATAGAAGAGCCCGGTCGCGCCGAGGCAGATGAAATGGAGCGCCGTCCCGACGACAATCGCGTTCGCGCGCAGCCCGACGACGAAGAGCGCGAGCAGCGCCCCGAGTGCAGCGCCAACAGCGAGCGACGCGAGCAGCGCCGGCGCGAGCGCCGCGCCGCCGCCTCCCGCCGCCACGAGCCAGGCCGTGAGCGCGCCCGCCAGCATCATTCCCTCGAGCGAGAGATTGACGACACCGCCGAGCTCGGCGACCACTTCCGCGAGCGTCGCCAGCACGAGGGGCAGCGCGAGCCGGGCGATCTGCTCGAGGAGGTCGGTCACGCCGCGTTCCCCTCGCGTCGCTCCCGCAGCGCGAGCGCCGCGACGATGGCCAGGATCGCCAGTCCCTCGACGACGAGGCCGAAGCGGTCGATCCCCGGGACGTTCGCCTCCCACTGCAGTGAGCTCGTGCCGGTGGCGAGCGCCGCGAAGAAGAGCGCCGCCGGCACGACCGCCATCGGCTTAAGCCCCGCGAGCAGCGCCGCGGCGACGGCCGCGTAGCCGAGACCTTGAGAGAGCGAGCGATCGACGGCGTCCGTCACGCCGGCGACCTCGACGGCGCCCGCGAGCCCGGCGAGCGCGCCGCCGATCCCGAAGGCGAGCGCCCGCGCGCGCGCGAGCGGCCAGCCGGTCGCCGCGACGAGGCGCGGGCTCTGCGCGCCGGCGCGCAGCCGAAGCCCGAGCGTCGTGCGCGAGAGCGTCAGCGCCACGACGATCGGGAGCAGGAGCGCGATGGCGAGGCCGAGATCGATGCCGCCCGTGCGGCCGAGCTCGAGGCGGGGCAGGTGCGCCTCGACGGGAATCGGAGCCGTCTGCGGGAACTGGCGCGTCGGCTCCTGCATCGGCCCGGTCACGAGCCAGCGCAGGAGCTCGAGCGCGACTCCGTTCAGCATCAGCGTGGTGAGGACCTCGGGCACGCCGCGCGCGACCGCGAGCAGCGCCGGCACGAGCGCCCAGAGGAAGCCGGCGAGCGCGCCGGCGAGCAGGGCTGCCGTGCAGCTCGCCGTCGCCGACGCCGCCGCGACGGCCGCGAGCGCGCCGACCAGGAGCTGCCCCTCGGCGCCGATGTTCCAGAGCCCGCAGCGGAACGCGATCAGCACGCCGAGCGCGCAGAGCGCGAGAGGCGCGGCGATCCGGAGCGTCGTCACCCACGCCGCCGCGTCCCCGAACGCGCCGCGCGCCAGCAGCACGAGCGCGCGCGACGGCGCCAGCCCGAGCGCGCGCAGCAGCAGCAGCGCGAGCCCCGCCGCGAGCAGCGCCGCGATCGCTCCCGCATGGCGTCTCATGACCGTCCTCCGGCCGCGAGCTCCGTCATCGTGCGCGTGATCGCCGCGCGCGTCGCCTCGCACGGATGGAGCCGCCCGCGGTGGGCGATCAGGAGCCGATCGGCGAGCTCGAGCGCTTCGTCGACGTCGGTCGTCGCGACGAGCGCCGCGGCCCCGCGCGCCGCCGCCGCCTGAAGCTCGCCGCGAACGAAGGCGGTGGCGCGCAGGTCGAGGCCGCGCGTCGGGTTCTCGGCGAGGACGAGCCGCGGCTCGTGCGCGAGCTCGCGCGCGAGCACGAGCTTCTGCTGGTTCCCGCCCGAGAGCGTCCGCGCCGGCTGCCACGGGCCGCTCGCCCTCACGTCGAAGCGCTGAAGCGCCGGCCGCGTCGCGGCCTCGAGCTCGCGCCGCGTGAACCAGGCGCGCGCGAGGAATCCCCGTTTCACCGCCACGTTCTCGGCGATCGGCAGGTCGAGCGCGAGCCCGGTCGACTGGCGATCGCAGCTGACGAAGGCGACCCCTTCCGTCGGGCGCTCGAGACGGCCGGAGCTGGCGCGGCGCAGGCCGGCGAGCGTCTCGACCAGCTCGGTCTGCCCGTTCCCGTCGACGCCGGCGACGACCGTGACCTCGCCCGCGCGCAGTTCGAGATCGACGGGGCCGAGGCGCTCGCCGGCCAGCCGCTCGGCGCGCAGCACGGGAGCCGCGGTCGCGCCGGGCATGCCACGAGCGCCGGACGCGACGAGTCGGCGGCTCGGCGCCGCGGCGGCCGCTCCCTCGCCGAAGAGGGCGCGCGCGAGAGCGTCGGCCGTCACTTCGCCGCGGCTCGCCGCGAGCGCCACGCGTCCGTCGCGCAGCACCGTGACCCGCTGCGCGATCGAGAGCGCCTCGTCGAGCTGGTGGGTGATGAGGAGGATCGCGAGGCCGGCGGCACGCAGCCGCTCGAGCTGCGCGAAGAGCTCGTCGGACTCGGCCGGAGCGAGCACGGCGGTCGGCTCGTCGAGGATCAGGACGCGGCCGGCGCGCTCGAGCGCGCGCGCGATCTCGAGGCGCTGCCGCTCGCCGACGGAGAGGTCTCGCACGCGGCGCGCGGGTTCGAGCAGGACGCCGCGGCGGCGCAGCCTCTCCGCGGCTCGCTCGTGCAGCGCCCGCCGGGAGAAGAGCGCCGGCGCGTCGGCGAGGAGGAGGTTCTCGGCGACGGTGAGCCCCTCGGCGAGGCTGAAATGCTGGTGGACCATGCCGATGCCGAGCCTTGCGGCGCGGCGCGGATGGTCGATCGCCACGTCACGTCCGTCGACCTGCAGCGCGCCCTCGTCGGCGGCGAGCAGGCCGAGCGCGATCCTCACGAGCGTGGTCTTGCCGGCGCCGTTCTCGCCGAGCAGCGCGTGGACCTCGCCGGCTCGGAGCTCGAGGTCGACGCCGGAGAGCGCGACGCGGCCGCCGAACCGCTTGCCGATCCCGCGGAAGCGGAGCGGGGAGGTCACGGCTCGCGGCGATTCACGGCCCGCCGACCGCGAGCTCGCCCTTCACGATGGCGGCCGCGGCGGCCTCCATCGCCTGCCGCGCGGCCGCGGGCACGCGCGCGTCGAGAGCGGGATTGAAGGCGACGTGCACCTTGCCTTCGCGCAGCCCGAAGCTGCGCACTCCGCCGGCGAAGCGGCCGTCGCGCACCTCCTCGGCGAGCGCGAGGAAGAGCTCGGGAACGTCGGCGACGGCGCTGGCGACGATGACGTCGGGCGCCTTCCTCGTCTGGTCGCGGTTGCAGCCGAAGGCGAGGCCGTGCTTCTCGCGGCACGCCTCGAAGATGCCCGCTCCCGCGGCGTCGGCGTTCTGGAAGAAGAGGTCGGCCCCGGCGGCTGCGTGGGCGAGCGCCCGCTCCTTGGCGAGCGCGACGTCGCTCCAGCTCCCGAGGTAGTCCTCGAGGACGCGCAGGTCGGGCCGGACGGAGCGGGCGCCGGCGGCAAACGCGGCCGCCACCCGCTTCACCGGCTCGAGCGCCTCGCCGTGCAGCGACGAGAGCACGCCGGAGCGCGTGAGGTGCGCGGCCAGGATGCCGAGCTGCCACGAGGTCTCCTCGTTGCGCAGCACGACGACGGCGAGGTTCTTCGAGCTCGCCGGACCGCCGGTGGTCGCGAAGCTCACCGCCGGCCACGCCGCGGCCACCTTCGCGGCCGGGGCGTTGAACTCGAAGCCGTGGCCGAGGACGAGGCCGAAGCCCCGCCGCGCCGCGTCGTTCATCGCCTGCTCGATCTGCGCCGCCGACTCCGCGCGGATCTTGCGGACGTCGGCGCCGAGGCGGCTCTCGATGAGCTGCAGCCCCTCGAAGGCCGACTGGTTCCAGCCTTCGTCGTTCTCCGGTCCGGCGAGCAGGAGGGCGACGCGGAGGCGGCCGCTCTCCGGCGCGGGCTCGCGCGCGCACGCGCCGATCGCCGCGACGCCGACCAGGAGCGGAAGGAGGCGGCGAGCGCGCGGCGACGGAGCCTTCATGCGCGCAGATTGCTCGCGGCACAGGTGCCGTTCAAGCGCAAGCGCGGCGAGGCCGCTCCGCCATCGAAAGTCTTTTCCCGATTCCGTCCGCTTCACTCGACGCGGAGTCGGACCGATGAACCCAGGGCCCGACGGCTGCCACGTCCAAGCTCCGGGCGCGACGTTCCATCACATCGGGGATCGACCACTTGAGTCCAGGAAGCGACGCCATCGGGCGAGCGCGCGACGCAACGGCGCGCCGCCGGCCGACGCGAACGAGCAGGGGCGGTTTCACCTTCATCGAGGTCGCCATCGCCACGGCGATCCTCTCGGTGGCGGCGCTCGTCGCCTTCCCGACGATGCTCTCGATCTTCGAGCTCTCGGACACCGCGCGCGAGGAGAACGTCGCGTCGCACGACCTCATGGTGGCCGTCGAGGATGTCCTCGCCGCCCCCTTTCCGTCGATCACGACCAGCTACCCCGACGGCGCGGCGATTCCGAAGTTCACGCGGCTCCACCTGCGCGACGAGCAGATCGTCGTCCAGTACGCCAATCCCGCCGCCGACCCTCTTCTCGTGAGCCTCGTCCTGTCGTGGAGCGACTCGAAGGGCCGGCCGCGGCAGGAGACGTTTCGATGCGCGCGCACCCGATGAGCCCCAAGATCCGCTCGGGCCACTCGGGCCGCTCGGGCGCGGCGTCGCGCCGCGTGCGCGGCCACACGCTCGTCGAGACGATGATCGTCCTCGTCACGATGACGGTCGTGCTCGGCGGGACGATGCTCCTGCTCGGCAGCACGCGCAAGGCGTGGCGCCTCGCCGACACCGAGTCGCGCCTCCAGGAGTCGGGGCGGCGCATCCTGCAGACGGTGCTCGCCGACGTTCGCCGAAGCGGTCTGACGACGAGCGGCGGCGTCAACTTTCCGGCGATCTGGGAGCGGCCGCGCGGCGGCTACTCCACGCCGCGCGCGAATCTCGTCGCCACCATGAACTACGCCGACGCGGCGCTCGTGAACGACGTCTACGCCTACCAGGGCTTCGGCGACCGGATCCTGCGCAACGAGACCCGAGTCTCCGACGAGATCGTCCTGCAGCTTCCGGTCGACCTCGACGGGGACGGGACGCCGCTCGACGCCAACGGCGACCTCGAGTGGGGCCCCGAGCTCGTCTCGTATCGCGTCGTGGAGGACGCGGAAGGGCGGCCGTGGCTCTTCCGGACCATGGAGCTCGGCGGCGCCATCGTCGACGAGCGCATCGTCGGGCCGTCCGTCGCGTCGATCACCTTCGACGTGGTCTTCAACGACCGCTCGCTCCGCTTCGGCGAGGTGGCGGTCACGATCTACCTCGAGGACGTCGACGCGCGCGGCCAGCGGGTGGCCACGGCGGTCGAGGGAGCGGTCTCGCTGCGCAACACCCGCGAGCTGTGATTGAGGAGCCGATGATGATGGTTCATGAACGACTTGCGAGCCGCGGCCGACCTGCGAACCGTTGCCGGCGCGGCATGGTCCTGCTCGCGACGCTCTCGATGGTCGTCGTCGTCGCGGCGCTGATCGCGGCGCTGCTCGCCACCGCCCACGCCGAGCTGCGCCAGGCGCACACGACCCGGTCGACGAGCGACGTGCGCAACCTCGCCGAGGCGGCGACGGTCGCCGCAGAGCAGTCGGTGATCGTCGCCGTCGCCAATTCGCTGCCGCCGCCGGCGCAGGGATCGCTGCAGCTCGGTCCTCACGCCGTCCCGTGGACCACGACGCTGATCGGCGTCGACACGACGCAGACCGACGCGGTCGGCATCCAGACGATCCATCAGCACTACCGGGTCGACGCGACGGCCACCCTCGGGAACTTCGCCCACACGGTGCACCGCGTGCTCGACGTCGGGCTGACGCCGATCTTCCAGTACGCCATCTTCTACGAGCGGGACCTCGAGCTCCTGCCCGGCCCGTCGATGACGCTCTCGGGCCGCGTCCACACCAACCAGGACATGTACGTCGGCGTCGGCTCGAAGCAGACGCTGACGGTGAACTCCAACTACTTCCGCTCCGTCGGGAACATGCACCGCACGCGCAAGGACGACGGGTCGCTGACGCTCGGCAACGTGAAGATCCAGCAGACCGGCTCGTCGTCGCTCTACGACCTGTGGAGCTGGAACCAGCTCAACAACCAGGGCGTCCCGAGCACCAGCGGCTACGACAGCGACTTCCTGGGATTCGACAAGAACAACGACGGCGACCTGAACGACGTGGGCGACTGGGCCGACTTCGCGGTCGGCGCGCTCACGACCTGGAACGGGACGGTGCAGACCGCGGCGCACGGAGTGAAGCGGGTCGAGCCGCCCACGATCGGCTCGATCCAGCGCTACGAGGTGATCGGGGCCGGGCTCGGCGACCACGAATGGGATCCCGTCGCGAACGACTTCGTCTTCGTCGGCGCGGGGCAGGGTGACGCCCGCAAGGGCCACTTCCACGCCAACGCCGAGCTCGTGATCCGCGACCTCAACGCGTACGACGCCAAGGGCTTCGCGGTCGCCATGCCGGCCGGAGCGCTGGTCCAGACGACGATGTACGACGCCCGCGAGGGCCGGTCGGTCACGGTCACGGAGATCGACGTCGGCGTCCTGCGCTCGAACGGTCTGGTGCCGAAGAACGGGCTCATCTACGCCTCTCGGTCGGACGCCTCCTCGTCGCAGCCCAACGGCGTCCGCCTGAAGAACGGCAGCGAGCTCGGCCAGCCGCTCACGATCTGCTCGGAGGACCCGCTCTACGTCCTCGGCGACTACAACACGACGAACAAGCAGCCGGCGTCGATCGTCTCGGACGCCGTGAACCTCCTCTCGAACGGCTGGGACGATTCCAAGACCGCGGGGACGCTGCCGGTGGCGAAGGCGACGACCTTCAACGCCGCGATGATCACCGGCAACGACGAGACCGTCGGCTCGCAGTACTCGGGCGGCTTCGAGAACCTGCCGCGCTTCCACGAGGACTGGACCGGCGTCACCTGCACCATCCTCGGCTCGTTCGTGAAGATCTACGGCTCGGTCTTCGCGACCGGCAAGTGGGTCTACGGAGGCGACCACTACACGGCGCCGGTCCGCAAGTGGGACTACGACACGACGTTCAACAACGCCTCGTCGCTGCCGCCCTTCACGCCCAACGTCGCGCAGGTGCACAGCGCCGGCTGGTGGGAGTGAGCGAGCCGGCGCCGCCGCGCCTCAGTTCGAGCCGAGCGCCTGGAGCCGCGCCTTCACGTCGGCGCGGAAGCCCTCCATCTTCGCGCGGTCGACGTGGTCGGCCGAGATGAGCGAGAGGAAGCGGTCGAGCGCGGCGCTCGCCTCCTGAAGCGCCTGCGCGCGCTCGGCGCGCGCGTCCGGGGCGAGCGACTTCTCCTCCGAGCTGAGCAGCGTCGCCAGGTTGGCGAGCGCCTCGGGCGAGTTGGCGTCGACCTCGAGCGCGCAGCGGAACTCCGCGAGGGCGGCGCGTCGGTGGCGAGTCTGCTCGTCCCGCGACTTCGAGGCGCCGGCGCGGCGCATCTCGAGGAGGCCGAGCTGGTAGTGCGCCTTGGGGCGGTGGTAATCGATGGCGAGCGCCGCGCGCAGGTTCTTCTCGGCCTCGTCCAGCAGCTCGGGGCGCCGCAGCAGGAGCAGCGACGAGGCGAGCTGCTCGCGCGCGAAGACCGACCGCGGCGCCAGCTCGGCGAACCGCCGGTAGAAGCGGATCGTCTCCTCGGTCTGGCCGTCGACGAAGATCGTGTTGATCTCCTCGAGCTGGAGCACGAGGTCGACGTGGTCCTCGGCGTCCTCGAGCGTGGCGGAGTCGGGGTGCGTCCCCAGGTCGACGGTCGACGCCTCGAGGTAGCCGAGCGCCAGGAGATTGGCGCGCGCCGCGTCGTCAAGCTCGATGGCGGTGGGCCGGAACGAGGCGGCCGGCGACGCGAGCAGCGCGTCGAGACGCTGCCGCATCCCCTTCGAACGCGGATCGGAAGGCGCGAAGGCGTTGGTGCGTTCGGTCGGGTCGGCCGCGCGGTCGAAGAGGCGCTCGCGGCGGCCGCGCACGTACTTGAGGGGGCCGCGCACGCAGCCGTCGAAGGGCGACCAGCCGAAGTTGGCGTAGGCGTACCACGACTCGAAGGCGATCACGCGGTCGGGAAGCTCCGCGGTCTCGCCGCGCACGAGGGGGGCGAGGTCGACGCCGTCGAAGCGCAGGTCGCCGCGCTCGAGGCCGAGGAGCGAGAGCAGCGTCGGCATCACGTCGATCAGCGAGACCTGCGCGGCCACGCGGCGCGGCGACGCGCCGGGAAACCGCAGGAACAGCGGGATGCGCACGGTGGAGTCGTGGACGAACCAGCCGTGCGAGGGCTCGACGCCGTCGTAGAGGCTCTCGCCGTGGTCGGCCGCCACGACGATCACGAGGTCGTTCCACTCGGGCCGGCGCTTGAGCTCCTGGAACAGGCGCGCGATCTCGCCGTCGACGAAGCGGATCTGCTCGCCGTACTGCCGGCGGCGCTCGACGAGCTCGTCGGCGCGGGAGGTCGTCGGCAGCTTCGTCGTTCCCGGCGCGTCGTAGGGGAAGTGGGCGTCGAAGAAGTGGAGCCAGTAGAGGTAGGGCGCCTTCATCCGGGCGAGGTCGGCGAGCGCCTGGTCGACCACGCCGTTGGCCGGGCGCTCGGCCATGAAGATCTTCGTCGGCGAGCGGCTCGGGTCGCGCGGCGCGCCGTGGTAGCGCTCGAAGCCCTGGTCGAGCCCGAACGAGGCGTCGAGCACGAAGGCCGCGACGGCCGCCCCGGTCGCGTAGCCGGCGTCGTGGAGCACCTCGGCGAGCGTCGTCGTCGCGGGGGAAACGGCCGCGATCGAGTTGTCGCGCACGTGGTGCGACATGGGGTAGAGCCCGGTCATCATCGAGGTGTGGGCCGGCAGCGTGAGGGGCGCCACGGTGTAGGCGTCCTCGAAGACCGCGCTCTCCGCGGCCAGCGCGTCGAGCGTCGGCGTGACCGAAGGGGCGTGGCCGAGGAATCCCATGTAGTCGCGCCGGGTCGTGTCGAGCGTGATCACGACCACGCTGCGGCGCCCGCTTGCGGCGGCAGCGGCCTCCTGCGGCGCTCCGGCCGCCGGAGAGCAGCCTCCCGCGGCCGTGGCGAGGGCGAAGGCTCGAAGCGCCGCGAGGCGACGCTTCGGGGAGCGGCCCCTCTCCGGGAAGATCGCGGGAGCGTGGTTCATCGGAGGGCGCAGGCTCGAAGCCCAAAACGCGGAGGAGGTCATCGTGGACGCATCGGTTCGGATCGCGTCGGTCGTAAGCGTCGCGCTGCTCTGCGCCGGAACGCGAGGGGAGCAGCATAGCCCCGATCTGAGGCGCGTCGGCGTCGAGCGCGCCGCGCTGAACGCCCTCCCGCAGAGCGAGGGGAGCCCGGTGCTCGCCGAGCTCCTCGCCGGCACCGCGGTACGCGTGGTCGAACGGCGCGACGGCTTCGCGCGCGTGGCCGTCGACGGCTGGATCGACGAGGCCGCGCTCGCGGAGCTCGAGGAGTCGCCGCCCGAGTCGCCCACCCCGGAGGCGAAGCCGCCCAAGCGAGAGCCGCCGGCTCCGGTCCACGACCTCGCGCTCGCCCACCACGTCGGAGTGCGGGCCGAGGTGCGGACGCGGGGCGCGGTGCGGGAGCTCGCCCTCTCGCTCGAACTGCTCACCCTCCAGGGGGCGCCGGTGATCGTCGACGGCGCGCGCCATGCAGGACGGATCCGTGTCTTCGAGCAGCGCCGCATCGCCGGCGGGCGGGCGCGCGGCGCCGAGCTCGTGGCGCGCGCGGTGACGTTCGAAGCGGGGAGGGCGTCGATCGAGGTCGCGCTCGGCGATCTCGGCGAGGTCCCGCCGCGCATGGTGCTCGTCTCGGCCACGGCGGAGCTCGCGCCGCAGCGCGCCGTGCACGGCGCCGCCACCGACGTCGAGATTCCGGCTCGCTGACGGGCGGCGGCTGGACGGAAAGGGATTCTGCCGGCGGCTCGCCGTCGCCGATTCGCCGATGCTTCGGGCCGAGCTACATTCGCTGCGTGCCGACGTCGTCCTGACGCCGCACGGGCATGCGGGCCCGGCTCCCCGCCGAACCGCGAAGCACTCGTTCTGCCCCCGGAGAACGGCGGTGAAGCCCTATCTCGAGACTGGCCGTCCACTCGATGCCGTGCGCAACGTGACCGTGCTCTTCTGCGGCCGCTGCGAGCGGGAGTTCCTCGCCAAGCTCAAGGAAGGGCAGGACAACCCGACCTACGAGTGCCCGAAGTGCAAGAGCGCCAACCGCTTCTCGATCGTCTGGCGCTGAGAAGCTGAACGACCTCAGTGGTCGTGCGAGGCGCCGCCGTGCGGCGCGTGCGACTTAACCTGTCGGTGGTCGTCCCACTTCACGTAGGCGCAGAAGGCGAGCGCGGGGAGCAGGCAGACGAGCGTCAGCCCCCAGTTCCCGAAGCGCTCGAGGAAGCCCTTCAGGAAGGCGATGCCGTTCTCTTCGAGCAGAAACATCGCGGCGTGATACCGCATCGCTCGCGGGGACGCAATCGGCTCGGCCTCCCGTATCGTGGAGCCATGCTCTCGCTTTGCTTCCATGGCGCGGCCGGCACGGTGACCGGGTCCCGCTTCCAGCTCGCGCTCGACCGCAGGTCGCTGCTCGTCGATTGCGGCCTCTTCCAGGGCCTGAAGGAGCTGAGGCTGCGCAACTGGGACGCGCCGGCGTTTTCCCCCGACCGGCTCGACGCCGTCGTCCTCACCCACGCCCACATCGACCACTCGGGCTGGCTGCCGCGCCTCGTGCGTCTCGGCTTCCGCGGGCCGATCTGGTGCACGCCGGCCACCGGCGAGCTCGCCGCGCTGCTGCTTCGCGACTCGGCGCACATCCAGGAGGAGGATGCCGAGTACGCCAACCGGAAGGGCTTCTCGCGCCACAAGCCGGCGCTGCCGCTCTACACGGCGGCCGATGCCGAGCAGGCGATCGCCCGCATCCAGACCGTCGCCTATCGCCGCTGGTTCGAGCCGATCCCGCGGCTGCGCTGCCGGCTCCTGCCCGCCGGCCACATCCTCGGCTCGGCGATGGTCGAGGCCGAGGCCTCCGACCGGACCCGGCCGCTGCGGCTGCTCTTCTCGGGCGACGTCGGACGCTACGCCGCGCCGCTCGTGCCCGATCCCGACCCTCCGCCCGCCTGCGACGCGCTCGTGGTCGAGTCGACCTACGGCGATCGCGCCCATCCGTCGGAGGGACCGGGGCCGATGCTCGCGGAGGTTCTGAAGCGGGCGGCGCAGCGCGGCGGCGTCGTGCTGATCCCGGCGTTCGCCGTCGGACGCGCCCAGCAGATGATCTTCCTGCTCCGCGGCCTGATGGAGCGCGGGGAGGCGCCCGAGCTGGCGATCCACGTCGACAGCCCGATGGCGATCGACGCGACCTCGATCTACCGGCGCCATGCCGAGGAGTGCGGGCTCGAGACGATCGACTTCGAGCGCGGCGGCCGGCCGGTCTTCGGCCACGGCGTCTACCTGCACTGCACGCGCGAGGACTCGCTGCGCCTGAACGGGTTGTCGGGGCCGCGGGTCATCCTCTCGAGCAGCGGCATGCTCGCGGGCGGGCGCGTGCTGCACCATCTGCGGCGGCTCCTTCCCGAGCCGCGCCACGTCGTCGTCCTCGCCGGCTACCAGGCGGAAGGGACGCGCGGCCGTCGGCTGCAGAACGGCGCGCGCTTCCTGCGGATGCACGGGCAGGACGTGCCGGTGCGCGCCGAGGTCGCGATGGTGCCGGGCCTCTCCGGCCACGCCGACCGTGACGAGCTCGTGCGCTGGCTCTCAGGGATGGCTGAGCCTCCGCGCCGGACCTTCGTCGTGCACGGCGAGCCGCGCGCTGCGGAGGCGCTGAAGCAGCGGCTCGAGAGCGAGCTGCGATTCTCGTGTACGGTGCCCGTTCACCTCGATCGGTTTGAATGGTGAGTTCGAAGCGAGGTCGGGACGAGGCCAAGGTGAGGTCGTGATGGACTGGAAGCCATTCCGCGTCGTCGTGCTCGTCGGCGTCTTCAGCGGGTTCGCGGCCGGGTCGCCGGCGCAGGAGGATTTCGCGCCGACGCTCGACGTCGTCTCGATCCAGGACCGTCCCGGCTTCGTCGAGGCGGTCGGCCAGGTCGCGCAGGGCCACGAGCGCGAAGGGCTCGCGGCGCTCGCCGAGGTCCTCGCGCGCTTTCCCGACGACGCCGACCGCTTCCTGCTCCACTACAACGCCGCCTGCGGCCACGCCCGGCTCGGCGAGACGGAGGCGGCGTTCCACGAACTCGGGGAGGCGGTGGATCGCGGCTACGGAGTCCATCCGCGGCGGCTCCAGAACCTCGCGCTCGATCCCGATCTCGAGCCGCTTCGATCCGACGCGCGCTACGCGGCGCTCTTCCAGCGGGCGAGCGAGCAGTGCGAGGCGGTGCGGGCGAATTGGGCGAAGCTCATCGCTCCCTTCGTCTGGCTGCCGCCCGCGAGCGACGATCCCGAAGTGGCGAAGCGTCCGCACCCGCTCCTGATCGTGCTTCACCCGTTCGGCACTGACCGCGAGGCGTTCGCGCGCGCGAACTTCCTCCCGTTCTGCGAGAAGCACCGCTTCGCGCTGCTCGCGCCGAGCGGCGAGCAGATGGTCGCGCCGGGCCATTTCGCGTGGGCGCTCGCGGAAGGTGACTTCGTCGCCGGCTTCCGCCAGCAGCAGCGGCGCGTCTTCTACGCGCTCCAGGAGCTGCGCAAGACCGCGGCGATCGACCCGCAGCGCATCTACGTCGCCGGCGCCGGCCAGGGCGCGGGGCTCGGCTTCGCCGTCGCCATCCGCAACCCCCCGTGGGTGCGCGGTGCGGTGCTCTTCGGCGGCGGCTACGCGCCCGCGACGCTCCACGACTGGACCGAGCGCGCCGCCGCGTCGGGGCGGCGCCTCGCGCTCGTGCACGGCGCGGACGACGGCATCTATCCGATCGCGCCGCTCGCCGGATTCGTCGACACGCTGAAGGCGAAGGGGATCGCCGCCGATCTGGTGAAGGTCGAAGGGGGCCACGACTTCCCCGGCGACGCGGTCACGGCGCAGCTCCAGGCGCGGATCGCCTGGATCGACGAAGTGCCGTTCGAGAAGCCGGGAGCGAAGGCGGCGGGTCAAGGCCGGTGACGCCGCGCGCCGAGAGACACGACGATCCATGGCTTCCGCGCTGACTCACGCGCTGCGCTTCCCCGCCGTCGCGCTGCGCCACCGCGACGTCCTCGGCGCCTTCGTCTCGCGCGACCTGAAGGCGCGCTACGAGGGGTCGCTGCTGGGGCGGCTCTGGCCGGTCCTGCAGCCGCTGCTGCTGCTCGGCGTCTACAGCCTCGTCTTCGCCCGGATCCTGAAGGTGCCGCTGAAGTCGGCCGGCGCCGAGGTCCCGGTCGCCGACGCCTGGGTCACGACCTTCTTCATGCTCACCGGGATCCTGGCATGGAGCTGCACGTCGGAGAGCCTTTCGCGCTGCGCGCCCGTCGTCGTCGAGAACGGCAACCTCATCAAGAAGGTCGCCTTCCCCTCCGAGCTGCTCCCGACCTACTCGATCGCCGTCAGCTTCGTGCCGATGCTCATCGGCTTCGCGCTCTTCATTCCGGTCTACGCCGGCGTGATGCTCTTCGCGGCCGACGGAAGCCTGGCGACTCGCCTCGCCGGGCTTCAGGGGCTCGCGTGGTTCCCGGTGCCGGTCGCGCTGCACTTCGTCTTCGTGCTCGGGCTCGGGATGCTCGTCTCGGCCTTGAACGTCTTCGTGCGCGACGTCGGCAACCTTCTGCCGCCGGTGATGACCGTCTGGATGTTCCTCTCGCCGATCTGGTACCGCGTCGACACGCTCGAGGAGACGGGGATCGGGTGGCTCGCCCCGGCGATGAAGGCCAACCCGCTCTACCACCTGCTCGCGCTCTACCGCGGCGTCTTCGCCTACGAGCGCGGCGCTCGCTTCCCGTTCGAGTCGCTCGGCATCTTCGCCGCCATCGCGGCCGGCGTCTTCGTGCTCGGCCACGGCTGCTTCCACCGCTGGAAGGGTCTCTTCCCGGACGAGGTCTGAGCGTGGACGCGGCGACGGCCTCGAACGGCGACTTCGCCATCCGCACCGAGCGGCTGACCAAGATCTACCGCCTCTACGGGCGGACGATCGACCGCGTCGCCGAGTTCGTCTCGGGCGGCCGCACCAAGCGGCACCGCGAGGTGCGGGGGCTCTGCGACGTGACGCTCGCGGTGCCGCGCGGGACGACGCTCGGCGTCGTCGGGAGCAACGGCGCCGGCAAGTCGACGCTGCTCAAGGTCCTCTCCGGCACGACGATGCCGAGCTCCGGGTCGTTCGAGCTGCGCGGCCGCGTCTCGAGCCTGCTCGAGCTCGGGACTGGCTTCTATCCCGGCTTCAGCGGCCGGCAGAACATCGTGCTGAACGGGATCGTGAACGGCTACTCGCGCCGCGAGATCCACGCCAAGATGGGCGGGATCATCGAGTTCAGCGAGCTCGGCGACTTCATCGACCAGCCGATGCGCACCTACTCGTCCGGCATGGTGATGAGGCTTGGCTTCTCGGTCGCCACCGCCGTCGATCCCGAGGTGCTCATCATCGACGAGATCCTCGCGGTGGGGGACCTCCACTTCCAGAAGCGCTGCGTCGACCGGATCATGAACTTCAAGCGGTCGGGCAAGACGATTCTCTTCTGCTCCCACTCGATGTACCAGGTCGAGGCGCTGTGCGACCGCGCCATCTGGATCCGCGACGGCCGCGTCGAGATGGAGGACGACTCGCGCCGCGTGACGCTCGCCTACTCGAACTACGAGCGCGGGCGCCGGACGACCCACGCCGAGGCTCGCCCCGACGACGGGTTCGAGCACCTGCGCGACGCGTCGACTCCACCGCCGTCGGCGGCGGGTTCGCCTGCCGACTCGAGCCTGCCCGACGAGAAGGCGCTGCCGATCGTGCTCGCAACGCGGCTGTGCGACCCTCACACCCACGAGGTCGTGCAGCGAGCCCGGCTCCTGAAGGACGTCGTCGTCGAGGTCGACTACGAGCTGCCGCGCGACCTGCCCGGCGTCGTGGTGGCGATCGGGATCCACAGCGTCGACCAGATCATGATCTGCGCGTGCGCGAGCCACTTCTCGGGGTTCACGCCGCCGTCGAAGCGCGGACGCTGGCGCGTGCAGATCCTGCTCCAGCGCCTGCCGCTCCAGCCCTCGGAGTTCACGCTCGTTGCCTACCTCGCCGACGAGGGCGGCCTGCACATCTACCATTCGCAGAGCCTCGCCACGGGCTTCGAGGTCGAATCGCCGACGCGCAGCATCGGCATCCTCCACCTCGATCATGTCTTCTCGGCCGAGCCGCTCCCGTGGCCCACCGCGGCCGAGCGCCAGGCCGAGCTCGCGGCGATGGGGCGCGCCGGCGCGGGGTCGCGCGGCGCTCCGCCGCCGATGCTCCCGGGACCGCATCCGCCATGACGCCCGACGTCTCCGCGGTCGTCGTCAACTACAACACCGGTCCGTGGCTCGGCACGCTGGTCGACGGGCTCGCGCGCGAGCGCGTCCCGCGGCGCAACGGGAGCGCCGGCTCGATCGAGGTGATCATCGTCGAGAACGCCTCGCCCTCCGACCAGGAGGCGTGGCTCGAGCCGCTCGCCGCGCGCGGCGTGAAGGTCGTACGGTCGCAGAGCAACCTCGGCTACGGCGGCGGCTGCAACCTCGGCGCGCGGCACGCGACCGGCCGCCACCTGCTCTTCCTGAACCCCGACGTGCTCATCGTTCCGGGCGCGGTGGCGGCGCTCGTGAACCATCTCGATCGCCATCCCGAGTGCGGCCAGGCGGGGCCGCGCGGCTGGTTCGACGCCCACCGCTTCTTCTATCTGCCGCGCATCGAGCTCCCGACGCTGGCGATGCACGTCGCCGACGCGTGGCGCCGCACGAGCCCTGCGCGCGCGCGCGCCTTCGCGCTGCGCCGCACGAAGAACGCGCTTCGGATCTGGAGCGCCGACCACGCGCAGGAGGAGCCGGTGCTCGCCGGCTACGCGCTGATGATGCCGGCCGACCTCGCTCGCTCGCTCGGGCCGTTCGACGAGGCGTTCCCGCTCTACTACGAAGACGGCGACCTTTCGCGGCGCGTGCGCGAGGCCGGCCGCGAGTGCACGCTCGTCCCCGAGTCCGAGATGGTGCACTTGTTCAACAAGAGCGCCGGCCAGTTCGTCGCCGAGGCGATGCGCAAGCACGACGTCTCGCTGCAGCTCTACCTCGAGAAGCACTACGGCCGTGCCGGCGGGCTTCTCGCCCGCTTCACGACGGAGTGGGTGCGCCGCCACCCGACGATGAACGGCGCGCACGAGTTCGCGCGACCGGCGCAGCTCGGCGCGCTCGCCGACCCGCCGCTGCTCGAGCCGACCGCCCCGACGCCGCGCTACGTGGTCGAGCTCTCGCTCGACCCGATGTTCTCGCTCGCCGTCGGGCGCATCGACGCGCGCGAGCGCTTCCAGATCCCGCAGGGCACGTGGGACCACCTCGACCCGACGACCTACTACCTGCGGGCGCTCTCGCTGCCTTTCCTTGAGCCGCTCGGCGCGTGGACCTTCGCCAAGACGACGCCGGGGATCCGGATCGGGAGCGACGCCGAGTTCCTGGACCGGCTCGCCGACTCGCACCTGCCGGCGGAGTTCCCGCCGTGACCGCCGAGTCGCCGGCGCCCGCCGGCCCGGCCGACGGCGGGCCCGGCCCTCGAGCCGAGCTCTCGATCGTCGTGCTCTCGTGGAACACGCGCGAGCTGCTGCGCGCCTGCCTCAAGAGCCTCGTCGGGCAGGAGCACGGGCTCCGCCTCGAGATCGTGGTGGTCGACAACGGCTCGCGCGACGGCAGTGCCGATCTCGTGGCGAGCGAGTTCCCGCAGGTCCGGCTGATCCGCAACGGCGTGAACGAGGGCTACGCGCGCGGCAACAACCAGGGACTGCGCGCGACGACGGCGCCGCTCATGATGACGCTCAACAGCGACACCGAGGTGCGGCCGCGCGCGCTCCGGATCCTGGTCGACTTCCTGCGCCGCTTCCCGGAGTACGGCGCCTGCGCGCCGCGACTCGTGAACCCGGACGGCAGCGTGCAGCGCGCCTGCATGCGCTTCCCGACGCTCGCGGACGGGTTCCTGTGGGACTCGTGGTTCGAGCGCCGCTTCGGCCGCGCGCGCTCGGTGCGTCGCTACTTCATGGAGGAGTTCGACCATCTCGGCGATGCCGACGTCGAGCAACCGCCGGGCGCCTGCTTCCTGATGCGGCGCGACCTCTTCGAGCGCACCGGCGGCTTCGACGAGCGCCTCTTCCTCTTCTTCAACGACGTCGACCTCTGCCGCTCGATCCACGAGCTGGGCTTCCGCATCCGCTACCTCGCGCGCGCCGAGGTGATGCACCATCGCGGCCGCTCGACGGCGCAGTACCGCGACTTCACCGGCGAGTGGATCGTGAACCGCGTGCGCTACTACCGCAAGCGCCACGGTCGGCTCGGCGCGTGGGTGCTGAAGAGCTGGGTGGTGATGCGGGCGCTCGAGGAGGCGGCGAAGGTGCGGCGGACCGCGACGGGAACTGAGCGCCGGGCCGGCCTCGCCGACGTCTACCGCGTCGTCCGCCGCGCGCTCCGGGCGTGACGCGGGGGCGAGGAGGCGACGAAGGACGACATGGCGGACGAGATCACGCTGCGGATCTTCCGACCGGGCGACGAGCACGGGATCCTCGCGCTCTTCAACCGCGTCTTCGCCGTCGGCAATCCCGACTTCGTGCCGCGCCCGCTGCACCACTGGCAGTGGGAGTTCGCGCAGAACCCGGAGGGCCACCCGACGATGGTGGCCGAGCAGGCGGGCGCGATCGTCGGCACCTTCACGGCGATCCGGACGCGCTTCCGCTTCCCCGACGGGGTCTTCCGGCTCGGGCAGGCGGTCGACACGGTGGTCGCGCCGGAGCACCGCCGATCGCTCAGGAAATCGGGCCTCTACCTCGACCTGGCGCACGCCTGGTACGACCACTTCGGCCGCCGCGACGACGTCCGCTTCCTCTACGGCTTCCCGAATCCGCAGGCGTTCCGGATCGGGACGCGCCTCTCGGGGTACGAGCCGGTGCGCTGCCCGGTGGCCGAGTCGTCGCTGCCGGTCGCGGCGGCGGCGCGCTTCGAGAGCGAAGGGATCCACGTCGAGGAGATCGATCGATTCGGCGGCGAGCTCGACCAGCTCGACCTGGCGCTCGCGCCGACGATGCGGATCGCCTGCGTGCGCGACGCCCGCCACTGGAACTGGCGGTTCCCCGAGTGCTCGACGACGAGCTACCGCCTGCTGCGCGCCGAGTCGTCGAGCGGCCGGCTGCGCGGCTTCCTGGTCCACGGCTTCTCGTGGCACGGCTTCAAGAAGGACGTCGTGCCGATCGTCGACTTCGTGATCGCGCCGGGCGATCTGCCGGCCTGGCGGGCGCTCCTCGGAGAAGCGGCGCGCGCGGCGCAGCGCCACGCCGAACCGAAGCTCACCGAGCTCCTCGCGTGGGCCCCGCCCTTCCACGGCCACTTCGCCGACCTCGCCCGGCTCGGCTTCACGAGTCGCGACACCATCTTCAACCTCTGCATCCGCCGCTTCGCCGACTCGGGGATCACGCCGGAGGAAGCGAGCGAGAAGCTCTACATCAACATGGGTGACGCCGATTTCTTCTAACGGGAGGCGGGCGGATGCAGCGGACGAGCGCGGCGACTTCGGGGGTGATGACGTGGAGGGGTGGACTGCGCCGCGCTCGCAGCTGATCCGCCGGGTCTCGGACCGACGATCGGCCGCGGTCTGCCTCTGCATGCGATGATCGCGGCATGAAGGGTCTGCGGGTCGTCCACCTCGTCCACGACTATCCGCCCGAGTTCACGGGCGGGACGGAGAGGTACCTGTCGGACCTGGTCGCGCTGCAGAAGGAGGCGGGGCTTCAGGTCTCGATCATCTGCGGGAGCGAGCTGCGCGACGACGCGGTCGCCGCGGTCGACGCGACGTGGCGCGGCGTGGAGGTGCGGCGCGTCTTCCGGCGGCACGACGAGCTCTTCGGCGTCGAGTTCCTGCCGCGACGCACGATGGGCGAGGTGACGCGCGAGGTGCGGGCGAGGGCGCCCGATCTCGTCCATCTGCACCACTGGCTCAACCTGGGCGACGAGGTGCTCGCCGCGCTCGCGCCGTTGCCCGCGGTGGCGTCGTTCCACGACGCCTATGCCGGCTGCCCGCGCGTCTTTTTCCTCCGGCCCGACGGCTTCTTCTGCGGTGGCGCCCTGCCGGTCCCGGTCGAGCGGTGCGTCGAATGTCTCGAGCCCGACGACGGCTTGCCGCGGCTGCGCGAGCGGGTCGTCGCGCGGCGCGAGCGTTTCGAGCGCGAGATCGGCCGCCTCGCGGCGGCGCTCGCGCCGTCGGAGTACCACGCCGACCTGCTGGTGCGAGCGGGCGTCGTCCCACGCGAAAAAGTGAGGGCGCTGCCGCTCGGGATCGCGCGCGCGCCGCAGCGAGCGGTGCACAAGTCAAACCCTGGAAAGCTGCGGCTCGTGACGTTCGGCCACCTCTCGCGGCTGAAGGGGCTCGACCTCGTGCTCGAGGCGATGCGGCCGCTCGCGGCTCGCGGAGGGATCGAGCTCCACTGCTACGGCTCGCCGCTCGGCAAGGAGACGGCGCCGCTGCGCGCGGCCGCGGCCGGACTTCCGGTCACCTGGCACGGAGACTACGACCTCGACGCGCTGGCGCTCGCCGCGGCCGAGCTCGACCTCGCGCTCTTCCCGTCGCGCGCCCACGAGACCTACTCGCTCGTCCTCGAGGAGGCGATCGCGCTCGGCCTGCCGGTGATCGTCTCCGATCGCGGCGCGCCGCCGCGGCGGATCGGCGCCGTCGGGCGGGACGATTCGTCCGGCTCATTCGGCCGCGCCGTCGCGGTCGAGGACTCGAGCGCGCTGCGTGCTACCTTGGCGGAGCTGATGGACCATCCGGAGCGACTCGACGCGATGCGGCGCGCGCTGCCGGCGGCGCCGCACCTGCTCGCCGACCACGAGCGCGCGCTGCGGGAGATCTACGCCGAGGCGATCGCGTCCGGACCGGGAGCCCGCGCGTGAGCGGAGGATGGCGGCCGTTTAGGTCGTGGACTCCGCTCGTCGATCCGCGCACGATCCAATGCGGTCCGGTGGTCGTCGTCTCGCCACATCCTGATGACGAGGTGATCGGCTGCGGCGGCGCGATCGCGTTCCACGTCTCGCGCGGCGATCCGGTCCACGTCGTCCACGTGACGGGCGGCGAGGCGGGCGATCCGAAGGGGCTCTTTGGCGGCGATCTCGTCGCCGTGCGCCGCCGCGAGGCGCGCGAGGCGGCCGAGGTGCTCGGCGTGAAGGAGCTCGTCGGGCTCGGCTTCCAGGACGGCGGCCTCGAGCCGAACGCCGAGCTGGTCGGAAGGCTCGCGACCGAGGTCCGGCGCATCGGGCCGGCGACCGCCTACGCTCCCTCGCCGCTCGAGTGCCATCCCGACCACCTCGCCGTCTGCGTCGCGGCGGCGGCGGCGCTCGCCGAGGCAGGCAGCGCGGCGCGGCTCTTCCTGTTCGAAGTGAACCACCCGACGCTCGCCAGCTTCCTGCTCGACGTGACGCCGTGGATCGACGTGAAGCGCGAGGCGCTCGCCCGTTTCGCCAGCCAGCAGCGCTACAACGACATGATCGGCAAGAGGCTGGGGCTCGCCTACGCGCGCACGATCAACATCGACCTTCCGGGCGTCGAGTACGTCGAGGCGTTCATGGAGGTCGCGCCGGCGAGGATGCCGGAGCTGTGGCGCGACCTGGCCGAGCTGCACGCGAAGTACGGCCTGCCATGAGCGCGGCGGCGCCGGTGAGCTGCGTCATCTCGAGCTTCAACCAGCGCGAGCGGCTGCTCCTGAACCTGCGCTCGATCGCCGAGCAGTCGCGCCGTCCGGCCGAGGTCGTCGTGGTCGACAACGCCTCGAGCGACGGCTCGGCCGCCGCCGTGCGCGCCGAGTTCCCCGACGTCCGCCTGGTCGAGATGCCCCATCCGCGCTTCGGAGCCTGCACCACGTTCAACGTCGGCTTCCGCCTGGCGACGCAGGAGTTCGTGGCGATCCTCGACGACGACGTGGTCCTGCCGCCGAGCTGGATCGAGCGGCTGCTCGCCCGCTTCGAGCGCGAGCCGGCGACCACGGCGCTCGTGACGACGCTCGTGATCGAGCCGCGGATGCCGGAGGAGTGGCTCGTCCGCCCCGACGTCGCGGAGGAGCGCTACCTCTGCACGTTCCGCGGCTGCGGCAGCCTCGCCCGCCGCGCGTCGCTCGAGCGCGCCGGCTTCTACGACGAGCGCTTCTTCATCTACGGGAACGAGCGCGACCTGGCGACGCGGCTGCTCGATCAGGGCGAGCGGGTGCTCCTGTGCCCGTCGGTCGTGACCTTCCACGCGACGCCGTTCGGGCTCAAGGCGGGGAAGCGCAGCCTCTACTACCACGTGCGCAACTTCTGGCTCTACGCCTTCAAGCACTGCGCGTGGAGCGACGTGGCCGGCGCGGCGTGGACGCTCGCGCGCAGGGCTCTGCGCCTCGGGCCGTCGGCGCGCGCGGGCGACGCGACCGAGGCGACGGGCACGATCGGGCTCGACGAGTCGTTGAAAGCGACGCCCGGCGGGACGTGGATCGCCGCGAAGGCGACGCTGAACGCGCTCTTGAACCTGCCCTACTGCCTGCGCCGCCGCCGCGTCTGCCGCGCTCCCGACTTCCGCCTGCCGGTCGCCTGACCGAGCTCGACCATCCGCGCCACGTCGCTCGACGAGGCGCCAAGCCGCACGGCGCCGCGCGCGTGGCTCTTCAACTGCGCCGGACAGTGAAGCGCCGCGAGCACCGCGACCGCGAGCAGCTCGCGCGTCGCCGCGTCGAGGCCGGGCCGCGCGAGCACGCGGCCGTAGGCGTCCTCGACCACCCAGCCGGAGTAGCCGCGTGCCGTGGCGTCAAGCCGCGCGAGGACCCGATCGCGGTCGTCGCCGTAGATCGCCCGGAAGAGAGCCTCGCCGCGCGACCGCCGGGCCGAGCGGCCGCCTTGTCGCGGCTCGGGATCGGAGGGCGGACGCCGGCGCGCGGCGGCGAGCGCGGAGCCCAGCGCGTTGAGCCCCTCGATCGCGCGCGGGAAGCCGCCGAAGAGGTGGGCCATGCGCGCGATCTCGACGAGCTCGACCGCGGTCGCGCCGCCGCGGAGCGCCGCGGCGTAGTGGCGCTCCACGTCGCGCGATCCGGCCACGGTCGCCGCGAGCGCGCGCCCGCCGTGGACGAGCCAGGGTGAGAGGCGGACGCGCCGCGCCGCCGGCATAGAATCCCGCGCCTTCATGACCGGGCCGAGACATTAGGGGCCGACCGATGCGCCGCCACCTGAGCTTGCTACTCGCCATGATCGCGACGGCCGCGGCGCAGGAGGCGCCGCCGCCTTCCCCGCCGCCCGCGACTCGGCAGGCCGCTCCACCCGCCCCGCCGCCGCCGCGCGCGACGCGAGGCCCGGTGGCCACGAAGCCGGTCGACGACGTCGACCGCTACCGCGACGGCCAGACCGCTCCGGTCACGCGCGCGAGCGCCGTCTTCGACCTCGACCTCTCCCGCGTCGACCTCGCCGCCGACCCGCTCCTGCTCATCGACGGCGCGCCGCTCACCAGCGCCGACCTCGACCGCCAGCTCTGCCTCGTCCTCGGCCACAACGAGATCGAGCAGTTCGTGACGGCCGTCCTGCTGCGGCGCGTCCAGCGCGAGATGGAGGCCGCCGGCGAGGCGGTGCCGAAGCTCGAGATCACCGAGGAGGACGTGAAGCGGAAGTTCGAGGAGGAGAAGGAGCTTCGCGGGCAGATGCCAGGAATCACGCCCGCGGAGTTCGAGCGGCAGATCAAGGAGGTCTTCGGCTGGGAGCGCTACGTCGACCTGCAGCGCCAGCAGATGGCCTTCGAGCGCTTCTTCCTGCCCTTTCCGCCGCCCGATTGGGCGGCGAAGCAGCAAGCCGAGGCGAAGCGGCTCGCCGACGAGCACAAGCAGAAGCTGGAGGCCGCGGCGAAGCAGGAGGCGGAGAAGGCCGCCGGCGACGGAGCGAAGCCGCCCGCCGCGAAGCAGGACCCGCCGCCGCTGCCGCCCGCCGATCTCTCCTTCGTTCCAGCGAGGACCTGGACGCTCCTCGACGAGCGTGCGACGCGGCTCGTGCAGGACAACTACGCGCGCGGGGTCGACCTCCACGCCTTCGTCCGCGCCGCCGTCGTGCCCGGGATCCGGCGCAAGCTCCTCGAAGGCGTCGAGCTCAGGACCGGCCGGCCCGAGGACGGCGACGCCGTCGTCGTGTGCGGCGGCGAGCCGCTCCCGATGCGCGACCTGCTGGCGCTCCTCGCCGGGCGGATCGACGACGCGTCGCGCCGCATCACGCTCCGCGAGCTGGTGAACCTGCGCGCCGCCGACGCCCGGCTCGCGCGCGACCAGGCGCTCGTCTCGGAGGCCGACGCCGACGCCGCGCTCGCCGAGTTCCGGAAGCGCTATGCCGGGACGATCGTGCCGGCCGAGTTCGCGGTGACCGCGCTCGGCTTCAACAGCGTCTGGCACTACCGCGAGTACTTCCGGCGCAAGCACTCCTACGAGCTGCTCGTCGCGCGGCAGATCGACGACGCGAAGATCACCACCCATGCGGCGAAGTCGGCCCGACTCTTCTTCGAGAACGGCACCTGCATCGCGCAGGTGCTCTTCGTGCCGGGCGCCGACCGAGCAACCGCGAGGAGCGAGATCGATGCGGCGCTCGCGCGGGTGGCGGCGGGGAAGTCGTTCGGCGCCGTGGCGCGCGAGTCGGGCCGCTTTCCCGACGGCGGCGATGCGCATGGCGGCGCGCTCGCTCCGCTGCTGCGCGGTCGGCTGCGCCAGGCGCTCGGCGAGGACGAGTACACCACCTTCCTCACCGGCTACTCGTTCGCGGACGAGGCGTTCTATTCCGCACGCGAGGACTCGATCCTCGGTCCGGTCTGGCGCGACCTCACTCCCGCCTTCACCGGCTGGTTCGCGCTCCACGTCGACCGCTTCTTCACGACCGGCGCGCGCGCCGCGCTCGACGCGGAGAAGGAGCGCGAGCGGGCGCTCGACGACTACTGCGACGTGACCTTCCCGCGCTACGTCAACGAGGCGCTGCTGCGCTGCAGGATCGACCTGCCGGCGCGTGCGCACTGACGCCGGTCAGCCGCCGGCGTAGCCCAGCGCACGCAGCGCCGCCGCCTCGTCCTCCGAGAGCTCCGCCTCCGCCGGCTGCGCCGGCAGGAGTCCGCGCTCGGCCCAGGAGCGGTCGAAGGCGCGGCGCAGCTCGAGCAGGCGGCGCACGTCGGCCGGCCGCTCCGCCGCGAGGTCGCGCGTCTCCCGCGGGTCGGCGCGCACGTCGTAGAGGTGGACGAGCTCCGGCTCGGCGAGCGGTCCGTACCAGATCAGCTTCCATCCGCCGGCGGCGATCGAGCCGAGGGTCGGCGACTCGTCGCCGACGATCGGACGCTCCGCCGCCGTCTCGCCGCGCAGGAGCGGCACGAAGCTCCGCCCCTGAAGCGGGTCGCGGCCCGGATCGATCCCGAGGAGGTCTAGCAGGCTCGGCACGAGGTCGACGTGCTGCACCTCGTCGTCGATCCGAAGCGGCGGGGCGAGCAGCCCCGCGCGGAACGATTGCGGGACGTGGACGAGCAGGGGGACGTGAAGCAGCTCGTCCCACTGCATGTTGCAGTGGTAGAGCCCGCCGTGCTCGAGGAACTGCTCGCCGTGGTCGGAGGTGACGATCACGATCGTCGAGTCGGCGAGCCCGTTGCGCTCGAGCCGGTCGAACAGCACCGCGAGCTGGTCGTCCTGCGCGCGCACCTCCTCGAGGTAGAGGCGGTGGAGCGCGAGCGCCTCCTGCTTCGTCGCGGAGCGGATCGTCTTGCCGGACAGGGCGCGCTCGCGGATCTTCTCGTCGCCGGCGCGGACGGAGTCGGGCGCGTGCCGGTAGCGCGGCGGCGGGCGGTAGGGGGTATGGGGATCGATCGTGTGGAGGTAGGCGAAGAAGGGCTCGCCGCGGCTCGACTTGATCCACGGGAGCGCCAAGTCAGCGACGAAGTCGGAGCTCGGCCGGTCGATCAGCTCGGCGACGTCGTAGCCGAGCCCCTCCGGCGTCACGAAGCGCGCGAAGCCCTGATCGAAGCCTAGATCGCGCGGCGAGACCTGCGGGCTCGCCACGAAGGCGGCGGTCGAGTAGCCGGCCGCCTGGAGCCGCTCCGCGAGCGTGGTCTGGGCGCGCGCGAGCCGGGCCGTCCTCTGCACGCCGTGCCAGCTCGGGTAGCGGCCGGTGAGGCAGGTGGCGACGGCGGGCTGCGTCCAGGAGGCGGGCGAGTAGCAGCTCTTGAAGAGGTAGGAGCGCTGCGCCAGCGAATCGAGGAACGGCGTGGTCGGGAGCTCGGCGCCCATGCACGAGAGCGCGTCGGCGCGCAGCGTGTCGACGAGGTAGACGATGACGTTCGGCCGCGCCGACGCGGCTGGGGCGACGACGCGCGGCGCGGCGACGGCCGCGAGCAGTCGGCCGGCCTTCCGGTCGGAGTGCGTCTCGAACTGGAGCCAGCCGCGGCCCGTGACTCCGGGAGGCAGCGCGACGTCGCGGCCGATCCAGCCGCGGGCGTTCGATGCGACCACGATCTCGTCGATCGCGTGGACGCTGCCGTCGGCGGCGCGGAAGCGCGTCTTGAACGTCACCTTGGCGGGCGTCGCCGCCGGCGGCCCCTCCGAGTGGAAGCCGACGGCGAAGCGCAGACGGCTCGCGGCGGGCACGTCGCAGGCGACCTCGACCTGGCTGGGCGGCGGCAGGAGCCACGCTTCGCGGCGATCGCCGTTCGATTCGAGCCGCAGCGGACGGAAGAGCGTCGAGGACTCGCGGACCCCACGTCGAACGGCGAGCTCGAGGAGCTCCGCCCCTTCGTCCGGGAGCGGGACGAAGCGGCACTCGGCCGCCTCGTCGACCGCCAGCGCCGCGACGGCGACGTCGCCGTGCGCGTTGGCGAGCTCGATCCCGTCGATCGCCGCGTAGGGGCGGCTCGACCGCTCTTCGTCGCCGGCGTCGACGAGGATCACCGAGAGCTGGTGGGCGCCGCGCGCGACGTCGGCGCTGCCGACCTCCGCGAGGCCCGCCTCGCCCTGCACGTCGAGCGAGCCGGTCGGCGTGCCGTCGATCGCGAACGAGAGCTTCACTCCCTTTCGCTTGGGCCCGCGGATCCTGGCGCGCACGGCCACCGCTCCGCCCGCCGCATCGAAGGCGAGGTCGAGCTGGTCGCCGCGCAGGAGGACGCAGGAGGCGTTGATCGGGGGCGGAACCTTCGAGCCGCGCCGCAGGTGGCGCTCGAGCTCCGCGGCGCCGATCCAGCGCGATGCGGGCAGCAGGACGAAGCCGTCGTCGGCCGCGACGGCGGCGAGCGAGTCGCGCTGTGCAAGCTCTCGAGCGCCGCTCGCGGCGCCCGACGCTGCGCGCGCGTGCATCGTCACGCTGCCGGGCAGGGCGCGTCGCGGGAGGTCGATCGCGCGCAGCGGCCCTTCCGACGGCGCAGCGGGAACGGTGACGACGAGCGGCTCGGGCGTGCCCATCGCGGCCCAGATGCCGTCAACGCGCACCGCGCTCGGCGGGGCCGCGAGCAGCGCGAACGACGGGTCGAGCCCGCGTCCGGTCGAGAGACACGCCGTCGCGAAAAGCGGGGACGCAGCGGCGAGGACGAGCTTCCTTCGCATCCGATCCTTCGCGGCGCGCGCGATTTCGGGTCGCTCCGCGCCGTTCCCCACGCTAGGTCGGGGAGGATCTCGCCGCCTCGAGCTCCGGAACCCAGCAGCAGACGAGATTACGGTCGCCGTGGACGTTGTCGACCCGTCCGACCGCCGGCCAGAACTTGTGCTCGCGGGTCCAGCTCGCCGGGAAGGCCGCCTGCTCGCGGGAGTAGGGGCGGTCCCAGCGGTCGCCGACCAAGACGGCCGCCGTGTGGGGGGCGTTCTTCAGCGGGTTGTCGCGCCGGTCCATGCGTCCCTGCTCGATCGCCCCGATCTCCCCGCGGATTGCGATCAGCGCGTCGCAGAAGCGGTCGAGCTCGGCCTGCGACTCGCTCTCGGTCGGCTCGATCATCAAGGTGCCCGGCACCGGGAAGCTGAGCGTCGGTGCGTGGAAGCCGAAGTCCATGAGCCGCTTCGCCACGTCCTCCGCCGTCACGCCCGAGCTCTCGGTCGCAGGCCGCAGGTCGAGGATGCACTCGTGCGCGACAAGGCCGTTCGCGCCGCGGTAGAGGACGGGGAAGTGCGGCTCGAGCCGGTGGGCGACGTAGTTCGCGTTGAGGATGGCGACCTTCGTCGCCTGCGCGAGTCCGGCGGCTCCCATCATCGCGACGTAGGCGTAGGGGATCGGCAGGACGCCGGCGCTGCCGAACGGCGCGGCGGAGACGGGGCCGACGCCCTGCCGCCCGCCCGTCGCCACGATCGGATGGCGCGGCAGGAAGGGGGCGAGGTGGGACGCGACGCAGATCGGCCCCATGCCGGGACCGCCGCCGCCGTGCGGGATGCAGAAGGTCTTGTGCAGGTTGAGGTGGCAGACGTCGGCGCCGAGGTCGCCCGGCCGCGCGAGCCCGACCATGGCGTTCATGTTCGCGCCGTCGAGGTAGACCTGCCCGCCGTGCTCGTGGACGATCGCGCAGACCTCGCGGATCCCCTCCTCGAAGACGCCGTGCGTCGACGGGTAGGTGACCATGAGCGCCGCGAGCCGCGCCGCGTGCTCCTTCGCCTTCGCGCGCAAGTCGGCGAGGTCGACGTTGCCGCCGCGATCGCAGCCGACCGCCACGATCTCCATCCCGGCGAGCGCGGCGCTCGCGGGATTGGTGCCGTGCGCCGAGACCGGGATGAGGCAGACGTCGCGCCGCTCGCCGCCGCCGCCTCTCGCGAGGCGCCGCGCTTCGAGATAGGCGCGGATCACGAGGAGCCCGGCGTACTCGCCCTGCGATCCGGCATTGGGCTGCAGCGACGTGGCCGCGAAGCCGGTGATCTCCGTCAGCCACTTCTGAAGCCGCGCGAAGAGCTTCGAGTATCCGAGCTGCTGGATCGCCGGCGCGAAGGGGTGGAGGGCGGCGAAGCCGGGCCACGAGATCGGGAACATCTCGGCCGCGGCGTTGAGCTTCATCGTGCACGAGCCGAGCGGGATCATCGAGGTCGTGAGCGAGAGGTCCTTCGACTCTAGGCGCTTGAGCAGGCGCAGCAGCTCGGTCTCGGTGCGATGGCGCTGGAAGGCGGGGCTCGTGAGGAAGCGCGACGTGCGCGCGTGGGGAGCGGCGAATCCCGCGACCGCGTCTCGCGCGAGCTCCTCGAAATCGACGTCGGCGGCGCGGCCGCCGAAGCACTCGTAGAGGTCGTGGAGGTCGGTCGCGGTCACCGTCTCGTCGAGCGCGATCCCGACGTCGCCGTTCTCGAAGGCGCGCAGGTTGATGCGCCGCTCCTGCGCGATCTCTTGCACCCGCTTCGCCGGGAGCCGTGACGGCGTGACGCGGAGCGTGTCGAAGAAGGGCCGGCCGGCGAGTCGGCAGCCGAGCCCTTCGAGCGCGGACGCGAGCGCGCCGGTCGCTCGGTGGACCCGCTCGGCGATCTGGCTGAGCCCGTCGGGCCCGTGCCAGATCGCGTAGGTCGCCGCCGTCACCGCGAGCAGCACCTGCGCCGTGCAGATGTTGCTCGTGGCGCGGTCGCGGCGGATGTGCTGCTCGCGCGTCTGCAGCGCGAGGCGCAGCGCCGGCGCGCCGCTCGAGTCCTTCGACATCCCGACCAGTCGGCCCGGCATGCGGCGCACGAACGCCTCGCGCGTGGCGAGGAAGGCGGCGTGCGGCCCGCCGCAAAAGAGCGGCACGCCGAAGCGCTGGCTGTTGCCGACGACCGCGTCGGCGCCGAACTCGCCGGGCGGCCGCAGGAGCGTGAGCGCCAGCAGATCGGTGGCGACCACGACGAGAGCGCCGGCGTCGTGCGCTCGCTTCACGAGGCCGGAGAGGTCTTCGACGAGCCCGTCGGTCGTCGGGTACTGGAGCAGCACGCCGAAGACGTCGGCGCCGAGCTGGAACTCGCGAGGATCGGCGACGACGACCTCGATCCCGAGCGGCTCCGCGCGCGTCTTCACCACCTCGATCGTCTGCGGATGGCAGTGGCGCGCGACGAGGAAGCGCCGTCCCGCCGGCCGCCCCTCGAACGTCCGCTTGCACAGCGTCATCGCCTCGGCCGCGGCGGTCGCCTCGTCGAGCATCGAGCTGTTGGCGACCTCCATCCCGGTGAGGTCGCAAACCATCGTCTGGAAGTGGAGCAGCAGCTCGAGCCGGCCCTGCGAGATCTCCGCCTGGTAGGGGGTGTACTGCGTGTACCAGCCGGGGTTCTCGAGCACGTTGCGCTGGATCACGGGCGGCGTGACGCAGCCGTGGTAGCCGAGCCCGAGGAAGCTCTTGAAGACGAGGTTCTCGCCGGCGAGCTGGCGCAGCTCGTCGAGTGCCTCGCTCTCGGTCAGCGGCGGCGGCAGGTCAAGCGGTCGCGTCAGGCGCAGGCTCGCCGGGACTGCGCGGTCGATGAGCTCGTCGAGCGAGGCGAGGCCGAGCGACTTCAGCATTCGCTGCCGCTCGTTCGGGCCGGGACCAAGGTGGCGGTCGACGAAACGATCGGTCGACGCGAGGACGGAGATGCGCGCGGCGGACGTGGACATCGAAGTTCCCGGCGATGGAGCCATCGGTCTCGGGACCTGGCTCACTGCTCCTCGTCGCACTTCTTCTTGTAGGCGGCGGCGTCGAGCAGCGCGCTCCACTCGGCGTCGCCCGCGGCCTTCAGCTTCAGCATCCAGCCGGCGTTCCACGGATCGCTCGAGAGGCTCTCGACGTGGGCGGCGAGCTTCTCGTTCACGGCGGTCACCTCGCCGCCCACCGGCGCGAAGAGCTCGGAGACGGCCTTCACCGACTCGATCTCGCCGAAGCGATCGCCCTTGCGCAGCTTCGTCCCGACCGCCGGGAGCGAGAGGAAGGTCAGGTCGGAGAGGTGCTCGACCGCGAAGGCGGTGATGCCGATCGTGACGACGTCGCCTTCCTTGCGGGCCCACTCGTGCGATTCGAGATAGCGGCGGTCGCTCGGGACGTCGCTCAGGGCCATGGCGTTTTTCGGTCGCTCCGACGAGTTGATCGGGCGCGGGATGATAACGGCGCCGGCGGCGGAAGCGCCGCGACGGCTCAGGCGCGCGTGAGCCTGCGCGCGAGCGCGTCCCAGTCGACGTGGTCGAGCGACTCCGGCTCGATCGGCGGGAGGTCGGCGAAGCGCCGCGCCTCCTCGGCGCCGCCGAAGTCGCCGTAGGGGAGCGCCCGCTCTGAGCGCGGGAGGTCGGCCGCGAGGTCGGAGAGTTGTCCCGGCCCGGCCGAGAGGACCGGCTCGAACCGAGGCGCCGGCGCCGGCACTCGCTCCGTTCTGGCCGACGGGGCCACGAAATCGCGCAGCCATTTCCAGGCGCGCGCCATCGCGCTCGACCAGCGACTTGAGCGACCGCGGGCTTCCATCGCAGGGGGGACCGTATCACGCCCGCCGCGCGGCAGGCAAGAGTTTCCCGACCCGGCCGACGCTCGCCGAAGTCGGGCCATGCGGCCGGCGCAGGTCGCGCTGCCGAATCGCCGATGACGAATCGTCGGTCTCGAACTCGGACAGGACTTCGCGTTCGCCCCCGCAGGCCCAAACTCCATGGCACTCACCGGCGACCTCGGCTCGATCGATCTCGCAAACGTCTTCCAGATGCTCCAGCTGAGCCAGAAGACGGGGACGCTCGAGGTCCGCTCGCACGGCGGCCGCAGCGAGGTCTACCTCGAGGGCGAGCACGTCCTCTATCCCTTCGACCGCGACGCCTTCCCGAAGAAGGTGATCCGGCGGCTCGAGCGGTGCGGCAAGGTGACCGCCGAGATGCTGGCGAAGGCGCAGGCGAGCGGCAGCGTCCTGCAGCGCGACCTCTTCGCCATGCTCGTCCAGATGCGTGTGCTCACGCCGGAGGAGGTCACGGCGGCCTACCGCGAGCAGATGGAAGAGGAGATCTACGAGCTCTTCGTCGATCGCGACGCTGCGTTCGAATTCCGCGAGAACGAGAAGCCGAACCTGCCCGGCAAGACCATCGACGAGCGCTACCGCCTCGCGAGCGCCGGCCTGATCATGGAGGCCGCGCGCCGGATCGACGAGTGGGGCTTCATCCGCCAGCGCGTCCCCTCCGACCGCTGCGTCTTCGAGGCCGGGGCCGCGATCGACCAGGTGCCGGAGCAGGACCGCGACACCGCGCTGGTCGAGGTCTTCGGCGCGCTCGACGGCATGCGTTCGGTCGCCGAGCTGGTCGAGACGACCGAGCTGACGCGCTTCATCGTCTGCAAGAAGCTGGCGATCCTCGCCGAGCTGCGCGTCGTCTACGAGGTCCCGCTCGAGGTGCTCCTCGAGCGGGCGCGCGAATGCTTGCGCGGCAGGAAGTCGATCGACGGGCTGAAGCTCCTCGAGCGCGCCTTCGAGCTCGGAGCGAACGAGGCGTCGGTCCACGAGATGGCGGCGCTCGCCAATCAGGCGCTCCATCGCATCGGCGAGGCGTGCCGCCACTACGCGCTCGTCGCCGACGGCCTCGAGCGCGCCGGCGATCGCCGAGGCGCCGCCGAGATCCACCTGCGCGTGCGCGACCTCATGCCGACCGACGTGCGCTCGCGCGAGCGGCTGGTGCGCCACTGGCTCGACGACCGCGCCTTCTTCGACCAGACGAACTACTCGGCCGAGGCCGAGGCGATCGAGCTCCTGGCGATCCTGAAGGAGCTCGGTCGCGGCGACGACGCGCGCGAGCTCCTGAAGGAAGTGCGCGAGCGATTCAAGGAAGACAGCCGCGTGACGATGCGCCTCGCCGACGTGGCGATCGAGCTCGGCGATCCGAAGGCCGCGGTCGAGATGCTGCTGGCGTGCGCCGACGAGCTCTTCAAGCGGCGCAATGAGGCCTCGGCGCTGCGTCTCTACCGGCGGGTCCGGACCATCGCTCCCGACCACGAGGGGCTCGAGCTGCGCATCGGGGCGTGCGAGCAGGTCGTGCGACGGACGGCGTACGGCAACCGGCACGGCGCGATGCGTCTCGCCGCCTCGTTCGTGATGCTCGCGGCGATCGGCGTCGCCTTCTCCATCAACAACCGCGAGGCGCTCGCGGAGCTCGCCGAGATCCCGACCGAGGAGCTGGCGCTCGCGGGCGACTTCGAGACCGCGCTCTCGACGCTCGCCACGTTCTGCAGCGAGCACCCGGTCACCGTCGCCGCGCTGATCGCCCGGCGCGAGATGCAGGACGTCGAGGATCGCGCCCGCATGGCGGCGGAGGAGGCGGCGCGGCGGACCGACCTGCTCTCCCAGGAGCGGGCGCGGCGCCGCCGCAACGCCGAGCGCGCCTACACCGACGCGCTCGAGCTGCTGCGGCGCGGTGACCACGCCGGCGCGCTCGAGAAGATGGAGCGCGCCGCCGAGCTCGCCAACGACTCCGAGTTCATCGCCGACAGGAAGCCGCACGAGAAGGCCGAGGAGATCCGCGCCTTCCTGCGCGCCGGACAGGAAGCGATGAACCGCTACGAGGAGGCGCGCCGCCGCGAGGACTGGCCTGCGTTGCACCGGCTCGGAGTCGAGCTCTTGCGCGGCGTGCCGCGCGCGCAGGTCGCCGACGCGCTCCTGCTGCCGGTGCACGTCACCGCCGATCCCAAGGACGCGTCGGTCACCGTGACGCAGCTGCCGAAGGGGGCGATGGCGCTGCTGCGCGGCTCGGTGGTCCTGCTTGCCGCGGGCCACGACGCGACCGTGACCGCGACGCGCGCCGATCGCTTCCCGACGTCGATCACGATCCGGCCGGAGAACGCCTTCGAGGTCACGCTGCAGCTCGATCGCAAGCCCGAGCGCGCGACCGAGCTCCCGACGCGGGCGCTCCATCGGCCGGTCGTCGCCGGCGGCCGCGCCTTCTTCGGCTGCGCCGACGGACGGGTCGTCGCGCTCGACGCCACCACCCTCGCGCCGCTCTGGCAGAAGACGCTCGCCGACCTCGAGGAGGTCGGAGGGCCGCCGCAGTGCGACGAGCGCGGGCTGAGGGTGGTGACCCGCTCGCAGCGCGTGGTCTGGTTCGATCCCGTGTCCGGCGAGACGATCGGCCGCGAGCTCGACGTCGCCGGGCGGGCGTCCGCGACGGCGGGACTGACGGTGCCGCTCTCCGGCGGGGCGTCGTTCGCGGTCGACCCCCAGGGCCGGATCTCGCTGCGCAGCGCGGAGGGCCGGTCGCTCGCGGCGTGGCGCAGTCCCGCGCGGATCGAGTGGGCGCTCGCTTCCCCCGGGGGAGCGCTCTTCGGCGGGGGAACCCTCGTCCTGCGCATCGCCGACGAGCGCCCGGGCGCCAACAAGTCCGACCGGGAAGAACGCCGATGAGGGTCGCGGCGGAGCACCCGGAAGCCGGGTCGGCGCCGTCGACGCTTTCCGAGGAGAACCGCAACGCCGTGGGACTGCTCTCTCGCGCGAGCGATCGCCTCCTGCTTCCGCGCAAGATCGCGCGCTGGAAGAAGGAGCCTTCGCCGGAAGCCGTCTGCGAGCTCGTCCAGAGCCTGCTGAGGCTCGGCGAGGTCGAGGAGGCGTGGTCGTTCGCGCGCCAGGGCTACGCGCGGTTCAAGGACCACGAGCTGGTGCGCGAGCTGTGGCGCATCGCCGGCCGCGCCCACGCGGAGCAGGGGCTCAAGACCGCGGCCGCGGAGATCGAGTCGCACCCGACGGCCGGCGCGTTCCTGAAGCTCGCCCGCTGCGCCGTGCTGTTGCGCGACGCCGAGACCGCGTTCCGGGCGCTCGAGGAGTGCCTGCAGCGTTTCCCGACGTCGGCGTCGGCGCACGCCGCGTTCGCCGAGCTGATCGAGCAGCGCTGGCTGCGCGAGCTTGCCGCGGTCGACGGGCGCGCCGTGATCACGCACCTCCGGAAGGCGTGGCGGCTGGACGGCGCCGACTTCGCGTCGCCGCTGCGGCTCGCGACTTTCCTCGCCCGCATCGGCGCCCACCGCGACGCGCTCGCCGTCGTCGACGAGGTGCTCCAGCTCGACGAGCAGCACGCCGACGCCGTGGCGCTGCGCGAGACGCTTGCCAAGGCGATGACGGCGGAGCCCGATCCAAACGCCACCGAGGAAGAGGCGCGCGACGACGTCGACGCGCTCCTGCGCCAGATCGAGGAGCAAGGCCGCGTCGTCGGTGATCCGACCGACGAGATGCGGGTCGCGCGCGAGGGCGAGCGGCTCTGCGGCTACCTCCCCGCGCTGCGGGCGCGGACCGGCTGCGAGCGCGCCTTCGTGCTCGAGCCGAAAGGGACGGTCTACGACGAGAACGGCGGGCTCGGCGTGAACCCGCTGACCAGCCTCGCCACGAACCTCCTGCGCTCCTCGCTGATCACGGCGCGGCGCGCCGACCTCGGCCCGCTCGACGCGATCTCGCTCGAGACGGGGGGCGGCTCGCTGGCGATGCGGCTGCTTCAGCGGTGCGCCGTCGCGCTTCTCTTCGATACGCCGGACTCGGCGAGCGAGGGCCAGAGCGCCCTCCTCGATCTCGCCGAGGGCCGCCTCGCCGCGGCGGCGCCGCGGAGGGGGGCGTGATGAAGGAGGTCCTTCAGAAGCTCGACGGGGCGCCGGGGGTCCATTCGGCGCTCGTGATGTCGAGCGACGGGGTGGTCGTGGCGAGCGTGCCGAACCACCACGACCAGGCCCGCGTCGCGGCTTTCCTCTCCGCGGTCCTCGTGAGCGTGGAGAAGAGCACGGAGAAGCTCGGCCTCGTGCCGCTGCAGCGACTCACGCTGACGACGGCGCGCGGCCGGCTGGTCCTGATGCCGATCGGCGAGCTGGCGCTCGCGGTGATCGCCGACGCAGAGACCGATCTGACGCCGGTGCTGACGGAAGTTGCGGGGCTGACGCGGCGCGTGCTGCGGCAGACCCGTCTGGACGTGCCCGCGTGAAGAACGCGGAGAAGTGTGGCAGGGGAACGACGAGCAGGGTGCGACGCTGCTGGGGAAGGTGACAAGCGATGGTGCAGATCAACTTCGCGCGCAAGGAGATCAACTGCAAGATCGTCTACTACGGCCCGGGCTTGTCGGGCAAGACGACGAGCCTGGAAGTCGTGCATCAACGCACGCCTCAGGGCCACAAGGGCGAACTCACGTCGATCTCCACGGACGGCGACCGCACGCTCTTCTTCGACTTCATGCCGCTCGACCTCGGCACGATCGCCGGGATGAAGGTGAAGTTCCACCTCTACACGGTGCCCGGCCAGGTCTACTACAACTCGACGCGCAAGCTCGTGCTGCTCGGCGCCGACGGGATCATCTTCGTCGCCGATTCCACTCCCGGCCGCATGGACGACAACGCGCAGTCGATGGAGAACCTGCGCGAGAACCTGGTCGAGATGGGCCGCGACCTCAACAAGCTCCCGCTCGTGATCCAGTACAACAAGCGCGACCTGCCGAGCCCGATCTCGCTCGCCGAGCTCGAGACCAAGCTCAACCCGAACAAGATCCCGACCTTCGAGACCTCCGCCAAGACCGGCGAGGGGATCTTCCAGGCGTTGAAGGCGATCTCGGCGCTGGTGCTCGAGGACATCAACTCGAGCGACAGGAAGCTCGCCAGCGGCGTCGCCAACGCGGGACGCAGGGCCACGGCGCCGACCGCTCCCGCTCCGGCCGCGAAGCCGGCGCCGGCGCTGGTGGCGACCGCCGCCGAGTCGGGAGCCGGAATGCAGCCGTCCCGCGACGCGGCGAAGGTGCTGCGCCCGGCCGGCGTCCGCTCGCCGAGCGCGCCGCACGTGCCGGCTGCCAGGCCGGCGGCCGCCGCGCGCGCGCCGGCGCCGGTCGAGGCGATCGAGCCGCCCGCGCCGGTCGCGCCGCTGCGCCCCACCGTGAAGTCGAAGCCCGCCGATCTGCGTCCGGGCGTCGGCCGTGAGGCGCGCCCGGCCCCGCCTCGTGCCCGCAGCGAAGCGCCGCCGGCGGCCCGCACGGCTCCCAAGGCCGAAACCGCGAGCCGCGCCGCGACGAATCACGGGGGGACGAAGAAGATGTTCGTCTTCATGGCGCTGGGAGTTCTCGCCGGCGCCGCGGCCGCGGTCTTCGCCGCGAAGTTCCTGCTCCACGTTTGACGCGCGAGCGTCCCGCCCGAGGAGGCGTTTCATGTCGAAGGACCAGGAGCTGCGCGAAGGCCGGCTCGTCTTCTACCGCAACGATCTCGGCCGCATCGAACGCGTGCTCGAGGAGTTCCTGCGGCTCTCCGGCTCGTCGAGCGTCCTGCTCGTCGACAAGGAAGGCCACATGATCACGCGCGCCGGCAAGGCGCCGAGCTTCGATCAGGACACGATCAGCGCGCTCGTGGCCGGCTCCTTCAGCGCGACGCGCGAGATGGCGCGGCTCCTCGGCGAGAAGGAGTTCTCCGCGCTCTACCACCAGGGCGAGCGCGACAACATCCAGCTCTCGCTGGTGGGCGACCGCACGATCCTCACCGTGATCTTCGACGAGACGACGACGCTCGGGATGGTGCGGCTATACGTCGCCGAGTCCGTTCGCAAGCTCGAGGACCTCTTCGTCGACATCGTCCGCCGGCAGCAGGAAGGCGAGAGCGCGGAGGACCAGAAGGACCTCGACGGCCTGAACAACATCCGCACCAGCGCGAAGGACACGCTCGACGCGCTCTTCGACAACCACTAGCGCGTGGAGCGGACGGGCCGGAGGCCCGCCGCTCACGCAAGGCTTCGCGCGACGAGCGAAGCTCGCGCGCGAAGTCCGATTGCACCTGACGGCCCTGCGGGCCGCAGGTGATCGCGGGGGATCTCAAGGCGTACGGACCGGCGTCGATGCATCCGTGAATCCTGAAGTCATTTGCCCGACTTCGCCCCCAGGTGCGCCAGGTTGCTCGTCGCGTCGGTCTTGGCGGAGGTCGCCATGTCGCGGGTGACCTGGGGGGTGCGCGGGTCGGCGATCAGAGCGTCGGCGGCGGCGATGGCGCGCTCGTAGAGCGAGCGGGCGAGGGGGAGGTCCTTCTTCAGGTAGTCGCTCAGGATGAGCGCCGCGTCGTTCAGGTAGCGCGGCTGCTCCGGGGCGAGCTCGACGAGGCGGGAGTAGGCCCTCCACGACTCTTCGTGCTGGCCGGTCTCGCGGCAGAGGAAGGCGTAGTTGTTCCAGAGCGCGGGGGTGTCGGCCTCGAGCTCGACGGCGATGGCGAGCAGGTCGCGCGCCTCGGCGCTGCGCGACTTCTCGACCGCGCGGTCGGCGAGGTACTGCAGGCTCGCCGAGACGGACGACGCGGTCCCGAGATGGAGCAGCAGCGCGCGCGCCTCCGCGTGGTTCGCGGCGAAGGCGGCCTTCCACGCGGCGGCCGCCTCGTCGTGGCGCTTCTGCCGGAACGCGGCGTCGGCGAGCCCGAGCGAGCAGGGGACCTCGAGCGAGGGATCGAGCGCCCGCGCCTTCTTGAAGAGCCCGCACGCGTCGTCGAGCTCGCGGTCCATGAGCTTCGCCTGCCCGACGCAGAAGAGCGCGTAGGCCGGCCGCGGGTCGCCAGCGGTCGGGAGCGACTCGGCCGCGTCGAGCGCGGTCTGGAGCACCAGCCGCGCCTTCGCGCGCAGCTCGGGCACCTTGAGGTAGGAGAGCACCTGCTCGAGCGCCGGCCGGTCGAACGGCTCGATGGCGAAGGCGCGGCGCCACGCCTCGAGCGCTTGATCGAGCTGTCCGAACGCCTGGTGGAGGTCGCCGAGGCGCAGCAGGAGCTCCGGCGAGGCGGGATCGTCGCGGATCAGCCCCTCGATCTCGCTCCTCGCCGCGTCGTAGTCGGCCGGGCCGCCCTCCTGGATCTGCGCGCGGACGAGGTGGAAGGAGACCTCTCCGCGCAGCCGCCGCAGCCCCTTCGCGCCGAGCCCGCGGTGCTCCGCCTCGTCGACCGCGTGCTTGGCGCGCTCGATCTCGCCCAGCGCGAGCCGCGCCTCGGCCGCCGTTCCCCACGGCTCCGGGTCCTTGGCGTCGAGGTCGGCGGCCCGCTCGGCCTGGTCGGCGGCGTCGAGCAGCAGGAAGCGCGTCTCCTCCTCCTCGCCCCGTCCGGTGGCGATGCGCGATCGGGCGCGCAGCAGGAACGCGCGCGCGAGTCCCAACCGCGCGCTGGGATCGCTGCCGTCCTTGCCGATCGCTTCGAGGAGGCGCTCGCACGCCGCGTCACCGTTGCCGAGCGCGAGCTCCGCGAGCCCGAGCCCCGTCCGTGCCCGTGCGTCGTCGGGGTTCTTGCGGATCTGGTTCGTGAAGGCGGTGCGCGCGAGCGCCGGCTTCCCGCTCTTCAGGAACTCCCAGCCGTCGAGGCGCGCGCGCGGTCCGGGCGCCGCCAGTGCGAGGAGCAGGAGGCCAAGGCTCGCGCTCATCCGCCTTCGGATTCGTCGCCGCCCTCGGGCGGCTTGGTGTCGTCCGACGCGCTCGCCTTCTCGTCGGCCGCCTTCTTCTTCGCCTCCGCCTCGGCCTGGATGCGCTCCTGCTCCGCCTTCCACTCGTCGGGGAGGAGCTTCTGCTTCCAGTAGTCGACCTCGGTGCGCTTGGGCATCCGCTGCTCGAAGTCGCGCAGCTTGGCGATCGCCTGATCCTTGCGGTCGGTCCCCTGCAGCAGGTTGATGAGGTTGCCGTAGGCGTCGGCGAGCGTCGTCTCGTCCTCCTTGCGCCGGCTCGTGGCGCGCGCGTCGTCCTTGATGCCGGCGTCGGCCTGCACGATCGCCTCCTCGAGCCACGTCTGCGCCCGGTCGAGGTCGCGGTCGAGGTGGTAGAGCAGGATCAGCGCCGTGTCGTTCAGGTAGCGCGCGTTCTTCGGATCGAGCGCCAGCGAGCGGCGGTAGGCGAGGTAGCTCTCCTCGTACTTGCCCGCCTCGCGCGCGAAGTAGCCCCAGTTGTTCCAGTTCTCGGCGTTCTCCGGCTCGACCGTGCAGGCCTTGCTGGCGAAGCCGCGGATCTCGTCCCACTTCTCTCTTGGCATCGACTCGCCGCCGAACTTCTTCCACATCGCGTCCTGCAGCTCGTGGAGCAGGCGCAGCGACTCGGCGTGCCTGGGATCAAGGTCGAGCGCGGAGAGGAGCGCCGCCTCCGCCTCGGGAAACTTCTCGGCGAGGGTGAGCGCGTGGCCGCGAAAGCCTCGCAGCGTCGGCAGGTAGGCGTCGACCGCGGGCTTCAAGTTCCCGTCGAGCCGGGCGCTCGCGCGGAAGTCCCGCTCGGCCTGGAGGTACTCGTCAGCCGCGGCGACGTAGTCGCGCCGCCGCTTGAGGGCGACGTTGCCGCGCAGCTCGTGGGCGCGCGAGCGGTACCAGTGGGCGAGCGCCGGCTCGTCGACGAGGCCGGTGTAGTAGTCGATCGCCTCGTCGAGGCTCTCGGTCTGCTCGACGAGCTGCAGGTGCGACTCGAGCAGCGTCGAGTCGTTCGGCCGCAGCGCGACGGCGCGCCGCAGGCAGCCGAGCGCGAGCCGCGGCTCGCTCTTGAGGATGTGGATCTCGGCGCGACGGCGCAGCAGCTCGACCTCCGAGTCGAACCAGCCGTTCGCCCGGTCGAGCGCCGCCTCGGCGTCGGAGAGGCGCGCCGCGGCCGCGGCGGTGTCCCCGTTCTCGAGCGCGAACTGGCGGGCGGCGAGCAGCGCGTCGGCGAGGTCGACCTGGAGCGTCGGCGTCGGGTCGGCGAGCTCCGCGGCGTGGTAGAGCGTCGCGATCGCCTCGTCGGTCCGGCCGCCGCGCACGAGCACGTGGCCGAGCTCCGCCCACGCCTCGGCGAAGCGGGCGTCGAGGTCGACCGCCTTGCGCGCCGCCTCCTCGGCCGAGCCGAGCAGCGTCTCGGCGGCCGCGAGCTCCGCGTCGCCCTTCGCCGCGCGTTGCTCGGCGGAGCGGCACCTCGATCTTGCGAGCAGCAGCCAGCCGCGCGCATCGTCGGGCCGCGAGCGCAGCGCCTCCTCGAACGCGGAGCGGGCGTCGTCGAATCGCCCGGCAGCGAGCGCCTCGCGGCCGCGCGCCATCGAGCGCTCGGCGTCGGCGCCGTCGTTCCGCTGCAGCGCAGGGAGAGAAGTCGAGAGAGCAAGGCCGCAGGCGACGAGGAGCATCGACGTCACGAAGGTCTCCAGACGGCAGATCGGCGCGATCATAGGACCGGCGCGCGGCGCGGCGGAAGGCGTCGCGGTTGCGGCGCGTGAGGAACGGCCCTAGGCTCGCGCGCTCGGGCGCGGTTGGCGGCGGGGAGGGGAGCGTGGAGTCGCCCGGAAGCGAGAGTTCGAACGGCGCGGCCGTGGCCGTCGCGACGGAGCGGCTCGACCTCGAGGCCGCGCTGGCGCTGGCGGCACGGGTCGCGGAGCGGCCGGGCCCCGTCGTCGTCGATCTCGCCGCGGTGCGGGCGTTCACCGGCGCCGGCGCGGCGTCGCTCGTCTACCTGGTGCGTTCGCGCGGCGATGGAGTCCGCGTGCACGGAGCGCCGGAGGACCTCAAGCGCTACCTGCGCGAATTGCCGCTCGACGAGATCGTCCAGGCCGACTGCCTCGGGTGCGGGATCGAGGAGGAGCCGTTCCTCGTGGCGGCGGGCGGCGGCTGGCTCGATTTCGTCGACGGCATGCGCTACTTCGCGCAGCTCGGCCTCGAGTTCCTCTACTGGGTCTGCATCGCTCCGTTCCGCGGCGTCCGCCTGCGCGTCGGCAAGGCCGTGACCGAGCTCAACCGGATGGGCGTCGAGGCGATCCCGATCGTCGCGCTGATCGCGCTGCTGATGGGGGTGATCCTGGCGCTCAACGCCGCGGGCCAGCTGCGCGCCTACGGCGCCGAGAAGTACACGGCCAACCTGGTCGGCATCGCGCTCACCCGCGAGCTCGCGCCCGTGATCACCGCGATCCTCGTGGCCGGGCGCTCTGGCTCGGCGGTCGCCGCCGAGATCGCCACGATGCAGGTGAGCGAGGAGATCGACGCGCTGCGCGTGATGGGCATCAACCCGCGCGCCTTCCTGCTCGTGCCGAAGCTCCTCGCGCTGACGCTCGGGATGCCGGTCCTCGTGATCCTCGCGTCGCTGGTCGGGATCGGTGGCGGCTTCCTGGTAGCGGTCGAGGCGCTCGGCCTGCCGGCGCGCGTCTACTGGGACCAGACGATCAGCGCGCTGCACGTGCAGGACCTCGCGCTCGGCGGGATCAAGGCGCTCGTCTTCGGCGCGCTCGTCGGGCTCACCGGCTGCACGCTCGGGATGCGGGTCCGCGGCGGCGCCACCGGCGTGGGGCGCGTCACGACGAACGCGGTGGTCGTCTCCTACGTGCTCGTGATCGTGGCGAACGCGCTCTTCACCCTCCTCTTCTTCCTGATCGGGCTGTGACGATGGCGCCGGTCGTCGCCGCTCGCGGCGTCAGCTTCCGCTACGGCGAGCGCGAAGTCTTGGACGGGATCAGCTTCGAGGTGCGGGCCGGCGAGATCGTCACGATCATGGGGCCGAGCGGCTGCGGGAAGACGACGCTGCTGCGCCTGATCGTCGGGCTCGAGCGGCCGCAGCTCGGGGAGCTGCGCGTGCTCGGCGAGGAGCTCTCGACGCTCGACGAGGACCGCGCCGACCGGTTTCGGCGCCGTCTCGGCATGTGCTTCCAGTTCGGCGCCCTCCTGAACTCGCTGACGGTCGGCGACAACCTCGCCCTTCCGCTGCGCGAGGACCCGCGCGTCCCGGAGGACCTCATCTCGATCGTCGTCCGCTCGCGCCTCTCCCAGGTGGGACTGGCCGGCGCCGAGGAGCGCCTCCCGGCCGAGCTCTCCGGCGGGATGCGCAAGCGGGCCGGACTCGCCCGCGCGCTGGTGCTCGATCCGGAGCTCGTGCTCTTCGACGAGCCGACCTCGGGGCTCGATCCGGTGACGGCTGCCGGGCTCGACCGGACGATCCTCGACGTGCGCCGCCGGACCGGGACGACGATGGTGGTGGTGACGCACGACCTCGCGTCCGCGATGACGATCTCCGACCGGCTCGTGGTCCTGATCGAAGGGCGCATCCGGGCGATCGGCTCGCCGGGCGAGATCGAGCGCTGCACCGACGCGTCCGTCGCCGACTTCGTGAAGCGGCGCGCCGCGGCGGCGGCGGCCGGCGGCGGCGCGGCGATCGTCGCCCGCCATTTCGACTGACCCGCAGGCAGGAGGAGACGCGCGTGGCAACCCGCAAGGAGAAGGTGGACGCCGGTCTCTTCCTGTTGATCGGCGTGCTCCTGCTCTCCGGCACGATCGCGCTCGTCGCCGGCGTGAACCTCGAGCGCAAGGGCGACCTCTTCGTCATCCGCATCCCCAAGTCGGTGGGGGGGCTGCGCGAGGGTTCCGTCGTCAAGTACCTCGGCGTCAACGTCGGGCGCGTGAAGGAGGTCGACTTCCCGGCGGAGGACGTTGAGTCGGTGCGGGTCGCCGTCGAGATCACCCGCTCCTCGACGCCCATCAAGTCGGGCACCTTCGCCACGCTCTCGAGCAACTTCCTGACGGGCGAGACGAGCATCGAGCTGCAGGGCGGCACGAACGAGGAGGGGCGCCTCCATCCCGGCTCGCTGATCACCTGGCGGCCGACCACCTTCATGCGGCTCGAGGACTCGCTGCCCGGCGTGCTCGACGAGATCAAGAAGGCGGTGGCGAACCTGAACGGCGTGCTCAGCGCCGAGAACCAGCAGCGGCTCGCCAGGATGATCGACGACTTCGACCGCGTGGCGACCGAGACGGCCGCGCGGCTCGGCCCGCTCGCCGAGGACGCCCATTCGCTTCGAGAGTCGCTCTCCGCCACCGGCGAGCGGATCGCCGTGGCGGCGGCCGGGCTGCGCGAGGAGGTGACGGCGAGCATCTCGAGCGGCGTGACCGACCTGAAGTCGGCCTCGAAGTCGGTCGAGAGCGTCGCCGGCAAGCTCGAGCGCGTCGCCGACCGGCTCGGCGAAGGGGCCGACGGCCTGCCGGAGATCGTCGCGTCGATCGGCCGGCTGACGGCGCGGCTCGACCGCGTGCTCTCGAGCGCCGACCTCCTCGTCGACGACAACCGCGAGGAGCTGCGCCGCGCCCTGCTCTCGCTGCAGGCGGCGTCGCGCGAGTTCGAGGAGCTCGTCGCGCAGCTCCGCCGCAATCCTTCCGACCTGATCTTTTCCGAGCCGCGGTCCGAGCACGCGCGCGGCGAAAGGCCGGCTCCCAGGCCCGCCAAGGAGGGCTCGTGACCATGCGGCCGCCGTCGTCCATCCTCGGCCTTGGCTTCGGGCTCAGCCTCGTGCTTGGAGGGTGCAGCTCGGGCCCGGCCAAGGCCCGCGAGTACCTGCTCGCCGCGCGAGTTCCGGCGGCGACCTCGCGCGAAGGCCCGAAGCTGCCGCCGCTGCGGGTGAAGCCGCTGGTACCGCGCGGCTTCCTCGATCGCAGCGCGATCGCCTGGCGGGAAGGGGACGTGCGATCGGGCGCCTACCAGTACCTGCGGTGGAGCGAGCCGCCCGCCGAAGCGGCGACCCGAGCCCTCGTCGACGCGCTGCGCGCGCGCGGCGCGTTCGAGCAGGTCGACACCGCGGCGGCGCGGACGAGCGGGCGCTGCACCTTGAGCGGCGAGCTCCTCGGCTTCCACGAGGAGAGCGACGAGCAGGGTGGCCATGCCGCCGGCGTGGCCGAGCTCGAGCTCGTGGTCGAGATCGCGTCGGACGATCCTGCTGCAGCGCCGCGGCGCCGGATCGTGCGCGCCCGCCACGCGGTGGCGGCGGGAGACGAGACGATGGAGGCGCTGGTGCGCGCGGTCAGCGCGGCGCTCGAGCAGACGCTCGCCGAGCTCTTGCCGCAGGTCGAGGCGGCCGCCGCGGCCCGCTGACGCCGGGTCACTCTCCTCCGAGCGCCGCGCGCGCCGCCTCGAGCCCCGCCGGGATTCCGCAGTCGAAGAGACGGCCACCGCGCAGGATGGCGCCGAGGAGGCGCCCCTCGCGCGCGAGCGCCTGCAGGAGGGGCGTGTCGTCGAGCTCGCCACTTCCGGGCCCCTGGCTCGCTCCCGATGCCTTCTGGGCGCGCTGCGCCCGGATCCGGTCGAAGAGGTCGGGTTGCCAGAGGTCGAGCGGGAAGCCCTTGAAGAGCGCGGCGTCGGGCGGGCACGCGGGCCGCGTCCCTTTGTCGAGCACCCGGTCAATGCGGACGACGTCGCTCGTGCCCGGCAGGGCCGCGACCTCGACGAAGCCGGCAGCGCCGAAGCGATCGAGCTCGCGGCCGTTCACCTCGAGGAGCGCGACGACGTGCGCCTCGTCGTGACCCCGGCCCGCGAGCGCCGCGATCAGCTGCGCGGAGGCCGGCCGCTCGCCGCTCCAGAGATTGTCGGGGAGCCAGCAGAGGAGGGGCTCGCCGCGCGCGAACGGCTCGGCGAGCGCGAGCGCGTCGGCGAGGCCGCGCGGCTCCTCCTGCACGGCGTATTGGAGCTCGACCCCGGCGTGGCGCGCGCCGAGCGCGGCGGCGATCTGCGGCTTGCTCGGGCTCGTGACCACGAGCGCCTCGGTGATTCCGCTCGCCGCGAGGTCGGCGAGGGCTCGCGCGAGGAGCGTCCTGCCGCCCACCGAGAGGAGTTCTTTCGCCTGATCGCGGGCGAAGGCGCGCACCCTCGTCCCTCGGCCGGCGGCGGGGATCACGGCGCGCCGCACGCTGCGAATCGGCGCGCGCGGGGAATGCGGCGGCAAGTACGTTGCTCCAAGCTTCGCGCTTCGGGTGGCCGCGCGCGGGTTGCCGCGGTTTCGTCGCGCCGTTACGATCGCGCACTCAAACTGCGGCAGGATAAGGACTTTCGTTCGATGGCCCAGCGCTCGGTCCGGCCCTTCGTCGCGCGATTCCTGCCGTTCGCGGCGCTCTCGCTCCTCCTGACCTCCTGCTGGAACGCCTCCCGTCTCGATCGCCTCTTCGGCGCGCCGCCGGGAACGGGCGGCAACGGCGGCTTCACCCCCGGCATCGGCGGCGGCCTCAACCTGCGCGACCTCTTCGTCGGCGCCCACCTGCTGCGCGACGCTCCGAAGGTCGTGAAGACGGCCCCGGCGGACGGCGCGCAGGACGTCTCGACCAAGACGCCGCTCGTGATCCAGTTCTCGGAGAGCATGTTCGAGCAGTCGGTGCGCTCGGGCATCTCGCTCTTTCAGAGCGGCTCGACGACGTCGACCGCGGTCACGCTCACGATGTTCCAGGGCGACGCGGTCGCGGTGCTCGTGCCGCAGGTCGACCTGCTTCCCGACACGAGCTACGACATCGTCGTCGCCGGCGCCGTCACCGACCTGCAGGGCGACGCCCTCGACACCGGCGGGGGCGGGAGCGACCAGCGCTTCAGCTTCACCACGATCCAGTCGACGGGCGATCCGGCCTTCGACGTGATCTTCTCGTCGCCCGGCCAGCAGGAGAGCGAGGTGCCGCGCGGCACGGAGGCGCTCCTCGTCTTCTCCGAGCCGATCAACGTCGGGAGCAGCGGCGGCGGCATCTTCGCGCCGGGCAACCTCGTGACGACGCTCAACGGGACGACGCTCACGGCCGGGGTCGACTACACGGTGACGACGTTTCCGACGGCCAATGCGCGCGGCGTCGAGCTCTTCTTCTTCGCGCTCGCGCCGGCCGGCGCGCAGCTCGACGTGAGCCTCGACAGCGACGTCCAGAGCGCCGACGGGCAGGAGACGATCAACGGCGGGAACGGTTTCGACCTCAACTACACCGTCCAGGACACGCGGATCCCCGAAGACGTCGCCTTCCCGCTCTCGCCCTTCGTCGCCGGCTTCGACGGCGCGATCAGCTCGGTGCACCTCCACGACTTCGAGGCCGACCTCTTCCTCACGGCGGACGGCCAGCTCCCCGACACGGCGACGATCGTCTACTTCGACGCGGCGCAGCAGAACGCGCTGATCTTCGACGACACCGCGGCCGACCCGACGCTCTTCACCTCCGACCTCGAGCCCAAGCCGACGCCGGCGCTGCGCGACGGGGACGTCCTCGTCGGCTGCTTCGTCGAGCGCCGCGGCTTCCGCTCCGAGGTCGCGCTGGTGCGGACGCTCCTCAAGGACACCTTCGGGCCGGCGCTCCTCACGATGGGCCCGCCGGGCGTCGGGCGCTCCGTGATGGTCACGCAGGTCAACGACCCGGCGCTCCACGGCGCGATGAGCGAGGCGTGCGCCGGGGTGCAGGTCGACTTCGACGCCGCGACGCCCTCCGACTTCAACTCGGTCCAGTTCTTCGCCGGACAGTCGACGGTGACCGACGACTTCTTCGTGACCGGTGCGTCCGAGGGCGCGCCGCTCCCGCAGCAGCTCGAGGAGAGCGACTCCTTCTCCTTCATCAGCTCCGACGTGCTCGGGAACACGACGGTGAACCTCGACGCGATCTCCCACCAGACGGTCGGGAAGGTCGGCGCCGCCGTCGCCGTCCCCGACGGCGCGACCGCGCTCTACGTCTCCGCCTACGCGGGCGACTCGTTCCAGCGCTTCTCGAGCGGGGCGGTGCTCCTCGACCGCTTCCCGCCCGACCCGACGGGGCTCGAACAGCGACCGCGCGCGATCTCGTCGGGCACCGGCGGCAGCGCGCTCTTCTCCGATTTCGATTTCTCCCAGATCACGACGCCGAAGATCACGGTGACGATCGTCGCCGAGCGCGCGCTGCCGGGCGGCGGCGTGGCGCTCTTCGGCCCGGTCACGTTCGCCGGGCTCGACAAGCCTTCCGTCGCCGGCGGCGCGAAGGCGATCATGGCGCTGCTGCCGCCGCCGCCGTCGATCAGCCTCACGAACCCCGTGCAGTGCGACATCGTGAACGAGAGCGCGAGCAATCCGTCGGAAGGAGGGAGCGCGTTCGACGTCGACCTCGAACGCGCGACGCCGGAGTTCGACCGCTTCACGAGCCTCAAGCCGCAGCCCGGGAGCAACGAGAACTTCGTCGACCTGTCGCTCAACCGGCTGCAGCTCTTCTCGGTCGTCGAGCGCTTCAATTTCGGCGGCACGCAGTTCCGCTTCACGACGAGCGAGCCGTTCACCTCCGAGCCCGACTCGAGCGGCGGCTTCGGGCTGGCGAAGCAGCGCAGCGCCGACTTCCTCGGGCGGTCGACCTACTCGATCACCTCCAATCCGCAGCTCGTGCACGAGGTCCAGTTCGACGACGCGCGCGTGAGCGACGGTGGAGCGCTCGGGCTGCGCGGCAGCGAGCTCCTGACCGAGCAGTTCCGCGAGCTGCGCGTGATCACCCGCGTCCCCGGCTTCGTCGACAACGTCGCGGTCGCGTCGGTGGTCGCGTTCACCGACCTCGGCGGGGGGCTGCGGTCGGGCATGGTCGTGCTGCCGCATTCCTTCCTCGACAACGATCAGCCCGGGGGGCTGGCGGCCGAGGACAACGCCCTCGAGATGGCGCTGCAGCCCGACCTCGTCGATCCGGCGTTCGACCCGCTCGACCCGCTCTCGCCGAAGGGCGCCGCCCGGCTCAAACGCAACCTGCGGCTCGAGCTCCTGATCCAGGACAGGAGGATCGCCGGCACGTCGACGTCGAACGCCGCCTACTCGCGCGAGCGGTTCATCTTCGACCCGACGGTGGCGACGCCGCCCCCGGCGGCGCTCACGGCGGCGCTCCA
>Ga0247727_10000067_pt1 | contig 221057 bp, 200 predicted proteins | sample WisWelCaveWW1625_FD_202498 | JGI IMG/M metagenome (GOLD analysis project Ga0247727, IMG submission 202498) | Biofilm microbial communities from Wishing Well Cave, Virginia, United States - WW16-25 | ecosystem: Environmental > Aquatic > Deep subsurface > Groundwater > Cave microbial mat... | reverse complement strand
CCAGAAGGAGACGGTCGGCGCGATCGTGATCGCGTAGCCCGCGAACAGCATGAGGATGAGGGTCCCGGGGAGGATCCGATCGAAGAACGGGGAGTCGCCCCGGAGCCTCGCTTTCAGGGATTCCGCGGTCATGAGCGCTCGATTCTACGCGATGGCCCTCGGGCCGGCAAAAGGAAACGTCCGGGGTTCACGGGTCCCGGCGCCGCCGCGCGCGGCGAGTCGGCCCACGACACAGCGCCCGGCTAGCCGCGCCGCCTTCGCAGCGTGAAGAGGACGCCGCCCGTCGCGCTCACGAGCACCGTGACGAGGTGCGCGAGGAGCTCGAAGGCGAGCGTCTGCGCGGCGCCGACGCCGAGGCGGCTGAAGAGGAGGACGCCGACTCCCTCCCGCACGCCGAAGCCGCCCACCGAGATGGGGAGCGTGACCGCGACCGCGATCACCGGCACGACGAGGAGGAAGAGGAGCGGCGACACCGTGACGCCGAGCGCGACCGCCGTGAGGTAGTGCACCCCGATCCGGATCGTCTGGATCCCGACGGAGAGGGCGAGGGCGACGAGGAAGACGCGGCGGTCGCGCTGGAACCGCCCGACGTAGTCGAGCAAGCGCAGACCGAGGTCGCGGACGCGCCGGCCCGGGAGACGCGCCGCGACCGACACGCAGAGAGCGAGGACTCGGCGCGAGAGGATCGCGGCGAACGCCGCCGCCATCGCGAGGCTCGCCGCGACGAGCGGCGCGCGGAGCTCGGGGAACGGGAGCGCGTCTCCACCGAGCCAGAGGGCCGCGAGCGCGGCGGCGACGAGGACGAGGAGCCCCATCGCCCGATCCATCAGGGTCGCGACGACCGCGGCGCCGCGCGTCGAGCCCGTGCGGTGGACGTCGATCACCTTCACGACGTCTCCGCCGAGCGTCGCGGGGAGGAAGTTGTTGAAGAAGAGCCCGACGAGGTAGAAGCCGAACAGCGTGCGGAACGGGAGGACGACCGCCTGGGCGCGGAGGAAGAGGCCCCATTGGAGCGCGGAGCCCGCGATGCTCGCCGCGAAGAGCGCGATGGCGAGGAGCACGAGGCCCGGGTGGGCGCGGGCCATGAGCCCGAGCACATCCGCCACGGGCACCCGCGTGAAGAGGAACCCGAGGAGCGCGACGCTCACGGCGACCTTGAGCGCGAAGGCGGCCTTGCTCCGCGCGCGCTCGGGGGCCGGGGCCGCACCGTGCGCGGGCGTGGTCGGGGACACCCCGCCGGCCCCGCCGTCACGATTCGACGCGCGGCTCACGGCGCGAGGACCTCTCCGAGCGCCGCGCGCGCCCCGGAGCGCCGCGCGAGGACGATCGCGGCGATCGCCGCGAGGCCGACGAGCGAGGCGCCGACCCCGAGGCGGACCGACGCGGGGCGGAAGCGGAAGACGACGCGATGCGTCCCCTCGCCGACCCGCGCCGCGCGGAGCGCGTAGTCGGCGCGGAGAACCGGCGCGCGCTCGCCGTCCACGGTCGCCTCCCACCCGGGATACCACGGGTCGGCGAGCACGACGAATCCCGGCGCGTGCGCATCGACATCGAGCGCGATCTCGTCCGGAGCGACGCGGACGACGCGCGGCGGAGGCTCCTCGGCGGGCGCGCTCCACTCCTCGCTCTCCCCCGTCTCGAGGACGACCGCGCTGTCCGGCCGCCAATCGGGACTCGCGAGCGTCGCGAGGATCTCCTCGTCCGAGGCGACGACCCGCGAGCGGTGCACGAGCCGCGCGCGCGGCAGGACATCCGGGTTGCGGGCGAGCGTGAGGCTCCCCGGCTGCGCGCCGCGGCGCGCCGCGTACGCGACCGACCAGAGCGAAAGGAACCGCGCCGGGTTCCGCTCCTCGGCCTGCATGAGCTCGTGCGGGCGGCGCAGCCGGAGTTGGTTGTAGCCGTCGACCGTCGCCACGCGAGCAAGGCTCCCCACGTTTCGCAGGAGGAGAAGACCCTCGGGACAGCGGATCCTCACGCGGTACGGTTCTCCGGCGAAACTCGACTCGATGAAATCGAGGATCGCCTTCTTCGAGAAGACGGCCGTGGACGGGTCGATCGGCCCCAGGTTGTAGCCGAATCCGAAGACGGCGAGATCGACGAAGAGGAGCGCCGTGAGGAGAGGCCCCGCGCGGCGGCCCGCGGCGGGCGACCGCAGCGCGCCGAGCAGGATCGCCGCCGTCGCGCCGAGGAGGGCGAGGGCGATCGCCGCGTCGCGCAGCCGTGCGCCGGTCGCGTGCGCGGGGCCGACGGCGACGCCGGTCGCGGTCGCGACGACGATCGCCGCGGCGAGCGCGCCGACCGCGCGCGCGACGAGCCGGTGCGCCCCCGCGGCGTCCGCGATTCCGGCCTCGAGCCGCGCCGCCCCACGCGCCGCGAGGAGGAGGAGCGCCATCCCCGCGAGGAGGATGGCGCGCCCCGGCACGCGGAACCGCTGGTACGGCGGGAGGACGTGGAAGAGGAGCGGATGGAGCGGCCCGTATCGCCCGAGCGCGAGGAGGAGGCCGAGCGCGCCAAGGAGGACGGCGAGCCGTCCCTCGCGCCCGAGCGGGCGCCGGAGCCCGAGCAGTGCGAGCGGGATGGTCACGATCCCGACGTAGCACGCGAGCTCCCAGAACACGTAGTAGGCGCCCCCGAAGTAAGCGCTCGAGCGTCCGCCCTCCGTCGTCCCGAAGAAGCGTGGGAGGAGGACGGTCACGAATTGCTTCGGGTGGAACGAGACCTCCGACGCGGTCGCGTACGAAAGGCCCGCGCGGAGCGTCTCGCGCGCGATCTCGATCGACGGGAGGAGCGCGGCCGCCGACGCGGCGAGGGCGAGGGCGCCGAAGAGGGCGAGCAACGCGGCGGAGCGCGCGAGGCTCGGGCGGGCGGCGAGCGAACCGCCCGCCGGCGCTGGGTCCGCGCGCCGCGCGAGCGCCTCGTGCACGGCGAGGACCGCGACCGCCGCGAGCGCGAAGAGCGCGTACTGCGGCGCGCCCGCCGCGAAGAGGAGCGCGAAGCAGAGCGCGGCGACGGCGACCGGCCCCGCGCGCCCGCTCGCGAGCCCCTCCCGCAAGAACAGGAGAACTCCCGGCAGCCACGCGACACATTCGACGATGTTCCCGTGCTTCATCCGGACGACGAAGAACGACGAGAACGCGAACCCGACCGCCGCGACGAGCGGCGCGGCGCGTCCGCCGTAGAGACGCCGCGCGAGGAGCCCCATGAAGAGCCCGCCGAGCGCGGCGTGCAGGATCTCGAGCGCCTCGTACGACTCGGGCACGAGCCGCCCCGCCGAAACGAACAGCGCGAGGATCCAGTGGGGCGGATAGAACGCGCCGGCCTGGATGTCCGCCGCGTACGGGAGGCCGCCGAAGATGAACGGGTTCCAGAGCGGGAAGATCCCCTCTCGGAGATACGTAGCCTGAAAGGCGCGGTAGGGGTAATTCTGCTCGAGGAAATCCTCCCAGAACCACGCTTTCCCGAGAGGCGGGCCGACGAGGATCGGCCAGTAGAAGAGGAGCGACGCGCCGGCGAGGACGGCGAGGAGGAGGAGCGGAAGCCCGGGCCGGGCGCGCGCCCCACTCGGCCGGCCCGAGGGTCCCCGCTTCGCGCTCATCGCCCCCCGGCGCGCGCGGCGGTCTCTCCCACGACCCGCTCGATCGCGGCCATCATCGCGCGCGCCGACTCGTCCCACGACATCCGCGCGGCCCAGCGCACCGCCTCGCCCGCGAGGCGCGCGCGCTCCGCGTCGTCGTCGAGGAGCGCGAGGATCGCCTCCTCCATCTTCTCGAGCGACCCGTACGGGACAAGACGCCCCGTCGTGCCGTCGACGACGGCGTCGCGGAGGCCGGGGACGTCCGTCGCGACGACCGGGGTGCCGCACGCGTTCGCCTCGATCACGGTCACGCCCCATCCCTCCTTGGGCGACGCCGTGAGCGCGAGGCTCGCGCGGCGCAGGAGTCGGACCTTCTCCTCGAGAGGGACAAAGCCGGTGAACTCCACGGTGCCGTCGAGGCCCATCGCGCGGGAGAGCCGGACGAGCGCGGGCCGGTGGTCCCCCTCGCCCACGATCACGAGGCGCGCCCGCGGGCGGCGCTCGCGAACCCGGCGCATCGCGCGCACGAGCAGGTCGATGTTCTTGTAGCGCTTGACCCGCCCGACGCACACGAGGAGGTCCGGGTCCTTCTCGCCGGGCGGGGCCGGCGAGAACCGCTCGTGGTCGACCGCGTTCATCGCGAGACCGATCCGTTCCTCCGGGATCCCGCGAGCGACGAGCTCGGCTTGCGTGCTCCGCGAGACCGTGACGAACCGGCAGCGGCGGTAGACGAGGGGCACGAGCGCCTCGTTCAGGAAGACGTAGAGGGCGACGGGGAACGGCACCTCCCGGAAGATCGACCGCCCGAAGAAGTGGTGGATGACGACGAGCAGCGGGCGGCGGACGTAGAGGGGCGTGTAGAAGGGGATCTTGTTGAGGTCGTCGACGACGACGTCGAAGCGCGCCGGATCGAGCGGGCCGGTGAGGGCGCGCGGCACCGTGAAGTTGAACGTGTTGCGCGGTCCCCGGCGGTGGACGTCGATCCCGTCGATCGTCTCGCGCGCGGGCGCGTCCCCGAACGCGTGGGCGAGGAGAGTGACCTCGTGCCCCTGCGCGGCGACGCGGCGGAAGATCTCGTGGAGATGGACCTCCGCCCCGCCCGCCTCGGGGTTCCGGATGTCGCGCCAGTTGATGACGAGGATGCGCACGCGTCCGCGCCCGCCCCAGGGGCCCGGGCCCGCGCTACCGGCCCCGCGCGAGCCGCGCCGCGAGGTAGGCCGGCAGGTCCGCGGCCAGGATCTTCTCCTGCGCGGCGTCGATCGCGTACTCGACGCGGTGGAGCGCGACGCGGCGCGCGTCGGCGTCGTACACCGCGAACGACGCTCGGGGGTCGCCGTCGCGGGGCTGCCCCACGCTCCCCACGTTCACGAGGTAGCGCGCGCCGTCCCGCAGGGTGAAGGGAAACGAGAGGGCGCGCGGCTGGCCGGAGTTCGGGGCCTCGACCGCCAGCGGCACGTGCGAGTGGCCGACGAAGCAGATCCGCTCGGTGAAGCCGGCCATCTCGCGGATCGCCGTGTGGTAGTCGATGATGTAGTCCCACGCGGGCGGATCGGTCGGCGCGGCGTGAACGAAGAGGACCTCCGGGGACTCGCGGTGCACGAACGGAAGCGAGGCGACGTACGCGCGCTCCTCCTCCGAGAGGCGGTCGCGCGTCCACTCGATCGCGCGCCGCGCGTACCCGTTGAAGTACGCGAGCTCCTGGGGGTTCGCGACGGCGGACTCGTGGTTCCCGAGGAGGAGACGCTCGGCGACGGCGCGGCTCCGAGCGAGGCACGCGGAGGGATCGGCGCCGTAGCCGATGACGTCGCCGAGGCAGATCACGCGGTCGGCGGACCGGAACGCCTCCGTCCCGAGGACCGCCTCGAGCGCCTCGAGGTTTCCGTGCACGTCGGAGTAGATCGCGATCTTCACGCGGTCCCCTCGCGCGCGTCGCCGGGCGAGTGATGCTTCCAGATCCTGTCGAGGACCCCGTTCACGAACGGCCCCGATTTCTCGGTGGAGAACTTCTTCGCGATTTCGACCGCCTCGTCGATCACGACCTTCGGGGGCGTCTCGGGAAGGAAGAGGAGCTCCGCGACGCCGAGCCGGAGGATCAGCTTGTCGAGGAGCGCGAGGCGCGCGAGGCTCCAGTGCTCGACCGTCTCCGTGAGGAGCGCGTCGATCTCCTTGCCGCGCGCCGTGACGGTGTCGACGAGCGACGCGGCGAACGGCGAGAGCGACGCGTCGCCCTTCGGCGCGACCCACGCGTCGCCGGTGATCTCGAGACGGTAGAGCTCCTTGAGCGCCCGCTCGCGCGCGTCGTGGCGGCGGCCCATCCGCTACGCCCTCCGCCCCGCGAGACGCGCCATCTCGATCGCCGCGAGCGCCGCCTCCGCGCCCTTGTTGCCCCGCGCGCCTCCGGCTCGCTCGAGCGCCTCCTCGCGCGTGTTCGTCGTGAGGACTCCGAAGAGGACGGGGATGCCGGTCGAGAGCGCGACCGAGGAAACGCCGCGCGCCGTCTCCGCGCAGATGTATTCGAAATGCGGCGTGCCGCCGCGGATCACGGCGCCGAGTGCGACGATCGCGTCGAATCGGCGCGCGTCGGCGGCCCACTTCGCCGCGAGCGGGATCTCGAACGCGCCGGGGACGCGCACGACCTCGACCGCCCCTTCGGCGGCGCCGTGGCCGCGCAGGCACTCGAGCGCGCCGGCGAGGAGCCGCTCGACGACGTCCTCGTTCGTGCGCGAGGCAACGAGCGCGAAGCGCAGGCCCGAGGCGTCCGGGCGCGCGGCGGCGGCGCCGGCGTCGGCGCGGAGCCGCGCGGTCACGGCCGCTTCCTCCCGCGGCGCGACGCCCGCCCCCCCTCGTCGGGCACGCCGTGCAGGCGCGACTCCTCGTCGAGCACGTCCTTGAGCAGGTAATGGCCGAGTTTATCCCTCTTCGCCTTGAGGTAACGCCGGTTCTCCGGGCGCGCGGGCACCTCGATCGGCACGCGCTCGACGACCTCGAGGCCGTACGCCTCGAGCCCCACGATCTTCTTCGGGTTGTTCGTGAGGAGGCGCATCTTCCGGACGCCGAGGTCGACGAGGATCTGCGCGCCGATCCCGTAGTCGCGGAGGTCGGGCGGGTAGCCGAGCGTCTCGTTCGCCTCGACCGTGTCGAGGCCGCGGTCCTGGAGCGCGTACGCCTCGAGCTTCTTCGCGAGCCCGATGCCGCGCCCCTCCTGGCGCATGTAGAGGAAGACGCCCCTCCCTTCCCGGGCGATCATCTCGAGCGACTTCTCCATCTGGTCGCCGCAGTCGCAGCGGAACGAGTGGAACACGTCGCCCGTGAGGCACTGCGAGTGGACGCGTACGAGGATCGGCTCCTCGCTCCTCCACGCGCCGCGCACGAGCGCCACGTGGTGCATTTCCTCGATCGCGTCCTCGTAGAGGTTGAGCCGGAACTCGCCGTGCCGCGTCGGGAGCGGCGTCTGAACGAGGCGCTTCACGAGCTGCTCCCGGCGGCGGCGGTACGCGATCAGGTCCGCGATCGTGATCATCCGGAGGCCATGCCGGCGCGCGAACTCGAGGAGCCGCGGGACACGCGCCATGCGGCCGTCCTCGTCCATGATCTCGCAGAGGACGCCGGCCGGGGTGAGGCCCGCGAGCCGCGCGAGATCGACTGACGCCTCCGTGTGACCGGCCCGGCGGAGGACGCCTTCGTCGGCCGCGCGGAGCGGGAAGATGTGTCCCGGCCGCGCGAGGTCATCGGGGCGCGTCTTGGGATCGATCGCGGCCTGGATCGTGACCGCGCGGTCGTGCGCCGAGATCCCGGTCGTCGTGCCGCGGACGGCGTCGATCGAGACCGTGAAGGGCGTTCCCATCTTCGCGCTGTTCACGGAGACCATGGGGCCCAGCTCCAACTCGTCGAGTCGCCGGCCGGGGAGCGCGAGGCAGATCAGGCCGCGCGCCTCCCTCGCGATGAAATTGATCGACTCGGGGGTGACCTTCTCGGCGGCCATCACGAGGTCTCCCTCGTTCTCCCGCTCGGCGTCGTCGACGACGACGACCAGGCGGCCCGCGCGGATCGCCTCGACCGCGTCCGAGATCGGATCGAACGTCGGCGTCCCCGCGGGAGCGGCCGACGTGCCCGCGCGCGGCCTCGCGCCCGCGGGAGCGCCACCCTTCCCCTTGCCCGTCCTCTTCACGCCGTCCTTCGCCTCCTTGCCCGTCGCCGATCGCGACGCGCTGCGCGACGGCCTCGCGCGGACCCCTCTCATCGGAGCTCCCCTCGCAGCGCGCCGGGGCGCGCGCCCGCCGCCGCGCCGCGCCCCGGCCTCTCGCCGAGCGCGAGCGTCCTCAAGACGTATTTCCCGAGGAGGTCCGTCTCGACGTTCACGCGCGCGCCCGGGCCGAGCTCGCCGAGGGTCGTCCGCTCGCGCGTGAACGGAATAAGATAAACCACGAAGTCCGCCTCGCCCACAGCGGCGACGGTGAGGCTCACGCCGTCGAGCGCGACCGAGCCCTTCTCGACGAAGTGCGCCGCGTACCCGGCGGGGACTTCCGCGCGGACGAGCCACTCGGCGCCCCGCGGCGCGACCTCGAGCACGCGCGCCGTCGCGTCCACGTGGCCCGTCACGAAGTGGCCGCCGAGCCGATCGTCGGGGCGGAGCGCCCGCTCGAGGTTCACCGAGTGGCCCGGCTCGAGCGCGCCGAGCGTCGTCCGCGCGAGCGTCTCGCGGATCGCCTGCACGACGAAGCGGCGCTCGTCCTTCTCCGTCACGGTGAGGCAGGTGCCCGAGACGAGCACGCTCTCGCCGAGCGAGAGCGCGCCCGCGATCGTCGGCTCGGAGATCGTCATCTCCGCGCCGCCCGCGATCTCCTTCGTCTCCTCGAGGCGGCCGAGCGCCTCAACGATCCCAGTGAACATGAGCACCTAACAATTGAAGGGGCAATCTATTGCGCTCGACTCTTCAGGATCCCGGTGAAGCAGATGTCGGTCCCCACGCGCCGCCACGCCGCTTCTTGGACGCGGGGCGCCTGCCTGAGCCGCGGGATGCCGAGGTTCCCGACGAGGAGCCTCTCGCCGCCGAGAAGGATCGGCGCGTAGAAGAGGACGAGCCGATCGACGAGTCGCTCGGCGAGGAGCGAGGTCGCGAGCCGGCCCCCTCCCTCGACCAGGAGATGCGTCACGCCCTCGTGGGCGAGGGCGCGGAGCGCAGGCCGGAGCGACACGCCCTCGCCGTCGCGCGCGCCCGGGACGCGCAGGATCCCGGCGCCCGCGCCGCGCAGGCGCTCGCTCCGGTCGCGCGGCGCGTCGGTGCGCGCGACGAGAATCACGGGGCCCGCGCCGTCCCGCAGGAGCCGCGCGTCCGCCGGCGTACGGAGGGTCGCGTCGAACACGACGCGGAGCGGGCGGCGGCGGCGGCCGGTCCGCACCGTGAGGCGCGGATTGTCCGCGAGGACCGTGCCGACCCCGACGGCGATCGCGTCGACCTCCGCGCGGAGCAGTTGCACCTGCCGGCGCGCGGCCTCCCCCGTGAGCCACTGCGACTCGCCCGACGGCGCGGCGATCCGCCCGTCGAGAGAGAGCGCCGCCTTGAGCGTCACGTACGGATAGGAGGTGGCGACGCGCTTGAGGTACGGGGCGTTGAGCGCCGCGCACTCGTCCTCGAGGCAGCCGACGTCGACGCGGACGCCGCGACGGCGCAGGTGCGTGACGCCCCTCCCGCTCACGAGCGGGAACGGGTCGCGCATCCCCGCGACGACGCGGCGGACGCCGCTCGCGAGGATCGCGTTGGTGCAGGGGGGCGTGCGGCCGTGGTGGCAGCAGGGCTCGAGCGTGACGAAGAGCTCCGCGCCGCGCGCCCGCGCGCCCGCGCGCCGGAGGGCGATGGCCTCCGCGTGCGGCTCGCCGGCGCGCGCGTGCCACCCGCGACCGACGACGACGCCGCGCCGCACGACGACCGCGCCGACGAGCGGGTTCGGGCTCGTCGCGCCGAGGCCGTGGCGCGCGAGGCGCAGCGCGAGCCGCATGAACCGTTCGTCCCGTGCCTTCGACATGCTCGCGACTCCCGAATGGACCCGGCCAACCGATGCGAGAACGCCCCCGAGCGATCGCGTCGAGAGCCGTCGGACCCAGGCCGCCGCGCCCCGCCGGTCCGGGGAGAGGAACCGCGACTACGGTATCGGCGCGAGGGCGGGGTGTCAAGGCGGGAATGGCCCTGAGCCGCGCGCGCTTCTCTCTAGCAGTTTCAATGTCTGCTCTCGCGGCTGACGCGGTCCATCGGATACAATGCGGTGCAATGTGGCATCTGTGGCGAACTGGATCGCTCTCGATTGTCGGCCTCGTCATCGGACTTGGCGGAATGCCCGCGAGATCTGCGCCCGGGGATTCGTCGAGCAGCCCGTGGCCCCTCGTTGAGGACACGCTCCACCTGATCCCTGTCGGAGATGACGCCGAGAACGAGATTGCCTACGAGCCGGATGTCGAGGAAGAGTGCTGCCCAGCACCCCCGGCCGGGATTCCTGCGGTCTCTGTAACCGGAGAGGTCTACATCTTCGACTACGCCAATGGACACATCAAGGTGCTCGGCAGGGAAGGGCTCCGCATCATACCGGGGCCGCCTGCCCCGTCGGGAGGCCGTCCGATCGACATGGCCGTCACGAGAGATATTGTGTATCTCTTGGCCGATCTCGGATCACGTCCGGAGGACGGCTCGGATCGGTTCCGGATCTATCGATGGACGCCGGCCGACACAACCTGGCGGCGGATCGAGTTCCATCACGACATCAAAGCCGGAACCGGAGATGTGTCGGTGCTCGGTGGAATCTACATCACACATCAGGAGCTCGCCCAGCTCTACTCGGCGCCCGACGGAACGCTGTACTTGTACCATCGGGGCTGGAGGACGAGTTATCCCCTCGTGTCCGGATCCCGTGTTTACTCGGAAAGCGAGCAGCTTGAGCAGGTGATCGACGGCCGCGTCGCTGCCGATGGTCACGTATACGGGGACCAGCCCCCATCGGAAAGCACGTCTCCCGCGGCGCGCGGCTTCCTCTTGGGCGCCGACGGACTCGGGCGGATCTACACCTGCGAGTATGCGGGCTATGATTGCATCCTGCGAATCCATGAGCGTGGCCTCCTCACGGCAGAAGGGACCCTCAACTTGCGAGAACGGAAGATCTCAAGAGTGATGGAAGGCGCAGGAGACCTGCTCGTCGGCCCTTCCGGCGGGATCTACGTCTTCCAGCCGAAGGAGGACCACTTCGTGATCAGTCGCCTTCTGCCCGCCAAGAGTTCCCATTGAGGCAGCCAGCATGAGTGCTCCCCAGACCAGAGAGCTTCGCAACGCGTCGACGCGCAACGTCGCGATCATCGCGCACGTCGACCACGGGAAGACCACGCTCCTCGACGGGATGCTCCGCCAGAGCGGCGTCTTCCGTGAGAACGAGGAGGTCGTCGAGCGCGTGATGGACTCGAACGAGCTCGAGCGGGAGCGCGGCATCACGATCCTCGCCAAGACGACCGGCATCCGCTACCACGGCGTGAAGATCAACATCGTCGACACGCCGGGGCACAGCGACTTCGGTGGCGAGGTGGAGCGCGCGCTCAAGCTCGCGGACGGCGTGATGCTCCTCGTCGACGCGAGCGAGGGCCCACTACCGCAGACTCGCTACGTCCTCATGAAGGCGCTCGAGGCGGGGCTCCCTCCGATCGTCGTGATCAACAAGGTCGATCGTCCCGACGCGCGCATCAAGGAAGTCCTGAACGAGATCTACGACCTTTTCATCGACCTCGACGCGATGGAGGAGCAGCTCGAGTTCCCCGTAATCTACGCGAACGCGCGCGCCGGCGTGGCGGGGACCTCGCCCGACGACGCGTCGGCGAACCTCCGGCCGCTCTTCGACGCGATCCTCGAGCACATCCCGCCCCCGGCGGGCGACGCGGCGGGAACGCTCCAGATCCTCGTCGCGAACCTCGACTACAGCGAGTACCTCGGCCGCCTCGCGATCTGCCGCGTCGTGAACGGCGTCCTCTCCCTCGGCGACGAGGTCGGGATCGCGAAGTTGGACGGCTCGCTCCAACGGACGCGCATCACGAAGCTCTACTCGTTCGAGGGGCTCAAGCGCGTCGAGGAGACGGTGGGGCGGCCGGGGGACGTGCTCGCGATCGCCGGCGTCGAGGGGATCACGATCGGCGAGACGATCACGAACGCGGAGACGCCGGCGCCGCTCCCGCACATCCTGATCGACGAGCCGACGATCGCGATGACGTTCGGCGTCAACACGTCGCCGATGGCCGGCCGCGAGGGGACGTACGTCGCGTCGCGGAACATCCGCGAGCGTCTCGAGAAGGAGCTCCTCACGAACGTCTCGATCAAGGTCGAGGACGGCGAGCGCCCCGACACGTTCCAGGTGATGGGCCGCGGGGAGCTTCAGCTTGCGATCCTCATCGAGATGATGCGGCGCGAGGGGTTCGAGCTCATGGTCGGGAAGCCGGAAATCCTGACGCGCCCGATCGACGGCGTCCTCCACGAGCCGCTCGAAATGCTGGTGATCGACTGCCCGGAGCCTTACCTCGGCGTCGTGCTCGAGACGCTCGGGACGCGCAAGGGGAAGATGACGAAGATGGTGAACCACGGGTCGGGGCGAGTGCGGCTCGAGTTCCACGTCCCGTCGCGGAGCCTGATCGGGCTGCGCGGGATGATCCTCACCGAGACGCGCGGCACGGCGATCCTCCACTCGCTGTTCCACGGGTGGATCGAGTGGCAGGGGGAAATCCCGCGGCGCCAGACCGGAGCCCTCGTCGCCGACCGCGCCGGCCGCGCGAACGCCTACGCGATCTTCCACCTCCAGGAGCGGGGCGAGATCTTCATCTCGCCGGGAGTCGAGGTCTACGAGGGAATGATCGTCGGCGAGAACGCGCGCGCGAACGACATCGACGTGAACATCACGAAGGAGAAACGGCTCACGAATATGCGGGCGTCGGGGGCGGACGAGGCGCTCCGGCTCGTGCCGCCGCGCGTCATGAGCCTCGAGCAGGCGATCGAGTTCATCCGCGACGACGAGTTGGTCGAGGTGACTCCGCAGTCGATCCGCCTGCGGAAGAAGGTGCTCAAGGCGAACCAGAGGTAGGTGTCATTCGGTCTACTCCCCCTGACAGAAGAACGAGAATCTCTCCGATGAGATTGACACCGAGACATAAGAAGCTCCTTCTTGAAGTTCACATTCCTTACCGCATGACCGCTGTTGAGAGGATGTGCTGGGTCTGCGAGAATGTCGCGTTCATCCACAATGCATCAAACGTCACTGTTCGCGCTGATGGAGTTCAGATCATCGCGAGCCCTAACCTCAGGTTTCTGACCAATCCTCTTCTGGACTCTGGAGCCATCTACGGAAGACTGTTCCTCGAATTCATGGGTTTTCGTTGGAGCGAGAAGACCCGCCAACTGGTTAGGGTAGGATCACGACGGCCTGGTGATATCAGAATCGAGGACTTTGGGGTTCCCGAGCTCCAGCTGAGCGACCTGTTTCAGGCACCTCACGCATCGCGCCGCGCGATGGCGAGTGGCTGCCAAGCGGTCATTCAGACAGCACACCGGGCGGTGGCTCATCTTTCCGCACGCGGTCCCAAGATTCGATTGCCCGAGCGTCTTCCGCTGGGAGGACGGGTGATTCTCTGGGGCGTGGGAGAGTATCTATATCGGAGGCTAGATCAACCCATTCCGAACTATCCGCGTTGGCTTCCACCGGGAGCGGAGGCACTCCCGAGGGGGTGACCCGGCGGAACGGGCGTGATCCCCTTTTGAGCTCCTAAGACTTCCCGATTCCTTCCCGGAGGATCTTCGTCGCGAGCGCGGGGTTCGCGGTGCCGCGCGTCGCCTTCATGACCTGGCCGACGAGGAACGCGAACGTCTTCTCCTTGCCGGCGCGAACCTGCGCGACCGGGTCGGGGTTCTCGGCGATCACGCGGCGCACCGCCTCGCGCAGGACTCCCTCGTCGGAGATCTGCCGGTGGCCGCCCGCCTCCATCGCCGCGCGTGCGCAGATCCCCTTCGCGTCCATCTCGGCGAGGACGCCCTTCGCCGCGAGGTTCGAGACCTCGCCCGCGTCGAGGAGGCGGAGGAGGTCGGCGATCCCGGAGGGCGCGACGCGGAACGCGCCGATGTCGCGGTTCCCGTCCTTGAGGAGGCGGAGCACCTCGCCCTGAACCCAGTTCGCGACGCGCTTCGCCGCGGCGGCGCCCTTCGCCGGGTCGTACGCAGCGACCGCCGCCTCGTAGTAGTCCGCGAGCGCGCGCGTCGCCGTGAGGACGCCGGCGTCGTACGGCGTGAGGCCGAACGCCGCGACGAGCCGTGCGCGCCGCGCCGCGGGCAACTCGGGGAGCGACCGGCGCGCTCGCTCGATCTCCGCGGGCGTGACGACGAGCGGCGGGAGGTCCGGCTCCGGGAAGTAGCGGTAGTCGTGTGCCTCCTCCTTGCTCCGCATCGGGACCGCGACCTCGCGCCGCGCGTCCCACAGGAGCGTCTCCTGCACGACCGCGCCGCCACCCGCGAGCACGCGCGTCTGGCGCGCGATCTCCGCCTCGAGCCCCGCGACGACCCCTTTGATCGAATTGAGATTCTTGATCTCGGTCTTCACGCCGAGCGCCGTCGCGCCCGCGGGCCGCACGGAGACGTTCACGTCGCAGCGGAGCGATCCCTCCTCCATGTTCCCGTCGCACACCTCGGTGAACTCGAGGATCTCCTTCAAGCGCTCGACGTACTCCCCCGCCCCGCGCGGCGTGCGCAAGTCCGGCTCCGTCACGATCTCGATCAGCGGAACGCCGCAGCGGTTGAGATCGATGAGCGACTCGTCGCCGCCCCCCTCGGGGTGGAACGATTTCCCGGCGTCCTCCTCGAGGTGGAGGCGGTGGATGCGGATGCGGCGCGGCGCGCCGGCGGTCGCGCCCGATGCGGGTCCCACACTAGCGCCCGCGCCGCGGTCGCCGATCTCCATCCAGCCATTGCGCGCGAGCGGCTCCGCGTATTGCGAGATCTGGTAGCCCTTCGGGAGGTCGGGGTAGAAGTAGTTCTTCCGCGCGAAGATCGAGCGCGGCTCGACCGTGAGGTTGAGCGCGAGCGCCGCCCGGATGGCGAGCGCGACCGCGTGTTCGTTCAGCACGGGCAGCGATCCGGGCAGCCCGAGGCAGACCGGGCAGACCTGCGTGTTCGCTCCCGCGCCGAAGCGGGTCGGGCACGCGCAGAAGATCTTCGTCTTCGTGAGGAGCTGCGCGTGGACCTCGAGGCCGATGACGGCCTCGTAGCGCGGCGCGCCAACCATCACGCGTCCCCCGGAAACCGCGGCGGCCGAGCGTCCGCCGCTTCGAGCCGCGCCTCGAGCGCGTGCGACGCGGCAAGGAGTCGCGGCTCGTCGAACGGCCGCGCGAGGATCTGCACCCCGATCGGGAGCCCCGCGCGGCTCGCCCCCGCGGGGATCGAGATCCCCGGCAGTTCGGCGAGGTTCGCCGGCAGCGTGTAGATATCGGAAAGGTACATCGTGAGCGGGTCCGCGGTCTTCTCGCCGATCCGGAACGCGGGCGTCGGCGCGGTGGGCCCGAGCACGAGATCGACCTCCTCGAAGGCGCGCGCGAAGTCGCGCCGGATCCGCTCGCGCACCGCCTGCGCGCGGCCGTAGTACGCCTCGTAGTAGCCGGACGAGAGCGCGAACGTCCCGAGGAGGATGCGGCGCTTCACCTCGGCGCCGAAGCCCTCGCGCCGCGTGGCGTGGTACATGCCGCGCAGTCCGCTCTCCGCGCCCACTCGCAGGCCGTACTTCACGCCGTCGTAGCGCGCGAGGTTCGAGGAGGCCTCCGCCGTCGCGATGAGGTAGTACGTCGCGATCCCGTACGGGAGGTTCGGGAGCGAGACGTCGCGCACCGTGGCGCCGGCCGCGCGCGCGACGTCGAGCGCGCGCCGGACCGCCGCCTCGACCTCCGGGTCGAGCCCCTCCACAAAGTACTCGCGCGGGATGCCGATCCGGACGCCGCGCAAGCCGTGGCCGTTCGCGGCCGCCGCGAGCGCGTCGGCGTAGCGCGGCACCGGCTCCTCGCGACTCGTCGCGTCGCGAGCGTCGCGCCCCGCGATGATCTCGAGAAGGAGCGCGACGTCCTCGACGGAGCGCGCGAACGGGCTGATCTGGTCGAGCGAGGAGGCGAACGCGACGAGCCCGTAGCGCGACACGCGCCCGTACGACGGCTTCAATCCGACGACGCCGCAGAGCGACGCCGGCTGCCGCACCGATCCGCCCGTGTCGGATCCGAGCGCGAGCGGCACGAGCCCCGCCGCGACCGCCGCCGCCGACCCGCCGCTCGAACCGCCGGGGACGCGCTCGAGGTCCCACGGATTGCGCGTCGGCCCGAACGCGGAGTTCTCCGTCGACGAGCCCATCGCGAACTCGTCCATGTTGGTCTTGCCGAGGAGGACGAGGCCGGCCGCCGCGAGCCGCTCGACGACCGCCGCGTCGTAGGGCGCGCGGTACCCCTCGAGGATGCGCGACCCGCACGTGGTCGGGAAGGCGCGCGTCACCATGTTGTCCTTGATGAGGATCGGGATGCCGGCGAGGCGCGACGGAGCGCCCCCCTCCGCGCGCAGGCGGTCCTGCCGCCGCGCCTCCTCGAGCGCGCGCTCCCGGTCCGCGACGGCGAGGCACGCGTGGAGCGCCGCGTCGTGCCGCGCGATCCGGTCGAGCGCCGCCGCGACGATCGCTTCGGAGGTCGCGCGCCCCGCGGCGAGGTCGTCCGCGAGCGCGCGGGCTCTGCGGTACGCGAAGGTCACGCCGAGTCCTCGCCGCCGATCACGCGCGGGACGGCGAGGAGATCGCCCCGCCGAGCCGGGGCCGCGCCGAGCGCGTCGTTCATCGGGAGGCACGGCCCCGGCTCGTCCGCGCGGAGCGGCGTCCGCGGCGTCTCGAACGCCGCCTCCCCACCGGCCGGCGGAACCGCCTCGAGCTGCCGGACGTACTCGACGATCCGGTCGAGTTGCGCGGGCAGCGACTCCGCCTCGGCGGCGGTCAGGTCGATGTGCGCGAGCCGCGCCACGCGGAACACTTCGTCACGCGAGATGCCCACGATCCCCTCCTCTCACCCGAGCCGCTCGAGCGCCGCGAACGCCGCCATCAACTTCCGCACCCCGCCGCCGTTGAAATCGACCGTTACCTTGAGCGTCTCCCCCTTGCCCGCCACCGCGACGATCCGCCCGAGCCCGAAGATCGGATGACGGACGCGCTCGCCGACGCGGAGCGCCGCCTCGCGGCCACTCTCGTCGAGTTTCGGCTCGCTCTCCCACTCGATCTCCCGCTCGACGTCGCGTGGCGCCGCCGTGGTCCGCCGACGCCGGTCGCCGAGCCACCGCTCGACGGTGTGCTCGACCGGCACCTCGCGGAGCAAGCGCGAGCGGACCGTCTCGCCTCGCACGCCGAAGCGAAAGCGCGTCGCGGCCCCCGTGAGGTAAACGCGATCCTTCGCGCGGGTGAGCCCGACGTAGAAGAGGCGCCTCTCCTCCTCCATCTCCTCCTCGTCCGAGAGACTCATCGGGTGCGGGAAGAGCCCCTCCTCGAGCCCCGTGATGAAGACGACCGGGAACTCGAGCCCCTTCGCGTTGTGGAGCGTCATGAGCGAGACGCGCGCGGCGCGCTCCTCCCAGGCGTCGATGTCGGTGAGGAGCGACACCTCGGTGAGGTGCGCCTCGAGCGATGGGTCGCCGGTCCTCTCCGCGAACTCCTCCATACCGGAGACGAGCTCCTCGACGTTCTCGATGCGCGAGACCGATTCCGGGCCCCCTTCGGCGCGGAGCGCCTCGAGGAAGTGCGTCTCGGCGAGGAGGAGGCGGACGAGCGCCGCCGCCGGCTCGCTCGCGAGGCGCGCGCGCATCCGGTCGAAGAGGTCGCCGAGCGACGCGAGCGCGCGGGCGGTCGCGGCGCGGACGCCGGGCAGCTCCGCCGCGGCGGAGAGCGCCAGGGCGAGCGGCACGCCACGCTCGGCGGCGACCGCGCGGAGCCTCTCGAGCGTCTTGTCGCCGATCCCGCGCGGCGGCGCGCCGAGCGCCCTCAGGAGAGAGATCTCGTCGCGCGGGTTCACGACGACGCGGAGGTACGCGAGGACGTCCTTCACCTCGCGGCGCTCGTAGAAGCGGATGCCTCCCACGATGACGTACGGGACGCCGGCGCGCCGGAGCCCGTCCTCGAGCGCGCGCGACTGGGCGTTCGTTCGATACAGGAGCGCGAGGTCCCCCGGCTGGCGCCCATCCCGCACGAGCGCCTGCGCCTCGCGTGCGATCCACCGCCCTTCGTCGGTCTCCGTCGGCGCGACCGCGACCGCGATCGGCTCCCCCTCCTCGCGCTCCGTCCAGAGTGTCTTCGGCCGGCGGTTCCGGTTCCTCTCGACGACCGCGTTCGCGACCGCGAGGATCCGCGCCGTCGAGCGGTAGTTCCGCTCGAGCCGGTGGAGCACCGTCCCGGGGAACGCCTCCTCGAACTCGAGGATGTTCCCGATGCGCGCGCCGCGCCAGCGGTAGATCGACTGGTCCTCGTCGCCGACCGCGCAGACGTTCCACGGCGGAGCCGCGAGCAGCCGCACCAACTCGTGCTGCGCGCCGTTCGTGTCCTGGTACTCGTCGATGAGGAGGTGATCGTAGCGCCCGCGCCAGCGCGCGAGGACCTCCGCGTCGTCCCGCAGGAGTCGCACCGGAAGGAGGAGGAGGTCGTCGAAGTCGCAGGCGCCGAGGGCGCGGAGCCGCTCGGCGTAGCGCGCGTACGCGCGCCGCGCCGCGTCGTCGAACGGCGAGCCGGCGGGCGCCTCCTCGGGAAAGAGGAGGTCCCCTTTCAACTCGGAGATCCGTCCGCGGAGCGAGGCCGGCGTCCACGCGCCTCTGCCGAGCGAGAGCTCCGTCATGATCTCCCGGACGAGCCGCTCCTGGTCCTCGACGTCATAGATGACGAACGAGCGCTCGAGGCCGGCGCGCTCCGCCTCCATCCGGAGGAAGCGCGCGCCGAACGCGTGGAACGTGCCGATCGACAGCGGCCCCGGCGCGGGCCCGATCGCCGCGCGGATCCTCTCCGACATCTCTCGCGCCGCCTTGTTGGTGAACGTGACCGCGACGATCGCGCGCGGATCGACGCCGCGGTCACGGACGAGGTGCGCGAAGCGGTACGTGAGGACGCGCGTCTTCCCGCTCCCCGCGCCCGCGACGACGAGGATCGGCCCGTCGCCGTGCGTGACGGCGCGGTGCTGGGCCTCGTTCAGGAGAGCGCGGAGATCCATGCTCCCCTAATAACTGAGCCGCCATTTGAGGTCAAGGTCGTAGACCCGGCTCCCGTCGCGGAGCGCTCCCGTGAGCGCCTCGAGGTAAAACGCGCGCGTCATGCGGTACTCGAGTTTCACTTGCCGGTCCGGCACGTAGAGCCGCTCGCTCTCCGTCGCCGGGGTCTGGTCGGATCCCAGGATCTCCTCGATCCCCTGCTCGTAGGTGACGCCCACCCCGCGGACGAGTTGTCGCCGGACGCGGATCTGCGGCCGGCCCTCCACGTTGATGATGTCGACCTCGCCGAAGCCGCGGAATCCCCGCGTGAGCTCGCGCGTGAGAAGGCCCGAGAAGGTCGTCACCCAGGAGCCGAGGATCTCCGGGGTCGCGGTGGTCGACTCCCCCGGCTTGTCCCGGATCGCGAGGAGGCGGAGGATTTCGCTCTGCGAGTACTCGCTCTCCGACGTCGCCGAGATGTTCAGGCTGTCGGGCGCCCCATCGACGGAGAGCTCGATCCGCTCGCCGTCCACCTCGGTCGAGGCCGTCGCGGAGATCCGGAAGCGCTGCGCGTCGGTCGCATCGACCCACACGATCGACCCTTCCTCGACGCGCAATTCGTTCGCGATCCAGGAGTAGTAGAGCCGGTAGATGCCGCTCACGACCTCGAGGCGGCCGACGAGTCCGAGGCCCCGCGTTGAGCGGAAGAGCGTGAGGTCGCCGTCTCCGCGCAGCTCGATCTCCATGTCGAGGTTCGCGATCCAGACGTCGTTCGGCGCGCGGACTGTGATCTCGCCCGTCCAGTCGGGCCGGACCGAGGGAAGGAAGATCGTGGGTGTGGGCGGCTTCACCGACTTCGCGCGGAAGCTCTGCTCGACGACCGCGCCGACGATGTCGATCGCGCCGGTGATGTGCGGGCAGCGCCACCCACCCTCGGTCGGGGTCGTCTTCACCGCGACGTCCGCGTTGATCGTCGCGCCGCACTCGGGGATCGACGCGACGTCGAAGTCGCGGAGGCGGAGCGCGAAGTCCAGGTCGTCCGCCTTGCCGTGGATCAAGCGGAACGTCCCGCTCGCCTCGACGCGGCCCTTCTCGCCGACGCGCGCCGTGAGGCTCGGCATCGTGAAGAGGCTGTTCTCGATGAGCAACTCCCCCGTGACGTCCTCGTACAACTCGACGAGGTCGCGCACGATCACGGTGCCGTTCGCGATCGCGAGCCGTCCCTGGAGCGTGGGAGCGGCGAGCGTTCCCGTTCCCGTGAGCGCGAGCGAGAAGTCGCCTCGCGCGTCCCGCGCCTCCTTGATGAGGAGCGGGAAGACCCCCAGTTCGCCCTTCTCGATGCGCGCGTCGAGCGTGAAGGGGGCGTCCCCCTGGAACGTGAACGACGGGACCGTCGCGTCGAGGCGCGCGGGAAGGTCCGCGCGGACCCGCGAGGCGCCCCACGCCGGGCTGAATCCGACGTCGAGATCGATCCGGCCGCCGCCGAGCCTCGCCTCGCCTGCGATTGGAGCGACCACGCGCCCGCGGTAGAGGAGCGGGCTCACCGCGAAGGGGCCGCTCGCGCCCAGGTTCTCGATCGGTCCCGTGAAGCGCCACATTGCCGTGAGCGGCCCCCCGAAGTCCGCGAGGGCGGGCGAGAGCCCGCGGACCCACTCGATCGGCAGCGAGTCGGCGCGGACGACGAGGTCCGGCCGGGCGATCTCGACGAGCGCCGCCCGGATTCCGCCGGTGATTTTCGGGAGTGCCGCGGGGAGCGAGTCCACGAGCGTCCCCTCGATCGAGAGCCGTTCCCGCCCCGCCGCGTCGGCGAGGCGGAGTGCGGCGCTCATCGGCCCGCCCGGAGCGAACGAGACATCAAGATCGCACGCGGCGAAGTGAACGGAATCGGGCGCCCCCGAGACGCCGGAGAGAGAGAGCCGAACCTCGGGGCGCTGCCGCGTCCCCGAGATCGAGAGCGCGCCCTTCGTGCGATCGAGGAGATCGGGCGTGAGCGGCGACGGGAGCCGGATCGACGAGAGGTCGATCCCGTCCCAGCGGAGCTCGACGCCGAGCGGCCCCGTGATGTCGTACTCGCCGCTCGCGGTCACGTGCCCGCCGCGCAATGGAAATGCGGTCGGGAGAAGCGTGAAGACGCTCCCCTCCTTCCGGACCTCGATCGCCCCCGGGTACTCGCTCCGGTTCCCATCGTGCACGACGGCGAGCGACGTGATCAGGAACCGGTCGATCTCCCCTTCGCGCATCCACTCGCCGCGCGCCTCGAAGTCGACGCCCGCGATGCGCCCGGCGAGTTCCTCGAGGAAGAGATGCCCTCCCTCGTAGCGGATGGCGGCCCGAACGCCGCCGAGGGACTTCCCGTAGCCCTCGATGCCTCCCACCGCGCCGCCGGCGACGATCGTGAGGACGCCGTCGTGCGATTCGAGCCGCCCGGTGGCGTCGACCTGGTTGAGGCGGAGCCCGCTCACCTCCCAGGTCTCGCCGATCAGCGTCCCGTCGATGAGAAGCCGCCCGCCCTCGCGCACGATGCGGCCCTCGAACTCGCCGCGCCCGCGCGCCCCCGCGACCCGGAGGGCGCGCGCGACCCGCGAGAGGTCCTCGAACTCGGCGGTCGCCTCGAGGTCGAGGTCGCCCGAGAACGCGACGTCGCCCGATCCCGCGACCCGCCCGCCGAGGAACGACGCCATCACGCGGCGAGCCCGAAGGACGCCGTTCGCGACGCGACCCTCCGCAGTAAACCCGTCGAACGGAACGTCGCCGACGCGTCCCGGGCCCAGCGCGAGCGACACGTCGCCGTTCAGCGCCCCCGGCGCCCGGCCGCTCCCGTTCCACGAGACGACGCCGCTGAGATCGGTGGCGGGGACCTTCGACTCCGGCGGGGCGAACGCGCGGAGATCCACGCCGCGGAAACGGAGGCGCCCGCCGTGCGACGCGCCGCCGCCGATCGGAAGCCGCCACGATCCGGTGACGGCGGCGCCGCCGATGCGGCCCGAGAGCGAGTCCACGATCACCTCCTTCGGACGCACGGTCACGCGCACGACGTCGGCGTCGAGCGCGTGCGGGCCGAAGCGGGCCGCGAGGTCGCCCTCCACCCGGAATTCGTCGAGGCGGCCGCGAAGCCCGAGCCGGCCGGAGGCGCTCCCCTCGCGCGGGAGCGACGGGATGAGCGGCGCGAGATCGGCGATTCGGAGCGAGTCGAGCGTCACGACGAGGTCCGCCTCAGGGGGGCGACGCAAGAGGAGGGCGCCCTCGAGGCGGGCGCGCGAGGACCCGAACCGGACGATCGCGCCGCTCACGCTCACGGAGTCGGACGTGACGCTCACCTCCCCTTCGATGACGACGGGGGTCGCGTCGGAGAGGGTCGCCCGCGCGTGGCGCACGGCGGCCCGGGCTCGTCCCCCCTCGGAGCGGACCTCGGCGTCGAGCGCGAGCCCGGTGATCCGCGGAACCCTCCCTCCGCGCGCCTCGCCGTCGACGACGAGGAGAGTGTCGATCCCCGCCGTCGGCAGGGCGGCGAGCGCGATCCGTTCCGGGCCCGACGCCCCTCCCCTCGTCCTGGGGATCGCGTCGAGGGCGATCCGGGGTCGCACCACCCGCACCGAGCGGACCCTCCGCTCGCCGAAGAGATCGCCCATCGCGTAGGCGATTAGCACCGAGTCCGCCTCGAAAAACGGAGCCGCGCCCGCGCCCGCGGACGGGTCGGAGAGCCGGACGTCCGAGAAGGCGAGGCCGGCGAGCGGGTCGCCGCTCACGCCGCCGACCTCGAGCCGGAGGCCGCCGCGTGCGTTCAATTTCCCGGCGACGTACTCGACGAGCCCGCGCACCACGGCGCGGCGCGCGAGGAAGAGACCCGCGAGGACGAGGAGGAGGATCACGAGCGGCGTCCCGAACCCGATCGCGAGGTGCCGGCGCCAGCGCACGCGTCGCCCTCCGCTAGAACGCGTGGCCGAGGGCGAGGTGGATCTCCCACGCCTCTTCGCCCGCGACGCGCTTGAGTTTCTGGCCCCAGTCGAGCCGCGCCGGGCCGATCGGCGTGGCGAGCCGGAGGCCCGCGCCGTAGCCGTACCGGTAATCGCCCGCGCGCGCGCCGCCCTCGGGGGTCGTCAAGCGGAAGTACTCGCCTTTGACATGGCTCACGTGCCCCCACGCGTTGCCGCCGTCCGCGAAGATTCCCGCGGAGAGTTTCCAAAGGAGCGGAATCCGCCACTCGACGTTCGTGACGAGGACGAAGTTCCCCGGTCCGATCCGGTTCTCGCCATAGCCGCGCACCGTCGTCGATCCGCCGAGTCGGAAGCGCTCGTAGTCGGGGATCTCGTGCGCGTCCGAGAGCGACCGGAGCGTCCCGACGTCGACTCGCGCCGCCACGACGCTCCCGAGCACGAAGGGCCTGTACGCCGCCGCGCTCGCGCGGACGCGGTGGAAGTCGCTGTCGCCGCCGAGGAACGTGCCGGCGTACTCCGTCGAGAGCCGCGTCACCGACCCGCGCGTCGGGTCGAACAAGTTGTCGCGCGCCGCTCGCTCGATCGTCCCATCGATGCTTCGCTTGAGGTCGGGTCGCAAGAGCTCGGGATCGACCGATTCGCTCAAGTCCTTCGCTTTCGCGCGCGTGTAGTTGTATCCAACCCACGTCCGCACCCGCGGCGTGAAGTCCCGCGACAGGTTCGCGCGGAGACCGGTCTCGATCAGGCGGTAGTGTCCGATCTTGCGACCCTGGTCCGGCCCCGGGTCGACGATCTCGAAATTCTCGACGGTGTGGCGGTCGTAGAAGACGGAGACGCCGAGACGCGTCCGGGTCCCCAGGAACCACGGCTCCGTGACCGTCGCCTCGACCCGATAATCGGTCGGCCGATCGGAGAAAAGTCGGGACGCCGTGCCGCGCAACTCGAGTTGCTTCGCGGTCCCGAGGAGGTTCTTGTGGTTCCAGTCCGCGGAGAGGCGGGCGAAGTCGGTCGTGCCGTATCCCACGCCGAGGCCGATCCAGCGCAGTTTCTTCTCCTTCACGCGCACGACGATGTCGATCGTGTCCGGCTCCACCTCGAGGCTCTCCGGCTCGAACTCGGCGCTCGCGAACAGGCCCGTGGAGTAGACGCGATACTGGCTCTCGAGGATCTTCTTTCGGCTGAAGGGGTCGCCCCTCTTCACGACCAGTTCGCGGCGGATCGCGCGGCCGAGCGTCTCGTTGTTCCCCCGGATGAAGATCTCGCCGAGGATCGCGACCTTCCCCTCGACGATCGTGTAGTGGATCGACGCGCTGTCGCCCTCAATCGCCACGCGCGGCGTGTCGACGCGCGCGTAGGCGCGCCCGCGGTCCGCGTAGAGGGCGTAGATGCGGTACCGCTCGGAGGAGATCAACGATTTGTCGAACGGGGCCCCCCTCCTCAGACGAAGGACGTTGGCGATGGTCGACGAGTCGACCTCGGCGTTCCGGGAGAACGTGACGGAGCGGACGAAGGTCTGGGGGCCCTCGGCGATCTCGATCGTGACCACGGCGCGGTCCGGCCGCTTCGGGTACGCGACCTTGGGAGAGTCGATGGCCGCCACGAGGTAACCCTCCGCTCGGTACGCGTCCACGAGCTTCTCGATCTCGGCGAAGACCTGGGTGCGGCTGTAGCGCGGCGTGCGGAAGAAGCCGCCCTTGAGGCTCGCGAGGGACGAGAGGACCTTGCCGCGCGAGAAGGCGTGGTTCCCGACGATTTCGACGCGCTCGATCGCGACCGCCTTTCCGACACGGCGCTCGTAGCGCGCCTCGACGGGCATCGCGCCGAGGAACAGGAGGGTGACCAAGAGCGCGGCGACGGTGCCGTGGGGCGGCGCTGGCCGCGCGCCGGCGCGACGTCCGCCGGGATCCGGAGCCCCTCGCTCTGAACGCTCGATCATCGGTGGCGCGTGCGGCACGTGACCTCTGAGATGCCTTCGTCGCTCACGTCCGTCGGTTCCGGGGACGATAGCAAACGACCTCGGGGGAAGGAACGATTTTCCCCAACGGCGGGCGGCGGGCCATGCGTCTTCGGACCGCCGCCGCGGCGCGCGAGGGCGCGGTCATCGGCGAGGCGCATCGTCTTGACAGCGCCGATCCCGTTCCCGTAGCGTTCCTGCGGCTCCGCCGGGGACCACACAGAGATCACCCCGCGCGGCCCGGGAGGTTCGGTGACGAGGAGGATTCCCTTCGGTCGCGCCCCGCTCGCCTTCGCCGCCGCCGCGGCGGCGGTCGTGATCGCGCTTCTCCTCGGAGCGTGCGCCGACTCGCGGAAGGGGAAGGCGGCGCGAAGGGACCCCGCCGTCGAGCGGAAACTCGAGCGGCTCGTCGCGCTCATCATGGACGTCGAGCGGCGCGGCGCCGGCGAGGAGGACTCCGCCACGGTCGAGGCCCAGCGCATCATCGCCGAGTTCGGCGGCCCCGACTCGACCGCGCGCGTCTTCGCCGACCGCCTGCTGATCGACGCCGAGCGCTGGATCCCGATCCTCGACTCGCTCGCGCGCGCGCAGCGCAGCGCCCCGGCGGCGATCCCCGCGCCCTCGCCCGCCCCCGTGCCCTCGCCGGGCTGACCCTCCTAACGGAACAGCCTGCGGAAATCGACGGCGGTCACCGTCACCATCAGAAGAATGATGACGACGAGACCGATCTGCTGGAGGACGACCCTCTGGCGCATCGAGAGCGCGCGCCCGATCGCCTTCTCGATCGCGAGCAGGAACAGGTGCCCGCCGTCGAGGATCGGGATCGGCAGGAGGTTGAGCACCGCGAGGTTAACGGAGAGGAGCGCCATCAGGCCGAAGAGGTTCGTGAGCCCCCAGCGGGCGCTCTCCCCCGCGATCTGGCTGATGCGGAGCGGCCCGCCCACCATCTCGATGCTCACGCGCCCCCCGAACAGTTCGCCGAAGAACGAGAAGACCTCCCGCGTCACCCACCAGGTCCTCTCAGCCCCGAGGAGGAGCGCGCGCCACGGCGCGATGCGCTCGCGGTCCCACTTCTGCCCGATCCGGATGAGCCCCGCCTTCTCGGTCTCCGTGTTCGAGCGCGGCACCTCGCCCACCTCCGGCGTGACGGTCGCCGCGTGCTCGGCCCCGCCGCGCTCCCATCGGATCTCGAGCGGGACGCCGGGGCTCTTGTGCACGAGGCGCGCGAGCTCGGACCAGCGCGTGACCGGCGCGCCGCCGACCGAGAGGATCCGGTCCCCCTCGCGAAGCCCCGCGTTCCACGCGGGCCCCCCCTTCTGCACGTCGCCGATCTCCGTCGAGACGAACGGGGCGAGGCCGTCGAAGGCCGCGAGGTCGCCCCGGCGAGCGATCTCGACGGGGATGGCGACCTCGCCCCCGTCGCGCGCGACGCGCACGTCGAGCGTCCCCGCCCCGGCGCGGTCGAGCGCGACGCCGAACTCCTCCCAATTCTCGATCGCCTTCCCGCCGACGGCGACGATCTCGTCGCCCGCGCGGAACCCGGACTTCTCCGCCGCGCTCCCCGCCTCGACCTCGCCGACGCGCCGCGTGTCGATCGTCTCGACGCCGTGGATCGCGAAGATTCCGGCGTAGATCGCGATCGCGAGGACGTAGTTCATGAGCGGCCCGGCGAAGATGATCGCCGCGCGGACCGCCGGCCGCTTCGCCATGAACTCGTCCGGTGCGCCGGTTCCCCCCTCGTCGGGGTCTTCCCCAGCCATCTTCACGTAGCCGCCGAACGGGATCCACGAGACGAGGTACTCCGTGTCGCCGCGGCGGACGCCGGCGAGGCGCGGCCCCATGCCGATCGAGAACTTGAGGACGCGGACGCCGGAGCGCTTCGCGACCCAGAAGTGCCCGAACTCGTGGACGAGGACGAGGACTCCGAGGACGAAGAGGGGCGCGAGGATGTCGGTCGGCGTCATCGCGCCCTCACGCCTCGGCCGCGCCGGCGCCGACGAGGAGCGAGGCGGCGGTCTCGCGCGCCCAGCGGTCGGCCTCGAGGACCGCGTCGAGACGGTCGGCGGGGCGCGGCGTGTGCCGCGACAGGACCGTCTCGATCACCTCGGGGATCCGGCCGAACGGGATCGCCTCGCGCAGGAACCCCTCGACCGCGACCTCGTTCGCCGCGTTGAGCGCCGCGGGCGCCGTGCCGCCGGCCGCCAGCGCCGCGTACGCGAGGCCGAGGCACGGGAAGCGCCGCGCGTCGGGCGGCTCGAAGCGGAGCGCGCCGACGCGCGCGAGGTCGAGGCGCGGCCACGGCGACGGCAGGCGCTCCGGGTACGTGAGCGCGTACTGGATCGGGAGCCGCATGTCGGGCGCGCCGAGTTGCGCGAGCACCGACCCGTCCACGAACTCGACGAGCGAGTGGACGATCGACTCGGGATGGATGATCACCTGCACCGACGCGGCGGGGAGCCCGAAGAGCCAGTGCGCCTCGATCACCTCGAGCCCCTTGTTCACGAGGGTGGCCGAGTCGATGGTGATCTTCTCGCCCATCCGCCACGTCGGGTGGCGAAGCGCCTCCGCGACCGTCACGTTCGCGAGCGCGCCGGCGTCGTGCGCGCGGAACGGCCCGCCCGAAGCGGTCAGGAGGACGCGCGCGACGTCGGCGGCGGGGCGGCCGGCCAGGCACTGGTGGAGCGCGGAGTGCTCGCTGTCGATCGGGAGGATCTCGACGCCGCGCGCGGCGGCCTCGCGCGTCACGAGCTCGCCCGCGGCGACGAGCGCCTCCTTGTTCGCGATCGCGAGGCGTCGGCAGCGGCGCAGCGCCTCGACCGTCGGGACGAGCCCCGCCGCCCCGAGGAGCGCGTTCACGCACACGTCCACGCTCTCGGCGCGGATCATCTCGAGGAGGCCGTCCGGGCCGGCGTGGACCGCGACGCCCGCGAACCCGGGGTCTGCGGCCGCGGCGGCGGCGCGCGCGGCGTCGAGGATGGCGACCCGGCGCGGGCGGACGCGGCGCGCCTGCTCGCGGAGGAGGTCGACGTTCTTCCCCGCCGAGAGCCCGACGACCTCGAAGCGGTCGCCGAGCGAGGCGACCACGTCGAGCGTGGAGACGCCGATCGAGCCGGTCGATCCGAGGAGGAGGAGCCGCTGCCGTCCCATGCGGTCTATTCTAGCATCGTCCCGAGGACCGGCACAGCGCCGGAGAGGACGATGAGGAGCGAGTAGAGCACCGGCGCGTTCACGAGGATCCCATCGAAGCGATCGAGGACGCCGCCGTGGCCGGGGATCGCGCTCGACGCGTCCTTCACCGCGGCCGCGCGCTTCAGCGCGGACTCCGCGAGGTCGCCCACCTGCCCGAGGACGCCGAGGAGGGCGCCGACGAGGAGGCCTTCGGCGCGCGAGAGGAACGGGACGAGAGCGGGTCCCGCGAAGGCCCCGGCCGCGACCGCGGCGGCGAGACCGCCGGCCGCGCCCTCCCACGTCTTACGCGGGCTCAGGGATGGCGCGAGGGGGCGGCGGCCGAACGCGCGGCCGACGAAGAACGCGGCCGTGTCGCAGCCCCACGTCGCGAGGAAGAGGAGGTAGACCGCGCCCGCGCCGAATGGGAGAGGAAACCCGCCGAGGTCCTCGGGGACGGCGGCCGCGCTTCCGCGCAGCCCGTAGAGGAAGGCGCCGAAGAGCCCGGGATAGGCGATCACGAGGAGCGAGGCCGCGATGGAGCGGCCGAGGGGGCGAGCCCGCGCGACGAGAGCGCCGACGAGCGCGACCGCCGCGGCGGCGGCGACGAGCAGGACGAGCGCCCGCGCGCCGCGCGCGAGCGCGAGCGGCATGAGGAGGATCGCCGGGTAGACGCTCTCGCGTCGCGCGCGAAACCCGAGCCGGCCGAGGAGGTCGACCGTCTCGCGGGCGCCGAGCAGGAGCACCGCCTCCACGAACACGAGGAACGGAGTCCCGCCGCGGCGCGTGATCCAGAGGAACGCGGGGAGGAACACGACCGCCGCGAGGACACGGTGGGAGAGCCGGCCGGAGGGCGGCTCAGGAGGTGGCTTTGAGGGACGTGTTCCCGCGGACTCGGCCAAAGCGGCGTTCCCGCTCCTGGTACTCGCGGATCCCTTGGTAGAGGTCGACCCTTCGGAAGTCGGGCCACAGGACCTCGGTGAACCAGAGCTCCGAGTAGGCGAGTTGCCAGAGGAGGAAGTTCGAGATCCGCATCTCGCCGCTCGTCCGGATGAGGAGGTCCGGGTCGGGCACGCCCTTCGTGTAGAGGTGCGCCTCGAGCGTCGCCTCGTCGAGCGAATCGATGGCGACGCGCCGGTCCGCGAGGAGCGCGCGCACGGCGTCGGCGAGCTCCGCCCGCCCGCCGTACGAGAGGGCGAGCACGAGCCGGAGCCCCGTGTTCCGAGAGAGCCGCTCGCGGCTCCACTCGAGCGTCTCCTGGACCTCGCGTGGCAGGTCTTCGATCCGTCCGATCGTCTCGAGGCGGACGTTGTTCTCCATCAACTCGAGGCTCTCGTTCCGAAGCGTGCCGTCGAGCAGCGCCATCAGCGCGTCGACCTCGTCCTTCGGGCGGTTCCAGTTCTCGATCGAGAACGTGTAGAGCGTGAGGACCTCGAGGCCGATCTCCCCCGCCCCCTGCACCGTGTCGCGCACCGCCTCGACCGCCGCGTGGTGCCCGGCGATCCGCGGGAGCCCCCGCTTCTCCGCCCATCGCCCGTTCCCATCCATGATCACCGCGACGTGCCGCGGAAGGATTCCGCGGGCGAGGATCTCCGCGCGAAGCGCGCGCTCGTCGTCCAGCCCCGGCATCAGACCTCCATGACCTCGTCGTCCTTCTTCTTCACGAGCGCGTCGATCTCCGTGATGAACCGGTCGGTCGTCTTCTGGATCCCCTGCTCGCGACGCTTCCCCTCGTCCTCGGGCACCTCGCCCGACTTCTCCATCTTCTTGACCGACTCGATCACGTCGCGCCGAATGTTCCGGATCGCGACCTTGGAGTCCTCTCCCATTTTCTTCACGAGACGCACGATCTCCCTGCGGCGCTCCTCGTTGAGCGGCGGAATCGGGAGCCGGATCACCGTGCCGTCGTTCGACGGGTTCAACCCCAGGTTCGCCTTGAGGATCGCCTTCTCGATCTCGTGGATCCCCTTCCGGTCCCAGGGCTGGACGACGAGGAGCCTCGCCTCGGGGACCGAGACGCTCGCCACCTGGTTCAGGGGCATGGTCGAGCCGTACATCTCGACGCGCACCGTGTCGAGGAGCGCCGTGGTCGCCTTCCCCGTCCGGATCCCGGCGAGCTCGTGCCGCAGCGTCTCGAGCGTCTTCTCCATGCGGTGCTCCATGTCCTTCATGAGCTTTTCCGCCATGGCTTGGCCTCCTTCACGACGGTCCCGACCCGCTTCCCGAGGATGAGGTTTCTCAGGTTCGCCTCGTTCCTCAGGTTGAAGACGACGATCGGGATCCGGTTGTCCATGCACAGGGAAATCGCGGTCGCGTCCATCACCTTGAGGCCGCGGTTCAGGACCTCGATGTACGTGAGCGTGCGGTAGAGCTCGGCCTTCGGGTTGCGGACCGGGTCGGCGGAGTAGACGCCGTCCACTTTGGTCGCCTTGAGGATGACCTCGGCCTCGATCTCCGCGGCGCGGAGGGCCGCGGCCGTGTCCGTCGAGAAGTACGGGTTTCCGGTCCCCGCGGCGAAGACCACGACGCGCCCCTTCTCAAGGTGGCGGATCGCGCGGCGGCGGATGAACGGCTCGGCGACCTGCGACGCCGTGATCGCGGTCATCACGCGGGTGAAGACGCCGCGCTTCTCGAGACTGTCCTGGAGCGCGAGCGCGTTCATGAGGGTCGCGAGCATCCCCATGTGGTCGGCGGCGACGCGGTCCATCCCCTTCGCGCTCGCGGAGACGCCGCGGAAGATGTTCCCGCCGCCGATGACGACCCCGATCTCGACGCCGAGGTCGCGCGCGTCCTTCACCTGGTCGGCGATCCCGTGGATCACCTCGGGGTCGATCCCGAACTCCTGGCGGCCCGACAGGACCTCGCCGGAGAGCTTGAGGAGGACGCGCCTCCACGCGAGCTTCTTCCCCGCCGCGGAGAGTCGCGCGCGCGGCGGGCGGGCTTCGGCCACGGGGTCCTTACTCGCCAAGCTTGAACCGCGCGAAGCGGCGGATGGAGATGTTTTCGCCGAGGAGCGCGATCTTCTCCGTGACGAGCGCCTTGATCGTCTTCTCGGAATCCTTCACGAAGGCCTGCTCCTCGAGACAACGCTCTTGGTAGAACTTCTCGATCTTCCCGTCGATGATCTTCTCGACCACCTGCGGCGGCTTCCCGGTCCCTTCGGCCTGCGCGCGGTAGATCTCGCGCTCGCGCGCGATGACGTCGGGCGCCAACTCGTCGCGCCGAACGACGAGCGGGTGCGCGGCGGCGATCTGCATGGCGAGGTCCCTGACGAGCGCCTGGAACTCGTCCGTCTTCGCGACGAAATCGGTCTCGCAGTTCACCTCGACGAGGACGCCCAGCGCGCCCCCCGCGTGGACGTACGCGCCGACCACGCCCTGGTTCGCGGCGCGCCAGGACTTCTTCTCCGCCGTGGCGATCCCCTTCTTCCTGAGGAAGTCGACGGCTCGGTCGAGGTCGCCGCTCGTCTCGGCGAGGGCCCGCTTGCAGTCCATGATGCCCGCGCCGGTCTTCTCGCGCAGGTCCTTGACCAGCGTCGGCGAGATCTCCTGCATTCGCTCTCCTTCCGTGCCGTTCATAGCGGGAGGGGGCCAGAGGCCCCCTCGTCGCGGATCAAAGCCTCGTCGTGTTCGAACCGGCGGTTACGCCGTCTTCTCCACCTTCTCGACGCCCTCGGCCTTCTCGCCGACCTCCTCGCCCTTCTCCCCCTTCTTCTTCGTCTGCGTCTTGCGCGCCGCCTCTTCCTCGTCGGCCTTGCGGGCGGCCTCCTCGCGCGACCGCTTCTCCGCGCCCTCGATCACGGCGTCCGAGACGACGCGGGCGATGAGGCGGATCGAGCGGATCGCGTCGTCGTTCCCGGGGACCGGGTAGTCGATCACCGTCGGGTCCGCGTTCGTGTCGACGACGCCGACGACGGGGATCTTGAGCCGGTTCGCCTCGGCGACGGCGATCTCCTCCTTCTTCGTGTCGACCACGAAGAGGAGCCCGGGGAGGGCGCTCATCGTGCGGATGCCGGAGAGGACCTTGTCGAGCTTCGCGTACTCTTTGTCGAGCCGGACGACCTCTTTCTTGCTGCGCCCCTCGTACGTCCCCTCGAGCCGCATCTTCGTGAGCTCGTCGTACCGGCGGAGGTTTTTTCGAATCGTCTGGAAGTTCGTCAGCATGCCGCCGAGCCAGCGCTCGGTCACGGAGTACATGCTGCAGCGCTGGGCCTCCTCGATCATCGTCTCGCGGGCCTGCGGCTTCGTCCCGACGAAGAGGACGCTCTTGCCTTCCTCGGCGACCCGTCGCGCCGCCTGGCGGGCCGCGTCGATGCACTGGAGCGTCTTCTGGAGATCGATGATGTAGATGCCGTTCCGCTCGATGAAGATGTACTTCTTCATCCGCGGATCCCAGCGGCGGGTCTGATGTCCGAAGTGGACTCCCGCTTCGAGGAGATCCTTCATGCTGACCTGTGACACGTAACTCTCCTTGCTCTCGGGTTAGGCCGCCGCCTCGTTCCGCTCCACCCGGACCCCTCGCGGGGACCCACCGGGGGAATCCCGAGGCGTGTGGATTTCTTGATTACCGCTTGGAGAACTGGAACCGCTTCCGCGCGCCCGGCTGGCCGTACTTCTTGCGCTCCTTCATCCGGGGGTCTCGGGTCAGGAGTCCCGAGGTCCTGAGCGTCCGGCGGTGCGTGGGATCCATCTTCATGAGGGCGCGCGAGACGCCGAGCCGGACCGCCCCCGCTTGACCGGTGGTGCCGCCCCCGCTCACGTTGGCGACCATGTCGAACTTGTCCCTCGTCGTCGTCAACTCGAAGGGGAGCTCGACCAGGCTCACCAAGACGTCCCGGCAGAAGTAGTCCTTGATCGGCAGGCCGTTGACGATGCGCCTCCCCTCGCCGGGGAGGAGCCGCACGCGCGCCACCGAGCACTTGCGGCGGCCGACCGCCTCATAGGTCGTTACGGGCATCGAGTGACTCTCCTCCACTTATCCTTTGAGAGTGTACGTCTCCGGGCTCTGGGCCGCATGCGGATGCTTCGCGTCCGGATAGACCATCAAGTTCTTGATGATCGCGCGGCCGAGCCGCCCCTTCGGCAGCATGCCCCAGACGGCGTTGCGGATGACCTCGTCGGGGTGCTTCTCGATCAATCGACGGAACGGGACGGACCTGAACCCCCCGTAATAGAGCGTGTGGTGCGTGTATGTCTTCGTGTCGGCCTTCTTGCCGGAGAGATGAACCTTGGACGCGTTGATGACAACGACGTGATCGCCGGACTCGACGTGCGGCGTGTACTCCGGCTTCCCCTTCCCGAGGAGAAGCACCGCCACCTCGCTGGCGAGACGGCCGAGGATCTTCCCCTCGGCGTCCACGACGACCCATTTCCTCGGCACTTCACTCTGCTTCAGCGAGACGGTGCGCATTGCTCGAGCGGACCCCCTTGACGGAACAGCGCCAGGCGCGTGCAAACCCAAAGCGTACATGCTATCGATCGGCCCGCGCCCCGTCAAGCCCCTTTATTCGCTCGGCTTTCGGGCCCGTAGAGGGTCCTGAGGGCCGGCTCGAAGGGAGGGCGGACAACCCCCTTCTCGAGGATGATCGCCGTGACGAACTCGGCCGGAGTCACGTCGAAGGCGGGGTTCAGGGCCGTGACGCCGGGCGGGGCGACCGGCTCCCCGAACGGCGCGAGGACCTCCTCGGGGAGGCGTTCCTCGATCGGGATCCCGGCCCCCGAGGAGAGGGAGAGGTCGAGCGTGGAGGAGGGGGCCGCCACGTAGAACGGGATCCCGTGGTGGCGGGCCGCGAGCGCGATGGAGAACGTCCCGATCTTGTTCGCGACGTCCCCGTTCGCGGCGATCCGGTCCGCCCCCACGATGACCGCGCGAACCCCCTCGCGGGCCATCACGGAGGGCGCGGCCCCGTCGCAGAGGATGGAGACGGGAACGCCGCTCCGCGCCAATTCCCACGCGGTGAGCCGGCTCCCCTGGAAGAGGGGTCGTGTCTCGTCCGCGAGGACTCGGATCCGCTTCCCCTCCGCCACGGCCGCGTAAACGACGGCGAGCGCCGTGCCGAGCCCCGCGGTGGCCAGGCCGCCCGCGTTGCAGTGCGTGAGGATCGTGTCGCCGTCCGACAGGAGCGCGGCGCCGGCGCGCCCGATCGCGCGGGAGAGCGCCTCGTCCTCGCGGCGGATCGCGTGCGCCTCGTCGAGGAGCGCCTCCCAGAGCCGCGCGGCGGGCTCGGCGGGGCGCGCGGCGGCGACGCGCGAGAGGCGGTCGAGCGCCCAGCGGAGGTTGACCGCGGTCGGGCGCGTGCCGACGAGGAGGTCGCGGACGGCCTCGAGCCGCGCGAGGAAGTCGCCGCGCGGGGCGTCGCGGTGCGCGGCGAGGCCGAGCACGAGCCCGTACGCGGCGGCGACTCCGATCGCTGGCGCGCCCCGCACGACGAGGCGCCGGATCGCGTCGGCGACCTCCTCGGCGCGCGTGCACTCGAGGTGGACGACCTCCCGCGGCAGCCGTGTCTGATCGAGGAGTCGCACCACCCCGTCGCGGTACGAGACGGTCTCGATCATCGGTCGACCGACCGGCGCGGCAGCCGCCGCGCGAGGTCGAGGAGGCGACCGACGGGAAGGCCCACCACGTTCGTGTAATCGCCTCGGATGCCGCGGACGAGGAGCGCGCCGAGCCCCTGGATGGCGTACGCGCCCGCCTTGTCGAAGGGCTCGCCGCTCGCCACGTACTCGTCGATCTCCCCTGGGGCGAGCTGGCGGAACTCGACCTCGGTCGACTCCGCGCCGGAGAGGAGCGTCCCCTCCTCGTCGACGAGCGCGATCCCCGTGACGACGAGGTGCGCGCGACCAGCGAGCATCGAGAGCATCGCCCGCGCGTCCGCCTCGTCGCGCGGTTTGCCGAAGACGCGCGGCCCGACCACGACCGCGGTGTCCGCCGCGAGGAGGAGCCCGCGCGCGCCCGCCTTCCGCGCCGCCGTCGCCTTCGCGACCGCGTTCCGCCGCGCGCCCTCGTCCGGGGCGATCCCTTCGGGGAATCGCTCCTCGGCGACGGCCGCGACGACCCGCACGGGAATCCCCAGGAGTTCGAGCATCTCGCGCCGCCGCGAAGACCGCGAGGCGAGCACGATTTCCGGGCGGCCGCGCAGGATCCAGTCGGCGAGGGGACCGACGGCGGCGGCTCGCGGCCGCGTTTCGGGGCTGGAGTTCGTCATCGGGAACGGGGGGATTGGCTCGGATCGGTGGGGCTCGACATCGCCCGATCCTAGGCACCGACCCCCACCCTGTCAAGGCGAGCGCCGTCGTGCTCGCGCGGGGACGGCCCCGTGCTCCCGCCGGACGACGCCCGTCCCCCGTCATCGGCGCGTTGCGCCGCGAGGGGCCGCCCGGCTAGAATCCCCCGCATGGACCGCGACATGGAGATCCAGACGAGGACGCTCGACGCCCTCGCGTATCTGGACCACTACAACGGCTGGCTCATCGATCGGATCCGGCCGTACGTCGGCAAGCGGATCCTCGAGGTCGGATCGGGGATCGGCAACATGGCGTCCTTCTTCCTCGACCGCGAGTTGATCATCACGTCCGACATCATGCCGGAGTACCGCGATGCGCTCGGGAAGCGCTTCGCCGGACGCTCGAACGTGATCGTCGCCGACTTCTCACTCGAGAGCGGGAACGGGAAGCAGGAGCTCGCCGCCCACCGGATCGACACGGTCGTCTGCGTGAACGTCCTCGAGCACATCGCCGACGACCGCGGCGCGATCCGCCACATGGTCGACCTCCTCGCGCCGGGCGGGCGCCTCGTCATCCTCGTGCCCGCGCTTCGCGCCTTGTTCGGCTCCCTCGACGTCTACCTCCACCACTACCGCCGCTACCACAAGCCGGAGCTCCGGCGCCTCTTCGAGGAGTCGGGGCTCTCCGTCGACGCGCTCTTCTACTTCAATCTCTTCGGGATCTTCGGGTGGTTTCTCAACGCGCGAATACTGCGGAGGGAGATCTTGCCCGCCGGCCAACTGCGCCTCTTCGACCGGTTGGCGCCGACGTTCCGCGCGATCGAGTCGGTCGCGCCGATCCCGATCGGCCAATCGCTCATCATCGCCGGCTCGAAGAGATAGGGACGCGGGAGTCTACGCGATCCGGCTCGCGAGGATCGCGCGGACCTTCTCGACGACCGACGAGGGGCTGAACGGCTTCGTGATGTACTCGTCGGCGCCGACGTCGATCCCCTTCTCGCGGTCCTTCGTCTGCCCCTTCGCCGTGAGGAGGATGACGTAGATGTCCGAGAGCGCGGGATCGCCCTTGAGGATGCGGCAGACCTCGTAGCCGTCCTTCTTCGGCATCATGACGTCGAGGAAGACCAAGTCCGGCTTCTCGCGAGCGATCTGGGCGAGCGCCTCATCGCCGTCGGTCGCGCTGGCGACCTGATAGCCCTCTTTCTTCAAGATGAAGAGGAGCGATCGCAGGATGAAGGGCTCGTCATCGACGACGAGGATTCGATTCGATGGCATCGGAACGACCTCCTCGAGGCGCTCATCGACGACGCGCCGCGCTGTCGCTTCACGACTTATCGACAGGAGGGTCGCGTGGCTTTACGGGGTTGGAGCGACGCGACGCGGCGGTCAGGCGCTTCGCGGCCCCGGAGCGGGGCGGGCACCCGCGGTCGCGGGGATGCCGCGGCGGACGACGACGCGATTCCCGACGCCGCCGGGCGCGTCGATCTCGAGGTCGTCGGTGAGCATGCGGACGAGGTAGAGGCCGTAGCCCCCCTCGTTCGCCTGGGAGAGATCGGGCTCGTGCCGCTTCGACGGGTCCATCGGGCGGCCGTAGTCGCGCACGGTGAGAAGGACGTCTTCGTCGCCGACGGAGAGGACGATGTCGATCCGGCCCGGCGCCTCCGGATCGTAGGCGTGCCGCACCGAGTTCGTCAGGAGCTCGCCGAGCACGAGGACGAGGTCGGAGACGATCCCGCGGGCGTCGACCGGAAGAGACTGCAGGCAGTCCGCGAGCCAGACCCGCGCCTCCGCGGCCTCCTTGAAGTCGTTGCCGAGCGTCCGCTCGAACCGTCGTGAAGCCGGCATCGCCAATCCTCGCCTATCGCGTTCCCGCCAAGTACTGCCGCACGGCGTCGTCCGCGGTGCGCGTGATCTCGAAGATCTTGTCGAGACGAGTGAGCTCGAGGACTTTCCGCACCTCGGGCTCGAGCCCCGCGAGCTTCACGTCGCCGCCGCCGAGGCGCGCCTTCTTGAGAACTTTCACGAGCGCCCCGAGCCCGCTCGAATCGATATAGGAGACTCGCCCGAGATCGAGAACGAGTCGGTTCGCGCCGCGGTCGATCTCGCGCTCGAGGACGGAGACGAGCTCGGTCGCGGTCCCCGCGTCGAGGTCCCCGGTCAGCCGGCAAATCGCGATCTGTTCCCGATGTTCCAGTTCCCACTGCATCGGATCGGTCCTCCTTCCCGGAGTGGATCGCGGCGGGAGAGGCCCGCAGCGTCCCACGTATCGGCGGGAACCGCCGGGACTTGAGCCGCCGGCGGCGCGCGGTGGGGGCCTGACGCCCGCGACGCCGGGCAAGGCGGCCCCGCCAGCGGCCGTGAGCGTCCGGCTAGGGGGCGCGGGTCGCGAGAAGGGCGAGGTTGCGGCCCGCGCGGCCGCCACTTCCGCGATGGGAGTGGAGGAGGTCGCCGCGGCAGCGCGTGCAGAGGGCCGCGGTGTGGATCGACTCCGGCGCGACCCCCGCGCGGAGGAGGTCGGCGCGGCAGGCCGCCCACAGGTCGACGCGGTTCGGGAGGAGGACCGAGGGCGGGCCGAATCGCGCGCGGAACGGCTCGAACACCTCGGGGCCGACCTCGAAGCACTCGGGGCCGATCGAGGGGCCGATCCACACGACGAGGTCGCGGGGCTTCGCGCCGAGGGCGTCACGGAGCGTCGCGACCAGCCCGCCGGCGGCGCCGGCGAGCGTCCCGCGCCACCCAGCGTGGCCGAGCCCGATCGCGCGCCGCGCTGGGTCGACGGCGAAGAGCGGCACGCAGTCCGCGACGCGGACCTCGAGCGAGACGCCCGGCTGGTCGGTCGCGAGCGCGTCGGCGGAGCCGAGCGTCGCCGGCAGGGGCGCGGTCCCCTCGGCGCGCGCGCGCGGCACGACGACGACGTCGGTCCCGTGGACCTGATCGACGCGGGCGGTGCCGAACCCCTCGACGCCGAGCGCCGCGCGGAGCGACCCACCGCCCCGGTCCGCGTCATCGGGCCGCGCGACGCTCACCCCGTGGACGAGCCACGGGAACGCGTCGAATCCGGGGAACGCGATGAAGGGGATGCCGCGGCTCGCGCGGAGTTCCCACGCGCCGCGGCGGGCATCCCCCGTCACTGAGATGCGGCCTCCTTGCGGCTCACGACGCGGACGCCCTTCACGCGCTCGACGGCTTTCATGATCCGCTGGAGGTGGTTCAGGTTCTTCACCTCGAGAAGGAAGTTCCCTCGCGCCTCTCCGTCCTCGACCCCCATCTCGAGGTTGCGGATGTTCGTCTCCAACTTCGAGAGGGCGCTCGCGACGTCGGCGAGGAGCCCCGGCCGGTCCTCGCCGAGGAGTTGGATCGCGACCGGGAACGACTGCGTCGGCTCGACGTCCCACGCCACATCGACGCGCCGCTCCGGCTCGATGACGTTCCCGACGATGTTCGTGCAGTCGAGTCGGTGGATCGAGACGCCGCGCCCGCGCGTGATGACCCCCTGGACGCGGTCCCCCGGCACCGGCTGGCAGCACTTCGCGAAGCGGATCATCAGGTTGTCGATGCCCTGGATCCGCACGCCGCGCACCGAGCCGCGCGCGATCTTCATGAACCGGTCGAGGGAGAGGATCTTCTTCGGATCCGGCGCGCTCTCCGGGAGGGCTTCCTTGTAGCGGTTCACGACCGCCTTGGGCGACGTGTCGCCGCGGCCGATCGCCGCGTGGAGGTGGTCGAGGTCGGGGAATCCGATCCCCTGCGCGATGTCAACGAGCGCGCGGTCGTCCTTCTCCTTGATCCGCTCCCGCTTGAGCTCGCGCTCGAGCATCTCGCGCCCGAGCGCCATGCTCTGGTCGAACGCCTTGAGTTTGAGGTACCGGCGGATCTTCGAGCGGGCGCCCGACGTCTTCACGTTCTTGAGCCAGTCGCGGTGCGGCTCGCTCGTCGGGTTCGTGAGGATCTCGACGTGGTCGCCGCTCCGGAGCTCGTAGCGCAGCGGGACGATCCGGCCGTTCACCTTCGCGCCGGTGCAGCGGTGGCCGACCTCCGTGTGGACGATGTAGGCGAAGTCGATCGGGGTCGATCCCTTCGCGAGCTTCTTCAAGTCTCCCTTCGGCGTGAAGACGAAGACCTCCTGCTGGAAGAGATCGGTCTTGAGCGTCTCGAGGAACTCGGCCGGATCGGTGAGGTCCTCCTGCCAGTCGACGAGCTGCCGGAGCCAGTGCATCTGCTCGTCCAATTCCTTGTCGGTGATCCCGCCCTCCTTGTATTTCCAGTGCGCGGCGATCCCGTGCTCGGCGGTCCGGTTCATGTCCGAGGTCCGGATCTGGAACTCCACCATCTCGCCGCGGGGAACGATCACCGTCGTGTGGAGCGACTGGTACATGTTCGACTTCGGCGTCGCGATATAATCCTTGATGCGGTCGTAGACGGGCGTGTAGATGCTGTGGATGAGGCCGAGCACGTGGTAGCAGTCCTTGTCGGACTCGGTGATGACGCGGATTCCGATCAGGTCGTAGATCTCCTCGAACTCCTTCTTGCGGCTCACCATTTTCTTGTAGATCGAGTAGAAGCTCTTCGGGCGGCCCGAGATCTCCGCGCGGATTCCATTCTCCTCGAGCTTCGTCGCGAGGGGCCGCTCCACCTCGTCGATGAACTGCTCGCGCTCCTTCCGCTTGAGCGCGACCTTCTCGACGAGCTCCCGGTAGACTTCCGGCTCGATGAACTTGAGCGCGAGGTCCTCGAGCTCCCACTTGACGCGCGCGATCCCGAGCCGGTGCGCGAGCGGGCCGTAGATGTCGCGCGTCTCGATCGCGATCCGCTTGCGCTTCTCCTCCTCGAGGAACTGGAGCGTGCGCATGTTGTGGAGCCGGTCGGCTAACTTGATCAGGATGACCCGGATGTCCTTGGCCATCGAGATGAGCATCTTGCGCCAGTTCTCCGCCTGCTGGCGCTCGGGGCTCTCGAACTTGAGCTCGCCGATCTTCGTGACGCCGTTCACGAGGTACGCGATCTCGGGGCCGAAGCGCCGCTCGATCTCCTCGTTCTTGACGGCGCAGTCCTCGGAGACGTCGTGGAGGAGGCCGGCCGCGATCGTCACGGAGTCGAGGTGGAGGTCGGTGAGGATCCGCGCGACCTCGATGCAGTGCGAAACGTACGGATCGCCCGACTTGCGGAGTTGGTCGCCGTGACACTCCCTCGAGAAGCCGTACGCGCGGTCGATGAGGGCGGCGTCGATGCCGGACCGCTTCAGGGCGTCGAGCTCCTTCTTCAGATCGGGGTCGGTCTCCATCAGAACGACTCGAGGGAAGGCGCGGCGCCGGCCGGGTCGCCGGCCCCCGCCGCATGGATGTCCTTCACGCGCAGTTGGAGTTGCCGGTCGCCGAGGTAGTTGTTCTCGCCGAGCGTGAAGGCGACGTCGATCGGCTCCCCGTCCGCCACGGTCGCGTGGAGGTCCGCCTTGTCGAAGGCGATCGCCTCGATGCGCCGCTCGCCGTCGCGGACGGCGAACTTGAGGTGCGTCCGGCCGCGCCCCACGATCTGCGGGCGCCCCGCCGGCTCGAGCCCCTTCGCGATGAAGATCGGCTCCGGGTTCTCGGGGCCGAACGGCCGGAGAAGTTTCACCTCCTCGTACAACTCGATCCCGAGATGCGTGACGGGGACCGCGCCGTCGATCCGGAGCGTCGGCGAGAGGTCCTTCCCGGCGAGCCGCTCCGCCGCGTGCGCGAGGAAGCGGTCGCGGAACGGTTCGATCATCCGCCTCTCGATCGTGAAGCCGGCCGCCTGCTCGTGGCCCCCGAACGAGACGAGCGTGTCGGCGCAGCGCGCGAGCGCCTCGTAGAGGGAGAACCCGGGGACGCTGCGCGCCGAGCCGCGGCCGAGCTCGCCGTCGAGCGCGATGAGGACGGTCGGGCGCGCGTAGCGCTCCTTCATACGGGAGGCGGCGATCCCGATGACTCCCGGATGCCACGTGTCCGACGCGAGGACGATCGCCTTCCGGTCGGCAAGCACCTCCGGGTCGCTCACCATCGCCAGCGCCTCGCTCAGGATGTCGGCGTCGAGCTCGCGGCGCCGGCTGTTCTCGCGCTCGAGGCCCTCGGCCCGCAGCCGCGCGGTCTCGACCGAGTTGGTCGTGAGGAGCTCGACCGCGGCGCGCGCGTCGCCGATCCGCCCCGCGGCGTTCAGGCGCGGCGCGAGGCCGAACGCGACCTCCCAGACGCCGATCTCCTTCCCCTCGAAGCCGGCCACCCGGATCAACTCCCGGAAGCCGACCTTGCGCGATTCGGTGAGGACGCGGAGCCCGCGCTTGACGAGGGTGCGGTTCTCCCCCACGAGCGGCGCGACGTCGGCGATCGAGCCGACGGCGACGAGATCGAGGTCCTCGAGCGCGCGCTCGTCGGAGAGGCCGCGCGCGCGGGAGACCGCGAGCGCGAGCTTGAAGGCGATCGCGACGCCGGCGAGGAACTTGAACGGGTACGTCGAACCGGGGACCTGAGGGTTCACGATCGCGACCGCGTCGGGGAGGCTCTCGCTCGGCGTGTGGTGATCGGCGACGATCGTTTCGATGCCGAGCCCGCGCGCGTACGCGATCTCACGGACGGAGTTGGTGCCGCAATCGACCGCGACGAGGAGTCGGACGCCCGCGCGGGCGAACTCGTCGATCCCCGCGTCGGTCAGGCCGTAGCCCTCGCGCATTCGATTCGGGACGCGGAAGATGGCGTCGGCGCCGACGTCGCAGAAGAAGCGGGAGAGGAGCGCGGCGCCGGTCACGCCGTCGACGTCGTAGTCGCCGTAGACGCCGATCCGCTCGCGCGCCTCGATCGCCCGATCGATCCGCGCGACGGCCCGGTCCATCCCGGGCAAGGCGAACGGGTCGTGGAGATCCGCGAGGGCCGGCGAGAGGAAGCGCTGGCCCTCGGCGATCGACGCGACGCCGCGGTTCCCGAGGACGCGCGCGAGGACGGGCGAGATCTTGAGCCCGTCCATCAATCGCCGCACCACGTCCCGCGATGCGTCCGGGTAGAATGTCCAGCGATACGGCATCGCTCGTCGCCTCGTGTCGGGGACGACGGGGTGGAAGCGGCCTGGTAAGCCGAGTTCTGTCCCCGGAACGTGTCCGGGTGGCGGTCATTCCTCTAGGCCCGCGGTCACCCGCGGGCTCGAGCGGCCAACCCGGGAATCAAACGAGGCGGGCCACCTCTCTTCCCCTATTCGGCCTTGCTCCAGGTGGGGTTTGCCGAGCTGCCCCCGTCGCCGGGGACACTGGTGAGCTCTTACCTCACCGTTTCACCCTTACCGGGACCCGCGAACGGGACCCGGCGGTTTGCTTTCTGTGGCACTGTCCTTCGGGATCGCTCCCGCTGGGTGTTACCCAGCACCCTGCCCTGTGGAGCTCGGACTTTCCTCGGACGGCGCTCCAAAAGGGAGTCCGCCCGCGACCGCCTTGGCCACTTCTCACCCCAATTGTGTCGTCCCACCTCCCTCGTCGTGACGGCTCGCGCCCGCCTTCGCGAGCGCGTCGGCGCGCGCGTTCGCGCCTCGCGGCACCGACTCGATCGCCCACTCGTCGAAGGCGCGGAGCCGCCGCTTCACCTGCGCGAGGAGTTCCTGAAGGCGCGCCTCGCGCGTTTTGTACCGACCCAAGACCTGACGCACGACGAGCTCGGAGTCCATGCGGATCGAGACCCGCCGGACCCTTCGCGACGCCGCGAGGTCGAGCCCCCGGAGGAGCGCCGTGTACTCGGCCACGTTGTTCGTCGCCTCTCCGATCGGCTCGGAGATCTCGCCCACCGTCGCGCCGTCCGGCCCGACGAGCCGCGCCCCGATTCCCGCGAGCCCCGGGTTTCCGAACGACGCCCCGTCGCACTCGAGAAGATAAGCGCCCGCGCGCTCCGCCGCCCCCTCCAAGGGGAGAAGCGGCGCCTCAGCCCGCTTCCGGACCATGGTCGCCAGCCGACGCCCACACCAGAATCCGCCCGCACCCTTCGCACCGGATCACCTGCTCGCCGCGCATCAGCTCGTTGATCCGCTGCGGCGGGAGGCCCGCCTGGCAGCCGCTGCACGCGTCGCGCTCGACTTCGACCACGGCGACGCCGTCCCGCTTCCCCGCTCGGATGCGGTCGTAGATCTCGACGAGGCCGGGAGCGGTCGAGCGGACCAACTCCGCCCTGCGCGCCTCGGCCTCGCCGAGCCGGCGCCTCAAGGCCGTGAGGTCTTGGTCGACCCGCGCCCGGAATCCGGCGAGTTCCTCCCGCTTCGTCTTCTCTTCCGCGCCTCGTCGCGCGAGGAGCGCCTCCAGGCGCTCCGTCTCCTCGATGAGGGAGAGCGCGCTCTCCTCGAGGAGGTCCTTCTTGTGCTCCTGGTCGGCGATCTCCTTGTTCAGGGCCGTGTACTGGTCGTTCTTCTTCACGCCGAACTGCTGGGCGCGGAATTTCCTGATCGCCTCGAGGCACGCCTCGATCTCGAGGTCGAACTGCTTCCGCTCGCGGAGGACCTCCTCGAGTCGTTTCTTCTCGCCTTCCGCGATCGAATGGAACGTGAGGAGCGCCCGCCCCTCCGCCTGGACCTGAGCGGGGAGCGCCGCCGCCTCGCTCCGGAGCGCGAGGATCTCCCTGTCGACGATTTGGACCGCGAGGAGCGCGTCCAGATCCTTTTTCGCCGCCTTCGTCAGAACCGACTCCCTACGGGAAAGGCCGGGATCGTCCCGGCCCTTCCGGATGGTGGGCGATAGTGGATTTGAACCACTGGCCTCCCGCGTGTGAGGCGGGCGCTCTAAACCGCTGAGCTAATCGCCCGTCGAGGCCCCATCGGATGGGCCCACTAGGACTCGAACCTAGGACCAGCTGATTATGAGTCAGCCGCTCTGACCGCTGAGCTATGGGCCCTTTCGGGCGATTATAGCCGGACCTCGCGGGAATCCAACACCTTTCGCCTACGGGACCTCGACGTAGCCCTTGAGTTTCCGGCTTCGCGACGGGTGCCGGAGTTTCCGGAGGGCCTTCGCCTCGATCTGCCGCACGCGCTCGCGGGTCACGTTGAAGATGCTGCCGACCTCCTCGAGCGTCCGCGGGCAGCCGTCCCCGAGACCGAAGCGGAGGCGGATCACCTTCTCCTCGCGCTTGGTGAGCGTCGAGAGGACGTGCCCCATCTGCTCCTGCAACATGACGAACGCCGCCGAGTACGCGGGCGAGATCACCTTCGTGTCCTCGATGAAGTCGCCGAGGTTCGAGTCCTCGTCCTCGCCGATCGGCCGGTCGAGCGAGATCGGCTCCTGCGCCGCCTTGAGCACGCTCTTGATCTTGTCGATCGGCATGTCGAGCCGCTTCGCGATCTCCTCCGGCAACGGCTCGCGTCCATACTCCTGGACGAGGCGGCGGCTCGTGCGGATCACCTTGTTGATCGCCTCGATCATGTGGACCGGCACGCGGATGGTGCGCGCCTGGTCGGCGATCGCGCGCGTGATGGCCTGACGGATCCACCACGTCGCGTACGTGGAGAACTTGTACCCCTTCTTGTAGTCGAACTTGTCGACCGCGCGCATGAGGCCGGAGTTCCCTTCCTGGATCAGGTCGAGGAACTCGAGGCCGCGGTTCGTGTAGCGCTTCGCGATCGAGATGACGAGGCGGACGTTCGCCTCGATCATCTCGCGCTTGGCCTCCTGCGTCATCCGCTCGCCGTTCTCGATGTCGCGGACGATCGCGAGGAGCTCCTCGCGCGGGAGGCGGCACTCGACCTCGATCCGGCGGAGCTTCGTGCGGATGCTCTTGATCGTCGCGGACGCGTCTCGGATCTCGTCGACGCCGCGGCCCGTCACCTTGTCGACGCCGCGCGACGAGCGCTTCGCCGTCGAGAGTCGACGCGTGTGCGCCAGGATGTCGCTCGCGGGGAGCCCGAGGTCGCGCTCGATGCGCCCGACATCCGCGTCGCACTCGTGGAACCGGTCCGAGAAGCTCTTGACGCGCGCGACCATCCGCTCGATCTGCCGTGGGTGGAGCTTCATCCGGTCCAGCTCGCCGTCGCGCTTCTTGCAGTGCTCGGCGATGTTCCCCTCGACCTTGCGGCGGTCCGCCTCCTTGAGCCGCCCGCGCCGCTTCGCCTCGAGCCGATCCACCTTCTCGGAGATCTTGAGGATCTTCTTCACCGAGCGGAGCGTCCGCTGCTTCTCCTTGCGGCCCGTGTACGAGACGCCCCAGTTCGAGACGTCGATCTGGATCACGTCCTCGATCTTGGTCTTGCCGCTCTCCATCTTCGCGGCGAGCGCTTCGAGCTCGCGCGTCGTCGCCGGGCAGCGGAAGAGCGTGCGCGACACGAGCTGCTGCCCTTCCTCGATCCGCTTCGCGATCTCGATCTCGCCGGCGCGGTCGAGGAGCGGCACGCGGCCCATCTCGCGCAGGTACATCCGCACCGGGTCGTCGAAGCGGACCGGCTGCGGCGCGGCGATTTCCTTGGCGCGCGTCTTCACCGTCGTCTTCTGGATCCGGCGGCGGCGGCCCTCCTCCTCCGTGTCCACGACGTCGACGTTCATCTGCCCGAACGAGGCGTAGATGTCCTCCATGTCGTCGAGGGAAGCGTCCTCGTCCAGGTAGTCGTTGATCTGGTCGTGTGTGACGAAGCCCTGCTTGAGGGCCGTTTCCTTCAGCTGCTCGAGTTTTTCACTGGAGGACTTTTCCTTCATCCGAACGGGCTCCTTTCGCCCCCCTCCCGGAGGCGGACGCTATGCGGGAATCCGAATGCTCTGGACGAGCTCCTGCGACGCCTGCTTCTGGACCTCGAGGTCCTTCATGAGTCGGCGCTCGGCCTCCACGTCCTTCCGCTCCTGCGCTCTGCGCAGTTCCTCCCGCGTGCGCTCCCAGTTCCGCTCCAGGCGCCGCTTGAGGATCCGCAAGACGTAGTCGCGCGCCTTGATTTCCTTCCGTTCCTCCTCCTCCGAGGCGCCGAGCGCCTCGGTGACGAGACCCTGGATCGAAGGCTCCTCCCGGAATCTGGAGAGGAGCGCGTGGAGCTCCGTGAGCGGCTCCTCCGTGGACGACCCGAGGAGCGCGTGCGCGAGCTTTCGGTGCCCCGCGTCGGCGAAGTCGTCGGGGCCGACGTGCTGCGCGACGAGCGGGACGAGGAGCGGCTCGCGGAGGCACAGGGCGAGGAGCGCGCGCTCGGCGCGGTGCGCGCCGTCGGCGCCGCGCGCGCGCCGCGCCGGTCCGCCGTCCACGACGATCGCGCGCGCCGGCGCGTCCGGGCTCTGGAGGCGCCGCGCCTCTGTCTCCCGCCGGATGAGATCCTCGGAGAGCCCGAGGGCGACCGACGCCTCGCCGAGCAGGATCCCGAGCGCGAGCGCGTCGGAGACGCGCGCGAGGAGCTCGACCACCCGGCGCGCCTGCGCCTCCCGCCCTTCGCGGGAGGTCGCCTCGATCACCGCAGGGATCCACCCGGGGGCGCCCTCGATCACGCGCCGCGCCGCGTCGCCTCCCTCGCGACGCGCGTAGTCGTCCGGGTCCGCGCCCTCCGGGAGCGAGCCGACGCGCACCGCGATCCCCGCGGCGAGAAGGGACGGGACCGTCCGGAGCGCCGCGGCGCGCCCCGCGTCGTCGGCGTCGTACAGGAGGACCACGAGGCGCGTGTGGTTCGAGAGGAGCCTCGCCTGCTCCTCGGTGAACGCCGTGCCGAGCGGCGCGACGGTGTTCCGCACGCCGACCGCGTGGAGCCCGATCAGGTCGGTGTAACCCTCGACGAGCACCGCGTGGCCGGCGTCGCGGATCGCGCCGCGGTTCGGGTAGAGGCCGAAGAGCCCGCGCCCCTTTCGGAAGATCGGGGTCTCCGGCGAGTTGAGGTACTTCGGCTCCCCGTCGCCGAGGATCCGGCCGCCGAATGCGATCGGCTGCCCCGTCGGTCCCTGGATCGGGAAGATGATCCGGTCGCGGAAGCGGTCGTAAAAGCCGCCGCCGCGCTCGCGGCGCACGACGAGCCCCGCGCGCTCGAGCACCTCCGGCGCGAAGCCGATTCGCGCGAGGTGCTTGAGGAGGGCATCCCACTCCGGGAGCGCGTAGCCGATGGCGAACGATTCGATGGCGTCGGCGCCGATGCCGCGCCGCGCGAGATACTCGCGGGCCGCCGTCCCGCGCGCCCGGTCCGCGAGGCCCTTGCGGAACCAGTCGAGGGCGGCGCGCGTCGCGCGGAGCGTGGCCTCGCGCGCCGCGTCCTCGCCGCGCGCCCCGTCCGCGCCCGGCCGCGGGAGCGCGATGCCGGCGCGGTCGGCGAGGAATCGCACCGCCTCGAGGAACGAGAGCCCCTCGTGCTCCATGAGGAACGCGAAGACGTTCCCCCCGCGGCCGCAGCCGAAGCAGTGGAAGATCCCGCGGTCCGGCGTCACGTGGAAAGAGGGGGTCTTCTCCGTGTGGAACGGGCAGAGCCCCTTCCACGACTTCCCCGCCTTGCGGAGCGACACGAACCCGCCGACGAGGTCGACGATGTCGGTCGACGCCCGGATTTCCTCGATCGTCTCGTCCGGAAGGCGCACGCCGATCTCCCTCAGTGAAGCTCCACGACCGTCACGCCGAGTTCTCCCTCGCCCCACTCGCCGCGGCGGAAACTCCTCACGCGCTCGTCCTTCTCGAGGAACGCCCCGATCTCCCGTCGCAGGACGCCCGTCCCGAGCCCGTGGATGATGCGGACCGAGGGGAGCCCCGCGACGACTGCGGCGTCGATGTGGCGATCGACCATCGAGACCGCCTCCTCGACGCGGAGGCCGCGGAGGTCGACCTCGAAGCCGACGTGGCGGGCGGCGGGCCGCGTGACGCGCGCGCCGTCGATCGCGCCGCTCCCATCCCGGCCCTCCGCGGCCCTCAGGGACGAGAGCGGGACGGTGATCCGTACGCTCCCCGCGAGCACCTCGACCCGCCCGGCGGAGTCGGCCGCCGAGATTACCGTGGCGCGCCGTCCGAATGGCTCGACGAGGACGGCGTCGCCGGGCGAGACGGACGGCGGCGGCACGCCCGGGAGCGCCAGGGCGCCGGCAGGCGCCTCGCGCTCGGCGTCGCGGCGAGCCGCCCGGAGACGGTCGAGCCCCGCGCTCGCCGCGGCGACCGCGTCCGCGCCCCGCTCGGTCTGGGCCGTCGATCCGGGCGCCGCGCCGCGCCGCCGCGCCGCGCGCACCTCAGAGAGCGCCTCCTCCGCCTCCCGCTCGGCGCGTCGGACGATCTCCCTCGCGGACTCCGCCGCGCGGCGCCGGAGCGCCTGCTCCTCGCGCGCGATCGCGTCCCGGCGTTCCTCGCTGTCGCGGGCGCGCTCGGCGCTCGCGCGGTCGCGCTCGGCGATCTCCGCCTCGAGCGCGCGGATTCGCCCGAGCCGCTCGGAGAGTTCCGCGACGAGCTCGCGCGAGCGCCGCGCCCCCTCGGGGAGAAGCGCGCGCGCCTCCGCGAGGACGCGCTCGTCGACGCCGAGGCCGCGCGCGACCTCGAGCGCGTGGCTCTTCCCCGGGATGCCGGCGACGACGCGGTACGTCGGCCGGCCCGTCGCGGCGTCGAATTCCATCGACGCGTTCCCCATGCCGGGCTCGCGCGCGGCGAGATCCATGAGGAATCCGAAGTGCGTGGTCGCGATCGTGCGCGCGCCGCGCGCCGTGAGCGCCTTGAGGACGGCGCCGGCGAGCGCGCCCCCCTCTTCGGGATCGGTGCCGGTCCCGACCTCGTCGAGGAGGACGAGCGACCGCGCGTCCGCCCGGTCGAGGACCTCGCGGACGTGCACGAGACGCGCCGAGAAGGAGGAGAGACTCGCCTCGATCGACTGCTCGTCGCCGATGTCCGCGAACGTCTCGGAGAAGACGGGGAGCTCGGTCCCCTCCGCCGCCGGGATCGGCACGCCGCACTGCGCGAGGAGCGCGAGGAGGCCGACCGTCTTGAGCGCGACCGTCTTCCCGCCGGTGTTCGCGCCGGACAGGAGGAGCGTCGTCACGCCCTCTTCCATCGCGAGCTCAAGCGGCACGGCCGCTTCGCCGAGCCGCTCCAGGAGGAGTGGGTGCCGCGCGCCGACGAGACGGAGCGCCCCGCGGCGCGACCAGCGCGGGAGAATGCCGCGCGCGGCGCGCCCGTAGCGCGCCTTCGCGAGGAGGACGTCGAGCTCGGTGACGATCTCGAGGTCCTCGCGGAGCGGCGCCAACGCCGCCCGCACGGCCTCGGTGCACGCCAAGAGGACGGCGCGCACCTCGCGCGCCTCCTCCTGCAGGAGCTCCGTCACCCGGTTGTTGAGCGGCACGAGAGCGATCGGCTCGATGAAGAGCGTCGCGCCGCTCGCCGACTCGTCGTGGACGATGCCCGGCACGCGGCCCTTCGCCTCGATCTTCACGGGGAGAACGAAGCGTCCGCCGCGGATCGTGATGACGCGCTCCTGGAGAACGCCGTCGTCCGCAAGTGCCTTCATGCGCGATTCGAGGCGGGCGCGGATCGTCTCGCGCGTGGTCTCGATCTCGCGGCGGATGCGGGCGAGCGCGGGGCTCGCGGTGTCGAGGACGCGCCCCTCGGCGTCCACCGTGCGCGCGAGGAGCGCGGCGAGGCTCGGCAAGAGGACGACCTTTTCGACGATCGCGCGCAGGATCGGAAGGTCCTCGCGGGCGGCGAGCGCGCGCCGGACGCGCTCCAGCGATCGGAGGAGGTCGAGGATCCCGACCAGCGCGATCGGCTCGAGGTGGCTTCCCGGGACGGCGGCGACGGCGAACGCGGCGCGCGGGTCGGCGAGCGGTCCAATGGCGATGTCCGGCGACTCGGCGAGGAGCCGCAGCGCCTCGGCCACACGCGCGTGCTCTCGCTCGAGCGCGTCGAGCGAGTCCGAGGGCGTGAGGGCACGGACCCCATCCGCCCCCATCGGCGTCGTCGAGAACGACGCGATCCGATCGAGGACCCTGGGCAGCTCGAGCAGAGCGGCCGCGTGCTGGCGAGTCGTCCCCGCTCCCATTCCGTTGACTGTCGCGGCGCTCACGCTGGCGTCAGGATCCTCGGAAAAAAAACAAAAGCAGCCCCAGCCGGCACCGCGGTGCCTGGGATCATGGATGCTCGACTCGGCTTGGGAGACAAGAAATCGATGTTGAATATAGCCCCCTCGGCGGAGGGTGTCAAGTTGCGGGGACCGATAGAGTTGAGTTGATCAGCCGGGGGGCCAGCCGAGCGCCCGCCCGGCGAGCAGGTGGACGTGGAGGTGATCGACCGTCTGCCCGCCGTTCTCACCGGTGTTGACGACGATCCGGAACCCCTTCTCGGATTCGCCGAGGCGCCGCGCGATCGAGGCCGCACCGAGGAGAAGCCGACCGAGGAACGCCGCGTCGCCCTCGCCCGCCTCGGCGACGCTCCGGACATGCCGCTTGGGGATCAGGAGGAGGTGGTGCGGCGCCTGCGGGCGGATGTCCTGGATCGCCACCCAATCCGTATCCTCGTGAATAACCTGAGATGGAATCTCTTTCGATATGATTTTACAGAAGATACAATTCATATCTCCCCCCCCGCCGATCGGATGATGGCGACCGCCGCAAGCGCCGCCGTCTCGGAGCGGAGAATCGCGCCTCCAAGGGCGACGAGCTCGCCGCCCGCCGCTGTGATCTCGCGCGCTTCCTCTTCGGTGAGCCCTCCCTCCGGGCCGACGAGGAGCGCGACGCGCCCCTCCGACCCGATCGGCCGCGCCCGAAGGTGAGCGCCGAGGCTCGTCCCGGAGGACGCGCCCTCCCACGGCACGATGAGTCGCTCGATCGGATCGCGCGCCGCGAGGAACGCCCCGAGCGGGAGCGGGAGGGCGATCCGCGGGAGCCACGCCCTCCGGCTCTGTTTCATCGCGGCGACGGCGAGGCGCTCCCACCGCGCGCGATGGGCCGCGTCCGCGCGCGCGTCGCGTCGGACGACCGACCGCGCCGAGACGACCGGCGCGAACTCGGCGACGCCGAGCTCCGTCGCTTTCTCCACCAGCCAGTCGATCCGCGGCCCGTGCGTGAGGCACGGCGCCACGCGGAGGGCGAGGCGCGCTGCCGGCTCGGCCGGGCCGCGTGATACGACGGCGCACCGCGTCGCCGATCGGCCGACCTCGACGACCTCGAGGAGCGCTCGCCCGCCGGCCCCGTCGACCGAGTCGATCCGATCACCGCACCGCGCGCGGAGCGCGCGCGCGAGGTGCACGTGCTCCGCGCCCGAGAGCGTGACCACCTGCCCGGCCCACGCCTCGGGCGGAGCGAAGGCGACGCGCGCGGGAGGCGCGCCGCCCGCCCCGCGACCCGCCTTCACGCACCCCGAGCCTCGGGCCGGAACGCGTCGAGCCGGGCGAGATCCTCGAGCGCCTTGCGGTCCTCGCGCTTGAGGCGCTTCGGGACGTGGATTCCGATGCGGACGATGAGGTCCCCCGCGCCGCCGCCCCGCAGCCGCGGGATTCCCTTGCCGCGCAGCCGGAAGATCTTTCCCGCGACCGTGCCGGGCGGGATCTCCATCTTGACGCGCCCGGTGAGCGTGCCGACCTCCGCCTCGCCGCCGAGCACCGCCACCGGGTACGAGACGACGAGCTCGGTGAGAAGGTCATCGCCGTGGCGCTCGAAGCGCGGGTGCTTCTCCTCCTCGATGGTGACGAGGATGTCGCCGGGAGGACCGCCGGCGCGGCCCGCGTTCCCGCGCCCCCGAAGGGGGATGTAGTTCCCCGACGCGACGCCGGGCGGGATCTTGACGCTCACCTGAGACTGGCCGGCGACGCGCCCCTCGCCGGCGCATTGCGAGCAGGGCCGCTCGACGCGGCTCCCCGCGCCGCCGCATGTGGGGCACACCGAGACGTTCACGAACTGGCCGAAAAGGCTTCGGCTCACGTGGCGCACCTGGCCGGTCCCGCGGCACGTCGGGCAGGAGGTCCGGCGGCTTCCCGGCTCCGCGCCGTCGCCGCCGCACCGGGCACAGCGCTCCTGGACCTTCACCTTGATCCGCTTCTCGACGCCCTGGGCGACCTCCTCGAGCGTGAGCGGGAGGCGCACCTGGACGTCGGCGCCGCGCCCCGACCGCCCCTCTCGCGCGCCCACCCCCTCCCCGAACAGGTCTCCGAAGCCGCCGAAGTCGCGCATGAACGTGCGCAGCGCCTCCGAGAGATCGAACTCGTGGAACTCGGCGCCGAACCCGCCGGCGCCCGCGCCCGCGGAGCCGCTGGCCGCCCCGACACCCGCGTGCCCGAAGCGGTCGTACACCCCGCGGCGCTCCGCGTCGCGCAGGACCTCGTACGCCTCGGTCGCTTCCTTGAACTTCTCCTCGGCATCCTTGTCGCCCGGATTCTTATCGGGATGGTGCTGGAGGGCGAGCTTCCGGTAGGCCTTCTTGATCTCGTCCTCGGTCGCGCCGCGAGCAACGCCCAGGACTTCGTAGTAGTCGCGCTTGGGCGCCATCCGCTCGGCGATCTACTCGGCGTCCGACTGGGACGATTCGCCCTCCGCGGGGAGCACGATCAGGACGCGCGCCGGCCGAAGGACGCGGCCGTCGATGAGGTAGCCGCGGCGGAGCTCCTGGAGGATCGTGTGCGGCTCGGACCCCGTGGAGGTGATCCCTCCGAACGACTCGTGGAGCGCCGGATCGAACTGGGCGCCCGCCGTCTCGATCGGCGTGACGCCGAGCCGGCGGAGGAGCGCCTCCATTTTGTCGCGGATGAGGCCAACGCCGGTCCCGAGCGGACCGCCATCGGATCCGGCCTCCCCCAGAGCGCGCTCGAGGTCGTCGAGGATCTCGAGGAAGGGGGCGAGCGTCTCGGCGCGCGAGCGCGCGCCGACCTCGTCTCGCTCGCGCGCTGTGCGCTTGCGGTAGTTCTCGAGGTCGGCGAGCGCGCGCAGGTAGTCGTCCCGCAGCCCGCTCCGCTCCCGCTCGCTCTCCGCGAGACGCGACTCGATCTCCACGATTCTCTCCTCGGCCGGCCGCGGCGGCGCGGCCCCGGCGCTCGGCTCCGGGGGCGCGCCGTCCGCGCGCGGCTCCGCGCTCCTCGGCGTGTCCTCTGTGTGACGTTTCTCGGGGTCTTTCACGGCGCGATCCGAACGGACTCGGGAAAAGCCTCCCTGAAAATAGCCCGCGCCCTCGGGCGCGTCAAGAAGACGAAGGGCACGCGACGGGCCGGCGCGCGCTGAGGGACGATGGTCCCCGCAGGCGACATCGCCCGGAGCCGAGCCCTGGCGATGTCCGCGCGAGTCGACGGGTCGAGGCGCGCGAGGCGAGGCAGTCGCCGAAGGGGAGCCATCGTCCCGAAAAAGCGCGCGCCGGCCCGCTACGAAACGGGCGCGAGATCGCCGGGCAGGAGAGTGAGGTCGCGGAACACCGCGTCCGAGAGGAGGAGCCCGCGGCGCGTGAGGCGCGCGCGCCCCGCCGAGTCCTCGAGGAGCCCGAGCGCGCGGAAGCGCGCGAGCGCGGGAGCGAGCGTCTCGAGGAGCGCGGCGCCGAACTCCTCGCGGAGCGCGGCGAGGTCGAGGCCCTCGCGCAGGCGCAGGCCGAGGAAGATCGCTTCGGTCGCGCGCGCCTCCGGCGTCCGCTCGTCCCACTCGCGATCCGGCGCGCCCGCGCGCCGCACGTAGCGCTCGATCGATGAGGCGTTCCGCCAGCGCGCGCCGCCGGCGGTGCCGACCGCGCCGACGCCGATCGCGAGGACGGACGCGCGGGTCCAGTAGAGGAGGTTGTGCCGCGCGCGAAAGCCGTGCCGCGCGAAGTTCGAGATCTCGTAGTGCGCGAGCCCCGCCCGCTCGGCGCGGTCGACCGTCGCGTGGTAGAGGCGCTCGAACCGCTCGTCGGACTCCTCGGCGAAGCGGCCGGCGCGCGCGCGGCGGCCGAAGACGCTCCTCTCCTCGACGGTGAGCGCGTAGACCGAGAGGTGCGGTACGCCCTCCCCGAGGACGCGGTCGAGACCGTCGAGGAAGAGCCGCTCCGTCTCGCCGGGAATCGCGAGGAGGAGATCGACGGAGCGGTTCGTGAAGCCGGCGCGCTCGGCGCGGCGGAGGGCCGCGAGCCCCTGCTCGGGCGTGTGGCCGCGGTTGAGCGCGGCGAGCGCGGCCGGGTCGAGCGACTGGAGCCCGATCGAGAGGCGGTTCACGCCAGCCTCCCGGAACGCGGCGAGGCGCGCGTCGTCCAGGTCCTCCGGGTTCGCCTCGAGGCTCACCTCGGCGCCCGCGGCGAGCGGGAAGATCTCCGTGAGGCGGGCGAGGAACCGGACGAGGAGCCGCGGCGCCACGAGCGACGGCGTGCCGCCCCCGAGGAAGAGCGTCTCGAGCGGCGGAGTCGCCGCGAGCTCCGCCCGCTCCGCGCGCGCCTCGGCGAGCGCCGCATCGAGGTACGTTTCCGTGCGGCCCGCGACCTCGGGCCCCGTGACGAAGTCGCAGAAGTTGCAGCGGCGGGCGCAGAACGGGACGTGCACGTAGAGGCCGCGCGCGTCGGCGCCGTCGCCCCTACGACTCGGAGTCGATGCGGAGGACCGCAAGGAACGCCTCCTGGGGGATCTGCACCGTGCCGACCTGCTTCATCCGGCGCTTCCCCTCCTTCTGCCGCTCGAGGAGCTTCCTCTTGCGCGTGATGTCCCCGCCGTAGCACTTCGCGGTGACGTCCTTCCTGAGCGCCGAGACCGTCTCGCGCGCGACCACTTTGTTCCCGATCGACGCCTGGATCGCGACGGCGAACATCTGCTTCGGGATGATCCCCTTCAGTTTCTTCGCGAGCTCCCGCCCCCAGTCGTAGGCCTTGGCCTCGTGGACGATGACCGAGAGCGGGTCGACCTTGTCGCCGTTCAGGAGGAGGTCGAGCCGCACGAGGTCGGAGGCGCGGTAGTCGAGGAATTCGTAGTCGAACGACGCGTAACCCCGCGAGACCGACTTCAGCCGGTCGTAGAAATCGAAGATGATCTCGCCCAGCGGCAGGTCGTAGACGATCGTCACGCGCTGGGCGTCGACGTAGTCCATGCGCACGTGGACGCCGCGCCGGTCCTGGCAGAGTTTCATGACGTTCCCGATGTACTCGGAGGGGAGGATGATCTGCGCGCGCACGAACGGCTCCTCGACGACCTCGATCTCCCCCGCCGGCGGGAAGTGGGTCGGGTTCGAGACCTCCTTCATCTCCGCGTCCGCGAGGAGGAGGCGGTAGACGACGGAGGGGACCGTCATGATGAGCGTGAGCCCGTACTCCCGCTCCAGGCGCTCCTGCACGATCTCCATGTGGAGGAGGCCGAGGAAACCGCAGCGGAATCCGAAGCCGAGCGCGCTCGAGGACTCCGGCTCGTACGCGAGCGACGCGTCGTTGAGGCGGAGTTTCCCCAGCGCGTCGCGCAGGAGGCCGTACTGCTCCGAGTCGGCCGGGTAGACGCCGCTGTAGACCATCGGCTTCGCGTCGCGGTATCCGGGGAGCGGCTCCCCGCACGGGCGCTCCGCGAGCGTCACCGTGTCGCCGACCTTCGCGTCGTGGACGTCCTTGATCCCCGCGAGGATGTAGCCGACCTCGCCCGCCGCGAGGCTCTCGCGCGGGATCGGCTTAAGTTGGAAGATGCCGACCTCGCTCACCTCGTACGAATTCGCCGTCGAGACGAACATGATGCGGCTCCCGGCGCGGACGGTGCCGTCCATGAGGCGCACGTAGGTCATCACGCCGCGGAACTGGTCGAAGAGCGAGTCGAAGATGAGCGCGCGGAGCGGCGCCTCGGGGTCCCCGGAGGGGGGCGGGACGCGGTCGACGAGGCCGTCGATGAGCTCCGTGACCCCGACGCCGGTCTTCGCGGAGACGGCGAGGACCTCGTGAGTCTCGCAGCCGGTGAGGTGCGCCACCTCCTCGCGCACCTCCGCGACCCGAGCGCTCGCCAGGTCGATCTTGTTCACGACCGGGACGATCGTGAGACCGTGCTCGAGGGCGAGGTAGAAGTTCGAGAGGGTCTGCGCCTCGATCCCCTGCGTCGCGTCGACGACGAGCAGCGCGCCCTCGCACGCGGCGAGGCTCCGCGACACCTCGTACGAGAAGTCGACGTGCCCCGGCGTGTCGATCAGGTTGAGGATGGTGCGAGTCCCGTCCGCGCGCGCCCACTCCATCCGCACGGCGTGCGCCTTGATCGTGATGCCGCGCTCCTGCTCGAGGTCCATCGAGTCGAGGACCTGCCCCTGCGCCTCCTGCACGGAGAGCGTGCCGGTGCGCTCGAGGAGCCGGTCGGCGAGCGTCGACTTCCCGTGGTCGATGTGCGCGATGATGCAGAAGTTTCGGATCCGCTCGAGAGACACGCGTCCTCAGGGGCCCGGAGGGCCGGCGAGTCCCGTCAGGACGGGAGACCGGGGGCGAACGGGGGCGCGCCAGGTTTAATGGATGATGTCCCCGAGGCGCGAGAGCCGCGGCCGGAGCCGCTCCTTGTCCCACGACCAGTAGAGGACCATCGCCTTCCCCTTGACGAGGTTTTCATCGAGGACGCCCCAGTAGCGGCTGTCTTGGCTGTTGTTCCGGTTGTCCCCCATCATGAAGAGGTAGCCCTTCGGCACGCGGATCGGGGCCGTGTTCGCGAACGGAGGCGGATCCCCCTTGAAGGTCACGAACCGCTCGGTCTGCTCCTCGCCATTCACGTAGAGATGGTTATCGATGAGCTGCACGGTGTCGCCGCCGACGCCGACGCAGCGCTTGATGAAGTCCTTGTCCTGGTGCGGCGCGCGGAACACGATGATGTCTCCGCGCTTCGGCTTCGAGATCGCCGGAAGCCTCCAATTGGTGAGCGGCACCTTCGGCCCGTAGACGAGCTTGTTCGCGAGCAGGAAGTCCCCCACGAGGAGCGTCTCCTCCATCGACCCGGACGGGATCTGGAACGCCTGCACGAAGAACGTCCGGATGAAGAACGCGAGCGTCACCGAGACGATGATGATCTCGGCGTACTCGCGGACGAGCCCGCGCCGCCTCGGGCGGGGCAGGCTCTCCGCGCGCGCGTCCGCTCCGGCGAGCGTGGCTGGGGCCGAAGAGCCCGATGTGCTCAGAACGCCCATGACAAGGACACGTCTCCTCCGCCGTCCGCCGTCGGCTCGATCCGCCAGGTGATGCGTTGCACCCGGTCGATCTCCTCATCGACCCCGGCGAGATGAGCGGCCACGTAGGCATCCAGAAGGTTGTACATGTGGGAGATCGCCGTCCAGAAGAGGAGGTCGTTCCGGCGATCCCGATGGAATTCGGACCCGCTGCGCCACGACACCGACTCGCCGCCCGTCGTCTCCTCGGATCGCTCGAGGTCGTGGCGAGATCTTTTGTTTTCGATCACGGCCCGCGTGACGAGGTACGACTCGAGCCCCAGGATGAGGAGCCCGCGGATCGTGTCCCCCGAGCGGAGTTGGCCGAGGCCGGGGACCGCGAGCGACTCGAGCGTCGCGCGCGTGGGGCTCGGGCGGCGACGCGCGGGGGCCTGGGCGCCGGCGTCCCCGGCCGAGGCCGCGAGCAGGACGGCCGCGAGGACGAATCCCAGCGCGGCGCGCAGCGCAATTGGCGGGAATGTGTGGGAATCGAACCCACCTCGGGTGGGATTAGCACCCGACGGAAGGATTTGAAGTCCTCGAGGTCCACCAGAACCCATCCATTCCCGGATTCCCAGGTAGGGGGCCAGTTCGCCCTGCAGCGGGGCGATGGCTCCTCTTCGCCGGATGGCTCGCCGCGCGATCGTCATCGGCCCGGCGCCCCCTCCGCGACGAGGGCGAGCGCCTCGATCTCGACGCGCGAATCTTTCGGTAGTCGCGAAACCTCGACGGTCGAGCGCGCGGGCGGCTCGGCGCCGAAGCAGTCCGCGTAGACGGCGTTCATCTCCGCGAAGTCGCCGAGGTCCGCCAGGAAGACGGTCGTCTTGACGACCGTCGCGAGCGACGCGCCCGCCGCCGCGAGGATCGCCTCGAGGTTCGCGATCGCGCGCCGCGTCTGCTCGCGGATCCCGCCCGGCACGAGCGCGCCCGTCGCCGGGTCGATCGGCACCTGCCCGGAGACGAAGACCATCCTCCCCGCGGCGAAGCGGATCGCCTGGCTGTAGGGCCCGATCACGGCGGGCCCCTTCTCGGTTCGGATCACCTCTCGCGTCATCGTCGGCTCCGGTCCGTCACTCTACGGTCACGCTCTTGGCGAGGTTTCTCGGCTGGTCGACGTCGCAGCCCCGCTCGACGGCCATCTCGTAGGCGAGGAGTTGGAGCGGGATCACCGCGAGGATCGGCGTCAGCGCGTCGAGCGTCCTCGGGATCGTGATGACGTGGTCCGCCTTCTCGGCGATGAGCGTGTCCCCCTCCGAGGCGACCGCGATGATCCGTCCGTGACGCGCCTTCACCTCCTGGAGGTTGCCGAGCATCTTCTCGTACGCCGCGTCGCGCGTCGCGATGAAGACGACCGGCATGTTCTTGTCGATGAGCGCGATCGGCCCGTGCTTCATCTCGGCCGCCGGGTAGCCCTCCGCGTGGATGTACGAGATCTCCTTGAGCTTCAGCGCCCCCTCGAGCGCGATCGGGAAGTTGTAGCCGCGCCCCAGGTAGAGGAAGTTCGCGTGGTTCTTGTGCGCCTTCGCGATCGCCCTCACCTGGTCCGCCTTCGCGAGGATCTGCTCGACCTGCGAGGGGATCTCGCGCAGGGCGCGGACCATCCGCTGGCCGTCCGCCTGCGACATCGCGCGCATCCGCGCGAGGAGGAGCGTGAGGATGGCGAGCACCGTGATCTGGCTCGTGAACGCCTTCGTCGACGCGACCCCGATCTCGGGGCCCGCGTGGATGTAGATCCCGCCGTCCGCCTCGCGGGCGATCGTCGAGCCGACCACGTTGCAGATCCCGAGGACCTTGGCGCCCTTGCGCTGCGCCTCGCGCATCGCCGCGAGCGTGTCGGCGGTCTCGCCGGACTGCGAGATCGCGACGACGAGCGTGTCCTCCTCGATGATCGGGCTGCGGTAGCGGAACTCCGAGGCGTACTCGACCTCCACCGGGATCCGCGCGAACTCCTCGATCATGTACTCGCCGATGAGCCCCGCGTGCCACGAGGTCCCGCACGCGGTGATGATGATGCGCCGCAGGCTCCGGAGCTTCTCCTCGGAAAGGTTGAGGCCGCCGAGGTGCGCGTCCCCGGTCTCCTCGACGAGGCGGCCGCGCATCCCGTTCTCGATGCTCCGCGGCTGCTCGAAGATCTCCTTGAGCATGAAGTGCTCGTAGCCGCCCTTCTCCGCCATCTCGAGGTTCCAGGCAATCTCCTCGATCTCCTTGTCGATCGACTCGTTCTCGATCGTCGTCGTGCGGACGGCGTCGGGCGTGAGCACCGCCATCTCCTGGTCGGCGAGATAGACGACCTGCCGCGTGTGTCGGAGGATCGCGCAGACGTCGGAGGCGACGAAGTTCTCGCCCTGGCCGACGCCGACGACGAGAGGGCTCCCGTTGCGCGCGCCGACGATCTTCTCCGGCTCGTCGCTCGAGACGACGGCGATCCCGTAGGTGCCGCGCACCTCGCGGAGCGCCTTCTGCACGGCCGTCTCGAGCGTCCCGTCGTAGAAATGGCCGATGAGGTGCGCGAGGACCTCGGTGTCGGTCTCCGAGCGGAACGTGTGCCCTTCCTTCGCGAGGAACTTCTTGAGGGCCTCGTAGTTCTCGATGATCCCGTTGTGGACGACCGCGATGCGGCCGGAGAGGTCGAGTTGCGGGTGCGCGTTCCGCTCCGAGGGGACGCCGTGCGTCGCCCACCGCGTGTGCGCGATCCCGGTCGGCCCGGCCATGCGGCCGTTGTCCTTCGAGAGGCTCTCCTCGAGGCGCGCGATCTTCCCGGCCACGCGCCGGAGCGAGATCCCCTTGCCGGCGAGGACCGCGATCCCCGCGGAGTCGTACCCGCGGTACTCGAGGCGCTTGAGGCCCTCGAGCAGGATCGGAACGGAGTCGAGCCGTCCCGTGTAGCCTACGATTCCGCACATCGCGTCATCCCCCGTGCCCCGCCGGCTGGGCGGCCCCGCCGGCGAACGCGGCGGCCACCTCGCGGACGAGGGCCTCGGTTTCCTCCTGGGTCGGCGACTCCGCAATGACCCGGACGATCGGCTCGGTGCCGGATCGGCGGATGTGGACCCAACTTTTGTCCCACGTGAGCTTCATCCCGTCCGACGTATCGGCCGCGCCCCGGCCGAACCGCATCTCGAGCCGCCGCCGGACCGCGTCCGGCTCGAAGCCCTCGACGCCGTACTCGCGCTTCACCATCGCGAAGGAGGGAAGGCCCGCGACGAGATCTTCGAGCGTCCTCGCCCGCGCGGCGAGGCACTCGAGGACGAGCGCCGCGGCCGCGGGGCCGTCCCGCGCGAGTTGGACGAGCGGCTGGATCACGCCGCCGTTCCCCTCGCCGCCGATCGCGGCGCCGACCGCCCGCATGCGGTGCGCGACGTGCGCCTCGCCGACCGGGGTCCTCTCGACGCGCCCGCCGTGGCGCGCGGCGATCTCGTCGACCATCCGGGACGTGGAGAGGTTCGTCACGACGACCCCACCGGGCCGACGCGAGAGGACCTCCTCGCAGGCGATCGCGAGCGAGTACTCCTCGGCGAGCGCGCGGCCGGCGCCGGTGACGAAGACGACGCGGTCGGCGTCCGGGTCGTGCGCGAGGCCGAGGTCGGCGCCCGCCTCGCGGACGGCGCGCGCGAGATCGCCGAGGTGCTCGGCGCGCGGCTCGGCGTGCCGCGGGAAGCGCCCGTCCGGCTCGCAGTAGAGTCGGACGACCTCCGCGCCGAGCCGCTCGAGGAGCCGGGGCGTCACGAACGACCCGGCGCCGTTCCCGCAATCGACCACGACGCGGAAGCCGCGCCGCGCGATGCGCGCGGCGTCGATGTACGGGAGCGCGAGGATCTTCGCGACGTGGCGCTCGGCCGCGTCGGCGCGCGCCACGTCGCGTCCCAGCGCGTCGTGCGCGACGTACGCGATCGAGGCGGCGCCCCCGTCCGCGATCCGCCGAAGGCGCCCCCCCTCCTCGACGGTGAGGAAGAGCCCGTCCCTCCGGATGAACTTGAGCGCGTTCCAAGTGAGCGGGTTGTGGCTCGCCGTGACGGCGACCCCGCCCGCCGCGTCGCTCTCCGCGACGGCGAGTTGGATCGTCGGCGTGGGGACGATGCCGAGACGCTCGACGTGGCAGCCCACGCTCCGCAGGCTCGCGACGAGGGCGTCCTCGACGACCGGCCCACTCCCGCGCGCGTCGCGCCCCACGAGGAGGGTCGCCCCCGCGCCGACGAGCGTCCCGAACGCGGCCCCCCAGCGCGCCACGACCTCGGGCGTCAGCCCGTCGCCGACCACCCCGCGGACTCCGGCCACGCCGATCATCAGTCGTTCCATGCGACCCCTCTTCTGGGGGAGGCGCCCCGCGCCGAGCAGGGGCCGTCGAGGGAGGTCCCACGCATGCGTCTCGAACCCCAGTGTCCCCTCGTGGGATCCACGAGGGCGACGTTCACCGCGACGGCCCGGCGCCGCGGGCCGCCCCTCCGGGGCTCGCCGCGCGCCGGCGAGGGAGTTCAAAAGGTGGAGCTGGTGATCGGAATCGAACCGATGACCTACGCATTACGAGTGCGTTGCTCTACCAGCTGAGCTACACCAGCTTCCCACGAACCGGAAAAAGCGTCTACGGAAGGTGGTGACCAGGGGCGGAATTGAACCGCCGACACACGGATTTTCAGTCCGTTGCTCTACCTGCTGAGCTACCTGGTCTTACGCCGTCGCTTTCCGTAGGCGCTTGGCCAGACGATACGCGGACGAAACCGGGGTGTCAACGGGAAAGACCGGCCGGCGCTGGGCGCGCGGCGCTGGGCGCACCGAGCGTCGGCCGCCTACGCCACGTCCTTCTGCGCGTCGCGCGTCGGGCGGTGAATCTTCTGCCAATGAACGCACTCGCGGAACTTGTCGGTGAGACAGAAGTGGATCTCCTCGAGGATCGTCGGCACGACGATCTTCCGATCCCCGCGCGCCCGGCACACCGGTCCGATTGCTTCGCAGAAGTAGTCGCACACCATTGCCCAGCCCTCCCCGGCGCGCGGGCGGCGCGCCACGACCCAATGATCGGAAGGCGCGCCAAATTGATGAGCGATTTTCGAAAAGGCTGGGCGATCGAAGTCGGTTCTAGCCGAAGAACCCGGGGACGAGCCCGTGGAGGAGGCTCCAGAACGTGACGGCGATCCCGACCGCCATGAGGAGCGACCCGAAGAGGCTCCCCGCGCCGGCCTTCCGGTTCGCGGCCTGGAAGCCGTAGTTCGTCAGCCCGAACCCGGCGAGGACGAGGAGAAGATCGAGGACGCCCATCGGGTGTCTCCTAGGGGTAGATCCGGTAGAGCATTCTCGGGAACGGGACCGTCTCCCGCACGTGCGGCAGGCGGCAGACCCACGAGACGAGGCGCTCGAGACCGAGGCCGAAGCCCGAGTGCGGGACCGTCCCGTAGCGGCGCAGGTCACGGTACCACTCGAACGCCTCTCGCGGGAGCCCGTGTTCCTCGAGCCGCCGGTCGAGGAGGGCGAGGTCGTGGATGCGCTGGCCGCCCCCGATGATCTCGCCGTATCCCTCCGGCGCGAGGCAGTCCGCGCCGAGGGCGAGCCGCGGGTCCTCCGGGTCCGGCTGCATATAGAACGCCTTGCACTGCACCGGGTAACGATGGACGAAGAAGGGGCGGTCGAACCCCTCGGCGAGAAGCGTCTCCTCGTCGCCGCCGAAGTCGTCGCCCCACGCGACCGAGGCGCCCTTCGTCCTGAGGATCGCGATCGCCTCGTCGTAGCGGATGCGCGGGAACGGGCGGCGCACGGAGCGGAGCGGCTCGAGCGGACGCTCGAGGTGCTCGAGCTCCGGGAGCCGCTCCTCGAGGACGCGCCCGACGACCGACTCGAGCATCTCCTCCTCGAGCTCCATGATCTCCTCGAGCGTCGCGTAGGCGACCTCCGGCTCGAGCATCCAGAACTCGGTGAGGTGGCGACGCGTCTTCGAGCGCTCCGCGCGAAACGTCGGGCCGAAGCAGTAGACCTTGCCGAACGCCATCGCGGTCGCCTCGTTGTACAACTGCCCCGACTGCGTGAGGTACGCCTTGTCGTCGAAGTACGCGGTCTCGAAGAGGGTCGTCGTCCCCTCGCACGCCGCCGGGGTGAAGATCGGCGCGTCGACGAGCACGAAGCCGCGCGAGTCGAAGAAATCGCGGAGCGCACGGACGAGCGTCGCGCGGACGCGGAGGATCGCGTGCTGGCGCGAGGAGCGGAGCCAGAGGTGGCGGTGTTCCATGAGGAACGCGACGCCGTGCTCCTTCGGCGTGATCGGGTACGCGTCGGCGACCTGATGCACGCACGCGTCGCGGAGCGAGAGCTCGAACCCGCCCGGCGCTCGCGGGTCCTTCCTCACGGTGCCGGTCGCCGTGAGCGACGACTCCTGGGTGAGGGCGGAAAGTTCCTGGAAACGCGCCTCGCCGACGTCGGCCTTCGACGCGACCGCTTGGATGACGCCGGTGCCGTCGCGGATGAGGAGGAAGAGGATCTTCCCGCCGGCACGGAGGTTATAGACCCACCCCCGGACGGTGACGTCCTTCCCGTCGTGCTCGGCGATCCGGTCGATGTAGGCGACGGGCACCCCGGTCCTCCCCCCGCGCCCGCCCCGCGGACGCACGGACCGCGAGATTACTCAACGGCTTAGAAAGCTGTCAAGGGAAGCGCCCCAGGAGCCGAAAAGAATGCGATGATCCGCCCAATCCTTCGAACGATGGCCTGGGGCTTTTTCGCTCTCGGGCTCACCGCCGGTCCCGCGTCCGCGGCCGACGCGGGCCGCGCGCGCGCCGCGGCGGCCACGCCGGCGGACGCGGAGGCGCGCTCGGTGCGCATCGTCACGTCGACTCCGCTCGGGCCGAATTTCGGCAGCGGCCCCGATGGCGAGGTCGAGTACCGCAAGGGCGTCGCGAGCCTGATGGCCGGGAACCCCTCCCGCGCCGCGGAGGCGCTGGAGCGCTCGATCGCGATCCGCCCGGACCGGCCCTCGGCGCACGTCCTCCTCGGCGTTTCTCTCCTCGCGGCCGGCTCGCCTCGCGCGATCGGCGAGTTCCCCCTCGCGTTGCGCGCGCTCCTCGCCGACTTCGACTCGCAGGCGCGCCTGGCGGTGAACCTCATTCTCCTCGTGCTCTCGGGGGTCGTTCTCATGATCGCCGGGACGCTCGCCGCGTCGATCCTCCGCGTCCTCCCCCGCGCCGCGCACGAGATCTCGGAGGCGCTGCCGGCCACGTTCGGCGGCGCCGCGCGCCGCGCCGACGCGGTCGTCCTCCTGGCGGCGCCGGTCCTCCTCCTGCGGCCGTGGCTCTGGCCGGCCGGCATCGCGTGGGTCCTCCTCCTCCTCGCGATCCTCCTTCGCCGATCCCTCGGGCGGCTCGAGAAGGGCCTCGTGATCACGGGCGCGCTGGTCATCGCACTCTTCCCGACGCTCCTCGTCCTCGTGGGGCTCCTCTCCGCGCCAGCGGCGCCGCGCTCGCTCGCGTTCGCCGTCTCGCACGCGAGGGACCCGCTCTTCCAAGGCGCCGCGAAGTCCCAGATCGAAACGGCGCTCGGCCAGTGGAAGCGCGACGACCCGGACCTCCTCCTCGACCTCGCGCTCATCTACCGCGGGGAGGGGCGGGCCGCGGAGGCGGCGCGGGTCTACCAGCGGATCCTCGATCTCGAGGCGACGAACGCCGCGGCGCGGGTCAACCTCGGGAACATCCTCTACGCGCGCGGGGACACCCACGGGGCGCTCGCCGCGTACCGCGAGGCGCTCGCGGCCTCGCCGACGTCGGCCCCGGCGCACATGAACCTCGGCCAGGCCCTGCTCGAGGACTTCGAGATCACCGAGGCGAAGGCGCACATGCGCACCGCGTCGTCGCTGAACTTCGACTTCGTCCAGAGCCTCTCTCGCGCGTCGGTCGGAGGCCGCCAGGTCCTCCTTGTCGACGAGGCGCCGACGGCGCGCGATCGCTGGCGATGGCTCCTGGCGAACCGGAAGCACCTCCTCGGGATCACGCCGGGAGAGGCGGGCGACGCCGTCATCGACTGGTTCGCGCCGCCCACGCCGATCGGGGCGATCCTCCTCGGGCTCCTGCTCATCGGCGCGGCGGTCGCGGGGAAGGTCCTCCCCGCGGCGGCGCCCTGCGCGGGATGCGGGACCCCCGTCTGCCGCAGGTGCCGCGTGCGCCTGTCGCGCCGCAACTTCTGCGAGGCGTGCGCGGCGCTCGCCCAGGACCGCGGCCCTTCGGATCGCGTGGAGCACGAGAAGGAGCAGCGCTTCCGGAAGGCGCACTCGTCGGCGCGCGTCGTTGGTCTCCTCCTCGCGATCCTCCTCCCCGGCGCGGGCCACGTCTTCCTCGAGAGGAAGAAGAGCAGGATGGCTCTTCTCTTCCTCGCGGGGATCGCGCTGTTCGTCCTCGCGACGGGGGGCGGGCCGCTGAAGCCGCTCCCGCAGCTCGACCGGGAGATCTTCCCGGCGATGCAGCCGCGGCTCCTGATCCTCCTGCTCACCGGTCACGTGCTCGGAATCATCCACTTCGTGGCGCTGGCTCGCCGGCGCCTCGCGTGAGGTCGGGATGCCGCTTCAGGGAAGCCTGAAGGACTTCGGGGTCATCGAACTTCTGCAACTCCTCTCGTCGCAGGAGAAGACGGGGTTCCTGCGCGTGAACAGCGAGGCGGGGCGCCAGTCGCTCGTCTTCGAGGCGGGCCAGATCGTCTCCACGTGGGACCCGCAGACGACGAACCGCGACCCCTTCCGGGAGTTCCTCGTCCGCCGAGAGATCGTGCCGCGCGAGCACCTCTCGCGCGTTCTCAAGACGGAGATCACGTCGCCGCACTCGTTCGGGGAGATGCTCCTCAGGATGCGCGTCCTGAGCCACGACGAGATCCAGGAGGCGTTCAGCGACCACGTCCAGGAGAAGGTCGACGAGCTCTTCCGATGGCGCGGCGGATCGTTCGAGTTCTTGCAGAGAGATTCCGTCGCGCCGTGCGCGCCGGCGGTGGCGGTGCAGACGGAAGGGCTCCTCATGGAGGCCGCGCGCCGCGTCGACGAGGTCGGGACGACGCGCGTTCGCATCGAGAGCGTGCTCGACCGGCGGACCGGGCGGGTTCAGTTGGGCGATCCGGAGTCGCTCTCCGACAACGCCGACCGGATCTTCCGGCTGATCGACGGGCGCGCGACGATCGCCGAGATCGCGCGGCGGAACCAGATCGCGCAGGGGGACGCGCTCGCCGGGGCGGCGGAGTTGGTGCGGGGAGAGTACGCGACCACGTTGGAGGCGCCGGCCGACGCGCCGGTCTTGCCCGCGGCCGAAGGGGCCGCGCCGGCGGCCACCGCTCCGACGGTCCCGGCGATCGCGCACTTCGGAGCGCTCGCGCTCGTCGTGGGACTGGCGCTCCTCGGATCACGGTGGTTCGCGGAGGCCCCGCGGACCGTGCCGCCGACGAGCCCGGTGCACGCGATCCTCTCGCGCGTCGAGACGATCGGGCGCGACCGCGACCTCGCGACGCTCCGCTGCGCGCTCGAGTTCTTCCGCCACCTGCACGGGCGCTACCCCGCGAAGCTCGAGGCGCTCACCTCGGACGGGATGATCGACGGCGACGCGCTCGAGACGGTGGGCCAACTGAATCTCCTCTACTACATCGTCGACGGCGGGCTGAGTTATCGGCTCGAGAGCCGCGACGAGTCGAATATCGTCCGACGGCCCCCGCCGGACCGCTGAACTCCCTCCGAGATCGAGAGCCCTCCATCGCGTGAAGCCGGAAGTCCGCGGATTCCCGCGCATGGGACCCCATCGCCGAAGCGCGACGTGGACGGGGGCGCGCTCCGCGCGGGCCGCGCGGCCGCGGACGCGGGGGCGCCGAGCGCCGGGTAGCGCAGCGCGAATCGCGCCGCGTGGTACGCGCGCGCGGCCGCGAACGCGATGACGAGCGCGACGCCGAAGAGGGGCGCGCGCGCGGCCGCGTAGAGGGCGGGGAGCGCGGCGGCGACCTGGAAGGCGCGGTGGTCCGCGGCGGGCGACGGGCGGACGAGCACGATGAGGGTCGTCGGGAGCGCGGCGGCAGCGAGGGCGAGCGGCGCGGGGGCGCGCGTGGCCGCGGCGACGGCGGCGGACGCGACGAGGAGGAGGAGCGCGAGCCGGCGAGTGCGCGGCGCTCCGAGACTCACCGCGAGCGTGCGCTGGCCAGCGGCCGCGTCGCCGGGCGCATCGACGACCGTCGTCGACGCGAAGACCGCGCCCACCGCGAGGACCCACGGGGCCGCCGCGACCGCGACGGCGAGCGGCTCGAGCGGCGCGACGCTCCCCCACCCGAGCGCGAAGGCGATTCCGCCGTAGCCGATCGCGTTCGCCGCGAGGTCCCAGCCGGCGCGCGCCTTGAGGAGGAGCGGCGGCATCGCGTACGCGAGCCCGAGCGCGAGCGCGAGGAGCGCGAGCGGCGCGAGGCGCGAGGGGACGAGCGGGAGCATCGACGCGAAGAGGAGGAGCGATCCGAGGAGGAGCGCGCGGGCCGCGCGCAGCGTCACGATGCCGGTCGCGAGGTACGGGAGCTTCCCGTTCGCGCGGTCGCTCTCGCGGTCCGCGATCTGGTTCGCGACGTGCGTCGCGACGAGGGCGGCGGCGAGCGCGGCGGCCGCCACGAGCGCGTCCGCGGCCGGCGCCGGCGGGAGGGGCCCGGCCCCAACGGGCGCCGCGATCGCGGGCGCCGCGCCGCACGCGACCGCGCGCATCCGCGCGTCGCCGAGCCCCGCCTCGCGCCCAATGAGGAGCATCGTCGCCGCCGGCGCGAGGAGAAGCGGCCGGAGGAAGAAGACGTGGTCGAGAACCCTCAGGTGAACGGGAGCCACGACCTCGCCCAGGGCGTGCCGCCCGCTGCGGCGTGCGCGACAGCTTCCTTGAAGTGCTCGAATCGGGCGCCGCGCCCGCCGAGGACCTTCGCTTGGAGCGCGCCGACGCCGTCCACCGCGCGCACGCCGAGGCGCCGGATCGCGAACGGATCGCCCCGCTCCGGCCCGGCGGCGCCGCCGCACGCGACGCGATAGCCCGCGCCGATCACCGCCCGGCGGACGCGATAGTCGACGCGGCCGAACGGGTACGCGAACGCGCGGACCGGAGCGCCGACGATCTCCTCGAGCGCGGCGCGCGAGCCGGCGACCTCCTCGACGAGCCGCGCGTCGCTCGCGCGCCGGAGGTCGGTGTGCGTCGCGGAGTGCGAGCCGATCTCCCACCCCGCCGCGGCGAGCGTGCGAAGCCCCGCGCGATCGAGGTGGCGGTAGCGCCGCGCGAGGAGGCGCGTGTCCCAATCGCTCCGCGCCCCGACGTACGCGCTGGGGACGAAGACGGTCGCTCGGAACCCGAGCCGGGCGAGCACCGGGGCCGCGTACCGCGCGACGCCGTCGTAGCCGTCGTCGAACGTGAGGACGACCGCTCGGGACTCGCCCGCCGCTCCGCCCGCGTGTCCTTCCCCGTCGTACGTTCGCAGCGCCTCGTCGAGCGAGATGCCGCCGAAGCCGCGATCCGCGAGCCAGCGCATCTGGCGCCCGAACGCGGCGGGCGAGACGACGTTCACGCCCAGCTCGAGACCGGTCTCGATCTTGTGGTAGACGAGGACGGGCGGAAGCGGGACACGGCGCCGCGCGAGCGCCTCGGCCGATCCGCTCACGGCGCGAGGACGATCTTCCCCGCCGGCTCGGCGAGCACGCTTCCGACGATCGCGGCGTCCTCGTCCCCACCCGCGCGGATCGCCGCCAGGAGCGCCGGGGCGTCCTTCTCGGCGACGGCGATGAGGAGCCCGCCCGAAGTCTGCGGATCGTTCAGCACCTCGAAGTCCTCCGGCGCGAGCCGCGCGCGGACCTCGCAGGAGCGCCGCGCGAGCGCTTCGTTGTCGGGCGTGACGCACGTCGTCGCCCCCTTCTTCGCGAGCGCGGCCGCCTCGCGGTGGCGCGGCACCGCCGCCGCGGAGATCTCGAGCGCGACGCGCGAGCCGCGCGCGATCTGGAGCGCGTGGAGCAGGAACCCGAAGCCCGTCACGTCGGTCGCCGCGTGCGTCTCGAAGCGGAGCATCGCCTCGCAGGCGGAGCGGTTGAGGCGCGCCATCCCGCGCGCGGCGCGCGAGAGCGTCTCCTCGTCGCACTTCCCCATCTTGAACGCCGAGGCGATGATCCCGGTCCCGATCGGCTTCGTGAGAAGGAGCGCGTCGCCCGCGCGCGCGCCCGCGATCGTGACGACGCGCGCCGGGTCCACGACGCCGGTCACCGCCATCCCGTACTTCAACTCGGCGTCGGTGACCGAGTGCCCGCCGAGGAGGAACGCGCCGGCTTCCGTGAGCGCGTCGAGCCCCCCCGCGAGGATCTCGCGGAGCGCCTCCGCGGGAATTCCCTTCTCCGGGAACCCGCACAGGTTGAGCGCCGTGATCGGCCGCGCGCCCATCGCGTAGACGTCCGAGAGCGAGTTCGCGGCGGCGATCCGCCCGAAGAGGCGCGGGTCGTCCACGAGCGGCGTGATGAAGTCCGCCGTCTGCACGAGCGCGAGGTCCTCGCGGAGACGAAAAACCCCCGCGTCGTCCATTTCGTCGGCGCCGACGAGGACGTCCTCGCTCTTGCGAATGCGGAGCCCCTGGATGATGGCGTGCAGGTCCGACGGACCTACCTTCGCCGCTCAGCCGCCGGAGCGCGTGAACTTGGTGAGGCGGATCTTGTCGCCCACGAAGCCTCCCTGACGCGTCGCCCGCGCGAGGCGGGCCCGACGCGAGTTCCGTGCATGATAGCAGATTCCGCGGACCGCTCTTCGGCCCGCTCATCGGCCGCGTCGATTGACAGGGCCCGGCGCGGACCGATATCCTCGTGGGTGTTCCGTTCGGATCGTCCCCTCCCTTCGAGAGGAGCCCCCATGTTCGATTTCGCGGACCGGGTCAAGAACCTCCCGCCGTACGGCCTCGCGCGGACGGAGCCGCTCAAGGAGGAGGCGCGTCGCAAGGGCCTCGACCTGATCGACCTCACGATCGGGAGCCCGGACCTGCGCCCGCCGAAGGCGGTGATCGACGCGCTGAAGGAGGCGCTCGAGGACCCGAAGACGTCGTACCACCGCTACTCGCCGTTCAAGGGGCTCCCCGAGTTCCGCGAGGCGGTCGCGACGTGGTACAAGCGCCGCTTCGACGTGACGCTCGATCCCGAGAAGGAGATCCTCCCCGTCGTCGGCTCGAAGGAGGGGCTCGAGAAGATCGCGCTCGCGCTCCTCAACAAGGGAGACGTCGCGCTCGTGCCGTCGCCCGCGTACCCCGCGTACCTCGGCGCGGTGCACCTCGTCGAGGGAGCGCCGTATGAGATGCCGCTCCTCCCGCAGAACGACTTCCTCCCCGACCTCGACGCGATCCCGCCCGAGATCGCGCGCCGCGCGCGCTACCTCCTCTTCAACTACCCGAACAACCCGACCGGCGCGTCGGAGGCGTCGTTCTACGAGAAGGCGCTCGCGTTCTGCGCGAAGCACGACGTCCTCTGCGTCTCGGACATCGCGTACTCGGAGCTCGCGCTCGACCCGGGCGTCACCGGGCGGAGCATCTTCCAATTGCCCGGGGCGAAGGAGATCGCGATCGAGTTCCAGTCGTTCTCGAAGACGTACTCGATGGCGGGGTGGCGCGTCGGGTTCGTCGCGGGGCGAGCCGACGTGATCGACGCGTTGATGCGGATCAAGACGAACTGCGACTTCTCGGTTTGGCCGGCGATCCAGCGCGCGGCGGCGCGCATCCTCACGGGGCCGCAAGAGTGCGTCGAGTTCTACCGCGAGAAGTACCGCGAGCGACGCGACGCCGCGCTCGCGGGGCTCGAGCGTCTCGGGTGGTGGGCGCTCCGGCCGAAGGCGGGGATGTACGTCTGGATCCGCGTCCCGTCGACGTACGGCTCGTCGACCGAGTTCGTGCGCGACGTCCTCATGGGCACCGGCGTCGCGATGACGCCCGGCATCGGCTTCGGCCGCTACGGTGAGGGCTACGTGCGGATCGCGCTCGTCGAGGAAAAGGCGCGCATCGAGGAGGCGTTCCAGCGGGTCGCGGAGTGGGCGGGGGTCGCGAGGTAGGCGCACCGGCGGGAGACCCATCTCGGGAACAGTGTGAGATCACGCGGATAACTTGCAGTGTACGCTTAAGTTCTAGATGAGAGGACCCGCCTGAGCCGCCGCTCCGACACTGGCCCCATCGCCACGAGTGTCTGCCGCGCCGGGTCGATGAGCCGCGCCGCGACCGCCATCACGTCGTCGCGCGTGGCCCCGTCGATCCGCCGCAAGATCTCCCGCGCCGGGAGGAATCGCTGCCCGTAGAGCTCCGCCCGAGCGAGCTTCATCATCCGGTTCTCGACGCTCTCGAGCGAGAAGAGGAGCCCGCCGCGGAGTTGCCGCTTCGCGCTCTGGAGCTCCTCGCGCGTCAGCCCGTCGCGCAGGACCCGACGGTATTCGCGCAGCACCAGCTCGACGACCGTCTCCGCGTTGTCGGGCAACGTCGCGGCGAACGTCCCGAACAATCCCGAGTCCGCGCAGAAGTCCGCGTACGAGTAGATCGAGTACGCGAGCCCGCGCTCCTCGCGGATCCGCTGGAAGAGCCGTGACGACGTCCCGCCGCCGAGGAGCGTGTTGAGGAGCAGCGCCGCGTAGCGCTCGCGGCTCGCGAACGGGAGGCCGACCCCGCCGACGCAGAGGTACTCCTGTGAGAGGTCGCGGCGGAACACCCGGAGCGCCGGCTCGAACGGGGGCGGGGGCTCGAGCGCGTCGGTCGCCCCGCCGTCCGCGAAGCGCAGCGTGCGCTCGACGAGTCGGCGCATCGCGGCCGAGCGGATCGCCCCCGCCGCGGCGACGACGACGCGGTCGGACGTGTAGCGCCGCCTGTGGTACGCGCGCACCAGCCCCGGCGCGAAGCCCCGCACGGACCGGATCGTCCCGAGGATCTGGTTCCCGAGCGGGTGCCCGCGCCACACCTCGGTCGCGAAGAGGTCGTGGACCATCTCCTCGGGCGTGTCCTCGAACGTCTTGATCTCGTCGGCGATCACCTCGCGCTCGCGGCGGACGTGGTCGCCGCGGAAGAGCGCGTTCCGCAAGAGGTCGCCGAGCACCTCGACCGCGCGCGGCAGGTGCTCCGGGAGGACGTGGGCGTAGTAGCAGGTCTGCTCCCGCCCGGTGAACGCGTCGAGGTAGCCGCCGACCGACTCGAGGGCGAGCGCGATCTGCCGCGCGCTCCGCCGCCGCGTCCCCTTGAAGAGGAGGTGCTCGGTGAAGTGGGAGATCCCCGCCTCGCGCGGCCCCTCGTGACGCGCGCCGGTCTCGATCCAGACGCCGATCGAGGCGGAGAGGGCGTGCGGCACCTCCTCGGTCAGGAGGCGGACGCCTCCGTCGAGGACGACCCGGCGGATTGTCTGAGTCATGTCGCGCGAACTCGAAGGGGGCGCTCGTCGCGCCCCCCGGTGAAAGCCGATCGTTCCGTCGACGCCCCCGGCGCCGGCGGCCCTACGTCGTCGACTCCGCCATCGCCGCCTTCCGCGACAGCCGGATCTTCCCTTCCTTGTCGATGCCGATGATCTTCACCATCACCTCGTCCCCTTCGCTCAGGACGTCCTCGACCTTCGCGACGCGGTGCGTGTCCAACTCGGAGATGTGAATGAGCCCGTCGCGCCCGGGGAGGATCTCGACGAACGCGCCGAAGTTGACGATGCGCCGCACCTTCCCCTTGTAGAGCGTCCCGATCTCCGGATCGGAGACGAGCCCCTTGATCATGTCGAGCGCCTTCTTCATCGACTCGCCGCTCACCGAGGCGATGCGGATCGTCCCGTCGTTCTCGACGTCGATGATCGCCCCCGACTCCTCCGTGATCTTCCGGATCATCTTGCCGCCTGGCCCGATCACGTCGCGGATCTTATCAGTGTCGATGCGGATCGCCGTGATGCGCGGCGCGTACGCCGACAGGTCCGCGCGCGGCTGCGCGAGCGTGCGGCCCATGATCTCGAGGATGTGGAGCCGGCCCGCCCTCGCCTGTGCGAGCGCGCGCTCCATGATCTCGAACGTGACCCCGTCGATCTTGATGTCCATCTGGAAGCCGCTGATCCCCTCCGCCGTGCCGGCGATCTTGAAGTCCATGTCGCCGATGTGGTCCTCGTCTCCGAGGATGTCGGAGAGCACCGCGACCCGGTTTCCCTCGAGGATGAGGCCCATCGCGATGCCGGCGACGGCCGTCTTCGTCGGGACGCCCGCGTCCATGAGCGCGAGCGAGCCCGCGCAGACGGTGGCCATCGAGGAGGAGCCGTTCGACTCGAGGATGTCCGACACGATGCGGACCGTGTAGGGGAACACCTCGTCCGACGGAATGACCGGCTCGATCGAGCGCTCGGCGAGCGCTCCGTGCCCCACCTCGCGGCGCGACGTGCCGCGGATCGGGCGCACCTCGCCGACGGAGAAGGGCGGGAAGTTGTAGTGGAGCATGTACGACTTCGTGTATTCGCCCTCGAGGTCGTCGACCCGCTGCTCGTCGATCGCGGTGCCGAGCGTCGTCACCGCGAGGGCCTGCGTCTCGCCGCGCGTGAAGAGCGCCGAGCCGTGCGTGCGCGGGAGGACGCCGACCACGCAGGAGACCGCCCGGACCTCGTCGGTGCAGCGGCCGTCGATGCGGACGCCGTCGTCGAGGATCATGCGCCGGACGACTTCGCGCTCCACGTCGTGGAGGATCGCCTTGACCGCCTTCTCCGATTCGGGGAAGCGCTCCGCGAGCGCCGCGACCGTCTCGGCCTTCACGGCCTCAACCCCTTGGCGCCGCGCCGCCTTCTCCTTCACGCGGGCCGCCTGCGCGAGACGCGACGCCGCGAGCTCCCGCACCGCGGCCTCGAGCTCCGCGTTCGTCACGGGCGCCGTGAACGTCCACTTCTCCTGACCGACGGCCCTCACGAGCTCCTCGATGAGGCCGATCACCTTGACGCCCTCGGCGTGCCCGAGCCGCAGCGCCCCGAGGAGTGCCTCCTCGCCGACCTCCTTCGCGCCGCCCTCCACCATCGCCACCGTGTCGCGCGACAACGCGAGCACGAGATCGAGGTCTCCCTCGGCGACCTGCGGAAGCGTCGGGTTCACCACGTACTCGCCCGCGACGCGCCCCACGCGCACCCCGCCGAGTACCTTCCCGAACGGGATCGGCGAGATGTTGAGCGCCGCCGAGGCGCCGATGAGGCCGAGGATGCTGGGCGAGTTCTCCTGGTCCGCCGAGAGGACCGACACGATCAGCTGGATCTCGTTTCGAAACCCGTCGGGGAAGAGTGGGCGAACCGAGCGGTCGATGATGCGCGCCGAGATGATCTCCTTCTCGCTCGGGCGCCCCTCGCGTTTGAAGAAACCTCCGGGGATCTTGCCGGCCGCGTACGATTTCTCGCGGTACTCGACGGTGAGCGGGAAGAAATCCCGGTCGAGGACCGGTTCCTTGGAGGCGCAGACGGTGACGAGGACGACGGTATCGCCGTAGCGGACGGTGACGGAGCCTTGGGCCTGCTTGGCGAGGACGCCGGACTCGATCGTGAGGAGTCGGCCGCCGATCTCCCCTTGGACTTTGTGAGACATGCTGTTCGGAATGCTCCCTTCCTATGCCGTGTGTGGACGTGCCGCGCGCGACCTTCGCGCGGGCCTTCTTCCTCTGCTTGCCCTGCTCGCCTACTTGCGGAGCCCGAGATCCTTGACGATCGTGCGGTACCGCTCGATGTGGTTGGATTTCAGGTAGTCGAGAAGCCTGCGGCGCCGCCCGACGAGCCGGAGTAGACCGCGGCGCGAGTGGTGATCCTTCTTGTGGATCTTGAAGTGTTCGGTCAGGTAGTTGATGCGGTGCGTGAGGAGCGCGATCTGCACCTCCGGGGAGCCCGAGTCCCCGTCGTGGGTTTGGTATTGCTGGATGATGGCAACCTTGGTCTCCTTAGCAAGTGGCATGGGTCGCTTCCCTCCTGTTACGTGAGTCTTCCCGGTTGCCAGGCGACCCAGGCCCGGCGATTCCGGAAGCGTTTTCGGTAACCTACCATACCCCCCCGAGGGGCGACAAGCCCCAATCCGGGAGGGCTGTCAAGCCCTTTCTCCGCGGGCCAGCACAGCCCTCGCCCGCGCGACATCCTCGCCGATCTGCGCGGCGAGGGCGCTCGGGCTCTCGAACCGCCGCTCCTCGCGAAGGCGCTCGATGAACCTCACGGTCATCTCCCCCTCGTAGAGGTCGCGCTCGCCACCGAGGACGTGCACCTCGAGGACGCGCGGTCCGCCGCCGAACGTCGGGCGGACGCCGAGGTTCGCCACGCCCCCCGCCTCGAACGGCGTCCCGTCGCGCGCGACGCCTCCGACGCGCACGGCGTAGACCCCCTCCGGCGGGAGGAGCTTCGCCGGGTTCGCGATCTCCACGTTCGCCGTGCGGAAACCGAGCTCCCTCCCCCGGCCCGCGCCGGGCACGACGCGCCCGCTCACGAGGTGCGGCCGCCCGAGGAGCGACGCCGCGGCGGCGAGGTCGCCGCGCGCGACCGCGTCGCGCACGCGCGTGCTCTTCACCGCGACCGGCCCGATCGCCTGCTCGCCCACCTCCTCGACGAGGAACCCGTGCTCCTTCCCCAGCGCGCGGAGGAGCGCGGTGTTCCCGCCGCGGCGCTTCCCGAAATGGAAATCGTAGCCCACGACGAAGCCGACGACTTCCCCAAGGGGAAGGACCTTCATCACGATGAAGTCGGCCGCCTCAGTATCGGCCAGGGAGGCGTCGAACCGGAGCCGGACCAGGAGGTCGACGCCCGCGTCGGCGAGGAGCGCCTCGCGCTCCGGGGCGGTCGTGAGGAGGGGTGGCTCCTTCCCCGGCGTGATGACCGCGCGCGGGTGCGGGTCGAACGTGAGCACGGCGCTCCGGGCGCCGTGGCCGCGGGCCATCGCGAAGAGGCGCGCGAGAAGGCGCTGGTGCCCGACGTGCACGCCGTCGAATGAGCCGAGCGTGACGGCGATCCGGCCGAGGCGCTGATCGAAGCCTTGGAGGATCTCCACCTAGCCGCCTCCCACCTCGGCGGGCTCGACGAGGACCCGCTCGAGCCGGAAGGGGGCGGAGGCGCGCCCGCACGGGAGGACGGCGGTGCCCGCTCCGAAACCCGCTTCCACGCCCGCGTCGGGGGGCGCGAGGGCGCGCGCGATGGCGAGGAGCCGCCCCTCCGTGTCGAGCACCCGGATCGTGCTCCCCGGGACGAGCGCCTCGGGAAACGAGACGACGTCGTCCCATCCCGTGGCGCGGCCTTGAAGGAGACGCCGTGCGTGCCCGTCCGAGACGACGACGCCCGGGATGTGGGCGAGCGCGTCGTGAGGGGCGATCAGGCGCTCCCGCCACGCGCCGCTCCGGAGAGCGGCTTCGAGGTCGGCGAGCGGGATCGCGCGCCCGATCCCGAAGGGGCCGACGCGCGTGCGCCGGAGCGACGCGAGCGTGCCGCCGACGCCGAGCGCCTCGCCGAGGTCGGCCGCGAGCGCGCGCAGGTACATCCCGCGCCCGCACACCACGCGCAGCGAGAGCAGCGGCGGGTCGTACGCGCGAACCTCGATCTCGTCGACGCGGACGCGGCGCGGCGCGCGGTCCACGCTCCGCCCGATGCGCGCGAGATCGTAGAGCCGCTTCCCGCCGACCTTGAGCGCCGACACCATGGGCGGCACCTGCTCGAACTCCCCTCGGAACTCTTCCAGCGCGCGCGCCACGGCGGCGGCGTCGGGGATGGGCCCCGCGTGCTCGCGGAGGGTCCGCCCCGTCGCGTCGCCGGTGTCCGTCGTCCGCCCGAGGGCGATCGCCGCCTCGTACTCCTTCCGCTCGTCCATCAGCGTCTCGGCGAGCTTCGTCGCCCTCCCGAGGAGGAGGATGAGGAGCCCCGTCGCCGCCGGATCGAGGGTCCCCGCGTGCCCGACGCGGGTCCCGCGCGCGCCCCGCAGCCCGCGCCGCGCGCGGAGGACGACGTCGTGCGAGGTGAGCCCGCCCGGCTTGTCGACGAGGAGGAGCCCCGCGGGCGCGCTCACGCTCCGGTCTCCCCGTCCGGCGCGTCGTCGTCCCGGACCTCCTTGAGGAGCCGCTCGATCCGCGCGGCCCTCTCGGCCGTCTCGTCGAGATGGAAGGTGATCACGGGGGAATGCCGGAGTTGGCAGCGAGCGCCGATCTCCCTGCGGATGAAGGGCGCCGCGTGCGCGAGCACCTCGAGCGTCTCCTTCCTCGCCGCCGCCTCGCCGAGGATGCCGCAGAAGACGCGCGCGTCCCGGAGGTCGTCGGTCAGGCGCACGTCCGTCACCGTCACGAAGCCGAGGCGCGGGTCCTTCAACTCGAACTGGATGATCTTCGAGATCTCCTGCTTGAGGAGCCCCGCGACTCGATCGGCTCTCTTGAATGTCATGGGCTCTTCAACTGATTTCGATGTGGCGGTCGAGGATCTCGACGCGGGGCTCCGAGGAGATGAGACCGACCACCTTCGCGAGCACCTCGTCCGCGAAGCGCCGGTCGTTCGTCACGAGCGCGACCCCGATCGCGGAGCGCTGCCAGAGATCGAGGTGATCGACCTCCGCGACGGAGACGTTGAACCTCGAGCGGATCCGGCCCTTGAGGCTGCCGAGGATCGAACGCTTCGCCTTGAGCGAGCCGGACCCGGGCAGGTGGAGCTCGACTCGCGCGGTCGCGACGACCAATGGGCTCCCCCCGAGGGCCCGCTAGAGCCTGCGGGCGACCTCCTCCACCGTCACGATCTCGAGGATGTCCCCCTCGCGCAGATCGTTCCACCCCTCGACCCCGATCCCGCACTCGAAGCCGGCGAGGACCTCGCGCGCGTCGTCCTTGAAGCGCTTGAGCGAGGAGACTTTCCCCTCGTGGATGAGGAGCCCGTCCCGCTGGACGCGGATCCGCGCATTGCGCGTGACGCTCCCGCTGTTCACGTAGCAGCCCGCGATGACCCCCGACTTCGGGATGCGGAAGACCTTGCGCACCTCCGCCTTGCCGGTCACGGTCTGGCGGATCTCCGGCTCGAGGAGCCCCTCGAGCGCCGCCTTCACGTCCGCGACCGCCTCGTAGATGATGTCGTAGTGGCGGACGTCCACCTTCTCCTCGCGGGCAAGCTCCGCCGCGCGGCCCTCCGCCTTCGTATGGAAGCCGACGACGACCGCCTCGGACGCCGCCGCGAGCAGGATGTCCGTTTCGGCGATCGCGCCGACGCCGCGGTGGATCACGTGCACCTTCACTTCTTCATTCGAAAGTTTCTCGAGCGAGTCGGCGAGCGCCTCGACCGAGCCGGCCACGTCCCCCTTGATGATCAGGGCCAGGCGCTTGACCTCGCCCTCCTTGATCCGCGAGTAGACGTCGGTGAGCGAAACCCGCTTCTGCGTGCGGAAGAGTTGTTCGCGCGCGAGCTGCTGGCGCCGCGACGCGACGAGGCGCGCCTCCTTCTCGTCCTTCATCCCGATGAACGAATCGCCCGCCTGCGGCACGCCGTCGAGGCCGAGGATCTCCACCGGCGTCGAGGGGGGCGCCTCCTTCACGATCTGCCGCCGCTCGTTGAACATCGCGCGGACGCGGCCCGCGCTCTGGCCCGCGACGAACGGGTCGCCGATCCGGAGCGTCCCTTGCTGCACGAGGACCGTGGCGACCGGCCCGCGCCCCGGGTCTCGCCGCGACTCGACGACGACGCCGCGCCCGAGCCGCGCCGGGTCCGCCTTGAGCTCGAGGACCTCGGCCTGGAGGAGGATCATCTCGAGGAGGTGCTCGATCCCGAGGGCCGTCTTCGCGGAGACCTCGCACGTGATCGTCTTCCCGCCCCACTCCTCGGGCGTGAGGCCGAGTCCGGCGAGCTCCTGCTTCACGCGGTTCACGTCGATGCCCGGCAGATCGACCTTGTTGATCGCGGCGAGGATCGGCACGCTCGCGGCCTTCGCGTGGTCGATCGCCTCGACCGTCTGGGGCATCACGCGGTCGTCCGCGGCGACGACGAGAACGACGATGTCGGTGAGTTGCGCGCCGCGGGCGCGCATCGCGCTGAACGCTTCGTGGCCCGGCGTGTCGAGGAACGTGATCTTGCGCCCCTCGCCGAGGTCCACCTCGTAGGCGCCGATGTGCTGCGTGATGCCGCCCACCTCGCCGGCGACGACGCGCGTTTTCCGGATCGTGTCGAGGAGCGTCGTCTTGCCGTGGTCCACGTGGCCCATCACGGTCACGACCGGCGGGCGCGGGAGGAGGACCGGCTCCTTCTTCTCCCCCATCTCCCCGACCTCTTCCTCTTCCTCTTCCTCCTCGAGGATCTCCTGGCTCGCGTCCGTGAGGATCTCGACCTGGTAGCCGAACTCGTCCGCGAGGACGCCGACCGTGTCCTTGTCGAGCCGCTGGTTCATCGTGACCATGACGCCGAGGCCGAGCGCCTTCGCGATGACCTGGCTCGGGCTCACGTCCATCAGCGCCGCCAACTCGGCGACGGAGATGAACTCCGCCACGCGCAGGAGGCTCGGGTTCTCGTCGGCGACCTCGCCGGTCGCGCGGATGCGGCGCTTGCGGCGCTTCTTCTTCCCGAGTTCGAGGTCGGCGAGCGTCTTCTTCACGCTCTCGAGCACCGCCTTCTCGTCGATTCGCTTCTTCTTCTTGGGGACGCGGGCCGAGAGCCGGTCCGTGCGGAGGCCGCCTCCCTCCGACGGTCTCGCGGGCTTGAGGGGGACGACCTTGTGCGCCTCCTCCTGGATCTTGAGCTTGCGCGCCTCGTCGGCTCGGACCGCCTCCTTCTCGGCGGCGAACTTCTTCTGGATCGTCGCGATCACGTCGTCGTCGACGGCGCTCATGTGGCTCTTCGCCTCGACGCCCATCCCGTGGAGCATCTCGACGAGCGCCTCGCTCGAGATCTTGAACTCACGCGCGATCTGGTAGATGCGCTTCCTCTGCACTGGTCATCACCCCCTTCGGTTCACTGTTCGCGATCGCCTCGCGGCGATCCCGACTCCTTACGCGCCGCCGCGAGGAGCCCGCGCGCCGCGTCGCTCGACGTGACGAGCGCCGCGACGACCTCGTCGCGGCCGAGCGCGCCGCCGAGCGTCGCGCGCGTGCCGAGCACGATGTGCGGAACGCCCGCCGCACGCGCCGCCTCGGCCGCCTCGCGCCCCCCGCGCTCGGAGATGTCGCGCGCGGTCACGAGGAGCCGCCCCCCGCCCCCGCGCAACCCCTCCACCGCCGCGCGAAGCCCCACCTCGGCCCCGCCGCCGCGGCGCGCGAGCCCAAGGAGTCCGAGCAGCGGCTCCTCGCGCCCCGGCCGCGCCGCGCCGAGGATCTCGCGGATCTCCGCGGCGAGCCGCCGCGCGCCGTCCGCGTCGATCCAGCGCGAGAACGCGCGCCCCGTCTCCGCGAGGACGAGGCACGCCTCGTCCCGACAGAGGTAGAGCCCGCGCCCGGGAAGCCGCCCCTTCGGGTCGATGCGGATCGTCCGCCCGTCGAACGAGAGCCGAAGGAGGTCCCTCTTCTCCCGCACGCGCCGGCAACCCACGCACGACCTATTGGGTGGGAGGCTCATCCTCCGCCCCCTCGGAGTCGGTCGATTCCGCCGACCCGGGTGACGGGCCCTCCTCGGGCGCCTCCGCCTCGTCCGCCTCCTCGGCGGTCGCGTCCGCGACCTCTTCGGACGGCTCCGCCGTCGCCATCGCCCGGCGCCGCGCCGCCTCCTCCACCATCTCCTCGGTCACGATCTCGTCGTCCGGCGAGAGCGGCGCGGACGCCTCCTCGGCTTCCTCTTCCTCCTCTTCCTCGAGGAGCTCCGCCTCGCCGCGCGCCGCGAGCTCACTTCGCAGCGCCGCGAGGAAACTTCGCGCCGTCTCGAGGAGCTCCCCGGCCATCTCGTCGTCGATCCCGGGCACCTCGACGAGCGCCTGCCGGCTCGAGCCCGCGAGGTCCTGGATCGTGTTCAAGCCGTTCGCCATCAAATTCGCCGCGATGTCCTCGTCGACGCCCGGGAGCTCGGTGATCGCGACGAGCATCACCGTCACCTCGCGCGCCTTCTTCTTGTCCGTCTCGCAGACGAGGTCGATCTTCCAGCCGGTGAGCTTCGACGCGAGCCGCGCGTTCTGCCCCTTCTTCCCGATCGCGAGCGACAGTTGGTCGTCCGCGACGATGATCGTCATCGCCTTCTCTTCCTCGTTCAACTCGATCGTCTGCACCTTCGCGGGCGAGAGCGAGCGCGTCACGAACACCTTCGCGTCGCTCGACCACGGCACGATGTCGATCCGCTCGCCATTCAGCTCCTTGACGACCGCCTGCACGCGCGAGCCCTTCATCCCGACGCACGCGCCGACCGGGTCCACCTTCTCCTCGTGCGAGACGACGGCGATCTTCGAGCGGACGCCCGGCTCGCGCGCGATCGCCCGGATCTCGACGATCTTCTCCTTGATCTCCGGCACCTCCATCTCGAAGAGTTTCTGGAGGAAGAGCGGGTGCGTCCGCGACAGGATCACCTGAGGGCCCTTCGTGTTCTTCTGCACGTCGATGAGGACGGCGCGGATCGTCTCGCCCTGGCGGTAGCGCTCGCGGCTGATCTGCTCGCGGATCGGGAGGAGCGCCTCGGTGCGCCCCAGGTTGATCAGGTAGTTCCCGCGGTCCACCTGCTGGACGACGCCGGTCACGATGTCGCCGACGCGCCCCTGGTAGTCCGCGTACACCTGCTCGCGCTCCGCCTCGCGGACGCGCTGCACGACGACCTGCTTCGCGGCCATGATCGCGTTGCGGCCGAAGTCGGCGAAGGAGAGCTCGATCCGGTGGTCGGCGTCGAGGGCCGCGTCGGCGTCGGCGCGGCGCGCCTCGTCCAGCGAGATCTCCGCGACCGGGTCGACGACCGTCTCGACGATCTTCCGGAGCCTGTGGATCGCGAGCTGTCCCGTCTTCTCGTCCACGCTGACGACGATGTTCGCCGTCACGCCGAACTTCTTCTTGCCGGCGGACTGGAGCCCGGCCTCGAGCGTCTCGATGACAAGCTTGCGATCGACGTTCTTCTCCCGCGCGATCTGGCCGAGCGCCTCGACGACCTCGTAGTTCATCTCCAGTCCCTTTTCCATCGCGGCCCGTCTCATCTCACAGCTCCAGCTGCGCGCGCGTCACGGCGCTCAGCGGAAAGACGAGGCGGCCGTCGCCCGTCTCGAGGTGGACGAGCCCGTCCTCGAACGCGACGAGGAGGCCGGTCACTTCGGCCGGCCCCTCGATCCGCTCGCGGAACGCGACCCGAACCGTGCGGCCCAAGAAGTGCCGGTAGTCCCTCTCCCTCTTGAGCGGCCTCGTGGCCCCCGGCGAGGAGACCTCGAGGACGTAGCCGCCCGGCACCAGGTCCTCGGACTCGATCAGGTCGCCGAGCTCCCGGCTCACCCGGGCGCAATCGTCGAGCGTCACGCCGGTCACCGCGTCGATGTAGAAGCGGATGATCGGCCGCCGCGTCGCGCCGGCCACTTCCACCTCGACCAAGGTGTAGCCCAACTGGGCGAGAACCGGCTCGGTCCTCGCCTCGAGGGTCTCTCTCAGCGGGAGAATGGAAAGCGCCTCCTTTGAATAAGAATGCCCCCAAAGACGTTGGCCTTGAGGGCTGGCGGTAACCTAGCAGGTCGCCCCAGGGGGTGTCAAGAGGCATGTCGGAAGGGTCGGGTGGGTGACTCGCCAGGCACGGTCCGTGCCTCTCGGGCGGCGGGTCCTGTCGCTCGCCATCCCGGATTGAACATCGTGAAGAGCCGAGGAAGAGATCCTGCGGGCCCCTCACGACTTTGCCGGGTGCCCACGACGTCGCGCGGTGTCCGCGCGACAAGTGGGCGGCGAAGCGTGCGGGAGGGAGGGCCGAGAGGCCCGGACCGTGCCCGCAGGGTTTCTTCCTCGGCTCCCCTACGGCGCGCCGCGGTAGATCCAGGTGAAGAGGACGTCGCCGACCTGTTGCAGGCTGCCCGGGCGGACCTTGTCCGGCAGGTCGGCGTGCGTGTGCCAATGCGGGTCGTCGAGGTCGATGAGGAGGATGGTCGGGATGCCGGCCTGGATGAGCGGGACGTGGTCGTCGTAGACGACGGTCCCGAGTTCATCGAGGAAGGCGTCCGCGCCGACCTCGCGCGCGATCCGCCAGATCGAATCGACGAGGCGCGGCGCGGCGGAGAGCGACGCCCGCTCGCGCCGGATCGCGGGGGATTCGTCGCCGACCATGTCGACGACGAGGCCGGCGCGCGGAAGCGGCCCTCCGAGAAGGCTCGAGGCGTAGTGACGCGAGCCGAGGCAGTACTTCCCGAGATCCCCCTCGCGGCCCCAATCCTCAGCGTCGAAGAGGACGAGGTCGACCCCGACGGGCGGCGGCGACGACGCCATCGCCTCCGCGAGCAGAAGGAGGAGCGCGGTGCCGGAGCCCCCGTCGTTCGCGCCCACGATCGGCTCGGCGCGGCGGGCCGGATCGGGGTCCCGGTCCGCGCGCGGCCGCGTGTCCCAGTGCGCCGCCACGATCACGCGGTCCTCGAGCTCGGGCCGGAACCGCGCGACGAGGTTCGCCGCCGCGACCAGGCCCCCTCCCTCCCGCACGACCGTGAAGCCGTCGACGCGGACGTCGGGCGCCGCCGCGCGCAGCCGAGCGTGCAGGAAGGCCTTCGCGCGCTCGTGTCCCGGCGTTCCCGGCGCCCGCGGGCCGAAGGCGCAGAGGCTCTCGACGAGCGCGAAGGCCCTCGCCCCGTCGGCGCGCGGGACGCCCGAGACCGCCGGCCGCGCGGGGCGCGCCGCCTCGGGCCGCCCGGCTCCCTTCGCGTCGGAGGATTGCCGCCCGCACCGCGCCGAGGCCGAGAGTGCCAGCGCGGCGAGCCCGGCGGCGACGATCGCGGCGAGACGCGCTCTCACGGGGCCCCCATCAGAACTGCAGCGTCGCCGAGACCGAGAGCCGGATCGTGCGCCGGCTGTAGTTCTCGTTCTTGTGGTTGTTCGACTGGCCGTACTTCGCCTCGAGCGTCCCGCTCACGTTCCGGGAGAAACTGTAGTTCGCGTGCGGAGCGATGCTCCAATTGCTCGTGTCGTTCGTGACGTTGTCCGGCAGCCCGGCGCGCCCCTTCACGACGTTTCGGCTCGTGTGGTAGTTCAAGTCGAGGAAGAGCCCCAGCTCGCTCGTGAACGTCGTCGGCTCGCCGCGCCCGAGAAGCGGCACCGAGACCTTCCTCGCCGTCTTGATCCGGTACTCGAACCCGATGAGATACGACGATTGCGACGTCTCGTCCCTCGTCCCGCCGCCGAGGCGGTTCTCGCCGATCGCGGTGGAGCGGGTCGCGTTCAACTTCGCCCGCAGGCCGCTGTTGAACGTCGACGTGAACGAGAGCAGGGGCGCCCACTCCTTCCGCGTGGTCTCCCGGTCCGGTCTGTGCAGATCGGGCCCCGAGATCTCCCGCACCCTCTGGTACCCGACGCTCAGGTCCGCGGACTCGACCACCCGCTCCAGACCGCGGAAGCGCTCGAAGTTCCCCCAACTCAGGTTCAGATCGGGCCAGGTGATCGCGCGGCTCTCGTTCGGGTTCCTCGACTGGAGCGCGCGCCGCTCCGAGTACCCGTAGTCGCCGGTGAGGTTCGCACCGCGCCAGAGCTGCACGCCCCCCGACGCATTCCCCGTGACGTTGCGCGATTGGTCGAAGCGCTCCTGGCGCCCTTGCGCCGGCCGGTCGCGGAGATCCTCGTCGACGAGGTCCGTGAGGCCGAACTGATACTCGAGACCGGGCCGCTCGGAGATTCTGTCGAAGCCGCTCGCTCGCGTGACCGAGAGGGAGGTCCGGATGTCGGTGAGTCGTCGCCCGACGACGCCGATCCCGGCGAGCGGGTTGAGCTTGCGCCGCGTCGAGTCCGACTCGGAGGATTCACGGCGCGGCGCGGCGCCGAAGAGGCGCGTCACGTTGAGGTTGAGCGAGAGCTTTGCGGTGTTCTGGTTTCGCACGTTTCGGGGCCGGATGAGGCGCCCTGACATCGAGTCAGTCGTCTCGAGTTCGAACGGGATGTTCTCCGTGTACTGCGTGTCGTAGGACAGATTGGGCGCGATCCAACCGAGGCCGCGCGGCATCGTCGGCGTGAGCGTCGCGTTGGCGGTCTGCGTCCGGCCAACCTCGAGACCCCAGTTCACGCCCTTGAAGACCTCTCCATTCTCCTCGCGCGAGTGGTCGCGGCTCGCGCTGAAGGCGTAGCGGGTCGTGAGGCTCTTCGCCGCGATCGGGGCCGCGTCCACGTTGATCTGGCTGCGCGAGGCCCGCGACTGGACTTCGCGCGTCGCCCTCGCCGTGTCGCCCGCCGCCAGCACGCGCCGGTCGACGGACACGGTATTGGATTGGTCCTTCGAAGCCGAGAACCCGATGTTCGTCGGGAACCACGCGAGGCGGAGCGAGCGGAAGACGCGGAGGTCTTTCGGTTTCCTCGGCCTCAGGTTGTACTGGAACCCGAAACCGTAGGACTCCGTCGTGTCGACCCTCGTCGGCGAGAAATTCCGGTTCCGCGACCCGGAGATGCGGAAGCTCATCGCGTCGAGCGTGTGGTAGACGAGGGCGTTCTCGGACTTCGTCGAGCGCGTGATCGCGAGACTCCCCCGGAGCGCCGTGTTTTCCGTGCGCTCGCCTTCTCGGTCGAGGAGGACGACGTCGGAGCCGGTCCTCAACTCGGGGAGCGACTTCGAGCGCGACCATCCCCAAGAGAAGGGGAGCGAGAGATGGGAACCTTCCGCGAGCTTGTGGAGGTTCACGTTCCCGCCGAGGGAGAGGGACGAGTTGATGCTCCCGGTCCTGCGGCCGCCGAGCGACTGGAACTCGTCATCCACTCGCCGCAGATCGGCCGTGATCGACGCGAGGTCGGCGAAATCCGCGGACACGGTGATCCTCTGGGCGAGGCCGGGGTCCTTCCGCACGTCCGAGAGCCGGAGTTCGTTCACCCACACCTCCCCCGTCGCGGCGAGCGTCGAGTCGGCCGACCGGTTCACGACGCCGACGAGGATGAGGCCAATCCGCGTGAGGGTCGGCGATCCGACCGCCGCGATCTCGCCCCCCTCGACCGGGACCGTGTAGTACGGAAGACGCGTCGCGCGACGATACATCGTCACCGTGTCGTCCGGGGTCGGCTTAAGCTTCACCCGCGTCAGTTCGGCGAGGTCGAGGAAGACCTCCCGCCAACCGAGCCCCGGCACGAGCGGCGTCCGGTACTCGTAGAAGTTGAGGCTGTCGGAGCCGAACCGGAGGAAGAGCCACGGGTCTCCCCCGGAGACGGCGCGGGTCTGGTACCAGAAGTCGAGCGTCGCGTACCGGGAGTAGTCCTCGTCCTGGAAGAGGTCCTTCGACGCGTACCCGCTGTGGATCGCGGCCAGATCCTCGAAGTCGAGGACGAGCGACTGCTCGCGTTCCGCCACGCCGTTCACCGTCCGGACCTCGATCGGGGGAGACTGGTAGTCCTCGCCGGTCTTGTTGTCGATGACGCGGACGGAGAAGCGGCCGATCGCCGCGGTGGTGTCGGCGAGGAGGCCGTACCCCGCGATCGCCTTCGGGATGGAATCGGGCGGGACGGCCGTGGAATCGCGTGGGACGCGGATCGTGTCCCCGCTCGCGGTCGCCTGCACGCCGGAGAGGATCGGCCCCTCGAGCCAGCGATTCCCGACGACCTCGATCGACGCGATCTGGAACCTCGCGTCGGGGCGGTCGATGTCGGAGAACCAGAAGCGGACCGAGCGGATGTCGCGATCGAACAGAGGGCTCCCGACCGCCGGCTCCCCGTCCTCGAGCGGGATCCGATAGAGCCTCCAGCCCGACTTCCCGAAGGCGGCCACCGAGTCGATCATCGGATCGAGGTCGATCACGTAGTGGAAGTAGGACTCCGAAACGTCGATGCTCAGGTTGCCGTTCAGGTCCTCGGTGTCGAGGTAGCCGTTGTTCTCCGTCCCGTTGATGTACGAGTAGTCGAACTCCGACTCCTCGCGATCGTAGCAGTAGTTGTCGCCCGCCACGTCGTTCGCGAGGTCGTTCTGGCATCCCGCCGGCAAGGGAGGGCGGGCCGGGTCGGTCGGCTCCGCTTCGTTGAACAGCCCGTCGAGCCCCGTGTCCTCGTCCGTCGGGCCCTTCTGGCCCGAGTCGTCGAGCCGCAGGTCGTTGTTCTTGTCCTCGGTGTCGAGCGTCCCGTTGGGCGCCACGTCCCTCTGCCACATCGCGTCCTCCGAGACCGTGCCGAGATCGATGTGCATCTTGCCGCGGCGCTCGTCGAAGTCGTTCACCCAGACCTCGAGGAACTTTCGGCGCGAGTAGTCGATCCCGGACCTCGACAGGAGTCGCATCACCCCTCCCCATCCCCCGATCGCGTTCAGCGAGTCGTTCTGCGTCCCGCCGTGCAGACCGACCTCGAGCACCGTGATGACGTTGCGGGCCTCGTCCGGCGACTGCGTCTCGAGATCGGGGTTCAGATCGCCGCGGCGCGCCGCGTTGAGCGGGTTGTACCATTCGATCCGGCGGTAGCGGTCGCGCGAGTCGAGGACCGGCTCGCCGCGGGCGCGCCGAGGAAGGCTCGGGAACGACCACTGGCGGCGCCCGACTCCGAGGTTCGACGTCTCCTCCGTCCCCTCCATGTCGTCCACGTAGATGTTGTCGCGCGTGTTTGGGTTCGGGAAGCTCGTCGCCGCCTCGGCGGAGATCGCGATGTTCGACCCGCGCTCCGTCGTGACGAGCGGGAGCGCGTCGACCCAGTTCGTGAGGAACGCGGGCGACGATCTCCACTGCCCGGCGAGGCCGCCGACGAGCGCGCGCGACGGCTCCTGCCCGAGGCGCGGCCGACGGTAGGGCGTCCGGTTGCTCTCGAAGAGCCAGATCGACGAGAGCTCGGTGTCGGGCGTGAATCGGTAGGTGCCGGCGAGGCCCACGAGGCTCTTCTGCTGCTGGGCGAGGAACGGCGCGTACTCGAAGTCGACGCTGATCTTCGCGTCCGCCGCCTTCGCCTCCTCGGAGCGGAACTCGATCTGCCCGATGTCGTAGTCGATGGTGTAATCGACGCCGCGCGTGAGCACTCGCGGCGGCTGGCCCGGCGTCTCGAGGCGCACGGTCTCGCTCTCCTCGAGGAGGTTCGCTCGGCCGAGCGAGAGCGTCGACGAGCCCGCCCCGCGGAGCTTCGTCTCGATCTCGTACTTCTGATCGGTCGACCGGATGAGGTCGTAACGCTTCCCGTAGATGGCCGCGTTCCTTTCGCGGAGCGAGTCTCCGTCCGCGCACATGAGGATCTCCTGCCCCGGGAGCGGATCGAACGGCTGCTCTCCGGGGAAGTAGAGGAGGCCATGCTCGTAGTCGACCAGGACGAGCTCGCTCCAAGGGATGAGCTGATTGCAATCGTCTTCGAAGATCCGATCGATGCGCTCGTCGGGGGGAGTGCCGGCCTGCGCGCCCACGTTGTCGAGACCGAAGACGCGAAGGTACGTCCGACCGTTCTGCACGTCGGTCGGCTCCTGACCGGGGATGCGCCTCAGGATTCTCAGTTGGAATCCCTCGGGCTGGATCCGTGTCGCGCCGAGGTCGTAGACGTTTCGGAGTTGGTAGCGCCACGTGACGCGCAGGCGGGGAACCTCCGCGACATCGAGGTTCGGGTCGGGGTTCACCGGCTTGATCAATTTGAGGATCGCGGGGTTCGCCTCGCTGATCTGCGAGGAGGGCGGCACGAACCCCACGTCGACGCTGTCCTGCGAGATCCGGTCGAAGTACGTGTAGGTGACGGCGAGGACTTCGCTGTTGGTGACCGTACGGTTCATCACGAGGATCCCCAATTCGAGGTTCACCGAGTAGTCCTCCGAGATGCGGAGCTCCTCGAAGAACTTCCCGTCCGGCTCGAAGTCCTGCGTGGTGTCGGCGTCGAGGTGCGCCCGGCCGGGGATCGCTCCGGTCTCCGTGTTGTTCGCGCCGTTCTGGTCGTCGAGGAACACTCGCACCGACCCGACAGACACAGGGAGGCGGACGGTGATCGGGAAAATCGGGTCGCGAGAGATCCAGAAGATCCTGTTCTTCACGTAGTTCAAGTCGGGGATCAGGTTCGTCCTCTCGCTCGATTGCCCGACGAAACTCTCCCGGTCGGTCCTTCCTTCCTGCTTAGAGGCGACGACGGTGAAGTCGAGGTTGCCCGCCTTTCCCTCCATTTTCGCGCCGAACAGTCCCTGCTGCCGGCCCGAGAAGGAGACGAACTGGTTCCCGGGCAGCGTGAGCTGCGTGTTCCCGATCTCGACGCGCCGGACGACCTCGTCTTCCGTTCCCTCGTAGCGAAGTTTGATCCGGTTCGAGAGCGGCGTCTGCGTCTCGCTGTCGTGCTGCACGAGCACGTGGATCTTGTCGCCGATCGTCCCGTCGAGGTTGATCTGGAGTTGCTGCCGCATGTCGAGGTCGGGGAACCGGCGCGGGCCCCCGATCTCCGACTCGCGCGAATTGATCGGGAAGTTCGACTCGCCCGAGAAGGAGATCGCCTCGCGGCCCGTCACGTTGATGTCGACGCCTTGGCCGATCAGCCCGCCGATCGGCCCCGGGAACTTCACCGGGATCTCGAACTTCGTGAGGCTCCCCGCCTCGCGCTTCGTGGAGCGCGCGAGCGCCTCCAGCGCGCACCCCCGCCGGGCGTCCTCGAGCGACCGCCGCTCGAGCGCGGAGCGCCATTCCTCGGGCGAGTAGATCGTCGGCGGCCGAAGCGCCACCGCCCCCACGGCGAAGTCGCGTCGCACGCTCCCCGCGTCGAGTCGGAAGGAGAGACTGTCGGACCGCGGGGCCGACGGCGGCACCGGGAGGAGCGCGAGGTCGAGCGAGTCGCCGGCGAGCGAGAGCGCTCGCGGCGCGCGGAGCGCGTCCGGCTCGAGATCGGCGGAGAACGGGCGCGGACGGAAACCAGTCTCCGCGCTCGCGGGCCCCCCGGCCGTGAGCGCGAGCGCCGCCGCGAAAAGAAGCGCCGGCCGCCAGCGTGACACACGGGTGCACATCGAGCGGCCTAAGCGCAACCGTCATGCCAAGTTCAGGAGCCGCCCAAGAGTGTGCGGCGGCGGCGGATCAGGCGCTTTCCCCGAGGCCGCGGCCGGCGAATCTCCGACCCTCCGATCGGAATCCAGTCTGCCGCTCCCGTTCTGTCGTATTTCTGCGACGAGCCTGTCTCCGGCGGGGGACGCGATGGCGACGTCCCCGATCCTCCTCCGGCCCCGCCGGCGCCCCACGACAAGCCTTGTGAGCGGTCGGAGCGGCTGCTATAGTGCCCCCCTGGATCCGCGCGCGCGGCCCGAATGATTCGAACACTCCCTCTCTACATCGTCCGGCAGCACGTCGGCCCCTTCTTCTTCGGCATCGTCGTCATCACGTTCGTCCTCGTGATGGACCTGATCGTCGATTACCTCGATCTCTTCCTCGGGAGGGGCGTCGCCCTCACCACCGTCCTCGAGGTCTTCTTCCTCTCGCTCGGTTGGATGCTCGCGCTCTCGATCCCGATGGCGGTCCTCGTCGCGACGCTCATGGCGTACGGGCGGCTCTCGCAGGACCACGAGATCACGGCGATGCGCGCCGGCGGCGTCTCGTTCACGCAGATGCTCTTGCCGGTCTTCCTCGCGTCCGCGCTGCTCGCCGGAGGGCTTCTCGCGTACAACGACCAGGTCCTCCCGCGGGCGAACCACCGGCTCGCGAACCTCCTCATCGACATCCACCGCAAGAAGCCGGCCATCGCGATCCGCGAGGGCCGCTTCGTGAACATCCAGGGCTACTCGATCTACGTGGGGCGCCTCGACGAGCGGACCTCGCGGATGGAGGACGTGACGATCAACCGAAGCCGCGAGGGGAAGGAGGACGAGACGATCGTCGCGAAGCGCGGCCGCATGGAGACCTCGCCGGACGGGAACACGCTCACGCTCGACCTCGAGGAGGGGGAGATCCACCGGGTCGACGAGAAGGACCCGCGGCGTTACAACCGGCTCCGCTTCACGCGCCACCAACTGAACCTCCAGGGGATCGGGTCGGAGTTGACGCGGAGCGACCGGAAGCAGAAGGGCGACCGCGAGATGTCGATCCGCGAGATGAAGGCGCGGATCGCGGTCCTCGAGCGCGATCTCGCGGAGACGCGCGACAAGTGCCGGACGGAGGCCCTCGCCAGGGCGAGTAGCCTCGTGGGACGAGTCGGCGGCGAGGGGGCCACCGCGCGGCAGGACCTCTCGGGGCTGATCGCCGCCGTCGACCGCTGGCGGCGCCAGGAGCAATTGAAGACGCGCGAGCGGGCGCGCTTCGAGGTGGAGATCCAGAAGAAGCTCGCGATCCCCTGCGCGTGCTGGATCTTCATCCTGATCGGCGGGCCGCTCGGGATCCGCGTCGGGCGCGGCGGGATCGGAGTCGGCGCCGGGCTCTCGCTGGGCTTCTTCCTCTTGTACTACCTCTGCCTCGTGGGCGGCGAGGAGCTCGCCGATCGCCGCCTCGTCTCGCCGTTCGTCGCGATGTGGACCGCGAACATCCTCTTCACGGGCGTCGGCCTTGGGCTCATCCTCGGCCTCGTGAGACAAGGAACGGGCGTACGCCCGTGATCCGCCTCCACGATTCGTACCTCGCCGGCTCGTTCGCGGGGGCGCTCGCGATCGCGCTCGTCGCCTTCCTTTCGATCTTCGTGGTCGTCGACCTCTTCGAGAAGATCGACACGTACGTGGACAACAAGATCGGCGTCCCCACGATCCTTCAATACAACCTCTACAAGATCCCGCAGATCGTCCTCTTGGTCTTGCCGGTCGCGATGCTTCTCGGGTGTCTCTTCGGGATCGGAAGCCTGTCGCGCCGGAACGAGCTCCTCCCTCTGCAGAACGCGGGGCTCTCCGCGAACCGGATCCTCCTCCCCATCTACCTCTTCGGACTCGCGGTGAGCGTCCTCGCGTTCGTCGCCGGGGAGACGGTCCTTCCCAGGGCGAACGAGCGGCTGAACCGCGTCTGGCGGGAGGAGATCCGGAAGGAGCCGAAGACGCGCGTCGAGTCGCGGACGAACATGAACCTGCTCGGCGACGGGGGGCGCCTCTACCTCATCGGCCGCTACGACGCGCGGAGGAAGTCGATGCGCGACGTCGTGATCCAGAAGTTCGCGGAGAAGACGCTGGTGGAGCGGGTCGACGCGCGCGAGGCCGAGTGGCGCGACAACCACTGGGTCTTCCGGCGCGGGTTCCTGCGGCAGTTCCGCGAGGACTCCGAGGAGGCGAGCGCGTTCGAGGAGTTGATCATCCCCGACCTCAAGGAGACGCCGGAGGATTTCGCGCGGCCGGAGAAGGAGCCCGAGGAGATGAGCATCGGCGAACTGCGCGAGTTCGTGCGGCGGACGGTCGCGAGCGGCGGGACGGCGCTCAAGGAGGAGACCGAGCTGCACCTCAAAGTCTCTTTCCCGCTCTGCAACCTAATCCTCGTCTTGCTGGGGACGCCGATCGCGGCGCGGCGGAGGCGAAGCGGGCTCGCGGTGTCGTTCGCGCTCGCGGTGGGGATCGCGTTTCTCTACTACGGCGCGATCCGCGTCGGGCAGGCGCTCGGCCAGAACGAGACGCTCCCGCCGCTCCTCGCGGCGTGGGTCGGGAACCTCCTCTTCGGCGGCATCGCGGCGGTCTTGCTCGTGAAGAACGCGCGGTAGCGGACTCCTCGCTCGGCGGCTTCCTCGCTCTTCCGGCACGGTCCGGGCCTCTCGTCCCTCCCTCCCGCACGCTTTGCCGCCCGCTCGCCGCGCGGGCACCGCGCGATCTCGCGGGCACCCGGCAAAGTCGTGAGGAGCCGGAAGAGCGAGAAGCGCGCCTCGCGTAGTCCTCCCGCCCGCTGATCGCCCGGGCCACGATCGAGCCGGATACAGGACAAGAGTCAAATCCGCCGGGAAGCACCCTGTGGAGGCCCGGGTCGCGGTTGTCGCCCCGCGGCTCCGTCACAACTTCGCCGGGTTGGGGCCGGCGGGTGGCGCGAGCCAGGGATCCCGCCCGTGCGAGCGCGCACCACGAACGGGGAGTCGGTCGAGGAAGACCGTCGCTGGCGCGCGAGCATCGGGAGGGATGGCGAGCGTCAGGACCCGCCGGCCCCCCCCCTACGTCCCCATCTCCCACGACGCGAGGTACTTCTCCTGCTCGGGCGTCAAGCGGTCGATCGCGATCCCCATGCTCGCGAGCTTGAGGCGCGCCACCTCGGCGTCGATCGGCGCCGGCACGACGTAGACCTTGCGCTCGAGGCGCCGCCCCTCGCGGACGACGTGCTCGGCCGAGAGCGCCTGGTTCGCGAACGACATGTCCATCACGCTCGCCGGGTGCCCCTCCGCCGCCGAGAGGTTCACGAGCCGCCCCTCGGCGATCACGAAGATCTTCCGCCCGTCCTTCATCGCGTACTCGCGGACGTTTGCGCGCGCCTCGCGCGTCGACGCCGCGATCTTCTCGAGCGTCTCGAGGTCGATCTCGACGTTGAAGTGCCCGCTGTTCGCGAGGATCGCGCCGTCCTTCATGACGCGGAAGTGCTCCTCGCGCACGACGTGGAGGTTGCCGGTGAGCGTGACGAAGATGTCGCCCTCGCGCGCGGCGTCGGCGATCGGCATCACGCGGAACCCATCCATCACCGCCTCGAGCGCGCGGAGCGGGCTCACCTCGACGACGATGACGTCCGCGCCCATCCCCTTCGCGCGCGTCGCGACGCCGCGCCCGCACCAGCCGTAGCCCACCACAACGAAGCGCCGCCCCGCGAGGAGCGCGTTCGTCGCGCGCAGGATCCCGTCGATCGTGCTCTGCCCGGTCCCGTAGCGGTTGTCGAAGAGGTGCTTCGTCTGCGCGTCGTTCACCGCGATGATCGGGTAGCGGAGGACGCCCTTCTCCGCCATCGCGCGCAGGCGGATGACGCCGGTCGTCGTCTCCTCCGTGCCGCCGATCACGCCGGCGATCAGATCGTCGCGGCTGGAGTGGAGGCTCGAGACCAGGTCAGCGCCGTCGTCCATCGTGATCGTCGGCTTCACGTCGAGCGCGCGGTTGATGTGATCGTAGTAGCCGTCCTTGTCGATTCCGCGCCGCGCGAAGACGCTCACGCCGTAGTCGACCGCGAGCGAGGCCGCCACGTCATCCTGCGTCGAGAGCGGGTTCGAGGCGCAGAGCGCGACCTCGGCGCCGCCCTCGGCGAGCGTCCGCGCGAGGTTCGCCGTCTCGCTCGTCACGTGGAGGCACGCCGCGAGGCGCTGCCCCTTGAGCGGCTTCTCCCGCGAGAAGCGCTCCCGGATCTGCCGGAGGACCGGCATGTCCCTCTCGGCCCACTCGATCTTCAGACGCCCCTCCCGCGAGAGGCCCTTGTCCTTCACGTCGTATGGCATCGATGCGTCGTCCTTATCCTCGCGCCAGTTCCTGCGCGCGATCAGTCCGTTCCCAGGTGAAGTCCCTGTCCTCGCGCCCGAAGTGGCCGTAGGCCGCCGTCTTGGCGTAGATGGGACGCCGAAGTTCCAGATGGTCGATGATGCCGAGCGGGGTGAGCGGGAAGGATCTCCGCACGAGATCGACGAGCGCCTCGCTCGACCGCTTGCCGGTGCCGAACGTCTCGACGGCGACGGAGGTCGGCTCCGACTCGCCGATCACGTACGAGAGCGCCACCTCGCAGCGGGTCGCGAGCCCTGCCGCGACGAGGTTTTTCGCGATGTAGCGCGCCATGTACGACGCGGACCTGTCGACTTTCGTCGGGTCCTTGCCGCTGAAGGCTCCGCCGCCGTGGTGTCCCACGCCGCCGTACGTGTCGACGATGATCTTGCGGCCCGTGAGCCCCGCGTCGCCCTGGGGGCCGCCGCGCACAAACCGACCGGTCGGGTTGATGTGGTATTTCACGCCGCGCGTCTCGAGGCCCGGCGGGATGAGCGGCTTCACGACCTCTTCGATCACGGCCTCCGAGAGCGCGGCGTGGCTCACCTCGGGCGCGTGCTGCGCCGAGACGACCACCGCGCGGAGCGCCACGGGCTTCGCGGCCTCGTACTCGATCGTGACCTGCGACTTTCCGTCCGGACGCAGGAACGGGAGGCGGTTGCTCCGCCGCGTCTCGGCGAGGCGCGCGCAAAGACGGTGCGCGAGGAGGATCGGCATCGGCATCATTTCGGGGGTCTCGTTCGAGGCGTAGCCGAACATGAGGCCCTGGTCGCCGGCGCCCCCTTTGTCGACGCCGAGCGCGATGTCGGGCGACTGCTCGTCGATCGACGAGATCACCGCGCACGTCTCGTGGTCGAACCCGAACGCCGGGTCCGTGTAGCCGATGCGCTTGATCGTCTCGCGGACGATCTTCGGGATCTCGACGTACGTGCGCGTCGTGATCTCGCCGCCGATCAACGCGAGCCCCGTGGTGACGAACGTCTCGCACGCGACGCGCGCGAGCGGGTCGCGCGCGATGATCGCGTCGAGGATGCTGTCCGAGATCTGGTCGGCCAGCTTGTCCGGATGCCCTTCGGTCACCGACTCCGAGGTGATGAGTTTCCTCTCTGCCATGAAGTTCTCCTGTTCAGCCCATGGGGTTCAGCCGAGGACGACTTCCGAGTCGTCCCCGACGTCGACGTTTCGGAACGCCCCGCGGACGACCGCGTTCTCGCCCAGGAGCGAGCCCTCGAGCACGCTCCTCTCGACGCACGCGTTCCGCCCGACGATGCTGTCGCGGACGACGCTGTCGCGGATCGCCGCGCCCGACGACACGGTGACGTAAGGGCCGACGACCGAGCGCTCGACGCGGGCGTTCGGCGCGATCGAGACGGGCGGCACGACGACCGAGCCGTCGATCCGCGCGTCCGCGCCCCGCTGCGCGAGGAGGAAGCGGTTCGTCGCGAGGAGCGTCTCCTTCTTGCCGCAATCGTACCACCCGTCGAGGCGGAACGTGCCGATCTTCTCCCCGCGGTCGATCATCCGCTGCAGCGCGTCCGTCAATTGGAACTCGCCCTTCGTCGTGACGCCGCTCTCGACGACCTCGGTGACGCACTCGCCGAGGAGCCTCGCGTTCGTGAAGTAGTAGACGCCGGCGATCGCGAGGTTCGAGACGGGACGGTCCGGCTTCTCGACCATCCGGGCGACGAAGCCGTTCTCGAGAACGACCACGCCGAACCGCTCCGGGTCCACGACTTCCATCACGCCGATCGAGGACCAGGGCTTTCCGATCACCGCGCCGAGGTCCGCCTGGAAGATGGTGTCGCCGAGGATCACGAGCACCGGCTCGGGCTTCGCGAGCGCCTCGCGCGCCGTGTAGATCGCGTGGCCGAGGCCGCGCCGCTCCTCCTGCGTCACGTAGCGGACGCGGAGGTTCGGGTGGGTCTCCCCCACGTGCTCGATCACCCGGTTTCCCATGTAGCCGATCACCATCACGACCTCGTCGGGCCGCAACGGCACCACGGCGTCCAGGATGTGGCCGAGGATCGACTTGCCGGCCACCGTGATGAGCGCCTTGGGAATCGTGTGCGTGTGAGGCCTGAGGCGCGTGCCGATGCCGGCGACCGGGATGATGACGTTCACGAAACGAACGGGCTCCTCTCTCGCGCCGCGGCGCGAACCACGGAGTTTAGCATAACGTTCTCGACGATCTCAACGATCACGATGCCGATGGGTCGGCCATGGCCCGGGTCAGCGCGGACCGGCGCGTCGCGACAGGGTACGTCATAGATAGATCTTCAGGTGCGGCAGATTCTTCTCGACGTAGTCCCGCACGTGCGCCCGCGCCTCGCGGCCCGTCTGCATCTTGAGGAGCGCGCGGGCAAGCAAGCGGAGGTCCTCGAACTTGACGGAGCGGATGACGCTCTTGAGTTGCGGCACCATGAACGGCGTCGTCGAGATCTCGTCGACGCCGAGCCCGATCAGGAAGAGGAGGGCCAGCGGTTCGCTCGCCATCTCGCCGCAGACTCCGACCCAGATCCGCGCCTTGTGCGCGGAGTCCACGACGCCGTGGATCGTGCGGAGCACAGCCGGCTGGAACGGTTCGTAGAGGGGCGCCAGCCGCTCGTTCCCGCGGTCGATCGCGAGCGTGTACTGGATGAGGTCGTTCGTGCCGATCGAGAAGAAGTCGACCTCGCGCGCGAAGCTCTCCGCGAGGATGGCCGCGGCCGGTGTCTCCACCATGATCCCGATCTCGATCCCTTCGTCGAACGGGATCCCACGCTCGGCGAGCTCGCGCTGGGCCTCGCGGCAGACCGCGCGCGCCTCCGCCAACTCCTCGAGCGTGCTCACCATCGGGAACATGACGCGGACGTTCCGCCGCGCGCTCGCCCGGAGGATCGCGCGGAGTTGCGCGCGGAAATGCGCGCGCTCGCGCAGCGAGAGCCGGATCCCCCTGAGCCCCAGGAACGGGTTCTTCTCCTTGGCGTAATCGCTCGGGAACACCTTGTCCCCGCCAAGGTCGAGCGTCCGGAAGATCACCTTGTCGGGCGCCACCTTCTCGGCCGCCGTCTCGTAGACGTGGTACTGCTCCTCCTCCGAGGGAACGCCTCCCTTCGCGAGAAAGAGGAACTCGGTCCGGTAGAGCCCGATCCCGCGCGCCCCCTTCGCGATCGCGAGATCGACCTCGTTCGGGAGGTCGATGTTCACGGAGAGCTCGAACGCGTGGTGGTCCTGCGTGACGGCCGGCTGGTCGGCAAGCGACGTGAGCGCCGACTCGAGCCGCTCGTAGGCCTTCTCCTCCTCCTTGTACTTCCTGAGCGTCTTCTCGGTCGGGCGGCAGACGATCGTCCCGCGCGTGCCGTCCACGATCACGAGCTCTTGATCGCGCAGGATCTCGGTCGCCCCCTCGACCCCGACGACGGCGGGAATGCCGAGCGAGCGAGCGAGGATCGCGGCGTGCGAGGTCTTTCCGCCCGCGTCCGACAGGAACGCCGCCACCTTCTTCTTGGGGAGCGACATCGTCTCGGATGGCGACAACTCCTTCGCGACGACGACGGAGTTCGCCTTGAGGTTCGCGACGCGCGTGGCGCCCGTCCCCACGAGCCGGCGGAGGACCCTGCGGCGGACGTCGCGGAGGTCGCCCGCGCGGTCCCGGAGGTACTCGCTCTCGCGCGCGAGGAGCGCGCCGATCGCGTCGTTCACCACGTCGTGGAAGCCGCTCTCCGCGTTCACGCGGGCGCTCGCGATCCGGCTCACGGTCTGGGCGATGACCGAGTCGTCCTCGAGGATCAGGAGGTGGGCGTCGAGGATCCGGGCGAGGTCCTCCCCCACCTGCCCCACCGCCGCCTTCCGCAGGCCGCGCAACTCGGACCGCGCCGCCTCGACCGCGTCGAGGAAGCGCTTCGACTCGGCGGCGACCCCATCGGCCCCCACCTGGCGCGTCTCGAAATCGACGTCGCCCCCGCCGAGCAGGTGGACGCGTCCGATCGCGATGCCCGGCGAGACGGCGATCCCCTGGAGATGGATCTCGCGGACGCTCTTCCCGCGCCCGGAGCGGGCGGCTTTCCGCGCTCCCTCCTCCTCGACCGTGTCGTGCTCGGGCGTCGTCATCATGTCTCTCCGAAGCCGCTTTCGAACAATTCCTCGAGGGCCGCGAGGGCCGCCGCCTCGTCGGGGCCGCTCGTCCGGATCACGACCTCAGCGCCCTGCCCCGCCGCGAGCCCGAGGAGCCCCATGATGCTCTTCCCGTTCGCCTCGTACGAGCCGTGCTGCAGGGTGATCTCGGACTGATACTGCGACGCCGTCTGGGCGATCCGGGACGCCGGACGGGCGTGGAGCCCCACGGAGTTCACGATCGTCACCGTCTTCTCTCGCAATGGCACCGTCCCACGCGGACCCCTAACAGGACGCCCGCCCCCGAAGGCCTAGTCGGAGGCGTCGCGAGCCCCGCCGAGCCACTCGCGGTCGTTCTTCATCCCTTGGATCAGGCTGTCGTTGAGCTGGGCGGCCGAGTGGACGCCGTGCGTCTTGAGCAGGTGGTTGAGCGCCACGACCTCGGCAACGACGGTGATGTTCTTGCCCGGAACGATCGGGATCGTGACGACCGGGACCTTCACGCCCAGGATCGCCCGCATCTCCTCGTCGAGGCCGAGCCGATCGTACTCGACGTCCGTCCCCCACTCCTTGAGGACGATCTCGACGTCGATCTGCTTGCGCGGCCGGATCGCGCGGATCCCGAACATGCTCCGGACGTCGATGATCCCGATCCCGCGGATCTCCATGTGGTACTTCAGGCGCTCGTTCGACGTCCCGAGGAGGAGCCCCTTCTGGCCCCTCGTGATGATCACCATGTCGTCGGCGACGAGGCGGTGCCCTCTCTCGACGAGGTCGAGGGCGCACTCGCTCTTCCCGATTCCGCTCTTGCCGGTGATGAGGAGGCCGACGCCGTACACGTCGACGAGCGAGCCGTGCACCATCGCGCGCGGGGCGAAGACGTCGGTCAGGTAGGAGGTGAGCTGGTGGATGAACGGCGTCGTCGAGAGAGGGGTGCGGAAGACGGGCGTCCCCTTCTCCTCGGCGACCGCGAGAAGGTACGGTGGGACGGTGAGCGACTTCGTGACGATGATCGCGGGGAGGTCGTAGTCGAGGAGGCGCGAGATCGCCTGCCGACGGCTCTCCTCCGTGAGCGTGTTGAGGAAGAGGACTTCGGTCTCGCCGAGGATCTGGATCCGCTCGTAGAGGAAGTTCTCGCGGAACCCCGCGAGGCAGAGCCCCGGACGGTTCACGTCGCTCACGGTGATCGGGAGTCTCCCCTTGAGGCACGACGTGAGCGGGTCGAGGCCGAGCTCCGGCCCCTTCTCCGTCAGGAGCTGGTCGGCGGAGATCCCCTTGATCGGACGCGTCTCGACGACGCGGTTCGGGGCGGTCGTGTCGTCCTTCACGGCTCGAGCATCCGCTTCCCCGCCGACGCGCTCTTCTTGGTGAGGAGCTTGTCCTTGTGGCGCTTCACCTGCGACTCGAGCTTCTCGACGACTTGGTCGATCGCGGCGTACATGTCGGCGGACTCGTCCCGCCCCGCCACGTCGAGCCCGTCGCCGTGGAGCGTGATCTCGGCGATGTGCCGGTACTTCTCGACCGAGAGGATCACGTGCGCCTCGAGGAGCGGGTAGCCGTATTTCTTCAGGCGGCTCAGCCTCTCCTCGACGTGCTCCTTGAGCTCGGGGGTCAATTCGAAGTGACGGGCAGTGGTCTTGACCAGCATCGCCTCCTCCTTGTCTAGAACCGCTTCCGCATCCGCGCTGGCAGGATCTGAAGTTGCTCCCGGTACTTCGCGACCGTCCGCCGGGCGATGTTGAGCCCGTCCCTCTGGAGGATCTCGACGATCTTCTGGTCGCTCAGAGGATGGCCCGAGTCCTCCGCCCGCACCAGCTCCGCGATCCGCATCTTCACGTTCTTGCTCGAGACGTCGTCCCCCGTGTTCGACTTGAGGCCGCTCGAGAAGAAGTACTTGAGCTCGAACACGCCGTGCGGCGTCTGCACGTACTTGTTCGTCGTGACTCGGCTCACGGTCGACTCGTGCATCCCGATCTGCTCGGCTACCTGCTGGAGCGTGAGCGGCTTCAGGAAGCGCGCCCCGTGCTCGAAGAAGTCCCACTGCGTGCGGACGATGCACTCCATCACCTTGACCATCGTGCGGCGGCGCTGCTCGATCGTCCGGATGAGCCACTTCGCGGAGTCGAGTTTCTCCTTGATGAACTCGCGCTCCTTCTTGTCGCCCCCCTTCCCGTTCGCGAGCACCCGGTTGTAGGCCCTGCTGATGCGGAGTCGCGGGATGTTCCGGTCGTTCAGGAAGACGACGAACTCTTCGTCCACTCGATCGACGACGAGGTCGGGCGTCACGTAGCGGGCGTCGGCGATCGAGATGGCGTGGCCGGGCTTCGGGTCGAGCTTCCCGAGGATCTCCGTCGCCTCCTGGATCTCGGCGGGGCTCACCTTCAACTTCCGGGCGATCTCGAGCGAGCGGCGCTGCACGAGGTCCTCGAACTGCTCGCTCACGATCCGCTCGACGAGGGTCCCGGTGAGCCCCTTCGCGCGGATCTGGATCATGAGGCACTCGCGGAGGTCGCGCGCGCCGACGCCCGCCGGCTCGAGCCCCTGGATGATCGCGAGCGCCTCCTCGACGCGCGCCGGCTCGACCCCGAGGTCTTTCGCGATCTCGTCGACCGGCAGCGTCAGGAACCCGGAATCGTCGAGGCTCCCGATCAGGTACTCGCCGATCCGCGTGAGCTCCGGGTCCGTCGTGATGATCCGGAACTGCGACAGGAGGTGGTCGTAGAACGTCTGCTTCGCCGGCGGGACTTTCTCGAAGAAGTCCTCCGAGGGCTTCTCGACGTAGTTGTGCGCGTGCTCGTACGGGTCCGGGAAGAACTCGTCCCAGTCGATGTCCTCCGCGGGCGCCTTCTCCTCCTCGGACTTCTCTTGCGCCTTGTCGAAGATCTCGTCCTCGTCTCCGGATGCGGGCGCCGCCTCGTCGCCTTCTCCCTCTTCGCGCAGTTCGTCCTCCTCCTCGAGGAGCGGGTTCTGCATCATCTCCTGCTTGAGCACCTGCTGGAGCTCGAGCGCCGGCATCTGGAGGAGCTTGAGCGCCTGCTGGAGCTTGGGCGTCATCACCAGCTTCTGACGCATCTGGAGCTGGAGGCTGGCCTTCATTTCCATGGCGCGTTCATCCCCCCCGAGGACGCCCTAAAGACTGAACCGCTCGCCGAGGTACACCTCTCGCGCCGCCGGGTCTCGCGCGAGGTCCTCCGCGGTGCCCGAGAGGAGGACCTTCCCCTCGAACATGATGTAGGCGCGATCCGTGATCGACAGGGTCTCGCGCACGTTGTGGTCCGTGATCAGGATGCCGAGGCCTTTCGCGCGGAGCTGCGAGATGATCTCCTGGATCTCCTGGACGGCGATCGGGTCGATCCCCGCGAACGGCTCGTCCAGGAGAAGGATCGACGGATCCGTCACCAGCGCGCGCGAGATCTCCACGCGACGTCTCTCGCCGCCGGAGAGAGTGTATCCCTTCTGGCCCGCGAGGTGCGTGAGGTGGAACTCCTCGAGGAGGCCGTCGAGGCGGCGCCGTTTCTCGGCGCCGTCGACCGCGAGCGTCTCGAGGATCGCGAGCAGGTTCTCGCGCACCGTGAGGCGCCGGAAGATCGACGGCTCCTGCGAGAGGTAGCCGATGCCGAGCCGAGCGCGCTGGTACATCGGAAGCCCCGTGATCTCCTTCCCGTCGAGCAGGATCCGCCCCGCCTTCGGACGGATGATCCCGACGATCATGTGAAACGTCGTGGTCTTCCCCGCGCCGTTCGGCCCGAGGAGCCCGACCACGTCGCCGCGCTTCACGTCGAAGCTGACGTCGCTCACGACCTCGCGCCGGCGGTAGTCCTTCGCGAGGTGTTCCGTCTCTAGCAACGCGCCCCCTGCGCCCCGCTCGCCCTACGGCGCCGAGCGGGTCCCGCTGACCCGGACGCGCGATTTCACGACCGCCGTGGTGAGGTCGGGGGTCGACTCGAGCCCGAATCCCGTGAGCCGCTCGCCGGCGCGCTCGATCTCCACGTAGGCGTCCGTCGTGACCCGCCCCGAGACATCCGACCAGGTCAGCCGCTCCGTCCGGAGCTCGGCCCCGTCCTTCCCTTCCAGGACGACGTTCGTCTCGACGTCCATCCGGTTCTCTTTCTGGAGGATCTTTCCCCTCCCGGCGGTGAGGCGCCCGGACGGCGCGCCCGTCGAGTCGTAGAAATCCATCCGGAGGTCGGTGAGGACCACCGTGTCTCCTCCCTCGAACACCTCGGCGACCGCGGCCTTGAGGTCCCACCGCTTGATCCCGCCCTCGCTCCGCGTGAGGAGGAAGCCCTGCGACACCTGCTCGGGGCTCGCGACCACGGCCTGGTTCTCGGCCTCGCGCGCGTCGCGGCCCGAGCAGCCGGCGGCGGCCGCGCCGAGGAGGAGGAGCGCGGCGAGGCGGCCGAACGCCGAGCGCGCGGTGACGATCGCCGTCGCGCGCGCGCTCACGCCGGGTCCCTTCTCGCCGGCCAGCGGTCGTGCATCCAGAGCCACTGGTCGGGGAACTCGCGGATGAACGCCTCGAGCGCCGCGGCCGCGCGGCGCACGCCCTCCTCGACGTCGCGCGCCGACTCGTCGGTCGCGCCGAGCGCGAGCGGCTCGCGGATTTCCGCCGCGTAGCGGCCGTCCGCGGCGCGGACGATCGCCATCGGGACGACGGCGGCGCCGGTGCGGAGCGCGAGGCGGATCGGGCCGGCGGCGACGTGGCTCGTGCGCCCGAGGAACGGGACCGCGACCCCTTCGTCGCGCGTGTGGAGATCGATCAGCGTGCCGAGCATCTCGCCTCGCTGGAGGACTCCGAGCGCCTCCCGCGTCGCGCCGGGCGTCCCCTTCACGATCGTGCCGACCCCCCAGCGCCGCCGCGCCCCGACGAGATAACGGCCGAGACGCGGGTCGTAGAGTTCCGCGGCGACGGCGGTCACGGGGACGCCGCGCGCCGCGAGGGCCGCGGCGAAGACCTCCCAGTTCCCGAGGTGCGGGGCGATCGCGACGACGCCACGTCCGCGCGCGAGCGCCGCCTCGAGCCGGCCGAAGCCGTGGATCTCGACGAGGTCGAGGAGGGCGGCGCGCGACACGCGGCGCAGGAGCGGGACGTCGGCCGCGCATCGGCCGACCGCGCGGAACGACGCGAGAGCGACGCGGCGCGCGGCGGGCGGCGTCAACTCCGGGAACACGCGCGCCACGTTCGCGATCGCGCGGCGCCGGAGCCGCGGGAAGAGCGTGAAGAGCGCGCTCGCCGCGCCGCCGTACAGCGCACCGCTCGCGAACCGCGGGAGGATCTCTCCGGCGAAGAGCCCCGGCCTCCCGACGGCGTAGAGGACCTCGCGCCGCGCGACGCGACCCAGCGCCCGCAGGCTCCACGGCGAGAGAACCGGGAGCCGTTCCGTGCGGAGCATCACTGTGTCCCCTCGATCACGCATCGACTGGTCGGCCTCGCTGGAAAGTCCCGCGCTGCCACCACGGGATCAGGTCACACCCCGCAATGTAGAAGAAAACGGCGGCACGGTCAAGCAACTACTGTGCCAGGGCTGTCTTACGTGATCCCCGCCTGCAGGCAGTCGTAGAGGTGGATGAGGCCTTCCGGTCGTCCGTCTCCGTCGACGACGACGAGGCACGTTATCCTCTTGTTCGGCCCCTCTTCCATTTTCTTGAGAGCGCGCGCGACGAGCTCGTCCGCGTCGATCGTCTTCGGCGAGCGGGTCATCACGTCGCCGACGGGGAGACGCAGGATGTCGCCCCGCTTGAGGAGGATCCGCTTGAGATCGCCGTCCGTGAGGATTCCGGCGAGGCCGCCGGCGGCTCCGACGATCGTCGTGACGCCGAGCCGCTTCTCGAGGATCTCGAGGAGGGCCTGCTCGACGGTCGCCGTCTCCGGGACGACCGGCATGTCGGGAGGGCGGTGCATGACGTCGCGCACCTTGAGGAGGAGGCGGCGCCCGAGCGCGCCGCCCGGGTGGTTCTCCGCGAAGTCCTCGGGGCGGAGGCCGCGCGCGTCGAAGAGCGCGAGCGCGAGCGCGTCCCCCATCACGAGCGTCGCCGTCGTCGACGACGTCGGGATCATGTCGTAGCCGCACGCCTCCTCGGGGACCCCGACGTCGAGCACGACGTCCGCCCACCGCGCGAGCTGGGACGTGGCGTTTCCGGTCATGGCGACGATCGGCACGCCGAGACGCTTGAAGGTCGGGATCAGCGCCGCGAGCTCCTCCGAGGAGCCGGTCTTCGAGATCGCGATGACGAGGTCGTCCGCGCGCGCGATCCCGAGGTCGCCGTGGAGCGCCTCGACCGGATGGAGGAAGAGGGCCGACGCGCCGGTCGAGTTGAGCGTGGCGGCGATCTTTTTCCCGACGAGTCCGGACTTCCCGATCCCGGTGACGAGGATCTTCCCGCCGCGCGCGATCGTCGCGTGGAGGAGCGCGACCGCGCGCGCGAACGGCGCGCCGAGGCGCGCGGCGACCGCCGCGAGGGCGCGCTGCTCGACCGCGAAGATCTCGCGGGCGCGGCGAGCGAGGTCAGCCGGGTCGAGGGTCGCGGGCGGCGTCGCGTCCTTCCGCGTGGGCGCGCGGCTCACGCGAGCCCCTCCGCCGAGGCGACCCGACGCGCGCGGTCGATCGCCAGGAGCGACTCGAGGAGCCGCGGGAGCCGCTCGAGCGCGATCTGGCTCGCTGCGTCGCAGAGCGCCTTCGCGGGATCGGGGTGCGTTTCGAGGAAGAGCGCGTCGCAGCCGACCGCGACCGCCGCGCGCGCGAGCGCCGGGATGAACTCCGGCTCGCCGCCCGTGGGGTCCGCGCTCGGCCGCCCGTAAATACGGACCGCGTGCGTCGCGTCGAACACGACCGGGTAGCCGAGACGCGCGAGGATCGGGAGCGCGCGCATGTCGACGACGAGCTGCCGGTAGCCGAACGTCGTCCCCCGCTCGGTGACGAGGATCCGCGCGTTCCCCGTGCTCTCGATCTTGCGGACCGTGTTTTCCATGTCTTCGGGCGCGACGAATTGCCCCTTCTTCATGTTGACTGCGAGGCCCGTCTCGCCGCACGCGACCGCGAGGGAGGTCTGCTGCGAGAGGTAAGCGGGAATCTGGAGGACGTCGAGCGCCTCGGCGGCGGGCCCGACCTCGGAGACGCCGTGCACGTCCGAGAGAACGGTGACGCCGACCTCCTCGCGGACGCGCGCGAGGATCGCGAGCCCCTTCGCGAGCCCCGGCCCCTCGTAGAACTCGCGCGACGAGCGGTTGTCTTTCCGATAGGAGGACTTGTAGACGAATGGAAGTCCGAGCCGGGCGGCGATCTCCTTGAGCGCGCGCGCCGTCTCCAGCGCGAGGGCCTCCGACTCGATGACGCACGGGCCCGCGATGAGCGCGAGCGGGCCGCCCCCGCCGATCGTCGGGCCGCGCCCGTCGGCCCCGACGGGGATCGCGCGCGGCGCCGCGCTCACCCGCTCCCCTCCGCGACCGTGAACTCCGGGTCGAGCGAGACGCGCCCCGCGGCGCGCACGAACTCGCGGAAGAGCGGGTGCGCGCGGCTCGGGCGCGACTGGAACTCGGGGTGGAACTGGCACGCGAGGAACCACGGGTGATCGGGGACCTCGATCAACTCGACGAGATCGCGCTCCGGCTCGCGGCCGGTGAGCCGCATGCCGCGCGCCTCGAACGTGTCGGCGTACGCGTTGTTGAACTCGAAGCGGTGGCGGTGGCGCTCGTGCACCTCCGCGCGCCCGTACACCTCGCGCGCGATCGAGTCCTCGCGCAGCCGGCACAGTTGCGCGCCGAGCCGCATCGTGGCCCCCTTGTCGACGACGTGCCGCTGCTCGGGGAGGAGATGGATCACCGGGTGCGGCGTCTCCGGGTCGAACTCGCTCGAGTTCGCCCCCTCGAGTCCGCAGACGTTCCGCGCGTACTCGATCACCGCGCACTGCATCCCGAGGCAGAGGCCGAGGAACGGGACGCGCCGCTCGCGGGCGTAGCGGATCGCGCGCACCTTCCCCTCGATGCCGCGCCCGCCGAACCCGCCCGGCACGAGAATCCCCTGCACGCCGTCGAGCAGGAGGAGCGTCGCCGGGTCCTCGAGCGTCTCGGACTCGATCCACACGATGTCCACGCCGAGGTTGTTCTCGATCCCGCCGTGGCGGAGCGCTTCGACGACGGAGAGGTACGCGTCGGCGAGGTGCGTGTACTTGCCGCAGAGCGCGATCTTGACGCGCGCGGCCGGGTGGAGCGCGCGGTCGACCAGGAGGCGCCACGCCTCGAGGTCCGGCTGCGGCGCCTCGATCCCGAACGCGTCGACGACGAGCGCGTCGAGCCCCCCCTTGTGGAGGAGGAGCGGCACCTCGTAGATCGTCGCGACGTCCTTCGCCTCGATGACCGCCTCGGGCCGGACGTTCGTGAAGAGGGCGATCTTCTCGCGGATCGCGGTCGAGAGCGGCTTCTCGGTGCGGCAGACGGCGATGTCCGGCTGGATCCCGATCTCGAGGAGCTGCCGAACGCTGTGCTGCGTGGGCTTCGTCTTCAGTTCGCGCGCCGCGCCGATGAACGGAACGAGCGTGACGTGCACGAAGAGCGTGCGCTCGCGGCCCAATTCGAGGCGGAGTTGGCGGATCGCCTCGAGGAATGGGAGGCTCTCGATGTCGCCGACCGTTCCGCCGATCTCGACGATCACAACGTCCGCCCCCGACTCGCGGCCGAGGCCCGTGATGCGCGACTTGATCTCGTCGGTGATGTGCGGGATCACCTGGATCGTCGCGCCCAGGTAGTCGCCGCGCCGCTCGCGCTGGATCACCGCGTGGTAGACCTGTCCGGCGGTCGCGTTCGACGCGCGCGACAGCTCCGTGTCGAGAAAGCGCTCGTAGTGACCGAGGTCGAGGTCGGTCTCGGCGCCGTCCGCGGTGACGTACACCTCCCCGTGCTGGAACGGGTTCATCGTCCCCGGATCGACGTTGATATACGGGTCGAGCTTCTGGATGCTCACCGAGAGGCCGCGGCTCTTCAGGAGCCTCCCCAAGGAAGCCGCCACGATCCCCTTGCCCAGCGAGGACACGACGCCGCCCGTGACGAAGACGTATCGAACCATGTCACCTCCCTCGAAGAATGGCCTCGACCCTCTCCAGATCCTCCGGCGTGTCCACGTGCGGCGTCGCGCTAGGAACCGTCACGATTCGGATCGCGATCCCGTTCTCCAGCGCGCGCAATTGCTCGAGCCCCTCTGCCTTTTCCAGCGGCGAGGGGGAAAGGGCCACGAACTCGAAGAGCGTCTCCCGGGTGAACGTGTAGATCCCGATCTGCCGCCACCGCTCGATGCCGTCGCCAGCGCCCGCCGCGCCGTGCGCGTACGGGATCGGCGCCCGCGAGAAGTAAAGCGCGTTCCCCCGCCGGTCCGCAACGACCTTCGCGACGCCCGGATCGGATTCCTCGGCCGGGTCGGTGAGGCGCGTCGCGAGGGTCGCCATCCGCGGCGCGCCAGCCGCCGCCCCCGAGCCGGCTGAAACACTGGCGCCGCCCGCGCCACCCCCGCCGCCCGCCCCGCCCGCGAGGAATGGGGCGATCGCCGCCTCCACGTACTCGGGCGGGAGGAGCGGCAGATCTCCCTGCACGTTCACGATCACCTCGGCGTCGTGGCGCGCGCGCGCGACCTCGGCGACGCGGTCCGTCCCGCTCGGGTGGTCCCCGCGCGTCATCGCGACCTCCGCGCCGAAGCCGCGCGCGATCTCCGCGACCTCCGCGCTGTCCGTCGCGACGACGAGCGCGTCGAGGCCGCGCGCGCGCCGCGCCGCCTCGTACACCCAGCGCACGAGCGGCTTCCCGGCGAGCGGGGCGAGCGGCTTCCGCGGAAGCCGCGTCGAGCCGATCCGCGCGGGGATCACGCCGAGAACGATCAGCCTTCGAGTCACGCCCGCCTCCCTCCCGTCACACCGCCCCGGCCCGCGTGCGCCAAACCATCTCCACGCGCGCCTACGCCTTCGGGAGCTTCGCGATCGTCTCCCGCACCTCGTTCGCCGAGCGCTCGAGCGCCCGCCGCTCGTCGTCCGTCAACTTGAGCGTGACGATCCGCTCGACGCCCCCGCGCCCGATCACGACCGGCACGCCGAGGAAGACGCCCGAGATCCCGTACTCCCCCGTGAGGAACGCGGCCGCAGGCAGGAGCCGCCTCGTGTTCTTGAGGATCGACTCGACCATCACAGCGACCGACAGCCCCGGGGCGTAGTACGCGCTCCCCGTCTTGAGAAGCGCGACGATCTCCGCGCCCGCGTTCCGCGTCCGCTCGACGATCTTGTCGAGCGCCTCCTTCGGGAGGAGCTCCGTCACCGGCACGCCCGACACGTTCGCGTAGCGCGTGAGCGGCACCATCGAGTCGCCGTGCCCGCCGAGCACCATTGCCGCGACGTCGCCGACGGACACCCCGATTTCGGCCGCGAGGAACGAGCGGAAGCGCGCCGAATCGAGGACGCCTGCCATCCCCATCACGCGGTCCTTCGGGAAGCCGGTGACCTTCATCGCGTGGTACGCCATGACATCGAGCGGGTTCGACACCATGACGACGATCGCGCCCGGCGCGTGCTCGCGGATCTGCCGCGCGACGCCCCCCACGATCTCCGCGTTCGCGAGGAGGAGGTCGTCGCGGCTCATCCCGGGCTTCCGCGGGAGCCCCGACGTCACGACCACGACGTCCGAGCCCGCGATCGCCGCGAAGTCGTTCGAGCCCGTGAGCCGGCAGTCCGCCGCGTCGAGCGGCGACGCTTCGAACAGGTCGAGCGCCTTCCCCGCCGGCATCCCCTCGACGATGTCGACGAGCGTCACCTCCGCCGCGTAGCCGCCGCGCGCGACGTGGAGGGCGGCCGTCGCCCCGACGTTTCCGGCACCGATCACGCTGACTTTCGCCATCGATTCTCCTCGCGATCGCGCGCGCGATCGCCGCCACGTTTTCCTCAAAAGAGAGAGGAGGGAAGAGGCGTCCTCTTCCCTCCTCGATTCAGAGATCGAAACCTCGCTAGGAGGCTTGGACGCTGACTTCCTTCTTCGTGCGGCCGCGCCGCGCGTAGCGCACGTGGCCGTCGACGAGCGCGAAGAGCGTGTCGTCCTTCCCGATGCCGACGCCCGTGCCCGGAATGAACCGCGTGCCGCGCTGGCGCACGAGGATGCTCCCGGCGCTCACCATCTCGCCGCCGAAGCGCTTGACCCCGAGCCGTTGCGCGTTCGAGTCGCGCCCGTTCCGCGAGCTCCCGACGCCTTTCTTGTGGGCCATGACGAACTCCTTGACTGCGGGCTAGCCCGCGGAAATCTCCGTCACGCGGACGCGCGTGAAGTTCTGCCGGTGACCCTTCGTCCTCCGGTAGTTCTCGCGCCTCTGCAATTTGAACACGATGATCTTCTTCGCCTTCCCGTGAGCGATCACCTCGGCGCGGACGGTCACGCCCGCGACGGTCGGCTTGCCGACGCGAAGGTCCTTGCCGTCCGCGTAGAGGAGGACGGGCCCGAGGTCGACGGTCGAGCCGACCTCGGCGTCCATGAGGGGCACGGAGAGGAGCGCGCCGCTCTCGGCGCGGAACTGGTACCCGGCGTTCTCGATGATGGCGTACACGAAGCGACCTCCGAATGGCTCGGGTTGCGCGAAAACAACCTTTGAGTTTTTAACATTCCGGGAGGGGTGGCGTCAAGGGAGATTTCCGGGGGGCCTGAAAGCACTTTCCGCCTCGTCGTGCCCCGTCCTCGCTTCTTGCTGGAGCCTTCTGATGTCATTCTGGAGGTTCTTGGCGCGGGTCGGCTTCCTCGGCCTGCGGGCACGGTCCGGGGCCATCCCCGGCCCCTCCCTCCGGCACGCTTCGCCGCCCGGCGCCGCGACGCTTCGCGTCGCGGTCAGCGGGCACCCGGCGAAGTCGTGACGGGCCCGCAGACCGAGAAGACCGACCCGCGCCGACCCGACATGCTCACGTCACCGATAGAGAGCCTTGATGGACCCCCACGACGTCGCCTCCGTGGCGGTCGGAGGAAATCCCGCGAGCCAGTTCGCTATGTTCTGGAGGAGGAGTTCCTCCTCGTCGCGGAGGTTCTCCGGGTAGTAACTCGGGTGGAGAGGCGTGCTGTCCCCGGAGAAAACAACCCGGCCGAGTCCGGATTCATAGACCGCGAGAGTGGGAGGGAATGACAGGCATGTTGATGAGGACGCGTCATCGTCCCCTTGCCCGACGATTATGGCTGGGGCAGTTACCTGAAGGCAGCTGCCCGCGTAGTACCCGTACGAAGCGACGCCCTGCGTGATCGGATGACTCGCGAGAGTGTGGATTGTAGGCCAAAAGGCGCGTCCTTCGTTGTGGGTAGAGTCAACGACCATGTCGTTTCGGAATGTCGCGCCATAGGTAATCGACAGCGAGTTGATTCCCGTGGCCGGCTGTCTGTACTCATGAAATAGCCACAAGCCCCCGCCACTAGCAAGGAAGCCGTTTACCGCGGCCTGCTCCGCCGGAGTGAATGGCGTGACTTCGGGATAAGGGCCCTGATAGAGACTGGGAGGGATGATGAGGACGTCGTACACATCAAGAAGTTCGTCGGTGATCGGGGAACTCGTATTGCTCTGGACAGTCCAGCCTTGCGACACCAGGAAATCCGTGAACCCTCCCACGTGGAAGGACTCATGATGGGTGCGGTCGACAAGTAGACGCGCCGTCCCTTGGAGCGCGAAGACCTCCGGGCCCTGAGTCGCTCCCGGCGGAGGTTCCGCGACTCCCGGCAGACCATCGGCATCGAGGTCGGTCGGATCGGGGACCGGCTGCGCGGACGATTCGGAAGTCGGCAGGAGGACGAGGATGAGCGATGCCGCAATCGAGGCCACGGCTGCGTGCGAAAACCTCATGAGCTATTCACCTCGGGAGGGCGTGCACTGAGGATACACCAACGGAGTGCGTTGGTCGATCGGGTCAGTGCGGGGCGCGCGACCGCGAGGGCGGCTCTTCAGCGACTCGGCTTCTTCTCCAGGACGCCGGTCTCCCCCACGAGGAACTCGTTGCCCAGCTCGTCCACGCGGACCAGGCGATACCGTGAGCCGAGCCGGCCCTGCGCGTCGAAGTGCTCAGGCTTCTCTTCCTCGGTCGCGTCGGCGGCCCGCGTGGTGACGCTCGTCCACTGAGAGGTGGGCTCCGGGAAGATCCGCTCGAGCCGGAATCCCTTCGGGCCCGGGCCAACGGCCGGCTGAGGCCACGCGAGCAGCACGCCGCCCGAAGACTTCGGCGAGAGCCACGCCAGGAGGTCCGCCTGGAGCGCCACCTCGAGGATCGAGAAGACCGAGTCGGAGAGCGCGGCTCCGCTCGAGCCGGGCGCGCGCACGCGAACCTTCCCCGCCTTCGTCTGGATGTCCGGGACGGCCACGCGCGTCGGGCTCGCGACGGCGGCGCTCGCGAGCGGCGCAAACGTCAGCCCCCCGTCCATCGAGAGGTCGATGTCGACGGGCCCGCGCCCCGCCCACGTCACCACCTGGTCCGTCGCGGAGAGCCACACCTCGCCGCCGCGGGGCCCGGTGACGGCGATCTCGCTCGAGCCGAATAGGAGGTCGCCGCGCCCCTCGTCGTAGAGCGCGATCCGCGGGCCGGAGGCCGCCGTGCCGGGCACGTGCGAGGGATAGAGCCCCAACTCTCCGTCGCTCGCGAAGGTTTGGCGCCTCCACCCGCTGCTCGACTTCCACGCGTACCGCACGTCGCACGCCGGCGCGACGAAGTAGGCGATCGACGGCGCGCCGCTGGCCTCGATCGTGAGCCGCCCCGGAACGGCGGCGTCCGCGCCGAACGCGGGCCCATCGACGACGTCGTGGACCCACGTGGATCCGGACTTCACGACGTAGCCGAGGGCGCCCTCCCCCGAAGCCCAGTAGGCGATGTGCGGGACCCCCGCGCCGTCCACCGCGATCGACGGCGCCCATCCGGCGTCCCAGCCGGGCGGGTCGGCGAGCGTTTCGATCGACCATGCGGCGCCGCGCCGGGCCGCGTATCGCAGGCGCCCGTCTCCCGGGCCGGCCGAGAAGAAATATGCGATGTGAGGCGCGCCGGACGCGTCGAACGCGAGGGAAGAGAACCCGCCAGCGCCCGGCTCGGGATCGACCGCCTCTGCGCTCCAGGAGCCCCCCGCCCGGCGGGCGAACCGGAGGATCCCCTCACCGGCGTCCTGGTAACTGATCGCGGGGTTCCCCTGGGCGTCCACGGCGAGGGAGACGACGCCTCGCGTGCTCCCCTCAGTGTCCGCCGTCTCGATCGCCCACGCTCCGCCATTCTTCCGGGCGAACATGAGGTCGCCCCCCGCGGAGTTGTACGCGATGCTCGGTACGCCCGAGGCGTCGACCTGGATCGAGCTCGAGATCTGGCCTCCGGGGTCGGCGACCGAGACCGACGCGTCGACGACCTCGACGGTCCACGCGAGATCTTCGCCCTCCGCCGCGTACTTCAGGGCGCCCGCCGTGCCGTCCCCGTAGCTCACATGCGAGCGGCCCGACGCGTCCACGGCGAGCGACGGCATGATGCCCACGTTTCCGAGCGTGTCGACGGGGAGCACGCGGAAGCCAAGCCCCGCGACCGCGGGCCGCGCGAGGGCGAGAACGGCGAAGAGAGCGAGCGAGACGGGAAGTCTCGGCGAGGAGATCGATCGGCGCATCGGGGGCCCTCCTGACGGGTGAGGCTCCATTGTCACCCGACCCCCGGGGAGGATTCAAGAGCGCGGATTGAGGCGCCGGGCCGGCGGGTGGCACGAGGGGGCCCCGTCGACCGGCCCGGAGCGAGCGCGGCGCGGGCTGGGAGTGTCCTCCGCGGGCCCGTCACGACTTTGCCGGGTGCCCGCGAGATCGCGCGGTCTCCGCGCGACGAGCGGGCGGCAAAGCGTGCCAGAGGGAGGGGCCGCGCCGCGGCCCCGGACCGTGCCCGCGGAGGGCACTCCCGGCCCGCGCCACCGCGAGGTTCCCGAGCGACAGGACCCGCCGGCCCGCCCCCCCTAGTACGCGATCTGCTCGGTGATGTCCTCGTTGCTCGTGAGCGACACGAGCCGCAGGTCGTCGCGCAGCAACTTCTCGTCCTCGACGATCTCGATCTCCATCCGAAGTTCCTTCTCGATCTGCCGGAGCCGCGCGAGCCCCTCCCCCAGGTAGTAGTCCCGCACGTCGGGCGCGACCACGATCCGGAGCCGCCGCTCGTTCGAGTACGCCGCCGCCCGCCGGATGTAGCGCTCGATCTTGTTCGCCATCGAGGCGAGCGACAGGATCTTCCCAGTCCCGTCGCAATGCGGGCACGGGTCCGAGAAGAAGTGGAGGAGCCCCGGCCGCACGCGCTGCCGCGTCATCTCGACGAGCCCCAACTCCGACACGCGGAGCGTCTTCGTCCGCGACCGGTCGCGCTTCAAGCCCGTCCGGAGCGAATCGACCACCTTGATCCGGTTCGACTCCTTCTCCATGTCGATGAAGTCGATCACGATGATCCCGCCGATGTCCCGGAGCCTCAGTTGCCGCGCGATCTCCTTCGCCGCCTCCATGTTCGTGAGGAAGATCGTCTCCTCCTGGTTCGACTGCCCCGTGAAGCGCCCCGTGTTCACGTCGATCGTCACGAGCGCCTCCGTGTGGTCGACGACGATGAACCCCCCCTTCTTGAGCCAGATCTTCCGGTGGAGCGTCTTCTCGATCTCGCTCTCGATGTCGTACGCGTCGAAGATCGGCGTCTCTTCCTTGTAGAGCTTCACGCGGTCGAACAGCTCCGGCGCGATCGACTTCAAGTACCCGAGGATCTGCTTGTGGTCCGCCTTCGAGTCGATCACGAGCCGCTCGACGTCCTCGCTGAAGAGGTCGCGGATGAGGCGCGTCGTGAGGTCGAGCTCCCTGTGGAGAAGCGCCGGCGCGCGCGCCCCCTCCGCCGACTTCTCGATCTTCTTCCACTGCTGGGTGAGAAACTTCACGTCCGCCATCAACTCCTTGTCGGTCTTTCCCTCGGCGGCGGTGCGGACGATGAGCCCGAGGCCGGCCGGCGCCACCTCGCCGACGAGGCTCCGCAGGCGCTGCCGCTCGGGGCGCTCCTCGATCTTCCGCGACACCCCGACGTGCCCCGATTGCGGCGTGAGCACGATGAAGCGCCCCGGCAATGAGATCTGCGTCGTGACGCGCGGCCCCTTCGTCCCGATCGGCTCCTTCGTCACCTGGACGACGATCTCCTGCCCCTTCTTGAGGACGTCCTCGATGGGCTGGAATCGCTCGGGGCGCCGATCGCGCGCGGCCGGCTCGCCCTCCGCGTCATCCATCTCCATGAGGTCCGCGAACTCCTCCGTCACGCCGACCGTGTCGGAGACGTGGAGGAACGCGGACTTCTCGAGGCCGATGTCGACGAAGGCGGCCTGCATTCCGGGGAGGACGGCGTTCACCTTCCCCTTGAAGACGTTGCCGACGATCCGCTCCTGGTCGACGCGGTCGATCAGGAACTCGACGAGGACGTGGTCCTCCAGGATCGCGATGCGGGTCTCGTGCGGGGTCGCGTTGACGATGATCTCGATGGGCAAGTCGGTTCTCCCTGCGCGGACATCACGGGCCCGCGCGGTAGAGGCGCCTCTCCTCGATGCGGCGGAAGACGCCTTCGGGCAAGAGGAATCGGTAAGGGCGGCCGTCGCGGATCCGCGAGCGGATCTCGGCCGAAGAAATATCGATGAGCGGAGTGTCGAGGACCTCCACCGAGCGGCGGAGATCCGACGAGACAGCGCCGACATCGTAACCAATCCGTGGGAAGACGGCGAGACGGGTGGAACGGACGATCTCCTCCGGCGAGCGCCAGCCCGGGAGGTCGAGCAGGCTGTCCGCGCCGAGGAGGAGGAACGTCTCCGAGGCGGGCGGGAGTGCCGCGCGCACCCGGCGGATCGTCTCGACGGTGTACGAGGGGCCCTCGCGGTCGAGGTCGAGGCGCGACAACTCGAAACCGCGGCTTCCGGCGAGCGCGATCTCGAGGAGGGCGGCCCGCTCCTCGCCGTCGAGGAGCGCCGCCGCCTCCTTGTGCGGTGGCACGCGCGCCGGGACGAAGAGGACGCTGTCGAGCGAGAGGAGTGCGCGCGCCTCGTCCGCCTGGATCAGGTGCCCGAGGTGAACCGGGTTGAAGGAGCCCCCGAACACGCCGACCCGGGGCGCGCCCGACCCGCCGCCGCCCGGCGGGCTCACGGGCATCTCCTCCGAGCCTCGATCGCCTGGATCCGCTCGAGGCTCGAGCGGGCGAGGTCGCCCGTCGAGTCGCGCTCCACGACCGCGCGGTACGCGGCGAGCGCCTCGTCCGCGCGCTCCTCCTCGCAGAGCGCCTCGGCCATCCCGAACTGAGCGGCCGCGCACCACGGCGTGTCGGCGTATTCGCGCAGGACGGTCTCGAAGTGGACGCGCGCCGCCGGCCCATCTTGTAGTCGCAGGTAGAGCCGGCCGTTCTCGTACTCCTTCTTCGCGAGTTGGCTCCGCGAGATCACCAAAAGCGACTCCGCCTCGGGCGCGAGCGCGCTCCCGGGGAACTTCCTCAGGAACTCGCGGAGCCGGTCGATCGCCTGATACGTCGTGGTCTGCTCGAGTTGCGACGCCCGGATCTGGCCGACGTACGCCTCGGCGATCGCGAGGGACGCGTCGTCGGCCCAATCCGATTCGGGGTACTCGCGCACGACGACGCCCAACTCGCGCTCCGCCGATGGGATGTCCTCGAGTCCGGCGTACGCGCGCCCGAGCCCGTACTGGACCTCGGGGAACTGCGCGGTGCCCCGGTACACGCCGGCGAGGATGCGGAACTTCTCCACGGCGCGCCCCCACTTCCTCGCCTCGAGGTCCGCGCGCGCCGAGTCGAGCTTCTGGTCGGTCGTGAGCTCGAGGAAACCGCTCCGCCACCCGCAGCCGGGCGCGACGGACGCCATCGCGAGCGCCCCGGCGAGGCCGAGGGCGGCGCGCATCCCCCCCGCCCCGAGGAGGCTCCTATTCCCCACTCTGGTTCGAATAGAAGAGGAACACGAGCCCGCCGACGATCCCGGCGACGATGAGGGGCTCGTAGAGGCGCGCCAGCGTGCCGGGCTCTCTCTCCGGCTTCGCGAACGCGTACGACTTGCTCTCGAGGGCGTCGACGAGGCCGTACGGAACGATGTCGGCCGCCGAGTGGGACCCGTTTTCCGACCACACGATCGCCTGCCCGCCCGCGTCCGTCAGGCGGAGATGGAGCTCGACGCGCGACAGCCGCCGCACGCGCTTCGGGCCGAACACGAAGCGGCGGTAGATGTCCGCGTAGCGAAACGTGAAGTCCTTCACCCGGAAGAAGAGGAGCGCACCGCGCGCGTCGCCCGCCGCGGCGGGATCGTCGACCGCTGAGGTGTCGCTCTCCCCCACGGCCTGGGCGATCACATCCGCCTCGCCGCTCGGCGGCACCTCGACGGCGAAGCCGCGCGCCGACATCTCCTCCACGAGGATCGCCTCGACGAGCGAGTTCACGTCGGATTTCCCGAGCGGAACGACGCGCGCCGCGCCATGCCCCTGCGGGAACGTCGCCAGCGCGGCGACGACCGCGCCGCGGATCGACTCCTCGGCGAGCTCGACGTTCGTCATCTGATCGGCGTCGCCCCCGCCGGCGAACGCCGGCGCGGAGACCCCGAGGAGCCCCGGCGCGAGGAGGGCCGAGACGACGGCGCGGAACAGCGGCCTTTTTCGATATCCGCTCAAGGGGCCACCGCCCGGTGCCGATACGTCATGCATGACCGACACGAAAGACATCATCTCCCAGATGTTCGTCAATCTCGCCCGGATGCGGATCGACCCTCAGATCGTGACCAAGCTCGCGCCGGTCGTCGACGGTCTCATCGAGCGGCTGCAGGGGTCCATCGACCTCTCGACCGAGGAAGGATGGAACCGGCTGAAGATCGCGCTCTGCGGGATGCTCGCCCACGGCTGGGCCGTCGGCATGAACCCCTATAACAGTCCCGACACGAACACCGACGGGGACCTCATCGAGGTCCGCGTCTCGAAGGACATCCTCGCCCCGATCGAAGTCTTGAAATCTCTACGCTACGTCAAGAAGGACAAGAACGGCCGGGTCCAGAAGGTCCTCTTCGAGCCAAGCAACGAGACGAAGGTGAAGGAGTCGATCGACCAGATCCTCAAGGACATCGAGAAGAAGCACTGGGGCGAGAGCAAGGGAGACAAGGGCGGCGGAAAGAAGAGCGCCTGACCCCCACGTCCCTCCGCCTCACAGCCCGCCTCCCGCACCACCTCCCACGGATCGAAATGAAAGCGTAGGCGACCCTCTCGGGCAGGGTCAACACCTTTTTGGGGCTGGACTTGGAGCGCCGCTACGCCGTCCGGTGGGGCCCGTCCCCCGTCCCCGGCTCGGCCGGCATCTCGCCGCCCGGCTCGAGCGGGATCACGACGAGCATGACGAGGTAGAAGAGGATCCCGAGCCCGTACGGCGTCAGGATCAGCCCGACGAACGCGATGAGCCGCACGATGCTCGGGTCGATCTGGAAGTAGCGTGCGAGGCCGGCGCAGACCCCGCCCACCAGTTTCTCGGACTCGATCCGCGTCAGGCGCCGCTGGCGGAAGGGGACGCCGAGCCCCGGCTCGCCGGTCCGGTACGCGAGGATGAACGCGAGCCCGACGAGCACGATGAAGACCGGGAAGAGCAGCTTCCACGTCGAGGCGAAGAACCCCCAGAATCCGATCGGCGAGAGCCCGATGTTCTCGAAGAAGAGGAAACTCCCGAGGGCCATGAGCGCGAGGCCCGGGATCATCAGGCGGTTCTCCTCGGTCCTGTCGGAAGGCCGCTTCGGGACGATGAGGACCGCCGCGAGGTAGGCGAAGGCGCCGAGGCCGCCGAAGAACGCGGCGACGACCCAGACGACCCGGACGACCGTCGGGTCCATCCCGAGGTACGCCGCGACGCCCGCGCAGACACCGGCGAGCTTGCGGTCCGTGTTGGACCGGTAGAGTCGCCTCGGCCCCGGCCTGTCCGGGGAGACCTCGCTCACCCGCCCTCCCTAGGGATAGATTCCGCGCACGCGTGTGGCCTCGGCCACGCGGCCGATCGCCAGCGCGAGCGCCGCGGTCCGCATGTCGATCCGGTCGTTCTTCGCGATCCGGATGACGTCGTTGAACGCGCGGACCATGACGCGCTCGAGGCGGGCGTTCACCTCGTCCTCCTCCCAGAACAACTCTTCGCGGTTCTGGACCCACTCGAGGTACGAGACGGTGACGCCGCCCGCGTTCGCGAGGATGTCGGGGATGACGAACGCCTTCTTCTCGTGGAGGATCCGGTCCGCCTCGGGGGTCGTCGGGCCGTTCGCGGCCTCCGCGATGATCTTCGCGCGGACGCGCGGAGCGTTCTGACCGGTGATCGCGCCTTCGAGGCCGGCTGGAACCAGGACCTCGCACTCCAGTTCGATCAGGTCCTCATTCGAGATTTTCTCCGCGCCTGGAAATCCGACGACGCTTCCCTTCTCGGCCTTGTAGCCGATGACCTCCCACGGATCGAGGCCCTTCCGGTTCAGGATCCCGCCCCGGGAGTCGCTCACCGCGATGACCTTGCAGCCGGCCTGGTGGAGGAGCGTCGCGGCGATCGATCCCGCGTTCCCATAGCCTTGAACCGCGACCGTCGATCCCTGCATGGACAATCCGAGCGCCTTCATCGCTTCCCGGATCGTGAACATGCAGCCGCGCGCCGTGGCCTCGTTGCGTCCGGCGGACCCGCCGATCGAGAGCGGCTTCCCGGTCACGACGCCCGGGACCGAGTAGCCGCAGTGCATGCTGTAGGTGTCCATGATCCACGCCATCGTCTGGGCGTTGGTGTAGACGTCCGGCGCGGGGATGTCGCGCTCGGGTCCGATGAGGAGGGAGATCTCCGTCGTGTAGCGGCGCGTCATCCGCTGGAGCTCCGACTCGGACATCTCCTTCGGGTTGCAGATGACGCCGCCCTTCGCACCGCCGTAGGGGATGTTCACAACCGCGGTCTTCCACGTCATCCACGCGGCGAGCGCCTTCACCTCGTCGAGCGTGACGTTCCAGTGGTAGCGAATGCCCCCCTTCGCCGGACCGCGCGTGACGTTGTGCTGCACCCGGAACCCCGTGAAGACCCGGAAGGAGCCGTCGTCCATCCGGACCGGGACCGAGACGATCAGTTGGCGCTTCGGAGTTCGAAGGACTTCCTTCATCCCGTCGTCGAGGCGGAGGTGCCGGGCGGCGATGTCGAACTGCTCGAGCGCGACGTCCCAGGGATTTGGCGCGGACGCGGCGGTCGCCCCGGTCGGGGTCGTGGTCGTCGTCGAATGCATGAGAGCGTTCCCCCTTCGAGATGTCCCTTGCGCGGCCCCGGTCATGGGGTCTCGCGGACTCCACGGTTTTGGCCGCGCGCGGAGGGGCAGCGCCTGCGGCGGGCTCAAAGCGGAGTCACGCTAGCACCCGGTCGACAGCGTGTCAATGCGCGGCGCCTGGGGATCATGGGCCGGATCATGGGCCGGTCCGCGGGCGGTTCGAGCCGGACCTAGCGGGGGTGGGGCGCGGCCGGGTAACGCCGGCCGCCGCGGAAGATCCGCAGGAGGTCCGCGCGGTGGGCGGGCGCTGCGTCGGGCGCCGGGATGATCGAGGCCCGCCTGCGCGAGGCGCGCGCGCCGCGCGGCGCCGGCACGAGCCGCTCGATCCGGACGCAGGGGGGCGCGGCGTGGAGGATGCGGCCGGCGCCCACGGCGATCGCGACGTGCGAGACGGCGCGGCCGCGCGCCCCGAAGAAGAGGAGATCGCCGGGTCGCGCGTCGGCGGGATTCACGAAGTCGGTGCCGAGCGCGGCCTGGTCGCGCGCGTCGCGAGGGAGCGCGAGGCCGGCCCATTCGTAGAGGCGGAGCGTGAGGCCCGAGCAGTCGTAGCCGCGGCTCGTGGTCCCGCCCCAGAGGTAGGGGGTCCCGAGGAGGCGTCGCGCGACGTCGAGGAGGCGTCTCGGCGATGGCGTTCGCCTCCGCCCGGACAGCGCCGGCCACGGCTCGGCGCCCGCGGCGGAGAGCCACGCGGGCCCGCGCCCGGGGAGCGCGACCCACAGGAATGCGCCCCGCCGATCGAGGAGCGGAAGGCGCGCGAGGAACCCGGCCTCGGCGACGCGCTCCGCGCCGCGCGCCGGGCGGGCGAGGATCGGGAGGTACGGGACGACGACGCGCACGCGCGGACCGCGCAAGAAGTAGATGGCGTCGGCCGCGGTGACCGGCGTGACCATCGCGTCGCGGACCCACCCCCGGTATCCGTTCGCCGCCTCGACCGCCAGCCACTCCGGGCGCTGTCGGAGAACGCGGAGCGCCTCTCCGAGCACCGCCTGCGACACGAGCGCGGCCTCGTGGCGCGGCGCGGCGCGGAGGTCCGCGAACGCCTCGCGCACGACGACGAGACGCGCGGCGCGCGCGCGGAGCCCGGTGCGGGGCGTCCGCCTCACGCCGCCGTCCCCCGCGTCTCGGGTGCGATCGCGGTTTGCAGCGCGTCGCCGAGGAGGTTCCACCCGAAGACGACGACGGCGATCGCCGCGGCCGGCGCGAGCGCGAGCCACGGCGCCGAGACGAGGTAGTCGACGCCGTGTTGGGCCATGCTCCCCCATGACGGGGCGGGGGGCTGCGCGCCGAGCCCGAGGAACGAGAGCGACGCCTCGGCGAGGATCGCGGTCGCGACGCCGAGCGTGAACGACACGACGACTGGGCCGAGGCAGTTCGGGAGGACGTGGCGGAAGAGGAGGCGCGCATTCGGGAGGCCGAGCGCGCGCGCCGCCGCCACGTACTCCTCCTCGCGGACGACGAGGACCTGCGACCGCACGAGACGCGCGGTGCCGCCCCAGCCCGCGAGCCCGAGCGTCAGGAACACGGCGGCGAGGCTCCCGCCGAACGCGGCGGCGACGGCGATCAAGAGGAGGAGCGACGGAAACGCGAGGAGGAGGTCGGTCGCGCGCATGATGACGGCGTCCGCGCCGCCGCGGAAGTAACCGGCGAGGACTCCGAGGAAGACCCCGATCGCGGTCGAGAGAATGCGCGCGGAGAACCCGATCGCGAGCGAGAGGCGCGCGCCGTGGAGGAGCCGCGAGAGGACGTCGCGGCCGAGATCGTCCGTGCCGAGCGGATGCGCCCCGCCCGGGGGAAGGAGGCGCCGCCCGAGGTCGACGCCGAGCGGGTCCCACCGCGAGAGGGCCGGCGCGAGGAGCGCCGCGAGCACCACGCCGCCGACGAGGAGCGCGCCGGCCACGAACCCCGGATCGGCCGCGAGCCGCCGCGAGCGCGACGCCGCCGGCCTCACGACGCCCTCACGCGCGGGTTGAGCGCCGCGTAGAGGCAGTCGACCGCGAGGTTCACCGCGATGAAGAGCGCCGCCATGAAGAGGACGATCCCCTGGATGAGGGGGAAGTCGCGGCGCGTGATCGCGGCGAGCGTGAGGCGCCCCACGCCGGGCCAGCCGAAGACGCTCTCGGTGAGGATCGAGCCGCCGAGGTAACTCCCGAAGTCCGCCCCCACGACCGTCACGATCGGTATCGCCGCGTTCGCGAGGAGGTGGCGGAGGAAGACGCGCCTCTCCGCAAGCCCTTTGGCGCGCGCCGTCCGCACGAAGTCCTTCCCCGCGACCTCGAGGAGGCTCGCGCGGGTCACGCGCGCGATGAGCGCCGTCGACTGCGTCGAGAGCGTGAGGGCCGGCAGGACGAGGTAGCGCGGGTCCCAACCGCTGCTCCCCGACGGCGGGAGGAGCTTGAGCAGGACGCCGAAGAGGAACGCGAGGAGAAGCCCCGTCGTGAAGACGGGGACGGAGACGCCGAGGAGGGAGCCGACGCTCACCGCGCGGTCCGCGAGCGAGCCAGGGCGCCTCGCGGCGAGCCCGCCGAGGAGGACGCCGGAGACGACCGCGATCGCGATCGCCCCGCTCGCGAGGAGGAGCGTGTGGGGGAAGCGCGAGAGGATCAGCCGCGTGACCGGCTCGCGGTAGGCGAACGAGACGCCGAGATCGCCCCGCGCGAGCCGCGCGACGAAGCGTCCGAACTGGGCGAGGCGCGGCTCGTCGAGGCCGAGCTCCGCCCGGATGCGGGCGAGCGTCGCGGGGTCGTAGCGCTCCCCCGCCATCGCGAGCGCCGGGTCGCCAGGGAGGACGCGCAGGAGGAGGAACGTGAGCGCCGCGACGCCGAAGAGGAGCGGCGCCGCCGCGAGGAGCCGACGCGCCACGAAGCGCATCACGGCGCGCGCCTCGAGACCCCGGTGTAGTCCTCGCCGTAGAAGAGAGGGTGCGGCTCGAAGCCCTCGAGGTCGTCGCGGACGAGGAGGAAGTTCACCGGATGCCAGAGGTAGATCCACGGCGCGTCCGCGTGCACGCGCGCGTCGATCTCGCGGTAGAGCGCCTCGCGCCGCGCGACGTCCGGATCGCGCTGCGCCGCCTCGATCAGCGAGTCGACCGCCGCGTTCGAATAGGCCGCGCGGTTCCCTCCTCCGCCGATGTTCCGCGAGTGGAAGAGCGGGTAGAGGAAGTTCTCCGCGTCCGGGTAATCCGCGTACCAGTCGGCGAGGAACGCCTCGGCGCGTCCGTTGTCGATCGTCTCCTTGAGCGCGCTCCACTCGCGCGGCTCGATCGCGACCCGCACGCCGACCGCGGCGAGATCGGATTGGATCGCGAGGAGGGCGCGGCCGAAGCGCGAGCCCTCGCGCTCGAGGATCGTGAACGCGAACCCGCTCGGGAAGCCTGCCTCGGCGAGGAGGGCGCGCGCGGAGTCGGGGCGGAAGGGGTACGGCGCGCGCGCAGGGTCGTGACCGCCGAGCCCGGGCGGGATCGCGCCGCGCGCGCGCACGCCGGCCCCCTCGAACGCGGTGACGAGCGCCTCGACGTTCACGGCGAGGTTCATCGCCCGCCGCACGCGCGCGTCGCGGAACGGCGCGTGGAGGTTCGACAGGCCCACGTAGTAGACGGCGAGGTCGGGCGAGGAGACGAGCCGCGACGCGGCGGGCGGGGCGGCGCGGACGCGCGCGAGGTCCGCCTGCGGGACCTGCACGATGTCCAGGCGCCCCGCCTCGAAGTCGGTCATCTGCATCCCGGGCTGCGGGAGGATGCGTACCTCGAGCCGGTCCGCGTGCGGCGGCCGCCACGCGGCGCCGTTCGCCTCGAGGAGGAGGCGGTTGTCGCGCGACCACGAGGCCACTCTCCACGGGCCGGCGCCCTCGAGCCGTTCGCCGGGCGCGTCGGCCGGTCCCGCGAGATGCGACGCCGGAAGGACGGCCGCCTGCGGCATCGCGAGCATCGAGAGGAAGGGCGCGAAGGGCGCCTCGAGGCGGATCACGAGGTGCTCGTCGTCCGGGGCCTCGATCCCCGCGACGTCGGGCGCGGTCCCGTCGCGGAACGCGCGCGCCCCTTCGATCCGCAAGAAGAGCCAGTCGCGCGGCGAGCGAGTCCTCGGGTCGAGAACACGCTCGAACGACTTCTTGACGAGGGACGCGGTGACCGGCGAGCCGTCCGAGAAGTGCGCGCCCGAGCGAAGGGTGAAGCGATGCGTGCGGCCATCCTCGTCGATCGTCCACGACGCGGCGAGCGCGGGCGAGAGGCGGAGGTCGCGATCGAACCGCACGAGCCCCGGCGCGACGAGCGCGATGATCCGTCCCGAGCCGACGTCGACCGAGAGGGCGGGGTCGAGGCTCGTCGGATCCGCCTCGATCGCGATCCGGATCGGCGCCGGGCCGCCGCGCCCGCCGCCGCAGCCGCCGCAGCCGCCGCAGCCGCCGCAGCCGCCGACCGCGGCGAGCGGGAGCGCGAGCACGAGCACGAGCGCCGCACTCCAGCCGCGCCGCCTCACCGCCCGTCCGGCGCGACGAACTCGTCGCGCTCGATCGCCCCGTCCCGAATGTGGACGATTCGCTTCGCTCTCCGAGCGACGTCGTGCTCGTGCGTGACCAGGATCACCGTGTTCCCCCGCGCGTGGATCTCGTCGAAGAGCGCCATGATCTCCTCGCCGGTCGCGGTATCGAGGTTCCCGGTCGGCTCGTCGGCGAGGATGATCGACGGGTCGTTCACAAGCGCGCGGGCGATCGCCACGCGCTGCCGCTGCCCGCCCGACAGCTCGCTCGGCTTGTGGTGCGCCCGGTCCGACAGGCCGACCGCCTCCATCGCCTCCGAAACCTTTTGTTTGCGCTCGTCCTCGCGCAGCCCGCGGTAGATCAGCGGGAGCTCGACGTTGTGGAATGCGTTCGCGCGCGGCAGGAGGTTGAACGTCTGGAAGACGAACCCGATCTCCTGGTTCCGGATCCGGGCCAATTCGTCCTCGTTCATCTCGGAGACGAGCATGCCGGCCAGGCGGTACGTGCCGGAGGTCGGGGTGTCGAGGCAACCGATGATGTTCATGAGCGTCGACTTCCCCGACCCGCTCGGCCCCATGATCGCGATGTACTCGTTCGGGGCGACGTTGAAGGTGATGCCGTTCAGCGCGTGCACCTCCGCGGTGCCCATCTCGTAGATCTTGCGGACGTCGCGGATGTCGATCTGCGGTTCCTGGGCCGCGGTCCCGCCCGCGCTCATCGCGCGTACTTCGACGCGCCGCGGCCGAGCGCCCGCTCGAGCTCCGCGAGCGAGATGCGGTAGTCGTAAGTCGCCGAGACGTTCGCGTTCTTCGCCTCGACGAGCGCCGCTTTCGCCGTGACGAGGTTTAGGATCGGCACGAGGCCGTGCGTGTAGGAGCCCTGCGAGACGCGCAGGTCCTCCTCCGCCGCGACCACGCCCTCGCGGCTCACGGAGATCGCCTCCGCGGCCGCCGCGACGTTGAGCGTCGCGCGCTCGATCTCGAGGCGCGCGTCGCGCTCCGCCTGCTCGAGGAATTCGCGCTCGGCCGCGAGGTTCGCTCGCGTCTCGTTGATGCGTCCGCGCGTAGAGCCGCCGCGGAAGATCGGGAGCGTGAGCCCGAGCGAGGCGCTCCAGCGTCCATACGCCTCGAACTCGTCCACGAAATCTCTGATGTCGACCACGGCGCCCGTGGTGTCCCGGATCGGCACGTCAAACCGCTTGTTCTCCGCGTCGATGCGGCGCGCATAGTTGAACTGGAAATCCAGGTTCGGGTACCTTTCCCCTTTCGCTGCGCCGAGCGTGTGCTCAGCGGCGCGCACCCGGTGCCGTTGATCGACGAGCTCTGGACGCTCCGCGAGGGCTGCGTCGATGTCGAGCCGCGGAGCCGCCTCGACCGCCCCCGCTGGATCAATGTCCTCCACGACGAGCGGCGAGTCGAGCGAGATCCCCATCACGTGGCAGAGCGCGGTCCGTGCGAGCTTCGTGTCCTTCTCGGCATTGATCACACCGAGCCGGTCTTGCGCGTTCTGCGCCCGCGCTTTCAGCAGATCCGCCTCGACGCCGATCCCGACCTCCCGCCGCTTCTCGGCGAGCTTGAGCTGCTCCTCGCCGACCTTCAGGTTCTCGTGGGCGACCTCCTCGAGATGGATCGCCTTGAGGTAGTTGAAATACGCCGTCTCCGTCGACAGGACGACGTCTTCTTGGCTCGTCCGGAACGCAGCCTCAGTCGATCGCTGCGAGGAGCGAGCGCTCCGCAGGTTATTCCAGAGCGAAAGGCTCAGTACGGACTGCTGCAGCGAAAGACCGGCCGATGTCTCCACGAATCGGTTCTTCGGCGAGTCGACGGGGTTGCCGGCAAGGAGGTCCAGCCGCGCTTCTGCCTCGGCGCGAAGCGTCGACGCGCTCCCCGTGATCTGCGGCAGGAGCGCCCCGCGCGCCTGCTGCGCGCGCCCGCGCGCCGCATCGCTCTGGTCGCGAGCCGCGAGGAGCGCCGGGTTCGAGCGCAGGGCGCTGCCGACGCACTCCTCGAGCGTGAGCGCCCTCTTGCCGGAGACCAACTCGGACTCCTGGGCGCGCGCGAGCGGCGCCGCCGCGAGGAGCGAAGCGACCAGGACCAGCGGACGGACATTGACGCGTCTCATGAACGGCGAATCCTCCAGAGGGGTGCGTGCGAAGTCGTTGCGAAGCGCCCGGCGACCGGGCCGGGCGCGGCCGGCGAATGCGTGGGATACGTTGCCCCCCCGCCGCCAGTTTCGCGGAGAGCGGTCAGCCGACGCGGACATTCGGTGTCAGGAATCCTGAGAGCGCGACCTTGCCGAGGACGTAGACGGCCCAACTCCCCCACACGAGGACCGCGATCTCGGCCTTGCGGCGCCCCGAGACGATCGCGAAGCCCAGCGTGAGGAGCCAGAGCTTCCACAGCGAGAAGATGTCGAACGAATCGAGGAGCTTGAAGAGCCGCGTCTCGGAGGCATCCGAGGGGAGGACGAGCGCGGCGCTCGATAAGACTTGAAAGGTCCCCTTCGCGAACATGAGCGGGAGCTTGAAGAGGAAGGAGATCGCGTCGATCAAGCCCGCGTGCGCGAAGACCGAGAGGGACGCGCGGTACGTCGGGGAAGGCCCCGGGGAGGCGACCCTGAGGAGCGCGAAGAGGAGTTGAAAGAGCGCCGCCAGAGCGACCGCCACGACGACGGAGGCGACGGCCGGGATCAGCGCCGTGAGGCGACCGACCGTGCCTCCCATCTTCTCCATCACGATCGCCCGTTGCTCGGCCGGGACGTTCGCCGTGTCGAAGGTGGCGCGGATGTCGTTCAGGAAGGGACCGGAGAAGGCCGCCTGAGCGAGCACGGCGACGCTCAGCGCGAGGACGACGAGCGGCGCCCGGACGCGCGGGTTCTCCCGCAGGGATTCGAAGAGGCGCGTCGGGGAGAAGACGAGTTGGAGGACGGCGCGCCCAATGCCGGGATACGGGGGCACGGAATCGAAATCTAGGCCGCCCGCCGCCGCGGCGTCAACGGGTTTTCTCGGAGGGGACGAGCGAGCCCTCACGACAGCACCGGGCGGCGGGTGGCGCGAGGAGGATCGTCGTGTGAGGCCGCGAGAGGGATGGTGGCGGGCCCTCTCGACGGCGCCGGGCACCCGCAAGAGGCAGCGCGGAGCGCTGCATCGCGGGTGGCGCCGCGAGCGGGAGGGGAGGGCCGTGTCACGGCCCGGACCCGTCCCGCCAGCGTCCCACTCGCGGCCTCCCCGCGCGCTAGTACTCGACGCTCTCCGAGGAGTGGACCATCTCGTAGTCGCCGTAGCCGGAGACGTCGACGAAGACGAATCGCAACCCGACCCCGGAGCCGATGCGTGCGCTCGCGCCGAGCGGCTCGCCCCGGTTGTCGTAGGTCCAGGTCTCGTACGCCTTGTCCTTGAAGTTGTACCCCCCGCGCGCCCGTCCCTCTTCGCTGAAATCGAACTCGTTTTTCGGGTTCCAGAGGAAACTCCCGATGAACTCCTCGGTCGCGAACCCGGACGAGATCTCGTCCGGCTGCCCGTAGCGGACGTAGATGCGCCCGCGATCGGTGAGGATGCCGCGCACGCGCACGCCGAACGCGCGGTCCGCCATCCGAATCCTTCGGTGGTGCTCCTCGAACGCTTCGTTTCGGGGCGTGTCGGGGGTCGGGTCGAGGCGCTTCCAGAACTCGGCGAGGAAGTTCTCGCGCTCGCCCGACGAGAGCCGCTTGAGCCGCTTCTGGTCGTCCGAAGTGGCGACCGGGGCGAGCTCGGCGATCAGATCGTCCACCTTTCTGTTCCACGAGTACGCGGACCAGATCACGTCGAAGGTCGCGCTCGCCGAAGTCTCCTCGGCCGTGGAGGGTTTCGTCACGTTCACGACGGCGCGGTACTGGCCGGGCGGGATCCGCGACAAATCGAACGCCGCGGTCCGCGCCCAGTTCGTTCCCTCGTGCAGCAAGAGCTCCTCCTGTCGGACCGCCACCATCGCGTCCGACATCGTCCTCACCTCGTAGGCGACCTGCACGAGCTCGCCGGCGCCCGACTCGTCGTGCACGCGGTCGCTGATCTCGAAGTAGAGGCGGAGCTCGGGGATGAGGAGCCCGTACACGCGGTCCGCGCACGGCGTGATCCCGTAGCGTCCCTTGCGGAAGGGACTTCCCGTTCCGTCGTCCTGGATCTCGCGCGCGAACTGGATGTCCGAAATGGAGAGACCCGAGTCCGGGATGGCGGGGACCTCGAGCGGAAAGGACGCCTTCCCCGACGCGTTCCGACGGAGGAAGATGATCAGCGGCACGGCCATCTCGCGCCGCTCGAGGTCCTTGACGCGCACCTCGACCTTGTAGGGGCCGGGCGCGAGCGAGAACTCGGACTGCAGCACGTGCACCTCCGCCGGGTCGTGGGCCTCGGCCGCGCTGCGGACGGGGAGCTCCGTCGGGACCTTCCTCTCGACGACCGCCCGGCCCGCGGTGTCCCGGACCGCGATCGCGACCTCGAGGCGCGCGATGAGGTCCTTCCCCCGCGGCTTGAAGAGGAGCTCGGTGCTCGGGATCTGGAGGTAGACCTCCTCGCGCGTCTCGGAGCCCTCCGAGGCGAAGCTCGCCGTGTCGACGGTGAAGCGGATGCTCCCTTGGCTCGTGACGGGGCGCTCGAGGTGACGGGCGCGCCCGTGCGCGGGCGCGGACGCGACGAGGAGGGTTGGGAGCGCGATCGCGAGGACGAGTGCGGGGGCCGGAGGCGCGCGGAACGGAGAGGGGCGAGGCGCCTGCTTCACCACGCTCCGCCGGCGCTCATCGGGGCGGGCCCTACAACTGGATGAGGAGCGAAATCTTGTGCGACTCCCCGAGTTTGCCCAGCTCGACGAAGGCATAGTCCACCCGCGCCGTGGTGACCTTGCTCGTCGGGAACTTCACCCCGAACCCGCCGGCGAACGACTCCTCGTCGCGGTTCAGCATGTAGCCCCCGCGCAGAGCCAGCTCGAAGTTCGGAGGGAGACCGAGGTAGACGTACTCGAGACCCATGTTCGCCCGCTCGGCGGTGTCGGTCGGGTGGTTGAACTCTAACGCCGATTGGAGACGGTGCATCTCGTTGTCGATGGCCGGCATCGCGATCCCCAACTTGAAGATCGCCGGGAGCGAGAAGTCCTGCTCGATGAATTTCAGGTTCGGCCCCAGGTTCTGGATCGCCATCCCGATCATGATCCCGCGGAATCCCGTGTCGTAGAGCGTGCCGAAGTCGGTCATCACGCCCTCTGCGAACTCCTCTTCGATGCCGAGGTGGACCCAGCGGAGCGTGCCGCCGAATGAGAACTTGTTGGTGAGCATCCGCGCGTACGTGAAGCCGATCGCCATGTCGCCGGCGTCGAACGTGTCCCCCGTGCCGTTCGGCTTGAACGCCGTCGTCACGTTCATCGGCTTCATCTGGAGGACGTTCATCGAGACCCCGAACGTCCCCGGGATCGCGCCGTACGTGAAGACCGTGCCGACGAACTCGTGGCCGATCTCCGCCGGCCACGAGGCGTGGTTCAGCGTGATCTGGTTCCCTTCGAGGCGGGCGATCCCGGCCGGGTTCCAGTAGAGCGCGGTCGCGTCGTCGGCGATCGGCGTGAAGGCCTCGCCCATGGCGGCCGCCCGCGCGCCCACGCCGATTTTCAAGAATTGAGCGCCGACGGTGCCGACCTTCTCGAAGATCTCGGTCGCGCCGGCGTCCGCGGCCAAGAGCCCGACGAGCATCAAGGGGATCAAGCGCTTCAACGTGACGTCCTCCCGCATCCCGCGCGCGGCGCGGCGGGCTTCAACGAATGATGGCGAACTTCCCAATCTTGGTCCCAACCTCGGATTCGATCTGGTAGATGTAGACCCCGCTCACGACCTCTTGGTTGTTGCGCGTCACCAGGTTCCAGAACGTCCCCGCGTCCGGGTTCGCCGGATTGGGGTTCGTGGGGACCCATTGGTGCTCGATAGTCTGCAAGAGATCTCCCGTGAGCGAGAAGATCCGGATCGTCGCGCGCTCGGGGAGATTCACGAAGTAGATGCGCCTCCCCGTCGGGTCGCCCGGCGCGCCCTCGAGGTCCCAGTCCGCGCGCTCCTTGTACGGGTTCGGCACCACGTGCACGTTGTCGAGCGTGACGAACGGGCCACCGCTCCCGACCATCCCGGGCGCGGCCTCGTCGGGGATCACGAGGTCGTCGCCGAGCGAGTTCGTCGGTCCCCACTTGGGATAGACCAGCGCCGCCGCTTGCGAAAACTTCCCGAAGATGGGGGGGATCCCGGACGCTGGATCGCCGGAGTCGTACGCGGTCACGGCGTACCAGTACGGGAAACCGTTTTTCACCTCGGTGTCGACCAGCCGATACTTCCCGATCCCCTCGAGACCCGTGTCGAACTTCGGAAGTTCCTCCTTCGAGATGTCCCCGATGATGTACCACTGCTCGTCGCGCGGGGTCGACGACTCGCGCCGCCAGCCGACCGCTTTCCAGACCTGGTAGCCGGCGAAGTCGTCGAGTCCGGTGAGCACGTCGCGCACGCGCTCGGAGAAGTTGTCCCACTCGATCGTCACGCGGTGATCGCCCGGCACGAGCCTCTGGTTCGGCGGCGGCGGCGCGGACGTGCCGGACCAGTGCTTGAGTTGTTCGCGCGCCGTCGGGGTGATCTTCCTCCCCCCGATCAACGAATCGATACTCTCCGCAACCGGCCGGTTGTAGATCCGCTGCGCGGAGAGCGCGTTCGCGATCAGGCCCTCCCTACCAGCGCCGATCACGAATGCGGATTGAAAGACGAGCGTGCTTTCCGGGGCGAAGGGAAATTCTTGGTCTGGGTAGAAGGGGCCCGCCGACAGGAGCTGCCGCCAGTCGTCCGGGCGCTGGGAGCCGACATCGATCACTTGCCCGAACGGGCTCGGATCGCCGCCGGTGAGAAGTTGGTAGGACTCCCCATCGTGCTGCGGGTCCTCCTCGCCGTTCGACCACGACTTGTAAGCGTGGATCTTGACCTGGTCCGGCGCGAGGAAGCCGCTCGAGTCGATCGTGTGCCCGAGGAACATCGACCCGAACCAACCGACCGCGTCCTTGAATTCCTGCGTCCCACCAGGCTCGTCGCGCATGAACCCGACGTTCACGGTCAGCGTCTCGGATGGCGCGCCCGGGAACGTGAGGATCGTGTCGACGCGCACGAATCCGGCTCGGTCGTCGAGGTGTCGGTCGGACGTCTGCGAGGTCACGCATCCCACGTCCGAGTCGATGAAGAACCCGACGAAGACCTGGCGCAGCGTCTTGTAGACCCGGGCGCCGCGGTCGATATAGCCGGCGTTCTTCACGCGGAACTCGAGCCCGACGAAGTCGTCGAAAGCGGGCGCGGTGTACTGGTAACTCTCCTGGACGATCTCGAGGCCGATCGGTTTGTGCCGCTCGATCGGGTTCTGGATCCTCTCGTTGAGAAACGTCGCCGTGTCGCGGTAGACGCCGCTGAACATCTGTTGCGAGATCGCGGCGAAGTCCTCGTCGATCCGGCCGTCGTTCAGCGGGTCGTCGTTCTTGCCGTTCAGGGGGTCCTCATCGACCCAGCCGTCCCCGTCATCGTCCTCGCCCCTGTTCCCACCGGGCCGCCCCTCGAATCCCTCGTAGAGCCTCTCGATCGGGTCGAACAGGTCGGGGAAGTACTCCAGGTCGTACTGCCCGGTCGTCACGAGCGTGTCGGTGACCTGGATCAGCGTGCAGTCGGTGTCGCAAAAGACGGCCAGCGGGGGGAGCGTCGGGAAGTCCGCGCGCGGCTCGCAGTGATCGTAGAGGCCGCCGATCCAGAGCCCGGCCGAATAGAGGTACTCGCACCCCTCACCCGGGGGCCACTGGGCGGACGGGATGTTCGCCTGGTTCAGGTTCCCGAAGATCCCGAGGTTCGAAACCGCGAGGAAGAGGCTCCCGACGTTGTGCCAGTTGCGCTGGAAATCGACGATCCGCTCGATCGTGCCGAACTGAGGGGACGTCGTCCAGGCCGCGCTCCCCGAGTCGTCGAGGGCGCTCGCCGATCCCGGGACAAGGACGATCGTGGACGCGAGGAGGAGAACCGCGCCCGCCGCTCTCCGGGAGACCGTGCCGGATGCCATGCGTCCCGTCCCCACCGACCTCGAAGGGCTACCAGTCCACCAGGATGCCGACCCGGATGTTCCGCCCCGTCTGGTACACCGACGGGTCGCCGAGCGGGATCAACTCGTGCCCCGCGGAGGCCGAGACCTCGGAGAGGGCGTACGCCCCGCCCAACTGGCCCGTTTCCGTGTAGTAGACCTCGTAGAGCGGATCGTTCGTGGGCCAGAACGCCCTGCCGAGCGTGTTGATGTTCTTCCGGTCGAGGACGTTGTTGCCCTCGACGAAGAGACGGAACTCGCGCCCGTAGATCCGGTAGAGTTTATTGGCCCTCACGTCGACCTCGCTCGTGGAGGGGAGCCGCCTCGAGTTGATGAGGTCCGAGTCGATCCGCCTCTGATTGAAGGTCTCCGGCGTGAAGGGCGAGCCCGAGACGTACTGCCAATCGGTCGAGACCTCCCAGACGCCGGGGTCGGAGAGGATCAGGTTCGCGACGACCGAGTGGGTCCGGTCCCAGTCGAGGGGCTGCTCGCGGATCGGCTCGCGATCCTGCCGGCCGAGGCCGATCAAGAAGCCCTGGTTCACGTCCGACGACACGCCGGCCGCGCGTGAAAACGTGTAGACGATGCTCCCGCCGATCTTGTTGGTGAGCGGACGGCGAAGTTTGAACTCGAGCCCGCGCACCGATCCGTAGTCCTTGTTGAGGTAAGAGGTCGCCGCCTGCGCGCCGACGGCCGTCGCGCTCCCCTGCGTCTGGTTCTGCGTTCCGATCAGCCCGTAGATGTCCTTGAAGAAGACGGTCATGTCGAGCGTCAGGTGATCGGAGAGTTGGTGGTCCACGCCGAGCTCGTAGGAGATCGTGTTCTCGGGCTCGAGGAAGACGTTCCCCACGATCGAATTCGTCTGGTCGATCGGCTGCCCGAGGTACTGGTAGAGGTACTCGAGGTTCGGCAACTGGAAGAACCGGCCGTAGTGGAAGTGGAGCACGTCGCGGTCGGTGATCGGGTACGCCATGCCGAGCCGCGGCGAGATCTGGGTCTTCACGCGGCTCCCGAACGAGACGTCCTGCGGCGGGAAGAGCCGGCTCGCGAGGCTCGCGTTCCCGATCCGCGTCGCGCGGATGCCCGGGTCGAACCAGTCGAACCGGAGTCCGGCGTTCACGATCATCCCCTCGTACTTCATCCGATCCTGCAGGTACGCCGATCCGCCCCACGCGAACACTTTGTAGACGTCGTGGAAGAACCCTTCGGGACGGTCGGCGCTCGGGAAGGTCGCGTCGAACATCTCGAGGTCGTAGTAGTCCGCCTGGATCCCCAACTTCATCTTGTGCGCGGGCGTCACCTGGCTCGTGAGGTCGCTCCGCGCGGTCCAGCGCTTCGTCGTGTAGTCCTGCCACCGCGGGTAGTCGCCCTGGATGACGAAGTACCGATTCCCCGGGTCGACGTCCTCCACGGCGTTGAACTCCTCGTACTGCGCGGGGCTCCTGCCGAGGACAGACTGCTGGAGGTTCGACTGAAAATACGAGGCCTTCACCGTGTAGAAGGTCTCGGGCGAGAGGGAGTGCGTCCAGACGGTCTTGTAGGTTGAGTTCTTCTCCGTGACGTCCGGCAAGTGCTCGGGTCCGCGATAGAACAGGTACGTCGAGTCGAGCGGCTCGAACCACCAGTGCCGGTTCTCCTCGGACCAGTAGCCGACGCGGCTGTAGGCGTGGAAGTAGGACTGGTAGTCCGCGCGGCTGTAGAGCCCCTCGACCGAGAACTTCTTGTCGCTCCGGCCGCCGACGAGGTACGTGAGCTTCCCCTGCCCCTTGTAGTTGTTGTTCATCCGGTCGCGGAAGGTGATCCCGAGGACCTCCTGGGCCGGTTGGGGATTATTGAGTGGGATGTAGGAGTCGGTCCACGTCCCCTCGCCCGAGACGTAGATTCTCAGGTCCTTCGAGAAGAGCGGCCCGCCGGATCCGAACGCGAGGTTGTCGAAGTTGTAGTACGTCTTGTCGGGTCCGCCGTAGTCGTCCGTCATGAACTTGATGAGGCCGGAGAACTTGGTGCCGCCCTCGTTCGTGGAGAGGTTGACGATCCCGGACTGCGCGTCGCCGTACTCGGCGTCGAAGCCGCCGGAGAGGAGCGACAACTCGGAGAGCGAGGAGAACGAAACCTCGAGCGAGTTCTGCCCGACGAACGGGTCGGTCACCGGGAGGCCGTCGACGAAGTACTTCGTCTCGTTCGCGCGCCCGCCGCGCACGAAGAGGTTGCCATCCACCTCGACGACGCCCGCCTCCTTCGAGAGCGCGTCGGCGACCGTGTTGATGGCGCGGTGCTTGAACTCGTACTTGACGTCGATGCGCGCCTCGCTCTGAGAGGTCTCGATGTCGACTTGTCGTGCTGAACCGTAAACGGTGATCGGATCGAGCGTCGCGGCGTCCGTCTCGACGAGGACGACGTCGAGCCGGGTCGGCGCGCCGTCGCCGACGGTGACGGTCTGCGTCTTCTTCTCGTGGCTCATGGTGGAGACCTCGATCACGTACGTACCGGGCAGGAGCCCGACGACGCGGAAGGAGCCGTCGTCCTTCGTGATCGCCCCCTTCGCGGCGCCCTTCACCTGCACGGTGGCGAATGCAATCGGATCGCCCGTGGTCGCATCCTTGACCGTCCCTTCGAGCACGCCCTCCGCGAAGGAGATGCCGAAAGAGAGGAGGACGACGAGGAGGGCGGCGACCAGAGAGAGACCCGTCTTCTCACTCGACGAGTAAACGTTCGGTCCCATGTGTGCACCCCCAGAAGATTCGGGAAACGCTCGTTGCGAACTCCGAATCGCGATGGGTACGAGGTGGCGGCCGCGAAGATTTGGAGCGGGGCCGCGCACCGCCGAACCTGGTAATTCACGGCTACTATAGCGGGCACGCTTCGAACGTGTCAACCTGTTATCGGCAACTTTCTTCCGGGGTTGCGGGCGCGACCCCTCCCCGGCCATCGGCTCCTCCTTCGGCTTTTCTTCCACTCGTCCCCGACCGCGACCGTCCCGTCCCGGACGAGCCGCATCCCGCCCCGGCCGGGCCTGGCCTGGAACGATCCGCTCACGTGACGAGAAGGCACGAAACATGGTGTCCGGGGCGCGCTTCCCGGAAGGCGGGAACCTCGGCGCGGCACTCCGGGACCGCCTCGGGACATCGCGGATGGAAGGGACACCCCGGAGGCGGCGCCGCCGGGTCGGGCGGGTCGCCCGGCAGGATGATCCGCTCGCGCCGCGTCTTCGGGTCCGGGACCGGGATCGCCGACAGGAGCGCCTTCGTGTACGGGTGGAGCGGTGCGCGGAAGAGCGCCTCGGTCTCGGCCTCCTCGACGATCTTCCCCAGGTACATCACAGCGACCCGGTCCGAGATGTGGCGGACGACCGCGAGGTCGTGCGCGATGAACAGGTACGTGAGGCCGAGGTCCCGCTGGAGGTCCGCGAGGAGGTTCAGGATCTGCGCCTGGATCGAGACGTCGAGCGCGGAGACCGGCTCGTCGCACACGAGGAAGCGCGGCCCGAGCGCGAGCGCCCGCGCGATGCCCACACGCTGCCTCTGGCCGCCCGAGAACTCGTGCGGGTAGCGGGCCGCGTGGTCCGGCGCGAGCCCGACGCGCGCGAGAAGCGCGGCGACCCGCTCGCGCGCCTCGGCCTTCCCGGCGAGGCCGTGGACTCGGATCGGCTCCTCGATCGCCGCGCCGACCGTCATCCGCGGATTGAGCGACGAGTAGGGGTCCTGGAAGATGATCTGCATCTCGCGGCGGAGCGCGCGGAGCGCGCGCGCGTCGAGGTCGAAGACGGATCGCCCGTCGAAGACGACGCGCCCGGCCGTCGCCGGGAGGAGGCGCAGGACGAGCCGGCCGGTCGTCGTCTTCCCCGAGCCGGATTCCCCGACGAGGCCGAGGGTCTCGCCGCGACGGATCGCGAGGGAGACGCCGTCGACGGCGCGCACCGCGCCCGCCGCGCTCCCGAAGAGGCCGCGCCGCACCGGGAAGTGCTTGACGAGCCCCTCCGCGCGGAGGAGGGCGTCGGCGGGCGCGATGCGCGCGGCCTCCGGCGTGGTCGGGACGGCGCTCATGTGCGCGTCCCGCCGACCGCGCCCAGCACTTTGATGCAGCGCGCCCGCCGCGCGGATCCCTTCGTCTCGAGCGGCGGCACGGCCTCCCGGCACTCGGGGACGGCGATCGGGCAGCGCGGGTGGAAGCGGCAACCCGCGGGGAAGGCGCGCGGGTCCGGGACGGCGCCCGGGATCGCGCGGAGCCGCCCCCGTGGCGCGTCGAGCCGCGGCACCGACTCGAGGAGCGCCGCGGAGTAAGGGTGGAGCGGCCGCTCGAACAGGTCCGAGACGCTCGCCTCCTCGACGATCTGCCCCGCGTACATCACGAGGACGCGCCGCGCCATCTCCGCGACGACGCCCATGTCGTGCGTGATGAGGAGGACCGCCATGCCGGATTCCTTCTGGAGTCGGCGGAGGAGATCGAGGATCCCCGCCTGGACCGTCACGTCGAGCGCGGTGGTCGGCTCGTCGGCGATGAGGAGCGACGGCCCGCACGAGAGGGCCATCGCGATCATCACGCGCTGCCGCATCCCGCCCGACAGTTGGTGCGGGTAGTCGCGCGCGCGATCGGCGGGGCTCGGGATTCCGACCCGACCGAGCAGATCGACCGTCCGACCCCACGCCTCGTCGCGGCCCACGTCCTCGTGCACGCGGATCGCCTCCTCGATCTGGCTCCCGATCGTGAGCACGGGGTTCAGGGAGGTCATCGGCTCCTGGAAGATCATCGCGATCTCCTTCCCGCGGACGCGCCGGATCGCGGGATCGGGGAGCGCGAGGAGGTCGGCGCCCCGCCAGAGGACGCGTCCGGCGATGACGCGCGCCTGGGGGCGCGGCAGGAGGCGGAGGATCGAGAGGGCCAGCACGCTCTTCCCGCAGCCCGACTCGCCGACGAGCCCGACCGTCTCCCCCGAGGCGATCTCGAGCGAGACGCCGTCGACCGCGCGGAGCGCCCCCTCCGCGCCGTCGAAGACCGTGACGAGGTCTTCGATCCGGAGGAGGGGCTCGGGCGTCACGCGCGGCCCGCCGCGAGCGCGAGAGAGACGATGGAGGCGGAGGCGGGCGCGACGCGGTGGCGGCGCGCGGCGCGGCGCGCGGCGGCCCATTCGTCGGCGCGGAGCGGCTCGTCGACGAAGGGGCGGCCCGCGCGCGCCTCGAAGCCCGCACGCAGCGCGCGCGCGACCTCGTCCGGCTCGACGCTCCGGCCGAGGATCTCGGCGACCGAGATCGTCGCGCGGACGAGCGCGCCGCGCGCCGCGCGCCGCGCGCGCTCGTCGCCGGGGAGGAGCGCGGCGAGCCCGAGGGGGCGCGCGTCGAGCGGGAGCGAGCCGTGCTGGAGGAAGGCGCGGCGCCCATCGAGCCGCGCGCTCCCGAGGAGTTTCCGCCCGCCCGTCCGGATCTCCTCGCGCGCCGCGCTCGCGAAACAGGGCGGGACGGCGCGCCGACCGGCGCGGTCCACGCGGAGCGCGAGCCCCGAGTCGCGCCGCCGCGCGCTCTCCGCGCCCGGCGCGCGCTCCGCCGCGACGCCGAGACGCGCGAGCCCCGCGACGAGAGCCTCCGCGATCGCCCGCAGGCTCGCGGCGCGCGCGCCCCCGAAGACGGGGTCGTCGTGGCGCGCGACGAGGGTGTAGGTGACGTCGCCGCGATGAAGGACCGCGCGCCCGCCGGTCGGCCGGCGGACGAGGTCGATTCCCGCGCGGGCGACGCGCTCGACCTCGACGGCCGCCTCGGCCTCTTGGAAGCGCCCAAGCGAGACGGCCGGGGGATCCCACGTCGCGACGAGGAGCGTGGCCGGAAGCGGCGCCGCATCGGCCGCCACGAGGAGCGCCCCGTCGGCGGCCATGAGGGTCGCGCCCTCGATCCCCCACCCGGTCACGAATCGGCCGCGATCGAAAACGCTCATCGCGATCTCCTCTCGCTCTTCCCCAGCCATCTCACGCCGCGCCGTTCTCTCCCTCCCAGGCGAGGTCCAACTCGCGGGCGGCGCGCCCCTCGTCCACGCGCGCGACCGGCGTATTGTACGGCGCGCCGCGCACGAGGTCCGGGTTTTCGCGCGCCTCGCGCGCCACGGCGACGAGCGCCTCGGCGAAGCGGTCGAGCGTCTCCTTCGATTCCGTCTCGGTCGGCTCGATCATGAGCGCCTCGGGGACGATCAGGGGGAAGTAGATCGTCGGCGCGTAGAAGCCGTAGTCGAGGAGGCGCTTCGCCACGTCGAGCGTCTTGACGCCGTGCTCCCGGAGGCCGCGCCCCGAGAGGACGAACTCGTGCTGACACGGGCGCGCGTGCGGCAACTCGAAGTGCTCCTTGAGGAGCGCCTGGAGGTAGTTCGCGTTGAGGATCGCGGTCTCGCTCACCTCTCGAAGCCCCGCGGCCCCGTGGCGGCGGATGTACGCGTACGCGCGCACGAGCATGCCGAAGTTCCCGAACCAGCCGTGCATCCGGCCGACGCTCGCGTCGCCGGCCGGCTCCCAGCGGAATCGGTCCCCCTCGCGGACGACGCGCGGACCCGGGAGGTGCAGCGCGAGGTGCGCGCGCACGCCGACCGGTCCCGCGCCGGGCCCTCCCCCGCCGTGCGGCGTCGAGAACGTCTTGTGCAGGTTCATGTGCATGGCGTCGAAGCCGAGGTCCGCGGGCCGCACGAGGCCGAGGAGCGCGTTCAGGTTCGCGCCGTCCATGTAGAGTTGGACGCCGCGCCGATGCGCGATCGCCGCGATCTCGCGGATCTGCGTCTCGAAGAGGCCGAGCGTCGACGGAACGGTCAGCATGAGCGCCGCGGTCTCGTCGTCGAGGACCTCTTCGATCATCGCGGGGTCGAGGAGGCCGCGCCCGCCCGTCTTGATCTCGACCGGGACCGCGCCGAGGCGCGCGACGGTCGCCGGGTTCGTTCCGTGCGCCGAGTCGGGGACGACGACCTTGCGGCGGCGGTCCTCGCCGCGCGCGTGGTGGTACGCGAGGATCGCCGCGATCCCCGTGAACTCGCCGGCGGCGCCCGCCGGGGGCTGGAGCGTGAACGCCTCCATCCCGGAGATCGCGCGGAGGATCCGCTCGAGGTCGTGGAGAAGCGCCAGCGCGCCCTGCACAAACGCCTCCGGCTGCCACGGGTGGAGCGCCGCGAAACCCGGGAGCGCCGCGACCTCCTCGTTCACGCGCGGGTTGTGCTTCATCGTGCACGAGCCGAGGGGATAGAAGTCGCGGTCGAGGTGGTGGTTCATCGCCGCGAGGTGCGTGAAGTGGCGGATCACCTCGACCTCCGAGAGCTCGGGGAGCGCGAGCGGCGAGCGGCGACGCGCGCCGGCCGGGAGGTCCCGCTCCGGCGGCTCGCCGGGGCCATCGGGGACGTAGCCGCCCTGCCGCCCCGGGCTCCCCAACTCGAAGAGGAGCGGCTCGAGCACCTCCTCGCCCGTCCGCGGATCGCGCGTCGGCTCGCGGCGGAGCACGCTAGGCCCTCCCCGCGAAGGCGGCGACGGCGTCCGCGTACGCGTGGACCGACTCCTCGCGAGTCTCCTCGGTCGCCGCCACGAGGAGCGAGCCCTCGAGCTCCGGGTCGACCGGCCCGAGCGGAACGCCGCCGAGGATGCCGCGGCTCTCGAGATGCGCGTGGAGCCCACGCTTCCAGAGCGCGGGCTCGAACGAGACGACGAACTCGTTCCAGAACGGCGCGGCGAATCGGCGGCGCGCGACGCCGGTCGCCTCGAGGCGCGCGAGGAGGGCGTGCGCGCGCGCGAACGCCGTCTCCGCGACGGCGCGGAGGCCGCGCGGCCCGAGGAGCGCGAGGTAGACCGTCGCGGCGAGCGCGCAGAGAGCCTGGTTCGTGCAGACGTTCGAGGTCGCCTGCGCGCGGCGGATGTGCTGCTCGCGCGTCTGGAGCGTCATCACGAACGCGCGCCGCCCCTTCGCGTCGACGGTCCGTCCGATGAGGCGGCCGGGCATCCGGCGCACGAACTCGCGCCGCGCGCAGAAGAGACCCACGTACGGCCCGCCGTACGAGAGCGTGAGGCCGAGCGGCTGGCCCTCCGCCACCGCGACGTCGGCGCCGCACTCGCCGGGCGTGGCGAGGAGAGCGAGCGAGATCGGGTGGAATCCGTGGATCGCGAGCGCGCCGGCGGCGTGGGCCGCATCGACGATCTCGCGGGCGGGCTCGATCGCCCCGAGGAAGTTCGGCGACGCGAACGCCACCGCGGCGGTCTTCTCGGAGAGCGCCTTCCCGAGCGCGGCGCGGTCGACCGTCCCGTCGGGCGCGATCCCGACCTCTCGGACGCCGATCCCGGAGCGCGCGAGCTGCGTGCGCGCGACCTCGCGCCAGTGCGGATGGAGGCTCCGCGCGAGGACGACCTCCGTGCGGCCGTTCACCGCGTTCGCCATGAAGATCGCCTCGGCGAGCGCGGTCGCGCCGTCGTAGAGCGACGCGTTCGCCACGTCCATGCCGGTGAGGCGCGCGAGAAGGCTCTGGAACTCGTAGATCGACTGGAGGAGCCCCTGCGAGACCTCGGCCTGGTACGGCGTGTACGCGGTGAAGAACTCCGGCTTCCCCACGATCGCGCGGAGCGCCGCCGGGACGAAGTGCCGGTAGGCGCCGCCGCCGAGGAACGAGTGGAGCTCGGTCACCGGACGGTTGCGCGCCGCGAGCGTCTCCATCTCCGCGCGTAATTCCATCTCGGAGAGGGGCGGCGGGATGTCGAGGAGCCCGCGGACACGCGCGTCGGCCGGGAGGTCCGCGAGGAGCGCCTCGACGTCGGGGACGCCGATCCGCGCGAGCATCGCTCGGCGGTCGTCGGGAGTCGTCGGGATGTAGGCCATGCGGTCGCCCGCTAGTGGAGCCCGATGTGCTTCTTGTAGTCCCCGGCGGAGAGGAGCGCGCTCGCCTCGGCGGCGTCGGCGATCTCGATGCGGACGATCCACCCCTTCCCGTACGGGTCCTTGTTGACGAGATCGGGCGCCGAGACCAATTCCTCGTTCACGGCGACGATGGTGCCGGAGACCGGCGCGTACAGGTCGCTCACGGTCTTCACGGCCTCGACGCTCCCGAACGGCTTCGTCTTCTCGGTGCGCGTGCCGACGCGCGGTAGATCGAGGAACACGATGTCCCCCAATTCTCCCTGCGCGAAGTCGGTGATGCCGACGGTCCCGACGGCCCCGTCGAGCTTCACCCACTCGTGCTCCTCGGTGTACTTCCTGTCGTCTGGTGTCATGAGCCTCGCCAATCCCCTCCTACTTGTGCGTTCGCGGCGTGGTGAACGGTCCCTTCACGATGCGCGCGGCCGCCCATTTCCCGCGACAATCGACCTCGACGGTCCCGCCGGGGGCCGCGTGCTCCGCCGGGACGTAGCCCATGCCGATCCCTTTCCCGACGGTGGGGCCGAACCCTCCGCTCGTCACGGACCCCGCGGCGCGGCCGCCGGCGCGGAGCGCGTAGCCGTGGCGCGGGATCTCTCGCCCCTCGGCGACGAACCCGACGAGGCGCCGCGCGACGCCGGCGCCGCGCGCCCGCTCGAGCGCGTCGCGCCCGACGAACTCCGACTTCTCCATCCTCACGGTCCAGCCGAGCCCGGCCTCGAACGGGTTCGTCGTCTCGTCGATGTCGTTCCCGTAGAGACAGAAGCGGACCTCGAGTCGGAGCGAATCGCGCGCGCCGAGCCCCGCGGGAGCGAGCCCGCGCGGGCGCCCCGATTCCATGAGGAGGTCCCAGACATCGCCCGCGCGCTCCGACTCGACGCAGACCTCGAAGCCGTCCTCGCCCGTGTAGCCGGTGCGGGAGACGACGGCGGGATGGCCGGCGAGCCGCCCCTCGGCGGCGTGGTAGTAGCGGAGACCGGTGAACGCTCCGCCCCCCGCGTCCTCGAGGATGCGGGCCGCCGAGGGCCCCTGGAGCGCGACGAGCGCGAGGTCGCGCGAGCAGTCGATCACGCTCACGTCGCGGGGCGCGCGCTCGCGGATCCAAGCGAGGTCCTTCTCGGTGTTCGCGGCGTTCACGACGAGGAGGATCGCCTTCTCGAGCCGGTAGACGAGGACGTCGTCGATGATGCCGCCGTCCGGCCGGAGGAGGAGGCTGTACTGGACGCCGCCGACCGGAAGCGCGGCGACCGAATTCGTCGTGACGCGGTCGACGAGCGCGACCGCGCCCTCCCCGCGCACCTCGATCTCGCCCATGTGCGAGACGTCGAAGAGCCCGGCCGCCGTCCGCACCGCCTGGTGCTCCGCGAGGATCCCCGCGTACTGGATCGGCATCTCCCAGCCCGCGAACGGGACGAGACGGGCGCCGAGCGCGACGTGGCGGTCGAAGAGCGGCGTGCGAACGAGGGTCGTCTCGGGCATCCTCGGGCTGGGCGGTGGACTGTGGAGGCGATCGTGTCGGAGCGGGCGCGGCGGCCGCGTGACGACCGGTTCCGCTCCCGCTCGCGGGCGACGGTATCCCGGCCGGGCGGCGTGCGTCAAGGAGACTCTTAGGGAGTCCCGCTCGGCGCGTCCGTCTCCGCGAGGCCGAGCTCGCGCAGGATGAACGCGTAGCCGAGCGCGGTGTCGCGGAGCTTGTCGTAGCGGCCCGAGCGGCCCCCGTGCCCGCCGGCCATCTCGACCTTGAGGAGGAGCGGGTTCGCGTCGGTCTTGAGAGCGCGGAGTTTCGCGACGTACTTCGCCGGCTCCCAGAACATCACCTGGCTGTCGTTGAGCGATGTGCGCACGAGCATCGAAGGGTACGCCCGCGCCGTGAGGTTCGTGTACGGGCAATACGTCTTGATGTAGTCGTACTCCTCCTCGATCCTCGGGTTCCCCCACTCCTCGAACTCTCCGACGGTGAGCGGGAGCGATTCGTCGAGCATCGTGTTGATTACGTCCACGAAGGGGACGTCCGAGACGACGGCTCGGAAAAGGTCCGGCCGCATGTTGGTCACGGCGCCCATCAGGAGCCCCCCCGCGCTCCCGCCCTGGATGACGAGCCGGTCGGAGTCCGTGTAGCCCTCGGCGGTCAGGTGCTCCGCGACCGCGATGAAGTCGGTGAACGTGTTCCGCTTCGACATCATCCGTCCCTGGTCGTGCCACGCCTTGCCCATTTCGCCGCCGCCGCGGATGTGCGCCGTCGCGCAAACGACGCCCCGATCGAGGAGGGCGACGCGCGCGTGCGAGAACGCGACCGGGATCGCCGCCCCGTAGGAGCCGTAGCCGCCGAGGAGCATCGGGTTCTTCCCCCGCGGATCGAGGTCCTTCCGGTAGACGATCGAGATCGGGACGCGCGTCCCGTCGGATGCCGTCGCGTGGATCCGCTCGGAGACGTAACGGCCGCGATCGTAGCCGCCGAGCACCTCGGTCTCCTTCTTGAGCTCCCGCGCGCGGGCGACCATGTCGTAGTCGTACACCGACGGCGGCGTCGTGAATGACTGGTAGTTGAAACGGTACGTTGCCGTCTCGAACTCGGGATTGTTCTCGGGAAAGACGGAGTAGACCGGCTCCGGGAGGTCCAGGCGGTGCGAGGTCCGCGTCGCGATCTCCGTCACGCGGAGGTGCGGCAGCCCCCCCTCCCTCTCGAACGTCACGTAGTGCCCCGAGAAGACGTCGACGCCCGCGAGCATGACGTCGGTGCGATGCGGGATGATCTCCTTCCAGTTCTCCTCGCGCGGGTCGGAGACCGGCGCGGTCACGAGACGGAAGTTGCGACCCCCGCGATTGGTGCGGATGTAGAAGCGATCTCCGCCGTGATCGACTTCGTACTCGTGCTCCTCCGCGCGCGGGACGACGACCCGGAAGGAGCCGTTCGGGTCGCCCGCGGAGAGGAAGCGGACCTCCGAGGCGGTGTGGCTCTCGGAGACCGCGAAGAGATAGGCCCCGCTCCGCGAGCGGCCGACGAAGAGCTCGAAGTGGTCGTCCGTCTCCTCGTAGACGAGGTCGTGCGCCTCGGCGCCGAGCACGTGCCGGTAGAGTCTGTAAGGACGTTTCGCTTCGTCCTCGATCGTGTAGAAGAGCGTCCGGTTGTCCGACGCCCACGTGACCGAGACGACGTTCGGGATCGACTCCTTCGCGAGGGCTCCCGTCCGCAGATCCTTGACCTGGAGCGTGTAGACGCGGAACCCCGTCGTGTCCGTCGAGTACGCGAGGAGATTCCCGTCGTCGGAGACCTCGTAGTCGCCGAGCCCGAGGAACGCCGTCCCCTCGGCAAGGACGTTCAGGTCGAGCGTGACCTCCTCCGGCGCGTCGAGGCTCCCCGTCTTGCGGCAGTGGATAGCGTATTGCTTTCCCTCCTCCGTCCGCGAGTAGTAGTAGCGTCCCCGCTTCCGGTAGGGCACCGAGAGATCGGTCTCCTTGATGCGCCCGAGGATCTCCTCGTAGAGCGTCTCCTGCAGGGCCTTCGTCGGCTCCATCACGGCCTGCGTGTAGGCGTTCTCGGCCTCGAGGTACGCGATGACTTCGGGGTTCTCCTTCTCGCGGAGCCAGTAATAGTCGTCCACGCGCGCGTCGCCATGGAGGATGCTTTCACGTGGGATTTTCTTGGCGGCCGGCGGCTTCGCCGGGGAGTCGGCCCCGAGCGAGACCGCGCCCGCGGCGAGGAGGACGACTCCGCTCAGAAACCCGAAGACTTGCACGGCGCGCATCATTCCCTCTCCTTCGCCCTCACGGGCACGTGACCGGTTCGCGCGGTCTCTCGGATCCTCGTTCGCGGGCGCGCGGCAGGAGCGGCGCGAGCGACCGCCCGGTGTGCGACGCGGCGCACGCCGCGACCGCCTCGGGCGTCCCGGCGGCGACGATGCGCCCGCCCTCGTCGCCACCCTCCGGCCCCAGGTCGATGATCCAATCGGCCGTCTTGACCACGTCGATGTTGTGCTCGATCACGAGGACGGTGTTCCCGCCGGAGACAAGGCGGTCGAGGACCGAGAGGAGCATCCGCACGTCCTCGAAGTGGAGGCCCGTCGTCGGCTCGTCGAGGATGTAGAGCGTCCGCCCGGTCGAGCGGCGAGACAATTCCGTCGACAACTTCACGCGTTGCGCCTCCCCCCCCGAAAGCGTCGTCGCCGACTGCCCGAGGTGGATGTAGCCGAGCCCCACGTCATTCAAGGTCTGGAGCTCGCGTCGGATGACGGGCACGCTGTCGAAGAACGCGAGCGCCTCCTCCACGGTCATGTCGAGGACGTCCGCGATCGACTTCCCCTTGTAGTGGATCTCGAGCGTCTCGCGGTTGTAGCGACGCCCCTTGCAGACGTCGCACTTCACGTACACGTCCGGCAGGAAGTGCATCTCGATCTGGATCGTCCCATCCCCCTGGCACGCCTCGCAGCGCCCGCCGCGCACGTTGAACGAGAAGCGCCCCGGCTGGTAGCCGCGGACTCGCGACTCGGGGAGGAGCGCGAAGAGGTCGCGGATCGGCGTGAACGCTCCCGTGTACGTCGCGGGGTTCGAGCGGGGCGTCCGCCCGATCGGCGATTGGTCGACGGCGACGACCTTGTCGAGGTGCTCGAGGCCCGCGATCCGCCGGTGCGCGCCCGGCTGCTCGCGCCCGCCGTGGAGGTGCCGGGCGAGCGCGCGGTGGAGGATGTCGACGACGAGCGTCGACTTCCCTGACCCGGACACGCCCGTCACGCAGACCAACTTCCCCAGCGGGATGCGCGCGTCGATCCCCTTCAGGTTGTTGGCGCGCGCGCCCTGCACCTCGATCGCCTTGCCGTTCCCGTCGCGCCGGGCCGGTGGGAGCGGGATCGCGCGAGCGCCGCGCAGGTACTCGCCCGTGATCGAGCCGCGCGCGGAGCGCACCTCGGCCGGCGTGCCGGCCGCGATGAGGCGCCCGCCGTGGACTCCCGCGCCGGGCCCGAGGTCGATCAGATGGTCCGCCGACTCGATCGTCTCGCGGTCGTGCTCGACGACGAGGACGGTGTTCCCGAGGTCGCGCAGGCGAAACAGCGTGTCGAGGAGACGCCGGTTGTCGCGCGCGTGGAGCCCGATCGACGGCTCGTCGAGGACGTAGAGGACGCCGGTGAGGCCCGAGCCGATCTGCGTGGCGAGCCGGATGCGCTGCGCCTCGCCGCCCGAGAGCGTGCCCGCGCTCCGGTCGAGCGTGAGGTACGAGAGCCCCACGTCGTCGAGGAAGCGGAGCCGCGCGTTCACCTCCTTGAGCGCCTGCGCGGCGATGTGCCGCTCGCGCTCGGTGAGCGTGACCGCCTGGAAGAAGGCGCGCGCGTCGCGGACCGACATCGCGGTCACCTCGGAGATGTTTTTCCCGGCGAGCCGCACCGAGAGCGCCTCCTTCTTCAGCCGCGCGCCCCCGCACTCCTTGCACGGGCTCTCCGACATGAAGCCGTGGATCCACTGCCGGACCCGGTCCGACGTGGACTCCTCGTAGCGCCGCTCGAGGTTCGGGATCACCCCCTCGAATCGGACGCGGAACTCGCCGCGCCCCTTCTTCCCCACGAAGCGGAACGTCACCTCCTCGTCGCCCGAGCCGAAGAGGAGGATCTCGCGCACTTCTTTCGGTAGGCGCCTCCACGGCGTGGCGAGGTCGACCCGGTACTGCGTCGCGACGCTCCGGACCATCCCGCCCACCCACGAGCCGCGCGGGGCGCCGATCGGGACGATCGCCCCCTCGCCGAGCGAGAGGCTGGGGTTCGGGACGACGAGTGCGGGGTCCACCTCGAGGACCGAGCCGATCCCGTCGCACTCGGGGCACGCGCCGTACGGCGAGTTGAAGGAGAACGTGCGCGGCGCGATCTCGCCGTACGCGATCCCGCAGTGCGGGCACGCGGCCTTCTCGCTCATCACGAAGGGCCCGCCGGCCGCGGCCTCCGCGTCGACGAGGACGACCCCATCGCCGGCGGCGAGCGCCGTCGCGAGCGAGTCCGCGAGCCGGTCCCTCGCCTCGGGCTGAATCTGGAGCCGGTCGACGACGATCTCGACGTCGTGCTTCTTCGTCTTGGGGAGCGCGATCTCCTCCTCGAGGTCGCGCACGACGCCGTTCACGCGCGCGCGCACGAACCCTTGCGCCTTCGCCTTGTCGAGGAGCGCGCGGTGCTCCCCTTTCTTGCCGCGGACGAGCGGCGCCAGGAGCAGGACCCGCGTTCCGCGCGGGAGCGCGAGGATGCGGTCGACCATCTGCTCCACGGTCTGGCGCTTGATCGGCCGGCCGCACGTCCAGCAGAACGGGCTCCCGATTCGGGCGAACAGGAGGCGCAGGTAGTCGTAGACCTCGGTGACGGTCGCGACGGTCGAGCGCGGGTTCCGCGAGGCGCTCCGCTGTTCGATCGAGATCGCCGGCGAGAGCCCCTCGATCGACTCGACGTTCGGCTTCTCCATCTGCCCCAGGAACTGGCGGGCGTAGGCGGAGAGCGACTCGACGTAGCGGCGCTGCCCCTCGGCGTAGATCGTGTCGAAGGCGAGCGAGGATTTCCCCGAGCCCGACAGGCCGGTGATTACGACGAGGCGGTTGCGGGGGATGTCGACGTCGATCGACTTGAGGTTGTGCTCGGCCGCGCCGCGGACCCTGATGGCGTCGTGCTCCACGGGGCTCATGCTAGCACAGCGGAGCGGCGCGGCGTCGAGGCGAAGAGGCGGCGCGACGGAGGCCGGGAACGAGGGAGGGCGCGCCAGGAACGACGGAGGGCGCGCCGCAGAATCCGCTGGGCGCGCCCTCGAGTTTCATGCGGGAGGCCCCGGCGCGGGCCTCCTCGTTCCGGGAGCGGCTACTCGCCTCCCGAGCCGCCTCCCTGCTCGTGGAGGCAGATCTCCTTGCACGCTTCCGAGTCTTGAGCGATCTGCACCATCACGGCCGCGTGGCGCGCCCCCTCCGCGTCGAGGCAATCCGGGTCGCCCTCGCACTCCTGGACGTTCTCGACGTGCAGGCTCTGCTCGGCGGAGCGTGCGGTCGCCGCGACCGCGTTGCAATCCCGTACGCAGTCCGCGACGCCGCCCGCGAGGTCCAGAGCGGGATCCTGCTTCCCGGATGGATCGAGCACCTTGGAGCACTGGGAGCCGGTCGTCGCGAGCGCGGCGAGCAAGAGCCCCGTCACGAGCAAGACCCGCGTCCGGCCCGGCAGCCTGTTCGATCCGTTCATTCCCACAGACCTTTCCCGGGGGGGAAGTTACTCTCCGATCACGAGGCCGCCCTGACTGTGCTCGCAGGCGTCCTTGCAGTCCTCCTGATCGTCCGCGATCTCGTCCATCCGCGCTTCGTGGCGCTCGTCCTCGGCCTCGAGGCACGCCCCGCGGCTCGTCGGTTCGAGCGCCTGGCAGGCCGCGACGTTAGACTGGTGGAGCACCTGCTCCACGTCGCGCGCCGCCCGAGCCGTCGCGTTGCACTGCTGGACGCACGCGTTGACGAATTGAATCTGGAGATCCGTCTTCGACGGGTCCTCGACCCGCGAGCACTGCGATCCTGTGGTCGCCAGCATCACAAGGAACAGACACGAGATGACGAGAATCGAGGGACGGACACTCAGCGAATTCTTGCTCATGGTTCGTTGCTCCCCGTTGGTGTTCGGATCGAAGAATCTAGCCCGTGGCGCACGAAGCGCTCGTTGTGAATTCACTCCTCCGTGACGTCTGGGCGCCGCCCTTCGAGTCCTGCGAACGGGGCCGCTGGGGCCAGCCCGTTACCTCGAGTTGTGTTCCTCTCCCCGGCCGCTCAAAAGCCGTGGGTCCAAGAGACTCCACCCGACAGGGTGTCGAGATCGAGGAGGACCCCCTGCGCCGCGAGCCCGGAGAGGATGACGACGCGGGCACCAGTATTCCATTTTTCCGTGTCATATTCAAGCCCTAAAGTGACGCGCTCCCAGAGACCGCACTCGACTCCCCCGAACGCGCCGTCGAGGACGTAGGCGGTGGCATCGATCGCGCGCGACCCGAAGCCGGCCGTCGCGCGGATGTCCAACGATTGAGCAGGCACACTAATGGTCTTGGTCACAACCGCATACAACGAGTGCGTCCGCCTGTTGCCTCGGAGGTCGTCGGCGCCGATCGCAAGCGCGGGCCAGCGCCCCTCGTCGAGGAGTCGGACGCGGGCGCTCGCGACCCGGTCGGCCGCGGAACTTTCCCCTTCGGTGAGGAAGCCGGTCTCGGAGAAAACGGTCGCCCGGATCGAGACCTCCAGCCGCGGCAGGAAGCCGACCGTGAAAAAGTAAATCGAGTTCTCCCCCGCCCCCCGCGCCACGTAGGCCCAGTCGGCATCGATCTGCTGGAAGCCGACGCGGAACGAGCCCTCCGGCGTCACCTCCGCCGTCGGGACGTTGTAGAGACCGGTCGTCCCGATGAGGGACGTGCCCGTGGGGCCGGCCGCCGCGGGGATCGGGCGTGCGAGCAGGGCGCCGAGAAGAACCGCGCGGAGCGACAGCCGTCCGAGCGCCGCGTGCGTCATCGGTCGACCCCCGTCTTCACGAATCGGCGCGCCTCGCGGAGTGCCGCGATGTTGTTCCGGACGACGCTCGGGAGGAGCCCCTTCCGGAAGCGGGCCGTGTTGTCGAAGAGCCGCACCTGGAGCCCCACCGGATCCACAGACTCGCGGTACTCCCAGGGGAAGTAGGGAACGGTGACGAGGCGGACGCGCGCCGGATCGCCGAGCCTCTCGACGGGGAGCGGCACCGAGAGCCGGAATCCGCCGATCGAGCCGCCCTCCGTCTTGACCCCGAAGAAGCTCAGATCCACCTCGCCCCACCGCCTCAGGACGTCGACGCGCGCGCCGACGTCCCCTTCGTAGAACCGCCCGCCCGTGACCGTCGTCTCGAGGTCGATGCCGCGCGCGCGGTGCGTGACGGCGGCGAACGCGGACCACTGCTCGATGTCGGAATACGTCGTCGAGACCTTCGCGAATCGAATGAAGCCAGAGAGGTCGCCGCCCGCGCGGACCTCGAACGAACCGTCGCCGAGGAGCCGCGCCATCTCGGCCGCGACTCCGTACCGTTCCTCGGAGAAGTGGCCCGCGCTCGCGGCGGCGAGCCAGGTCCCGCCGAACCACCGGGCCGCGGAGAGGGTCGCGCGGCCGGGGGCGAGCGCGCGCGACTCCGAGCCGAACTCGTCCGTGATCCGGATCTTCCCCTGGAGCGTGAGGATTCCACCACGGAACGGCGAGAGCGTCGCCTCCGGCGCGATCCAGAGGCCGAACTGGAACGGATCGCCCTTCAGGCCGAACTGGAACTCGAAGAGAGGGCGCGCCGCGAGGTCGACCTTCCAGCGGGAAGGGTTCGCCTCCCACCGCCGCGACCGGCCCTCGGGGACGCTCTCCGCGCGCGGCCCGGCGCGGACCACGAGGCGCTCCCTGAACCAGTCGGCCGAGGCATCGCCCAGAAGGAACTCGGACCAGTCGCCCGCGCGCGCCGAGACCGCCGCGTTGGGGACGCCCCGCGTCACCGAGACCAACTCGAGCACGGTCGCGGAGTCCGCCTCACGCGCCGCGAGGAGCGCGACGGCCCCGAGCGCCGTCATCTCGTAGCGGTAGATCCGATTCTCGAACCAGACGGTCACGGTATCGTCGTGAGAGACGATGGAAACGCTCTCGAAGCCGTGTCGAAGGAGGGCCGAGGCGATCGCCCCGGCAATCGAATCGTGCTCGTCCGGGGGGACTTGCGCGAAGGATCGCGAAGATCCCGCCGCGATGAGAAGGCCGAACGCGACGAGGGCCCGAGGCCGGCGCACTCTAAAGATTCCGCGCGATCACGACGCGCTGGATCTCGTTCGTCCCCTCGTAGATCTGCGTGATCTTCGCGTCGCGGTAGAAGCGCTCGACCGGGAACTCCGTGACGTAGCCGTAGCCGCCGAGGATCTGCACGGCCTTGTCCGTGACCCAGACCGCCGTGTCGCCCGCGAAGAGCTTCGCGACCGACGACTCGACCGTGTGCCGGACGCCGAGCATCTTGAGGTACGCGGCGCGATACGTGAGGAGACGCGCCGCCTCGGTGCGCGTGTGCATGTCGGCGAGGTAGTTCCCGATCGTCTGGAAATCCTTGATCTTCTGCCCGAACGCCTCGCGCTCCTTCGAGTACGCGAGCGCGAAGTCGAGCGCCCCCTGCGAGATCCCGACCGCCTGCGCGGCGATGCCGATCCGCGAGATGTCGAGCGCGTTCAGCGCGACCTTGAAGCCGTTCCCCTCCGTGGAGAGGAGGTTTTCGGCGGGGACCTCGCAGTTCTCGAGCTCGAGCTCGACCGTGTCGGACGAGCGGATCCCGAGTTTGTCCTCCTTCTTTCCCACGCGGAAGCCGGGAGTCGACTTCTCGACGAGGAACGCGGAGATCCCCTTCGCTTTCGGGCCGACCGGGTCCGTGCGCGCCATCAGGACGAACACGTCGGCGATCGAGCCGTTCGTCACCCACGTCTTGCGGCCGTTCAAGACGTACCGATCTCCGCGCTTCTCGGCCTTTGTTATGAGAGCCGCCGCGTCGGAGCCGGAGTTCGGCTCCGAGAGGGAGTACGCGCCGATCGCCTCGCCGGTCGCGAGGCGCGGGAGGTAACGCTTCTTCTGCTCCTCGCTCCCCCAAACGACGATCGTCCTCGAGCAGAGGCCGCAGTGGACCGCGACGACGACGCCGGCCGAGGCGTCGCAGCGCGACAACTCCTCGATCACGATCGCCTCCGAGACGTCATCGAGCGGCGCGCCGCCGTACGCCTCCGGGATCGTCATCCCGAGGAACCCCATCCGCGCGAAGTCACGGATCTCTTCGAGCGGCGGCGCCTGCTCCTTGTCGCGCCGGTGCGCGGTCGGGCGGAGGCGCTCCTCGGCGAAGTGGCGCACCGTCTCGCGCACCATCTTCTGCTCGTCGGTCGGAGTGAAGTTCATGCTCTCCTCTCCGGGAGGGGCCTTCCTATGCGTATTCGTAGAACCCGCGGCCCGTCTTCCGCCCGAGCCATCCCGCCTGCACCATCTGGCGGAGGAGCGGGCAAGGCCGGTATTTCGGATCGCCGAAGCCCCGGTGGAGGACCTCGAGGATATCGAGGCAGACGTCGAGCCCGATGAGGTCGGCGAGCGCGAGCGGCCCCATCGGGTGGTTCATCCCCAGTTTCATGACCGTGTCGATCGACTCGCGCGTCGCGACTCCCTCCATCAGCGCGAAGACCGCCTCGTTGATCATCGGCAGGAGCACGCGGTTCGAGACGAAGCCGGGGAAGTCGCGCACGAGGACCGGCGTCTTGCCGAGGCCCCTCGCCGTCTCCATCACTCGCTCGGTCGTCTCGTCGGAGGTCGCGAGGCCGCGGACCACCTCGACGAGCGCCATCAGCGGGACCGGATTCATGAAGTGCATCCCGATGAAGCGCGACGGCTCCGGAACGCCGTTCGCGAGCTCGGTGATCGGGATCGAGGACGTGTTCGTCGCGAGGATCGCGTCCCGCGGGACGACTCCGGCGACGCGGCGGAACGTCTCGCGCTTCACCTCGAGGACCTCGGGCACCGCCTCGACGACGAGCGTCGCTTTCGCTGCGGCCTCGAGGTCGGTGCCGCCGCGGATACGGGCCAGCGTGGCGGTCTTGTCCGACTCCGACATCTTCCCCTTCTCGACGAACTTCGACAGGCTCTTCTCGATCCCGCCGACGGCGCGGTCGACGAAGCGGCGCTCGACGTCGAGGAGGAGCGTTTCGTAGCCGCTCGAGGCGAACGCCTGCGCGATGCCGGAGCCCATCGTGCCGGCGCCGATCACCGCGACCGGGCCGGCGGGGCGCGCCGCGGCGGTCACGAGACCGTCTCGACGGCGAGCGCCACCGCGTTCCCCCCGCCGAGGCAGAGAGTCGCGAGCCCGAGCGTCTTCCCGCGGTCGCGCAGCGCGTGGAGGAGCGTGACGAGGATGCGCGCGCCGCTCGCGCCGATCGGGTGCCCGAGCGCGACCGCGCCGCCGTTCACGTTCACGCGCTCCCAGTCCCAGCCGAGATCCTTCCCGTCCGCAAGCGCCTGCACGCTGAACGCCTCATTCGCTTCGATGACGTCGAAGTCGCCGATCTTCCAGCCCCCCTTCGCGAGGAGCTTTCGCACGGCGACGATCGGCGCGTAGAAGACGTCTTCGGGCGCGCCGCCGCCGGTCGCGTACGCGAGGACGCGCGCGATCGGCTTCGCGCCGATCTCCCGCGCGCGCCGCCCCGAGAGCACGACCAGCGCCGCGGCGCCGTCGTTCAGGCCCGGCGCGTTCCCCGCCGTCACCGTGCCCTCCTTGTCGAACGCGGGCTTCAACTTCGCGAGCCCTTCGAACGAGACGTCCTCGCGCACGCGCTCGTCCTTCTCGAAGAGGGTCTTCTCGCCCTTCTTCCCCGGGACCTCGACCGCCACGATCTCGGGCTTGAACTTCCCCTCCTTCTGCGCGCGGACGGCCTTGCGGTGCGAGTCGCACGCGAAGCGGTCCTGCTCCTCGCGCGAGATCTTCGAGAGGCGGGCCGTGCGCTCGGCGTAGCCTCCCATGTGGACGTTCCCGAACGAGTCCCAGAGACCGTCGTGGATCATCGCGTCGACCATCTGTCCCGAGCCCATGCGGTAGCCGAAGCGCGCCCCCGGCAGGAGGTACGGCGCGGTCGACATGCTCTCCATCCCGCCCGCGACGATCGCGTCGGCGTCGCCCGCGCGGATCGCCTGCGCGGCGAGCATGACCGCCTTGAGCCCCGAGCCGCAGACCTTGTTCACCGTCATGCAGCCGACCGCGCCCGGGACGCCGGCGCGGATCGCCGCCTGCCGAGCGGGCGCCTGCCCGAGCCCCGCGCTCACCACGTTCCCCATGATGACCTCGTCGAGCGTCTCCGCGTCGACCTTCGCCCGCGCGATCGCCTCGCGCACCGCGATGGCGCCGAGGTCGATGGCGGAGAACCCCGCGAGCGATTTCCCGAACTCGCCGATCGCCGTCCGCGCGGCGCTCACGATCACTGCGTCCTGGTCCTTGAGCATCGTCCTCTCTCCCTCTTCTCGGATCCCTCGAATCCCTGGCTTCGGCCGCTCCCTACGCGCTCCCCTTCAGGATCTCGCGCGCGATGATGAGGCGCTGGATCTCGGAGGTCCCTTCGCCGATCTCCGTGATCTTCGCGTCCCGGTAGAAGCGCTCGACCTCGTACTCCTTGACGTAGCCGTAGCCGCCGTGGATCTGGATCGCCTTCGACGTGACGAACATCGCGGCCTCGGAGGCGAACAATTTCGCCATCGAGGACTCGCGCACGACCCGCTTCCCCGAATCTTTTAAGTACGCGGCCTGATACACGAGGAGCCGCGCCGCCTCGATCTGCGTCGCCATGTCGGCGAGCAGGAACTGGATCGCCTGGAAGCTCGCGATCGCCTGCCCGAACTGGACGCGCTGCTTCGCGTACGCGAGCGCCTTCTCGTAGGCGCCCACCGCGATGCCGAGCGCCATCGCGCCGATCGAGATGCGCCCCCCCTCGAGCGCTCGTAGGAAGACCTTGAAGCCGTCCCCCTCCTCCGCGAGGAGGTTCTCGCGCGGCACGCGGCACTCCTCGAAGAAGATGACCGACGTGTCGCTCCCACGGACCCCCAACTTGTTCTCCTTCGTGCCGACGCGGAACCCGGGCGACTTCGTCTCGACGATGAACGCGCTGATCCCCTTCGAGCCCTCCCCCTCCGCCGTGCGCGCCGAGACGCAGAGCGTGTTCGCGTAGCGCCCGCTCGTCACGAACACCTTCGTCCCGCTCAGGACGTAGTCGTTCCCGTTCCGGCGCGCCCACGTCTTCGTCGCGCCCGCGTCGGAGCCGGCCTCGGGCTCGGTGAGGCCGAACGAGCCGATCGCCTCGCCGCGCGCGAGCGGCGGGATGTACTTTTTCTTCTGCGCCTCCGTCCCGAAGAGGAAGATCGGGTTCGTCCCGAGCGACGTGTGCGCCGCGAGGATGAGGCCGGTCGCGGCGCAGACCCGCGAGATCTCCTCGACCGCGATCGTGTACGCAACCGTGTCCATCCCCGCGCCGCCGAGATCCTCAGGGAACGGGATCCCCATGAGCCCGAGCGCGCCCATCTTGCGAACGCTCTCCATGGGGAACTCCTGCGTCTCGTCGATCCGCGCTGCGTGGGGTTTGACTTCCTTCTCGGCGAAGTCGCGCACCATCGCGCGGAACATGACGTGCTCCTCGGTGAAGATCACGCGCGCATCTCCCGGACCGCGTCCTCGATGAGCCGCGTCCCCGTCTTCGCGACGACCTCCGCGACCGACAGGCCGGGCGCGACCTCGCGCAGGCGCGGGCCGTCCGGCTCGATCGTGATGACCGCGAGGTCCGAGACGATCATCGACACGACGCGTCGCCCCGTCAGCGGGAGCGTGCAGCGGTCGAGGATCTTCGGCGAGCCGTCCGGCGCCGTGTGCATCATCGCGACGATCACGCGCCGCGCGCCCGCCACGAGGTCCATCGCGCCCCCCATCCCCTTCACCATTTTCCCGGGGATCATCCAGTTGGCGATGTCCCCGTCGCGCGAGACCTCCATCGCGCCGAGGATCGCGAGGTCGACGTGGCCGCCCCGGATCATCGCGAACGACTGGTCCGAGCCAAAGTACGAGCACCCCGCGGTCTCGGTGACCGTCTCCTTGCCGGCGTTGATGAGGTCCGGGTCCTCTTCCCCTTCGAGGGGGTACGGCCCAATGCCGAGCATCCCGTTCTCCGAGTGGAGGACGATGTGGACGCCCGGCGGCACGTAGTTCGCGACGAGGGTCGGGATCCCGATCCCGAGGTTCACCGTGTCGCCGTCGCGGAGCTCCAGCGCGATGCGCCGCGCGATCCGCTCTTTGGGAGACGCCCCCTTCTCGCTCACCGGTACACCCTCTTCTCGATCCGCTTCTCGTAGGCCGCGCCCTGGAAGATCCCGTCGACGTAGATGCCGGGCGTCACGACGGCGTCCGGGTCGATCGAACCGGCGGGCACCAATTCCTCGACCTCCGCGAAGACCGTGTCGGCCGCCGTCGCCATCACCGGGTTGAAGTTCCGCGTCGTTCGGCGATACACGAGGTTTCCCATCGCGTCCCCGCGGAACGCCTTGATGAACGCGAAGTCGGCGCGGAGCGGCCGCTCGAGCACGACCTCGCGGCCGTCGAGGACGCACGTCTCCTTCCCCTCCGCGATCACGGTGCCCACGCCGGTCGGCGTGTAGAACCCCGCGATGCCGGCGCCCCCCGCGCGGATCCGCTCCGCGAGGGTCCCCTGCGGGTTCAATTCGATCTCGATCCGCTTCTCGAGGATCATCCGCTCGAGCAGGTCGTTCTCGCCGATGTAGGTGCCGACGAGCTTGCGCACCTGGCCGTTCTTCAGGAGCACGCCGACGCCGAAGTCGGAGACTCCGGCGTTGTTGCTCATCACGGTGAGGTCCTTCACGCCTGATTCGGAGAGGAGTCGGATCAGGTTTTCGGGGATGCCGCAGAGCCCGAAACCGCCCATCATGATCGACGCGCCGTCCTTCACGCGCGCGATCGCCTCGCGAGGGTCGACGACCTTGCTCATCGCGGCTGCGCGGCGCGCCGGGCCACGACCTCTTTCTCGATGTAAGCGATGATCTCCGGGGTCGGCGTTCCCGGCCCGAACAGTTCGCCGACGCCGAGCGCGCGCAACGCCTGCATGTCCTCCCTCGGGATGATCCCGCCCCCCATGAGGAGGAGGTGCCCCGCTCCCTTCTCGCGCAGGAGCGTGAGGACCCGAGGGAAGAGCGTCATGTGCGCGCCGGATAGGATCGACAACGCCACGACCTCCACGTCCTCCTGAAGCGCCGCCTCGACGACCTGCTCGGGGGTCTGGTGGAGGCCCGTGTAGATCACCTCCATCCCGGCGTCGCGGAGCGCGCTCGCCACGACCTTCACGCCGCGGTCGTGGCCGTCGAGGCCGACCTTTCCGACGAGCACGCGGATCTTCTTTCCGTTCATCCTGCCTCCCTCGGACTCGAGCGTTCCGCGAGGTCCTAGAAAACGGGGGATTCCCTGTACGTTCCGAAGACGGGCTTGAGAGCGCCGGTCATCTCGCCGAGGGTCGCGCCGGCCCGCGCCGCGTCGAGGAGGAGCGGCATGAGGTTCTCCGTCCCGCGCGCCCCGGCCGCGAGCCGCTCGAGCGCGCGCGCCGCCGCGGCGCCGTCGCGCGTCGCCCGGTGGCGCGCGAGCCCTTCGCGCGCCGACTCCTCGACCGCGGGCTCGATCACGAAGGTCGGGATCGCCTCCTCGCTCCCCTCGAGGAAGTCGTTCACGCCCACCACGATCCGCTTCCGCGCCTCGATCTCCCGCTGGTACCGGAGCGCGGCGTCCGCGATCTCCCGCTGGAAGAAGCCCTGCTCGATCGCCGGGATCACGCCGCCGAGCGCGTCGATCCGTCGGAAGTACGCCTCGGCCGCGGCCTCCATCTCGTTCGTGAGCGTCTCGATGAAGTACGCGCCGCCGAGCGGGTCGGCGATCTTCGCGACGCCGGTCTCGTGCGCGATCACCTGCTGCGTGCGGAGCGCGATCCGGACCGCCCCCTCGGTCGGGAGCGACAGCGCCTCGTCCATCGAGTTCGTGTGGAGCGACTGCGTGCCGCCGAGGACCGCCGCGAGCGCCTGGAACGCGGTCCGCACGATGTTCACCTCCGGCTGCTGCGCGGTGAGCGAGCAGCCGGCCGTCTGCGTGTGGAATCGGAGGAGCCACGAGCGCTCGTTCTTCGCGCCGTACTTCCCGCGCATCGCGCGCGCCCAGATGCGGCGAGCGGCCCGGAACTTCGCGACCTCCTCGAAGAAGTCGAGGTGCGAGTTCCAGAAGAACGAGAGGCGCGGCGCGAACTCGTCCACGTCGAGGCCGGCGGCGATCCCCGCCTCGACGTACGCGAACCCGTCCGCGAGCGTGAACGCCAACTCCTGCACCGCCGTCGAGCCGGCCTCGCGGATGTGATAGCCGGAGATCGAGATCGTGTTCCACTGCGGCATCTCGCGCGTGCACCACCCGAGCATGTCCGTGATGATCCGCATGCTCGGCCGCGGCGGGTAGATCCACTCCTTCTGCGCGATGTACTCCTTGAGGATGTCGTTCTGGAGCGTCCCGCGGAGGAGCCGCGCCGGCACGCCGCGTCTTTCGGCGGCCACGACGTAGAAGGCGAGGACCATCGCGGCGGGCCCGTTGATCGTCATCGACGTCGAGACCTTGTCGAGCGGGATCCCCTCGAAGAGGCGCTCCATGTCAGCGAGCGTCGAGACGCAGACGCCCTCGCGCCCGACCTCGCCGAGCGCGCGCGGGTCGTCCGCGTCGATCCCCATGAGGGTCGGCATGTCGAACGCGGTGGAGAGGCCGTTCTGCCCGTGCTCGAGGAGATAGCGGAAGCGCGCGTTCGTGTCGGCCGGCGTCCCGAAGCCGGCGAACTGGCGCATCGTCCAGATCCGGCCGCGGTACATCGAACCGTGGATGCCGCGCGTGAACGGGTACTCCCCCGGCGCGCCGAGGTCGCGCGCCGCGTCGCGGCCCGCGATCGCGTCCGGCCCATAGGACGGCGCGAGCGGGATCCCGGAGAGCGTGGAGGTGTTCGGGTCGGGGGCGGGAGAGGGCCGTACCCCGGCCGGGAACGCGCCGCCCTTCGACGCGGCCTTCTCGGCATCCGTCTTGATCGGGTTCATAGGATCTCCAAGCGCTCCCTGCGCGGGGCGCCGGCCAACTCGTCCGCGACCTCGCGGGCGAGACGGAACGGGGACTCCTCCCGCCGGAGCACTCCCTCGATCCCTTCGTCGATGCGGCGCGAGACGGCGCCGTCGGCGAGGGTGCGCTCCCCGACCAGGCGGAGGATCCGCTCCTCGACCTCGCGGCGGATCCCCGCGCGCCGCTTCCGCGCGAGGCGCCCTTCTGTCTCGAGGTGCGCGCGGTGCTCGCCGATCGCCGCGAGGACCTCGTCGACGCCGCGCCCCTCCTGCGCCACCGTCGAGACGACGCGCGGCGGCCAGCCGTCGCGCGCCGGGTGCGCCCGGAGGACCTCCTCCAGGTGATGGACCATCCGGTCCGCCCCATCGCGGTCCGCCTTGTTCACCACGAACAGGTCGCCGATCTCCATGAGCCCCGCCTTCATCGCCTGCACCTCGTCGCCCGACTCGGGCACGAGCACCACCACGACCGTGTCGGCGGCGCTCACCACGTCCAACTCCGACTGCCCCACGCCGACCGTCTCGACGAGGATCGTCCGCATCCCGAACGCGTCGAGGAGGTCGCACACCTCGCGCGTCGTGTGCGCGAGCCCGCCGAGCGAGCCGCGCGTCGCCATGCTCCGCAGGAAGAGGCCGGGGTCGCCGGCCAACTCGTTCAATCGGATCCGGTCGCCGAGGAGCGCGCCGTGGCTGAACGGGCTCGACGGGTCGACCGCCACGACCCCGACGCGCCGGCCCGCCTCGCGGAGTCCGCGCACGAGCCCCGCGACAAGCGTGCTCTTCCCAGCGCCGGGAGGCCCGGTGATGCCCACCCGTTCCGCCGTCCCCACGCGCGGGTAGAGGTGATCGAGGATCCCCTCCGCGTCCGGGTCCTGGTCCTCCACGACCGTGATGAGACGCGCCAAGGCGTAGAGGTCGCCCCCGAGGAACGCCTCCACGAGGCGCCGCCGCGAGTCCGTGACCCGATCGTAGAGGCTCACGGGATGTCTCTTTCCGACAACGTGTTCCGGAGCAACGTGCCTTAGGTTAACCCGCTCCCGTGCGGCTTGTCAACGGAGCGCGGCCGCGGGGGCCTCCTCGACCGTCCCCACGATCGCGAACGCGATCGCTTCGTGCGTCACGATTCCCACGACGGCGCCGTCGCCGCTCCCGACGAAGGCGAGCGGGGTCGCGCCGCTCTGGATCTCCGGGAGAAGTTCCTCGATGCGGAGATCGGCGCGCACGACCGGGGCGGGGCGCGCGAGATCGACGACGGGACGATCCGCGGGCGCGTCGAGGAGGTCGTGGACGCCGACCGTCCCGAGCGGCTCGCCGCCGGCCGCGCGACGAACGAGGAGGAACGACCCGCCGGCCTCGCGGAGGCGGGCGGCGGCGGCGGCGACCGTCTCCGAGTCCGAGACGGCGGGGAGATCGTCGAGCGGAACGAGGACGCTCGCCACCGTGCGCTCGGAGATCCCGAGGACCGCGCGGAACCAGCGCCGCCCCGCGCTCCCGGCGTGCCCGCTGCGCTCGAGGAAGTGCGCCAGCTCCTCGCGCGTTAGCCGCGCGGGCCGCCTCCGTCTCCCGCCGGGGAAGAGGCGCACGAGCGCCCGCGACATCCACTGGAGGAGCCGAGTCCCCGGCCCCAAGAGCCAACTCAAGATCGCGAGAGGATACGCGGACCAGAGGATGAGGCGGTCCGAGTGCACGCGGAAGAGCGCCTTCGGGAAGACCTCCGCGAGGATGATGTACGCGACGATGAAGATCGGGACCGCGACCCGGGTCCCCTCGATCCCCCACAGGTCGATCGAGAGGGAGGTCACGAGCGCCGAGCAGAGAACGCTCGCGATGTTGGTGCCCAGGAGCATCGCGGCGACGAGCCGGTCCGGATGGACGAGGAGCCCGAGGAGGACGCGGGCGCCGCGGCTCCCCCGCTCCGAGAGATAACGGAGCCGGATGCGATCGCACGACACGAGGCCGATCTCCGCTCCGGCGAAGAAGAAGCTCGCGAGGAACGCCGCGGCCGCAACGAGGGCCTTCGCGATCCCGTCGCTCATCGCGCCCCCGCCTCCACGACCGGGAACTTCGTCACCTCGAGCTCCACGATGCGATTCGGCTCCGCGCGCCGGACGAGAAACCGGAGCCCCTCGAAGAAGAGGATCTCGCCGGTGCTCGGGATCCGTCCGGTGCGGGCGAGGAGGAACCCGCCGACCGTCTCCGCGTCGTGCGTCTCGATGGCGACCCCGAACGTCTCGTTGAAGAGGGCGAGCTCCATCCGCGCCGAGACGATGATCGTGGACCGCCCGCGCCAGACGTAGCGCTGGTGCGCGACGTGCCTCTCGTCCCGGATCTCGCCCACGATCTCCTCGAGAATGTCCTCGAGGGTGACGATCCCCGCGATCCCCCCCGACTCCTCGACGGCGACCGCGAAGTGCACGCCCTTCGCGCGGAACTCGACGAGGAGGTCCACGACCGGCTTCGTCTCGGGCACGTAGAGGAGCGGCTTGAGGAGCGGGCGGAGGCCCCGCTCCTCCCGACCGCTCGGGAGGAGATCCACCGCGTGGAGGAGGCCGAGGAGGTTCTCGAAGCGCCCCTCGAAGACGGGGATGCGGGAGAGCCGGCGTTCCCTCACCGAGCGGCGCGCGTCCGCGACGGTCGTCGCGACGGAGAGCGCGAAGATCTCGGTGCGCGGCGTCATCACCTCGCGCACCTCGAGATCGTGCACCTCGGAGATGTTGTCGAAGATCTCCTTCTCGAACGGCGCGAGGATCCCCTCGTCGTAGCCCACCTCCACGCCGGCCTTGAGGAGCGCCGTCGTGGCCTCATCGGTGCGGTGAAGCAGCCGGGAGCGGTCGAGCGTGCGCTCGACGGCGGCGAGGAGCCGATCGGTGATCCCGACGAGGACGACGCGCAAGGGCCAGACGAGGACCGAGATCGCGTCGAGGAGCCGGATCGAGCGCCGCGCGACGGCGTCCGGGTACGTCATCGCGGTCGTCTTCGGGACGATCTCCGTGAAGACGAGGATGAGGCCGGTCATGACCGGCACGACGACGGCGAGGGCGTCTTCCCCGAGAAGGCGGATCGCGACCGCGGTCGCGAACGCGGTCGCTCCGAGGTTCGCGAAGTTGTTGCCGACGAGGATCGTCGCGAGGGCGGCGTTCGGGCGCTCCATCGTGCGGACGATCGCCCGGGCCTCGCGCGAGGTCTCCTTCGCGAGGAGGGCGAGGCGGAGTCGGGACAGCGAGAAGAGCGCGCTCTCGGCCGCCGAGAAGAAGGCTGAGGTCCCGAGCGCCAGGAAGAGGACCAGGGCGTCCGTCACGGGAACGCCTTGCGCGGGGAAATCGCGGTGCGAGCGGGGTCTCTTGGATCCGGGTCCACGCGGATCTTAAGCGGCCGGTTCCTTACTCGGCTTTTCGCCGATCTCGAACTTGACCGTGTTCGTGAGCGCCTCGCCGAGCGCCTTCTCGACCGGGTTGAAGCCGCTTTCCGGCGGCAGAATCCGGTTCGCGAGGTTGAGTTGCCGCGCCCTCTGCGCGGCCACGACGACCAACTCGTAGATGTTCTCGACGTCTGGCATGCGGATCAAGAAGGAGCTCGCCGGCTTCGGCGTCTCCTCCCTCCTTTCCTGGTTGGCGTTCTCAGTCATGACGATCCGACTCCTTTATTTCGACTCGGCGCCTTCCCCGTGCGGAGGAGGCTGCCGACGATCTTCGAGATCTCCGCGTGGACCGCCTCGGCCGCGCGGTCGCCATCCACGACGACGGTGTTCGCCGAGGCGCCGAGCGGCCCCTTCGCGAGCGCCCGGTAGTTCTCGCCGACCTTCCGCTGCTGCTCCTTCCCTTCGAACAACTCGAGGTGAGCTCGCGCCGCCTCGATGCGCCGCCGGCACGTCTCGGACGGCACGTCGAGGAGGAGCGTCAGATCTGGCTTCCTCGCCAGCGTGTTGAGCGAAACGACGAAGTCGAGATCGCAGTCCACGCTCTGGTACGCGAGGGAGGAGAGAAGGTACCGGTCCGTCACGACGATCCAGCCCGACTCCATCCTCGGGAGGATCTCTTGGGTCAGGTGGTCGAGCCGATCGGCCGCGAACAAGAGAGCGAGGGTCGCCGCGCCGATCGGCGCTCCGTCGCCACCGCTCGCGGGAACCGCGAGCCGTCCTTGGAGGAAGAGCCGCAGGAGTCCCCCCACGGGCCCCTGGCTCGGCTCCGCGGTCAGGTGGACCTTCTCGCCGCGCGCGACGAGCCAATCCCGCAACTTCCCCGCCTGGGTCGTCGTCCCCGCGCCGTCGAGGCCTTCGAGCGCGATCAAGAGGCCTCTGGCCATGCCTCTCCCCGCGGCCCGCCCGCTGTTCGCGCCGGCCTAACGGCCCTTATTGATTCGATGCTTCAGCTCTTTGGAGACCTTGAAGACCGGGACCCGACGCGACGGAAGCGGCACCGGCTCGCCCGTCCTCGGGTTCCGCGCCGTGCGCGCCTTCCGCTCCTTCACCTTGAACGTCCCGAACCCGCGGATCTCGATGTGGCTCCCCGACTGGAGCGCCTTCTTGATCGCGCCCAGGAACTCGTCGACCGTGTCGGCCGTGTCCTTCTTGGTGAGCCCCGTCGATTCCGCAATCTGCTCGACCAAATCGGCCTTGGTCATCGTCTCCCCTCCTCTCGGCGAGAACGCTCGGGATCGCGGGCACCAGCTGTCCGCGCCCCGACGAGAGCCTGGACACCGGCGCGAATCCTATGTCGAGGTGGAAGATACGTCAAGCGCTTTTCCCAGAGCGGGGGGAACGGTGTCCGGGTCCGGGCCAACGCCTACTCGCCGAGCCCGAACTTTAGCAGGAGGCGCCAAGAATCTGCAAGTAAATGTTTTAGGAGGATATCGAGGGCGGCGAGGGCGAGCCCCGCGACGAGCAGGCGGCGCCCGCGGCCCAGCCCGGCCGCGAGGCCCCGGAATCTGGCGTGGAAGGGGCCGGAGACCGCCGCGGCGGCGAGGACGAAGCCCACGACCCGGACCACGCTCCAGATCGGCCAGCCGAGGGCGAGGGGGACGAGCGGCCGCGCCGAGGCGAGGACGAGCGACCCCACGTAGAAGTTCATGTAGTTGAGGAGGAACGCGCCGAGGAGGAGCCCCGCCGCGCCGCCCGACGCGAACGACGCGACGAGGAGGAGCGCGAGGTGCGCGAGGTGCTGCGGTAGGAAAAATCGGATCTCCCCTTCCGCCCCCTCGCCGGTCCGGATCCACGCGAGCATCTCGTCCCGGTACGCGGGACCGTGGAAGACGCGCTCCGCCATCCGCTCGGGGAAGAGGCAGGTCGCGGCGACCGTGAGCGCCGAGAGGAGCGCGGCCCACAGGAGCGCCGCGCGCGCCGCGTCCCCGAGCCGGCCGGCCGCGACGGCGCGCGCGTAGGTCGGGAGGAGGACGAGCGGCGGCAGGACGAGGAGCGGCCAGCGCGATGGCGCGAGGAGCGCGAGCGCGAAGACGACCGGGAGCGCGACCGCGAAGCCCGGCGCGCGCGACGCCATCCTCAGACGAGGTACGCGACCGCGAACGCGATCTGCCCGGCGACCATCATGAGGTACATGTGCTTCCACGAGACGTGGTTCGCCTCGAGGGTGAGCTCTTCGGGATGGCGCAGGACGAGGTAGGCGACGTACACGCCCCACGCCGCGAGGAGGACCCCGGCCGCCGTGAGGACCGCGCGCGATCCCGAGAGGACCCCGGTCGCGGCCCCGACCGCCATGAGGAGGAACGGGAAGACGAAGAAAGGTGCGATGATCTTCGCGCTCCGCTCGACGCCGAAGACGATCGGGAGCGTGCGGCATCCCCCCTGGGCGTCTCCCTCCATGTCGGAGAAGTCCTTCGTCGTCGCCGCGCCGACGACGTAGAGCCCGAAGATCATCCCCACGAACCACGGCTCGGCGCTCCACATCGTGTCGGGGCGCGTCGACGTCCACCCCGCGACCATGAGGAGGCAGCCGCGCGGGATCGCGATCGTGATGTTCGCGAGGACGCCCCACCGCTTCGTCCGGAACGGCGGCCCCGAGTACGCGTACGTCACGAACGCCGTGAAGAGGACGATGAGGAGGAACTCCCTGTTGACGAGCGCGGCGGTGACGAACGAGGCCGCGTAGAGCGCCGCGTCGAAGATCCACGCGTTCCGGATCGAGACGCTCCCCGACGGCAGCGGCCGGTTCGGCTTGTTGATCCGGTCGATCTCGAGGTCGAAGTACTGGTTGATGATGTTCGACGCGGCGTTGAGGAGAGCCGCCGAGAGGGCGCCGACGTAGGCGGCGGCGGGCGGCAGTCCGCGCGCGGCGATCGCCGCCCCCGAGAGGAAGCCGATCGTCGGCGCGAGCAGCGTGAAGGGCCGCGTGAGGGCGACGTACTCGCGGAGCGGGTTTCGTTCGGTCGTTCCGGTCATCTGGGGACGTTTCCTCCCGTGCGTCAGAGTCCGAATGGGACGGCGATCGCGATCGCCGCGATGGCGCCGATCAAGGTGTTCGCGAAGTTCACGGCTTCGTTGTCGATGAGGTTCCACTTCTCGAGCGTCGCGCCGAGGACGCTCTCGAGCGTCGTCCCGACGAACGCGGCGAGGACGACGACGAGCGCCCCGGCGGGCACGACGAGGTGGACCGCGAGCGCGGCGCCGGCGACGACCGCGGAGGCGAGGACGCCGGCGACTGTCCCCTCGACGGAGACCGCGCCCTCCGTGCCGGGCGGAACGGGCCGGAGCGTCGTGAGGAGGAACGGGTGCTTCCCGAGGAGTTGCCCGATCTCCGACGAGACGGTGTCCGCGGCGGCGGTCGCGAACGCGGCGACGAACGCGAGCGCGAAGAGCCCCTCGTGCGCGCTCGCGAGAGCGAGGAACGCGACGACGATCCCGACGCCGCAGTTCGCGATCGCGTGCTTCGCTCCGCGTCGCCCCCCCTCCTCCTGCGCGAGTCCCTTCTCCGCCTTGCGACGGTAGCCGGCCATCGACGCGGCGCTCCCGAGCACGAAGAAGAGCGCGAGGATCGCGAAGCCGGGCGCCCCGAGGAAGAGAGTGATCCCCGTGCCGACGAGGACCCCGGCGACGAGGCCGGAGACCTTCACGGAGCGTCCGGCGAGCGCGAGGATCCCGAGGAGACCGTTCACGCCGAGCGCCCAGGGGAGGCGGTCGCGGAGGATCGGCGCCGCCGCCGCGAGCCGCGCGGGGTCGACGAGCGTCATCGCGTGGACGAAGAGCGCGCCGAGGAGCGGCACGGAGACGTTGTCGTCGAGGCCGAGCGGGAGGCTCTCGACGAGCGCCCCGAGGAGCGCGGTCGCGAAGGAGAGGGCGAGGATCGCGGAGAGCGGCAGGTCGGGGGCGGTCGCCCGCGCGACCCACCAGAGCAAGAACGCGCCCGCCACGCCGCCGACGAGCGCGTAGGCCGCGGTGCCGGCCCACGACTTCGCCGGGTTCCACGGGAGCCGCGCGCGGCCGAGCGCCCGCCCGACGAGGGTCGCGGGGCCGTCGCCGAACGCGAGGACGCCCCACAGGAGCGCGGCGAGGTGGAGGCGGTCGTGGAAGACGACGACGAGGAAGAGGACGGCGATCGGGTAGAGGACGATCCCCGAGGAGAGCCGCCGCGCGGTCTCGCCCTCGCGGTAGAGGCCCCGCGCCACGCGCGGCAGGAGGACGAGATTCATCGCGATCGCCGTGGCGGCGAGGAGGAGCGCCCCCCACGCGGGCATCCAGCGGAGCGTGAGCGCGAAGAGGCCCATCGCGGTGTGGACGAGTTGCCGGCGCGTCTCCACGCTACGCGCTCCTCGCGACGCGGCGGCGAGCCCTCACTCTAGGCGCGCCTCCCGAGCAGATCGCGCCGCGCCCACTCGACGGTCCGCCCGAGCCCGTCGCGGAGCGTCGTCGTCTCGTAGCCGAGCGCGCGGCGCGCCGTCTCCGACGAGATGCGCCATTCGTGATCGTAGATCTCTGCGACGCCGGGAGTCAGGAGCGGCACGCGTCCGGTGAGGCGCGCGACGGCCACCTCCCCCGCCCCGAGCGCCTTCACGAGCGCGATCGGGAGGTGGCGCTTCGGCGCGGGAACGCCGGTGAGTTCCTCGAGCAGCGCGAGCACTCCGTTCAGGTCCGCGTCCTCCCCGCCCAGCGCGTACGCCGCTCCGTCCAGCCCCCGATCGCGCGCGAGCAGGTGCCCGCGCGCCACGTCGTCCACGTACGCGTACGTCCAGAGGCGCTTCCCCGAGCCGGGGACGCCCGGAAGCCGACGCCGCAGAAAATCTCGGACGATTTTCGCGACGTGGTTCCCGTCCGTCAAGGCGCCGGGGCCGTAGATGACGCCCGGGATGAGGATGACGAGCGGCGCGCCCGATGCCGCGGCGGCCCGTGCCCGCGCGAGCCCGAGCGCCTTCGTCCTCTCGTAGTCGTTCCGATAGCGGTCGCCCGGGTGGCGCGTCGTCTCGTCCGCGACGCGGCCGTCCGTCGGCCCGAGCGCGATGAACGATGAGGTGTAGAGGACGCGGCGCACGCCCGCGGCGCGCGCGCCCTCGAGAAGTCGCTCCACGGCCTCGACGTTCACGCGGTCGAAGAGCGCGCGGTCGCGGGCCCACGTCTTCACGCAGGCGGCCATGTGGAAGACGACCTCCGCGCCGGCGAGGCCGCGCCGGAGCGCCCCGGCGTCCGTCACGTCGCCGCGCGCGATCTCGACGCGGTCCCCCCACGGGACGTCGGCCGGGTCGCCGCGCCAGAGGCAGCGCACCCGCTCTCCCCGCTCGAGGAGGCGCCCGATGACGGCGCGCCCGAGATAGCCGCTCGCTCCGGTCACGAAGACCGTCATCGGGTCGGCGAGCCTCCCCCGCCCCCGACCACACCGATCGACTCCAGGAATGCGTCGGTGAGTCGGAGCGCCTCGTCGCGGTCCGCCTTGCGCTCCACGAGGAAGAAGTGCCCGCGGCCGGGGAAGGAATGGATCTCGCACCGGTTCCCCGCGCCCGTCATCTCCTCGACGAAGCGCTCCGCCGCCGCGAACGAGCAACTCTTGTCGAGCGTGCCGTGGACGAGGGCGGTCGGCGGGAGCCCGGGCCGCACGTGGTGCGCGGGCGAGGCGTCCTCGAGCGGCGCGAGCGGCCTCACGACTTTGCGGTACCACGGGTCCCCGGTCGGGTCCAAGCACGCGCCGTAGAGGACGAGCGCGTCCGGCACGCAGCTCACGGCGCGGTCGTCGGTCGGCTCGTCGAAGCGATCGAGGCTCGCCGCCGCCATCGCGAGGTGCCCGCCCGCGGAGAAGCCGCTCGCCACGATCCGCTCGGGGTCCACGCCGAGCCGCGCGGCGTTCGCGCGGACCCAGCGGATCGCCGACTTGGCGTCCGCGATGCTCTCGAGCGGCGTCGAGCCGTGCCGCGCGCTCAGCCGGTACTCGATCTGGATCATCACCATCCCCCGCGAGCGGAAGTGCTCGCAGAGGCCGAGGCACCAATACCACGCGCCGCGGATCCATCCCGCCCCATGGAACCAGACGAACGCGGGGCGGCGGTCGGAGGCGACATGACCCTCGGGGACGAAGACGTGGGCCTCGAGGTCGACGCCGTCGACCGACTTGTAGATCTCGACGGCATGCCCCTCGCGATATCGGGCCTCCTTCTCGAACAGCGCCTCGACGGCTCGGACCTGACCGGAGTCGGCGCACTCCGCTCGAAACGCGGCGAGGAGGGAGTCGATCCCCTTCACGCCGAGGTCGCCGATGTGATCCTCAAGGATCCAGGAGAGGACGTGGTCCCGCACCGCGCGGTCCGCGAGGCGCCGCGTCGCGACCGCGTACCGCGCCCGCGTCCGCCGGGCGTCTCCCCGCTGGAGCGCCGGATCGGCCCGGAGCGCCGAGTCCGCGCGGTCGTCCACGTAGGCGTGGAGGAAGGACTGGAACTCCTCGAGCGCGAGCAACTCGGCATCGTCGAGAGCGAGCGAGTCGAGGGCGCCTTGATATCCCTCGCTCACCTCGAACGACGCGTCGTCGACGATCTGTCGGTGGACGAGCGGGTATCGCAGGAACCCCTCCGCCCGCGCGTAGGCGATCCGAGCCCTCTCGGTCCGCGCGAACGTCGTGTTGGCGGCGCCGGTCGCGAGGAACCGCTCGAGCGGCGCGCCCACGACGGTCCAGAGCGAATCGAACGCGGCGACGAACGTCGTCTCGTCGCCGGCCGCGAGGCGGAAATACGATCCCATGAGCGCGGCGCTCTCCCCCGGCTCGAGGAGCGCCACCTCGGCGAGGAAGCGATTCACCTCGGCGCCGCGCCCCGAGAAACGGGGAACCACGTCCGCCTCCCCCCACCGCCACGCGATCCAGAGGCTGTCCCCCGGCGAGAGGAAGAGCCTGAGCCGGCCCCCGCATTCCAGCGTCACGTACTCGGGTCGCGCCAGATCGAGGCGGAGGAAGAAGCGCCCCTCGCCGTCGCGCGTCGCGGCGGCGTCCCCGACGCGGATGCTCTCGCATGCGGCCGTTCCAATCTCGCCGCCGAGGAACGCGCCACCGCCGCCGGTCCCGCCGACGGGAGTCTTGTCCGCGACGGCCGAGCCGGCGAAGAAAACGCAGGTGGCGACGCGGAGGAACGCGGCGACGATGTCGAAGGCGGCGTGACGCGACGCGCGACGCGCCCCCTCGCCCGGCCGCCGAGGAGTCGAAGCCTCAGGCACGCGTGGTCCTCGGACGCGCCTCGCGGATGAGCCCGAGGAGCGCGTCGTGGATGAGGCCGTTCGTCGCGACGATCTCGCGGCGCGCCACGAAGTCCCCGCCGCCGTCGAAGTCCGTGACGCGCCCACCCGCCTCGCGCACGAGGAGGACTCCCGCCGCCGTGTCCCACGCGGAGAGCTCGAGCTCCCAGAAGCCCTCGAAGCGCCCCATCGCGACGTACGCCAGGTCGAGCGCCGCGGAGCCGCCGCGCCGCACGCCCTGCACGCGCGGCGCCACGACCGGGAGGATCGCGAGGTTGTTCGCGCGGACGCCGTCGCGCACGCAGGCGAACCCGGTCCCGAGGAGGGATCGGACGAGCCGGTCCTCGCGGCTCACGCGGATCGCCCGGCCGTTGAGGCGCGCTCCTTCGCCCGCCGCTGCGTCGAACGTCTCCCCGAGGACCGGCGCGTGGACGACCCCGACGAGCGGGGCGCCGCGCCGCTCGAGCGCGATCGAGACGGAGAAGAGCGGGTAGCCGTGCACATAGTTCGTCGTCCCGTCGAGCGGATCGATCACCCATTGGTACTCGCCGTCGCGCCGGCCCGTCACGCTCTCCTCGGCGAAGACGCCGTGCCCGGGGAACGCGCGGGCGAGCGCCCCGACGATGTATTCCTGCGCGCGCTCGTCGGCGTCGGTCACGAGATCGGTCTCCCCTTTGTAGCGCACGGCCTCGGGCGCGATGCGGCCGAACGACGCCGTGAGGAGCTCGCCGGCCTCGCGCGCGATCCGCGCGGCGCCGTCGCGCGCCGCGATCGTCTCGTCGCGCGTCACGGCGCGCCCGCCCCGCCGCGCCCCGCGTCGCGCGACGCCGCGACCGAGCGCCGCCGCCGCCCCGCGACGCCGAACGCAACGCCGATCGAGAGCCCGTAGAGGACGAGGAGCGGCCCCGCCATCACGACCTGCGAGATCACGTCCGGCGGCGTGAGGAGCGCCGCGACGACGAAGATGACGAGCACCGCCTCGCGCCACCGTCCGAGGAGGACCGAGGGCGGGAGGATCCCCGCCCACGAGAGCGCACCGAGCACGATCGGCATCTGGAACAGGACGCCGAACGAGAGGCAGAGCTTGAAGAGGAAATCGAAGTAGGGCCCCGCGCCGAGGAGCGGCTTGAGGAGGTCGCTCTGGAAGGAGAGGAGAAAGCGGAGGGTGAGCGGCGCGAGGACGAAGTGCGCGAAGAGGACGCCCGCGACGAAGAGGAGGACGGACGACGCGACGAGGGGGCCGACGAAGCGGCGCTCGCCGGGGAAGAGGCCGGGCGCGACGAACGACCAGAGCCTCCAAAGGGCGACCGGCGACGCGACCAAGAGGCCGAGCGCGAAGGCGACCTTGAGGTGGAGGCCGAGCGCCTCCGCGGGGCCGAAGAAGACGAGGCTCCCCACGGGGCGGACGAGCACCGCGATCGCCTTCTCCGCGACGAACCACGCGGCGACGGTCGCGAGGGCGACCGCCCAGAGGGTGTCGAGGAGGACGCGCCGCAATTCCTCGAGGTGATCGAGGAACGGCATGCGTCGCTCTTCGGCGACGCGCGGAGCGTCCGCGGCGATCCGTTCGTCGCCGGAATCGACCGACGGCTCGCCGTCGAGCCCCACGGGTCCGCTCACGACGCGCTCTCCCGGTACTTGATCCCGGCGCCCGTGTTGAGGACGACGATCGTCTCGCCCTTCGCGACGCGCCCCTCCGCGAGGAGGCGCCGCGCGCCGGCCCACGCCGCGCCCCCCTCGGGCGACGCGTCGATCCCCTCGAGGCGCGCGAGCTCCGAGGCCGAATCCTCGATCTCGCGCTCGGAGACGCGGAGCGCCGCCCCATCGCTCTCGCGCAAGACGCCGAGGATGAGCCGCGCCGCGAAGGGTTTCGGGACGCGGAGCCCATAAGCGCGCGTCGAGGGGGCGGCGGGCGGCTCGACGCTCGGCGCGCCCTTCTCGAACGCGTCCACGATCGGCGCGCAACCCTCCGCCTGGACGCACGCCATCCGCGGGCGGCGGCCGCGCACCCACCCGATCGCCTCGAGCTCCGCGCACGCCTTCCAGATCCCCACAACGCCGGTGCCGCCCCCGGTCGGGTAGACGATCCAGTCCGGGTAACGGAACCCGAGGTCCTCGACGATCTCCAGGCCAAGCGTCTTCTTCCCCTCGACGCGATACGGCTCGCGGAACGTCGAGAGGTCGAACCAGCCCTCGGCGGCCGCGCGCTCGGCGACGCGCCTGCCGGCGTCGGGGAGGAGGCCGGGGACGATCTCGACCTCCGCGCCGTGGCGGCGCGCCTCCTCGGCGAACGCGCGCGGAGTGTCCGCCGGGAGGACGACGAGAGCCTCGAGCCCCGCGCGCGCCGCGTACGCCGCGAGCGCGCCCCCCGCGTTCCCCGCGGATGGGACCGCGAGCCGCCGCGCGCCGCGCGCCCGCGCGCAACTCACGGCGACCGCCATCCCGCGCGCCTTGAACGAGAGGGTCGGGTTCCGCCCCTCGTCCTTAACGTGGATCGGCGCGTGGCCGACCACCTGCTCGAGGCGCGCGGCGCGCTGGAGCGGCGTCCCTCCCTCGCCGAGCGTCACGCGCTCGGCGGGGCGCACGGACGGGAGAAGCTCCGCGACGCGCCAGAGCGAGCGCTCGCGCGCCGCGAGGTCGAAGCGCGACAGGACGTGGCGCCCCGCGACGAGGTCGTAGCGCGCGAGCATCGGCTCCCCGCACGCTGGGCAGACCCCGACGAGGCCGGAGGGAGCCTCCTCGCGGCCGCAGCGAGAGCATTCGAGATGCGTGAGGAGCGACATCGTCGTGACTCCGAGAATGGGAACGCCGGCGGCGCGCGTCCGGCTAGCGCTGGCTGAGGTCCCTCAGCTCGTCCATGAAGTCGGAGAGGTCCTTGAAGGACCGGTACACCGAGGCGAAGCGGACGTACGCCACCTCGTCGAGCCCGCGGAGGTGCTTCATCACCCGCTCGCCGATCTCCTTCGAGTTCACCTCGGTGCGCCCCGACTCGACGAGCTCGTTCTCGATCGAGTCGACGATCCGCTCGAGCGCCTCGCGAGGAATCGGGCGCTTCTCGCACGCCTTCACGAGGCCGGTGAGAAGTTTCTCGCGGTCGAGCGGCTCGCGCCGGCCGTCCTTCTTGGCGATCTCGATCGAGGCGCGCTCCACGTACTCGTACGTCGTGAAGCGGTGATTGCACGAGAGGCACTCCCGGCGGCGGCGGATCGCGCGGCCCTCGCGCGTCGAGCGCGAGTCGACGACCTTGTCCTCCTCGAACCCGCACGCGGGGCAGCGCATCACGCCTCCTCGCCGAGGAGATGCCGCGGGAAGAGGGGGAACGCGGCGCAGAGGTCGCGGACCTCGCGCCGGATCCCCGAGAGGAGCGCGGCGTCCGCGCGTTCCCGCAGGGCGCGGTCGATCCACCCGGCGATCACGCGCATCTCGGCGGGGCCGAGACCGCGGCTCGTCACGGCCGGCGTCCCGACGCGGATCCCGCTCGCCACCGCCGGCGGCCGCGGGTCGAAGGGGATCGCGTTCTTGTTCACCGTGAGGCCGGCCCGGTCGAGCGCCTCCTCGGCCTCCTTCCCCGTGATCCCGTTCTTTCCGACGTCGACGAGGAAGAGGTGCGTGTCGGTGCCGCCCGCGACGAGCCGCCACCCGAGCGCGACGAGCGCCTCCGCGAGCGTCCGCGCGTTCTCGACGATGCGCGCCTGGTACGCGCGGAACCCGGGCGTCAGCGCCTCGCCGAAGCAGACCGCCTTCGCGGCGATGACGTGCATGAGGGGCCCCCCCTGCATCCCGGGGAAGGAAGTCTTGTCGATCGCCTTCGCGTGCTGCTTCGTGCTGAGGATGAAACCGCCCCGCGGCCCGCGGAGCGTCTTGTGCGTCGTGCTGGTGACGACGGCGGAGTGGGGCACCGGGCTCGGGTGGAGGCCCGCGGCCACGAGCCCCGCGATGTGCGCCATGTCGACGACGAGGTGGGCGCCCACCTCGTCCGCGATCGAGCGGAACGCCGCGAAGTCGAGCGTGCGCGAGTACGCGCTCGCCCCGGCCACGATCATCTTGGGCCGCGCCTCGCGCGCCTTCGCGCGCACCGCCTCGTAGTCGAGCCACTCCGTCTCGGGGTTCACCTCGTACGCGTGCACTTCGAAGAAACGGCCCGAGAAGTTCACCGGGTGCCCGTGCGTCAGGTGCCCGCCGTGCGCGAGGCTCTGGCCCATGATCCGGTCGCCCGGCTCGAGGAGCGCGAAGTACGCGGAGAGGTTGGCCGACGATCCAGAGTGCGGCTGGACGTTCGCGTGCTCGGCGCCGTAGAGCGCGATCACGCGCTCGCGCGCGAGCGCCTCGACCTGGTCGACGTGCTCGCAGCCGCCGTAGTAGCGCTTCCCGGGGTAGCCCTCCGCGTACTTGTTGTTCATCACGTTCGCCATCGCCTCGAGCACGGGCTCGCTCGCGACGTTTTCGGAGGCGATCAGCTCGAGGCCCCAGAACATGCGCCGCTGCTCGGCTTGGACGGCGCGCGCGACGTCCGGGTCCCAGCGCGAGAGCGACGCCGTCGAGCCCGCGCCGCGCGGCGGCTCCGCGCCCGCGGCGCCCGGCGCGAGCCCCTCGAAGCGCGCGATCTTGTCCACTCGCCGCGCGTGCCGCCCCCCCTCGAAGCCGGCCGCGAGCCAGCCGTCGATCGCCTGGAGGATCTCCCCCTCGGGGAGGATCCGCGCCGGGAGAGCGAGGACGTTCGCGTCGTTGTGCCGGCGCGCGCTCCGCGCCATCTCCGCGCTCGTGACGAGCGCCGCGCGGACGCCGGGCACCTTGTTCGCCGCGATCGAGACGCCGATCCCGCTTCCACACAGGAGGATTCCCGCGTCCGCCGTCCCGCCGGCGACGGCGCCCGCGACCGCGAACGACACGTCCGGGTAGTCGTCCTCCGGGTCGAGGCGCTCCGGACCGAAGTCGGTCACCTCGAGCCCGCGCTCGCGGAGCCACGCGCGCACCGCCTCTTTCGCGGCGAAGCCCGCGTGGTCCGCGCCGAGCGCGATCCTCACGCGGCGACCTCCTCGACGATCTGCACCCAGCCGAACGGGTCGGGCGCCTTCCCCGTCGCGATCTCGGCGAGCCGCGCCTGGAGGCGTCGCGTGATCTCGCCGCGGCGTCCGCGCCCGATCACGACCTTGTCCACCGAGCGGATCGGCGTGATCTCCGCCGCGCTTCCCGTGAAGAACAACTCGTCGGCGATGTAGAGGAACTCGCGCGGGATCTGCGTCTCGCGGACGTCGATCCCCTCGGCGCGCGCGAGCGCGATCGTCGAGTCGCGGGTGATGCCGCCGAGGATCGACGCCGAGACCGGCGGCGTGTGGAGGACGCCGTCGCGCACCGCGAAGAGGTTCTCGCCGCTCCCTTCCGAGACGAAGCCGTCGGCGGTGAGCATGATCCCCTCGGCGTACCCGTTCGTGATCGCCTCGACCTTGGTGAGCTGCGAGTTCATGTAGTTCGCGCTCGCCTTCGCGAGGGCGGGGAGCGTGTTCGGCGCGATGCGCGTCCACGACGAGACGCAGACGTCGACGCCGTTCTCCGCCGCGCCGGGGCCGAGGTAACTCCCCCATCCCCACACGGCGATCGCGACCTCGACCGGCGAGTTGAGCGGATTCACGCCGACCGAGCCGTAGCCGCGGTACACGATCGGGCGCACGTAGCAGGCCTTCCTGCCGTTCTCGCGGATCGTGTCCTGGATCGCCTTCGAAATCTCCTCCCGGCTGAAGGGGATTTCCATCCGGTAGATCTTCGCCGAGTCGAAGAGGCGGGCGACGTGCTCGTCGAGACGGAAGAGGCCCGGCCCCTTCGGCGTCGCGTAGCAGCGCATCCCCTCGAAGACCGAGCTCCCGTAGTGCAGGACGTGCGCGAGGACGTGCACCTTCGCGTCTTCCCACCGCACGAAGGCGCCGTTCATCCAGATCCAGTCGGTCTTCTCGAAGGACATGGGCGATTCTCCTGGTGGCTAGCGCCTCACGACGCGTCGCGTTCGTGGCGGGGAGCGGGATGATCGATCAGGTCGGCGATGCGCGGGAGGGCCTCGCTGAGCACCGCGGCGAGCTGGCCCAGGTGCCGCCGGTACTCCTCCAGCGATCCGCCGATCGGGTCCTTGATGCCGCGCAGCCCCGACGAGGGCGCGAGGTCCGTGACGACGTGCGCCTTCTCGCGCGCCGCGGGCGCCATCGAGAGGATCCACTCGCGGTGGTGCGACTCCATCGTGAGGATGAGGTCGGCGCGCTCGATGAGGTCGCGGGTGAGCGGCGTCGATTGCTTCCCGGTGAGGTCCACGCCGTTCTCCTTGGCCACGACGACCGCGTTGTGCGAGACGGGCGCGCCGGCGACCGCGGCGACCCCCGCCGAGAAGACCTGGATGGGCGTGCGGACGGCCTCCGCCGCGGACCGGCGGAGGAGGCCTTCGGCGAAGGGGCTACGACACGTGTTTCCGGTGCAGACGACGAGGACGGTGAAGCGCGCCTTCGCCCCTTCCTCGAGAGGCAGGTTCACGCCCAGAGACTAGCGTCCGCCTGGAAGCGCGTCAAGCCGACACGCGTGCCGGCGCGTCGCTTACGGCTCGGTGGTGGGCGCGGGCGCGACGTCCGGCCCGAGATCGACGGGGCCGCGGCGCAGGAGGCGCGGAGGGGTCACGCGAGCGTCCACGATGGTCGACGCGGCCGATTCGGGGAGCGGGCCCGCGTCGAGGAGGAGGTCGATGCGCTCTCCGATCTGCTCGAGGATGCGTCGCGGATCGAGAGGCGGCGTGGGGTCGCCGCTCCGGTTCGCGCTCGTCGCGGTGACCGCGCCCCCCGCGGCGCGCGCGAGGCTCTCCGCGAGCGCGCACGACGAGCGGCGGAGCGCGACGCCGTCCGGCGCGACGCCGCGCGGGAGCGTCGCGCGCGCGGGGACGACGATCGTGAGCGGCCCCGGCCAGTGGCGCTCGGCCAGGGCGCGCGCCGGCTCGGGGATCTCGGACGCGAGGCGCGACGCGGCCGCCAGGTCCGCGACGATCACCGGCACGCCCTTCCCCTCGGGGCGTCCCTTCGCCGCGAGGAGGCGCGCGACCGCCGCTTCGCTCCACGGATCCGCCGCGATGCCGTAGAGGGTCTCCGTCGGGAACGCGACGAGGCCGCCGTCGCGGATGACCTCCGCCGCCGCGCGGATCGCCTCGCCGTCGGGCGCGTCGCGGTCGACGCGGAGGACGCGCGGCGCGCGCGGCGGCCGCGCGGCGCTCATCCCGCGCCTTCCGCGCCGATGTCGGAGCGGCGCCACGCGCCGCGGAAGCGGATCCGCGCGACCGCGTCGTACGCGCGCGACCGCGCGGCCGCGCGCGACTCCGCGACGGCGGTGACCGCCGCGACGCGGCCACCGGCGGTGACGACGCGCCCGCCGTCGCGTCGCGTGCCGCCGTGGAAGACGTGCGCGCCCGACACGGCGTCCGCCTCTTCCAATCCTTCGATCGGATCGCCGAGGCGGGGCGACGCCGGATACCCTTCGGCCGCGACGACGACGGTGACCGCGTGCGCGTCCGCGAACGCGAGCGGGCGATCGTCGAGCTCGCCGAGCGCGGCGCCGAGGAGGAGCGCGCCGAGGTCGCCCTCCAGGAGAGGGAGGAGCGCTTCCGCCTCGGGATCGCCGAAGCGGCAGTTGAATTCGAGGACCTTCGGACCCTCCTCGGTCCAGATGAGCCCCGCGTAGAGGACGCCCGTCATCGGGCACCCCTCCTTTCGGAGCGCCCAGAGGGTCGGCGCGATGATCCGCTCCTCGACCGCGGCGCGCTCCGCGGCGTCGCGCGCGAGCGGCGCGACGGCGCCCATCCCGCCCGTGTTCGGCCCCTCGTCGCCGTCGCGCGCGCGCTTGTAGTCGCGCGCCTCGCGGAACGAGACGAACCGCTCCCCCGCCACGATCGCGAGGAACGACGACTCGCGTCCCTCGAGGAACTCCTCGACGACGACGCGGCGCCCCGCGGCGCCGAGCGCGCCCGCGACCATCCACTCGTGGAGCGTCTCCTCGGCCTCGTCGCGGCTCCGCGCGATCACGACGCCCTTCCCCGCGGCGAGGCCGTCCGCCTTCACGACGATCGGCGGTCGACTCGCGCGGACGTGCGCGACCGCCTCCTCCGCGATCTCGAACGCGCGGAACGACCCGGTCGGCACGTCCGCGCGGGCCATGACGCGCTTCGCGAACGCCTTGCTCCCCTCGATCCGCGCCGCGTCGCCGGTCGGGCCGAAGATGCGGAGCCCCGAGCGCCGGAACTCGTCGACGATGCCGGCGACGAGCGGCGCCTCGGGGCCGACGACGGTGAGGTCGATGCGCGCGTCCTCGGCGAAGGCGCGCAGGCTCGCCGGGTCCGCGCGCCCGAGCGCCGGCGTCTCGGCGACGGCGGCGATCCCGGGGTTCCCGTTCGGGACGATCACGCGCGAGACGGAGGGGCTCCGGCTCAGTCGCCACGCGAGCGCGTGCTCCCGCGCGCCGCTCCCGACGACGAGGACCTTCATCGCGCCCCCCGCCCGCCGGAGCGCGCGTCCACCGGCCGGCGCGCCCGAGATCTAGCGGAACGTGACGGCGAGGGTGATGCGGTGCACATCGCCGAGGTCGGCGAGGGAGGTGAACGCGTAGTCGACCTTGTAGCGGCGGTCCCCGGCGATGCCGATCCCGAACGTGAGGCCGGCGAGATCGCCGTTCACCGCGTCGTTGCCGATCCGGGCGTCGAGGGACCGGTAGCCGGATCGCACGAAGAAGTCGCGGACGATCTGGTACTCGGCCCCCGCGTTCACGCCGACGTCGTTGTCGCGCGGCTTCTCGACCTCGACCGCGACGAGGAGGCGCCGTGTGAACGGGCGCGCCGAGACGCCGCCGGCGATCGTGAGCGGGAGCCGCTCCGACGTCGCCTGGTAGAGCGCGAACTGGCTGCCGAAGTGGCGGAGGGCGAGCCCCCCCGTGAGTCCGTGGAAGCCGGTCTTGTAGAGGAGTCCCGCGTCGAAGCTCCCGGCCGTGGTGCTGAATCCCTCGAACGCCGTGATCCCCTCGTAGAGGAAGCTCCCCGTCATGCCGAAGAAGAGGCGCTCCGCGACGCGGCCGCCGAACGCGACCGAGAGCGCTAGGTCGTTCGCCGAGAACGTTGAGAGCCCGTCGCCGGTGCGGTTCGCGGTCGTCGTCGTCTGGAGGCCCCCGACGCGGAGGTAACTCGCCGCGAACGCGAAGCCCGCCATCTTCCCCACCGGCTGGACGAAGGAGACCGCGCCCGCGTCCACACCGGCGAAGTACGACATGTAACTCGTCGTCCCCTCGGGAAAGCGGACGAACGCGAGACCGGCCGGGTTCCACTGGATCGCGTGCGGATCGTCCGCGACCGCCGTGAACGCGCCGCCCATCCCCATCGGTCGCGCGGCGATCCCGATCCTCACGAACTGGAAGACCGTCGTCCCGGCGCGCTCGTTCTGGGCGGAGGCCGGCATCGCGGCGGCGAGGGCGACGAGGCCGATGAGGAGCGTGTGGGCGATGGGGAACGGGTGAGAGGTTCGCGTCATGCGGTCGAACCACGTATACCAAACGGCCGAAGATGAGTCAACGAAGCGGGGCCGGGCCGCGTGTGTCGCGGAGAGCCGCGGAAAACCGGCCACGGCGCGAGATTCTCCTTGACAGATCCGTCGGGCGGCGTGACGTTTCGGGCCGTTTGCAGACCGATTCCACGCACGAAGGGAGGTGAACGGATGAACAAGGCACAGTTGATCGAGGCGGTCGCGAGAACGACGAAGATGTCGCAGCGCGCCGCTCGCCGAGCCGTCGAGGCGACCTTGACGACGATCAAGTCTCACACCAAGAAGGACGGCGTCAACCTCGTCGGCTTCGGCAGCTTCTCCGTCTCCCGTCGCAAGGCGCGCACGGGACGGAACCCGCAGACGGGCGCGACGATGCAGATCAAGGCGTCGAAGACCGTCCGCTTCCGCGCCGGAAAGGCCTTCAAGACCGCGCTCTAGACGAGCGGGTCTCGGATTCGGGACGTCGTGCACGGAGAGGGGGCGACCGGCCCCCTCTTTCGTCTGCGCGCGCCTTGGCCGCTCGTTCTCCCGCGCACCCGCCCGGCGGGTCCTGTCGCTCGGGAACCTCGCCCGGTCCTCGCTCGCGAGCGCCGCGCGCAATCCACGCTCATCGTCCGCGCGGCGCTCGCTGCGGGCCGGTCAAGGACTCCCCCTCGCGCCACCCGCCGGGCGGCGTGCGACGCGCAAGCCTTCAGTTCCCCTGTGCGGGCCCGAGTGAGTCGATTCCGGCCGTGTCGAGTACGTAGACCCACCGTCGGCCGGAGAGCCGAGCAAGCCGCTGTGACGGCCCGATCTGAGTGCCGATTTCGAGGCGGCCGGCGAAAGGGCCATCCCATTCGATGACGAAGAACGGCTCGGCGAATCCGAACACCGAGTCCCCAACGGCTGGGGGGAGTCGGTCCAAGTACTCGAGCGACCTCAGTCGAGAGACCCAGTTCTCCGACCCTGCCATGCCCAACCGGCGATTCGGCTGCTCCGGCCTTTGGCTTCCTTCGAACGTGGCCCCGCTTTCGGTTCCGCGCCATCCTCCTCCCTCGCGGCGGAACTTGGGTCGGGTCAAGACCAAGTGGCCTCTCTGGTACGTCATCGTGATCAGATGAGAAGCCTCGATTCGATCCTCCAGGAATCGACGCTTCTCGTACGCGGCCGGGTCGGGGGTGATGACGTCGAGGAGCGCTTCCGAGGTGACGATAATCTCGGACTCTGCTTCCCACGCGGCGTAGGCGCCGCCGTCGGGAGTCGGGAGGCCGAGCAGGAGCGTCTCGCGGCTCGGGGGATCCGCGAAGCGGAGCGCGACGCGCGCGCGCGGCGGGTCGAGCCCGGCGGCGGACGCCGGCGCGTCGTCCGCCCACCGCGCGATCCGCGTGATGTCGAGATTGCGGAGGAGCGCGCGCACGCGGGTGGGGTCCGCGTCGAGCGATTCCGGCGAGACGATGCGCCACGCGTCGGCGCGCGTCGCGTCCCGCTCGAGGACGAGCGCGTCGGCGCCGAGCGAGAGCGCGACCGCGGCCGCCTCGGCCGGCGCGCGCCGGAAGAGGCGCTCCTCGCGGAGCGACGCCGCGTCGATGTCGAGGATCTCGCGGAGGGACGGGTCGACGAGCACGGGGCACGGCTGGAGCGGCCCCGTCGCGACGATGGATCCATCCTCCGGCCGCGGCATGCCGAAGGCGAGCGTGTCCTCGAATCCGCCGCCGCTGAGAACGACGCGGTAGGCGGATGAGGCCGTGAGCGCGGAGGCGCGCGCCGCGGAGTCCCCGGCCGCGTCGAGGAACCGCGCAGCGCGCGCCCCGAGGACGCGCGAAAGGAGCGTCGCGATGTGCTCTCTGCCGGCGCGCGCGGCGATCGGCGCCACGATCCGCCACGCGCCGGGCCCCTCGCGCGCGAGGACGAGCGCACCCCGCGGGCGCTCGACGCGCACCGCCCACAACGCCCCGGCGTTCGGCGCGACCAGCCGCCGATCGCGGAGAGTCTCGGCGCCCTCGGAGAGCACGCGTGCGATGAACTCTGCTCCGACCCCCACGCGGCCCGCGCCCGCCGCGTCGCGCAGGTAGACGCTCTTCCCCGCGGGAGTCTCCGCCCCGAACGCGAGCGTCACCGAGCGCCCGTCGCGCGCGCGGACCGTCGCGCTCCCCCTCGGAGGATCGAGGCCGTAGGCGGCGAGCGATTCCGCCGGGACCGACAGGCGTCTCCCCCACCGCGCGGCGAGGACTCGATCGAGGAGCGCGCCGACCGCCGCTGGATCCACCGGCGCGTCGACCGGCGCGCGGAGCCGCGGGCCTCCGTCCTCGAACGCGACGCTCGCCCCCGACGCGAGGTGGATCTCGGCGACCTCCGCCGCGTCGAACGGGAAGATCCTCTCTTCGAGCCGCCGCGCGCGCTCGCGTCGCGGGGCGACGACGACCTCGAGGACGACGTACGCGCCGGCGAGCGCGAGGAAGAGGGCGAGAAAGCGGAGGGCGCGGCGCTCCACGAGGACGATCAGCGCCGCCGCGCGAGCACAACGAGCCCCGCGAGGAGCGCCGCCCCCGGGACGACGACGACGGGGACCCAGAAGAGGAGCGCCCCCTCGCGGCTCGAGAGGACGAGCGGTTCGGCGGTCCGCTCGCGCGGACGGATCAGCGCGGGCGTCTCCTCGCCGACCGCCCACGCGACCGCGCTCTGGAAGAGATCGCCGTTCCCCGAGACGCCGAAGTACGCGTTGCTCGCGAAGTCCGAGTCGCCGAACACGGCGACGCGCGCGCGCCCCTTCCCGGCCGGCCGCTCCGTCATGATAGCGAGCGCGAGCGGGCCCTCGCGGTCGGCGCCGCGGTTCTCGACCGCCTTCCGCTCGGCGAGGAGGAGGCGCGTGTCGCGCTCGCCCCAACTCCCCGGCCCGGTCGAGGCGACGTTCGAGCGCTCCGCCCCCGGCGGCGCCGGGCTCAGGAAGAGCACCGGCCTCGCGAGCGGGAACATCGTCGCCAGCCGGAACCCGCGTGTGAGGTCGGTCTCCGGGTACGCGGTCACGACGGGGACGAGGATGTCCGCGCCGAAGACCTTCGAGAGGCGATCCACCACGATCTCGTCGCCGAGACCGATGCCTTCGCGGCCGAGGAGGGCCGCGATCTCGGGGAAGTCGCCCGGATCGACGAGCGCGACGAGCGCGCCCCCCGCGTCGAGGTACGCCGCGATCGCCGCCCCTTCGTCCGCGACGAGGTCCTTGCGCGGGCCGGCGAGCACGACCGCGTCGTGTCCGTCGAGCCCCTCGTCCGAGCGCACGAGGTGGACCTCGCGCGCCTCGATCCGAGAGCGCGCGAGCGCGTCGCGCGCCGCCGAGTACCCTTCCTTCCCGTCGTCGTCGAGGACGCGCTCGCCGTGCCCCGCGACGAATGCGACCCGGCGCGCGCTCCCGCGCGTGAGCCGGAGGATCGCCGCGGTCATCTGCGCCTCGCTCGCCGTGAAGAGAGTCATCTCGCGTCCGCCCGCGCCGAGTACGGTCGTCCCGTACGAGCGCACGCCGCGCTCGCGCGCGAGCCCCGGGCTCCGATCCGGATCGACGAAGCGGTAGCGGAACCGTGGGGACCGCGTCGCGTATTCCTCGAGGAGGTCCTTCATCGGGATGCGCCCGTCGTCCCCCTCCTTGTAGAAGGCGGTCGCCTCGACGTCCTCCGTGAGCCCCTCCAGCACGGCGACCGACTCCTCGCTGAGCGCGTAGAGTCGCCCGCGCGTGAGGTCCCACCGGACCGGGTGGCGCGCCGCGAACAGGTAGATCACGACGAGCGCGCCGAGGAGCGCCGCGAGCGAGAGGGCGGCGTCGGCCGTCGGCGCCCGACGCGCGTGCCCGCGCGCGCCCGTCGCCCCGCCCGCTCCCGTGTCGGTCTCCATCGCTCCCATCAGAGGTCCCGCACGCGCCGCAGCTCGAGGAGCCGCGTCGTCGCGTACAGGAAGAACGTCGTGAAGAGGACGTAATATGCGACGTCCCGGAGGTCCACGACACCCTTCGCGAAGTCGCCGAAGTGCTCCATGATCGAGAGGTGCGCGAGGACACGCGCCGCGCCCGGGCTCACGAGCGTCCCCGCCCACTCGAGCAGGATGAACGCGAGGAGCGCACCGAACGAGAGGACGGCCGCGACGATCTGGTTCCCCGTGAGCGACGAGGCGAAGAGACCGAGCGAGAGGAAGGCGCCACCCAGAAGGAGGAGGCCGAGGAACGCGGTCGCGAACGGGACCGGGTCGGGCCGCGCGACGAGCCCGAGGAGCGCGCCGTCCGCGAGCGTCCCGACGAGGAGGAGTGCGAGGAAGGCGAGAGCCGCGAGGAATTTCCCGAGGACGACCTCGCCGTCCCGGACCGGGTAGGAGAGGAGGAGCTCGAGCGTCCCGCTCCGCGTCTCCTCGGCGAAGAGGCGCATGCTCACTATCGGCAGGAAGACGAGGAGGAGGACCGCGACCGGTGTGAAGAAGGGACGCACGATCCCCTCGACCAGGTTGAGGCTCGGGTCCGGCGCGCCGCCCGAGAGCGCGCGCGAGGAGACAAGGCTGTAGTACGCCGCGGCGGACGAGAAGAAGTAGCCGGCGAGGACGAGGAACACGCAGAGGACGGCGGCGGCGATCGGCGAGTGGACGATCGAGCCGATCTCGCGGCGGACGATCGCGAGGACTCGCCTCACGCGCGCGCCTCCGGCTCGTCCGTCACGAGATCGAGGAAGACGTCCTCGAGGGAGAGGTCGGCGCTGCGCACCTCGAGGACCGCGCGGCCCGCGGCGACGAGGGCGCGCGCGACCTCGGGGCGGACATCGCGGTCCGCGTCCGCCGTGACGAGGAAGCGGTTGCCCCCCGCGTCGCGGACGTCGCGCACGCCGGGGACGCGCCCGAGGATCTCGCGCACGCCGTCCGGGCTCCCATCGACCGACACCTCGACGCTCCGCCCGCGCCCCGCGCGCGCCGCGAGCGCCGCGAGCGTGTCGACGGCGACGACGCGGCCGCGCGCGAGGATCACGACGCGCGGGCAGGTCGCGCTGACCTCGGGGAGGATGTGCGTCGAGAGGAGGATCGTCCGCTCGCCCGCGAGGCGGCGGATCAGCGCGCGCGTCTCCGCGATCTGCGCCGGGTCGAGCCCGGCCGTCGGCTCGTCGAGGAGGAGGACCGGCGGGTCGGCGAGGAGCGCCTGCGCGAGCCCGACGCGCTGCCGGAAGCCGCGCGAGAGGCGTCCGATCCGGTCGCGCGCCGCGTCGCCCAGCCCCGCCTCCTCGAGCGCGCGCTCGACGGCCACGCGGACGCGCGCCGGCGCGATCCCCTTCATGTCGGCGACGAAGCGGAGGAACGCGTCGACCCGCATCTCCTCGTAGAGCGGGACGCGCTCGGGGACGTAGCCCACGCGCTCGCGGACGGCGAGCCCGTCGCTCACCGTATCGAAGCCGGCCACGCGCGCGCGCCCCGACGTCGGGGGCAGCACGGCGGCGAGGATCCGGAGCGTGGTCGTCTTCCCCGCGCCGTTGGGCCCTAGGAAGCCGAGGACCTCGCCCTTCTCCGCCGAGAAGCTCACGCCGTCGAGCGCCCGCCGGCGCCCGAACTCCTTCGTGAGCCCCTCGACCTCGATGGCTCCCACGGACCACTGCCTCGGGGCGACGCGCCCCGCCCGGCTAGTCGCGCCCCGAGAGGAGCGCGAGCCGATCGCGTGCGAGGCGCGCCTCGTCGGAGTTCGGGTAGCGTGCGATCAGGTCCTGGTACGTGTGGCGCGCCGCGGCCTCGTCGCCCTCCCCTTGGAAACTGTTCGCGATCTTGAGGAGCGCGCCCGGCGCCTTGTCGCCCTTCGGCCACCGCGAGCCCACTTCGCCGAACGCCTCGATCGCCCGGGCCGCCTCGCCGCGGGCGAGGTAGCACTCGCCGATCCAGTACTGGGCGTTGTCGGCGAGGTCCGCGTCGGGGAACCGCTTGAGGTAGTCCGAGAAGGAGACGATCGCCAGGTCGTGGTTCCCCTTGAGGAGCTCGAGGTACGCGGCGTCATAGTGTGCGCGGGAGTCGCCGCCCGCTGCGATCTGCGTGGTGTCTCCCTTCACGGACCCGGAGGACGCGCCCGAGGACGCGCCGCTCGAGCCGCCTCCGCCTCGCGACGCCCCGCTCCGCAGGCGCTCTTCGAGCACTTGGATCCTCTCTTGAAGAATGCCGATCTCCGACGCCGACTCCGCGCGGAACGCCCTGAGGAATTCCGTCTGGTCTTCGATCTTTCGTTCCATCGACTCGAGGCGCTTGAGGAGCTCCTCGTTCCGGGCGTTCAGGTCGATCACGTCGGCCCGCGTCTCCTCGGCGTAGTTCGGCATGCGCCCGAAGCGGGCGAACCAGCAGCCCGAGAGCCCGAGCGGCGCGAGGAGCCCCCACGCGGCGAGGCGAAACGCGAGGCGGAGCCCCGGCCGCGGGGGGCGACCGGGCCTCGAGCGGACTAGCGCTTCGCGAAGTGGCAGCGGCGGTTGGTCGCCCATGCGTCCTCGGAGTGACGGGGATCGAGCGGGCGCTCCTTCCCGTAGGAGATGATGTCGACGCGGTCCGCCGAGACGCCGTAGTTCACGAGGAAGTCCCTCGCGGTCCGCGCGCGCTTCTCACCGAGCGCGAGGTTGTACTCCACCGTCCCCCGCTCGTCGCAGTGCCCCTCGATGAGGACTTTGACCCCCGAATTGTCGGAGAGCCACTTGCCGTGGTTGGTGAGAAGCTCCCGATCTCCAGCGCGGAGGTCGTACTTGTCGAAGTCGAAGTGGATGTCGCTCAGCTCGTAGAGTTTGATCTCCTCGGTCCCCGTGTCCGGCACGCCGCCGCCGGTGTCGCTCGGGATCGTGGGCTCCGTGCGGGTGACGTCGGGTGTCGGGGTCCGCTCCGTCTTCTGGCGCGAGCCGCAGCCCGCGAGGACGAGGCCGACGCCCAGCGCGAGAGCAAGTGTCCCGACGCGAAGCGCTCCCTTGTTCGCCATCTCGAAATGCCTCCTTCTGGCCCGGCCCCGAGGCCGGACCGCTCGGTGTTAGCGGTCGCCCTGAGAGGGCGACCACGACGGTGCGAATGCGTCGATCGAGGACGGCGTCACCGTCCTCGCCTCGGAGCCATCCGCCTGCATGACGACGATCGAACGGCGACCGCCCGACTGCCGCGACGCGGAGACGTGCCGCGCGGTCGGCGCCCAGGTCGGGTCCTCGAACACGCCCTCTCCACGCGTGAGCGCGGCCGTCGCTCCCGTGGAGAGGTCGAGCACGTACAGGTCGAACCCGCCGAACGTGCGCGAAACATACGCGAGGCGGCGTCCGTCGATGGGCGACCACTCGGGGGACGCGTTGTAGTCGCCCTCGAAGGTCACGCGGTGCGGGTTCGCGCCGTCGGAGTCCATGATGAACACCTGCGGCGAGCCGGTCCGGTCGGAGGTGAACGCGATCTGGCGGCCGTCCGGGGACCACGTCGGCGAGATGTCGATTGCGCGGTTCGCCGTGAGGCGCACGTGGCCGCTCCCGTCCCGGCGGAGCGAGTAGATCTCCGAGTTCCCGTCCTTCGACAGGCTGAGCGCGATCCGCCGCCCGTCGTGCGACCAGGCGGGCGCCGCGTTGAGCCCGTGCTCGAGCGAGACGACGCCTCCCGCGGAGGCGTTCGGACGGATCCAGTAGACGCCGGCGGTCCCCCTCTTGTACGACGTGTAGAGGATCGCCTCCCCGTCGGGCGACCACGCCGGCGAGAGGGCGATCGACTTGTCGCGCGTGAGCTGCGTGAGCCCCTCCCCGTCGTAGTCGATCACGTACAGATCCTGCCCCTCTTTCGTCTTCCCCACGAAGGCGATCTTCGTCCGCGCGATCCCCTGCTCGCCGGTCAAGATGTACACGACGTCGTCGGAGAGCCGGTGCGCCGTCGCTCGCGCGCCCGACGCGTCGACATCGTACGAGCGCGCGGCGATCTTCCGCCCCGAGCGCGGCTCCGTGAGGAGCGCCTCGAGTCGGAGGCGGCTCGAGCCGCGCGACAGCGTCGCCGAGATCACGCACTCGCCGGCGGGCCGCGCCGCGGAGTCCGCCATCGACGCCCCCGCGCGGAGCGGGGCGGCGACCTCGAAGATCCCCGAGTAGCGCAGGTCCTGCGAGACGACCACGCCGATCTCCAGGGCGAGGCTGGCCGACGCGTCACCCTCCGCCGTGAACGGCTCGAGGATGACGACGCGCTTCGCCCGGGCTCCCATCGAGGTCCCGATGGTCACCTCGCGCGGCGTGCGGCGCGTCGTATCGGCCTGCTGGGCGCTCGCCTCGACGCCGACTAGCGTGCAGAGGGTGACGACCCGCGCGATGCGGACGGCACGCCCCCTCACAAGCGAGGACCGCGCTCCCCCCGCGCTACTGCGTATACTCGAATTGGAAATGAACACCGAGCCTCTCTTCGTTGAACTCGCTCGGCAGCGGAGGAAGGACCGCCCGCTGCACCGCCCTGCGCGCCGTCTCATCGAAGAGAGGGACCCCGGAAGACGTCTCCACCTCCGGCCGCACGATCCGCCCATCCCGTTCGATTTGGAAGTAGATCACCGAGAAGAGGGTGCCCCCGCCTGCCATCCCCGCCGGCGGGTCCCACTCTCTCGCGATGTTGTTTTGCACCGTGACGAGGTAGTACGAGAACGTGAAGTCCGTCGCGTCGACGCCGAGCGTCGCGGAGCCGCCGCCCGGGAGTTGCGTCGCGGGCGCCGCCGGCTCCTCGACCTTTCCCTTGAAGCCGCCGGTGCGCCGGTCCGGCCGCGCGTCCGTCTCCTCCTTCGTCTTTCCCTTCGGGGGCGCCGTCTTCGAGGGGACCGGCCGCGTCGCCTTCGTCTCCTTCGACGTCTTCACCTGCTCCTTCGCCTTCGGTTTGGGCTTCGGCTTTGCGACTTCCTTCGGCGGCGCCGGCTTCGGCGGCTCGACGACCGGAGGCGTTGGAGCCATCGAGGGCTGGCTCCCCTTCGGTCCGGGAAGGCTCACCATGCGGACCTTGTAGATCTGCGGCGCCTTCACCTTCGGATGGATCGTCGCGAACCCCGCCACGCCGCCCGAGACGACCCCGTGCAGGACGAGCGACACGACGATGTAGCGCGTCAGGCTATCGCCCACGTGGCTTCTCCTCGGTGATCGGATCGGAGACGAGCCCGATGTTCTCGAGACCGGCCTTGTTCATGATCGCCATCAGTTGAACCACGAAACCGTACGGAATGTTCTGGTCGGCCCGCAAGAAGACCGGCGACTTCGACCCCGCGGGGTGGACGACCCTGAGGTGCGCCTCGAGGTCCTCGAGCCGGACTGACCGCTCGTCCACGAGGACCGATTTGTCCGGGAAGACGGAGATTACGAGCCCCTCGGTCGTCTGAAGCGGCTCCGCGTCCGCCTTCGGGAGATCGAGCTCGATCCCCCCCTGAAGAAACGGCGCCGTGAGCATGAAGATGATGAGGAGCACCAGCACGACGTCGACCAGGTTCGTGACGTTGATCTCAGAAAGTGATGGGTAGGCGCTGTGTCTCATTCTCGGCCCGTTCGCCGTATCGTACCTTGTCGACGAGGATCCCGGAGAAGGTGTCCATGTTCGCGTCGAGGATGCGGAGCCTTCCGACGAAGTTGTTGTACGCGATCGACGCGGGGATCGCGGCCGCGAGGCCCGCGGCCGTCGTGATGAGCGCCTCCGCGATGCCGGGCCCGACCGCCGCGATGTTCGCGCTCCCCTTGACGCCGATCGCGAGGAAGGCGTTCATGATCCCCCACACCGTTCCGAAAAGTCCGAGGAACGGCGAGACGTTGGCGACCGTCGCGAGCGTGAGGATGCGCTTCTCGAGGCGCTCGCGCGCATCGGCCGCCGCGCGCTCGAGGGCGCGCTCGACGCGCTCGGCGCAGTCGGCCGGGTTTCCGTCGCCTCCGATCGGCGCGCACGTCTCGCCCGGCAGGTTCTTCCCGGTCGCCTCGGCGTACGCGGCCGCGAGGAGCGTGCCCCACGGCGAGCCGCGCAGCCGCCCGTGCGCGAGCCGCGCCTCCTCGAGCGTCGGGAGGTTCTGCGCGAACGGCTCGGCCTCGCGGTAGAGCCGTCGGGCCCGGCCGTACTCGCGGGCCTTCTGGAAGATGATCGCCCAGGAGACGACCGAGAGGACGAGGAGGAGCGAAAGGATCGCTTTCCCCACGGTGCTGGCCTGCGTGACCAGCGAGGGGATCTCCCGCTCCATCCCCCCGCTCACCGACGAGGCCGCGGCGACGAGGATCACGTCTGGAATCATCGGGTTCTCCGGGGCGCATCGAGGCCCGGCAGGGGTCGCGACCGCCCACTCACCATGCTCAAGTGCATATTTCGAAAGGCGTTAATGATCCGCGGGCATTATAGGAAGGGGTGCGGGGGGCGTCAACAAGAACCGGCGAGGAATGAGAACGGGGCCGCCGGGAGGATCGGCTCCTCCCGAAGGCCCCGCTCGAGCGACCCCGCGTCGGGCGCTGGCCGGACTACCAGCCCGAGGACGGCGTGAAGCAGACCGTCTTCTGTCCCTTCCTCCAGACCGTGCGCCCCGTCCGCGTGTTGTAGATGCGGCGTCCCGCCGACTCGCCGCACCAGAAGCGGCCGAAGCCGGTGATCGTCACGCCGCCGCCGCTCTTCGTCCTGTTCCGGATCATGTAGAAGCACGCGTTCACGACCGTCCGAGCGGCGTACTTCGAGATGTTCGCGCGGCGGGCGACTTGATTGATGAGCTGCGTCTTGTTCACTGATATCATCCCCCTTTCCGGTGAGGAGAACCGGCCCAGCGCGGCGGGACATCGCGTCGTCGAGCGGACTCCCCGGGCGCGCATCCAGATTCATGTACGCAGCGCGCGTGCCAGGCCGGCCGCGGCGTCCGAGGGCATGCCAAGAGCGTGCTCTCCCGGCGGGTTAGGCGCGGCGCTCGCGCCCGGGGCCTCGCGGCGCGCGTGCGGCCCGCAACGCGCGGAGGGGGGATCGTTGCAGGATGCACGGCGGCGCGGACGGTCGCGCCGGGCGCCGATCCTCGCCGGGATCCTCGCGGCGGCGCTCGCCGCCGGGGGGACGCTCCTCGCGCCGGAGGGGGCCGCCGCGTGGGGGCCATGGCTCCCCGCGCCCGGCGACGTCACGCTTCGAACGCGCTTCCTCGCGCACTCGACGCGCGAGTCCTACTGCCCGTTCACCGTCGGCGGCGGACCCGAGACGACGTGCGCGCACGGCGCGCGAGCGCGTTACCCGTCCGAGGGAGAGGCCGAGGAGCGCATGCTCACGCTCGACGCCGAGATCGGTGTCGGCGATCGCGTCGCGCTCGACGTGCGGCTCGCGCACTACGACCTGCGCTTCGACGACGCCTTCTTCCTCCGCGAGACGAGCGGGCTCGGCGACGTCACCGTGCAGGCGCGCTTCGCCGCGGCGCGAGGCCGTGTGCCGCTCGCGCCCTACCTCGCGGTGAAGATCCCGGTCGGCCGTGAGATGATCGCGCCCGACGCGATCCCCGTGGGCGAGCACCAGACCGACGTCGAGGTGGGCCTCCACGCGGGCCTCTCGCTCTGGCCGCGCCCCGCGTTCCTCCAGGCGCGCGCCGCCTACCGCGTCCGCGCGACGAACCAGGAGACGGGGCGCGACCCCGGCGACGAGGCGCACGTCGGCGCGGACGCGGGCGTGTGGGCGGGGCCCCTCCTCCTCAAGGCGGGCGTCGAACGCATGTCGAGCGAGAGGCTGCGGCTCGAGGGAGGGGCCGAGGAGCCGGCGAGGTCAGTCACGCGCTTCTCCGCCGCCGCGATCCTCCGCGTCTCGCCCCGCGTCGAGATCGAGGGTGGGGTGTTCCTTCCGGTCGCGGGCCGCAACTACCCCGCGGGCGCGACCTACGCGATCGGGGCCGCCGCGCGCTTCTCGCCTCGGCGCGGCTCGGCCCTCAAGGTCTCTGAGACGTCCCCGCCGCGACGGGGCGCTTCTTCCACCGCCAGTCGATTCCCCGCTCGGTGAGGTAGCGCTCCAGGTCCTCAGGCCAGCGGAAGAGATGCTTCTCCGGAGGCTCGGGGTCGTGACGAACGCACGACTCGATCCGGTACTCGCGGCAGATCTGCGGGCGCTCGGCGTAGATGCCGCACCGCTCGTCCTCCGTGAGCGCGCGGCAGGTCGTGTCGAACTGGACGAACCATCGCCCGGCGCGATCGACATAGATGCTCACGCCGTCGTGCAGGAGGTACCAGAGGAGATCGTCGTAGTCCTTCTTCGATGTCGGACGCCCGATCTCGAGAGCGATGTAGTGGCAGCAGTGGCTGCACCCTTCGCACGAGAGGAGCCCCGACGGGTGCGGCGGGGGCGGGGCGCCGTAACTCGGGCGGAGGATCGGGCGCACGAGCGGGCTCGAGAGGGGGCGCATCGCCGGCGCATTATACGGACGCGCCGACGCGCCGTCCACGATCGGCGTCCCGGCGAGTCGGCCACGCGGGACTCGACCCGCGCGACGCGGGCGTGATAGCGTCTCCTCCTTCCCACGATGGAGACGCCGTGACGCCGCTCGAACGCCTCACCGGGCGGGAACGACTCGCCCTCGGAATCCTCGTCGTCGCAGTCGTCGTCGGCCTCTCCCTGTGGATCCACGCCGTGGCCCTCCCGATCCCCGCGGTGAGCGACGAGGCCATCTATCTGTGGCAGGCCAGGCTCCTCGCTTCCGGCGAACTGACCGCCCCCGCGCCACCGCACCCCGGCGCGTTCAAGTTGCCGGGGCTCCTCGTTCACGATGGGAAGCGCCTGAGCCAGTACCCGATCGGCTATCCGCTCGCGCTCGCGCCGTGGGTCCGCGCGGGGATCCCCTGGGCGCTCAACGTCCTCCTCGCGGGGCTTTCCGTTCTCCTCTATCACGGGCTCGCGCGACGCATCGATGGTCGCGGCGCGGCGTGGGTCGGGACGCTGCTCCTGTCGCTCTCCCCGTACTTCGTCTCCGTCTCCACCCTCTTTCTCGGCCACACATTGACTCTCTTCCTGACGCTCGTTCTCCTCGTGGCCCTCCGACGACGTGAGGTCGCGGGCGGGTCGGCTCGATGGGCCGCGTGCGCCGGCGCGGCGGTCGGGTACGCGCTGAACGTCTCGCCGTTCGTCGCCGTCCCCATGTTGCTCGTGGCGTTCGAGCGCGGGCTCGCCGCGCGCCGCGCGCGGCCGCTCCGGCGACGCGAGGTGCTCGCGTTCGCCCTGCCGATCCTCGCGGGCGGCGCCCTCTTCTGCGGCGTGAACCTCGCGACGACGGGAAGCCCGTGGAGGCCGGCCTATTACCTCCAGTCGTGGGTCCGCGCGGGGTTCGGCGAGGGGATCGGCCGGCGCGTGCCCATGCCCTCCGAGGAAGGGCGCATCGAGTTCTCGCCGCGTGACGCGCTCTCTCTCACCGGGGTGCGGCTCGCGAGCCTCAACAAGAGCCTCTTCGGCTGGCCCGTCTCGTCCCTGGCGTTCGCGATCGGCTATCTCGTGTACGCGGGCGCGCGGCGCCGCGCCCGGAGCGGCCGCGGCGAGCGAACCGCGATGAACGAAGACCCAGCCCGTGATCGCTGGGACCGGCCGCTCCTCCTCCTCTTCCTCGGGACGCTCGCCGTGTACTTCTTCTGGTACCACCACGGTTTGCTCGGCGAGATGATGGGGCCGCGCTACCTCTTCGGGGCGCTCCCCACCGTCGTCGTCTTCACCGCGCGGGGCGTCGCGGGCTTCGCCGCGCTCGCCTCGAGGATCTCCGGGCCCGAGCGTCGCGGACCGGCGCTCGGGCCGCGCGTGGCGGGGCTCCTCCTCGCGGTGCTCGTCGCGGCGGGGACGGTCCCCTACTACGCCCGCCTCCCGGGCGACGAGGCGAACCGTATCCGGCGCGGGGCGCAAGATCTGTTCGAGGAACTCGATCGGCGGGGGATCCGCGAGGGAACGGTCTTCATTCGGGCGCTGATCACGTACCAGGCCGCTCCGCTCCTCTACGCGAGCGATTTCGAAGGAACGGGCCCGCTCGTTTTCGCGAAAGACCGCGGCGCCGAGGCGAACGAAGAACTCCTGAGGAGCCGCGGCGTCGGACGCGTCTACCACGCGCGCATGGAGGAGAAGACGTACGGTTGGGTCTTGACGGAGGAGACTTCCCTGGAGAAGTGAACCACTCGCGGTCAGGGGCGCGGCGGCGTGTCCGAGATTTCCCAGACTAGGTTCTTCTCATCGAGACGAGCGAAGTAGGCGGGACCGCCGCCTCGCTCGCTCAAGAAATCGCCGTTCTTCCCGGGACCGAGGTCCCAGGCGAAGACGAGGTCCCCCCGATCATCGAAATTGCTCTGGAAGAGCAGGATCCCCCGGCGGGCCCTCTTCGAGAAGGGCGATTCGACGAACACGGTGCCCCGCTTCACACCCCGTCGTTCCAGTTCCTCGAGGAACGCGCGCGCGGCGCGGCGCTCCGTGGGTTTCACGCCGTCCGCCATGCGGGCGAGGTAAGGGACCGTCCCCGTCGCGAAGAGCGCGCAGAAGCACGCGATCGAGAGGAGAGCGTGGGCGGCCCACCTCCGCGGCGCCAGGCGGGAGACCCCGTCGCCGAGCGCCGCGAACCCCCGCGCCGTGAAGAGGACGAGGGTCGGCAAGGCGGCGTAGTAGTAGCGCGGCCCGAGGCCGTCTCTCGTGCCCGGGTAGTACCAGAACGCGTACACGATGACGGTGCCGAGGAACAGGATGAGGAGGGGCCGGTCCCAGCGGTCGTTCTCGACCGGCCCACCCGGATCCGCTCGGTTCGCTGACGGGCGAAATCCCCGACGGGTGCGGGCGCGCAGCGCGGCGCCGACGACGTGGATTCCGGCGAAGAGGAGCGAGGGGATCGGCCAACCGAAGAGCATCCTGTCGAGGAGGTCGAGCCGGTCCATCGTGATGCGAAGCGCGTCGGCTGGTCCGAAGCCACGCTGGCCGACTTCGTCCCCGAAGCCCGGGCGCACGAACGAGCGGTGGAAGTACGCCGGGCGCCAAGCAGCCCCCGTCGCCTCTTGGTTCACGGCCCCGAAGAGCGCCACGCCGGCGACGAACGGCAAGACGAAGGCGAGGAGCTCGCGCCGCGACGGGCGCCGAGCCGAGCGTCCGACCCAGCAGCGCTCCGCGCAGACGGCCGCCATCGGCACGGCGACGTACGGCGAGATGTTCAGAGCGTATCCGATCGCTCCGCCGCAGAGGGCGGCCCAGCGGAGTCGGCGGTCATCCTGGCTTCGCCGCAGGAGCGCGTAGAGGACGAGGAGGGTGAGCGCGAGCGTGAGCGGATGCGTCAGGAAGACGGTCGATTGCACGATGAAGAAGGGAGAGATCGCCAGGCACGCCGTGGCGAGCCAGGCTTCGCGGCGCCCGCCGATCGCGCGCGCGAAGCGATGAAGGAGGAAGAGCGAGAAGACCCCGAGGAGGACGTTCAGCGCCCAGGGCGCTCGAGCGACGACCCACGGAACGAGGGCGAGCGGGTAACCGATCGGGTACTGCCCGTAGACCCGACCCTCGCGCTCGTAGAAGAACAGGGCGCTCACGAACTCGTGGTGCCTCGGGACCGGCGCCCCAATCCAGCCGTGGCCTAGGATCTTGGCCTGCCAGAGATAGACGAGCTCGTCGAAGATGAGCGGCGTCTCCGCGTGGACCCAATGAACCCACGCGGCGAGTCCGGCCCCGGCGAGAAGAAGGAGCGCGGCGATCCAGAGCGACTCGCGACGGCCGATCGCGTCGGCCTTCGGCGCCTGTTGAGGATCGCGCTCGGGCACTTCCATCGGCCGTGTCGACCGACGCTCGGGCTCAGGCGGCATTCGAGGAACCCTCCCGGACGTGCGCGGAGATTCCCGTGCGGATCGACTTAACGGAGAAGCGTCATCTTGCGCGTCAGCGCGCGGTCACCGATCTCGTAGCGGAGGAAGTAGATGCCGGACGCGACCTCCGAGCCCGACTCGTCGCGCCCGTTCCAGAACCGCTCGCGTCGGCCGGCCGGCTCGAACCCACTCGCGAGATCGCGCACGAGGCGCCCTTCGATCGAGTAGACCGCCAGGCGAACGCGCGCGCCCGGGGCCGGCACGTCGTAGCGGATGCGCGTGTGCGGGTTGAACGGGTTCGGCGCATTCGGGTGGAGGAACGCCTCGCGCGGCAAGCCGCTCAGGTCGGCCGCTTCGCCGCGCGCGAGCCAGAAGATGCCGTCACCGGGGCTCTCCGCCTCGAGAGCCGATCCGTCGAAGCGCGTCTCGAGCGCGACCCAGCCGGACGCGCTCCGGCGGTGGACCTGCCACGACGTGGGCGGGCTCCCCTCCGGCGGCCGGAAGGAGAGGCGCATCGGCGCGACGCCGCCCCCGAGGATCGACACCTGATACCCGGCGGACGCCGCTCCATCGGGGAGCCCCGCGCCCCACGGGCCGGCCGCGAGGTCCACCGCGCGGGTCGCCGTCGCGAGGATCCGCGCATCGCCAGCCATCGCGCCCGGCTCGACGCTCGCCTTGAACGCGCCGCCATCGAGCGAGATCGAGCCGCCCGGCGCCCCGCGCAGGAAACCGAACGCGAACTCTCGGGTCGTCGCCACGCAATTGTCCCGGAGGTCGCACGCGCGCACCTCGAAGACCCCGTTCCCCAGCCGGTCCAGGATAAGCGAGGTCTGGTAGACGTCCTCCGGTCGGGTGGGAGTGGGGAATGGGGTGAGCGACAGGGACAGTTCGAGGTCCTCGAGCACGAAGCCCACGGAGGGAATCGAATCGAGCGGCTCGTCCGCGATCACGTAGAAGTCGACGTACGCCGTGATGAAGGGATTCGGCACGATCCCGATCGCGAGCTCGGGCGGGAAGATGTCCTCGGTGATGACATCGGTGCGGTAGACGAGCAGCGCGAACCGATCGGCGACGAGGATGAGAGCCGGGAGGTTCGAGACGACAAGCGCGTGGCCCGGCGTTTCGACCTCGGCGATGGGCGGCGGGTCGAGCGGGTCGTCCCGCAGGTTGAGCGCGGCGATCCCCGAGAGTCCGTTCGCTGTGACGAGGAACCCGCCCACGACCGTCACCGACTCCGCCCCGAGCACGCGGGTCGGATTCGCCACCTTGATGATCTGGGTCGGATCGTCGATCGAGAAGACGCCGATGCCGTTGTCCCCCTCGGCGACGTAGAGCAACAGCCCATCGATCACGGCGCTCAGGTACTCGACGGAGGGCTCCTGCGTGTTCCCCAGGTACGCCGGAGACGCGACCGAGCCGCTCAGGTCCCACGACGTGATGAGCGCGACGACGCCCGGCGACAGGCCGCCGCGAAAGACGACGAAGAGCGTACGGTCGCGCAGGACGAGATCGCTCACGTTTCCCGGGTTCGCGACGTCCGACTGGCCGCGCGCGTCGAATTCGTTGACGACGATGGGGGTCGACGGGTTCGACACGTCGATGACGACGACGGTGAGGTCGCCGCCCGCGAGGAGGTAGCGCTCCCCCGCGGATCGCTCGTACGCGACGAGGCCCTCGACCGGCGTCGTGAGGATCTCGAGGCCGGCCACCCACGTGAGCGCCCCCGTGGGAGAGACGCGGACGATCTGGAGCGAATCCGCCGACGCCGACACCCTCGAGACGATGCCGCAGAGCGAATCCCCGGAGAAGAAGCTGATCGCCCGGATGCGCCGCGTGAACACGATCTTGTCAATGGCCGCGATCGCTCCCCCGGGCATGAGCCGGAGCGAGTTGACGACGCCCGTGTTGTCCCCGACGATGATCGTCGAGTCCTGCGTGGCCATCGCGACGACGTTTCCGCCGTATTCGAAGGTTCCGCGCAGGGGGAGATCGGCCGTCACGGATCCCTGGAAGACCTGGATCCCCGCGGTCCCCTCGAGGATGTACGTCGCGACCGGGCCGGCGATCGCCCACGTGGCCTCGCCGAGCGTGGGGTTCTCCCCAGCGAAGGATCCCGCGCCCCCGGAGACGATGTACCGGTGGAGGTCGCCGCCCGCCATCATCACGACCATGAACGTGGCGTCGAGCGCGACCCGGACTCCGTCGCCGACGGCGATCGTGTCGAGCGGGGCGGGCGACGCGCGGTTCACGATGTCGTAGAGAATCACGTCCCGCGCGCCCGGTGGCCCGTGGAGGAGCGCCATGCGGTCGTTCGCGAGGTCGATCGCGAAGTCGGCGACGTTGGCGATCGAGTCCACGGCGGTGGCAGTCTGGGGGAAATACGGGTCGGTGAGGTCGACGACGTAGAGGCCGCTCTGCTGCACGAGGAATGAGCCGTTCAGCACGTACAGGAGGCTGTCTTCCACGAACGCGGTGCGGATCGCATCGAAGAAAGGGAGCCCTCCCGTGTAGTTGGAAAGACTCACCGCATCATCGACGTTGGCGACGCTCCATAGGCGAACTCCTTGGAGCCGGTTGGCCGCCGCGACGATCCCGTCGCGAAGGTCCAGATCCACGAACGACCCGGGGCCCAACAACGTGTCGCGGAGCGCGAGCGCCCCCCCGACCGGCCCCGAGTAGACCTTGAGCCCGCGGCTCGGCACGCCGACCACGACGACCGTGTCCGCCGCCGCCACGCTGCGGACGGTGTCGAAGAGGGCATGCGTCCTCGGCCCCAACTCTGGCCCGGGAAGTGTCGGGTACCGGAAGACGCCCGAATCTTGTGACGCCACGTAGAGGTGATCGTCCGCGAGGTCCGCGTGGAGAAGGGATCCGCCCCCTTCGAGGTTCTGCACGTTGACGAGATCGAACGGCTGGACGATCGCGTAGAACTCGCACCCGACCGCCTGGCGCGCGACGGCGAGCGTCCGGTCGTGGAGGCCCACCGCGCGCGCGGCATTCCCGTCGAATCGGTCGGCGTCGAGGGCGGGGCTCTCCGGGACGATCAAGGAGTAGATCCCGTAGCCGCTGTCCGTGGCGACCGCGAGGATCTCGCCCGAGAGATCGAGATCGAACGCACGGCCCGCGAGCGGGAGCCGAGCCTCCTCGATCAACGCGCTTCCGCCGCCGATCGAGTAGGCGACCAATTCCGGCGGGGAAGCGTTCGCGACGTAGAGGTGCGTCGCCGTTCCCGCCGCGGCGACCAGCGTGTCGGAGTCCGCGATCGTGTCGACGGGCGTCGGCACCCCATCCACGTCCGTCCGGAGCGCGACGCCCCCGGCCGCGCCGAAGAGGAACAGGAGATCGCCGAGCCACTCGAGGCTTCCCCCCTGAATCCCGACTGGAAGAGCGTCCTTGAACGTCACGGCGCCGCCCGCGCCGAGCACGTACGTGAAGAGCGTGTCCCGCTCGACGACGTAGACGAGGGAGTCCCTTCCCGCGACGGCGGAGAGCGCCTCGAGCCGGGCGGGAACGATCGCGATGACGCGGGCCGAGTCCGGATCGCTCGCGTCCAGTACCGCGACCCCGGCGGTCCCCATGTTCAAGTACGCGATCGTGTCGCGGAATGCGAATCCGACCACCGCCGAATCCGGCGAGATCGTGAAGGAATGGACCGTCGGCGTGAAGAGGTTTCGGATGTCCAGTAGGAGCAAACCTTCGGGCACCGCGCAGTAGGCCGTCCCCCCGAGGACCTCCACGTCCGCCGCGCTCGCCCAGAGCGCGCTGCCGGCGAGATCGAGCGTGGCGGCTTGCGCGCGGGCCGCGCGCGGCGCCGGTTCCATGACGGCCGTGGCGGCGAGCGCGGCGCACGCGAACGCCGCGGCGAGGCGGGGCCTGGACGTCATATCAAGCCGCCCAGGGAGGAGATGAGGAGCATGAGCTCTTGAACGTACGTGGGGCTCGCGTCGTTGAGGCCGTTGCCCGGAGCGACGATGTCCACCTGGATCTGCGCCGAACCGTAGTCACCAACTCGGAAGTAGATCGTCGCCAAGAGCACGCGAAGGCTGTTCGCGGTCACGTCCGGGTTGTGCTCGAAAACGTAGTCATCGCCCCCCAAGTCGAGGGCCGTCTCCGCCATGGTGACGGCGTCGCCGAGGTTCTGGCTCGCCGCCAGGGCGTACGCGTTCCCCGCGTACGCGGCGACGAGGCTCGCGTCGAGATCGATCGCCTGCTGGAAATCCTCCGACGCGAGCCCGACGTAACCCTGCTCGATGTGGAACCAACCGAGGCCCATCCAGGCCTCGCCGTTGATCGAGTCGATGGAGACCGCGACGGAGAACAGGTAGACGTTCTGCCACTGCTCGGCTTCGTACGCTTCCCAGCCGAGGGCGATGTAACAGGGGACGTCGCAGTTCGACGGCCCTCCCCCGCCGCCGTCGTCAACGACTTGGGCGCACCCCGCCACGAGGAGGGAGAACAGAAGGGCGGATACGAATGGGAAGGGATCTCTCGATTTCATGGCACCCAGGTGGGGGCGCACCGTGGCCTGGAGTCTAGCACGCAATTCTCGGGCCGGGCAAACGGGGGACGGACTTTGTCACTTTGCCCATTTCGGTGTCGCCCCGTGGGCAAAGTGACCCAGAGGCACGGGATTCTACTCACGGGAGATCGACGAGGGTCGGCGCCGAGTCACCGTGTCCCGAGAAAAAGTGAAACCCCGGACCGTCGAGGCTCCGGGGTTTCGAAGAGACCGCGCGTGCCGGTCGGACTAGTCCCAGCCGTACGTCGCGGACACGAAGTTCGCGATGCCCGGGTCACGGCCGCCGATGAAGTTCGGACCGTCCTCGAGGAGCTGGTTGTTGAGGACCGCATCCAGCGAGAAGCGTCCCCAGTGAGCGCCCGCGCCGACCGTCGTCAGGATGTCGGTCGCCTCGCTCGAGTTGTTGTCCTTCTGGAAGACGAACTCGAACGTGCGGGTGACGCTGCCGCGGATCGCGAGCCAATCGGTGACGTCGTACTCCGCGCCGGCGGTCACGGCCGGCAACTGGAGCGTCGTACTGCGGTCATCGCCGGCGATCCCGCTGTCCTCGGAGATGATGCCCACGCCGATGGCGAGCAGGTACGTGAAGTCATCTGCCGGGCCTCCGGCCATCATGCCGGCCTGCTCGTACTTGAAGAGCGTGAGGTCCACGCCGAGCGTGGTCGGCGCGTCGTTCGCCGAGCTCGTGTCCGCCTTCGAATCCTTGAAGTAAAACCCGCTCGCGACCCAGTGATTCATGAAGGGCATGTCGACCGGGTTGCGGAGGTCGGCGCCGATGCCGATTGCGGACTTGCTCTGGTCGCCCTGATCGAGCGCGCCGAACGAGGACATCGAGAAGTCCACCGCGAACTCCATCCCGCTCGAGGTGTTCGTGCCCCAGGTGAAGTCGAGCATGGTGTTCCGCTCGCTCTCGGTGCCGGTCCCCGAGGACGCCGCGACCTCCTGGCTCGCCGTTCCGACATGCGCCAAGAAGCCCCACGTGTCGTTCGCCCAGCCGAAATCGATGATGCCGTGCGCGGGCGGCGCGCCGCCGGGCGGGTCGTTTGCGTCCTGATGGAGACGCGAGAATGTCGGCCTGTTGACCGCCCACTGGACCGTTCCGCCCCACATTTCCCAGCTCGCCTCGCCCCACGAGTCGCTGTCGACCGCGGGGTCCACGATTCCGGGGCTCGAGCCGGAGCCCGGAGGCGCGATGTTGTGGATCACGATCCGATGATGCTCGCTGAGACGATTTGGGAATTCCTGGATGTTCCCATCGTCGTCGGGTAGGAGCCTCCGGTCGCCCGCCGCAAGAGCACGGACGCGCGGCTCTCCGGCGTAAACGAGCGCCGGCAGAGCGAGAAGCACCAGAACCCATGCCACGGTGAGTCTACGCATCGATTTCCTCCTTGCCTGCTTGTTGGTGGCCGTTCCCAGCAGCCCCTCGCCGCGACGACTGGCGCCGAGGCCGCTCCGGCCCACTCCATGCCCCTCCGGGCGTTTCACGAATCCTCTATGCACCCGGTCCCGGCTCGAGCCGGCGACCGTACGATTTCGAGTCCCAGATGATGTCCCTCCTGCTGCTTGAGAACCCTCCGCTTCCCGGGCGGCGTTCCTGCTCACCTCCTTTCGAAGCGTTCAAGGAGCCTCCCTCTCGAGGCTGAAGCCGAGCGGCTTCAGACCCCCCGAGGGCCCGGGGATCAGTAGGCCTCGCACGATCCACCCACTCGCCCCTCCCCATAAAACTCCGGGTAAACTAAAGGCATCCTCAAATACTGTCAAGCCTTTTTTCAGTTTTTTTCAGGGATTTGAAGGACCTCGGTATTTGGGTCAACCGATTACACCGCAACGAGTTGCTGGGCTGAGTGTGGCCTGTCCAGGGCGGCCAGGCCCAGGGGTGGAGGGAGTCCGCGAAACAGGGGTTCCAGCGTCAAACCGGCGCCCGGAACGCATCCCGGATATGCTCGATCCGGGGCGGTCTCGCCCCATCCTGGAGGATCCCGACCACGTCGAACCGGCAGGGGAGATCGGCGAGGCGCCGCTCGTGCAGGAAGCCGCGGGCGCACGCCGCGATCGCGCGCTGCTTGCGGGGATCGACGGCCGCCAGAGGGCCGCCGAACCGGTCGCCGCTTCGAAACTTCACCTCGACGAACACGACGAATCCCTCGCCCGAGACGATGATGTCGATCTCCTTGCGGTGATGGCGGTAGTTCATCGCGAGGATGCGGAAGCCGTGTCGCGTGAGGAACTCGGCGGCAAGCGCCTCCCCGCGTTGGCCGGTGCCCCGAGTCCCCTCCACCTTCCCCCTCCCCCCTCAGCGCGAACGGATCAGCCCAGGAGCCGGAAACTCCTCCGATGAATGGGCGACGGCCCGAGGCGGCGGATCGCCGCCCGGTGCGCGGCCGTCGGGTACCCGCGGTGCAGCGCGAAACCGTATCCCGGGTAGAGCCGATCGTAGCGATCCATGAGGAGGTCGCGCGTCACCTTGGCGACGATCGACGCGGCCGCGATCGAGAGCGAGAGCCGGTCGCCGCGCACGACGGGGTACGACGGCACGCGCCCAGGGACCGCGTCCCGTCCGTCGACGAGAGCCAGGTCCGCGGCGGGCCGCAGACGCGCGAGGGAGCGCGCCATCGCGAGGCGCGTCGCGCGCAGGATGTTCACGCGGTCGATGACCGCCCACGACGCGATGCCGACCCCGACCGCGCGCGCCTCGCGGAGGATGACGGCGAAAAGGCGCTCTCGCTCGTGCGGCGAGAGCGCCTTCGAATCACGAACTCCCCGAAAGGCGCGCGGATCTCCGAGGAGAACCGCCGACGCGACGACGGGACCCGCGAGGGGCCCCCGCCCCGCCTCGTCGACGCCGGCGACCCGCGCGTAACCGAGGTGCGCGAAACGCGTCTCGAAGCGCAGGCTCGGCTCGGCGGCGCTCGCCGGTAAGACGAGGAGGCGCGCCGGAATCAGTCGTCGCCGTCGGATCGGCTCATTCGCCGACCGGCGGGATGAGGAGGGTCTTCCGCTTCTCCCGGACACGAACCGCCTTCCCCTTCTTCCCCCTCAAGTAGAACAGCTTCGCGCGGCGCACGTGGCCGCTCCGGACCACCTCGATGCTCGCGATCGTCGGCGACTCCACCGGGAAGATCCTCTCGACCCCCACTCCGCTCGAGATCTTGCGGACCGTGAAGGTCGCTCGGGCGCGCTCGCCGCGGCGGCCGATGACGATGCCTTGGAAGACTTGGATCCGCTCCTTCTCTCCCTCGATGACGCGGACGTGCACGCGCACGGTGTCGCCGACGTGGAAGCCGGGGAGATCGCCGCGAAGCGGCACCAACCTCAGTGCGTTCTCGAGATCCATCGCTGTCACTCCTTCTCCTTACTCTTTCTCTTTCGCGTTCTCTTTCTCGATCTCGGCGAGGAACCCGCGGTCCTCGTCGCTGAGCGAGGCGCGGGCGATGAGGTCGGGCCGCCGGCGCCACGTGCGCCGCAGCGCTTCACGTCGCCGCCACCTCCGCACGTCCTCGTGGTGCCCCGACAAGAGCACCGGGGGGACGCGCAGGCCCCGGAATTCCTCCGGTCGCGTGTAGTACCCCGCGTCGAGTAGTCCGTCGAAAAACGAATCGGTCCGTGCCGAGTCGGGATCTCCGAGGACGTCCGGGAGGAACCGAGCCACCGCATCTACCACCACCAGGGCGGCCAACTCGCCGCCGGTCAGGACATAGTCCCCGATCGAGAGCTCCTCGTCAACCAGAAACTCCCGCACCCGCTCGTCGACGCCCTTGTAGCGTCCCGCCACGAGGACGAGGACCGGCTCGTCCGCCAGACGCCGAGCCGCGTCGTGATCGAAGAGGCGCCCCTGCGGTGACATGAGGACGACGCGCGGCTTCGGGCCGCCCGCGGGGAACGTCGACTCGATCGCGCGCGCGAGGGGCTCCGGCTTGAGCACCATCCCCGCGAACCCGCCGTACGGCGCGTCATCCACGACGCGGTGGCGGTCCTCGGTGAAGTCGCGCGGGTTGATGAGGGACACGCGGACGAGGCCGCGCTCGATCGCGCCGGAGAGAACGCCCTGCGCGAGGAACCCCCGGCACATCTCGGGGAACAGCGTGATGATGTGGAAGGTCATGTCTCGTTTCCCGCCGCGCCGCGCGCGGTCGAGCGGCTACTCGGGGAGGAGACCCGGGATAGGGTCGATCACGACCCGCCTGCCGGGGCGGTCGATCTCGCGGACGATCGTGTCGACGGCGGGGATCAGGAACTCGCCGCGCGGGCCGCGCGCGACCCAGACGTCGTTCGCGGGGTTCTCGAGCACGTCGACAATCTCGCCGAGCTCGGTCCCCGCGGGATCGGTGACGCGGAAGCCGACGAGCTCGAAGAGATAGCAGGCCCCCTCCGGTAGCGGAGGCGCCTCGGACGTGGGGACGAGGAGGTAGTGCCCCGCGAGCCGCGCCACGTCCTCGCGGGTCACCACTCCCTCGAAGTGGAGGAGGACCCGCTCGCCGTTCGGTCGGGCGCCGTCGATGCGGAGGGCCCGGACGGCGCCGGGCCCCCGCGCGACGAATACCCGCTCGAGCGAGAGGAGCGCGCCGTGGTCGTCGGTCAACCCGCGCGCGAGGATCTCTCCGCGCACGCCGTGGGCCCGGAGCGTCTCGCCGATGATGACAAGGTCTTCCCAAGCGGGAAGACCGGCCGCTTCGCTGGACTCGATGTTCACAACGAGACTCACTATTCGACGATTTCCAGAACGGCCCGCTTCCCCGCCCGTGTCGCGGCCGCGTTCAGGAGCGTCCGGATCGAGCGGGCCGTGCGGCCGTTCTTACCGATCACCTTCCCGAGGTCTCCGCTTCCGACGCGGAGCTCGTAGACGATCGTCTTGTCCTTCTCCCTTTCGGTGATCGTCACGGCGTCGGGGTTGTCGACGAGTGACTTCGCGATGTACTCGATCAGGTCCTTCATTCCGAACCTCCCTCGCGTCTCCGCGAGCCCTCTGGCCGCTCGGGAGGACTACGCCTGCTCGCCTTCCTTCGGGCCCGCCTTCGCGCGAGCCTTCTTGGAGAGTCGCTGAACCCGTCGCTGGGGGAAGATCTTCATTTCAGGCGCGCCTTCCTCCGCCACCATCTCACCCTTGCGGACCTTTTGCCAATCGGCGAGGATCCCGACCTTCGAGAAGATCCTCTGCACCGTGTCGGAGAGGATCGCGCCGTCGCGCATCCACTTGAAGGCTCGCGCTCGGTCCACCTTCACGACGGCCGGCTGCTTGAGAGGATCGTAGAAGCCGATCTCCTCGATGGTTCGGCCGTCGCGGCGCATGCGCGAGTCCGCCACGACGATCTTGTAGAAGGGCGTGTTCGTGGTCCCACGCCGTTGAAGACGGATCTTCACCGACATTCGTCACCTCCCGGGGACCTCTCGGCCTCCGCGTTCGTGTCCTTCATCATAGACCCCGTTCTCCGCTCGTCACCGCATCCGGAGCGGGAGGCCCCGGCCTCGGGCGCCCCGGAATCGCTTCATCATCCGCTCCATCTCCTCGAAATCGCGCAGGAGCCGGTTGACGTCCTGCACGGTGGTGCCGCTCCCGCGCGCGATCCGCCGGCGGCGGCTCCCGTCGATGATCTTCGGGCTCCGCCTTTCTTTCATCGTCATCGAGTCGATGATCGCCTCGACGCGGCGGATCCCGCCCTCGTCGATCTCCGCCCCCGCGGGGAGCTTCCCCGGGAGACCGGGGACCATCGAGAGCACGTTCTCGAGCGGCCCCATCTTGCGGACCTGGCGGAGTTGGTCCCGAAAATCGGCGAGATCGAACCGGTCCTTCCGGATCTTCTCCTGGAGGCGCGCCGCCTCCGCGGCGTCGAACGCCTCCTGCGCCTTCTCGACGAGCGAGACGACGTCTCCCATGCCGAGGATGCGCGAGGCGAGCCGCTCGGGGTGGAAGACCTCGAGCGTGTCGGCGCCCTCGCCGGTCGTCAGGTACTTGACCGGCACGCCGGTCACCGAGCGGATGGAGAGCGCCGCGCCGCCGCGCGCGTCGCCGTCCATCTTCGTGAGGACGAGCCCCGTCACGGCGAGCCGCTCGTGGAACGTCTTGGCGACGTTCACGGCGTCCTGTCCCGACATCCCGTCCACGGCGAGGAGGATCTCGTGCGGCTCGAACACCTGCTTCAAGCCCGCGATCTCCGCCATCAGATCCTCGTCGACGTGGAGCCGCCCCGCGGTGTCGAGGACGATCGCGTCCGCGAGCATCGTCTCGGCCTCGCGGAGCGCCCGCCGCGCCACCTCGCGCGGGTCGCGCGCCGCCTCGTCGCCGACGAACGCGGCGCCGGCCGCGCCCGCGAGCTGCCGCAGTTGCTCGACCGCGGCCGGTCGCGCGAGATCGGCCGCGACGAGGAGGACCCTCTTCCCCTTCTTCTTGAGATGCGTCGCGAGCTTCCCGGCGAGGGTCGTCTTGCCGGAGCCTTGGAGGCCCGCGAGGAGGATCCGCGTCGGGGGGCGCGACGCGAGCGAGAGGCCGCGCGCCTCGCCGCCGAGGAGATCGACGAGTGCCCGATAGACGACGCCGATCACCTGCTGGCCCGGGGAGAGGCTCTCGAGGACCTCCTTCCCGACCGCTTTCGCGCGCACCGCGGCCACGAACTCGCGCACGACCTGGAAGTGGACGTCCGCCTCGAGGAGGGCGACCCGCACCTCGCGGATCGCCTCGTCGACGTCCTGCTCCGAGAGCTTCCCGCGCCCGCGCAGGCGGCGAAAAATCCCCTCGAGCCTCTGACTCAGATCTCCGAACACGACGTCACGTTCCTCGTCGCCCCGCGGGCGGCCGCGCCGGGCACTCGATTACCATCGGGGGAATGGAAAGAGGGTCGATCGACAGAAAACCCCGGGGGCTTACACCCATAACTAACGCGACCCCCCGGGGACCCGAGAAGAAGACGGTGAACCCGAAACGCCAAGGGAATGTATCACCCGGCGACCCGGTGCGACAAGCCCCAAAAACGCGCGGGCGCGGGCCGCTCGGGCCGCGCGGCGTAGGGGCCGTCGGCGGTGGTAGAGTCTCAAGTGCTGATGGACTCGCGAAGCCAGACCCTGCGGCGGGCGCTCCCAGTCGCGACCCTCCTGGTCGCCGTCTTCATCCTTCTCACGCTCTCCTTCCGACCCGAGACCGACGCGACCCTCTGGTGGGCGATCTTCGACGCGGCCCACTTCCCCGTCTTCCTGCTGATCGGGTGGGCGCTCGTCTGGATGGCGCCGCGGCGCGGGGCGCGCGAGATCGCGTGGGTCGTCGCCGCCGCGGGGACCGTCGCGGGAGGCACCGAGGCGGCGCAGCATTTCGTGGGTCGCGATGCCTCGCTCGCCGACTTCCTGTGGAACGTCGCCGGGGGAGCGCTGGGGGTCGCGCTGGGGCGCGCCTGGCTCGGCGGGGGCAAAGCTGCGGACGAGAAGGGGCCGGCGCGGGAGGCGGCGCGTGGAGCGGTGAGCGCGCCGCGGACCCCTCCCGGGCCGCGCTCGCCGCTCGCCGTCCTCCCGCTCGGGCTCCTGACCCTCCTCCTCTTCGGGCTCGCGGCCACGCCGGCCGTCGAGGAGCTTCGAGCGCTCCGGCACTACCGGAACGCGCTCCCCCGCATCGGCGACTTCGAGACGGGGCTCGAGCTCCGATGGTGGCGCGGAGTCGGGGGAGCGCGCCTCACCATGACGCCCGCTTGGGCCGCGCACGGGAGCGCGTCGCTTGCGCTCTCGCCGGGACGCGGGCGCTCGACGGGAGCGGGGATCGACGGCCGCGCCCTCGACTGGAGCGCCTACGACTCGCTCGCGTTCGCGGTGCGAAACCCGGGCGACGCCTTCTCTATCACGGTGCGTGTCGACGACGACAGGACGCGCGCCGCGCGGGCGGGCGGCTGGACGGGACATCTCGACGTGCCCCGCGGGGAGTGGGCGCTCGCGATCCCACTCACGCGCGTCGTGGCGGAAACCGGCGATCGGCCGCTCCGTCTGGACCGCGTCCGGCGGCTTCTCATCTACGCGGAGTCCGCGCGCGTGCCGGCCGGTTTCCACATCGACAACGTGCGCCTCGTCCCGCGCGACCTCGCGACGCGGCGCGCCGCGCCGGAGGGCGGCGGCTAGCGGGCGGCGTCCCCCGCGATCGCGCGGAGCGCCGCGGCCGGGTCCGGCGCGCGGAAGACGGCGTTTCCCGCGACGAGGAGGTCCGCCCCCGCGGCGACGCACGCCGGCGCCGTCCTCGGGTTGACGCCCCCATCCACCGCGATCGCGAACGCGAGCCCCCGCGCGGCGCGCGTCCGCGCGAGCGCCTCGATCTTCGGGATCGCCGACGGGAGGAACTCCTGGCCGCCGAAGCCCGGCGAGACCGACATCACGAGGACCTGGTCGACGTCGGAGAGGTGCGGGAGGACGCAATCGACCGGGGTCTCGGGGTTGAGCGCGAGGGCCGCGCCGGCGCCGAGCGCGCGGATCGCGCGGAGCGCGGCCGGGACGTCCGCGACGGCGCGCGGCTCGACGTGCACCGCGATCTGATCGCTTCCCGCTTCGACGAACGCGCGGAGGAGCGGCCCCGGCTCGACCACCATGAGGTGCGTCTCCAGCCGGAGCGACGTCAGGCGGTTCACGGCGTCCACGACGAGGGGCCCGAACGTGATGTTCGGCACGAACCGCCCGTCCATCACGTCGAGATGGAGGACCGTCGCGCCGGCGCGCTCGACCGTCCGGACCTCTTCCTCGAGCCGCGCGAAATCCGCCGAGAGGATCGACGGGGAGACGACGGCGCGCCGGGCGGGCGCGGGGCCGAGGGCCACTCTAGCGCTCCGCCACCACGAGGTCGACGGCCTGCCCGACCACGACGCGCGCGCCCGGAGCGGGCGTGTGCTCGAGCACGGTCCCTCCGCGCGCGCTCCGCTCGTCGCGCGTCGTCACGAGACCCGCGACGAACCCGCCCTGCTGGAGCACGGCGAGGACGTACTCGAGACTCCTCTCCCGCAGGTCCGGCATGACGAACGCGGGGGGCGGCGGCCCCTCCGAGACGAGGAAGTCCACGCGGTCCGAGCGCGCGACGGGGGCCCCCTCGCCGGGCGACGTCGCGACGATCCGGTCGCGCGGCTGCCGGGCGGACGGGACGCGCACGGTCTCGCCCGGCTCGAGAGCCGCCTCGCCGAGCCGAAACGTCGCCTCGCGCACGGTGAGGCCCGCGAGGGAGGGCACGGCGACCGCATCGACGCCCGTCGAGACGATCACCTCGATGCGGCGGCCTTCCTTGACGCGCGCGAGCGGCTTCGGATACTGCGAGACGACGAGCCCGGCGGCGAACTGGCTCGACGGGCGCTCGCTCTTCACCTGCGGGCGGAGGCCGAACGGCTCAAGGCGTTTCGCCGCCTCGCGGAGCGTCAGCCCGGAGAGGTCCGGGACCTCGACGTTCGAGCCGTGCCCGATGAGGAGGCCCATGAGCGTGTTCAGCACGACGACGCCGAGGACGAACGCGACGAGCGCGCCGCCGAGGAGCGAGAGGACGGGGCGGAGGCCAGCGCGGTTCACCGCGCGCTCCGCAGGCAGCACGCGAACGCGCCGTCCATGTCGTGGCGCTGCGGCCATGTCCGGAAGAAGCCTGCCGCGGTGAACTCGGCGATCGACTCCGGGAGCGGCTCGAGCGCGAACCGCGGGTGGCGCTCGAGGAAGGCGCGCACCACGTCCTCGTTCTCGGCGCCGAGGATCGTGCACGTCGCGTAGACCAGCCGGCCGCCGGGCCGCACCCACCGCGCCGCGGCGTCGAGGAGCGCGCCCTGCAGGGCCGCGAGCCGCGCGACGTCCGACTCGCGCTTCGTCCAGCGGAGGTCGGCGTGCCGGCGCAGCACGCCGAGGCCGGAGCACGGCGCGTCGACGAGCACCGCGTCGGCGGGGATCGGATCGAGCGCCCGCGCGTCGCCCGCCAACAACTCGACGCGCGGCGCGCGCCCGCCCGCGACGCGGCCCGCGGCGCTCCCCTCCTCCCGGCCGTCCGCGCGCCGCGCGATCGGGACGAGCCCGAGGCGGGCGACGTTCTCGCGAAGGCGCGCGACGCGCGCCGGCCGGTCGATCGCGACGACGCGGAGCCCCGCGAGCCCGCGCTCGGCGATCGCGAGCGCCTTCCCGCCCGGGGCCGCGCAGAGATCGACGACCGTCTCGCCGGGCGCCGGCGCGACGATCTCCGCGACGAGTATCGCGCTCTCGTCCTGAACGCTCGCGAGACCGTCGCGCAGAACGTCGAGCCCCGGGAGGAAGGCGCGCTCGAGGAGCCGGACGCCGTCCGGCGCGTGACGGCACGGCTCGGCGGCGATCCCTTCCGCCGCGAGCCGCGCGAGGAGCGCGTCGCGTCCGCCCCGAAGCCGATTCGCGCGGAGCGTCGCCGCGGGCGCGCGGTTCCCGCACGCGAGGAACGCGTCCGCCTCCTCCGCGCCGATCTCCGCGAGCGTCCGCCGCGCGATCCAGTCCGGGTACGAGTGCCGCACCGCGAGCGCCCGCACCGGATCCGCCGCGGGGTCCGGCAGCGCGACCTCGCCGGGCCGCGACGCGAGCCGTCGGAGCACCGCGTTCACGAACCCGACCGTCGCGGCGCGCCCTCCGTGGCGCGCCAGGTGAGCCGCCTCGTTCACGGCCGCGTAGGCCGGGACGCGCGAGAGGAAGAGGATCTGGTACGCCGCGCTCTCGAGGATCGCGCGCACGCGCGGCGAGAGGCGCTCGAGCGGGCGCGCGAGGAGCGGCGCGAGCGCGTGCTCGAGGCGACGCCGCATGCGGAGCGTGCCGAGGACGATCTCGGCGAGGAGCGCCCGGTCCTCCGCGACGAGCGTCCCGCGCGCGAGGGCACGGTCGAGACGCGCGGGGACGAGCCCCGGCGGCGCGAGGAGGATCTCGACGGCGGCCGCGCGGGCCGGGCTCACGGGAGGCCGCCCCGCGGCTGATCGATCTTGGGCTCCGCGCTCCACGCGGCCGCCTGCTCCAGCACCCGCGACGCCGACTCGCCCGGCGACTCGAACGCCTCTCCGTCGACCGGTCGCGCCCCGCGCACGAACTCTTCGCCGCTCACCGCGCGGCGCCCCGGCATCTTGATCTTCGCGACCCGAAGAAGTCCCGCCCCGGTCCCGATCGCCAACGTCTCCTTCCCGGGGAGGACGACGCGTCCCGGCTCCGCCCCGCCCGGGATCGCCTCCCCGGCGAGGAGCGTCGCCGCTTCCCCGCGGAAGATGCCGCGCGCGCCGGGCCACGGCGTCATCGCCCGCGCGAACCGCGCGATCTCGTCCGCCGTCCGATCCCATGGGATCCATCCATCCTCCTTCGAGAGCCGCGGCGCGAGCGTCACGCCGCGAGCGTCTTGCGGCGCCCGCGGCGCGCGCCCCTCGAGGACGAGCCGCGCCGTCTCGACCAGCACGTCGCGCCCCATGATCGAGAGACGCGCGGCGAGGTCGCCCGCCGTCTCCGCGGGCCCGATCGGCGTCTCCCGCGCGAGGATGACGTCGCCCGCGTCGACCTCCTCCACCAAAAAGAACGAGGTCACGCCCGTCCTCGCGTCGCCCGCGAGCATCGCCCACGCGATCGGCGCCGCGCCGCGCCACCGCGGCAGGAGCGACGCGTGTAGGTTGACCGCGCCGAGGCGCGGGACCGCGAGCGCCTCGCGCGAGAGGATCCCGCCGTACGCGACGACGAGGAAGAGATCCGCCCCGCGCCGCCGCAGCGTCTCGACGAAGCCCGCGTCGCGCGCGCGCTCCGGCGCGAGCGTCTCGATCCCGCGCGCCGCCGCGAGCGCGCGCGCCGGCGACGGTTCCGCGACGCGCCCCCGCACGCGCGGCCTGTCGGGCCGCGTCACCACGAGCCCGACCGGGAGCCCGGCGTCCAGGAGTCCCGCGAGGTGAACGGCCGCGAACTCCGGAGTCCCGAAAAAGGCAATCATCGCCGGGCCGCGCGCGTCTCCTCGGCCCGCTTTCGGATCTTCTCGAGCGTCTTGCGGAGGAGGCGCCGCCTCAAGGGCGAGATCCGATCAATGAGGAGGATCCCGTTCAGGTGGTCGATCTCGTGGAGGAGGATCCGAGCGAGGTACCCCTCCGCCGCGATCTCGACGGCCTCCCCCGATGGCGCGAGCCCGCGGACGCGGATCCTCTCGGCGCGCTCGACCTCCTCCTCGATCTCGGGGAGCGAGAGGCAGCCCTCCGTGCCGATCTGCTTTCCCTCCTCCACGAGGACCTCCGGGTTCGCGAGCGCGATCGGCTCCATCTTCTCCATCTCGTCCGGGAGCTGGGCGACGAAGAGCGCGACCGACTCCCCCACCTGCGGCGCGGCGAGCCCCACGCCGCTCGCGTCGCGCATCGTGTCGAACATGTCGCGCGCGAGCGCGCGGAGCGCGTCGGTCCAGCCCGCGACCGGTTTGGCGCGCGCGCGGAGGACCGGATCCCCGTAGAGGCGGATCGGCCGAACGCTCATTCGATCGGGTCTCCCTTCTCCGCGAGGACGGCCGTCACCGTGCTCTTGAGGATCTCCACCTTCACGTTCTCCGCGATCTTGAGGACCACTCGGTCCCCCTTCACTCCCACGACGGTGCCGAGCATTCCGCCCGACGTCGCGACCCGGTTCCCCTTCTCCAAGCCGTCGAGAAGTTTCTGGTGCTCCTTCTGCCGTTTCTGCTGCGGCCGGATGATGAGGAAATAGAAGATGAAGAACATGGCGACGAACGGGATGAGCGAAACGAGCCCTCCCGCCGCGCCGCCCGCCGGGGCCGCGCCCTGCGCCCATGCCGGTCCTGGAATCACGTTGCCTCCTCCGTCAAAGGGATTTCTCCGTGTCGTGAGCGTCGATGTCGAGGCGATCGTCGTCCGCTCGGATTATAAGCACGCGTCGGGGGGCGTTCACCCGAATTCTCCCGGCGCGGCGCTCGGCGGGTCCTGTCGCTCGGGAACCTCGCCCGGTCCTCGCTCGCGAACACCGCACACGATTCACGCTCAACTTCCGCGCGCCGCTCGCTGCGGGCCGGTCAAGGGCTCCCCCTCGCGCCACCCGCCTCGCGGAGTCGCGCGAGCGTCTCGCGGCGGAAGGCGCCGAAGCGGCCGGCGACGATCGCCTCGCGCGCGCGGCGCATGAGCGAGAGGTAGAACGCGAGCGAGTGGAGGCTCGCGAGGCGCATCGCGAGGAGCTCGCCCGCGGCGAAGAGATGGCGGACGTACGCGCGCGACACGCGCCGGCAGACCGGGCAGCCGCAGTCGGGGTCGAGCGGCGACTCGTCGCGCGCGAACGCCGCGTTCTTCACGACGAGCCGCCCGCGCGACGTGAAGACGGTCCCCTTCCGCGCGTTCCGCGTCGGCATCACGCAGTCGAAGAGATCGACGCCGCGCGCGACCCCCTCGAGGAGGTCCTCGGGGAAGCCGACGCCCATGAGGTAGCGCGGGCGCGCGGGCGGCAGCATCCCGGTCGTGAGCGCGAGGACGTCCCACATCGCCGGCTTCGGCTCGCCGACCGAGAGGCCGCCGACCGCGTATCCGGGGAAGTCGAGGTCGACGATCGCGCGCGCGCTCTGGCGGCGGAGATCGTCGTACGTCGCGCCCTGCACGATGCCGAAGACGGCGCACGGGGCGTCGACGCTCCCTTGGAGATCGATGACGCGCCGGCGCGAGCGCGCGGCCCACACGAGCGTCCGCCGCTCGGCGGCGGCGGCGGCGGCGTGCTCGACCGGCCAGCGCGCGCACTGGTCGAACGCCATCACGACGTCCGCCCCGAGCGCCAACTGCACCTCCATCGCGATTTCCGGCGAGAGGAAACGCGCCGAGCCGTCGAGGTGCGAGCGGAACGTGACGCCCTCGTCGGTGATCTTGTTGAGGTCCGCGAGGCTCATCACCTGGAAGCCGCCCGAGTCGGTGAGGATCGCGCGGTTCCACGACATGAATCGGTGGAGGCCGCCGAGCGCGCGGACCGTCTCGTGTCCCGGCCGGAGGAAGAGATGGTACGTGTTCGCGAGGAGGATCGGCGCGCCGATCTCCTCCAATTCCCACGGCGCGACGGTCTTCACACTCGCCTGCGTGCCGACGGGGACGAACGCGGGCGTCGGCACCGGCCCGTGCGGCGTCTCGAGGACGCCGGCGCGCGCGCCAGTCTCGGGGTCGGTCGCTTCGAGGCGGAAGGAAACGCGATCGGGGCGCGTGCCGGCTCCGGGAGTCGAAGTCGTCACCAAGTCCCCCTCAGAGGATCAGCATCGCGTCGCCGTAGGAGGCGCAACGGAAGCCGGCGGCGAGGGCGTGGCGGTACGCGGCGAGGGTGCGCTCGCGGCCAGCGAACGCCGCGACGAGGACGAGGAGCGACGTGCGCGGCAGATGGAAGTTCGTGACGAGCGCGTCGACGGCGCGGAAACGGTGGCCCGGCCGGATGAAGAGCGTGGTCTCGGCGCGGCCGGGGCGGGGGCCCCCGAGCGCGTCGTTCCACGCGGATTCGAGGGCGCGGACGACGGTCGTGCCGACGGCGAAGATGCGGCCGCCGCGCGCGCGGGTCGCGCGCAGCATCGCGGCGGCGGCTTCGGAGATCGCGTAGAGCTCCGGGCCGAGGCGCACGTCGTCGAGCCGCTCCTCGCGCAGAGGGCGGAACGTGGGGACCCCGACCGCGAGCGTGATCGGGACGATCGCGACGCCCGCCGCGCGCAGGTCGCCCAGGAGCGCCTCGGTGAAGTGGAGCCCGGCGGTCGGCGCGGCGACCGCGCCGGGCTCGCGCGCGAAGACCGTCTGGTAGTCCTCGCGGTCGGCGGGCTCGGGCGCGCGGCGGATATACGGCGGGAGCGGCGTCTCGCCGTGCGCGGCGACGTGCGCGGGCAGCGCGGCGGGATCCTCGAACACAAGCCCGCGCTCCCCCTCCGCGAACGCCTCGACGACGCGCGCCGTGAGCGCCGGCCCCGACGGCCCCCCGTCGAAGCCGAGCGCCGCGCCGACCGGCGCGCGACGCGCCGGCTTGACGAGCGCGCGCCAGCGCCCCGGCCCCGTCTCGCGGAGGAGAAGGATCTCGACGGAGCGCGCCGGAGCCGCGTCGGGGGCACGCGCAACCGAGGATCCCACGCGCCGCGGCGCCTCCACCACCCGCGCGCGGAGCCGCGCGGGGATCACGCGCGTGTCGTTCACGACGAGCGCGTCGCCCGCGCGCAGGAACGCGCCGATCTCGCGGAACGCGCACTCCTCCACGTGGTCGGCCGCGCGATCGAGCACGAGAAGCCGCGCCGCGGCCCGGTCGGCGAGCGGCCGCTGCGCGATCGCGCCCTCGGGAAGGTGGTAGTCGTAGGCCGAGAGGAGCCCGTCGACCGATTCGCCCACGGCCTCCAAGCGCTACTTGTGTCGAAGGAAGATGTTGAGGAGGAGCGTCAGGACGAGCGAGATCACGAGCGAGCTCGCGAGCGGAAGATGGATCGTGGTCTCCCTCCGCCGCCAGGTCACGTCGCCTGGGAGATGCCCGAGGGGAAGGCGTCCATCGCCGAAGATCACGATCAGGAGGCCGACTCCAGCGACGACGAAACCGACGAGGACCAGCGTCCTCCCGAGGTCACTCATTGCGCTCGCGCCTCATCATGGAGCGCTCCGCATCGCGCGGCTCCCCATCACGTCCCCGGAAAGAGCGGCGCGCCGCGCCCCGCCGGGAGCGCGGCGCCGATGTGCTTGTACGCGAGCGGCGTCGCCTCGCGCCCCCGCGACGTGCGGTTCAGGAGCCCCATCTGCACGAGGAACGGTTCGTGCACTTCCTCGAGCGTCTCACCTTCCTCGGAGCACGCGATCGCGAGCGTCCCGATCCCGACCGGACCGCCGCGGAACTTCTCGATGAGCGTCGAGAGGATGCGGCGGTCCATCTCGTCGAGCCCGAGGCGGTCGACGTCCATCCGGTCGAGCGCCGCGCGCGCGACGTCGCGCGTGACGCGCCCGTCCCCCTCGACCTCGGCGAAGTCGCGCACTCGGCGCAGGAGGCGGTTCGCGACGCGCGGCGTGCCGCGCGCGCGGCCCGCGATCTCCTCCGCCCCGCCGTCGTCCACCGGGATCTCGAGGAGTTTCGCCGAGCGGCGGACGATGCGGGCGAGGTCGGGCGCGCCGTAGTAGTCGAGCCGGAACATGAGGCCGAAGCGCGACCGCAGCGGCCCCGAGAGCATCCCGGACCGCGTCGTGGCGCCGACGAGCGTGAAGCGCTCGAGGTTCAGTTTGAGCGTCCGCGCGTTCGGTCCCTTGTCGATCAGGATGTCGATCGAGTACTCCTCCATGGCCGGGTAGAGGTACTCCTCCACGACGCGCGAGAGGCGGTGGATCTCGTCGACGAAGAGGATCGAGGCGCGCGTGAGGTTGGTGAGGACGCCGGCGAGGTCGGCCGGCCGCTCGATCACCGGGCCCGACGTCGCGCGCAGCTCGACTGCCATCTCGTGCGCCAGGATCCGCGCGAGCGTCGTCTTACCGAGGCCCGGCGGCCCGGAGAAGAGGACGTGGTCGAGGCTCTCGCCGCGCCGCTTCGCCGCCTCGACGAAGACGCGCAGGTTCTCGACGATTTTCTCCTGCCCGACGAACTCTTCGAGTCGCTCGGGGCGCACCGAGTCGTCGAGGCGGCGGTCCTCCTCGGTCGGCGCGCCGCCCAGGAGCTCGCCCGGCGACGGCGCGCGGCGAGGCGCGGCGCCCCGCGCGAGTCCTCTCTTCCCTTCGCGCTCGATGTCGCTCATCGACCGTCCGCCGTCCCTCGCCCGCCGCGCCCGAGCGCCGCGCGGACGATCTCCTCGGGCGTTATCTCGCGGCCCTTCTCGCCCGCGAGGACCGCGGCCACCTTCTCGCGCGCCTCCTTCATTCCGAGCGCCTCCAGCGCGAGAACCGCCTCCTGCGCGGGACCCGCGACCGGCGCGCCCGGCGGGACCTCGCGCCCGAGCCCCTCCGCGAGCCGCTCCCGCAATTCGACGACGATCCGCTCGGCGGTCTTGCGTCCGACGCCCGGGATGCGCGCGAGGAGCGAGACGCGCTCCTCCGCGATCCACGCGCGGAGGTCGCCGGCCCGCGCGCCCGACAGGCACGAGAGCGCGATCCGGGGCCCCACGCGCGTCACGCCGATCAGCGCGAGGAAGAGTTCGCGCTCCTCGCGCGTCGCGAAGCCGTAGAGGGCGAGCGCGTCGTCCGAGACCTGCAAGTGCGTGAAGAGGGCGACCTCGCGCCCCTCGTCCGGCAAGCGCTCGAACGTGGAGAGCGGGACGACGACCGCGAGCCCGACCCCACCGACGTCGACGACGAGCCCGGCGGTGGACTTCTGCGCGAGGAGGCCGCGCACCTGGGCGATCACGCGCGCGCCCCCGCCGGCGTGCCTCGCCGCGCCGCCCGGTAAGCGTGGCACAGCGCCACCGCGAGCGCGTCGGATTCGTCGAGGCTCCCGGAGCGCGCGGGGAGCGCGAGGAGCCGCGCGACCATCCGCTCGACCTGCTCCTTCGACGCGTTGCCGTTTCCGGAGACGGCGAGCTTCACCTCGCGCGGCGAGTACTCGGTGACGGGGAGGCCGGCCATCTCGAGCGCGAGGAGGAGGACGCCACGGACCTGGGAGATCTGCGCGACGGTCTTCACGTTCTTCCCGAGGAAGGCGTCCTCGATCGCCGCCTCGTCCGGCTCGTGCCGCGCGATGACGGCGCGGATCCCCTCGTGCACCGCGCGCAGCCGCGCCGCGAACCCCGCGTTCGCGGGCGACGCGACCGTTCCCGATGCGATGACCGTCACCACCCCTCCCGCGGCGCCGACGACGCCGAAGCCGGTGACTCGGCTGCCGGGATCGATGCCGAGGACCCTCACGCCCGTCCCCCCCGCTGTCTAGTGGCCCGCGCTGATCTCGTTCAGGATCTCGTCCGGGATCTCGAGATTCGAGGAGACCTTCTGGACGTCGTCGTGCTCCTCTATGAGATCGAGGAGCCTCATCACCTGCTCCGTTTCGCGTCGCACGAGCGAGACCGTTGTTTGTGGGATTCGCGCGAGCTCCGCGCTCGCGGCGTGGACCCCCGCCTTGCCGAGCGCGTTCCGCACGGCCTCGAACTTCGCAGGCGGCGTCACGATCTCGAACGTGTCGCCCACCTCTTTCACGTCGTCCGCGCCCGCCTCGAGCGCGAGCATGATGAGCGTGTCCTCGTCCGCGCCCGCGCGCTCTACCACGATCAGGCCCTTCTGATCGAACATCCACGCGACGGAGCCGGCCTCGCCCAAGCGACCGTTGTTCCGCGTGAGGATGTGGCGGATCTCTGAGGTCGTCCGGTTCCGGTTGTCGGTGAGGACCTCGATGAAGAGCGCCACGCCCCCCGGCCCGTAGCCTTCGTAGATCGACTCCTCATAGTGGACGCCCGGGAGCTCGCCGGTCCCCTTCTTGATCGCGCGGTCGATGTTGTCCGCCGGCATGTTCGCCGCCTTCGCCGCGGTGATCGCGGTGCGGAGCCTCGGGTTCCCGTTCGGGTCGCCCCCCCCGTCGCGCGCCGAGACCGTGATCTCCTTGATGAGCTTCGTGAAGATGCGCCCGCGCTCGGCGTCCGCCTTCCCTTTCTTCCTCTTGATGGTCGCCCATTTCGAATGGCCCGACATGGTGTCCTCGAGTTTCCGGGGCGAGAGCGCCCCCGTGCGTCGACTCGTCTATTCCTCGGCGGCCTTCTTGCCCGCCTGCGATTCGGCGATGATCTTCTCCGCGTTCTCCCTCGGGACCTCTTCGTAGTGCGAGAACGCACGCGCGTAGCTCCCGCGGCCCTGCGTGAGCGACCGCAGGTGCGTCGAGTAGCGGTACAACTCCGCAAGCGGGACGTGCGCCTTCACGACCTGCGCGCCGGCCTGGTTCTCCATCCCTAGGATCTTCCCGCGGCGGCTCGAGAGGTCGCCCATGATGTCGCCCATGTAGTCCTCGGGCGTCGCGATCGCGACCTCCATGATCGGCTCGAGGAGGACCGGCCTCGCCTCGAGCACCGCCTTCTTGAGCGCCATCCCGCCGGCGATCTTGAACGCCATGTCGGAGGAATCGACCGCGTGGTAGGAGCCGTCGAAGATCGCGACCGAGAGGTCGACGACGGGATAGCCGGCGACGACCCCCTCGGTGAGCGCCTCGACGACGCCCTTCTCGACGGCGGGGACGTACTTCCCCGGCACGACGCCGCCCACGACGTCGTCGATGAACTCGAAGCCGGATCCACGCGGCTTCGGCTCGACGCGGAGCCAGACGTCGCCGTACTGCCCGCGCCCGCCCGTCTGCTTCTTGTGCCGGCCCTGCACCTCCGACTTCGACTTGATGGTCTCGCGGTACGGGATCCGCGGTGCGGCGAGCTCGATGGCAACGCCGTAGCGCTCTCTTAGCCGCGCGGAGATCACCTCCAGGTGGATCTCGCCCATCCCGGAGAGGATCGTCTCCTTCGTTTCGGAGTCGACGGTGTGGTGGAAGGTCGGGTCCTCCTCGTGGAGGCGGTGGAGGCCGGCGCCCATTTTCTCGTCGTCGCTCTTCTCCTTCGCGCGCGCCGAGACGGCGTGGATCGGCTGCGGGAAGTGGATCCCGTCGAGCGTGAACGCGTCGGTCTTCGCGCAGAGCGTGTGCCCGGTGAGCGTCTCGCGCAATTTCACCGCGCACGCGAAATCGCCGGCGACGACGCGCGGGACCTCCTTGCGGTCGCGGCCGACCATCTTGAAGAGTTGCCCGATCTTCTCGGCGCGGCCCTTCGTGGAGTTGAGGACCTCGTGGCCGGACTCGAGGACGCCCGAGTAGACGCGGATGAACGAGAGCTCGCCCACGTGCGGCTCCGAGAGCGTCTTCCAGACGAGCGCGGAGAGCGGCGCCTCGACCGTGCGCGGGCGCGTGCCGTCGCCGTCGGCGGAGCGGACCGGCGGACGGTCGAGCGGCGACGATCCCGCGGTCACGATGAACTCGAGGAGGTTCGCGACGCCGTAGAGCGGTTTCCCGCACGCGATGAGGATCGGGTAGAGCTTCCCCTGGTTCACGCCCTTGCGGAGGCCCTGGTGGAACTCCTCCTCGGTTAGGTTTCCCCCCTCCTCGAAGAACTTCTCCGTCAACTCGTCGTCGACCTCCGCGACCGACTCGATCAACTTCTCGCGCGCCGCCTTCGCGGCGGCCGCATGCGCCGCGGGGATCTCACCGACCTTCGCCGCGCCGCTCCCGTCCTTCGCGAACGTGTACGCCTTCATCTCAACGAGGTCCACGAGACCTTCGATCGATTCGCCCTCGCCGATCGGGATCTGGAGCGGGATCGCGAGCCGCGAGAGCCGCGAGGCGAGCGCGTCGGCGACCTTCGAGAAGGACGCGTACGGCTTGTCCAACTTCGTGATGACGAAGAGGACCGAGTGGCCGTCGGATTGGGCCATGTGGAAGGCGCGCTCGGTGCCGACGGCGGGGCCGGCGGTCGCGTCCACCGTGACGATCGCGTTCCCCGCCACGCGCATCGCGGCGACGACGTCGCCGATGAAGTCGTCGAAGCCGGGTGCGTCGACCAGGTTGAAGTGGTGGTCCTTCCAGTCGAAGGAGGCGAGCGCGGCGCGGATCGAGATGCGGCGCTTCTTCTCCTCCTCGTCGTAGTCGAGGTGCGACGTGCCGTCGTCGACGCTCCCGAAGCGGCTCGTCGCCTTCGTGAAATGGAGAATCCCTTCCGCGAGGGAGGTCTTCCCCGATGCCCCGTGACCGACAAGCACGCAGTTGCGGATCGCCTGAGGGCCGTAATCCTTCACGAGCGGCTCTCCTTACGAGGTGAGGATGTGCAGGGAAACATGAGGTTCGGGATCAGGTGAATCCGCGACGCATCGTAGCACCGCGCGGAACGCGGTGTCAAGGAAACGGGTGCGGGCGGTGACGTATCAGTTCTTGTGTCAGGGCTCTGAAGAGAGGAAAAGAAGGGGGTACCTCCAGATCGGTCTGCCAACCAGAAAGGAGATACCCCGTGGGACAGTGTGAAGCGGTTCGGAGTGTAGGCGAGGCGGCGCGGATCATCAAGGAGATGTATTACGAGGGGGAGGAGTGGGGGACGCTCGAGGAGGCGGCTCGGGGAGCGCTGCGGAAGGTCATCGAGGATCGGATGGAGGTCTTCCTCCGGCGGGGTCTCGAGGAGGTGGCGCGGCAAGGGATCGTCGATCGACGGAACGGCCACTATCCGCGGCACCTACTGACCGCGCTGGGGGACATCGAGCTCTCGGTCCCGCGGACGAGGACGTTCAGCGCGATCGAGGCGGTTCAGCGGTACGCGCGACGGCATCGGCATCTCGATCGCGCGATCCTGGGCTGCTTCATCTTGGGACTGTCGACACGGAAGGTGGGCGAGGCGCTTCTTCCGATCTTCGGGGAGCGCGTGAGCCCAGCAACGGTCAGTCGGGTGGCGAAGACCCTCGATCAGGCTGTGGTCGAGTTCCACGGGCGGCGGCTGTCGAACCGCTACAAGGTCCTCATCCTCGACGGGGTCGTGCTCTCGCGGAAGACGGGGGCCGGAGCGATCCGGCAGCCGGTGCTCGTCGCGCTCGGCATCACCCACGATCGAAAGAAGGAGATCATCGACTTCCGGCGCGCGGCGTCCGAGAGCGAGGCGGAGTGGGTGGCGTTCCTCACCGATCTTCAGGACCGAGGCCTCACGGGAGAGCGGCTCGAGATGATCGCCGTCGACGGAGGCCCCGGGCTTGCGGCGGCGCTCAAGGTCGCCTTCCACGGGATCCCGGTACAGCGCTGCTGGGCCCACAAGAGCCGCAACCTCCTCGATCGCTTCCGAGCGGCCGACCGCGAGCGCGCCAAGCACCACCTCGCTCGCATCCGAGACGCCAAGAACCTCGTCGAGGCTCGTGCCGCCGCCCGTCGCTTCGCCGATCGGTGGGGAGAGACGTACCCGAAAGCCGTCGTGTCGCTC